>Ga0209911_100013_pt1 | contig 378391 bp, 354 predicted proteins | sample FECB21metaG_FD_188301 | JGI IMG/M metagenome (GOLD analysis project Ga0209911, IMG submission 188301) | Cyanobacterial communities from the Joint Genome Institute, California, USA - FECB-21 (SPAdes) (version 2) | ecosystem: Environmental > Aquatic > Thermal springs > Hot (42-90C) > Microbial... | reverse complement strand
CGACCTTTCGGTGTCAGGCGCGCATTCTGATGAGTGTCCATTCGGCCCCCGCGAATCGCTGGTGTTTGGCAACTTCAGCGTTCACGGCCAGGGCCGAATGGACAACCTCCTGAAAGCTCACAGCTAGAGCGAACACAGAAGCTTTCCGGATCACGTTTTTCCATTTTCGAATCTGCAGGATGCGCTACGCGCACGCTTTTTTCTCACACCGGTGTTCGCTTTTTCAGCAAAGCTACCATCGCCTTGAGTGCGGCCTCGTCCGACATATCGTCCGGATGCGGGACGCGCTGGATCAGCCGGTAGATGTAGCCGAGCTTCACCACAATCGCCGGCGCGATGGTGAACGGATAGAGATCGTTGAGCCCCATCGAACGATTGATCGCATTGATGGCAAAGGTGAGCGGCAGCCAGGCATCGATCAGCTGGTCGACTGTTGCGCGATAGGGATCGAAATCGACGGGAGATTCGAGAGAAGCGGCGCTGGCGACGCGCGGCTGCGTCGATACGCCGAAAGCCCGCGCGGTCTCCAGCGTATCGACGATGTGGAAATAATGCGCCCAGGTCTCGGCGAAGTCCTCCCACGGATGAGCGCTGGCATAGGCTGAAACGAAATGCGTGTCCCAGTCCGCGGGCGCACCTTCCGAATGGTGGCGGCGCAGGGCTTCGCCGTAATCGGCCCGCTCGTCGCCGAACACGGCGCGAAATTCCGCGATGGTATCGTCGTTGTTGGCGAGCAGTTCCCAATAATAGTGCGCAATCTCGTGGCGGAAATGACCGAGCAGGGTGCGATAAGGCTCTCCCATCGCGCCGCGCTGGCGCTCGCGCTCGGAATCGTCGGCCTCGGCGAGATTGATGGTGATCGCGCCGTTGAGGTGACCGGTCATCACCGGCTCATGGGTAGGCGCAAGAAAATCAAAGGCGAGCCCGGCCGGGTCCTGCGTCTTGGTCACGAGCGGCAATTGCAGCCGCAGCAGGCTGTAGAACAGCCGATGCTTGGCGACCTCGATGCGGCGCCAGAGCACGAGATTGTTGTCGACCGACAGGTCGGGGATGGTGCGATTGTGGCGGCAGGCGATGCAAAATGCCTGGCCGCCATCGGCCTGGACCAGCCAGTTGCAGCTCTCGTATGCGGCATTGGCGCAGAACCGGTACATGCGGTCCGGATCGCCCAGCGCCCGCCAGACATCGCCTTCCGGTTCCAGCGCCGACATGCGCGACAGCCTCGGCAGGTATCCGACCCTGCGGCCGCAGCTTCCGCAGATCGCATTTTCGAAATGAAGCGGCTGCCCGCAACCTTGGCACACAAACAGCCGCATCTGGCCCTGCCTCTCGCGAGGGATGAAAACCAATACGAGCGCGGAAGGTTCCCGCAGCCCTCGGTCGTCAGACCGCTTCGAGCGGTATGACGTCGACCTCGACCTTCAATTCGTTTTCGCCCGAACCGACAAAGACCCCGTAAACCGGCGAGACGTCGGAGAAATCGCGGCCAACCGCCAGCGTGATATGGTCGGTGCCGGCCAAGATCGCATTGGTCGGATCAAAGCCGATCCAGCCATTCTCGACCCCGGCCCACACCGAAACCCAGGCATGAGTAGCGTCCGCGCCCTGCAGCCGCTTCTTGCCGGGCGGCGGGACGGTCCGCAGATAGCCGCTGACATAGGCAGCCGGCAGCCCGAGCCCGCGCAGGCCGCCGATCATGATCTGCGCAAAATCCTGGCAGACGCCGGCGCGCTGGGCGAAGGCGTCGGCGATCGCGGTAGACACCTGCGTGGTCTGCGGCTTGTAGGCGAAGTCCCCGCGAATGCGCGTCATTAAGTCGGTGCAGGCGTCAACGATGCCGCGGCCGCGCGCGAAGCTTTCGCGCGCGTAGCGCGTCACCTCGCGCGATAATGCGATCCGAGGGCTGGCGAACATAAAATGCGAAGGGCCTGCCGCGCTCAGATCGCGATCGGCGAGCGCCGCCGCGCTGATTTCCTCCCAGGCACGATCAGGGCCGGCGAGTTCAGGCCGCGGCGTCACCTCCACGCGCGCGGTGGAGCGGATGTGCAATTCGGTATGCGGGATGTCGATCGCGACGAGATCGACGATATTACCGTAGAAGTCGCGATGCGAGGCGGCGCGCTCCGGCTCCGGCGCAATGCGGATGCGATGGGACAGGCAGCGCTGCGACAGTGTCGCGCGCGGCGTCAGCCGCAGTGCCAGCGACGCGGAGGTGACCGGCGCCTCGTAGGAATAGGCGGTCAGGTGATCGATGTCGTAGATCACGCGTGGATGCTTATCCCTGCACCGACCACGCCTTTCTGGCGCCGCAGGAAATAGCGCGCGGCAACCGCGTCGGCGAAAGCGGAAATGCGCTGCTCGAAGGCGAGCACTGCGGCATTATCGAGATCCTGCGCCGTGGTGGTCTCAAGATCGATGGCAAGCCGCGCCGCGAGCCGCTGCGGCTCTTCCGGCACACCGTCGGGGTGCAGCGCCGGCAGCGTTGCGAGATGGTCCTTGATCGTCATCATCTGGAACCCGACGGAGCGTGGATTATACGGATCAAGCACCGCCATGTCGCGGACCGGCGCGAGGGCAATCCCGGTCATGTAGCGCGAGCGATAAGTGATCTGGCAGTCGATCAGGTCGAGCATGACGTCGAGGTCTTCGGCGCTGGCATCGTCGGAGGCGAACATTCGCGCCATCCGGCAGGTATTGATGGCGCGCTCGGTGCGCCGTCCGATGTCGGAGAAGCGCCAGCCGGCATTGCGGTTCATGTTCTCCTGGCCAAGGCCGGACAGCGCGGCGAGAATCTGGATGGCGCGGTCGGCGGCGTCCAGCACATCCGTTTCGCTCGGAAGGTCGCCAAGATTGGACAGAAGCTCATCGAGCCGCCGCGACAGCTTCGAGGCATCGACCGAAATCCGCTCGCGGATCACCGAACCGGCATTGCGCGCCATGCGCACACCGGACAGCCCGGAACCATAGGCGGTGTCGTCGGCGAGCGCGGTACGCGCGATCAGGAGGGTCGAGGCATCCTGCATGTCTTCTGGCACCGCACCCCAGGCGACCAGCTGACGGGTGAGCTTTTCGATGGTCGCAGGCACATTGCCGGAGGCAAAGTCCATGTCGATCGCGCGCGCGCAAAGGCAGCGCACAAGGCGCAGCGTCGCTTCCGCGCGCTCCAGATAGCGGCCGTACCAGAACAGGTTGTCGGCGGCGCGGCTCGGGATATTGGCGAGGATGCGCTGGATATGGATGGCGTCGCTCGCCGGCAGCAAGGTCTCCGGCGGCACCGGCTTTGCCGACAGCACCCAGACATCGGCCGACTGCACGCCTTCTCGCATGCTGATCGCGCGAGCATCGGCCTGCGCCGAAATCCGGCAAAAGCCGCCCGGCATCACGTCCCAGCCCTGCTCGGTTGCGGCGGCGAATACCCGCAGCACGAACGGACGCGGCACCAGCGTGTCGCCAGCCCAGACGGGCGTCGTCGACAATTTCACGACCTCCTGCCCGACAAAATCGACGCCCCGCTCCGCGATCGCTTCGCGCAAGGCGTCGCGGCGCTCTGTGTCAAGATCGGCAGGCAGAACCTGGGTATCGCCATTGAGTTCGGGCAGCCGGCCAACAAAGGCGCCGGAAATCGCCATGCTGTCCAGGTTGTCGAGCACGCGCTGCCGCGCCGCACCATCGCCACACCACCAGGTGGCGATATTGGGCAGGATCAGTTCCTCGCCGGTCAGATACGCAGAAATCTGCGGCATCACGCTCATCAATGCGCGCGATTCTGCAAAGCCTGCGCCGGGCATATTGGCGACGCTGGTCCCGCCATGACGGAGCGCCGAGACGAGACCGGGAATGCCCAGACGCGATTGCCCGTTCAGCTCGATCGGATCCATATAATCGGAATCGACAAATCGCCAGATCACGTCGGCGCGCTTGAGCCCGGCGATGGTGCGTACATGCGCGAGCCCGTCATGCACGACAAGGTCGTCGCCTTCGAGCAGCAAAAATCCCAGATAGCGCGCAAGATAAGCCTGTTCGAAATAGGTCTGGCTGTAGGGGCCGGGCGTCAAGAGGCAGATACGCGGCTCGGAACGCTCTGCCGCATCGGCGAGCGAAGCGCGAAAGCCGCGAAAGAACGGCGCGAGGCGCCGCACATTCATGCGCCGGTACCCGGTCGGCAGGGCACGCGACATGACGAGCCGGTTCTCCAATGCATAGCCCGCGCCCGACGGCGCCTGCGCGCGGTCGCTCAGCACCCACCAACGGCCATCCGGCCCACGTCCAAGATCGACCGCATAAAGATGAAGCCATCGGCCGCCGGGCGGCTCGACCCCCACCAGTGGCCGCAAGAATTCGCTCGATCCGGACACCAATGCTGCCGGCAGGATGCCCTCGGCCACCAGCTGGCCCTTGCCGTAGACATCTCCGAGCAACGCTTCGATTACGCGCGCGCGCTGCGTCACCCCGGCGGCGATTGCATTCCATTCCTCTTCTTCGATCAGGAGCGGCAGCCGGCTCATCGGCCAGGTGCGCTCGCGGGATTCGCCATGGACGCGATAGGAAACTCCGATGTCCTGCAAATGCCGGTCGACCGCCGCGAGCGATTGCTCGTCGGCTGAAAGCTGGTGCAGGAAGTTGAGCCAGGCGCGCCGTGGCCGTCCGTCCGGGCCGATCAATTCGTCGGGGATGCCGGGGAGCGGCACATAATGATCGTACCAGGCTGGGCGTACCATTTCGGCCGAAGCCGCTCTGTGCATGGGAAGGTCCATCACCTTAGGTCGGACGCCGGACGCTGCGGCGCAGATCGAGCGTCAGCGGGAATTCGCTTGCGGCCTCTTCCGGCGGCAGATCCACGAGTCCTGGAGTATGACCGTGATCCTGGAACCGCGCCAGCCGTCGCGCCTCGGCTTCGTAGGAATTCACTGGAAAGGTTTCGTAGTTGCGCCCGCCGGGATGCGCAACGTGGTACACGCAGCCGCCGAGCGAACGCCTGTTCCAGGAATCGATGATATCGAAGGTCAAGGGCGCATGCACCGGAATCGTCGGGTGCAAACCCGATACCGGCTGCCAAGCCTTGAAGCGGACACCGGCTACAGCTTCGCCCGACTCGCCGGTGGATGTCATCGGCATTCGGCGGCGGTTGCAGGCAATAACATGCCGCTCCGGCACGAAGCCTGTGACGTTGACCTGCAGGCGTTCCACCGATGAATCGACAAAGCGCACCGTGCCGCCGGCGGCGCTTTCCTCGGCGAGCACATGCCACGGCTCCAGCGCCTGACGCAGTTCGAGTTTGACACCGCCATATTCGACTGCGCCATAGAACGGGAAACGGAATTCCCATTGCGCCTTGAACCATTCCGGATCGAATCGATATCCGGCGCGGCCGAGATCGGCGAGCACGCCCTGAAAATCCTGCCAGACAAAGTGCGGCAGCATGAAGCGGTCATGCAGCGTCGTCCCCCAGCGCGTCAGCTTGCCGTATTGCGGCTCGCGCCAGAACCACGACACCAGCGCGCGAATGAGCAATTGCTGCGCCAGAGACATGCGCGGATCGGGTGGCATCTCAAAAGAGCGAAATTCGACAAGGCCGAGCCGGCCAGTCGGACTGTCCGGCGAATAGAGCTTGTCGATGCAGATTTCGGCGCGATGGGTGTTGCCGGTGACATCGGCGAGAATGTTGCGGAACAGCCGGTCGGTGAGCCATGGCGGTATATGCGCCGCGCCGTCCGGCATCAGGTCGAGGGCGATTTCGAGTTCGTACAAGCCGTCGTGCCGTGCTTCGTCCATGCGCGGCGCCTGGCTGGTCGGCCCAATGAACAGTCCGGAGAACAGGTAAGACAACGACGGGTGGCGCTGCCAGTACAGTACGAGGCTGCGCAGCAGATCGGGCCTGCGCAGGAACGGCGAATCCAGCGGGGTCGCGCCGCCGATCACCACATGATTGCCGCCGCCGGTGCCGACATGGCGGCCGTCGATCATGAACTTGTCGGTGCCGAGCCGCGATTGCCGCGCCTCTTCATAGAGACCGGTGGTGATGTCGACGGCTTCGCGCCAGCTCGACGCCGGATGCACATTGACCTCGATCACGCCGGGATCGGGCGTCACCTTGATGACATTGAGCCGCGGATCATGCGGCGGCGGATAGCCCTCGATATGCACCGGCGTGCCGGTCGCCTTCGCGCTTTCCTCGACGGCAGCAATCAATTCGAGATAATCCTCAAGCCGCTCAAGCGGCGGCATGAATACGCAGATCACGCCGTCACGCGGCTCGATCGACAAGGCGGTCCGCACCGCGCCTGCAACGGCAACCTGTTCGACGCGGGTCTGCCGGTCGGCGCTGGCCTCGGCCGAGGCGCCGCCCTCGTTATAGAGCTGTGCAAGCTGATCGCGGCTGGGCAGCGGATCGCGCGGCTCGGTCGGGTCCTGCGGATGCACGAACGGATAGTCGGAGCGCGGCACCCAGGGCAGCGAGGACAGCGGCAGCCGGAAGCCGACGGGAGAATCTCCCGGCACCAGAAACAGCTTGCCGCGGCGCAGCTTCCACTTTTCGCTCTTCCATCGGCGCTCGGTCGATTGGGCTTGCCAAGCCTGAATCGGCAGCACAAAGCCTGACGGCTTCGACAAGCCGCGTTCGAAAGTGCGCACCATGCGCGCGCGGGTTTCCGGGTCTTCGATCTTCGGATCGGTCGGGTCGACATTCTCCGGAAGCTCGCCTTCCTTCAGCGCCCATACCGCGGGGTCCTCGAAGGCGGGAAGTGCGTATTCCGCCCCGACACCGATGCGCTCGGCAAAGTCAAACGTGAATTTCTCCGCGTCTTCGATCACGGCATTGCGAGGCCCCGCCTCGCGCGCGATCAGCGCGGCATCGCCCCAGACCGGCTGGCCGTCCTTGCGCCAGTAAAGCGAAAATGCCCAGCGCGGCAGGCTTTCGCCAGGATACCATTTGCCCTGACCGTAATGCAGAAAGCCGTTCGGCGCGAAACGCGCCCGCAATTTCCGGATCAGCGTGTCGGCCAGCGCGCGCTTGGTGGGACCGACCGCCGCCGTATTCCATTCCGCGCTCTGGAAGTCGTCGATCGAGACAAAGGTCGGCTCGCCGCCCATGGTGAGGCGCACATCGTTGGTTTTGAGATCCCGATCAACGATGTCGCCGAGCGCATCGAGCTTTTCCCAGGTCTCGTCGGAGAACGGCTTGGTGACGCGTGGCGCTTCGTGAATGCGGTCGACCCGCATCTCGAAATGAAAATTGGTGTTCGCTACATCGACCGTGCCGGTGATCGGCGCGGCGGACTGATAATGCGGAGTCGCGGCGAGCGGAATATGCCCCTCGCCGCACAAGAGGCCCGAGGTGACATCGAAGCCGATCCAGCCAGCGCCGGGCACATAGATTTCAGCCCAGGCGTGCAGATCGCAGAAATCCTTGTCGGTCCCCTTCGGGCCTTCCAGCGGATCGACATCGGCCTTGAGCTGAATGAGGTAGCCGGAAACAAAACGCGCAGCGAGCCCGAGATGGCGCGCGACGTTCACAAGAAGCCATGCGGAATCGCGGCACGAGCCGGACGCGATCGCAAGTGTCTCCTCGGGAGTTTGCACGCCGGCTTCCATGCGGATCAGATAGCGAACCCGCTGCTGCAGCTGATGATTGAGACCGACAAGGAAATCGATGGTGCGCTCGCGGTCCTTCGGCAGTGACGCGAGGAATTCGGACACCAGCGTGCCCACAGGTTCCGGCGCTAGATAGGCGGCGAGATCGACCTTCAGATCGTCCGGATAGACAAACGGAAAATGCTCGGCATAGGACTCGACGAAAAAGTCGAACGGATTGATGACCGAGAGGTTCGCAGTGAGATTGACCTCGACCCTGAACTCCTCGGTCTTTTCGGGGAAGACGAGCCGCGCCAGCCAGTTGCCGTGCGGGTCCTGCTGCCAGTTGATAAAATGCTGGCTCGGCCGGACCGTGAGCGAATAGCTCGGAATCTGGGTACGGCTATGCGCAGCGGGGCGAAGCCGGATGACCTGCGGGCCAAGCCCCACCGGCCGATCATATTTATACGATGTGACGTGGTGCAGCGAGACAAGGATCGCCACGGCGGCTAAGCCCGAAACCCGCTCGCCCGGCATGGAACCGGACGAAAATGTCTGACCATAACAACAAGCCCCCGAACAGGGGCCAGTCTAGCAAGCCAGCGGCACGGCTTTCGCCTACTTTTGTCGCATAGACCGCCCACGTGCCGGTCAGGCGCGGTCCTCCCGGGGGGCGCGGCCGGCGAGCGGGTCCGAATTTTCCGCTTGTAAATAAGGGGTTTTGTGGAGATGGCCGCGCTGCGACAGGACCCGTCACGCCAATCGGTCACGGCGGCGCGGAGCCGGTGCCTAAACCATGTGCGCTGGGCGGCGGTTAGCGAGGGTCGCTTTGCGGATCGCCCGACGCCTTGTAGAGCCGCTCAGTGGTTTGGTCGCCAACCTTGCGTTCGCCGCGCCGGCGGTTGCGGTAATGCATGGTTCCCCAGATCAGGGCGGCGAGCAGCAGCACCGCACCGATGCCATAGAAGATTTCAAGTCCCATCGATCCTCCCAGACGCCTGCGTGCCGCCGCGCCATGCGACGGCGGGCCATCATTCAATGGGAGAACGCAAGCCGGGCAACGCGCGTTCCGCGCAGCGGCCGCTAGTCGCAGATCGAGGGTAGCGGCAGCACCAGGCCGATCCATAAGGTGGCGACGATCGCGGCGAGCGTCAGCGCACTCGCAGCCCTCCACAAGAAAGTCTCGGTGCCGTCTTTGCTGTCCGCCAATTTGCGCCGGCAATGGATCAAGAGCCAGACCAGCAGGCCGAGAGAACCGGCGAATAGCGCAAAAAGCAGCGCACGCAAAGCCGAGAGCGGCCCGGCCTTCACCTGCTGCCAGGAGAATTCGCAGCCGGTCGCCTGCACGCCATAGAGAACGGACAGCATCGCCATCCACACGGCGAAGCCGAGCGCCATGAACAGCAGGCCCTGATGCCGCGCGGTCATGGCGACACCATCAGCGAGATGGCGAGCAGCAACGACAGGCCGATGACGCCAATCGCGGCGGTATAGACCTGCCAGGCGGCGCCGATCCGCAGGTCGTTGGAGCGCACAACGGACACATACCCGCCGCGGCTGCGCCAGACGCCATACAGCGCGAACACCACGCCAAGCGCCGCATGCAGCGCCACATAGCCAAGCATCACCAGCATCGCGGCGTCATAGGCATGGCACGTCGGGCCGGGGATCGCGAGCATCATCATGAGCAGGCTCGCGAACGCCATAACCTGCGCCGCGGCATTTGCCAGCAGCCAGCGTTCCACAACGCGTGTGTGCGCGCATGCAAGCGTACGCACCGCCTGCCGCGCGCAGAATGCCGCAATAATCAGGATCACCGCGGCCATGGCCGACCAGCCGAGACTGAGCCTTGCAGGATCGGGAGGCGGCCAGTTCGGCGCGACGATCGACAGATAAAGGATGCCGAAAGCAAGCGAGGCGAAAGCCGTGGCATTGGCGGCAAGGCCCATCAACACCGCCCAGCGCGACGGCGATGCGTCGCATTCCTGATGCGGGATCGCCAGCGCGCCACGGCCGATGGCGACCGGCCCCTGGTCGGTGCGTTCGCCCCAGCCGCGCGCCCACAATACCAGTGTGAAAATCGCTGCGGCAAAGCCGGCAACCGCAAGCCAATAAGCTTTGAACAGCACTGCGAGGAAGAAACTACCGGTCACGGCGGCGCTGAGAAGCGGCAGATAGGTCGGTCCCGGCAGCCGGATCACCTGCTCTATCTTGCCCGAGGTGATGCCGACGCCAAGCGTCTCAAGCCGTCCGTCCCGTACGAATCCGAGATAGCCTTCTCCGCGCGCCAGTTCGAGCGGCAGGTCCGGCCGGTCCTTGAGCGGGGCGCGGCTGTCCACGGCGGGGATCGATGCAAAATTATAGGATGGCGGCGGCATCGCCGTCGCCCATTCGAGCGTCACGGCGTCCCAGGGATTGCGCTCCGAGCGCGTGCCGAGCCGCCATTGCAGCACGACGTCGACCGTGAACAGCGCAAATCCGATCGCCATCAGGAACGAGCCGACCGAGGACACGAGATTCAGCCATTCCCAGCCGGTGTCGCTGCCATAGGTGTAGATCCGGCGCGGCATCCCGATCAGGCCGGTCAGGTGCATGACGAGGAATGTCAGGTTGAATCCGATGAAGATCAGCCAGAAGGTCGCGACACCGAGACTCATGCGCGGCGCGCGGCCGGTGAAATGCGGCAGCCAGTAATAGGCTGCCGCCAGCATGGGAAACACGAAGCCGCCGACCAGCACATAATGGAGGTGGGCGACTACGAATTGCGTATCGTGTACCTGCCAGTTGAAGGGCACGATGGCGACCATCACGCCGGTCAAGCCGCCGGCGACGAAGACGAAGAAAAAGCCGAGCAGAAACAGCATCGGCAGCTTCAGTTGCGGGCGTCCGGCGAGCAGCGTGCCGATCCAGGCGAAAATCTGCACCGCGGTCGGCACCGCAACCGCGGTGCTGGCAGCCGAGAAAAACGCCAGCGCCAGATGCGGGATGCCGACCGTAAACATGTGGTGCACCCACAAGCCGAAGCTCAAGAATGCAAGCGCAACGATGCTGACGACGATAGCGAGGTAGCCGATGATTTCGCGCCGCGCCAGCACCGGCAGGATCGTCGAGATGACGCCGGCGGCCGGCAGGAAAATGATGTAGACCTCGGGATGCCCGAACAGCCAGAACAGATGCTGCCACAGGATCGAATCGCCGCCGCGGCCCGGATCGAAGAACGGCAGATCGAACGCGCGCTCGATTTCCAGCAGCACCGAGCCGACGATCAGCGGCGGGAACCCGAACAGCATCATGAAGGCGGTGACCAGCATGTACCAGCCGAATAACGGCATCTTGTCGAGCGACATGCCCGGCGCACGGACTTTGAGAATACTGACGATGATTTCGACCGCGGCACACATCGCCGATATTTCGACGAAGGTGATCCCGATCAGCCAGATGTCCGCGTTGATGCCCGGCGTATAGGTGCGCGACGACAACGGCGTATACATGAACCAGCCGCCGTCGGGTGCAAGTCCGAGAACAAGACCCGCAATCAGGATCGAACCGCCGAACAGATAGCACCAATAGCCATAGGCGCTGAGGCGCGGGAATGCGAGATCGCGCGCGCCCAGCATTTTTGGCAACAGATACAGCGCAAGGCCTTCGAACAGCGGGATGGCGAACAGGAACATCATCACCGTGCCATGCATGGTGAAGATCTGATTGTAGACGTCGGGGCCGAGAAACGCGCTGCGCGGTGTCGCTAGCTGCGCACGGATGAGCATCGCGAGAATGCCGCCGATGCCGAAAAAAACGAACGCCGTGATAATGAAGCGCTTGCCGACGATCGAGTGATTGACCGCGGAGAATTGGCCAAGGCCCGGTGCGGTCCCGAAGATGGCGTCGAGCTGCTTGTGCAGCCGGATCGCGTTGACTGGCGCGGAAGGTTCGGTCACGGGCGCGCCTCCGCGCCGGTGCGGATCGGTTGTTCGACTTCGGGTAAGGCAGCGACGGCCTGATTATATTGCTCGATCGAGTCGTGCGCCTCGACGGCCATCAGCATTTCAGTATGGGCGGCACCGCAGAATTCCGCGCACAGGCCGCGGTAGCGTCCCGGCGCATCCGCGCTCAGCTGCAGCACATTGGTGTGGCCTGGAACCGCATCGATCTTGCCGGCCAGTCGCGGCACCCAGAAGCTGTGGATGACATCGGTGCTGGTCACGTTCAGCCGCACCCGCTTTCCCGCCGGGATATGCAGGACATTCACCGAGCGGCGGGGCATGCCGTCGGCACCGGGATAGATGAATTGCCACTCCCATTGCCGCGCGATCACGTCGATCTGTAAAGCCGCGTCGGCGCGCGCCTGAACCAGCCGCTCGCCGCCGAACAGCGCATAGATCGTCAGCGGCGTCAGGACGACCGCAGGCAGAACAAGCCCGCCGCCGATCAGCCATAGCGAATCCGGCAGTCCGCGCCCCGTCCCCGGCCGCAGGAACGCCAGCGCCAGAAGCCCCGCCACCATTGCGAACAGCACGACGGCGCCGACGAACATTACCCACCACAGGGTCGCAACCGAGGCGGCCACGGGCCCGGCCGGGTCGAGCGTCGACAGCGGACCGCTGCAGCCCGCGGCAGGGAACGAAATCGCACAAAGAACAGCCGTGCGGGTCAACCATTTGTCCCCCGGCTGCGTTAGTGTTGACGCCAACACATATCCGTAGCCACAGATCCGAGCGGACCCATGAGCACACCTGTCATCGAAGAGGTCACCAAACACGACACCAGTTCGCTGATTGCGGTCGCCGGGCATCCGATCCATGCCATGCTGGTGGCGTTTCCGATCGCACTGATCATATCGACGCTGGGCTGCGACATTTTCTACTGGTACACCGCCGACCCGTTCTGGACCCGTGCCGCGCTGTGGGCGAGCGGCTTCGCATTCTGGCTGGGAATCCTGGCGAGCATCGCAGGCACTGCCGAATTGCTGCTTGTCCCCGGCATCCGCAAGCGCGCAGCGAGCTGGAATCACGCCGTGGTCGCCGTCACGCTGATATCGATCGCCGGCACCAATTGGGGCCTGCGCATCGGCGACGCCGAAGCCGCCGTGCTCCCGGTCGGCCTTTGCCTCTCCGTGCTGGCGAGCATTTTCGTAGGCCTTGCCGGGTGGCATGGTGGCAAGCTCGTATTCGATCATGGCATCGGCATCATGGTATCGAGCAAGGACTGAAGCCCGCCCGGGCGGAACATCGTAGCGGGCAGGAAATCAACCGCGATATCGGGCTTTGCGAGCACCACCAGCAGGATCGCAGCAATGGTGGTCACGGTAGCCGCTGTCATCGCGTATTGGCGCCAGCGGGCGTAGCGCCGGTCCGGATCGAACAGACTTAGAATGATATAGCCCTGCCGAAGATGGATGATCACCAGCACGCCGATGGCGAATAGTTTGATGACCATCCAGACCGTGAAGACGTCGCGCAGGAAGATCAGAATGGTCCCCGCGATCACGGCAACGAAAGCAGCAGGCGACGTTACGTTGATGAACACGGTCCGCGCAAAGCGCTGCAGGTCGTGCAGCCGCTCGCCGTGTAGGCCGGTCCGTCTGGCGTAAATCGCCGGAAGGACCAGAAGCCCCGCGCACCACACCATGATTCCGGCAATATGGATTGCCTTGAGCCAGACAATCATGAGGCGCGACGGTACCGGCTGCCGGCCGAGAGATGCTGACCGATCAGGAAAAGAGCCACAGCGAGATACGGCAGGATCGCCGGCACCCACATGATCAGGCCGGCAAGCTGCTGATCTTCAAGCGCGCTGAGGCCGAACGGTTCAGTGCTGCCGAAATGCGGCGCATAGAGCGCGCGAGGCGCGAAGGTTATGATCGCACCAAGCAAGCCCATCTGCATCACGATACCGAGCAGCATTGACAGCGCGGATACGAGCCCGGTGCCCTGCGACAGCACGGCGAGCCAGACGGCGATCGCGGTACCGAGCAGGGTAAGCTGCATGATCCAGAAGATTGGCGGTTCCGACGACGCCGCTTCGTAGAGCCGGGGCGCGTGCCAGCCCCAAAGCACGAGGATGTGGACGGCGATCAGGGCTCCCAGCGCGCTGGCCGGAACGGTCCAGCCCCGGAACCGGCGCGGCAGGGCGGCGACGGAGAGCGGCGCTACGACCGCGATCAGGATGACGTGGTGCGTGACGCGGGCGGAGAAAAGCGCGGATGTCAGCGCACAAAGCGGCGATACGAACAAGGCGAAAAGCAGCAGCCACGCCGCCGCGAAAAGCTGGCGCTTCTGCGCCCACTCTGCGTCCCGCCGCAACAGCACAACATGCAGACCGGCGACGACCGCCATCGCGGCGAGCAGGGTCGGATCGAGATTCCATCGCTGCCAGAGCTCGGCCGGCATTGGCGGAGATCCGCAATACTGGTTCCACGATTCGTTCCAAGTTTCGTCCCGGGACCCAGCCAAACCTACTCTCCGCAGCGCCCCTCATCGACCGGAACGCAGTTGCCGCGCGATAACGCGCGACGACCGATAAAAGGCTCAGCGGCAAAAAGCCACAGACCTCGCTTTGGTTCATGCCGGTTGAGGCAGCAGCGGGACTTTTGCAAGGCGTGGCAGATCGTGGCAAAGCGGAACCCTGAGCAAAGCATTACCGCAATTCTGGGCGCGGTGTCCAAGGCTGGCAACCGCGGGGATATTGTGGTTGCCGACATCGTGGACGCGCTCGGGCGCAATTCCTTTGGCGCGCTTCTGCTGGTTCCGAGTCTCATCCTGATCTCTCCGATCAGCGGCATCCCCGGTGCGCCGACATTCGGCGCCATCGTCATCGTGCTGATCGCCGGGCAGATGCTGATCGGCAGACAGACGATCTGGCTCCCGGACTTCATCCGCCACCGGACCATCGGACGCGAGCGGATGCGCAAGGCGATCGGCACCATAAAGCCGGCCGCCGCCTTTCTCGACCGTTTTGTCGGCCGGCGGCTGGTGTTTCTGGTGCGCCGCCCCTTCGACCTGTTGCTACTGATTCCCTGCATCGTGCTCGCGATCGCGATGCCGGTGCTCGAACTTGTGCCGATGTCGAGTACTGTTCTTGCGAGCGCGATCTTTCTGATCGCGCTGGCCCTGACCGTGCGCGATGGCGTGGTTGCGCTGATTGCGATCGGTGCGACGGCTCTGGTCGCCGCCACAACAGCCATGCTGTTGTTCTGAAGAACCCGCTGCCGCCTAAGGCGCCGTCAGTCGGCCGCAGTGACGTCGAACAGCCCGTCCATCTTCATCACAGCGTCATGCCGCGCGACCGGGTCCTGAACCTGCTTGTTGATTTCGGCGAGCCGCGGCAGCGACGCCATGGGGATCGTGTATTTCAGTCCGGGACCGCCCTTGCGCGGGCGGATGACAATCACGGCCGCTGCCATATCGGGGGACTGCTCCGGCGCAATAACGAGGCTGCGCTGTCCCGGCGAGGCCACCGTTGCAATCGCGATGCCGTCCGCAAAGCACGCGCATGGCGCCTTCGGATTGTCGAAATACAGAACCGATAATTCCCGAGGGCCGGCTTTCAGCTTCTCGCGCGCATCCAGACCGATCTTGACGCCCAACGGGATGAAGGCGCCGTAGCCGCCATGTACCCGGGCGCCGAGCGTCGCCCATTCCTGCGCAGTTTCCGCCCGGCTCTGACTGAACGACAAAATGACCGCCAGCAAGACCAGAAGATGACGCATAAAACCTCCGGACGGGCCGGTCAGCGCCTTAGGGTGACGGCTCTGGCGGACGGGTTGATTGCGGGGAGTGACTATACTGAACGTCGCAACGGGCTGGCGGTCAAGCAAAAAACCGCAACACCGTAATCGGGGCGGTTGGCTTCCATGGCCGGCCCAGTGTCAAAGTGCCGCTGCGGCGCTGATCGCGTCCGACGCCCGGCGAACCTCTGGTAGGGATAGCCGTTCGACCGCTGGACCCCGGCGTCGCTCGCCTGCGCCATCCGCGCAAAACAAAACCCACTCGTCATTTTCAGCCTTACCGGGAGCGACATCAAAAATCTAATGGCTCACGATCTACGCCTGGTCGGCCGTGGCACAGCGCCGCAGATACCGACCACAATCAAGAATCCGGCCCGCGTTGCGAATCGCCGCGCTGAATTGATCGAGGCCGCGACCGAAATGTTCCTTGATCGCGGATTTCATAATACCTCGATTCGCGATATCGCAGGAGCCTGCTCGTTCAACGTCGCCAGTCTTTATATGTATGTGTCCTCAAAGGACGACATTCTGCACCTCGTCGCCCAGGACGTTATGGATACGATCGTGCGGCAGCTCGGCAGGATCGCGCTCGATCCCGAATCTCCCGAGCGTTCGCTGGCCATGGGGTTTTCCGGATACTGCAGGATCGTCAGCCGGTTTCGCCGGCCGATCCGCCTCCTGTACCGCGAGATCGGCTTCATGGAGCCGAAGACGCGCGAGGGCGTGACCGCTGCGACCACAAGCATCGTAGATTATTTCGACGGGATCGTCGCCGACGGCATGGAAGCCGGCGTATTTCGAGATGTCTGCGCGCGGCTCGTGGCGCTCGACATCATGCTGAAGTCGCACCTGATCGCGCTTCACACCCGCGACGTGCTGACGATGGGCAATCTCGAGGACTACATCTCCAGCCAGCTTGACCTGATCCTCGGCGGACTGCTCGTCACGCCGGTCCCTGCCGTGGCAGCACCGCACCGCGTCAGCCGAAAAGCAGCGCCCCGCAAAATCTGTAAGACGAAGCGCAAACGCTGAGCGGCACAAGCCACGGGGCGCGAACGCCCAGCCGGCAGAGCGCCGACGATCTCGGCGACAGGCAGAGTCGGGAAAACCGGCGGATTGAATTCTTTGAGGTCTCTCGACCCTCGCCGCAGCGGCAAGGCAAGCGTCCGGTCAGCGGCCGGACGCCTCATCGGTAATCGCGCCGCGGCTGGCGCTCGATACAAGCTTGATATATTTCGCCAGCACGCCCTTGGTGTAGCGCGGCTTCGGCGCCTTCCAGAGCTTCCTGCGGCGCGCCAATTCCTTGGCCGGCACATTGAGCTGGATCAGCCGCTTCTTTGCATCAATGGTAATCGAATCGCCTTCCTGAACCAGTGCGATCACGCCACCTTCGAAAGCCTCCGGCGCGACATGGCCGACCACCATGCCCCATGTGCCGCCGGAAAAGCGGCCATCGGTGAGAAGCCCGACCGACGCGCCGAGCCCCTGCCCGATCAGCGCGGAGGTCGGCGCCAGCATTTCCTGCATGCCCGGTCCGCCCTTGGGGCCCTCGTAGCGGATCACGACAACATCGCCGGCCTTGATCTTCTTGGCCATGATCGCCTTCAGGCATTCCGGCTCCGAATTGAAGACACGCGCCGGTCCGGTGATGGAGGGCTGCTTCAGCCCGGTAATCTTGGCGACGCAGCCCTCCGGCGAAAGATTGCCCTTCAGAATCGCGAGGTGGCCCTGTTTGTAGAGCGGATCAGACCACGGCCGGATCACATCCTGATCACTGCGCGGTTCATCGGGAATATCGCGCAGCATCTCGCCGATACTCTTGCCATGGATAGTCATGCACTCCCCGTGCAGCACGCCATTGACGAGCAGAATCTTGAGCACCTGCGGAACGCCGCCGGCCGCATGAAAGTCCGTCGCCACATACTGGCCGGAGGGCTTGAGATTGCACAGCACCGGCACCTTGCGGCGCACGCGTTCGAAATCGTCGATGGTCCAGCGTACGCCGGCCGCGCTTGCGATCGCGAGATAATGCAACACCGCATTTGTGGAGCCGCCGGTCGCCATCACCAGCGCCACCGCATTCTCGATCGACTTGCGGGTGATGATGTCGCGGGGCTTCAGGTCGTTCTTGACCGCCTCGACAAGAATGCGGGCCGACTCGGCCGCTGAATCCGCCTTTTCTGGATCGGGTGACGCAATCTGCGAAGAACCGAGTGCACTCATGCCAAGCGCCTCGAACGAGGAAGACATGGTGTTGGCCGTGTACTGGCCGCCGCAGGCTCCCACCGAAGGGCAGGCATTCTTCTCGATGCCTTCGAAATCCTCCTTGGACATCTTGCCGGCGCTGAATGCACCGACCGCCTCGAAGGGGCTGACGATGGTGAGCTTCTCGCCTTTCCAGAAACCCGGTTTGATGGTGCCGGCATAGACGAAGATTCCGGGCACATTCATGCGCGCCATAGCCATCATCGCGCCCGGCATATTCTTGTCGCAGCCGCCGACCGCGACCACGCCGTCCATGCGCTGACCGTTCACGGCGACCTCGATCGAATCGGCGATGACCTCGCGCGAGACCAGCGAATATTTCATGCCTTCGGTGCCCATTCCGATGCCGTCGGTGACGGTCGGGAATCCGAAGACCTGCGGCATCGCACCGGATTGCTTGAGCGCACCCATCACGCGGTCGACCAGCGGCTGAATCCCTGCGTTGCAGGGATTCATGGTGGAGTGGCCGTTGGCCACGCCCACGATCGGCTTTTCGAAATCGCCATCGGTGAAGCCAACAGCCCGCAGCATCGCCCGATTGGGCGAACGCGCCACACCGGCGGTGATGAGATGGGAACGTCTGTTGAGTTTGGTCACGTCGTTTGCTCGTCCGGCCGCTGATTCGATATCCTTTCATATCGTTTTCTGGCGCTCATGGAACTCTTTATCGCGGCAGCCGGTTCAGGCGGGCCGCCAGCGCGAAGCCGGCCCAAACGGCGACTAGCCAGCCCGCCAACGACAGGCCGATATTGAGCCCGGCCGTCTGCAGGTCGCCCGCCTGTATGAGGCGGACGGTTTCCAGGCTGAAGACGGAAAACGTGGTGTAACCTCCGCAGATGCCGGTCATCACGAATTGCCGTTGCACCGGCCCGGCAAATATCCGCCCGTCCGGGCCGGTCAGCGCCGCATAAAAGCCAATCAGGAAAGAGCCTGTCACATTCACGAAGAACGTGCCCCAAGGCAGGCCGCCCGGGAACCAGACATGCAGGAACTCGGATATCAGCCAGCGTGCGGTCCCGCCGATAACGCTGCCGGTGCCGACGGCCGTGTAGAGCCAGATTTGATTATAGAACTCGGCCCGCCGCGCACGACTGGATCGGGTTGCCACCGGTTCCGGTCGGATCGTTTCAGGCGCACCTTCCGGGAGCTCGGGATGCTGCGATTGCATCTGTCAGGACTGCCCGAGAAGCATCGCACCGGCGACCATACCAAGCACGACGACCGATAAGCACAGAAAAACGGAAGCCACGATGTTTCCGGCTGCCCTCCAGCCCTGCCCGTCCCGCAGCAGCATCAATGTCTGAAGGCTGAATGACGAAACCGTGGTATAGCTGCCGAGGAAGCCGATGACCGCAAGCCGCCAGAGGCTGATATCCGAAAACACCCCCTGTGACAGGTTCGCGCTGGCGGCGGCGACACCAATCGCGAAGGCGCCGCTGACATTCACGACGAGCGTCCCCCAGGGAAAAGTCTCGCCGATCCGCCGCGCCGTGAAGCCGGAAACGAAATAACGTGCCATGCCGCCTGCCGCGCAGCCGAGCATGACCCAGAACAGGTCTGTCATCGGGTTCGCCAATCCAAGGTCCCCGGTGACTTATCATATTTTCCGATGCGCACAGCATCCCGCCATGCTGCGATCAATGTAGCGCGCTGCCGCCCTGTGTCACGGACCGGTGAGTTTCCACTGGAGACGGTCTCAGGTGACGTCTGGCGCGTTCGGCCGTTGGCGGTCTGATGAAGCCGAAGCAGAGGACGGGCAGCGCATCCACACTGCCCGTCCCCGTAAGGGACTAACTCTGCCCTAATCGCGCTTTCCGCGAAAGACCGCGCCGCCAGCCTTTCCGCAGATCCACACGAGATTACAGCGCCCGGTGGGGCGCACCTTGATCACGGCAGGATCGGTTTTTCCGGCAGATAGCCCGGCACGAATATCTGCTCGGCGCTCAGCTTTTCGCCAGGGACTTCGATATTCTTGTTGATGAAGTCCACGGTATTTTTCATCCGCTCCATCGTGATGGTGCCGAGACCGTTCTTCTCGACCTCCGGGGTGATCGCGACTCGGCGCAGGATGTCGATTTCCTCGACGATGATTTGCGGATCGAGCGCCTTCACATATTGAAGCTGGATCTGCGCCGCCTCCTTCGGATTGTCGAAGGTGTCCTTCCAGCCGCGCAACGCCGCGCGCACGAACTTCTTTACCGCATCCGGATTCTTTTTCAGGAAGTCCTCGTGAACGCCGATCGAGTTGGCGTAGATCTCGAGCCCGAGATCGCCGGCGAACAGGCAGACGGGCTTCGCATCCGGCACCGCCCGCCTGATTGCCGGCTCGCTCATGATGAAGAGGTCGATCGACGGTACCTTGCGGGCGGCGAGCATCGGCACGCGCGCCGGGGCATCGATATTGACGATCTTCATCGTTTTTGAATCCACGCCGTTCATTTCCATGATCGCGGCCCAGATGCGCGGCACGAACGACGCGCTGCTCGATCCGAGTTCAAGCCCGGTCAGCTTCTGTGCGCTGTCGATATTGGCGCCCGGGTTCAGACTGAAGATGCAATAGGGCGGCTTCTGATAATTGGCGGCGACGATCTTGATCGCCGATCCTGCACCACCCGCTGCGACAAGACTCGGGACGTCGATGAAGCCGAGTTCCGCGCCGCCGGTCGCAACCGTACGGATCGCGTCCGCCGTGCCCTTGGACGGCATGATGGTGACGTTCAGCCCCTCCTCTTTGAAATAGCCCTTGCCGAGCGCGACATACCACGGCGCATGGCGCCCCAGGCTGATGAAATCGAGGATGAACTTCACTTCCGTTGTCTGCGCCTGCGCGACCGCCGGCATTGCAAGACACGCTGCGACAGCAGCTCCGATCATTCGCTTCAGCATTGGCTGGCTCCCTCTCGCTCCGGCCGGCCGCATCGCGGCGCTCAAATTGACAATACAAATATCATAAGATATTTCACCAGATATGCACAAGCACCCGGTGCGGAACGTGCAGGACAGGCCGGGCAGGATGGCGCAACGCCGGACACCCAAATCGTAAAGCAAGAACCGGACCGGACGGCCGGCAAAGATTTATCGGGCGCAGCGAAATGGCCTTCGGCACGATCAGGAATGTGAGGAAGGTGTTTGCGGCGAGCGAGCTCACATCGCGCTCGTCCGAACCTGTGGTTGCGCTCGACGATGCAAGCTTCGATTTCGACGAAGGCGAGCTTGTTGCACTGCTCGGCCCGAGCGGCTGCGGCAAGACCACGCTTCTGCGCATCGTTGCGGGCCTGATCCCGAAAACGTCCGGCTCGGTGACGATCGGCGGCCATGAAGTGACGGAGCCGCTCGGCGATTACGGCTTTGTGTTCCAGCAGCCGAGTCTGATGCCATGGCGATCGGTGATCGACAATGTGCTGTTCACAATGGAGATCCTGAAGCGCAACGATCGCGCAGCGCGGGAGCGCGCCACCCATCTGCTCGAACTCGTCGGCCTGTCAGGCTTTCTGCAGGCACGGCCGCATCAATTGTCCGGCGGCATGCAGCAGCGCGTCGCGCTGTGCCGCGCCCTGATTCACCAGCCCAAACTGCTCCTGATGGATGAGCCGTTCGGAGCGCTCGACGAACTGACCCGGCTGGAAATGAATGACCTTCTGCTGCGCATCCGCAAGGAAACCGGAGCCTCGGTATTGTTCGTCACCCACTCCATTTCCGAAGCGATCTACCTGTCCGACAGGGTGATTGTCTTCAGCCGCCGTCCTGCGCGCGTGGCCACCGAAATCCCGGTCGCACTGCCCTATCCGCGCAGCCAGCAGCTGCGCTTCACGCCTGCCTTCACGCAGGCCGAGCGGCTGGCCAGCATTGCGCTCGGCGTGGTGCCAGCTACCGAGAGCGCTGCGTAATGACGGCACGCATTGCCTCCCAGGTCGGCTACCCGCTCGCCGGCGTCGTCCTTTTGATCGCGCTGTGGGCGTTCCTGTGCGTCTACGGCAACATTCCGACCGTCGTTCTGCCGACGCCGGACAAGGTGCTGTTTGCCTTCATCGCGCGCTTCGACCTGATCGTCGAAGAGGGCTGGGTCACCCTGAAAGAAACCATATACGGCTTCATTCTCGCGCTGGTCATCGGCATCCCGATGGCGGTCGCCGTGGCAAATTCCCGCGCGCTCAACCTGATGTTCTATCCGCTCCTTATCGGGCTGCAGTCGGTACCGAAGGTGGCGCTGGCGCCGATCATTCTGGTCTGGCTCGGCACAGGCATCGAATCGAAACTTGCCATCGTGTGGCTGGTCGCATTCTTTCCGATCATCGTGGATACGGTTGCGGGCCTGCGCTCCACGCCGCGCGAACTCCTTGAACTGGCGCGGTCGCTGCGTGCTACGCCGATGCAGATTTTCCTCAAAGTGCAGCTGCCGGCCGCGCTGCCCTTCATCTTTACCGGCGCCAAGGTGGCGATCACTCTCGCCGTGATCGGCGCGGTGATCGGCGAATTCGTCGGCTCCAGCGAGGGCCTCGGCTTTCTCCTGTTGAGCGCCACCTCCCAGCTCGACTCGCCGCTCGCCTTCGCCGCCCTGTTCGCGCTCTCTTTCCTTGGCATGTTCGTGTATCTGCTGGTTGAACTGGCGGAGCGGCTTGCAGCACCGTGGCTGCCGCCGGCGCCCCAGAGACATTGAGCGCAGGGTTATCGAGACATGGCCAGAAAAGCCGTGAGCAACCGCAAAAAGACAACAGCGCGCGCGGCGCCGCGCAAGACCGCGTCGCGCGAACCGCGCAAGTCCTCGCTCGCCGACCTGGCGTTCGAGGCCATCAAGGAGAAAATTCTGAAGCTTTATTTCCTGCCCGGCCAGTATCTGAACGAGGGCGCCCTGTGCGCGCTCCTCAACATGGGCCGCACCCCGGTGCATCAGGCACTGCAGCGGCTGCAGCATGAAGGTCTGGTGGAGATCATGCCGCGCAAGGGCGTGATCGTGCAGCCTGGCAGCATCTCGGAAATTCTGAAGATTCTCGACTCGCGCGCCACCGTCGAGGCGGAGCTTGCCCGCAACGCCGCCGAGCGCGCCACGCCGGAAGACATCGAGGAGCTCAAATCCCTGGCACGCATCGGCGCGACTAACGGCAAGGCGTCGGAACTCGACAGCTTCATAGGCGCAGACCGCGACTTTCATCGCAAGTTTGCCGAACTCGCCGAAAATCCGGTGCTAAGCGATTTTGCGCGCTCGCTGCACGAGCGCTCGATCCGCTACTGGTACCTGCATCTGTGGCAGACGCTGGACGACAAGGCGACAATCAAACAGCACACCGCCATCGCCGATGCGATCGCCAAGCGCGACGCCGATGCCGCCGCCGCAGCGGTGCGCGCGCATATCGAAAGCCTGCGCACGCGCCTGATGCGCGCGCAGCAGGCTTCGCGCGGGCGCGGTCCCTTAACTCTGAAATGAACAGACGAAACGCCAGGGAGTTTCGACAATGGCCGCCTATTCCGGAATACCCAAGCTCGGCGAAGGCGCGATGCCTAGCCTCGACGAGGTGCTGCTGCAGGCCAATGACCTGCCCTGGCGCGAAAAATCACTGAAGGGTGTGTCGGAAAAGATGCTGTGGCGCAACGAGGAAACCGGTGCCTCGATCGCGCTGATCCGCTTCGAGAAGGGTGCCGGAATCCCTGCGCCGCACAGCCATGCCTCGAACCAGTTCATGTTCTGCCTGCAGGGCAAATACGAATATACCAGCACCGGCGTGACGCTGACCGCCGGCTGCTTCTACTGGAACCCGAAGGGCAACGTGCATGGTCCGGCCATCGCACACGAGGAGACCGTCGTCGTCGAGGTTTATGACGGGCCGCATTATCCGATCCGTCCGTCCTGGTACACCAACGATGAGGATGCCCGCTGATGAGTGCGGCCGCGGATGCGATTGCGGACATTGTGCGCGTCGAAGCTGAGCGGCTCACGGATGCGGTCGCCCGCATTTTCGTTGCACTTGGCATCGCGCCGGCAGACGCGGATATGGTTGCGAACGATCTGGTGATCGCGGAGCTCGAAGGCATCGGCTCGCATGGCGTAATGCTGATGCCGATGTATGTCGACCGCATCCTCAATGGCTCGGTGTCGAAGCGCAGCGAGGGCGATGTGGTGAGCGACATCCGCACCGCGATCGTCGTCGATGCCGGTAACGCCCTTGGCCAACTCACGGCGCACCAGTCGGTGAAGCTCGCGACAGATCGCGCAAAGAACGCCGGCATGGCGTTAGTCGCCGTCCGCAACGCCTTCCATTTCGGCACCGCCGGCCGCTACGCACGGCTGATCGCGGAGCGCGGCTGCATCGGCGTCGCGATGTCGAATACAAGGCCCTTGATGCCGGCGCCGGGCGGCGCGGAACCCATCACCGGCAACAATCCGATCGCCATTGCGCTGCCGAGTGTTGGCGCTTTTCCGGTCGAGGTCGATATGGCGCTCAGCGCGACGGCAATGGGCAAGATCAGGCTTGCCGCAGCCGCCGGCGGCCGCATTCCACCGGATTGGGCGATGGCGGCGGACGGGCGGCCGACCACCGATCCGGCCGAGGCCATCAAGGGCATGCTGGCGCCCGCAGCGGGCCCGAAGGGCTTCGGACTAGCCTTCGTGATCGACCTGTTGTGCGGCGGGCTCTCGGGCGGGGCGATCGGCGCCGAGGTCCGCCCGCTCTATGGCGATCCGGCGGAGCCCTATCGCTGCAGCCAGTTGTTCATCGCAATCGATCTCGCAAGTTTCCCAGACGGCGCCGGTTTCCCGCAGCGGGTCAATGAGCAGGCAATGCGGGTGAGCACATCAAGGCGCGCACCGGGCGTGCCGCGGGTCTACGCACCGGGCGAACTGGCCCATGCAACACGGCAGGCCAGCGCCGGCCAATGCCGGCTGAGCCGCCAGACGCTGGACAGCCTGATCGCAGCAGGACGCCGCGCCGGTATCGACATCGAAACGTCACTCTGAAAGGCCGGGCCATGAAAAAACAGATCACCTCCGCCAAGCTCCGTCAGCCGAACGGGCATTTTTCCCACGCGACCGCAGTCGCCGCCAAAGGCACCTTCGTGTTCATTTCCGGCATGACCGCGCGACGGCCCGACGGCTCGATCGCAGGGATCGGCAATGTCGAGGAACAGACACGGCAGGTCTGCGAGAACGTCAAGGCCGCCGTAGAGGAAGCCGGCGGCACGCTGGATGACATTGTCCGCGTCGATGTCTATGTGCGTAACATGGAGCATTTCGAGACCATCCATAAGGTGCGTCGCGAGTACTTCACCGGGATCGCTCCCGCCTCCACCATGGTCGAGGTCAACAAATTCACTTCGCCCGATTACCTGATCGAGATCAACGCGATCGCGGTCCTGCCGAACGGCTGATTCATGAAGGCGCGGTTCGAAGCGGACGGAGATGTGATCGTTGTGACCGGCGGCGCCAACGGCATCGGCCGCGCGCTTGCCGGGGCGGTTGCGAAAGCCGGCGGGCGTGCGGTGATCTGCGACGTGGACGAGAGGGCGATGGCCGAGGCGGACGCCGCCAACGACCTGATCTCCACCCGGCGCCTCGACGTTTCGGACCGCGATGCGGTGATGAAGACCTTCGCCGAGATCGAAAACAGCTTCGGCCGCATCGACGGGCTCGTTTGCGCGGCTGCGATCCAGCCGCGCAATCTGGTGCACGAGACCACGCCGGAGGAATGGCGACGCGTGATCGGAATCAATCTGGACGGCGTGGTCTGGTGCTATCAGGCCGCGATCAAGGGCATGATCGCGCGCCGCCGCGGCAGCATCATAGCCTTCTCCTCCGGTCTCGCGCATCAAGGCTGGCCGGAAGCCTCGGCCTATGCGGCGACCAAGGGGGCGCTGATCGCGTTCGTCAAGAGTGCGGCGAAGGAAGTGGCAAAGCATCGCGTCAAGGTCAACCTGATCGCGCCGGGGGTGATCGACACGCCGCAATACCGCGCCGCAAACGAGGGTGCCGACCACGAACGCTGGAAGAATTCGATCGGCGTCGGCACGCCCGATGACGTGATCGGCCCGCTGATGTTTCTTCTCTCCGATGCCGCGTCGATGACGGCGTCCGTCATCTCGCGCGATCTGGCCTATCCAGCGAGGGACGCGTGAATAAGCCGCACAAGACCAAGCTCGAGATGAAGCCTGTATTGATCGCGGGCGCCGGTCCCGTCGGGCTGACGACAGCGCTGGGTTTAAGTTTCTATGGTCTCCCATTCCAGCTTTTCGAGGAAGATGCCGGGCTCTCCAGCGACACCAAGGCGGGCACCGTTTTGACTCGCACGCTGGAGGCGTTTCGCCGGTATGGCGTCGCCGACCGCGTGCTGGCGAAAGCCCTGCGCGTGGACGAAATCGGCGATGTCGAGCGCGCAACCGGAACCGCGCGCCCCTCTGTGCGCGCCGATCTTCTTGCCGACGAGACGCGCTATCCCTTCGTCATCAACATGCCACAGCATCATCTCGAGCCGATCCTGCATCAGGCGCTGAACGAGAAGCATCCCGGCCAGGTTCATCTGCGACACAAGCTCACGCAATTCCGCGAGACCGCCCACGGCGTGGTCGCAAGCTTCGATACGCCGCACGGCCCGCGCGAAATCGAGGGCTCCTACCTCCTCGCCTGCGACGGCGGCCGCAGCTTCATCCGCGGCGAACTCGGTATCCCAGTCGAGGGAGAATCTCTCGATGTCCTCACCATCCTCGTCGACGTGAAGGTCGACCTCGATGTGCGCAATCCGCGCGACTATCCTTATCTCGCCTATTTCGCCGATCCGGCCGAATGGATGATCCTGGTGCGCCAGCCGCATTGCTGGCGTTTCCTGTTTCCGCTAGCGGCGAACCGGCCCGAACCGACCCGCGAGGAATTCCGCGAGAAGATCCTTCGCTTCATCGGCCCGGTCGAGGACATGGAGATCATCAACACCATCGTCTATCGCATCCATCACAGGATCGCGGTCGAGTGGCGGCGCGGCCGCGTCTTCCTGATGGGCGACGCGGCGCATCTCATCACCCCGATGTGGGCGCTTGGGCTCAACACCGGCATCCTCGACGCCATCAGCCTGCCGTGGCGGCTCGCCTGGGTCGCGCGCGGCCTTGCCGATGCCTCTCTGCTCGACGGCTATGCGCGTGAGCAGCGTCCGGTCGCGGCGCATGGCTCAGGCGAGATGGCGGAGGCTGCGCGCAAATATATGCTCGGGCAGAATGAGGCGATCCGCGCGATGTCAGGCGGCGCCTTCGCCAATGCGCTGACTCGCACCATGCTCGGCGTGCGGCTCGATGTCGACCAGTCCGGCGACTGGTCGATGGTGCGCACCGAGGCAGGGCCCCTGCGGGTCGGCGAGCGCGTGCCGGATGTCACGCTGCATGACGGCTTCGGCCGGCCGGTGCGGCTGCACGATCTCGTCGACGATAGCTTCGTCGCGCTTTATTTCACCGACGTGCGCCGCCGTCCCACGGTTCCCGCCGATACGCCGGGCCTCAAGCATCTCATCGTGTCGCGCCGCGATGCGCCGCTCGATTCCGGCCTGCGCGAGCGTTCGCTGTTCGATGTCGGCGACCGGTTCCGGCAACGCGCCGGCTGCGAACCCGACACCGTGATGCTGGTCCGGCCGGACGACCATATCGCCGCCATCGCGCCGATGCGCGAAGGGCTGATCGAGGACCTCTACCGCAGGATCACCCGCAGCCCCGCTGTCGCAACCAACGAGACGGTCGATGCCTGAAGCGCCCGAACGCATCAGCCTCGATGTGCACGCGCATCTGGCGCCGGTTTTCCCCGACGAACTCGCCGCCATCGATGGCGTGAGTTGGAACGGCGGCGAAAAGGTGCTCGACGTCGACGGCCACGCCGTCGGCATGAAGCCGCTGTTCGATTCGCACGCCCTGGTCGCATGGATGGAGCGCAACAATGTCGCGCGGGCGTGGATCTCGATTCCGCCGCCGCTTTATCGCGCGCATCTGCAGGGTGACGTGGCGCGGCAATGGATCGGCTATGCCAATAGCGGCTTGCAACGGATCGCGGAGGAGCATCCGGGCAAGCTATCGCCCCTGCCGCATCTGCCGTTGCAGGCGCCGGAGATTGCACTTGGGGTCGCAACCGAATGGATCGACCGTGGCCATCGGCGCTTCGGCGCGCCATCCGGCGGCCATGGCGAGCAGGTGCTGTCGGATGCGGCGTACGAGCCGCTCTGGCGTGCGCTGAACGCGGCGAAGGCCTTCGTGTTCTTCCATCCCGGCGAATGCGCCGACGGGCGGCTCACCGCATTCTATCTGTCGAACCTGCTCGGCAATCCTTACGAAACCGCGGTGGCGATCGGGCATCTGACCTTCGGCCGCGTGTTCGAGCGCTATCCGGATACCCGCTTCTGCTTTGCGCATGGCGGCGGCGTCTTGCCGATGTTGGCCGGCCGCTTCGAGCGTGGCTTTGCCACCGCACGGCCCGGCATCGACACCAAGGCGGCCTCGCCGCGCTCGATGTTCCGCAATGTCTGCGTCGACTGTATCGTGCACGATCCGGACGCGCTGACGCTTGCAGAGCAGGTCTTCGGTCCTTCGCAAGTCCTGTTCGGTTCGGACTGGCCGTTCCCGATGGGCGTCGTCGAGCCGCACAGCCAGATGGCTGTACTGGAGCCTGCGCGCCGCAAACGGATTTTCTGCGACAATCCGGAGCGCATCCTGAAGGAGACTGGATCATGAGAGGCCCCTCACCCCGCGGCGACAAGCTCGGCCCGCTCGGCGACAAGATCCTGTTCGAAAACGAGTTCGTACGCATCTGGAGTGTCAAGCTGGATCCCGGCGAGCGGCAAGCCTGGCACAAGCACGACCTGCCCTACGTGATCGTGCCGATGACCGAAGGCAAGAACATCATGTATTTCGAAGACGGCCGCGAAAAGGAAACCAACGAGACCGTGGGCGGCGTGCTGTGGCGTGAGCCCGGCATGCCGCACGAACTGCTGAACATCAGCGACTGGCAATACCGCAACGTCCTGATCGAGATCAAAACCGCACCATCCGGCGCAGACCCTGCAAGCTTTGAAAGCAGAAGGTCAGACCAACTCGGCTGAGCTTTATATGGTGGGCCCGGAGGTCCCCCCGCTTGCCCGCTTGTTCTGGGCAATCGGCGTGAAACCCCCGAAACACAAGGCTTTACGGCCAAAGAGGTACAAGCCTCGTAGTCCGACGTGTTCGGTGGTTTGACGCCTGCGGGCTACCACCATGACTAAAGCAGCAAAATCGGAGAGCGCTCAACCTTTTTCGATCAGGTTGACCGGATCTGAAAAAGAGATGCTCCAAAATCGAGCGGCGGGAATGCCGCTCGGACACTTCATCCGCGAACTTGTTCTCGGTGAAGTCGCAGAGCGACGTAACAGTCCCAAGGCACCGGTCAAGGACGCAGACCTTCTCTGCCGCGTCCTGGCCCTGCTGGGCCAGTCACGGCTGGCGAACAATCTCAATCAGCTTGCCAAGGCGGCCAATCAGGGCAGCCTGCCGGTGACACCGGAGACGGAAGACGACCTGCGCCGCGCCTGCGCGGTGGTGTTCGAGATGCGCCTTCTCCTCCTTCAGGCGCTGGGCAAGCGGATTCTGGACACATGCGCGGAGGTCCGCGCATGAAACGCCGAACGGAGCATCTGGCCGAAGGCGTGACCCTGCATCTGGCGGATTGCCGGGACGTGCTGCCGAAGGTCGGACGTATAGACGTAGTCATCACCGATCCGCCCTATGGCCGGACCACGCATGCGGGCGCACGCTCGGCGAAGTCGCTCACGCGCTCGCAGATAGATTTCCGGCCGATATCGGCGGCCGAGCTGGTCGAGACCTGCCAGAGCCTCTGCGCCATCGCCGAACGCTGGGTCGTCATGACCTGCGAATGGCAGCACGCAGCCGCGCTGGAAGCCGCCGACGTGCCGCTGGTGCGGCTCGGCGTCTGGGTGAAGCCCAATGCCGCGCCGCAATTCTCCGGGGACAGACCGGGCATGGGCTGGGAGGCCGTGGCCATCCTTCACCGCAAGGGGCGCAAGCGCTGGAACGGCGGCGGGCATCATGCCGTCTGGCACTGCCCGGTCGAACGCGGCGGCCACCCGACCCAGAAGCCGGAACGGCTAGTGACCGACTGGCTCCAGAAGTTCTCCAATCCGGGCGAAACCATCCTCGATCCCTTTATGGGATCGGGCACCACCGGGGTTGCGGCGGTTCGGCACGGACGCCGCTTTGTCGGTGTCGAGATCGAGCCGCGCTATTTCGATATTGCGTGCGCCCGTATCAGCGCAGCCCTGAAGCAGCAGGACCCGGAAAGACGGCGCGCATGATTCTGGTCGCATCGCAACGCGGCGGGCCGGGTCAGCTCGCCGCGCACCTCCTCAATGCCCGCGATAACGACCATGTCACGGTCGAGGATTTGCGCGGCTTTGTGGCGCAAGACCTGTACGGTGCCTTCGCGGAAGTGGATGCCATCGCGAAGGGCACGCGCTGCAAACAGTTCCTTTTCTCCCTGAGCCTGAACCCGCCGAAGGATGCCAGCGTCGCGCTTGATGACATCCTCACGGCCGTCGAGCGCGCGGAAGACGCCCTGGGCCTGACCGGCCAGCCCCGCGCCGTCATCATCCACGAGAAGAACGGCCGCAGGCACGCCCATGTTGTCTGGTCGCGCATCGACGCGGACGCGATGAAGGCCATCAACCTGCCGTTCTTCAAGACGCGGCTGAACGCGCTCTCGCGCGACCTGTATCTGGAGCACGGCTGGGAGCTGCCCGAAGGGTATCGGACCAACGGCTGGAAGAACCCGCTCAACTTCACGCTGGCGGACTGGCAGCAGGCGCAGCGCGTGGGTCTCGATCCGCGGGAGATCCGGCAGATATTCCAGAACGCCTGGCAGCATTCGGACAATCTCGCGAGCTTCCGCAACGCGCTCGAAGAACACGGCTACTTTCTGGCGCGCGGCGACCGCCGCGCCTTCGTCGCGATTGACGTCCACGGCGAGATTTACGCGGTGGCCCGCATGGCCGGCGTCAAATCAAAGGATGTCCAGAACCGGCTGGGGAGTCCCGACACCCTGCCGTCCGTCGAACAGGTCCGCATGGATGTGCGAAAACGCCTCACGCAAAGGCTGCGCGGATTCCTCCGCGAAGGCCGCGCGCATCAGGCCGACGAACTGAAGCCGCTCCAGAATCAACTCGCCGATCTCGTCAAGCGGCACCGGACGGAACGCGAGACGCTGCAGGCACGCCAGGACGAACGCTGGCGTGAAGAGTCCAAGGCGCGGTCGGATCGCCTGCACAAGGGCCTTCTGGGCGTATGGGAATTGCTGACCGGCAAGGCCGCGGCCGTTAAAAAGGAAAACGAACGCGAAGCCTATCAGGCGCATCTGCGTGACCGCGCGCAGCGCGAGCGCCTCTATGAGGCGCAGATGAAGGAGCGGCAGGTGCTGGCTGCGCGCATCGACGCGCTCAAGGCTCGGCATCGGCAGGAGCGTCTGGCCCTGACCCGGCGCGTCATCGGTGTGCTCAGGGACGCGGACGACATCGGACGCGCACGCGAACCCGCGCGCCGCCGTCAGAGAAGCAGGGATTTCGACCTCGAACTGTAGGAGGCGTGCATGACAACGGCTCTCGTTCCGGTTTCACGGGCCGGCGTGAGTAGCCATGCCGGCGGGACACCCGTCGCAGACATCCCGCTTGGCACCGCAGCCTGGCTGGCTTTTCCGCCGGACGCCCGCCTTGCCTTCAACCGTGGGGATTTCTGGCTTGGACGGCTGGAGAACGGCGCGCCCGTGGCGGTGCGTGACGATCGGCATGTGCTGCTGGCCAGCGGCACACGCGCGGGCAAAGGCGCATCCATCCTCATTCCCAATCTCTGCCACTGGCCGGGCTCGGCCGTGGTCATCGACCCGAAGGGCGAGAATGCGGTGGTCACGGCACGCCGCCGCGCGAACGGCTCGGCCTGGAGCCGCGGCATGGGCCAGAAAGTCCATATCCTGGACCCGTTCGGCATCGTGCAGACTTCGGCCGACAGTTTCGCGGATCTGAAGGCCGGCTTTAACCCGCTGGACCTGCTGCGGCCGGACAATCCGGAAGCGGTGGACGAGGCGTCACGCATTGCCGAGGCGATGGTCGTCTCGGAAGTCTCCAGCGATCCGTTCTGGGAGGAATCAGCGCGCGCGCTCCTCAAGGCGCTGATGCTTCATGTCGCAAGCAGCCATGACTATGCGCAGGCCCGCACGTTGATGACCGTGCGCCGCCTGCTCATGGAGGGCGATGCCGAGGCGCGGAAGATCCTGGCGATGGCCGGGCGCAAGAAACTGCCCTCCGGGATCGTGCTCCTTCTCAAGGCCATGCAGAAGAACCGGGCCTATGGTGGCGCCGTTGCGGAGGCCGGGGCTTTCTTCGAACGGCAAGAGTTCAGCTCGCCCAAGGTGCTCTCGTCCATCCTTCAGGTGGCCTGTACCAATATCGATTTTGTCGGCAGCCCGCAGATGGCGCGCTGCCTGGTGTCTTCGTCCTTCAGTATTGGCAACCTCAAACGCAGCCGGACTGGAGAGACGGTCTATCTCTGTCTGCCGCAACGGGCTGCCGAGACGCATTACCGCTGGCTGCGCATGATGACGGCGGCCGTCACGGCGCAGATGGAGCGGGAACGCGGCCAGCCCGCCTCCGGTCATCCGGTGCTGATGATCCTCGATGAATTCCCGGCGCTCAGGCGCATGCGCACCATCGAGAACGCAGCCGCGCAGATTGCCGGGTTCGGAGTCAAGATGGTGTTCGTCTGCCAGACGCTGGCGCAGCTCAGGGATATCTACAAGGACAACTGGGAAACGCTGGTGGCGAACGCGGGCGTGAAGCTGTTCTTCGGCAACGACGATCACTTCACGCGGGATTACGTCTCGAAGCTGGTCGGCGAATGCGAGGTCGTCCGGCACACGCGTACCGAGACCTGGACCGAAGGCGAGTCCGCAAGCGAGACACGCGGGACCAGCGCCAATCGCTCGGACAGCGGGACGCTCGGGCAATCCGGCAGCGCCAGCTTTGCGACCAGTGGCGGATCTTCGACCATCGGGCGCAGCCATTCGGTCACGGCAGGCATCACGCAGGGCTGGTCCCGCAGTGCGAGCATCGGTACCAGCCGCTCGAAGGCGACCGGAATCAGCGAGACCATCCACAAGCGCCCGCTGGTGACACCGGATGAGGTCGGGCGCCTGTTCGGCGACCGCGCCAATCCCCGGGCGCTTGTGCTTCTCTCCGGGCATCAGCCGCTGGCGCTGCGACGCATCTGGTACTTCGCCGACCGCGTCTGCGAGGCGCTCTTTGATCCGCACCCGGATCATCGCTCTCCCCTGACTCTTCGAAAGCGCGAGAGCCTGAGACTTCAGAAGGAAGAGCAGGAGCGCAGGACACAGGAGACATTCGTCCGCTGGCACAGGGAAGAACAGCGACGGCGGGCTGAAGAGGAAGCGGAGAAGGAACGCCAGCGCCCGATCCTCATCGAGCGCGGTCGCAGGATGATGGAGGAGCTTCGCCGCGAGGAACAGGAAAGGGAGCGCGAGGCGCGCAGGCAATACAGGCGCGAACGACGACGGGAAATCATTGGGAACGTGCTCGTAAGCGTTACAGGCGGAGCGATCGGATTGGGGCTGGCCACCGCGATCTGGCACTTCTCCGCGGTCTGGAATGCGGTCGTTCTGTTCTTTCGATTGCTCATCCGCGATCTCTCCGGCCTCTGGCTCTGACGCCGCGCCTGACTCAGATCCGCCACGATTGCGATCAGCAATCGGGCATCGGGAGGGTCGGTCATGACGCAGGATGGCACAAGGATAAATCGCAGAATGCTGGTTATCGGTGCGGGAGCGAGCGGCGTGGTGCTCGCGGCTGGCCTCGGGTTTGAACGCATCGACCAGGCCTTTGGCCTGAGTGAGAGGATGACGGCGCTCAAAGGCCTGCTCATCAGAAAGATGACACGCTACCGGGAGTATCGCGAGACGCTGGAACGCGCCGAACCTGCCCTGCGGCAGGCTATGGCCGGCATGACGCGTGGCGCCGCATGGTATGCGCGCCAGCCCCAGGTGCGGGCTGCGCGCGAGAGCCGGTTCTACGCGATGTCGGCGGCCGAACACATCTTCATCACGCAGGCGCAGACAATGGCGGACTGCGATTTCCAGCACGCCGTCATCGAGCTTTACGAACGGGCGTTCGACGACTGGCCGCTGGTCGCACGAAGGCATTTCTGGATACGGATAACGGAAAGACGTACGCAGCTGGCACGGGAGGCCTGACGTGGAGCCGGTAAGACCTTGGAAACGTCTCACGCTCCGGGGTACCCAGCCGGATTTCGTGGATATCGTGAAACGGGCGCAGCCTTATTGTCCGCGTCTGCGCCGCCTGCGCATCATGTCCTGGATGAGTCACCCTCCGGTGGATGCCGATGATACGGGCTCGCAAAACGTCGTCATCCTTGCCGATCCCGATCTGGTCGAATTCTGGGAAGAAGCGGCGGATGGAGAGATCCGGCTCGAATACATGGCGGAGGGCGACATCATCCATGCTGCCCTGGACGCATTGCGGGAGGAAGGACTGCTCCCGGATAGTGTCGATGAGTCCGGTACAGACATCGAGACAGGTGACTGATCAATCCTGAACTACCAGGTGCCCATTCGTAATCATATCGCTTACGCTGCTCCAGGTCTGTCCGTTGATGGTGACAACGCTCTGAGCCGAGAAAGAGCTGCCTGTTCCGTCCTTGTCCACGCGCACCGTCGTGTTTCCGCCGCTAGTTGTCAGCGACACGAAGTCATTGATGAGGTGTTGCTGCGGATCGTAGCCTTCCAGAAGGTTGGCGAGGTCAATCTTGTCGCCTTCCGTCTTACTGAAATCGAGGATCGTATCGACGGCTGAATAGGCCGTAGCATCCTCAAATCTGAAGGTGTCGGAACCGGCGCCGCCCGTCATCGTGTCTGCGCCGGCATCGCCGGACAGGATGTCGTTGCCGACATATCCGTAAAGCGTGTCAGCCCCATCTCCGCCATAGAGTTCTTTGGTGGAGGCCGGATGTGTGCCGTATATGCTGTTCAAAACGCTCTGGCTCACGGAATGAGCACCGTAAAGGGTGTCATTCCCGGCACCGCCGTAAAGAATATCGTAGCCGATGTGGCCGTAAAGATAGTCGTTCCCGCCATCGCCGTGCAGGACATCATCGCCCGCTTCGCCGTGAACGTAATCCCCATCATCGCCGCCATAGATCGTGTCATTGCCGGCGTGACCGCTTATGCTGTCGATACCCGAGCCGCCATAGATTGTGTCATTTCCGGCCCCGCCGTTGATGCTGTCAGCTCCGCCTTCACCATGGAGAACCTTGTTTCCGGTGTAGGTGTATGAGGCGGAATTGATGGTGTCGTCGCCGTCGCCGGCATAGACAATGTCGTCGCCGTTGTTCGACGTAATGGAGTCGTTCCCGCCGTAACCGTAGATCAGGTCATTGCCGGTCGTTCCACTCAGTGTGTTGGCGGACGATGTTCCATAGATCGGGAAATCAAGCTCGATATTGCCCGGGAAAACGAGCTTTTCGATGCGGTACGAGCTGCCGTTGCGTTGATTGAGAATGGTGATCTTGTCTGTCGATGTTCCTGCGAACGTGATCTCGACGTTGTAGGTCCCGGTGTTCGTAAAGATAAGATTGGCAGGCGAGATGCCGGTGCCGAACACGATTTTGTCGACACTGCCGCTATCGTCGCTAATCGTATCGAAGCCATCACCAACATTAAAGTAGTAGGTGTCGTCGCCAGCCCCGCCATAGGCGGTATCGGCGCCTGTGCCACCCGCCAGAAGGTCGTTGCCGACATATCCGTAGAGCGTATCCGTACCGTCGCCCCCATAGATCTCTTTGGTCGATGCGGGATGGGTCCCGTAAATACTGTTCAGGACGCTCTGGCTGACGGAGTGCGCGCCGTAAAGCGTGTCGTTGCCCGCGCCTCCGTAAAGAATGTCATAGCCGATATGGCCGTAGAGATAATCGTCACCGGCGTCGCCATGCAGGGTGTCGTCTCCAGCCTCGCCATGGATATAGTCGGTCCCGTCGCCGCCATAGAGCGTGTCGTTGCCGCTATGTCCGCTGAGGCTGTCGTTCCCAATACCGCCGTAAATGGTGTCGTTCCCGGCGCCGCCATTGATGCTGTCAACACCGTCTTCCCCGTAGATGGTCTTGGCTCCGGCGTAGGTGTAGGAGGCGCTGTTGATCGTGTCGTCCCCGCTTCCGGCGTAGACCGTATCCGTACCGTCGCCGGTATTGATGGTGTCGTTGCCAGCAAGACCGTTGATGAGGTCGTTGCCCGACGTCCCGTTCAGCGTGTCGTTCCCTGACGTGCCGTTGATCGTGTTCACCGTCGAATTGACAGTGATGGCAAAGCTTGCCGGGGAAAGGGTCGCCGTACCGTCGCCAAGGACAAAGCCGAAGCTGTCGGAGCCTGAGTAGCCTGCCGGCGGCACATAGGTGACAAGCCCGTTAGCGACATCCTGGGCGCTGAAGCTGTCGTTGACGACGAGAGTTACGCCGTTGCGCTTGACCGCCCCGTGGCTCGGAGCGCTGTCGAGCGTGAATGTGAGCGAGGCCGCTGAGCTTTCGACATCCGAGGCCGTAAGCATGGCCGCGGTGATGGTCAGGGTAGTGTCCTGATCGAAGCTGGCGCCGTTATTGGTGAGGCTCGGAAGGTCATTCACCGGTGAAACTGTTACCTGCACGGTGCCTTCGGTGCTGCCGCCATGTCCGTCGAGGACCGTATATTCGAAGCTGTCGGTCCCGTTGAAGTTGGCGGCCGGGGTGTAGGTGAAGTCGCCGTTGGCGAGCAGAACGACATTTCCGCCGTTACTCGTGGTGAAGGATGCGGCCTGAACTGCCAGCGTATCGTTCTCGGCATCGGTATCCGGGCCGTTCCCATTATCGGCAAGGACGTTGCCGGTAATGACGGTGTCCTCGTCGCCCTCGGCCTCATCGTCCTGGGTGTTGGGTGCCTGGTTCTGCTGGACGGTCAGCGTGACGGTCCCGACATCTGCATTTTCTTCCGAATCGAGCAGGACGTAATGGAAGCTGTCCGTACCCACGAAGTTTGTAGCAGGCGTGTAGGTGAAGTTGCCATTGGCAAGGAGTACGACTGTCGCTCCGGCGGCCGTGGTCAGGGTCGTCGCGACGACTTCGAGATCATCAGCGTCCGGGTCGCTGTCTGCGCCGCTCCCGTTGTCGGAAAGCAAGTTGCCCGCCACCGTGTGGTTTGATGCGCCCGTGAAGGCATCATTGCGGGCATCAGGGGCTTCGTTGGGGGCGCTGACGGAAACCGTGACGGTTGCACGCGCATCGCCGCCCTGCGTATCCATCACCGTGTATTCGAAGCTGTCCGATCCGGTAAAGCCTGCGGGAGGTACGTATTCGAAATCGCCGTTGGACTGGATGGTGACAAGCCCGCCCTGGGCCGTGCCGAGTGTTGCCCGGGCAACTGAGAGCGTATCGCCGTCGATATCGCTGTCCGCGCCGTTTCCGTTGTCAGCGAGCAGATTGCCCGTCAGCCGCTGATCCCGCAAAAGGGCATGAAGATCGGCCTGGGCGGTCGGATTGCGGTTCGAAAGAGCGGCGACCGTTATGGTGGCGGTACCGATATCGCTCCCGCCGTCGGCATCTGTGACCGTGTAGTCGAAGCTGTCGACCCCGGAGAAACCAAGAGCAGACGTATATGCAAAGGTGCCATCCGACTGAAGGGTGACAGTCCCGCCTTCGGCTGTCGTGAAGCTGCCGGCCGTGACATTCAGCGTGCTGCCGTCGCTGTCGGAATCAGCGCCGTTGCCGTTATCGGCAAGAACATTGCCGGTCCTGGTTTCGCCTTCCGTCGTCAGAAACACGTCGTTCTGGGCGATCGGTGCGGGATTGGTGGGCGCGACCAGTTCGACAATGCTGTTGTCGGCGAAGCGAAGCAGCTCGATTTGCGCGGTCCCGGCAGCGTTCTGGCCGAGGATCGTAATCTTTGCGCCTGAGACGCCGGAAAAGGTGATTTCGAGGTCATCACCTGCATTGGTCAGGATGATGTTGGAGGCCAGAATGCCCGCGCCGAATTGAATGACATCGCGCCCGCCGGAGCTGTCGGAGACGCTATCCTCGCCGTGGGAAGTCGCTTCATAGATGTAGGTGTCATTACCCGATCCGCCCTCAAGCGTATCATTGCCTGCACGCCCGTTAAATGTATCGTTTCCAGCTCCGCCGACATAGACGTTGCTGGAACTGTCGGTCGGCGCGTAGAACTCGTCGTTGAAGCTCGTGCCGATGATCTTTTCGACATTGGTGAGAGGAGTCGTAAGGGCGTTGTCCGATGTGCCGTCCGGTTTGACCAGCGAGCCATCGACGATAATGCGCGTCGAGAGGGCTGAGTAGTCGACGGTATCAAAGCCTGCGCCACCATTGACCGTATCGCGCGTGGGCGCACCGATGATGATGTCATCCCCATCGCCGCCAAGAATCGTATCAAGGCCGGCACCGCCGTCGATAATGTCGTTCCCCGCGTCGCCGCCGATATTGTCGTTTCCGGCGCCGCCATAAAGGGTGTCATTGTCGTTGCCGCCGACAATGCTGTCGGCCCCGTCACCACCCTCTATGAAGTCGTCGCCGCCTTCACCATTGAGGTAGTCGTTTTCACCGCCGCCAGTGAGGTGGTCATTGCCCGCACCGCCCCAGACATAGTTCGCGCCGTTTCCGGACGTGATCGTGTCCGCACCGGCGCCTCCATAAATCGTGTCGCCGCCCGCATCGCCCGAGATGACATCATCGCCGTCATCGCCATACAAGGTGTCGTCACCAGCGCCGCCGGAGATGGTATCGGCTCCGCTATCGCCATGAATGGTATCGGCCCCACCACCGCCGATAATGGAATCGTTGCCGTCCGATCCGTTCAGCGTGTCATCGCCTGCAAGACCGAGAACCGTGTCATTGCCCGAGCCGCCGTTGAGCGTTTCGGCCGAAGAAGTGCCGTAAACCCATGAAGCGCGTGCCGTCAGGTCAAGAAGAACACCACCGTCGATTTCTAGCCACTCGACTGCCTTGCCGTTGTAGAAATCTGTGATCGTAAGCGAGTTGGCTCCACGGCTGATAACAAGGTCGTTGCCGCTCTGGGCAAAAGTGAGAGTGTCGAAGGAAATGCTGCCAGGCAAGCGAATGATGTCGCCCGTACCGCCAGTGTCGGATGCGATATCCTGCCCGTTCGAGAGGACATAAATATCGTTCCCGTTGCCTCCTAGCAGGGTGTCGTTGCCGTCGCGGCCGTCAAGGATGTTGACGGAGTCGTTGCCGATGAGCGTGTCGGCGTAGGCCGTCCCCGTGATGTTCTCGATTGAGATGAGCGTATCCTGCGCGCCCGTAAGCGTGCTGTTCGAGAGCATGATCTTCTGGGCAAAGCCGGCCTCCGGGTCGCTGAGATCGACATAGAGGCCATAACTCGTGCCCCAGCTCTTCCAGGAATAATCGACACTGTCCGAACCGTCACCCGAAAGCGCAAGGGAGACAGCGCCGCCGTGATAAAGATGACCGGAGATGTCGGAGGCAAGCGCGGCGCGGATTGTGTCGTTTCCAGCGCCGCCATAGACCGTATCGCTGCCGTCGCTTGTTGAAATGAGATCGTCGCCGCCTTCAGCGTAATAGGTGTCATCGCCGGAGGATGAGAGCGTCGTTCCCACCGTATCGTTACCATCACCGGCATACACAGTGTCGTTGCCGATATCGGTGATGGTGTCGGCGTGGTTGGAGCCGTAGGTCGTGTAGGTGCCGCTGACCAGCGCGAGATCAGCTGTACTGTCGTTAAACCGCAGCGTCTCGAACTTGCCATCGACGGAAAAACCGAAGGGCGGACTGGAGGTGAAGAAGAAGTCCTGGAGCAGGATGCTGTTATTGGCATCCAGTTCAATGGTCAGATTGTTCTGGCCGGTGGTGCCGGTAATCTGCCGGAAGATGCTGACGTCGGTCGAAAGCCAGTCTGCCGAAAGCTCGACGACATCATTGCCGGACTTGTCGTTGTATGTGTCATGACCGGACGTATAGAAATACGTGTCATTGCCGGCATTGCCGATGGCGACATCATCCCCGGCGCCGCCCTCAAGATAATCGTCATAGGCCTTGTGATCGTTGTACTGGGGCGCCTCGTCGGATGTGAGGATGTCGTTGCCGTCCCCGCCATAGAGACTGTCCGCGCCAAGGCCACCATTCAACGCATCATCACCCGAACCGCCATAGAGTTCGTCGGCTCCGTCCTCACCGTTCAGGCTATCGCTGCCGAACCCGCCGAGCAGGGTGTCGTTCCCGGCACCGCCCATCAGCAGGTCATTGCGGCTGGTCCCAAACTCAATGCCGGTTAGAACATCGTCACCGCCGGTGCCCTTGGTCGTGACGATCGCTGTGATATTGGTGAGGTCAAAGAGGAGATTGCCGTTGAGATCCTGCAATTCCTCGATCCGGTCGATGCCAATCCCGCCGTTCAACTGGTTCTCAAGCGTGATGAGGCTGCCGTTGTAGCGGATTTGCAGGTCGGTGCCGAAAACGCGTTCGAAGAAGACGCTGGAGGGGCTGACGCTCGTGGAATTCAACCGCAGAGCATCGCTGCCTCCGGTATCCGCGATATAGTCGTCTGCTCCGCCTTCCCAAACGTAGATGTCGTCGCCAGCTCCACCTTCAAGGAGGTCGCTGCCCGACCCATCGCGCAGCGTGTCGTTACCTGCGCCGCCAATCAAGTGGTCGTGTCCGTCTCCGCCTTGCAGCAGATCGTTGCCATCCCCACCGTCGAGCACATCTGCCCCGGCGTTGCCCTGCAACGTGTCGTCGCCGCCAAGGCCCGTGAGGGTGTCGCTCCCCGTACCGCCCACCAGGAAATCGGCACTGCCTGTCCCGTCCAATGTGACCGGGAGACCTATAAAGCTGAACGCTTTGTCGATGGCGTCCCAGTCGAGCGATGAATCGGAAGCTGCAACAGCGACATCGAGGGCTGTCAGTTCTGCGGTGGTGAAACCGTCCAGACTGCCGCGCACGCTTCTAATAAAGAAGGCAATGCTCGCCCAGTATGCCTCGGGGTCTGCGGCATTGGCGCCGTCCTGACCGAGTGAAAGCAACGCGTCTGCGTCCAGAACGGGCGTCGAGTCGAAAACAATGGAATCGGTAGCCCGGTCGTACCGGCCAGGCGTTTCAAAAAGGCTACCTGCGCCCATCTGGAACAGTAACCGCGCCAGCATCGGCTCGGTGACGACCGCGAACAGGTTCATCAGTGTGTTGGCGGCAAGTGAGAGCGGGTTGTTATCAGGCCAGCGGATTTGCGTGAATTCGCTGCCGAAGTACTCCTCAAAGAACTCAATCTTACGCGCGTCATCAAGATATTGTCCGCGCGACGCCGGATTGATGCCGTCTACGCCGGCCCAGCGGAACAGCATGTCCTTAAAATCAGAATAGAATGAGGGAAGATCGTCAAAAACATCGCTGAGTGGAGTCGTTGCGAGACCGCTCACGGAATCGAGCAAGTTGCCCGTGCCGGTATTATCGAGGCTCATCGCTGCGCGCAGATCTGGCAGCGCGTTATATCCGGCAAGCTGGGGGAGGAAGAGCGTCGCAAAGTCGATTTCCACGTCGCCGTTGAAACGCGTGTTGCGCGGGTCCGATCCGAATACGACGGCGTCCGTCCGCAGGCTTCCAGCCATGGTCGTAATGCTGCCCACATTGCCGGACGCCGGAATATTGATGGACGTGATGTTCAGGTCAGCAAGGTCGAACCATTCGTCAGCTTGGGTATAACCATCGGTGTTCTTATCCTGCCAGATATGAATCTGGCTCCATGCCGTATCCGCGCTCGTGATGGCATTGTCGTTGTTGGAATCGAAGGCACGCAACTGCGTCCAGGCATTGACGTTCGATGCGCTGAGGATTTCGCTGCCGTCATCGGCGCGGTTGTTCGCGTTCGCATCGATGACAATCATTCCATCAGTGGGCGCTACCCAGTCGAGCGTCGCCTCGGCAAAGTTTCCATCGGCATCGAGATCAAAATAGACGCCGTCACCGGTGACCGTGGCGTGCCCGTCGCCGTTTAGGTCGACAATCAGAGGGTCGCGCTGTATGCGCAGAAGGTCGAATTGCGAGATTGCCGCCAAGAACGCAGAAGAAAGATCGTTGATGGAATCCGAAGCATTCCCGATGTAACTATCGATGTCGGTTAGAATCGCCTCTCCCGTTTCTATGACGCTTTCGGCGGTCTCCTCTGTGGCATCTATGAAGTTATCAATCTCAGAGCCAAGTGCAACAAATGCATCTCCCACCGCTTCTGGAACGGTTCTCCCATTAAGCAATGCATTCGGCACGATCGTTTCCAGATCCGGTATGTGCTGAGATATAAAACTGGAAACCATCCCTCCGGCTATGGCGCTTACGATTGCAAGAGCTATTGGAGAGAATGTTGTCGCCAATACTGCTGATGCTGCTATACCAACTAAAGCACCGCTCCCGATCGCAAGGGTTTCCTTGAAAGCGGCATCGAATGGATCGCCGCCAGTTTGATGGACCTTCGCGATTTGAACGGCCGCAGTCGTTATTGCTAGAGGCAGAATCAGCTTAGCCAGAACCTTGCCCATAAACGCCGCTTGCGGAAGTGTCTGATTGGCAGGCGTACCTAGCGTAACCTCTTCAAAAGTGACACGGGCGGCTGTTGTTAAACGCATCATTCCGCCGGGATTGGTAGATATTGTTTTCGCTAGGATTTGCTGTCCGGCGGCCCGATAATATTGCCCTAGAGATGTTGCGTACGCAGCGGTTCCGCCCATGCTAGCGTCGATTAACGACTGCTTTGCATCCTCGTGTAGGTTCTGATCATAGAGAAATGCGAAAGGCTGGCGGACTTGTATAGACGAAATGAGTTCGTCGCGTAGAGAAGAATTCATCTCCGGATCGTTTGTGAATTCATTCTCGATTACTGCGAGGAAGCGTAGTTCGAGGTCGTCGTAAGTTGGGTAGACGTCAATGATATTGTCGGACAATAGATTCAAGTAAGCTTCTGTCGATGTCACTTTTCCTCACTTGCCTGGTTAAATCTGTAAATAAGAGAACGGAGAGTAAGAATGAAAAGGGTTGGCGTATGAGCAAGCGCGGCGAGCAATATTACAGCAGCTCCACTCATGATAACTAATAGCCCTACACTGTTCTGAAACACATGATGATGGCTGAGTAGCCAGATAGCAGCTCCTGGCAATGCTAGTGGAAGGAGCACAACAAAGGGAAATGCCAATAGGACCCAATACAGCACTCGATGATGACTGGCTTTTTGTAATGAGTATTTTGGATGCCACCACAGAGTGTCATGCCGCCGCAGGTCAAGGTTCTTTAGGCCTAGAGCCAGTCCATAGACGGTCACTAGTGGATAGATGTAGATCATATAAAGGCGCGAGAGACTGACCGTGAAATCTACGACGTAATTCGGCCCGGTCAGGTCGATGGTAGTCAGGCCGATTGGAATGCGAATGCCTTGGAGAAATGAGAACCAATGCAAACCCACGAGTATCAGAACGGGAAGAAGAGCTGCTCTATGTACCAGAACGTATATGTACGTATCGTCCCTGGCGAGCCCCATATACGAGGCAACAAAGTGCTTAAGCCACCATTTTCCTGTCACTCGTCGCTTCTCTGGTGGGGGAAGCTCTAGACATGCATTCAGTTGGTCAAGCATCACCGAAACTTCAGCTTTCTAATCACTGGCATGCGCAACGGACTCAGTCGTTGCTGAGTTGAAATCAGAATTGATCATAAATTGTGTAAGTAGTGACTTCACACTAGACCGGCTCGCCTCTGAAATAATAGCCTTGATCGCTTTCCTGCCTTGTGTACGTTGAATGATCACCTTCAAGGCGGAGTAGATTCATGAAGTCCACATCCTCTGCGCAATCGCGCGCTCCTCGCAGCCCATGGCCTGAAGATAGATAGCGGTGGTTTCCATCCGTGCATGTCCAAGCCAGCGCTGTACGAGATTGATGGGCACACCGCTGCGGATGGCATGAAGCCCGAAACCATGCCGCAGCCCTTTCGGCGTCGCGTGCAGTCCGTGCGGGATGCCGGCGTCGTCCATCACGTCCTTGATCAGTTGCCACGCCCGGCACCGTGAGAAGGGCCAGAGACGCTCGCTGATATCCAAGACGTCAAGATGATGAACCGTATCAATCTCATTGAGCAACGCGTTGGGCACCGGCACTTCGCGGATGACGACACAGCCCGTTCGCTTCTTCAGACAGCGTATCGCGATGAACCCGCTCCCGCGTTCGATGCACGACGGCGTGAGCGCCAGCGCTTCCGAGATACGGCATCCGGTCCATGCAAGAGTAAGACACAGCGTCCGCACACTGGCGCGCGGACAGCGCTTCGCGGCGGCGATAAAGCGCGCGCGCTCATCCTGGGTCAGGTACTTGCGCTGACCTGAAACGCTGTAAAGGCTGCCTGTGTGGGCAGCGCCACCGCGCATGGCATGTCCTCCTTTTGCTGTCGCCGGAGGATGAAAAGCGGCGTCCGTCGTTCGACGGACTTGCCCATTCTGTCACCTCATTTCTGAGGGCTTGCGCTGCAAGGCGTTCCCCTCGCCCGCATCGCGCTGTTGCTTCCGGAGACAGTGACAATTGAGCGGAAAATCCCCAGAAATGACAACATCTTAAACAGAATGGGCAATTCCGTTTACATAATCCATCAGAGTGATGATCGCGCGTAACGCAGGCTGCGCCTTCGCGAAGCGGCACAACACCCGCGCGCACGGCTGATCCAGGCGCGAGAACCACATCGATCGACATCATCCGGCCCCGCTTCATTCGGGGCCGATCTGATTCAGGGACGGGAGTAACGGATGCAAAAAGGAAGGACGATCCCGGTGCTGATGGTATCGGCGATAACGCTCGGCGGTTGTTTCGGCGGCGAGCCGAGTGCGAGCGACATGGCGCAGGCGCTGCGCACCACGCCCGGCATGGGCGAGGGACTGGCGCTGATGTCCGGCGCCAATCTGCCGCCTTACGGTTCTGCGGCCGCCAAGGAAGCCATGCAGAAACTGCTGGACGGGATTTCAGTTGAAAAAATCGGCTGCGCAGCCGCACAGGGCTCGCCCGGCTATGTCTGTGACTACCGCATCACCATGCGCATGCCGAACGGTCAGACACGTCAGATGCCTTCGGCGGCCAAGAGCCGGTTCTTCAAGGCGTCGAACGGCTGGCAGGTCTCACAGCAATAGGGCGGAGATTCACATGTCCGACATCGACTTTGTTCGCCAACAGGCGGAACAGGACCATATCCGCAATTCTCAGGCGCAGATGAAAACCGAACAGGAGATCCGCGACGCTGCTTTGCGCGAGGCCTACAACGCGCAACTCGAACTGGAGCGGCGCCGGGCGCGCGGCGAAGCGGTCTGAAAGACGGCACGACAGCGAAGGGGCCGCGTATGGTGCGCGGCCCCTTTCTCTTGCAAGCGTGGGCGTGAGTTATAGGGCGCGGCTCTATAGCTCACGCCAGCGTGAAGCGATGGCAACCAGTCGCCCCTTCAGTTCGCGGGCGACATGGCGCTCGATGACAGCCTGCACGAAGCGGGCCGGCGTCACGCCGGAGACTGTATCGGCGTGAAGACCGAGAAAGCTGCGATAGCCGGTTTCGCTCAGGAAAGGCTTGTCGTGATCGACAGCGTGCGCTGAGAAGCCGTGCCAGAATCCAGAGCGGCTGCCGATGCCGAATATCCCGTCGAGTTCGACACGCACGCGCATCGCCCCCACGGTGACAATGAAATCGCCAACCTGCCCCCAAAGAGGAACTGTGCCGGAGGGGGCAGCGGTACGGGCTTCGAGAACGCAGCCGGGTGCATCCTCGTCCGCGATAATGCCGGGCGCACCGTGATTGAGCTTGAATGCCAGGCGGCACGCATCCTCGCGCAAGGCCATGACGGCATCCACATCCGCGGCGAGCATCGCCGCGTGATGACGCTCGATGAGAGTCCGGTAGTAAACAAGCGCTTCGTCCATGGTCCCGGGCAAATGCGCTGTCTCACGGGCGAGCGCCCGCGCAGCGTTTTCGTGCTCGGCATCGGCTAGAAGTGCGTCGAACCCGAGTTGGCCGCTCATAGCGCGGCCTCCTCGACGGCGGTCTGGGCGAGACCGATCTCCCGGAACCAGTCCCAGAGCTGAAGGAGAAGGGACCGCGCGTCACCTTTCAGGGTGCGGTGCGCACCGTCGAACCAGTCAAGAAACCAGTACTCAATCCGGTGGCAGGTGAGATCCGGGTTTACGTAGAATCGGAATTCATCGGAGGGCCCGCCCCATGAAAGCTGATAGCGGAAATACGCTTCGCGCTGGTCGTTGAAGGTTCCGGCAGGGACGTAATCGAAGCACAATCCGTAATCGTGAATGCTGCCGCCCTCGCTGCCCTCCTCACCGTTGCAGTACGCGGTCCACAGAAGCGTGAGATCACTCAGGCGCTCTTCAAGCACCTCGTCAATCCGTTCTTCGCAGGTCAGCTGGCGTGTTCTTGTCATTGTCGAGGCTCCTTGAAAAAGGGGTTGCGCATGCAACCCGACTAGCCACGCGGCAATGAGCGGGGGTGCGGCCGTCACAGGCCGGAAAACGTTCGGGGTGGTGCGGGCCGGAGGCGGAGTGCAACGAAGCCGACTACACGGCCCGGCGTTTTCCGCCCGGAGCAATGCGAAGGGCCTGGCCTTGACGGCCCGGGGGCCGCAGGCCCCAATCAGACGAGGGGCCGCAGGCCCCGATACAAACGTTGGTCGTAAGCCTTAAACGAACATGGATATCTGGGGCGCCGGGGACGAGACGTAAGTCTTGCAGTCCGAAGGACGCGCCCCGCACGCGTGGCCTATCGCCTGAAATGCCATTCCAAAGGCGTCACCTAGAAACGGGGGCGCCTTCGTCTTCTTGCAGGGTATTTTCGAAACCGGTGTGGAATCAACGGAAAGGATTGTTGTGCCGCGCGCCGAAGCATGTCGACAATCACATTAACGCCTTCCGAGAATATTTTTTCGCTGTCGAGCCCTTCGCGATGAACCTTCAAAAAGGAGTCTCGCGATACGGGTGTCAAATACACTCTGCCGTTCCGGCTAACGGGATCTTGCCGCCAAAAAATCGGCCGGCCACTACCCTCGTCAATGCCGAGATCAAAATAAACGGGGACCGAGCTGGAGCGCCAGTCGCGCAACAGCGCGCTCTGTTCGTGATTAGCCACATGAAGGATAAAGGGCGGGCGGGAATACACGCATTGTCCAATACACTTCAGCAGTTGGGCGACGTCGCGTTTGCGTCTGCGCCCGTCAACGACCCAGACCATCTTGCGGTAGAAGGTCTCCCGCGCCATACGCTCCTGCGCATCGAGGAACGAGTGCTGAAACTCGATGACCATGCCACCCCCGGCCTTCACGTCGGCGACGTGCTTTTCGCCAGTCTGTGCGAAGTGGACAATCTCCTGCCAGTCGGTTGGAAACTCATTTTTCCACGTGCGGTGCCATTCTGTTTCAGGCTCCCACCATGGATCGCAGTTGCGCGTCCCTTGATGCGCCCAATGCCAGACACGCTGGTTGCCGCATTTAGCGATCACCGCGGACTGGCAGGTGGAGCATGTTGCCGTGAGGCCGGGCTCGGCTTCACGACGTTGTCCTTCGACAAGAGCGAACTTCATGCTGATGTTCTCCAATCGCGCGCACGCCTGGTCCAACGGATGACGAGAGCGCGTTGATGCGCCTGAATAAAATGCTTGGCTTATGCTTCGCGATGGGAGGCGGTCGAACTACCGCTTATTCGTTATCCGACCCGTAGTCCGGGCGTTCTTGCTTCTTAGGCCATCGTGGCACGCTCAACTTCATATCGATTCGACGGCGGCGTCAATCATTACACGAAGGGCCGCAAATGTACGCATCTGCGCGAGGGATCGTCACCCGAAGGGCCGAGACGAAGCGCAGCGCGGCTCGGTAAGCGCAAGCGCATAGAGCCCGGCCGGGCGTAAGCCGGCGCGCACCTGTGAATATGGGAAACAAGAAAACGCGCATCCTTGCTTGATCGCCGCGGAGTCCTCGTCGATTATCGACAGGAGATTGGGGGGACTTGGACTATGGATGTTCACAAGACGTCACTGCTTGCGGTCTTCGACGCAAAGCAACGACTTGAAGTGCCATTGTTTCAGCGCCAGTACGTCTGGAACGAAGAGCAACAATGGCTGCCACTGTGGGAGGATATTTCCCGAAAGTTCACGGAAGCCCTCGAAGGCCGCACCAACGCTCCCGTTCACTTCCTGGGCGCCATGGTGTTGGATCAAAAGCAAACGCCGACGGGGCACGTCGTTGTGCGTCAGGTGATTGACGGCCAGCAGCGGCTGACGACATTGCAGATTTTCCTTGCGGCCTATCGAGACTTTTGCCGCAAGCACGAATGCACAGACCTGGCGGACGAGTGCGAGAAGTTCCTGTTCAACACCGGCCTGATGGCCGATCCGGATATTGACCGGTTCAAGGTCTGGCCGACTCAGCTTGACCGTCCGCAGTTCCGGGACGTCGTGGAATCGGGCTCCCGGGATGAAGTCATCAAGCGTCATCCGCTACGTAAAAAACCTTACGCCAGAAAATACGATCCCCGCCCTCGCATGATCGAGGCATACCTGTTCTTCTTCGAACAGCTAGAAGAGTTTTTCATCGGAGCAGAAGACGAAGAGCCCTTGGCGGCGGAATTCCCGCTGACTGCCCGCTTGGATGAGTGCTTCCAGACGCTGCGTAATTCGCTGATGGTTGTGGTCATCGACCTGCAAAAAGACGACGACCCGCAGGTCATTTTCGAAACCTTGAACGCACGCGGCGAACCGCTGCTCCCCGCCGATCTTCTGCGCAATTACATCTTCTTCCGTGCGAACCGCGAGGGGCTCAACGTCGAGGCCGCATACAAAAAGTACTGGAGTTCATTCGACGATGAATTCTGGCGGCAAGAGGTGAAACAGGGGCGTCTGAACAGGCCACGCAGCGACCTCTTCATGCAGCATTTCCTTGCCAGCCATCAGGGGCAGGATATCCCCATCAAGCATTTATATGTCGAGTACCGTCACTGGATTGAGCAGGCTCATCCTTTCCCGAAAGTCGAGGCAGAACTGGCAGCGCTGGCGCGGCAGGGAGACCATTTCAGGCGGATTGTCGACCCGCAGCCGGGAGACATCGTCTACGACATCGCAACTTTCCTTGAAACCTACGACATTCGCACATCCTACCCTCTCCTCTTGGCAATGATGGATGCGGATTTGCCGGATGAGGAATGGGTACGCGCGTCCAATGTTCTCGAATCCTATTTGTTGCGCCGGTCGGTCTGCAACTTCACCACGAAGAACTACAACAAGATTTTCCTGGCGCTGACGCGGGGCCTTCGCAAAGAGGGCTTCACGACGGAGGCGTTGCGCTCTGCGCTCCTTGCGCAAACAGGCGAGTCCACAGCATGGCCGGATGATGCAACCTTCCGGGAGGCGTGGCTACACAAGCCTGCCTACGTGTCAATGAACAGCCCGAAACTCGTGCACCTCTACAAACGTCTGAATCGGACCTTCATGTCGTCCAAGTCAGAAGACGTCAGCTTCAAGACGGCGCCGACCATCGAACACATCATGCCGCAGAACTGGGAAGAGAACTGGCCGTTACAGGATGGCTCGCCCGGTATGAAGATGACTGAACTGTTTTCAGCACAGGAAGGTGATCCTCGCGCCATTGCAACCCGCAAGCGCGACGGTGTCGTGCAGACCATCGGCAACATGACCATTCTGAGCACGGGCCTGAACTCCGCGCAGTCGAATGCCAAATGGGAAAAGAAACGGCCGGAGCTGATGAAGCACTCGCTCCTGCCTATCAACCAGTCCCTGGCGGATCAGTCCATTTGGGACGAAACCACCATCCTCGTGCGCGGCGAATCCCTGTTCGAGCGGGCGCTCAAGATTTGGCCGCGCGGATAGGAAACAGGTGTTTGGGAGCTCTGGCATAGGGTTATCCTATTGATAAATAACGATATATCGGCGTTTTTTACAATGTAATGAACATCTCTCTATTTTTGTTTGACAATGTTTGCATTGGTGTTCCATGATGAACCTATGCGCGACGACATTCACAAAAAGGTGCCACGCCCCCGAGCGGTAAAATGCTGGGTCCGATGCACCGTGAATGATGCGGATCGGATGGGCGGTCGGGCTTACGAAGCCTTCTTGGATTGCCAGCGCGATATTGGGCGCCGCGAACTCACGCCTGCCTTCGTACGAAACCTTGTCCAGCAATGCGCGCGTCCTGCGGACCTGTTGGGTCCTCTTGCTGATGTCGTCTCACCGCGGGATCTGGGCGGACGCGGTGGGCCTGCCGAGATGGAAACCCTTACGGAAGCGAAGCGTTTGCTCCACTCGGGCATGGCGAGGACTGAGGTCCCGCAAGCAGCGATCGCCTGTGTGCTTGCCAATCGGGCTCAAGCCGACATCCGCGCAACGGCCGCAGTGCTACCGGTCAGAGATTCAAAAACCCCTGTCGTTTTGGCGAGCATGAATTCTGACGCAGCGCGTGTGGATTACAGACAGCTGGCGGAATCTGTGTGCAACGGAGAGGTCTATGAACGACGGGGTAAAGCCTCGTCCTTGGATATGGATGCGGACCTGCGCGCTCCTGCTGGAGGGGGACGTCGATGAATGCCACCCATGTTGCATTGCGCTGGCCAGGCACGAAGCCCCATCGACGAACGGATGTCGATTGTGTGATCACGCGGGACGTGAAGATATCACCGGCTGCCCTTCAGGATTTTAGCGCTCAGCTTCTCACGTCAGCTGAACAGGATCTTGTTATCGTTGCGGGTGCGATTGCTTATGCGGACCGCATGGTCAACCGGCAGCGCGGGAATGGATGGGCGCGGGATATCGTATTGACGATCCCCGTAGCCGTGCCGTCTCTCTGGTCGCGGCCCGAAATTACGACTGCGCTTCTCGACGCGCTTGAATACGTAAGCGGCGACCGGTGGACCTTCAATTTCGTGCAGGGTCCCGACGAGACTCTCGCCAAGAAACAGTCAAGCTTGGATTTCAGGCTGAAGAACTACGTTGTCCTTCCGTACAGCGACGGTATGGACAGCTTCCTTCAATGGCAGCTTCTCAAGAAAGAAGAGCCAGAGGTTAATATACTTCGAGTCGCCACGTCTTCGCGCGCGAGCAACCGGAGGCGGGACTCGCTGATCGATGCAAACGGCGATCGGCGAGATCAACGGTTGCGGATGCCCGTGTCGCTCTCAGTGGGAAACCATGCGGAGCCGACCTACAGAACGCGCACGTTCCTGTTTTTCACGATTGCTGCGTTGGCTGCTCATATGGCGGGCACCAGCCGTGTTGTGATCGGCGAAAACGGCGTTGGCATGTTCGGTCCTGGCCTTGTGCCTTTCGGCGATGAATGCCCGCACCGCACGACTCATCCGGCGTTTACGCGTCGCCTTGCAGTGTTTCTAAACCGGGTGCTCGGCAGCCGCGTTGCATTCGAGCATCCTCAACAATTCCGCACCAAAGGTCAGGTTCTGCGTCACGGCATTAAGCTCGGTATCGACGGCTGGGGTGTCACGCATTCCTGCACGCGCTCGCAACGAAGCCAGCTGGGCGGAAAACCATGCGGCATATGCGGGGGTTGCCTGCTGCGCCGCACTGCTGTGCATGCGGCTGGCCTTCATGACGATGGATACTTCTGGAACGACCTGTCAGGCCGATCGCTGGACGATTGCCGCTCCGATCCAACGAGTCGCACCGAACGTCCTTCAGATATGGACGTGGCGCGTCACGGCGTCTTCGATATGACGTCATTCGCGGATCTGGCGTCAGTTACAACGGACGAGCCCTTCCAAAGGGCAGCGTGGGAAGTTGTCGGGCGTCCTGACCCGTCTCTGCATGACGTGGCAACCCAAATCAGGGCTCTGGCGAAGACGCATGCGACCGAATGGAATGCGTTTCGCGCCCAGTATGGGGATGGAATTCTCAATGGCTAACGGAAAGAAAGCGTATGGCGCGGCTGGATGACATTGATGCCGTTACGATTGGCGAACGACTGAAAACGGCAAGAAGCGAGGCGCGCCTCAATCAAGAGGACGCGGCAAGAGCTATTTCTGTTTCTCGCCCAACCATCATTGCAATCGAGAAGGGGCAACGGAAGGTCAAGATTGAAGAGCTGGATCAGTTATCCCGGCTCTATGGACTGCCATTAAACAGGCTGTTGGCACGTGATGCCATTCAACTTGACCTTCAAGGCCGCTTCCGCAGGGTCGATGTTGATGAGAAGGAATCCGCCGAGGTCCTCAAGCAACTGAATCGTCTCGCCAGCGCGTCCGTAGAACTTGAGCGATTGCTCGGCATTAAATTCGCGCCGAGCTATCTGCCGGAGCAACCCATTCGACCCGGGTCGGTTGAACGGCAAGCGGAGGAAGCGGCGCTGGAGCTGCGTCATCGCCTCGGATTGGGGTTGGCGCCAATTACCGACATCATGTCGCTGCTCGAAGCTGAGCTTGGCATCCGCGTCTTCGTACGTGGCCTGCCCTCAGACATCGCTGGCGTTTTTGCGTTTGATCCCGCGGTCGGCGCGTGCATTCTGGTCAATGCAAAGCATCCCTGGGAGCGGCGCGCCTTAACGGCTGCGCATGAGCTAGGGCACTTCCTGACCAGCCGCTCCAATGTCGACCTCGTTGAATTGAATGAGCGGCTGGCGGGACCTGACGAACGGTTCGCAAATGCCTTCTCCTATGCGTTTCTAATGCCGCCTCCCGGCGTGCGACGCCGGTTTCAGGACTATGTCGAGTCAGACAACAAGTTCACCACCCGACACTTAATCCTGCTTGCGCATACTTATCATGTCTCCATTGAAGCAATGTGCCGCCAATTGGAGCGACTGGAGCTATTGCCTTCCGGCTCCTATGAAAGCTTGAAAGACCGCGGGCTTAGCAAGGAGTCGGTGAGAGGAATATTGGGCGACCTCGCGCCAATGGATGACAGGATGCCCAAGAACCCGCGCCTGGCGCATCTTGTCTCTTCTGCATATCACCGCGAATTGGTTACGGAAGGGCAGCTTGCGAGCATGCTCGGTATGGATCGCGTGGAGGTGCGGGAGCTTATTGACGTGTTCGGCGGCGATGATGGGGATGAGATTGCCTTTGATGTCCCCAGATAAAATCGTTTCTCCATTGGTCTTCGACGCAAGCGTGACTATCAATTTTCTGGGTAGCGGCATTGCTGGAGATCTTTTGCGGGTTCTGGGCCGCACGGCGTATATGGCCGAGCGCACGTATGAGGAGATCAAGCGTCACCCACTCAAGGGACGCGATCATCTGACCGAGATGCAAGACCTTCGCAAGGACGGTCTCTTGCAGATTGAAACACTCGACAGCAGCGCTACTCAGATTTTTTATGATCTCATTGCCAGCGGCGATATTTCCGGGGGGCTGGACGACGGTGAGGCAGCGGCCATCGCCCTGGCCACAAGTATGGGGGATGATGCGGTGTCTGTCCTGGACGACAGGAAGGCACGCAGCCTGCTAACCCGTCGCTGGCCGGCAAGGCGCGCTTTATACACGGTCGATCTTCTCTCGGAGGATGCCATCGCCCGCTCGATCGAGCGGGCCACACTGGCGCAAGCTGTCCATTCAGCTCTGATTTCAGCACGCATGAGAGTGCCGCATCATCAGCGCGACTGGGTGCTGGCCCTTATTGGGCCGGAGCGCGCGAGCGGGTGTTCGTCGTTGGGCATGCGCACGGCCAGTTCGGCAGAGGCAGGAGTGTTATGAAAACGCTTTTTTCTTCTTCGGGCGTATCCTTTTCCGGTAGCATAGCGGCACAAGATACAATGCCGCGGGATGTCGACTGAGGTCCATGCGAGTTATCGACAACATCAGCCACCTGCTTGGTGACGATCTCAAACGAAGCCTGAAGGCAGGCTCGCGGCTGAAGATCGCGGCTGCCACGTTCTCAATTTACGCCTTTGAAGCCCTCAAGGAGGAGCTGGAGAGGATCGACTCTCTGGAATTCATCTTCACCGCACCGGCATTTCTTCCTGAGACCGCGACCGACAAGCTCAAGAAAGAGCACAGGGAGTTTCAGATCCCGAAGGCTGAGCGCGAGCGGTCATTCTACGGCAGCGAATTCGAGATTCAGCTCAAGAACAAGCTGACGCAGCGTGCCATCGCCAAGGAATGTGCTGATTGGATGCGCCGGAAGGCCAAGTTCAGCTCCAACCGCAGCAAGGCACCGATGCAGCAATTCGCCTGCATCAAGAACGGGGGCGAGGATGTTGTGTACCTGCCGCTGCACGGCTTTACGGCGGTGGACCTTGGATATCAAAAGGGCGACGCGGTCTCCAACCTGGTCAACCGCATGGACGAGTCGTCCATTACGGCGACTTATTTGAACTTGTTCGAGCAGATCTGGAACGATCCCGACAAGCTGGAGGACGTCACCTCCTATCTGTGCGAGCACATTGCCTCGGTCTATCAGGAGAATTCGCCGGAGCGCATCTACTTTCTTATCCTCTACAATATCTTCAATGAGTTCCTCGACAATCTGAGCGAAGATGTTCTGCCGAACGATCTGACGGGATATCGCCAGAGCCTCATCTGGCAGAAGCTGTACGACTTCCAGAAGGACGCCGTCACCGGAATCATCAACAAGCTGGAGACGTATAACGGCTGCATCCTTGCAGACAGTGTGGGCTTGGGGAAAACCTTCTCGGCGCTCGCCGTGATCAAGTACTACGAGCTGCGCAACAAGTCGGTGCTCGTGCTGTGCCCCAAGAAGCTTGCAGACAACTGGCTCAACTACAACCGCAACCTCAAGACCAATATCTTTGCGAAGGACCGCTTCAGCTACGACGTGCTGTGTCATACCGACCTGCAACGCACCAGCGGCGAGTCCTTCGGCACGCAGCTCAACCGGATCAACTGGGGCAATTACGACCTGGTCGTTATCGACGAGTCGCATAATTTCAGGAACAACGAGGCGTTTAAGGACCGTGAAACCCGCTATCAGCGGCTTATGAACAAGGTCATCCGCGAGGGCGTGAAGACCAAAGTGCTGATGCTCTCGGCTACACCGGTCAACAATCGCTTTTCGGACCTGCGCAACCAGCTGGCGCTCGCCTATGAGGGCGACTCCGAGAAGCTGAGCAGCAAGCTCAAGACGGAGCGGAATATTGAGGAGATTTTCCGCCGTGCGCAGGCGGTGTTCAACACTTGGTCGAAACTCCCGCCGGAAGAGCGGACGGCTGCGGCCATTCTCAATGCGCTGGACTTTGACTTCTTCGAGGTCCTGGACAGCGTCACCATCGCGCGCTCGCGCAAGCACATCCAGACGTTTTACAGTTCATCTGATGTTGGCAAATTCCCGGAGCGTCTGAAGCCGATCTCGTTCCACTGCCCCCTCACGCACCGGACGGATGTCATAGGGCTCAACGACATATTCGACCGGCTGACTATGCTCAAGCTCTCGGTCTATGCCCCGGTGAGTTACATCCTGCAAAGCCGTTTGGCGAAATACGAGGCAATGTACGACACGGAGGTCGAGCGCGGCAGCGGCAAGTTCAGGCAGGCCGACCGCGAACGCAGCCTTCAGGCGCTGATGACCGTGAACCTGCTTAAGCGGCTGGAAAGTTCGGTTGAGGCATTCCGGATCACGCTCTCGAAACTGCGCGACAATCATCAAAAGACGTTGGCGCAAATTGACGCCTTCAAGAAGACGGGCAAAGACCCCGGCTTCATGGATATGGCGGCGGCCTTCGAGAACATCGAGCCGGACGACGATGATTTCTCAGACCTTGAGGATCAGGAAATTGGCGGCAAGGTGCGCATCAACCTGGCCGATATGGATCTGCCGTCATGGGAGCATGACCTCAATACCGATCTGACGATCATCGCCGCTCTGCTCGCAGAAATGCAGAAGATTACGCCTAAAGACGATGCGAAGCTCCAGAACCTCAAACGGGAGATTGAAAAGAAGCTCGCCCACCCCATCAACCGCGGGAACCGCAAGCTTCTCATCTTTACCGCCTTCGCCGATACCGCCAACTATCTCTATGCCAACATCGCCCCCGACCTGCTGAAGCAACACCGCATTCACTCGGCTAAGGTCACAGGCTCTGACGCCCCAAAATCCACGGTCGACAAGAACTATGACTTCCAGGGCCTACTGACGCTCTTCTCTCCGATTTCGAAAGAGAAGGCCGCAATCTTCCCCGACGAACGGCAGGAGATCGATGTCCTCATTGGCACGGATTGTATTTCGGAAGGGCAGAATCTTCAGGACTGCGACACCGTCGTCAACTACGATATTCACTGGAACCCTGTCCGTATTATCCAGCGTTTCGGCCGCATCGACCGTATCGGTTCGAAGAACGCGGTCATCCAGCTAGTGAACTACTGGCCAGATATTACGCTCGATGAATACATCAACCTGCGCGAACGGGTTGAGAACCGGATGGTGATCGCGGATGTCGCGGCCACAGGCGATGACAACGTGCTCAGCGCCAAGGCCAACGACGTGTCCTACCGGAAAGAGCAACTTCGCCGCCTGCAAGAAGAAGTCATTGAACTGGAAGACCTCAAGACCGGTGTGTCCATCACCGATCTTGGCCTGAACGACTTCCGCATGGACCTGCTGCACTACGTGAAGGAGAAGGGGGATCTTGCCGGCATACCGAACGGGATGCACGCCGTCGTACCGGCTGCACCCTCCAAAGGTCTGCCGCCGGGCGTCATCTTCGCCCTGCGTAACCGCAACCACGGCATCAACGTCAACCAGCAAAACCGGCTGCACCCGTACTACCTGATCTACATCGGGAAGGACGGCGCGATTGTCAGCAACCACATGGAAGTCAAAAAGCTTCTCGACCTGCTTCGGATTGCCTGCGCCGGGCGCAGCGAGCCGGCCCTCGATGTCTGCCGCATCTTCAACCGCAATACGCATGACGGGCGGGAGATGAAGCCCTATTCGGACCTGCTCGGTCAGGCGATCCGCTCCATCATCGACCTCAAGGAGGACAAGGACATTGACAGCCTGTTCTCCGGTAAGCGTACGACGGCCCTGATAGACAAGATTACAGGCCTCGATGATTTCGAGCTGATTGTTCGTGGTCGTACAGGAGGCCCATTGATGGGGCCGCCGTTTGCCTATCCGGACCAGGCGGCCTTCGGTCGTGTCCTCCCCAAGAACAAGATCTACGCCCACGGCGCGCCCAGTACGCGGGTCAAAGGCCTGTTCGTCTCTCAGGTGAACCAGATTACCTGGCGCTACAAACTGGCGCCGGAAACATTGCGGCTGGCGGCCAGACCTGACGTCCCGGAAATCGAAGTCTTCGAGATCAGCCTGCGTACGCGCGATTTGGATGAGGATGTCCTCCACTGCATCGACAAGGCCATACCGTTTCCGATTGTCTATGAGCTGTCATACGACAACAAGATCCGGACAGTTGCGGCCTACAAGCGCCCCAATGAGTCAGATTCTGGAAAATGGGTTGTGGGGGACTATTATGCGTCGCCGTGGCATGATGCGAAGCAGATTCGGCAGGCGCTTCCGGTCGCCCTGAACCTGGGCGGGCTCTACGAGCAGATTCTCCGGTCGCTGGTCGACTCTCCCGCACGACGCGGGGAGTCACTGAGAGACCAGCTGGAGCGCCTTGCAACCCTTCGCCGGTTGCAGGCTGAATACAAGAAACTGGAGAAGCGTCTTCAGGCGGAGCGGCAGTTCAACCGCAAGGTTGAAATCAACGCGCAGATGCGCACGATGAAGACGGATATTGACCAACTGAGTGCCGCCGAGGGCGGAAAGTGAGTGGGGACGGGATGGAGAAACTGAAGCTGCATACGCCGGATTTGACGGATGCGAATATTGCCAAGATCGCAGAACTCTTTCCCAATTGCGTGACCGAGGCAGCCAACGAAGACGGCAAGATCGTCAAGGCCGTCGATTTCGACGCGCTGCGTCAGGAGCTGTCCAAGACGATCGTCGAAGGCCCGCGCGAACGCTATCACCTCAACTGGCCCGGAAAGAATGAAGCCCTACTCACCGCGAATGCGCCCATCGCCAAGACTCTCCGCCCCGTGCGCGAGGAGAGCGTCAACTTCGACACGACCAAGAACATCTTCATCGAAGGCGACAACCTCGATGCGCTGAAACTTCTACAGGAAACATACCTCAACCGCATAAAGTACATCTATATCGATCCGCCGTATAACACAGGAAGCGATCTGATATACGATGATGATTTTGCGATTGATACGCGAGATTATCTGGTCTCCTCAAATCAGAAGACTGATGATGGCGCACAGCTCGTAGCCAATCCTGAAAGCAATGGACGCTTCCACTCTGATTGGCTGAGCATGATGTACTCCCGCCTGCGACTTGCACGAAACTTACTAACGTCTGACGGCGTTATCTTCATGTCCATCGCAAATCAAGAGTTCAGCAATTTAAAAAAGATATGTGACGAGATCTTTGGCGAGGCAAACTTCATAGAGTGCATCACCTGGAACAAGAGGATTCCTAAGAACGATAAGGGTGTCGGGAATATTCACGACTTCATTTTGGTGTATGGAAAGGATTCTTCCGTTCGTCATGAATTTTTTATGCGTAAGGATGGATTGGAAGACATCGACGAGCTGGTGTCATCGTTAAAGAGCTCTAGAAAGCCTCTTTCCGAAGCAGAAGCGGAAATCCGCAAGCTATACAAGAAGCAGGGCTACGATCGGGGGATCACACTCTACAATTCCTTCGATCGCGACTACCGCCTGTGGGGAAAGATCAACATGAGTTGGCCCAATGCAAATACGTTTGGACCGCGTTATGAGGTTCTACACCCGAAGACAAACAAGCCCGTGAAGATTCCAGACAGAGGTTGGCGCTGGAAGGAAAGCACGTTTGATGAAGCTTCGGGACGAGTGGATGGAAGGTATTCCAATATTGAAGAGTTGCATGATGGTTCATTCCGTTGCGGGCGGATTTGGTTCTCGCGAAATGAAGATCAACAGCCAAGTTCTATAACCTACCTCGATGAGGTCCACACTTTTCTGCTCCGCTCAATCTTGTCTTTCAAAAGCGACGGAGGAATTGAAGTTGAGGAGCTGTTCGGTGGGAAGAACTATTTCTCGTATCCAAAGCCGACTAGCCTTCTCAGAGCGCTACTCAGCGCCAAGAAGGCTTCCGACGGCGATATTGTGTTAGATTTTTTTGCCGGATCTTGCAGTACCGCGCATGCCATTTTTCAGATGAATGCGGAGGATCAGGTCAAGCGCCATTTTATTATGGTGCAGCTGCCAGAGCAGACTGATCCGCAAAGCGACGCTGCAAAAGCAGGCTATCGAACAATTGCAGACGTTGGCAAACAGCGCATCCGAAGATCAGCGGATGCGGTTAGGAAGCAGCACGTTGAATCGGACTTTTGTGACTTCGGATTCCGTGTCTTTAAGATCGACACGTCAAACATGCGCGACGTCTACTACCGCCCTGATGAAGTTGCAAAGGACGATCTGCTCGCGCAAGTCGACAACATTAAAGACGATCGCGCCGCTGAGGATCTCCTGTTCCAGGTCCTGCTCGATTGGGGCGTAGACCTCGCCCTACCCATCACCAAGCAGACCATCGAAGGCAAGACCGTCTTTTTCGTCGACGGAAATGCGCTCGCGGCCTGTTTCGACCGAGGCGTCAGCGAGGATCTAGTTAAGGCCATTGCTGGCCACAAGCCGCTCCGCGCCGTCTTTCGCGACAATGGCTTTGAGAGCGATAGCGTCAAAATCAATGTCGAGCAGATATTCAAGCTGCTCTCGCCCGGAACGGACGTGAAGACGATCTAGGGCGGAACGATGAAACTCAAGTTCAAGAAGCAGGCTTATCAGACCGACGCCGTCGAGGCGGTCGTCGATTGCTTTTCCGGTCAGCCGACGGGCAACGGGATTCGATATCGCATCGACCCGGGCCGAAGCGAGGACGCCGGCGGCCAGACGCGCTCCGATCTGTCTGTAGAAGGATTCAAGAACGCCGACATCGCACTGCCGACATCGCAAATCCTGGACAATGTCCATGCAGTCCAGCGCCGACAGAACATGCCGCTCTCAGCGTCACTGGTCTCAACAAAGGTCAGCCCCATCAATCTCGATGTCGAGATGGAGACGGGAACAGGCAAGACCTATTGTTACATCAAGACAATGTTCGAGATGAACAAGCGCTACGGCTGGAGCAAGTTCATCGTTGTCGTACCCAGCATCGCCATTCGCGAAGGCGTTCATAAATCATTCGAGATCACGGCTGAGCACTTCCTGGAGGAGTACGGGAAGCGCGCGCGGTTCTTTATCTATAATTCGCGCCAGCTGCATAATCTGGAGAGCTTTTCGTCGGATTCCGGTATCAACGTGATGATCATCAACGTTCAGGCGTTCAATGCGACCGGGAAGGACGCGCGCCGGATCTACGAAGAGCTGGACGACTTCCAGTCACGCAAGCCGATTGATGTCATCAAGAGCAACCGGCCGATCCTCATTCTGGACGAACCGCAGAAGATGGAAGGCGCAAAGACGCTGGACTCGCTGGCGCTCTTCAACCCGCTGATGGTTCTGCGTTACTCCGCCACACACAAGACCGAGCATAACAAGGTCTATCGTCTGGACGCTGTGGACGCCTACAATCAGAAGCTCGTCAAGAAAATCGCTGTCCGGGGCATCACCGTTAAAGGGTTGAGTGGCACCAACGCTTATCTTTATCTGGAATCCATCCAAGTTTCGGCGAGCAAGCCTCCCATCGCGCGCGTGGAGATGGAGGTTCGCCAGTCGTCCGGTATCAAGCGCGTGCGGCGTAATATTGGGCGGAATGAGAACCTGTTCGATGTGTCCGAGGGACTGGACCAATACCGCGGTTTTGTGGTGTCCGAAATTGACGCAATGAAGAACGTGATCAGTTTCACCAACGGCGTGGAGGTCGAGGCCGGCGAAGCAATCGGCGACGTCAACGAAATGGCGCTGCGCCGCATTCAGATACGCGAGGCGATCAAGGCGCATTTCGACAAGGAACAGACCCTTTATCCGCATGGGATTAAGGTCTTGAGCCTGTTCTTTATCGACGAAGTCGCGAAGTATCGCCAGTACAACAATGCAGGTGAAGTACCCGGAGAGTACGCCGCAATATTCGAGGAGGAATACGATGCGGTGCTGAACGAGGTCCTCACCATCGAGGACACGCCTTACAACCGGTATCTGAAAGGCATTCAGGCACGCCGCACCCACGACGGCTACTTCTCGATCGACAAGAAGACCAGCCGCCTGGTGGACCCGGAAGTTGGCAAGAAGGCAACCGAGACGGATGACGCCGATGCGTACGATCTCATCCTCAAGAACAAGGAACGCCTGCTTTCCTTTGAGGAACCCGTGCGCTTCATTTTCTCGCATTCGGCGCTGCGGGAGGGCTGGGATAACCCGAACGTCTTCGTGATTTGCGCCCTGAAGCACAGCGACAACACCGTCTCACGTCGGCAGGAAGTCGGGCGCGGCCTGCGGATTTCCGTCAATCAGAACGGGGACCGCATGGATAGCCCCGCCACCGTCCATCAGGTGAACGTGCTCACTGTGGTTGCGAGCGAGAGTTACAAGGATTTCGTGGCCGCGTTGCAGAAGGACATCGGCGACTCGCTTTCTGCCCGCCCCCGCGTGGCGGACGAGGCGTATTTTGCCGGCAAGGTGCTCAAAACAGCCGCTGGTGACATTGCCGTCACGCCCCAGATGGCGACCCAGATCTACCGCTACTTGCTGAAGAACGACTACACCGACGACGACAAGCGCATTACGCAGGCGTATCACGACGCCCGCAAGTCGGAAGCTCTGGCGCCGCTTCCGGCCGACCTGGCCCCGCATGCCGAGCAGGTCTTCCGGCTGGTCGATAGTGTCTTCAGCGATGCTCAGCTCCCCGTCATCGACGATGAGCGTAAGGGCCAAGAGAACCCGCTCAATGCGAATTTCGAGAAAAAGGAATTCAAGGAGCTGTGGCAAAGCATCAACCACAAGGCGGTCTATTCGGTCGACTTCGATACGAAGGAGCTGATTGCGAAGTGTATTGCCACTCTCGATAAGGAGCTGAAAGTCAGCCCTTTGCAATACAACATCGTTGCCGGGGAGCAGACCGACCAGGCCACGTACGACGCGGTCAAACAGGGTGAGGCCTTCAAGGTTTCGGAGAACCGGACTGTCACACACAGGGCGTCGGTCCACTCAGCGGTGAAGTACGACCTTCTCGGAAAACTTGCAGAAGAAACGACGCTCACCCGGAATACGATAGCGTCGATCCTGAAGGGCATAAACATCGCGGTCTTCAGCCAATACAAGACGAACCCCGAGGACTTCATTGCGAAGGCGTCCCGCCTCATCAACGAGCAGAAGGCGACCGTAATCGTTGAGCATTTGTCGTATGACCGGCTTGGCGAAACCTTCAGCACCGCGATTTTCACGCAGGAGAAGAAGAAGGAAGACTTCAGCAAGGCATTCAAGGCGCAGCGGCACGTCTTCGACTACGTGTTCACCGATTCCAAGAACGAGCGCAGTTTCGTCGAGGAACTGGATACGAGCGCCGAGGTCGTTGTCTATGCCAAGCTGCCGCGCGGGTTCTTCATCCCGACTCCTGTGGGCGACTACAATCCGGATTGGGCCATTGCCTTCGAAAAGGGCAAGGTCAAGCACGTGTATTTCGTCGCGGAGACAAAAGGCAGCCTGTCATCGCTGGAACTGCGCGACATCGAAAAGCGCAAGATGGACTGTGCCCGCAAGTTTTTTGCGAAGATAACGTCCGACCAAGTCAAGTACGACATGGTCACGAGCTACGGCCATCTCATGTCGATCGTCCAGTAAGGCGCGTCTATCCATGGCCCGGCGCCGGTGGAGCGGGAAAGCTCCAGGTCCGGCGAGTGGGTTCAAAGGGGCGGCGATACGCCTCTTTGTCGATGGGTGCAGGGAGAGCGACATCTCCCTGCGCGTGGTCCAGCGGCAAGACGCTGGCGGCATCCAATCCGCGGGAGGGTTGGCCATGGGGGACTCGGGGGAGCATGGAGGCTCCCCTGAGTGGTGATGAAACGGCCAGACGTTTCGCTGGCGCGGCGAGGCTCAATGCCGACGTCCGCGCCATGAGCCGGGAGGGATGCAACGGGAGGCGCGCCAGCGGGCCTCCCTTGCCAAGATTGTGCGGTATTACCGCACACATCTTGCAATCCGCGCGAAGCGCGAGGTTGAACTGACTCTAGACAGGCATGATGCCTGGGATGAAGCGATTCTGCATCGGCCGATGCAGTGCGCGGGCGCGCGCGATGACGCGAGAGCATGCCGGGAGAATGGTGCGGGAAGCGAGCCGTTATGGAATCACAGACGGCAATCCGCCCCGCGGGGACGAGCCCCGCGAGGCGGATGGAGGAAAAGGGTGAGACTTAGGCGGCGTCTTCGGCGTCGGCCGCATCGACCGGGACGAGGAAGAGCACGCCGTTGCGGTTGACCAGATCCGTTGGGATGAGGTCGAGATTGAGGATGGCGCCCTTCTTGTCGCCCTTGCGCGCCCAGGCGGCGCCGATTTCACGGGGGCGGCTCAGGATGTCCTGGCCGTCCTTGTCCTTGCCGGTGATGCGCGAGAAGGTCAGGCGATAGAGGGGGCGTTCGTTCTTCGTAGTCATGGTTCTCTCCTTTGTCATGCGGCCGGACCATCCAGCCGATGCGCAGTCCCGATCGGGCGGCATCGGTCGCCCCCGTCACATGGACAACACGGGAGCGAAGCGAATGGAGCGGGCAGTCCATTGACGGGGCGACGCCGCCCGATATGCGCATCGCAATCAGGCTGGATGGTCGTACGGTCCGCGGCGAAGGAGACCTGACGCACGATGGGACGGCCCCGCCGCTGGCGTCGAGCGCCGGCAGGACGGGGTGAGGACAGACTGATCCACGGCAATGCAAAGCCGACGGGCACGAAGGATGGCAATCCGCCAGCTTGCGGCCCACCGCACGGATATGATCGACTGACGGTGCTGCTCTCTCACCCGGAATCGTACGCCGCAGACGACGATGGATGTTCCTGCCGATCCGAACAGCCCGCGGGATCTGAAGCTGCGGAGTGAGCCGCAATACGGCGAGCTTTTCGAGGACTGGGCAAAGGACTTCGTCGCCCGAACGGGAGCGTGGCCGGGCGGAGCCGACTACGCCAGCGCGCGCGAGCTTGCCGCTCTTCTAAAGACGCCGGACTGGGATGCAGACCTGCGTGTTTACGCCCGCCGTCTTACGCCGGAAGAAGAGTATGACGACAAGGCCCTGTTCGTGCCGGCCGAAAGGCTTGTTGTAGCACTCCGCTGCAAGCTGGAGAGGATCGCGTACTACATCCGCGTGAATGCCTTGCCGCCTGTGTTCGTGAACGAGAAGGGCCTCCTGGTCTGGAAGCATGACCACGTTGGAACGCTTCTGGCGCTGGCCGAGAACATCCGCAGGGTCCATGGCGGCGACAAGATTGCGAGCAATGAGCCGCTTTTGTATCAGCTCACGATCCCGGGCGGTCCGGACTGGTCACCGCGCGAGTTCAAGAGACAGTTCATCGCGGAGAATATCGGCAACCTGAGCGACTGGCAGCTGCAGCGCATCTACCGGATCATCTGGGACAGCCCGCAGGAAGAACTGGAAGATCTGCCGGACGCAGCGCCACGCCTGTGGCGCGACCGGACAGCAGCCGAACGCAGGCGCGGCCATGGCTTCATCAGTCCGGCAGCGTTTCTGGAAGCGGTCTGGGGTCCGTGGCTGCAAAAAGGACGCTTGCGCGAAAGCGACCTGGAAACCCGCGACCCGCATCTCCTCAGAGCATATCGGCGCTGGATTGCGACACACAGGCGCGACAGGGTGAAAGCGCTAAAGGCTCCGCTCTCAGAACTGGAGCGGCGCATCTATAGCGTCACGCGGGACACTCCCTGGTCCGAGATCGAGCGTATCGCGCTGGCGATCGTCAAACAGCGGCAGCGGCGGCGCAAAAAACAGCGCTGATTGTCTCAGACACCGCAGCCGCAGCGTCGTTTGTTCTGCGCCTCCCGCCGCGTCTATCTTCACGCATCAGATGGCGGTTTTCATAAAGCAACTTCCTCATGAAATTTGCTTTGATAGGTATTTTATCCTATTATGTTCTTGTTTTGTTCTTATGTGGAGCAGGACTGGTTGTTGTGTGAGTGAAGAGGAGAAGATCGTTGACGGAGCGAGGCAAACATACGGAGAATCAGGGGAAAGAAGCGCATGCTTGCGCCTCTGCCAATGCTGAACCTGATCCCCGCCTGATTGCTTTGGTCCGGTTCCTCGCCCGAAGGGCGGCACGGCATGACTATGCCCAGATGCTGAAGGCTGAGACGGCTGCGCGCCAACATCCGATAGAACGAGGCCTTCAATGACGCGCGTTGCAATCTATGCCCGGTATTCATCCGACAATCAGAAAGACGCGTCGATCGAGGATCAGGTCCGCATCTGTCGTGAGAAGGCAGAGAAGGAAGGCTGGAGCATTGTCAACGTCTATACGGATCATGCGATTTCCGGCGCGTCGATGATCCGGCCCGGCATCCAGCAACTGATGACCGATATCATGTCAGCAAGAGTCGACGTTGTTCTCGCTGAAGCTCTCGATCGTTTTTCGCGCGACCAGGCGGACATCGCGACCTTCTACAAGCGCGCGCAGTTTTCTGGCGTAGCGGTCCATACATTGAGCGAAGGCGAAATCACGACACTTCATATCGGCCTCAAGGGAACGATGAACGCGCTGTTCCTGAAAGACCTCAAGGACAAGGTGAAGCGCGGCCAGCGTGGCCGCGTCGAAAACGGCAAGATGGGCGGCGGCAATTGCTACGGTTACGACGTCGTCAAGAAACTCGATGACCGCGGTGAACTTGTCCGCGGGGAACGCGCCATCAACCCCGAACAGGCACGCATTGTTGAGCGCATCTTCCGCGAATATGCAGCCGGAAAATCGCCAAAGGCGATTGCGAATGCGCTTAACGCCGAGGGGATTCCTGCGCCCACGTCGAAAGGCTGGGGCCCAAGCACCATCTACGGCAACTGGCAACGAGGCGCGGGCATCCTAAACAATGAGCTGTACGCCGGGCAGATCGTCTGGAACAAGGTCAGCTATCCAAAAAATCCGGACACCGGGCGCCATGTGACGCGCATCAACCCTGAGTCAGAATGGGTTCGCAAGGAAGTGCCGGAACTGCGCATCATTTCGCAGGAGCTATGGGACAAGGTCAAACGTCGGCAGCGGCGCGGGCAGAATGAGAAGAAGGAATTCTGGGAGCACCAGCGCCCCCGCTACATCTTCTCTTACCTGCTGAAATGCGGTTGCTGTGGCGGCGGCATGTCAAAAATCTCGAAAGCGCACTACGGCTGCTCTACAGCTCGCAACAAGGGTGAAGCGCTGTGTTCCAATCTCCGGACGATCCGACAGGAGATCCTGGAGGAGACAGTGCTTGGCATCCTTCGCAAACATCTCATGGACCCGAAGCTGGTCGCCATCTTCTGCGAGGAATACACAACGCACGTCAATCATCTCCGGATGGAGCACAACGGCACTATCGGCGCCTATCGCTCGGAACTGGAAAAGCTGACGCGTCGGGAGAGGAGCATCATCAAGGCTATCGGTGATGGCTACTATACGCCCGCCCTGAAAGAAGAAGGCCTCGCGATCGACAAGCGAAAGACCGAACTGGAGCGGCTTCTGGCCGGCGAGCGTGAGGCGCCGACCTTGCTCCACCCGAACATGGCGTCGGTCTATCGCCGCGAGGTGCAGAACCTGCTCGATTCACTGCGCGATGATGAAAATCGGCATGAGGCCCTGGAGCTGGTCCGCGGGCTCGTCGAGCGCATCGTGCTGACGCCCGATCCGAACTCCGAAGGGCTCCTTGTGAACCTTTATGGGGACCTTGCCGGAATATTGAAAATCGCGATGGGAATGGAGGCAGCGAAGAAAGAACAGCAAGAGATTGATTTGAAACACATTCGTCTGGTCGTCGGTCTCGACGATCATCGTTCAACCACCCGATGGCAGGGGAAGCTGGTGGGCCCGGCAGGACTCGAACCTGCAACCAGACCGTTATGAGCGGCCGGCTCTAACCATTGAGCTACGGGCCCGGCCATAGCAAGGGCGCGGGTCCGCTCTCATACCAATGCCGGGCGGCAACGCAAATCCCGTGAAGCTCTTTTTGTGCATCGTTGAATGCGTTTCGGCCGGACTCAAGGCCGTCCGGCCGATACAGGAGTCGCAGGATCAAGCTTGTGGCTCCTGCGCGGACCGCGCCTGCGGTGGATCGTCAGTTGATATTGAAATTCCGGAAGGTCGTGACCGCGGCCGGTTGACCGGCACGGCGGACACGCTGCGTGCGGTATTGCCCGCGCGCCCGGCGCGCTTCGGACGAAAATTCCGCGAGCGGCGCATCGATAGCGGGGGCCTGCGCCGTGGCATAGGCAGCCCCGCCGCTGCCGGCGCGGGCAAGCGCCACAGCCGTCGTCCCCTGGCGGCGCGCCACATCGTGATAGCCCCGCGCATAGAGGGCCACGGCGCGATCGTGATTGCCGCCCGCCGCACGGTAGGCGCCGGCGAGATATTTCACCGCATAGGTCATGTTGGTATTGGCATCGAGCAGGCCCGCGGCGGAGCCGCTGTAACCCATGGCGCGCGCCGTCCCGAGACGGATCTGCATGATGCCGTAATTGCCCTTTGACACCGCGCGCGGATTGTAGCGGCTCTCGCGCATGATCACGCGATGGACCAGCGCCGGTGGCAAGCCATGTGCCGCAGCGTGGCGCTGCACGAGTGCGGAATAGGCCTCATTGGCGCTGGCCCCCGGCATCGGGATCAGGCCCGCGGCAATGACGCCGAACGAAAACAGGAAAGCGCGTATCGTGCTGACACGAGTCATCTCAACTCCGGAGATTGTTGGGGATAGCCGGTGTTTACCGGGCGCAATGCGGCGACGATGCGGCGCGTTCCGCCACAGGGGTCACGCTTTGTGACGGGATATTGCGGATGTGACCTTTCGCGCCCTTACTGCGGTAAGGTTACCGGCGTCGCACACAATGTCAGGAGACGGCAAAAGTCTTGCGCGCGGTTTCAGGCGAACAGGCGCTGGGGGACACGCGAGGCATCGTTGTTCAGTTCGACGAGTTGCGCCAGAAGATCAAGCAGGACGCGCCGGCGCTCCGGATCGAGCGGCGCCAGAATGCGCTCCTGCGCACGGCGTACCGCGGCTTCGGCCTCGCGCATGGTGGTACGGCCGATATCGGTCAGCTTGAGCAGCTTGACCCGCCTGTCCTCGCGGGATGGATAGCGTTCGACGAGGCCCCGCATCTCCAGCCGCTCGAGCACATTGCCGAGCGTCGAGCGGTCGAAGGCAATCTGCGCCGACAGCCGCGTCGCGTCGATCCCCTCATGTTCGTCGATCGCCACAAGGGCGGCATATTGCACAGGTGTCAGATCGAATGCGGCGCATTCCTCGATGAAGACCGCCACCGCGATCTGCTGCGCGCGCCGGATCAAGTGGCCGGGCTGGGCGTGCAGTTCCTTGAGCCGCATCGGTTAGGCCCGCACCGATGTCTCAGGCCGCGTGCCCGGATTCGACCGCGCGCGGCTTCGCGCCGGTGAGACCGTTGCCGCCATAGATCCAGCGGACGGAGTGGTAGAACTCCTCCGGAGTCTTGTCCTTCAGCCAGGCATTGCGCACCAGCCTCTCGACGCCATCGACATGGAAGATGCGGCCGAGTTCGCGCGACGACAGCACCACGCGATAGGCGCGCGGAATGCGGATCGTCTCATAGGCCCTGAAAGCGGCCTGCACATCGCCGAAGGATTTCTCGAATGCATCCGACAGACAGACCGAGTCTTCCATCGCCATGCAGGCGCCCTGCGCGAAATACTGATAGGTCGGATGCGCGGCGTCGCCGAGCAGCGCGACATTGCCGTCGACCCAGCTCGCGATCGGATCGCGGTCGCCCAGCACCCAACGCCGCCAGTCCTTCGGGATTTCCAGAACCTTCCGGATTCGCGGCACGATATGCTGGAATTTCTCGACCACCTCCTCGCGCTTGCCCGGCTCGTTGCTGCCGACATTCTCCAGATCGGTGACGAAGGTCGCGACCAGGTTAAAGGTCTTCCAGCCCTGCAGCGGGTAATGCACAAAATGAGTTTTCGGGCCGACCCAGATGACCGCGGCGTTCCAGCGCAAATCCTCCGGCATCTGCTCGATCGGCAGCACGGCGCGATAGGCGACATGGCCGGACACGCGCAACGGATCGCCGCCGGTCATCTGCTCGCGGATCATCGAGCGGATGCCGTCGGCGCCGATCAGTCCATCGGCTTCGTAAACATTGCCAGCCGCGGTCTTCACCCGCACGCCGCCCGGCGTGTTCTCGTAGGAGATGACGCGCTCCTTGTTGACCAGGGTCACGTTCGGGGATTCGCGGCAGGCGTCGAGAAATGCGGAGTGCAGATCGGCGCGGTGGATCACCGCGTAGGGGTTGCCCATGAACTTGCGGAACGGCTCATCGACCGGCGCGCGCAAAATCTCCTCGCCGGACAGACCGTCCATCATGATCAGGTTGTCGATATAGACCGCGCGCTCGCGGCAGGTCTTGCCGACCCCCAGATAGTCCATGGCGTGAAAGCCGTTCGGTCCGATCTGGATGCCGGCGCCGATCTCGCCAAAGGTGTCGGCCTGCTCGAGCACGGTGACCTTTGCGCCAGTGCGCGCCATGCCCATCGCTGCAGACAGGCCGCCGATGCCGCCACCGGCAACAATGATTGAGGGCTGTGCTTTCGCCATGGCTGTCCTCCCTGATATGCGCGCGCCGTCTCAAGCCAAGCCAGCAGAGACAGTCGATTTTTAATAAGCATACTGTTTTTCAGTATACTGTCAATAAGCTTGCCAATGTACGATCAGAACGAAGATGAGTCAGCCTAAGATCGCCGGAAGGTGCTGAACTGGAAGGCCTGCGTCGCACCCCAAGGGGTCTCGTGCGCATGCGGTCGCGTATCGATCAGCGAAAACGAATCGCCCAGCAGAGCGCCGATGCTTGCATGATCGTGCCGCATGACGGGAAGACCGCTGCACTTTTCCGGTCCATCGGGCGCGAATGTGCCGATGATCGCGTAACCAGCCGGCCGCAAGGCGCGCGTGAGACGCGCGACATAGGCGCGCTGATCCGAGGCTTCGGTAAGGAAGTGGAAGGCGGCGCGGTCGTGCCAAATATCGTATTGCCGATCCGGCTGCCACGACGTCACGTCCGCCACAATCCATTGCACCTTCGCAGCGCGTGCCCCGAGCCGCGCCCGCGATCTCGCAAGCGCGGCGTCTGAAACGTCGAGCACGGTGATATCGCGGAAGCCCAAAGCGAGCAGTGCATCTGAGAGCCGCGACGCGCCGCCACCGATATCGGCGATTCCGGCATCGCGTCCGGCACCGGTCAGTTCGATCAAGTCGAGCGAAGGCTTTGGGCTCTCCTGGAACCAGGAGACTTCGCCCTCGCCTTTCTTGGCGTAGACATGCTGCCAATGTATGTGGCGATCGTTCATGTCAGTCAGCGATCAACAAATGCAGTCAATGATCGTCGAGATCTTCGGCCGCCGCGAGAAGAAACGCGATGGCACTATCCATGCCGGCCCTGCGTTCCACAAGACCCGCGAGCCGATGCATGGTGGTCGTAGTTGCGAGTGCGGCGGCGGCCAAATCCGGATGGTCGCGCGCGGACAGATCCTGCTCAATTCTGAGATCGGCAGCGATCCAGAACTTGAAGGCCTGCAATGTCAGGCGCCGTCGCTCGATGGACCAGCCGGAAAAATCCGCCGCGCTGACATGGTCGGCGAAGACTTCCCAGGGCGTGGTGTCGAGCCCACCGCTTTCCAGCGCATCCCGAAAAATCCGCGGCAGATAATGCCGCAAAGTCTGCGCCGTGCCGACAGTGGTCACGAGACGCCAGGCAAGCAGATCGACGAGAGAGTCCGGAAGCGTATCGCGGGTGTATCGCAGCACCTCCCGGACAAACTCCTCTCGATCCGGCGAGAATCGCGGGGCGTCGATCAGGTCGTTCGGCTCGTCGAACGCATCGTAGAGCCGCGCAATCAATGCATCGACCTCCGGCGCGTCCGCAAATTCCGGCATAGCAGGTCACATCTTCAGCAGCTTCTTTGCGTTGCCAGACAGAATCTTCACCTTATCCTCGTCGGAGAGCGGGATCGTATCGACCCAAGCCGTGCCGGGCGGGTTCATCACGAACGGCCAGTCCACTGCAAAGAGGATGCGATCCGTACCCATTTCCATCACGGTGCAAAGAAGCGCCGGGTTGGAGAAGAAGCCGGACGTCGTGACATAGAAATTCTTGCAGAACACGTCGCGGAAACTCAACGACTTCTGCCCCGGACGCGACAGCGCCTGATCGATCCGCCAAACGAGAAACGGCAGCGTTTCGCCGAGATGGCCAAGTACGATCTTGAGCTTCGGGTGCTCCTGGAACAACCCGGACAGGATCATGCGAATGGCGATCGTCGCGGTCTCGACGGTAAAGCCCCAGGCTGCGCGGATCACCATCGGGTAATCCTTGATGTAGTCTTTGTAGTATGCGTCCATCACGGCCGGCATCGGGATCGACGGGTGCAGGTAAATCGGCACGTCGAGCCGCTCGGCCTCGGCGAAGATCGGGCGGATCGACTTGTCGTCGAGCCACACGCCGTTGGCGAGGCCGTGGATCATCGCGCCCTTGAAGCCATTCTTGACACAGCGTTCGAGTTCGGCGGCCGCCGCCTGCGGGTCCGAGGTCGGCAGCGCGCAGAAGCCGGCGAAGCGCGTCGGGTGCTTCGCGATCGCCTCGGCGAGGCGGTCGTTGACGCGCTTGGTGAGCGCAACGCCTTCGGGCCCGGTGAGCGATTGCGTCGAGGGCGAGCCATGCGAAAGCACCTGCATGTCGATGCCGGCTTCGTCCATCTCGCGGATTCGCAATTCGCCCAGGTCGCGCAGACGGCGCACTTGTTCCTCGGCCTGGGTGGCGCGGCCGATGCCGGTATAGGTCGCCGATAATTCCTCGTCCCAGTAATGTTCCTCGATGGCGATGACCGGACAGGCAGGTTTCTTGAGCATGATGTCTCCCAACTGATATGCGGGAGGTGTTTAGCATAGCGCCGGAGACTTCGCTCTTTTCCCGGCGCACGCGACTTCGTTAAATTTTCGAGGTCAGAAATTGGTCCGCCCGCGGCGGCGATGCTATAGCGCCTGGCGCTCCAGGTGCTCGCGCAGGATGCGGACATTGCGCCGGTTGGCGCGGAACATGACGTCGAACACGTCGCCCGCCAGCGGCACCGCGCCGATTGCGCCGTCGATGACCACATTGCCGAGCATGCGCACCACCAGATGCTTCGGCGCGCCGATCTTGTGCGCCTGATAGACGATGTAGAGCGACAGTCCGACGGTGACGGCATCGCCGATCCCCGGCGCCAGCCCGATCAGGCTGTCGAAGCCGAAGCGAACCTTGGTGAAGGGAATCGCGAAGCGCGCATCCAGCAGCGTCGCCAGGCGGTCGATGCGGGCGAGCCGCTCGGCGCGGCTGGCGCGGCGGGCAAACCGGGCGTTCTGGGCAAAGGTGGCGGTCATGGCGCGCCTCACATGGTGTGGGCGCCTGCGAATGCAAGGATTTCGCTCCTCGCAGACCGGAAGTCCGGTTCCAGCTTGCATATCGACCATTTCTGCCGTTAAAAGAACAAAACAAGAACTAAGGTCGCCGACATGCCCCTGACGCTTGCACAGAAACTGGAAATCCTCGCCGACGCCGCCAAATACGACGCATCCTGCGCGTCATCCGGCGGCGCCAGACGCAACGCCCGCAGCGGCGGCATCGGTTCCATCACCGGCGCCGGCATCTGCCATGCCTACACACCGGACGGGCGCTGCGTATCGCTTTTGAAAATCCTTCTTACCAATTTCTGCATCTACGACTGCGCCTATTGCGTGAGCCGGCGCTCCAGCAACGTGCCTCGCGCGCGCTTCTCGACCGATGAGGTGGTGAAACTCACACTCGATCTCTACCGCCGCAACTGCATCGAGGGGCTGTTCCTGTCCTCCGGAATTGCGCGTTCCGAGGACGACACCCTGGCCGACCTCGTGCGTGTTGCCCGCAGCTTGCGCGAGGACCATGGCTTTCGCGGCTATATCCATCTGAAAACCATTCCCGGCGCGAGCGAGGACCTGATCGCGCAGGCCGGCCGCTACGCCGACCGGCTGTCGATGAATGTCGAATTGCCGACCGACACGGCGTTGCGCGAATTTGCGCCCGAGAAGAGCGCGTCCGGCATCCGCAAGGGCCTTGCCGCGACCAGGCTCCGGATCGACGCTGCAGCAGACGCACGCGGCAAGCGCCCGGGCGCCCTGTCGCGGGCGAAACCGCCACGCTTCGCGCCTGCAGGGCAATCGACGCAGATCATCGTCGGCGCCGATGCAACGACCGATCACACCATTCTCGGCGCAAGCACAGCCCTCTATGCGTCCTACGCGCTGAAGCGGGTCTATTATTCGGCCTTCTCGCCGACCGGCCACCCGTCGCGGAAACTCGCGTCGCGGCCGGCACCGTTGCTGCGCGAGCACCGGCTATATCAGGCCGACTGGATGCTGCGCTTTTACGGCTTCGACCTGCCGGAGATCGGCAGCGCCATGAACCAGGGCATGCTCGACCTCGAGATCGATCCGAAGCTTGCCTTTGCGCTTGCCCATAGAGAACGCTTTCCCGCCGATGTGAACACCGCCGACCGGGAAACCCTGCTGCGCGTGCCGGGCTTCGGCACCCGCGCCGTCGAACGGATTCTCGCTTCCCGCCGTTCCGGCCTGTTGCGATACGACGACGTGGCGCGCATTGCCGGCGCGATGTCCCGCGCGCGCGAATTCATCGTGACGCCGGACCACCGGCCACGGGCGCTCGATCACGCCGCGTTGCGGGAGCGCTTTCTGCCGAAGCCCAAGCAGATGAGCCTGTTTGGATAGCCATGTTCGCAATCGCCCTGCCCGACGATGCTGACGATGTGGCGTTTCGCGATGCCGCGCGATCGTGCATTGCGCGCGGCCTGGCACCAACCGATGTGGCCTTTGTCTCTCCGGACCAGCCGAGCCTGCTTCCGGCGCTGCCGGCCGAGGCGCCCGATGGCTCAAACCTCGCGATCAACGTCCCGCGCAGCTTTGCAGACCTGATGCGCGACGCCGTCTGCCACAGCGCGGCGGACCGCTTCGCGCTTCTGTACGACGTGCTGTGGCGCATTCTCCGCGGCGAGCGCGACCTCGCCGAACGCGCCAGCGATCCGAAGGTGGCGCAACTGATGGACTATCGGCATTCGGTCCGGCGCGATATCCACAAGATGCACGCCTTCCTGCGCTTTCGTGAGCGCAGCATCGACGGCCACGCGGTCTATACCGCGTGGTTCGAGCCGCAACATCACATTCTGCGTCGGGCGGCGCCGTTCTTCGTGGACCGCTTCACCAACATGGACTTTGTGATCGCGACCCCACGCGGCACAGCGATCTGGCAGGGCGGTCAGCTAAGGTTCGGCTCGCCGGCAGCGCGGCCGGCCGCAGGCGAACCTGACGATGTGCTCGACGGGTTATGGCTGACCTATTTCCAGACCACCTTCAATCCGGCGCGGCTGCGGACCAAGACCATGATCAATCACATGCCAATTGCCTATTGGAACAACATGCCGGAAACGGCCCTTATCCCGGGTATGGTGATGAACGCGGTAAGCCGCGTCTCGGGAATGATGGACATGGACGCGGACCAACCCTCGCTGTTCGCCGACCGGATCGCAGATCGCATCAGGTCCGGTGCCGTCGAGGAGGCGCACGCCGCAGGCAGCCTCGAGGCGATGCATCGCGACGCTCGGGGCTGCACCCGCTGCCCGCTCTACAAGAATGCCACGCAGACGGTGTTCGGCGAAGGCCCGCGCGATGCGCCGGTGGTATTCGTTGGCGAGCAGCCGGGCGACCAGGAGGACCTGGCTGGCCGGCCGTTCGTCGGACCGGCCGGTCAATTATTCGACCGGGCGCTGGCGGAAGCTTCGCTCGACCGCAGCCGCGTCTACGTCACCAACGCGGTGAAGCATTTCAAATACGAGCCGCGCGGCAAGCGCCGCATCCACAAAAGGCCCGACGCCGGAGAGGTGCAGGCCTGCCGGTGGTGGCTTGAAGGCGAGATCGCCGCGATCAAGCCGGCTCTTGTCGTTGCGCTCGGGGCGACTGCGGCGCTGGCGCTCGCGCGCCGCACGCTGGCCGTGACCACACTGCGCGGGCCTTACGATTTTTCCGGCCAGCGCGGCTTCATCACCGTACACCCGTCATACCTTTTGCGCATTGCACGGGACCCCGGCGACGCGCTGGCGACGCCCGAATATCGGGCGTTCTTACGCGACCTTATGCAGATTGGAGAGCTCGTACCGGCAATCCGAACCTGATCACAGCGAGAGCACCGTCAGCGCTCCGGGGCGCACGTCGTAGCGAAGCGGGACGTATTCGCGCCGGAGTTCGCCGTCGGTCGCGGCGAATGTGCGCCGGCGCTTGCGTCCGATGACGACATGGCGCGCAGTAATGGTGCGGATGCCATCGGTGTCGTCGTCGTTGCGCCAGGCGCCGGTGAGAAGATTGGCGCTCGCCTTCAGCTTCGATAGCGCACCAGCATCCTCGGCGATATGGATTTCGATCACGCCCTCGTCGAGACGCGGACGCCGCCAGTCATTGCCGAAGCGGTTGTTGGTGACAAGCACGGCCAATGCATCGACACGTTCGCGCCGCGTCTCGGTACGGATGTCGAGACTGAACACGCTGGTCCGGTGCAGCGCGCGGATCGCTGCGATGCCGACACCGACGAGACGCCCGAGCTTGTGGCCGCGCACCTCCTCGCGCGCCCGCGCCATCTGGCTGAAAAAGCCGAGCCCCGACAGCGAGTGGAAATGACGTCCATTGAAGCGGGCAAGATCGATCCGCCGCGGCTTGGTATCGGACAGCGCTTCAATCGCCTCTTCAATTTTGGACGGCAAGCCGAGGTCGCGCGCCAGTAGATTCATGGTGCCGAACGGCAGCACGCCGAGCGTCTTGCCGGTGCCGGCCAGCACATGCGCCGCGCAGGACACCGAGCCATCGCCGCCGCCGACGATCAGCGTGGAAACATCGCTGCGTGCGGCGCGCTCGATCTCGTCCTTGAGATAAGCCGGCCGCACCAGCCGGATGTCGGCACGGTTGGTGCGCTTTCGCAGCGCCGAGGCCAGCGCCTCGCGCACGCGTTCGGGGCCGGTATCGATCACGGCGCCGGCGCGCGCATTCAGTAGGACCAGCGTGTCGTCCATATGTCCCGGTCAGACGATCCTTGTTGCGATCCGAGGCCGAATCGAGCCGCGAACGGTTGCTAGCACCGGCAGATGACGGGCAGATGCCCGCCGCCAATGCGCAACGGTCAGCTTAATTCACGGAAGGGGCTTTTGGTTCGACCCCCGGCGCCGGACCGCACTTGACGGCAAATTCCTCACGCACTGCCACGAAGGACGGCCGGTTCATCCGGCTTTCTTCGATTTCGTCCAGCATCTTCAGCGCCAGGTCGCGGCACAATTCGCGATCGGCCACGGGTTGCACAGGGACCGATTTCGCTTTGGTGCTCCGCACCGGGCCGCAGGTTTCGACCATGCCATAGGCGTGCGCATAGTCACCGCTCGCTTCCTTGCCGTCGTCCAGATAGGCGATCAGGGCCTGCGCCCCGATCCGGCACGGACCGGGGCCGGAGCGTGGCTCCTTCTTGGCCGCGTCCACGGGGCCGCACCACAGCACCACTACGGCAACCAGCAAAGCGCTTCGGATCATGCATGCTCCTGCCGTGGAATAGGACGCGGGCGGCCCTCGTCGTCGATGGCAACGAAGGTGAAATTGGCGTCGGTGACCTTCTCGTGGTGATGCGTCATGAAGCGGCGCGCCCAGGCCTCGACATGGATTTTCATGGAGGTCCGGCCGATTTTCTCGATTTCGGTATAGACCTCCAGGACGTCGCCCACGCGCACCGGGCGGATGAAGGTCATGGCCTCGATGGCGATGGTCACCACGCGGCCCTTGGCACGCTCAACGCCCGCGATTCCGCCGGCCTGGTCCATGCGCGACAGCACCCAGCCGCCGAAAATGTCGCCATTGGCATTAGTGTCCGCAGGCATCGCGATCACCCGGACGGTGAGCGCCCCGCGCGGCCGCCCATCAGTCGTTGTTTCTGCCGTCATGGTCGAAATCCGCCCCGAAACTGCCCGGATGCCTGTATGCAATGGCTTTCACGCTGCGCCAAGACAGATTTCAGGACGGGATTTGAAGACAGTTATCCGCCATGACAAAGACCGTAAGCTGACCGGCCATGAAATTTTTCGACCACCATGTTTCGATGACCACGCTTCGATACCTGCGCCCGCGCGATCCGCTGTTCCGGCTCCTGCTGATCAATCTGGTCATCGGCATTGCCGCCGCCACGCTCCTGTTCGGCGGACTTCTGGCGCTCAATCCGGCGCATTTGCGCGATCTCATCCTGTCGGACCAGTCGCCGGAAGTGGCGCTCAGTCTCCTGCTCTTCGGCTTTCTCATCACCTTCGGCAGTGCCGCCATGGGCACCGCGATCATGACCATCGCACGCCGCGACCCGCCGCCCTCGGGCGGGGCGCGCGTTCGCGAGCATCCGGAGCCTGTTCCGGCGAGGCTCCCGGCAAGGCGATAGGCCGGAACCCAGCATCGGACTGGCAGTTGATCGTCGCATGGCCCAATAGATGCGGCCTGAAAACAAGGAGCCGTCACATGCCGGCACGATCGAAGAAGCAGCAGATGGCCGCAGGCGCCGCGCTTTCCGCCAAGCGCGGCGAACGCTCCAAGGCGAGCCTGCGCGGGGCCTCGCGCAGCATGGCCAAGTCGATGACGACGTCCGAGCTGCGGGAGATGGCGGGCACCAAGCGCAAGTCTCTGCCCAAACGCGCCGCCAAGAAGCGAAAATAACCGGCGAGGATCACGGCTCCCTGCTTCGCTCCGTGCCGCCCTCGACATGGAACCGGTGCAGGATGCGATGGAAGATCGGCGCCAGCACGAAGCTCGTCGCCATCAGGAAGATCAGGCCGGACAGGAGCGCGTAAAGACCGGCAAAAATCTTGCCGCTCTGATGCTTGAGATCGTCGAAAACGCCCATGCCGGAAAGGATCATGGCGGCGTTCACGAAGGAATCGACCAGGCCCATTCCCTCGAAATAGGCATAACCGGCCATCCCGATCGCAAGACCGATCACGGTGATCGCGGCCCAGAGCAGCAGCGCCAGGCCCATCCGGGCCGCGAAATGACGACGCGCGATCACATGCTCGGAACGGCGTTCGAGCCGGGCGATTCTAGCGAGCCCAGAACGGGGCTGGCGCGCTGGCATGGAGAGGCCGTGTCCGATTCGTTCGCCCGCGATCATAGTGCAACGCCGCGCATACACAGAGCCCCGGTGCGCAGGATTGCAAAAAAAATCGCTTTGGCTTGCGAACCGCAGGTCGGGGCGCGCGTTCCCGCTCCAAGCACGCGCCGCGTGACAACCGGCCGTAACGGGGATGTCGGACGCAGCTGATTTTGCCGGTTTCTGGCTGCGGCATCAGCGCATCGGTACGCGCCGTCGTCTAACCCGTTCGCGGCGCGTGCAACCCGCCTTGCTGCAGCAAGATTCAGGAAGCCGCCTTCAGCTTCGGCGGCGCCGCGTCACTCAGAAAGGTCTTCTCGAGCTGGCCGAGCACCCGCATCGTCGGCAGGCATTGCGACAGGCTGGCATTGGGTTCGCGGCCCTCGCGGATCGCCGCGATGAATTCGCGGTCCTCAAGCTCGACGCCGTTCATCGACACCGCCACCTTCGACAGATCGACCGGTTTGTCATAGCCGTCGAACAGATCGTCGTAACGGGCGATATATGTCCCGTTGTCGCAGATATAGCGATAGAACGAGCCGAGCGGACCGTTATTGTTGAACGACAGCGACAGCGCAAAGATTGCGCCCGACGGCGCACGCAGCTGGATCGCCATGTCCATGGCAATGCCGAGTTCGGGATGGATCGGCCCCTGCACCGCCTGCATCTGCGAGGGATATTCGCCGGTCTGGTAAAGGAAAAGATCGACGGCGTGGCAGGCGTGATGCCACAACAGATGATCGGTCCAGCTGCGCGGCTGGCCAAGGGCATTGAGATTGGTGCGCCGGAAGAAATAGGTCTGCGCCGCGAATTGCTGGATCTTCAGTTCGCCGGCCTTGATGCGGTTATGCACCCATTGATGGCTGGGATTGAACCGCCGCACATGCCCGGCCATCGCGACAAGGCCGGTCTTCTGCTGCAAGGCGACCAGCCGCTCGGCATCGGCGAGCGAATCCGCCATCGGAATTTCGACCAGCACATGCTTGCCGGCTTTCAGGCATTGTTCGGCCTGCGCGGCATGGATCGGGGTCGGGGTGGTCAGGATCGCCGCTTCCACGCCCGGCCGCGACAGACCTTCGTCGAGGTCGAGCGTCCAGTGCGGCACGTTCCATTTCTTCGCGACCTCGGCCGTGGTTTCGGCGACGCCGCCGACCAGAGACACCACCTCGGCGCCGTCGATCTTCGACAGCGCCTCGAGATGCTTGTTGCCGAAGGCGCCTTCGCCCGCCACGCAGATTTTCAGTCGTGCCATTCGCTCTGGTCCTTGATTACGAGGCTGCCGGATTGTCCCGGTCGCGCGTTTCAGGCCGCCTGACGCTGCACCGTATGCTGGTGCTCGAGCACCAGGGTGGCGCCGGCGGTATTGGAGATCGGGACGTGATAATTACTGTGCACCTGCGTCACCGTTCCGCTCATGGTGCCGCGCATGGCGATCCAGTTCAGGAATTCCACGCCCTGCGCGCCGGCATATTCGACCAGTTGCGGGATTGAGTAACGCGTCAGCGCCTGCGGATCGCTGACAATTTTCTCAAGACACATCCGGTCGAAGTCCTTGTTGATGAAGCCGGCCCGGGTACCGTCGAGCTGATGCGACAGCCCGCCGGTGCCGAGCACCAGGACCCGCAGATCCTTGTCGTAGGATTCAATCGCCCGGCCGATCGCTTGGCCGAACTTGTAGCAGCGCGCCGGGGTCGGCAGCGGATGCTGCACGGTGTTGATCGAGATCGGGATGCTCTTCACCGGCCACTTGCCGCCGCCTGGCCACAGCAGTCCCATTGGCACGACGAAGCCGTGATCGACCGCCATCTCTTGGCACGAGACGATGTCGAATTCGTCGGCGACCAGGCACTCGATCAGATGCCAGGAAAAATCGGCATCGCCCGGGAAGGAATTGAGAACCGGCAGACCCCAGCCTTCGTCCTCGTTGCGATACTCCGCCGCCGCGCCGACCGCGAAGGTCGGCATCTTGTCGAGAAAGAAATTAAGGCCGTGATCGTTGTAGATGCTGACGACGACGTCCGGCCGCGCTTTCGCAAGCCAGTCGCGCGCCGGGATATAGCCGTCGAAGAACGGCTTCCAGTAGGGGTCGTTCTGCTTCTGCTCCGCGATCGCCTTGCCGATGGCCGGAATATGCGACGTCGCGATCGCACCAACGATGGTTGCCATTCGTCACCTCCCCGCCGCTGCGAGCTTTTCCTTGAAGGCTTCGACGCTCATGCCGGTCTGCTGGGCGCCGATGTCCTGCACATTGAGGCCGAGGATGCCGGCGAACTTGGCGAGGTAATAGACATTGCCGCCGGCAGCGATCAGGTCGAGCACGTTGCGCGAGCGGATCGCCGCGCGCTGCTGATCGTTCAGCCCGAATTTGGTGCAATAGGCGTCCTCGTCCCGCGTGAACTCGTCACGCGCCGCCTTGGCATTGAACGAGTAGCACATCTTGTTCAGCGCATAGCCCTTCTGGGCCTGTTCGCCGTCGAAGATGACCGTGCCTGGAATGTCGTGATGATGCACCGGCGTCCTCCCTTGGATCCGATGCAATATCTTGATCGGCCGGATCGCTCCGGCCTTGATCTGGGTCAAGGGCTGTAGCCCACGCGCGCGGACGCGCCTCCTTGCGCCAGAGCGTGGGCTGCGGGTGCTGCCGCTATTTCAGCTGCTCGGCGAAATAATGCAGCGTGCGCCGGTAGATTTCCGAGCGGTTCCACTCCCGCATCACCTCGAAATTCCGCGTGCCGATATCGAACGGCTGGCCGCGCTGCCAGCCATTGACGGCGAGCAGATTGGCGGTTGAGGCGAGCACGTCCGGCACCGAGCGGCGCAGATCGACATGGCCGTTGCCGTCGTAATCCACGCCATACTTGATATAGGACGACGGCAGGAACTGGGTCTGCCCGATCTCGCCCGCGTATGCACCGACCAGTTCCTTCATCGGCAGGTCCTGGCGCTGGACGATCTGCAACGCCGCGAAGAGTTCGCGCTGGAACAGCTCGGTGCGCCGGCAGTCATGCGCCAGCGTCGCCAGCGTGCGGATGATCGGCAGCTTGCCCATGTCGGCGCCGTTGTCGGTCTCCATGGTCCAGATCGCGACGATCAGTTCCTTCGGCACGCCATATTGCTTCTCGACCCGGGCAAGCAGCGCCGCATGTTTCTGCATCATCGCCCTGGCGCGCTTGACGCGGGCCGGGCCGACGCGGGTGCGGGCATAATCCTCCCAGCTCTTCTTGAAGGTGCCGCGCTGGCGCCGGTCGAATTCCATCACCTTGGGATCGTAGGCGATGCCGGAAAAGGCCAGCGACAGGGTCTGCTGCGAGATGCCCTTGCCCGCCGCCTCGCGCGAGAATTCGGCGATGAAGCGGTTGAAATCGCCGCCGCATTGGGCGGCAAGCGCGGGGATCGTCAGGAGGCAGAGCAGCAAGGGCGCGGCGAGACAGCGGGCGGCAATATGGCGGAGCGGCGTTCGGCGCATTCAGGGCCTCGACAATGGAAGGGGGATTCGAACCGGGCGTTCGCCGCACTATCGCACGGCAAATGTGGCTTTAGAAGTAACGGTCCCGCGCGGGACCGCCGCCGCGCGACACTCCGACGCGTGTTTTGGCCGTAGGTTCCGGCCGCGCCGCTGCCGGACATGCGTCATCGCCCGTATTGTTTGAGGCGCCGGGCACGCCTTTCGTCCGCATTTAGCATTCCGTCCCTTTTGACTGGCGCATATCGGGCAGGCCCGACATGCGCATCGCAAGGGCGCGCGGAACCCCGGGCTTTCAGCCAAGCCCGCGGCCTCGTGTGGATGTGAGTTTGACCACACGAGATTGCAGTCACCACGGACCGCCGAACGGCTCCGGCGTTCCGCGCGCGGTGTTTATAGGCTTGCTCCGTGAGACCCCGGTGGACTCTCTTTCAGGGTCCTCCGCATGCATTGCGGACCCTATCCACCGCTGCAGGGCGCGGGCAAAGACCGCGGCAGTATGACGCCGCCACGGCTCCGCCGTCATATCCCCGGCGACGCACGGATGGTGCGCCAGGACCTTACGGCTTGGGCCGCCGCGCGGCGCTTCACGTCTGAAAGCGCGCACACGGCCACCGCATCCCGCCCCGCGTCTCATGACGCTGATCAGACGCCCCTTGCCTTAGGAGAGAGCGGCGGGAATTTAGTCTTAACTTGGGGTTTTCAAGGGGGAGTCCGTTCGGCTAGCCTTGCCGGATAGGGCGGGGCAAAACTTGAAAGCAGGCCGGACTGAAGGAACGCCCCTGATGCGCTATGCAGTTGTGATCGAGCAGGCGAACGCAAACTACTCCGCTTACGTCCCAGACTTGCCGGGCTGCGTCGCCACCGGCGCAAGCATCGCCGATGTCGAGCGCGAAATCCGCGACGCGATCCGCTTTCATATCGATGGATTGAAGGAAGACGGGTTGCCGGTGCCTGCGCCGACGAGTAGAGCAGAGTATGTGGAGGCGTAGGTCAAAGCGGCTTGAAAAGACCTTCGCCAATCTGCGCATCAGGATGGAATTTCATCATCCAAATAATTCAGCTTCGAGGTCGGACCGGCAATGCCGCCGCTGGTAGCGCCACGTTCGTGACGACAAAGATATTTACGATATCCTCGCGGTCCATAAACATTACCTGGCTTCGTTTCGCTTGGTCGAGCCTCTCCCGACCAAGATTCCTGCGTCCAGCACCAGCATCGGCCGCGGTTCTGCGCAGCGGCGTCAGCGCAAGCAAAAACGCCGCGCCCATCCCTGAGCGCGGCGTTTGCGACCCTGGGTCCCCGCCTTCGCGGGGACGACCGGAGGACAGAGCTGTGCGAAACGGCGGACACGCCCACCACGGAGCGCCCCTCCCCGCTCCGGCGGCAGCCGATCCGTTACACCGCCCCCCGCTACACCGCCCCTCCCGTCACGCCGCCTTGCGCTGGTGGCGGCCTTCGCGCACCTCCTCTACGATCTTGGCGCAGAATGCATCGAGATCGCCGGGGTTGCGCGAGGTGATGACGCCATTGTCGGTGACGACGGGAGCATCCTCGAATTGCGCGCCCGCATTGATCACGTCGGTCCTGATCGACTTGTACGCCGTCATCTTGCGGCCCTTGGCGATGCCAGTCTCGATCAGGAGCCACGGCGCGTGGCAGATCGCCGCCACTGTCTTGCCAGCGTCGAAGAATGCCTTGATCAGCGAAAGCGCGTCCTTGTTGACGCGCAGGATGTCCGGATTGATCTGCCCGCCGGGCAGCACGATGGCGTCGTAATCGGCCTCCTTCGCGCTGCCGAGCGCCTTGTCGACCTTGACCGGCCGGCCCCAGTCCTTCTGGTCCCAGCCCTTGATCTCGCCCGTCTCCGGCGACACCACATGAACATCGGCACCCGCCGCCTTGAGTTTGTCGCGCGGCACTTCGAGTTCGGACTGCTCGAAGCCATGGGTGGCGAGAATGAGAATGCGCTTTCCGTCCAGCGAACCTGGCATGATAACGTCTCCCTGCTATGGAAAAGCCCCGGAGGCCCCAAGGTCTTGTGCGATAACGCTGCGCTGCGGCAAAGGTTCGGGCGGGCGCGGTGTGAAACCCTGACGCAGGGCGGGCGTATTTTGCCTAGCGGACGGCAAATGGCGGGCGGCCGATGCTTCACCTGCGGCGGCTGATGAAATTCTCCCACACGCTTGGCGCCATCGGCCTGATGGGCGCGATGGCGTGCCTGCTCGTTCTGTTCTCGCTGACGCCGCCGCCCGCCGAGATCGCGCACTATGCGATGATGCGCGGCGCCATCGCCAAGATCGCGACCTGGATTTTCCTGCCCTCGCTCGGGCTGACCCTGATCGCCGGGCTGCTCGCGATCGCGTTGAACCCCGCCTTCCACAATGCCGGCTGGGCCTGGGTGAAGGCGCTCTCCGGCATTCTCCTGTTCGAATACGGCTTCATCGGCATCGAGGGCCCGATGAAGCAGGAGGCCGAACTCGCGGCGCGGGTGCTGGCGGGCGAGGCGCCGATCGGCGAACTTTCCGGCACGCGGCGCGCCGAAATCATGTCGCTGTGGATCCTGCTCGGCGTCGCCGCCGCCAATATCGTGCTCGCGATCTGGCGGCCGAGGCTGACGCGGATTCCGGATTGAGGCGCGGCCGGCGCGCTACCGCTGCAAGGCGGGCGCGGCCCGTCCGCGCGCCGCGGCGCTCAGATGCGGCGAGACGCCGGGCGCGAGCGCCAGGATCGGCTGCCATTTCGCATTCCAGTGCGTCATCGCGGTGCGGTCGCCGTCGAAAATCTGGTCGAGGAAGGCGAGCGCAAGCTCGGCGGTCGCCGCCTTCACCTTGGGATTGAGGTCGCGGCCGCCGGTGGATGTGCGATCGGTGAACATGCTGTGCGAACCGCCATTGAACACGGCAATGGCTTTGCGCGGCGTCGCAATCGCGTTGTAGATCGCGAGCCGGTCGGCGGGACCGGAATAATAGCCGGGAATGCGGATGACGTCCTCGGTCGCCGTGACATGCAGGGTCGGCACTGTGACATTGTCGAGCACCGAAGAAAGGTCCGGCTCGCCGTAGAAGGGAGGCGACGAGATCAGGATCGCCGCGGCAAAACGGCCATCCTTCGCTTCGATCCGCCGGCCCTCGCGCATCACGCCGGCGCCGACCGCAACGAGGGCGGTATTGGCGCCGTAGGAATGGCCGGCCGCAACGATACGGCTGCGGTCGATGCGGGCGGCATAGGGACCGGTGCCGCCGGCGAGAATGCGGTCGAGCGCGAAGCGGATGTCGAGGCCGCGCGAGAGCGCCTCGCTCTCATGCGCCGCGGTCTGCAGCCGCTGCACCAGCAGGAGCGGATTGCCGGCCCAGACCGAGATGTCGCTGCCGGTATGCTGGACATGCAGGCTGGCGACGCCGCGCGCCGCGAAGTGCCGCGCGAGATAGCTGTAACCTCGCCGCGAGCCGCCCATGCCATGCGAAAACACAACCAGCGGCACACGCGCGCCCGGCGCGCTGTCGTTTGGCCAATAGAGCCGCGCCGGAACCGGACGCGCCCGGGCCGCATCGACCCAGTCGAAATCGACGATGCGGACCGCAAGCTCGTTTGAGAGCGTCCGCGGCAATTCCGGAGATTGCGCGCGCGACAGCCCGGGCAGCGCCGCCGCCAGCATCAGGGCAAGGCACGCAACGGCGAGACGCCGGGGCGAAGCACTGGCCGGGACAAGATCGCCGATCGATCGCATGTCCGAATCATCCGTCATTGACGTGCAGCGGATGAACCGGCGCAAACCGGATTGCAATTCCGCAGCGAAGTCCCCGCACGCCAACGGAACCAAGAAAGCGGCTGAATTAAGCCTGCGAACGGCAGCCGCCCGCCATTTCGGAACGGCCGGTGCCGATAAAAGCAGCAACCTCCCCCGCCGGTCGGGAGGGCGTTGCTTCCGCCCCGCTGCTTCGCGATAAAGGCGCCATGTTCACCCGAGCCGCCGTCTTCCGCGACATCGGAGCGCCGCTGACGGTCGAGACCATCACGCTCGATCCGCCGCGCGCGAGCGAGCTGCTGGTCAAGATCGAGGCGGTGGGCCTGTGCCGCACCGACCTGCATGTGATGCGCGGCGAGCGCCGTGTCGCCATGACGCCGATGGTGCTCGGCCACGAGGCTGCGGGGATTGTCGAGGCGGTGGGCGCGGAGGTGCGCGGCATCACGCCGGGCGACCATGTGGTGCTCACCTTCATCCCCGGCTGCGGCCATTGCCGCTGGTGCTCCAAGGGCCTGCATCACCTCTGCGCCGAGGGTCCCCGCATCACGCAGGGGCCGCAGCTCGACGGCAGTTATCGCCGCCGCGACCGCGACGGCCGCGACACCGGCGCGTTCTGTATGATCGGCGGCTTCGCCGAACGCACGGTGGTGGACCAGGCCTCGGTCGTCGTCATCGACAAGGACGTGCCGTTCGATCTCGCAGCCCTCGTCGCCTGCGGTGTGCCGGCCGGCATCGGCGCTGCGCGCTACCGCGCCAGGGTGAAGGCGGGCGACAGCGTGCTGGTGGTCGGCTGCGGTGGCGACGGCATGAATGTGGTGCAGGGCGCACGGCTGTGCGGCGCTGCGACCATCATCGCCGCCGATCTGGTCGACGCCAAGCTCGCATGGGCGCGCGATTTCGGCGCGACGCATACCGTGAACGCGCGGGGCGAAGCGCTGACCCGCGCGGTCCTCGATCTCACCGGCGGCATCGGCGTCGACCATGCCTTCGTCTGCATCGATCCACCCGCGACGCTGCTCCCGGCCTTTCGCGCCACGCAGAAAGCCGGCAATGTGGTGGTGACCGCGATCACGCCCGACAACGTGAAGCAGATCGACATCCCGCCGCTGGAATTGTTCGCCGCGCAAAAGGCGGTGATGGGCGCGGTCTATGGCTTTGCCAGTCCCAGGCTGCAGATACCGGAATTGCTCGGCCTCTATCGCGAAGGCGGCATCAAGCTGCGCGAACTGATCACGCGCACCTACACGCTTGACGAGATCAATCTAGGCTATGCCGACCTCGACGCGGGCAGGGTTTTGCGCGGGATGGTGGTGTTGGATTGAAGGGCGGGGTAGCCACTTCGCTCCCGGCGCAGCCGAACGGAGTCAAGCCGCCGCGTCGAACGCGATGCGCGCCGTCGTTCCCTGCCGCGCCTCATAGCTGACGTCGCCGCCGATCTGCGCTGCGAGGCTTTGCACGATCTTCAGGCCGAGGCTGCTATCCGACACGCGGCCAGCCGGCATACCCTTGCCGTCGTCCGAAACGGTGAGGACCATGCGGCCGTCCCCAGCCGGCGCAAGGCGCACCGATATGGTGCCGCGCCCGTCCGGAAACGCATGTTTGAGCGCATTGGTGATGACCTCGACCACGATCAGGGACAGCGGCGTCAGACGCGTGAGATCGAAATGCACAGGCGGCATTTCGACATTGCAACGCACCCCCGTGGCACCGGCTGCCTCGGTCAGGCTCGCGCACAGGTCGCGGAAGAAATCGCCAGCCGGACGCGTCGCATTCGCCGGGTCATGCAGCTGACGATGAATACGCGACATCGTGTCGAGCCGCATGCGCGCATCGTCGAGTGCGGTCAGCATTGCTTGCGGATTTTCGCCAGCATTGCGCTTGTAGAGCCGCAGCAGCGCGGAGACGAACTGCATGTTGTTGGCGACGCGGTGCTGCAGCTCCTGGAACATGGTGCGCTGCTGCTGGTAGAGCCGTTTGGTCTCGGCCGCATCGGCGCGCAGCCTTGCCGCCGCCAAATGCATGATATGGATCAGCGCGATGTCGACACTGACGATGAAAACATAAAACACCAGCGCGATCGCGGTCTGCGGCGTCACCGCCAGCGAATAGGCCGGCGCCATGAAGAAATACCAAGACGCGAGCCCGCTCAGCGCCGCGCAGATAATGCCGGGACGCAGGCCGAAAAAGAAAGCCGTCAGCACCACCGCCGGGAAAAAGGTCAGATAGGGAAACCCCGTGGGCAGCATGTCATCGACGGCAAACCGCAGCAAGAGCGCCATAGCTGCCGCAGCGACTACGATCAGGTCACCCCATACGCCCAGGCGGCGCAGATTCTGCGTGGAGTCGACGAGATCCCAGAAGGTCTGACTCAGAACGGACGATTGCGGCATGACGGGCGGCCATACCGGGAACCAAGATCAGTAAACAACAAAAAACACGAACCGGCTTCCGGGCTTTCTTTGTCGCACCAGATAGAGCCCGCAACAAAATGCCCCGGCCAGAGACCGGGGCATCGTAATCGCTCAATTGTCGAGGAAGCTCCGCAGCTTCCGCGACCTGCTCGGATGCTTCAGTTTCCGCAATGCCTTCGCCTCGATCTGGCGGATGCGTTCCCGGGTCACGCTGAATTGCTGGCCGACTTCCTCCAGCGTGTGGTCGGTGTTCATGCCGATGCCGAACCGCATGCGCAAGACGCGCTCCTCGCGCGGCGTGAGCGAAGCCAGAACCCGCGTCGTGGTCTCGCGCAGGTTCGACTGGATCGCCGCATCGATCGGCAGCACCGCATTCTTGTCCTCGATGAAATCGCCGAGATGTGAATCTTCCTCGTCGCCGATTGGGGTTTCGAGCGACAGCGGCTCTTTCGCGATTTTAAGAACCTTGCGCACCTTTTCCAGCGGCATGCCGAGCTTCTCGGCCAGCTCTTCGGGCGTCGGCTCGCGGCCGATCTCGTTCAGCATCTGGCGCGACGTGCGCACGATCTTGTTGATCGTTTCGATCATGTGCACCGGAATGCGGATGGTGCGCGCCTGGTCGGCGATCGAACGGGTGATCGCCTGCCGGATCCACCATGTCGCGTAGGTCGAGAACTTGTAGCCGCGGCGATACTCGAATTTGTCGACCGCCTTCATCAATCCGATGTTGCCTTCCTGGATCAGGTCGAGGAATTGCAGGCCCCGATTGGTGTATTTCTTGGCGATCGAGATGACGAGGCGCAGGTTCGCCTCCACCATTTCCTTCTTCGCCTGGCGCGCCTCGCGCTCGCCCTTCTGCACCGAATGGACGATCTTGCGGAATTCGCCGATCTCGAGCCCGGTCTCGGATGCCAGCGCGTGGATATTGGCGCGCAGGTCCTTGAGGCGGTCCTTGTCATGGGCGACGAGCTCGCGCCAGCCCTTGGCCGAAAGCTTGGAAACGCGGTTCATCCAGCGCGGATCGAGCTCCGATCCGAAATAGTTTTTCAGGAAGTCGTCGCGCGCCACGCCGTGGCTTTCGGCAAGCCGCATCATGCGGCCCTCAAGCGAGACCAGGCGCTTGTTGATCTCGTAGAGCTGATCGACCAGTGAATCGATGCGCGCCTGGTTGAGGCGCAGCGACTTCACGGCGGTGATGATCTCGTCCTTCAGCTTCTTGTATTTGCGCTCCTGCGAGGGCGACAGCGACTCGTTCTGCAGGCGGTTGGCGATGTCCTGTTCCTGCAGCTTGCGCAGCTTCTTGTATTCGTTGGCGACGGTGTCAAATGTTTCCAGCACCTTCGGCTTCAGCTCGGCCTCGATCGCTGCGAGCGACATCGAGTTCTCGAACTCGTCGTCCTCCATGTCCGCTTCGGCGGCGAGTTCGCCGGGATCCTTCTCCTCGCCGTCGCCAGCAGCGGGCGCAGCCTTGAACGGCGTCGCCCCGGGAGGCGCGGACGGCGGAGATGCCTGCTCGGCCGGCAATTCGGCGCCCGGCACGCCGGGCAGGGGCTTGCCATCGGGACCGACCGGCGCGGGAAGTTTCGCGTCCGGCCCGGCATAGGTCGCTTCCAGATCGATGATGTCGCGCAGGAAGACCTTGCCTTCATTCAGTTCGTCGCGCCAGATGATGATCGCCTGGAAGGTCAAGGGGCTTTCGCACAGGCCTGCGATCATCGCTTCACGGCCGGCCTCGATGCGCTTGGCGATGGCGATTTCGCCCTCGCGCGACAGGAGTTCGACCGAGCCCATTTCACGCAGATACATGCGCACCGGATCGTCGGTGCGTTCGGAGGGCTCCTTGTCGGACTTGACGATCAGCGGCTTGGACGTGACCTCGACCAGCTCGCCGCCCTCATCGTCTTCGTCCTCCTCCTTCTCGGCATCCTCGTCGGCGGCCTCGTCCTGCTCGATGACGTTGATGCCCATCTCGGACAGCATCGACAGCGTGTCCTCAATCTGCTCGGAGGTGACCTCCTCGGAGGGCATCACGGCATTGAGCTGCTCGTAGGTGATGTAGCCGCGCTTCTTGGCCTGCTTGATCATCTTTTTGACGGCGGCGTCGGAGAGATCGAGCAGCGGCAGCGGCGTATCCGGCGTGGCCTCGGCGTCCTTGTCGGCGTCGTCCTTGCCGCCGGTCTTGGCCTTCACACCCTCCTTGTCAGACAGCGCCTTGGCCCCGGCCTTGATCTGGGCGGTGCGGGACTGGTCGGGCCGGAGCGGAACGGCCGCAGGCGTTTCCGTTTTTGCGGATTTTGCCGCGTCCTTCCTCATGTCCTTACCCGTCTCCTTGATAGTGTCTTTTGGCGCAGTCTTCGTGGCGGTCTTGGGCGATTCCTTCACCGCAGTCTTGGGCTTGACCTGAGGTTTGGACGCGGCCTTGCCGGAGGCGCTTTTCAGCGGCGGCTTGCCGGTATTCTTGCTGGACGTCTTGACCTTGGCTGCCGACCTGGTCGCCGCGCTTCTGCTCGCCATGAAGTTCTCTCTCCCGCGGCAGGGCCGCCCCGCCGTTTCGACCACCCCTACCCTATGGCGTGAGACTGCCTTTTACCGCGAGTCCCGGCCGGCGGGGTAACCGAATCAACACACTCAATCTCGTGGGACGGCGTTAAGTGGGGATTAACCCCGTAACCCTTTGACCGCCCTGATGAAAGCCCACCTGTCAAAAAGCCCCGGGAACCGGGGCGGATTTCGCTCAGACGCCGCGTAAGGACCGCCCGGAGGAGGCACCGAAGCCCTCGATCAGCGCCTCGGTTCCCTCAAGCGCTGCGAGACGGTTCTGAACATCCCGGATCCAGGCCAGATTGGCTTCGCTCGGATCGTCTCCAAGCGCGCGTTCCGCGTCCTTGAGCTCTCTATTTAGCGTCCGTGTCTTGCGATGCAAGGTAACGATATGGGACCACCATTGCGCCACATCGCTCTCGCCGGCCCCGGCGCGCGCCGGCCAGTCGGAGGCGTGGGTCAGGGCCGCCCGGATTCGCGCCAGCAGCGGGGTCAAGCCCCGCGCGGCGAGGCTTTCCTGCAGGAATTGCGGGTCCGGAACCGCTTCCCCGGAAGTGGCGTCGAGGATCGCGCGGCGCATCTGGTCGGCGTCGGGATGGATCAGCTCGATCTCGGCGAATTCCTCGGCATGGCTTTCCAGCAGCCAGGGATGCTCGATCACCGCCAGCAAAATCAGCGCCTCGCGCGGTGGGACGGCGCTGCGGAACCCGCGCACCAGCGGGCTTTGCCCGAGCCTGGGCGATAGCGGCGTCAGCGCCTCGCGCGCGCCGCGCTGCGGAGCGCGCCAGTCGGACCGGGAGCCGCCGCTACGGCGGCCGCGCGGCTCGAAGCTGCGGCCGCGCTCGAAACCGCCGGCCATTTGCGACGGCGCGAACAGCGCGCGCACCCGCCCCTCGAAATCCTGCCGGTAATATTTGCGAACCGCCTCATGCCCGATGCCGCCGACAATCTCGGCGATCCGCGCCTCCAAAGCCGCACGTCGCTCGGGCGTATCGAAGAGAGCGCTTTCGGTCTCGCGCATCCAGAGAATATCGGCCAGCGGCCGCGCCGATCTCAGCACCTCCTCGATCGCCGCCCGGCCGCCGGAGCGGATCAGGTCGTCGGGATCTTGCCCTTCGGGCAGCATTGCAAAGCTGAGACTCTTGCCGGGCTGCAATTTCGGCAACGCCAGATCGACCGCGCGATAGGCGGCCCGGCCGCCGGCCTTGTCGCCATCGAAACAGAGCACCGGTTCGTCGGCGATCTTCCAGAGGAGACCGAGTTGTTCTTCGGTGAGCGCCGTGCCGAGCGGGGCGACCGCGCCTTCGAGCCCCGCCATCACCATCGCGATCACATCGATATAGCCCTCGACCACGATCAGCGGCTTGCCGTCATGGGCGGCGGCTCTGGCATTGGCGCCGTTGAACAGGATGGAGCCCTTGTGAAACAGCGGCGTTTCCGGCGAATTCAGATATTTCGCAGGCGCATCCTTATCGAGCGCGCGCCCGCCAAAGGCGATCGGCCGCCCCCGCCAATCGGCAATCGGAAACATCACGCGGTCGCGGAAGCGGTCGTACGGCACCGGGATGTCGTCGCCATGCACCAGCAGGCCGGCCTCGATCATGTCCTCGACCGGCACGCCGTGCTGGCCCAGATGCTCCTTCAGCGCGAAGCGTTCGGCAGGCGCATAGCCGATGCGAAACCTGAGCTGGGTCTCCGGACCGAGCCCGCGGTCGGCGAGATAGCCGCGCGCCTTGGCGCCGGCGCGCGACTGCAGCGCCGCCTCGAAAAATTTCACCGCAAGCTCGACGACCTCGTAGAGCGATTTTCGGCGCTGTTCCCGCACCTCCTCCTCGCGCGAGATTTTCGGCATTGGCAGCCCGGCCATGGCGGCAAGCCGCTCGACCGCTTCGGGAAAGCTCACGCCTTCGGTCATCATGATGAAGTCGAAGATCGAGCCGTTCTTGCCGGAGGAGAAGTCGAACCAGGCCTGTTTCTGGTCGTTGACGAAAAACGACGGCGTCTTTTCCTGATTGAACGGCGACAGCCCGCGCCATTCGCGGCCGGCTTTTCTCAGCTTCACGCGCCGCCCCACCACCTCCGAGACCGGCAGGCGGGTGCGGATTTCGTCCAGGAACTGGGGCGGGAAGCGCATGGATTGCTTTTACGAATCGGAAAACTGCAAGGAAAGACTTCGTTGCCCGCTGCATCTGGAAAGCGCCGCATTTTTCCGCCGGCGCCATGGTCTTCCCGCTATCCACAGGCGTGACCCATTGACCGGAGCGAAATACATTTGTATATACATGCTCTCAGCGAATGGCCTATGCCTGCCGGGAAACGCAGAATGATCTTTTGTTGCTTCTGCGGATTTTCCCATGACCGACGACGAAATCGCCAAACTGTTCGATGAGATTCGTCACATTGGATTCGATCCGGCCAAGCGCGAAAGGACGTTGCAAGAGCGACAGATCGATCTCGAGGATATGAGATTCGTCCTGGATGGTGACTACATAATACGACGATCCGATCGAGGCAGCGAACAGCGGTTTATGGTGTTCGGCTTTCTCGACGATGTCGAGGTTACCTTCATCTGCACCATCCGCGACGACCTTTGTCATGTCATCTCGGCAAGGCGAGCAAAACGCAATGAAAGAAAAAAATATCACCGTCGTATCCCGGGACGATCAGCGCCGGGGCAGGACCAATCTTGAGAAACTGCGCAAGCTGACCGACGAGGAAATCGAAGCCTCGATTGCGGACGATCCGGATTGGACCGAAGAAGGCTGGTCCGATGCGGTTGTCGTCGTACCAAAGAAACAGCCGATCTCGATCCGCATCGACGGCGACGTTCTCGACTTCTTCAAGAAGCAGGGCGCCGGCTATCAGAAGCGCATCAATGCCGTGCTGCGCAGTTACATGGACGCCGTCCGCAAGGGCAAGCAGCGCGCCTGAGGACAGTCCCGTAACGTGATGATCGCCCCCCTCCTCGCTCCCGACGAACCGCCCGCCGTTGTGACGCTGCGGCCGCAAGGCACCTCCCCGTTCCTGCTCGTTGCCGATCATGCCGGGCGGCGCATCCCGCGCGCGCTTGGCGACCTCGGCGTGTCCGAAAGCGAATTGCGCCGCCATATCGCCTGGGACGTCGGCATCGAGCCGGTGGTGCGCTTCATGGCGGACGAACTCGACGCCCATGCGATCATGCAGCCCTATTCGCGGCTCGTGATCGACTGCAACCGGCCGTTCCTCGCCGAAAGCTCGGTCGCAAAGATCAGCGAGAGCACGCCGGTTCCCGGCAATGTGAAACTCACCGAGGATCAGATCGCGGCGCGGCGGCGCGAAATCTTCGCGCCTTATCACGACGCCATCACCGCCGAACTCGACCGCCGCCAGCGCGAAAACCGGCCCGCTTTCCTCGTGGCCATGCATTCCTTCACGCCCGTCTACAAGGGCGTGTCGCGGCCCTGGCATTCCGGGGTGCTCTACAACCGCGACTCGCGCTTTGCGGCCTTCGTGCTGCGCCTGTTGCGCGATGAAGACGAAATGACCGTCGGCGACAACGAGCCTTATCTCGTCAGCGACGACACCGACTACACCATTCCCGTGCATGGCGAGCGGCGCGGCATCCCGCATGTCGCGATCGAGATCCGACACGACCTGATCGAGAACGAAGCCGATCAGCGCGCATGGGCAAGGCGGATGTGCCGGGTGCTGACCGAAGCCAAGCGGCTGCGCGACGCGAGTTACGGCGTCTGAGGCTTCGGTTTGTCTTCGCAATCGCCGGTAGCAGGGCGCGGCTGGCTGTGCCTTTGCGCCCGTGGCTATACTTTGATTGTGCGGCTCCCGTTCGATGGCATGCCGCTTGCTAAACCTAAAGCGCAAGGAGACCGACCGAAATGTCCGGCACTGTCGTGTTCGCGCCTGGTGGCTATCGTTACATCCCGGCCGTCTTTCAATATTCGGGAGGGGTCGCCGCCGAGGACGGCTACGAACTGGAGCGCGTGCGTTTCCTTTCGCCGGTGCCGCTTGCCGAAGCTTTCACGAAAGTGGAGGAGCATCTGAATGCGATCGGCCGGCCGCTGACGTCCTTCGCGCAATGTGAATTGCGATCCCCCGGACAATTCACAGATCAGGGCTTCATCGACTTCAACAAGCAGTATGTGATCACGCTGGAGCGCTTCGGCATTTACAAGGATGGCGTGAACCCGGTTGCGCGCACCAATGTGTGCCCGATGTATCACGAGCCGGCGACGCCCTCGATGCTGGCCTTTACCTATACCGTGCCGGCAAAGTCCGCGCGCCGCACCTTCATGCTTTCCGGCGGCGGCGACGTGCGGCCCGGGACCGAACTCTACAAGGACCGCATCGTGCGCTACGGCGACACCTCGCCGGAGGCCCTGCGCGAAAAGGTTCAGTTCGTCATCGCCGAGATGGAGCGCAGGCTCAAGGTGCTCGGCTTTTCATGGGCGGATGCGGTTTCGACGCAGGCCTACACGGTTCAGAATATCGGCCATCTGATCGGCGAGGAGCTGGCAAAGCGCGGCGCGATCGCGGGCGGCCTCGTCTGGCATTACGCGCGCCCGCCGGTGATCGGCCTCGAATACGAAATGGATGTGCGGGGCACTGCACGGGAGTTGATCTTGTAACCAAACCGTCTTCTTTCAGGAGCTGTGCGATGACATCGCTGAGACTGGTTGCTACCCGCCATGCTGCAATCTGTGTTGCGTTCGGGCTTGCCGCGTTCTCGCTTGCCGCATTCTCGCTCGCGAACCCTGCATCGGCCCAGCAATGGGCGCCGACCCAGCCGATCCGCGTCATCATTCCCTACGCGCCTGGCGGCACTTCCGACATCATCGCCCGCACCATGTCCGATCATGTCAGCGCGCGGCTCGGCCAGCCGCTGACCATCGAGAATCGCGGCGGCGGTGCGACCCAGATCGGCACCAGCGCCGTGGCAAAAGCGCCGGCCGACGGGCACACGCTCCTGCTCGTCGCCAATACCTTTATGATCAATCCAAGCCTGTTCAAGACGCTGCCCTATGACTCGCTGAAGGATCTGACGCCAATCACCTATGCCGGGGTCACGCCGCATACCATCGTGGTGACCAACGACCTTCCGGCGAAGAACCTGAAGGAGCTGCTCGACCTCGCCCGCGCCAAGCCCGGCAGCATCAGCTATGGCTCGGTCGGGATCGGCACCTCGTTTCATCTCGGCACCGAGGAACTGAAGAAGCTGTCGGGCACCGACATGGTGCACATCCCCTACAAAGGCATGGGCCAGGTGCTGATGGACGTGATCCCCGGCAACATCCAGATGGCTTTCGCCAACACCCCAAATGCAGCGCCGCTGGTCAACGAGGGCAAGCTGCGCGCAATCGCGGTGGCGCATCCCAAGCGCGTGGCGCAATTGCCGGACGTGCCGACGGTAGCCGAGCAGGGCTTTCCCGGCTTTGAGTCGAATTCCGGCTTCATCTATTTCGCACCGGGCGGCACGCCGGCCGTGATGCTGGACCGGCTCAATGCAGTCTTCGTCGAGGTGCTGAACCTGCCGGAGGTCAAAGCGGCGCTAACCAAGCAGGGCGTCGAGGTGATGGCGACCTCGCGCGCCGATACGCTCGATTTCATCAAGAAGGAGATGAAGCGCTACGCCGAGGTCGTCGCCTTCTCCGGCGCCAAGGCGGAGTGACGGCTGCGCCAGGCTTAGCAGCGGACGGACCTGGCCGGGCGGGTCTCGTGCTGTGCTTTCCGGGCGAACACCGAGTTTTCCGGCGGGCCGCTGCCGGTACATAATCTGGTGAGGTTCGGCTAATAGTCTTTGGGGGGCGCGGGAGCGCGTCTCGCACCGGGCCTCCCCCGGTCACCAGAAACAGAGATCACACATGGACATTTCCCGCATCACATCCGGCAAGAACCCGCCGAAGGACGTCCACGCGGTGATCGAAATCCCGCTCGGCGGCGTGCCGGTGAAATACGAGATCGACAAGGATTCCGGCGCGCTGTTTGTCGACCGCTTTTTGCACACCGCAATGTTCTATCCCGGCAATTACGGCTTCATTCCGCATTCCCTCTCGGCCGACGGCGATCCATGCGACATCCTTGTAGCGAGCCAGGTGCCGGTAGTGCCGGGTGCTGTGATCCGCTGCCGTCCGGTCGGGGCGCTGGTGATGGAGGACGAGGCCGGCGGCGACGAGAAAATTCTGGCGGTGCCGGTCGATGCGCTGCATCCTTTCTATGCCGGCGTGCAGAGCTACAAGGACCTTCCCGCCATCATGTGCGAGCAGATCGCGCATTTCTTCCAGCACTACAAGGATCTGGAAAAGGGCAAGTGGGTGACGATCGTGCGCTGGCTCGATGCCGACGGCGCCGAGAAGCTGGTGATGGAAGCGATCGAGCGCTACGCGGCGCAGAAGTAAGCCGTCACTCCGGGCGCTTGCCAATCGCGGTCAGTCATTGCCGCTCGGCCCGGCAATCCATCACATAAGAAAGACGCATTGTTTGATGGATGCGCGGGTCAAGCCCGCGCATGACCACGCGGCCGTCACTTGGCCTCGCCCTTCGGCCGCTTGATCGCGTTCATCGCCATCGTTGCGAGCGGCACGATCAGAGGCACGATGCTTTCCACTGGATGCCTGAACGAGCGGCCGATGAAGCTGAATTCCTGCTGGAACGCCCGCGCATCGGTCTGCAACGCCTCCATGGCGGAGGCCTGAATCTCGTTGGCGAGTTCGAGTTCGCGGCCGGGCTTCTTGCGCGCGGCGATCAGGGCGAGAAGGCCGGCGATCAGGAAATTCGCCGCACCAAGCGCCAGCGCCGACATCACCGTCCCCCAGATTTCACGCAGCGCGAAGAAGGCTGCGATTTCGAACATCAAGAGCCCGAACAGCGCTAGCAAGGCAGCCGCCGCATTGAGCCCCGACTGCGCCAATGCATTGCGCAGCTTGATGTCGGCGATCGCCCGCTCCGCCCGCCACAGCACCCGCAGATTGTTGATGAAACGGTCCATGCTCATCTCGTTCGCGACAATACACTGGCGACCAGTACGCCGAGCAGGAAGGCCGCGGCGACCGAGGCAAAGGGATGCGCGGCGACCAGGTCCTCGGCGTCCTCCGCAGCCTCGCCGACCTTGTCCTGCAATTCGGCCAGGACCCGTTCGATTTCGCTGCGAATATTCTCGGGGGCCGGCGGCGGCGCGGAAGGCTGCGCGGCTGCCGCAGACGCCGCCTCGCCCTCCTCGGCAACCCTCGGCGCCTGCCGCAATTCCCGCCGCAGCAATTCCAGCTCACGTTGCAGGTCGCCGCCTCCGCTCATCGCTCAGCCAGCCCTCGTTTAGACAGCTTTGGCAATGCGCTCATAGGCAGCCTTCAATTCCGCGCCCAACAGGTCGAGTGCCGCGCCGACATCCTTGGCGCTGCGGTCGAGCTTGGCCCGGGCCTCGAAGGTTTGCCATTTTTGCTCGAGCGTTTCCCACTCGTCCTTCAGCGTCATGGTCCCGAGATGCGCCTTCACCCGCGCCTCGTCGCGCAACTGCTTCAGATCGGCGACGATCTTGTCAAAACTCTGCATGATTCTACTTCGCCTGTCTGTGTTCACTTCAGTACAATCTGGACGGGTACGGGCGTCCGGTCCTTGACCTTGCGCAATGGACGGCCTTTTCATTTTTCACGAAATTGCAGATAAATGCCGCCATAGAAGCGTCATGACCCTCGTTTTCGCAGGATCCCGCACCGCGATAGCCGGCCGGCTTTGTGCCCTGGGGCTCGGCGCATGGATGCTTGCGCCGGGCGCACCGGCGCATGCGCAGACGGCGCGCTCCGCCGACCTCAAAATCGTGGTCGACTGCCTGAAAACCGCAGACCGCAACGGCGAACTCGGTACCGCCTGCATCGGGGTGATCGCCGATACCTGCACCCGAAAGACCGGCGGCGATGTGGCGCAAGGCAAGGCCTGCGCCGAACGCGAGCTGGTGGTTTGGAGCGCACTGTCGGAGGCGGCCGCCAAGCGCGTGCGCACCGGCGGCTTCAAAGACATCAGCAATGCGGTAGCGGAATCCGAAAAGGGCTGGCTGCAGCAGCGCGACGCGCTTTGCGCCGCGTTCGACCGCATCGAGCCGGGCACATTGCCGGGTGATGCCGCCTATTGCCGGATGCAGTCCACCGCGCAGCGCGCGCTGCTGCTGCGCAAGCTCGGCGCGGCCGTGAACGTGCGCTAGAACGGCCGCTGCGGGCGGGCGTGCGAGACGAGGCTGAAAGGTGCTCTGACCCGCGTTAGCGGCTCGATGCGATCTGCCGGGGATGGCGGTCGCCTTCCGGCGGGGTTGCAACGCCCTCATGCTCAATGCGGCCGTCGATGAGATGAACGCGGCGGTCCATCCGGGCGGCAAAATCGAGATTGTGAGTCACCGCCACCACGGTCTTGCCATCCTTGTCGACAAGATCGCGCAGGATCTGGAACACCTGCTCGCTGGACATCGAATCGAGCGAGCCGGTCGGCTCGTCGGCCAGCACCAAAGGCGGGTCGTTGGCAAGCGCGCGCGCCACCGCAACCCTTTGGCGCTGTCCGCCCGACATCTGGTCGGGGCGCTTATGCATATGATCGGCGAGGCCGAACGCAGCGAGAAGCTCTGCGGCGCGCGCGTGCATCTGCCGCGGCGACAGCCTGCCGAGCGCGCGCATCGGCAGCATCACATTGTTGAGCGCCGAAAACTCCGGCAGCAGGAAGTGAAACTGGAAGACGAAGCCGAGGTCCGCGAGTCGCGTTTGCGCGCGTTCGGTCTCGCTCATCTGCGCGGTGGCATGGCCGCGGATCAGCACCTCCCCTTCGGTCGGCATGTCGAGCAGCCCGAGCAGATAAAGGAGCGAGGATTTCCCCGACCCCGACGGCCCGGTGATGGCGACGAATTCCTGCGCCGCTATCTTCAGATCGATGTTCTGCACCAGCGTCACCGGGACGATCCCCGGCAGGATGCGGGTGACGCCTTTCGCCTCGATCAGGATCTCGCCTTGCGTCATGTCGCGCCCCGGATGATCTCGACCGGATGCACGCGCGCCGCCTTGCGCGCCGGCATATAGCCCGCGGCGACAGAGGATACGAGCGCCACCGCGCCGGCCAGCAAATAGTGCAGCGGATCGTAAACCAGCGGCAGCCGGTTCGAATCGACGAACGGGCTTTTGAACTCGACGGTGCCGAGCGCCAGACACATGACGTAACCAAGCGCGAAGCCGACGAGCGCGCCCGCAAGACCGATCAGCAAGGCCTCCACCACGAAGATCGTACGCACCGTGACTTCGCTGAATCCGAGCGACTTCATGATGGCGATGTCGCGCGCCTTCTCGTGGGTAATGGTGGAGATAATGTTGTAGGTGCCGAAACTCGCCACCAGCAGAATGGCGCCGACCACCGTGTACATGATCACGTTGCGGATCACAAAGGAGGAGAGCAGATCCTCATGGGCCTCCTGCCAGGAGATCGACTTGTATCCGGTTTCCTGCTCGATCCGCTGTGCCACAAGATTGGCCGCCATCGGGTCTGCGACCCTCACCCGCAATTCGTTGATCAGCCCGGTCTGATTGGACAGAATTTGCGCGGTCTTGAGGAGCACATAAGCGGTGCTTTCGTCGACCGATCTGACACCCGAATGAAACAGACCGACCACCTGCGCGCCGATCTGCACGCCGTCGCTGGTCTGCACGGTGATGTTCGATCCGATCCGGGCCCCGAGCTTCTCGGCGAGGCGGTCACCCAGAATGATCGCATTGGTGGCGCGATAGAGCGCGGTTAGCGATGCTCCGCGCATGTGCTGCGGCAGGGCGGAGACACGCGGCTCGCGCTGGGGATCGATACCGGTGATGCTGACCGCGACATCGCGCCCGGCATAGCGCAGGATGCCCTGCGTCTTGGTCGAGGGCGCGACATCGCCCGGCAGCCAGCCTTCGAGGGCCGCCATGATGGCGAGCGGATTCTTGATGCCCTTGCGGCGCTGTTCCGGTGTCAGCCCGTAGATTCGCGCGGCGGCGTATTCGGCTTCCGCGGGCTGAGGCGGCGGGCTGCGGCGCTCGTCGGACACGGCGATATGCGGCAGAGCATCGATCAAAAGCCGCATGAAGTCGTTCTGCGAGCCGACCATCAGCGAGGCCATCATGATCGAAAAGCCGACGCCGGTGGCGACTCCGGCCACGGCGACGAGCGTCTGCCGCGCGCGATATCGCACATGCGTCCAGGCGATGTCGACGACCAGCATCATGGCTTGCGCCCGCCGCCAAGGCGGACCCTTTGATTGTCGGCAAGGCCCGGCGGCACCGGCGAGATAACGCGGTCCTGTTCATTCAATCCTTTCAGGATTTCCACATTGCGGGTGCCCCTTATCCCGATCTCGACCGCGCGGCGGCGCGCAACATTGTCCTCCACCACGAACACATGGGAGCCCTGCAGCGCCAGGGCCGGAACGAGCAGCGCATTCTCCCGCTCGCGGGTGACGATGTTGCATTCCACGCTCATGCCGATGCGGAGCGGCGTGTCATCGGGCAGGTCGATCCGGATGCGATAGGTCTTTGTCACCGGATCGCCCATCGGGGTGATTTCGCGCACGCGGCCCTCGATACGGCGGTCCGGAAATGCATCGGTGCGAAACAGCACCAATTGTCCGACCGCAACGCGCGGGATGTCCTCCTCGTTGACTTCGGCGGTCACCTGCAATGGCTTCGGAACGCCGACATGAAACAGAATCTTGCCGGGTTCGACGATCTCGCCGATTTCCCCGTCCCGCCGCAGCACGATCCCATCGATCGGCGCGGTGATGGTGTATTGATCGACCCGCTCTTCAAGCACGGCGATCAGCCCCTGGACCTGACGCAGGTCGGTCAGCGCCTTTTCATGCGCCTGGGTGGTGACGGCGCCCCTCCCGATCAATTCGGTGGTACGAGCGACCTCGCGCTTGGCGAAATCCTCGCGCGCGCGCAATTCGTGCAACGAGGCGCGGATTTCCTTGTCGTCAAGCCGCGCCAGCACGTCGCCCTGCTTCACTGTCTGGTTTTCGCAATTGCAGATGTCGACAATGCGCTGGCGCACCAGGCTCGTGACCTTCGACCAGCGCACCGGCTCGACCGCACCGGTCGCGTACACGATTTCGGCCGCGGTGCCGCGCACCGGAGCGACCACCGAGACGTCCGGAATGCGGCCATAGGTCCACCACCAGATTGCGGCGGCGATGCACGCAACGATCACGGCAGCGAAGAACAGCCTCGCGCGCATTCACGCCTCCGCATATTGGCAAAGCGATGCGTCTATAGCGCGGCCGATCCGGCGCGGTTTTGACCGCGCGCAAACTCCGGTCAGCCGCCGAGCTTGCCCTTCACCATCGCGCTGGCCTTGGCGAAGTCCATCTGGCCGGCGAATTTGGCCTTCAGTGCGCCGACCACTTTGCCCATGTCCTTCATGGAGGCGGCGCCGGCTTCGGCAATCGCGGCATCGATCGCCGCAGCCATCTCGGCGTCCGACATCTGCTTCGGCAGATAGGCGGAGATGATGGCGATTTCGTCGGCTTCCTGCTGCGCGAGTTCGGGGCGGCCGCCCTTCTCGTAAAGCTCTTTCGATTCCTGGCGCTGCTTGATCATCTTCTGCAGCACCGGAAGCAGATCGGCGTCGGTCAAGGCCTTGCCGCTTGCGCGCGCCTCGATATCCGCGTTCTTGAAAGTGGAATTGACCATCCGCAACGTCGCAATCTTGCGCTCGTCCTTGGCCTTCATCGCCTCCTTCAGGGCGTTGTTGATGTCGTCGCGCAGCATGGGCCTCTCCCTTCAGCGCTGCGGCTCGATCGGAAAACGAAGCGGGCGGCACCGCAATTGGCCTGCATGTACCGCCCACGCCCGCAAAATCAAGGCCGGGGCCGTCAGCCGCTCATGGCCTGGCGCACAGGAGTTGCAGCGTGACCGCCTCGCCGCCCGCGCAACTGGCCGAGACCGCATCGCCGTCCCGCTTGAACAGCGCGTGGCCGGGGGAGCCGATACAGAGCGCGTTCACGACCACCTCGCCCTTCTCGCAGGCATGGGTGCAGCTATCGCCCGGGCAGGCATGGCTGACGGCCCGGAGGGTGGTGCCGTCCTTGCCGGGCGCGCCATCCTTGCCCGCAGGGCCGGGAGGTCCGGGAGGTCCGGCTGGCCCTGCCGCGCCGTCCTTGCCCGGTGCGCCGTCCCTGCCCGGTGCGCCATCCTTGCCGGGCGGGCCGGCGGGACCGGCAGGCCCGGCAACACCTTGCTCACCGCGATCGCCCTTCTCGCCCTTTTCGCCTCTTGGCGGTTCGGAACACGCCGCAAGCGCCATGACAGCGCCAATTATCAATCCGCCCAACAATATCCTCATGAAATTTTCCTCCGCCCGACGATTTCAGACCCAATCCTGATGAGGCGAATCTGCCGGCGCAAGCGCCGTATTGGCGCATGGCATCGTGGCGCAGTGTCATTGGCGGCTCCGGCCCAACCGGATTGGAACCGATCGCGGTTACGGCCAAAGGTCGGCGAAATGCGTGGCCGCAAAGGCCGGGTACGGGGTTGGCAGCGCGGCCTCGTGCGACTATGCAGACCGCTCATGAACACCCGACACGATTCCGGCTTGGCCGAGCCCCATTGGCACGAACCATTCGCGACCGCCCTCCTGGTGCTGGCCGACGGCACCGTCCTTCAGGGCCAGGGCTTTGGAGCGACTGGCTCCGCGGTGGGCGAAGTCTGCTTCAACACCGCGATGACCGGGTATCAGGAAATCCTGACCGACCCCTCCTATGCCGGCCAGCTCATCACCTTCACCTTCCCGCATATCGGAAATGTCGGCACCAACGACGAGGATATCGAGACGGTGAACATGGCGGCGACGCCGGGCGCGCGCGGCGTCATCCTGCAGGCGCATATCACCGATCCGTCGAATTACCGCGCCTCCCGGCACCTCGACCAGTGGTTGCGAGCCCGCGGCATTATCGGCCTGTCCGGGATCGACACCCGCGCGCTCACCGCACTGATCCGCGAAAAGGGCATGCCCAATGCCGTGATCGCCCATGACCCCGCCGGCAAGTTCGACCTCGATGCGCTGAAGAAGGAAGCGCGCGACTGGCCCGGCCTGGTCGGCATGGATCTGGTGCCGATGGTCACCAGCGCCCAGCGCTTCACCTGGGACGAAGGCGAATGGCAATGGGGCAAAGGCTATTCGCGCGTCGAGAACCCTGAATTTCATGTCGTCGCGATCGATTATGGCGTGAAGCGCAACATTCTGCGCCTCCTCGCCTCAAATGGCTGCAAGGTGACGGTGGTCCCGGCGACCACCAGCGCCGAGGAGATCATGGCGCTCAATCCGGACGGCGTATTCCTGTCCAACGGACCGGGCGATCCGGCGGCGACCGGCGCATATGCTGTGCCGGTGATCCGTGAGATGATCGACAGGAGCCTGCCGACCTTCGGGATCTGTCTTGGCCACCAGATGCTCGGCATCGCGCTCGGCGGCCGCACCGTGAAGATGCATCAGGGGCATCATGGCGCAAACCATCCGGTGAAGGAACTCACCACCGGCAAGGTTGAGATCACCTCGATGAATCACGGCTTCGCCGTGGACAAGGATTCGCTGCCCGTCAATGTCGAGCAGACCCATATATCGCTGTTCGACGGCTCCAATTGCGGCATCGCGCTCAAGGACAAGCCGGTCTTTTCGGTGCAGTACCATCCCGAGGCCTCGCCGGGACCGCGCGATTCACACTATCTCTTCAAGCGCTTCGTCGAAGCGATGCGCGAACACAAGAAGCGCAGGGCGACAGCGTAGCGCGGCTCACCCGCAACAGCTGCTACCTGCCTGGACGGGCGGGCACGGCACCGTGCCGTAGGAACAGAATACGCAACAATCGCCCGGCTTCGGCTTCAGCCGCCCGGCGCAGCCCTTGCAGTCGTAAAAGAAAACGCACGCGTCATCGGGCATCGGATTAGCCACGCGCCGAGCCGCCGCGCTATAAGCGACGCATGAGCGACTGGGTCAAATTTTTCGATTCCGATCACGCCATCTATGTGAATGCGCGGCACAAAGAGGTGCATGCCGTCATCACCGGCGACGGCATGGCGGACTATATCGGCAAGAACGACCGGGTGCTCGATTACGGCTGCGGCGAGGCAGCCTATGCGGAGCGGCTGGTGCGCAAGGCCAAGGCCCTGACGCTATGCGAGGCCGCGCCCAATCTGCGCGAGCGGCTCAGACAGCGCACCACACATGAGCGCTTCATCAGCGTGTTGTCTCCGGAGGAGGCTGAAGCGCTGCCCGACGGCGTGTTCGATGTCGTCGTCATGCATTCGGTGTCGCAATATCTCTCGCATGCCGAAATGGACCACCTGCTCAGCCTGTTCCACCGCCTGCTGACGGCGGACGGCAAACTGGTAATCGGCGACGTCGTGCAGCCCGACACACCGGCCTGGAAAGATGCGCTGGCGCTCTTGCGCTTCGGCTGGCGCGAAGGCTTTTTCTTCGCCGCGCTGACCGGGCTCATCCGCACCGTATTCTCGGACTATTCGAAGCTGCGCAAACAGGCCGGGCTGACCCGCTACAGCGAGCGCGAGATGGCCGCGAAGATCGAGGCTGCGGGTTTTCGCGTCTCCCGCGCTCCGCGCAATATCGGCCATCTGCAGACCCGCATGACATTTATCGGCGTGAGAGCGTGACGAAGCAAGGGGTGGCGGCGCAGCGCGCGCCATCACGGTAACCGCATGCAGCGCATTAACCCCAAAGCCAAATGCCAAGGTTAACCACAGATGGCCAAAGCCCGTCGTACTTGTCTGTTCTGGTCCGGCCGCTATCGTCGGTCCCGGCCCGGTGGCGGAGCGGAGACGCAAGGTTCTGCAAAGACCGATAGCCTGGTTCGATTCCAGGCCGGGCCTCCAATTTTTCCGAGTGTGGTGGCCAAGTTTGTTGCTGCGTTACCTCCTCCAGCCAGGCCCTCAAGAAATCCATGAAACCTGCCAGCGCACCGGGCGCACGCCGTGTCCAGGACCTGCTCGGCCCCGGTTTTGCCGTGGTCGAATTCACCGCCGGAACCCGCACCTCGGCGGAAGCCGCCGCCGCCATCGGTTGCGAGGTCGCGCAAATCGCCAAGTCGCTGGTGTTCCGCACCAGAGGCGGACAGGCGGTGCTCGTCGTCGCCTCCGGCGTCAACCGCGTGGACGAAAAGAAAGTCGGCGCACTGCTTGGTGAGAGGATCGAGCGCGCGGATGCCGATTTCGTACGCAGCGCCACCGGCTATCCGATCGGCGGCGTTGCGCCGGTGGGCCATGCCGGCGCGCTTGCCGTTCTCCTGGATGAGGATCTGAAGCGCCATGATACGCTTTGGGCGGCGGCGGGAACGCCAAACGCGGTGTTTCAATTGACAGCCGACAAGCTCGCGCAGATCACCGGCGGCCGTTTCGCTGATATTGCCAGACGCTGAAGCGTTCAGCGCCGCTGCGCAGACGTGTCAAATGACACAACGGAACGATTTGCCGGCCTTCGCGCTTCATTCGTTATCCGCACAAGGAGGAACGAATGACAGAAAGCAGAGAGACCTACGACCTGATCGGCAGCGACAAGGTCGAGGGAACCAATGTGTACGATCCCGACGGCAACAAGATCGGCTCGATCGAGCGGGTAATGATCGGCAAGCGCTCCGGCAAGGTGGACTACGCTGTCCTAAGCTTCGGCGGGTTTATGGGCATCGGCGACGAGCATTATCCGCTGCCCTGGCCCTCGCTGAAATACAATACCGAACTCGGCGGCTATCAGGTCGCAGTGACCGAGGACCAGCTCAAGGGTGCGCCGAAATATTCGAACGAAAACGAATGGGACTGGAACGATCCAGCCCGCGGCCGCAAGGTTTCGGATTATTACGGGACCGCCTGGGCATATTGATGCGACGCCGCGGTCCCGTTCTCTGACAGAGCGGTATCGCTTTCTCAGTAGTCGGCGCAAACGGCTTCAGAAACATGACGAAAGAACCCGGCGCGGATCGCGCCGGGTTCTTGTTCCTATCTCGGGATGCGCCTTACGTTATGCGGACCGCGCTTGGCTGCTAATCGGGCGCACCATCCGGCTGCGGTGGCAGATCGTGTTTCACACTGCCGCGCGCCGGCGGCAATTCCATGCTGGGACGGTCCTTCTCCGGCGGCAGCGGATCCGTCAGCGGCCGGTCCTCATTGGGATGCGGCGCGGGCGGCTGTTCCACCGGAGAGGGTTTGCCGGGCACTTCGTTCGGCGGCTGCGGCGGGGTGACGGGTTGTTTTGCCATGCTACGTCAACGGCGCACATGTCAGGAGTGTTCCCTGGCGTCACGCCGTGCCATGACCTTCCCCTCTGTGTCTGGGTCGCAGTACTATCGCTGCATTGCTACTGCGCCGCGCCCAGCGTATCCGCCATCACCGCGCCGCGCGCGCCGAGCGGCTTCGGCGTGCCGACAGTCGTGTCGCGGGCGGTCTGATGCTCGATCTGCGCATTGATCTCGGCGCCGAGCAGGACCGCGATCGAGGTCAGCCACAGCCACATCATCAGGCCGATGCCGGCGCCGAGCGAGCCATAGGTCGCGTTGTAGTCGGCGAAGTTCGACAGATACCAGGAAAACAGAGACGATCCCGCGATCCAGAGTAATGTCGCGACGACAGCGCCGACGCTGAGCCAGCGCCATTGCGCCGCATTGCGGCTCGGGCCGAAGCGGTAAAGGACTGCAAGCCCAAGTGCGATCACGATCATGATCGCGGGCCAGCGCAGCATGGCGATCGCCCATTCGCCGAAGCCCTGTAGCCCGATCCAGGCGAAGACCAGCGGCAGCACCACCACGGTGCCGATGGCAAGCAAAAGAAACACAAGTCCGCATAATGTCATGGCGAGCGAAATCAGGTTCAGCCGCACGAAGCTGCGTTTTTCGGTCTCACCATAGATCACGTTGAGCGCGTCGATCATTGCCTTCATGCCGGCATTGGCGCTCCACAGCGCGATCAGAAGACCGGTCATGAAAGCGACGCTGAGCCCGCCGCCGCTGCCCTGCGCGATGCGCAGAATTTCGCCTTCGACGATGCCATAGGCGCCTTCCGGCATCAGCGCCGCGGCGAATGCTAGGTGCCGGCCGATGGTCGCGGCTTCCGCAAACAGCGCATAGGAGGAGACCAAAGCCGTGATGGCGGGAAAGAGAGCGAGCAATCCGTAAAAGACGACACCGGCAGCGACCGCCAGCAGCCGGTCGTCCTGGATGCCCGCATAGGTCCGCAGCGCGATATCGCGCCATCCGGCGGCCGGAATGTCGACCGGCGAGGCGGCGCTACGCCCCCGGCCGCTCTCGCGCGCGCGCTGGAGGGTTTGCGGATCGTTACCGGTCGGGGCAGTTACGGGTGCTGAGGCGGGACCGGCCGCGACACGGCCCTGCGCATTGAACGAGACAGCCCGGGCCTCCTTCGGCATGCGCGACCGCGCCAACACGCCAATGGCGGTCCCGATAGCCACCCCGCCGAGCCAGAGCGGCAAGCTGAATGCTTTATTTTCCAGTGACTTGCGGGGCGGCATCGGGAATGGTCCGGACGGCGGCTGGTTCGGTCATGCCCCCAACGCAAATCTCCCCGTAAAGTTGCCCAAACCGGGCCTGCCGGGCTTCCCCCCTCCCCGATTCTGGTCTAGACACCACGCCGCGCGGGGCCGCATGCCTCGCCGAGGGGCCACAAGGACGCGCGCAAAGCGCGCCCTTTTTTTATGTGCCTCAAGCCCTGCGCGCAGCTACCAGCGGAGCCGATGCCGAAACGAACCGACATCAAATCGATCCTGATTATTGGCGCGGGCCCCATCGTCATCGGACAGGCCTGCGAGTTCGACTATTCCGGCACCCAGGCCTGCAAGGCCCTCAAGGAAGAAGGCTATCGGATCGTCCTGGTCAATTCCAATCCGGCGACGATCATGACCGATCCGGATCTCGCCGACGCCACCTACATCGAGCCGATCACACCCGAAATCGTCGCCCGCATCATCGAGAAGGAGCGGCCCGACGCGCTCCTCCCCACCATGGGCGGGCAGACCGCACTGAATTGCGCGCTGTCGCTGAAACGGATGGGCGTGCTGGACAAGTTCGGCGTGCAGATGATCGGCGCCACCGCCGAAGCCATCGACAAGGCCGAGGACCGCGAGCTGTTCCGCGAGGCGATGCACAAGATCGGGCTGGAGACGCCGCGTTCGGCGCTCGCCAACGCCTCGGTGATGAAGCAGGCCGATCGCGACAAATACACCGCCGAAATCGCGGCCATCAAAGCGAAGGCTCTTACCGCGGACGAGGAGAAGAAGGCGCTCGCCGCCTTCGAGACAAACTGGGCCGCAGGCGAAGCCGACCGCAAGAAGAAGTATATCGAGCGCGGCCTGATCGAGGCGCTGGAAGCGCTGACCGTGATCGGGCTGCCCGCCATCATCCGGCCGTCCTTCACGCTGGCCGGCACCGGGGGAGGCATCGCTTACACGCGCGAGGAATTTCTCGACATCATCGAGCGCGGCCTCGATGCGTCTCCGACCAACGAAGTGCTGATCGAGGAATCGGTGCTTGGCTGGAAAGAGTATGAAATGGAAGTCGTCCGCGACAAGGCGGACAATTGCATCATCGTCTGCTCGATCGAAAACGTCGATCCGATGGGCGTGCATACCGGCGATTCGATCACCGTCGCCCCTGCCCTGACCCTGACCGACAAGGAATATCAGATCATGCGCGACGCATCGCTTGCGGTGCTGCGCGAGATCGGCGTGGAAACCGGCGGCTCGAACGTGCAGTTCGCCGTCAATCCGGCGGATGGGCGGCTGGTCGTCATCGAGATGAATCCGCGGGTGTCGCGATCGTCGGCGCTGGCCTCGAAGGCCACCGGCTTTCCGATCGCCAAGGTCGCGGCGAAACTTGCGGTCGGCTATACCCTCGACGAAATCAAGAACGACATCACAGGCGGGGCGACGCCGGCCTCGTTCGAGCCGACCATCGATTATGTCGTCACCAAGATTCCGCGCTTTGCTTTCGAGAAATTCCAGGGCGCATCGCCGGTCCTGACTACCTCGATGAAATCGGTCGGCGAAGCCATGGCGATCGGCCGCACCTTCCAGGAATCGCTGCAGAAGGCGCTGCGCTCGCTGGAAACCGGACTGACCGGGCTCGACGACATCGAGATTAAGGGCGTCAACGAAGGCGACGACAAGAACGCGATCCGCGCCGCGCTCGGCACGCCGACGCCCGACCGCCTGCTCTATGTCGCGCAGGCGATGCGGCTTGGCCAGGACGACGACACCATCCACCAGAGCTGCAAGATCGATCCGTGGTTCCTGTCGCAGATCCGCGGCATCGTGGAGATGGAAGCGCAGATCAAGGCGAAAGGCTTGCCGTCGACGCCGGGCGCACTGCGCAAGCTAAAGGCCATGGGCTTTTCCGACGCGCGGCTTGCCAAGCTGACCGGGCTTTCCGCGGCGGAGGTGACGGCGAAGCGTCATGCGCTCGGCGTGCGCCCGGTATTCAAGCGTATCGATACCTGCGCAGCGGAATTCGCGTCCCCCACCGCCTACATGTATTCGACCTACGAGGCGCCCTTTGCCGGCGCGCCGGTGAACGAGGCCCGTCCCTCCGACAAGAAGAAGGTGGTGATCCTCGGCGGCGGTCCAAACCGCATCGGCCAGGGCATCGAGTTCGACTATTGCTGCTGCCATGCCTGCTTCGCGCTGAAGGATGCGGGGTACGAGACCATCATGGTCAACTGCAATCCGGAAACGGTGTCGACCGATTACGACACCTCGGATCGGCTCTATTTCGAGCCGCTGACTGCCGAAGACGTTCTAGAGATCATCGACATCGAGCGTTCGCGCGGCACGCTGCACGGCGTGATCGTGCAGTTCGGCGGCCAGACCCCGCTCAAGCTCGCCGAGGCTCTGGAGAAGGCCAATGTGCCGATCCTTGGCACATCGCCCGACATGATCGACCTTGCTGAAGATCGCGACCGCTTCAAGAAGCTGCTCGACAAGCTCGGCCTCAAGCAGCCGGAAAACGCCATCGCGACCTCGCCGGAAGAGGCACGCAAGATCGCGGGCGAAATCGGATTCCCGATCGTGATCCGTCCGTCCTATGTGCTGGGCGGCCGCGCCATGGAAATCGTCCACGACGCCCATCAGCTCGATCGCTATCTGGCGCGGCTGATCGGCGATCTCGACCGGCCCTCCGAACTCGTGGTTTCGGCGAAACGCCCGCTCCTGCTCGACCGTTACCTCTCTGACGCGACCGAGGTCGACGTCGATTGCCTCGCCGACGGCACGAACACCTTCATCGCCGGCATCATGGAGCATATCGAGGAAGCCGGTGTGCATTCGGGCGATAGCGCCTGCGCGCTGCCGCCGCATTCGCTGAACGGCGATCTGATCGCCGAACTGGAGCGCCAGACGCGGGAGCTTGCGCTCGCGCTCGAGGTCGGCGGCCTGATGAACGTGCAATACGCCATCAAGGACCGCGAGATCTATGTGCTGGAGGTCAACCCGCGGGCCTCGCGCACCGTGCCCTTTGTCGCCAAGGTGATCGGGCTCCCGGTCGCCAAGATTGCGGCGCGGGTGATGGCCGGCGAGAGCCTGGCGAGCTTCAAGCTCAGCCCGCCCCGCATTCAGCATACCGGAGTGAAGGAGGCCGTGTTCCCGTTCGCCCGCTTCCCCGGCGTCGATACCGTACTCGGACCGGAGATGAAATCGACCGGCGAGGTGATGGGCATCGACAAGAGCTACGACATCGCCTTTGCCAAGTCCCAGCTCGGCGGCGGCACGCGGGTGCCCCGGTCCGGAACCGTGTTCGTGTCGGTCCGCGATTCCGACAAGCCGCGGATTCTGGAGGCGTTGCGAACGCTCTCGGATCTCGGTTTCCGCATCATCGCCACTTCCGGGACCAAGCGCTATCTGGACGAGAAGGGGGTCCCCTCGGCCAAGATCAACAAGGTCCTGGAGGGGCGCCCCCACATAGTGGACGCCATCAAAAACGGCGAGGTCCAGCTGGTCTTCAATACCACCGAGGGAGCCCAGGCCCTGGCGGATTCGCGGTCGCTGCGGACGGCTGCCCTCTTGCATAAAGTGCCGTACTACACCACTCTTTCCGGGGCCGTCGCGGCGGCGCGAGGAATAAAAGCCTTCCTTGAGGGGGATCTCGAGGTCCGCGCGCTGCAAAGCTATTTCGGTGGCCGGAACTGAAAAGGTTCCGGAGTGTTGGTGACGGTTGTTTTTTGACAGGGGTTCCGATCGCGTGCCGCGCGCCAGACGTCGGCCTGTGATCGGCACTTTTGTCTCTATCTGCCCCGCACGGGTTTTCCGGCAGGGGCCGGAGGTTGGACGACGATGGACAAGATTCCGATGACCGCAGCAGGTTACGCGGCTCTGGAGAACGAGCTCAAGCACTGCCAGCAGGTCGAGCGCCCGCGAATCATTCAGCAGATCACCGAGGCGCGCGGCCATGGCGATCTTTCGGAGAACGCGGAATATCACGCCGCCAAGGAAGCACAGTCGCACAACGAGGGCCGCATCGCCGAGCTTGAAGACAAGATCGCGCGCGCCGAGGTGATCGACGTGTCCAAACTCTCCGGCGACACCGTCAAATTCGGCGCGACCGTTACGCTGATCGACGAGGATACCGAGAAGAAACAGGTCTGGCAGATCGTCGGCGAGCCCGAAGCCGACGCCAAGTCCGGCCGCATCTCGATCTCCTCGCCGCTCGCCCGCGCGCTGCTCGGCAAGAAGAAGGGCGCGAGCGTGGAAGTGGTCACGCCCGGCGGGGCCAAGGCCTATGAGGTCGTCAAGGTGGAGTGGCGCTGATCCGCACGCCGCCATTACGGAACTGCGTGATCGCCGGGCCAGCGCCCGGCGATTTCTTTTGATCGGACACGGACGCCAAGGCCTTCCGTTCAGCCGCTTAGCGGATCATGGTATCCGGCACGATCAGCGCGATCTGAGGGAACATCACCAGCAGCACCAGCGCGAAGGCCATCGCCAGCCAGAATGGCATGATGCCGGCAAAGACCTGCGTCAGCGGCACGTCGGGGACGAGTCCCTTCACCACGAACACGTTGATGCCGACGGGCGGCGAGATCAGCCCCATCTCCAGCACGATCACCATGATCACGCCAAACCAGATCAAGTCGTAGCCCAGCGCCTTGATGATCGGGATCACGATCGGCAGCGTCAGAACCAGGATCGAGAAGCCTTCCAGGAACATGCCGAGGAAAATGTAGAACACCATTACGATGCAAAGGATCACGAGCGACGGCAGATTGAACGAGATCAGCCAGTCGGCGATCTTCTGAGGCAGGCCGGAGAGCGCCAGGAACGGCCCGAACACCAGCGCGCCAATCAACACCAGGAAGACGAAGGCGGTGATCTTGACGGTCTCGAGCAGCACAAAGGACAGGTTGTCCGTGCCGAGCGTGCGCTTGAACAAGGCATAGGCGAGCGCAAGGAAAGCGCCGACCGCGGCGGCTTCGCTGGGCGTGAACATGCCGGCATAGATGCCGCCGATGGTGACGGCGACAATGGTGAACATCGGGCTCGCCTGGTACAGCGTGCGCACCCGTTCCGCTCCCGAAGCGACCGGCCCCGGCGGGCCGAGCTCCGGCCGGAGCCGCGTCCAGATCGAGATGGTGATCACGAACAGGACGGTCAGCAAAATGCCGGGCAGGAACCCGGCCAACAGAAGCTTGCCGATCGATTCCTCGGTCAGGATCGCGTAGATGATGAAAGCGGTGCTCGGCGGGATCAGGATGCCGAGCGTGCCGCCGGCGGCAACCGTGCCGGTCGCGAGCCGCGGGTCGTAGTTGTAGCGCTTCATCTCCGGCAGGCAGACCCGGCCCATCGTCACCGCCGAGGCGACACTTGATCCCGACAGCGCAGCAAAACCCGCGCAGGCGAGGATGGTCGCTGACGACAGGCCGCCGCGCCAGTGTCCGACCCAGGCATAGGCGGCGCCGAACAGGTCGCGGCCCATGCCGGAGACCGCCGCGGCATTGCCGAGCAGCACGAAGAGCGGGATCACCGCGAGTTCGTAGACCGCCGAATAGCTGTAAGGATAGGTGCCGAGCATCGCGAGCGCAGGCTGGATCCCGTTCAGCATCGCAAAGCCGATCGACCCAACCAGCAGCATGGCGATGCCGATCGGCATGCGCAGCGCCAGGAGGATCAGCATCACGACGATGCCGAGCAGGCCGATCATTTCGGACGACATCAGGCCTTTTCCCCGGAAGATTTCGGACGGAGCGCCTGGACGCCCTGAATGACGAGGACGATCGCGAGCATCGCCGAACCGAAGGCGACGGTGAATCGGAAGGGGTAATGCGGCCAGCGCAGCATGTTGCTGAACTGGCCCATGGTGGCGAGCGTCTCCATGGTCGCACGCACGGCGATCAGCCCGAAGAGGCCTGCGCCGATAAAGGCGAACAGCGCCGGCAGGAAGCGCAAGGACGGGCGGTCGAGCCACTTCTCGAACACGTCCACGGCGATATGCCCGCCGGTCCAGCCGGTATATGCCATCGCCAGGAACACGATCACCGCCATGCAGAATTCGGTGAATTCGAATACGCTGCGCAGCGGCGCGTTGAACAAATAGCGCAGGAACACGTCGGTGACGGTGAACAGCATCAGAATGAGCAGGACGACGCCTGCCGCAAGCGCGAGCACGCGCAGGAAGCGGTCAAAGAGATCGAGCATTGCTATCCCTCAACCGCCCCCTGCGCCGTTCCCGCGCGGACGTGCCCGTCCACGAAACCTCAGCTCACGAGGTTATAGGCTTTGAGAAATGCGGAGCCGGGCAGACCCTTCTTGTCGGCCTCGGCCGCCGTGCTCTTGATCACCGGCTGGAACACTTCCATCCATTTCTTGAACTCGTCGGCGGGAAGCACATACACCTCGCGCTGCTTCTTGGCCTGATCGAGCGCCTCGGTGTTCTTCTTATCGTAGCTGCGCGCGCCACCGAGGCTCATCTCAAGCCCAGTGGTGTCGTCGATGACCTTCTTCAGGTCCGGCGGCAGGCCCTCGTAGCGCTTGCGGTTCATGGTCACCATGAACGGCGAGCGGCCGAGCGGCGCACCGGTGGTGAGATGCTTGACGACTTCAAGCAGCTTGAAGTCCAACATGGCCGAGAGCGGGATCATGGTGGCGTCGATCACGCCGCGCTCGAGCGAATTGTAGATCTGGGTCACCGGCATGCTGACCGGGATCGCGCCCAGCGCTTCGAGCTGCGCCGATTGCGCCGCGGACGGGGTGCGGATTCGCATTCCCTTCATGTCGGCGAGGGTGCGGATCGGTTTTTCGCGGCTCATCAGGCCGGCATTGTCCGAATTCCACAACATCAGCACCTTGGCGGCTTCCAGCTCCTTCTCGAAGAACTTCATGTTGGCCCAGAGCTTGCGGGTGCCGTCTTCGGCGCTTTCAGCGGTGCCTGGCAATTCGGTCATCGACAGCATCGGAAAATCGCCCGAGGTGTAGCCTGGGAGCGTGAATACAATATCGGCGATGCCGGTCGCCATCTGGCGATACAATTCCGGCGGCTTGCCGCCGAGCTGCATCGAGGGGAACAGGCGCACGGTCATCTTGCCGCCGCTCTTGGCCTCGACCTCTTTCGCCCAAGGCGTGATCGGATTGACCCAGATCGAGTGGGTCGGCGGTACAAAACTCGCGAGCTTCAGCTCTTCGGCCGCAAACGCGCGCGACAACGGCAATGCGGATGCGGCAGCCGCCGCGGCAGTGGTTTTCAGAAATGTCCGGCGATTGGAATGCATTGGTCAGTCCTCCCTGGATCGCGTGACGAGACGCAGCGCCGGTTGGTCCCGGCTTTTCTGTGCGTTTGGCCCCGAGAAGCGGCGGCCACCTCGAAATCGCCCGCATGTTAAAGGTGCCGACAGTTCCGTCAATTGCAACGGACCGGGATTCGCCGGTCCGGAGGCATTCGGTCGCGGGTGTTAATGTTAAATCGCCGATCGTCCAGCGCGGCCCATTCTTGCCCATTTATGGCAGGGCATCCATCGGCACCGTCGGCGCGTCTTTGGAGACCCGCAGCACCAGCGAAGTTTTGACATTGCGAACATGCGGCGCGCCGGTGAGGTCGGCGACGAAGGTCTGAAAGGTCGTCAGGTCGGGGGCGACGCATTTGAGGATGAAATCGACTTCACCCGACAGCATCCAGCATTCCCGCACTAAAGGCTGCTGGCGCACAAAGGACTCGAAGGCCGCCAGATCGGGCTCGGCCTGGCTCGACAGATGAACCAGGGCGAACATCATCACCTCATAGCCGAGCCGCTTTTCGTCCAACAACGCACGATAGCCGCGGATATAGCCTGCTTCCTCCAGGGCGCGGACCCGGCGCAGGCATGGCGGCGGCGAAATGCCGACCCGGCGGGCGAGCTCCACATTGGTCATGCGGCCGTCGTCCTGGAGCGCGGCAAGAATTTTCCAGTCGATCGCGTCCAGTCGCGCGAGCATGCGGTCAATGCCTTCGGAGGGATCGGTTCGCGCGCACCTATAGCCCGGTTCGCCGCTGTCACGAAATAAAATTGCGTGACGGGACGCGACTCGGCACTTTCCCCGCCGATTTCGCGCCGGCCGGGTTGCGTTGCTTGCATGGCTCGATCAAATGCCTACATTGCACCCGCGAAGTGCCCCCTTTTCGATCCCGGCGGCAGCCCCGTCCCCCGGTTCGCACGGTTGCTCGAAATGTCCCAGACACTCCATGCCAAGGTCGTCATTATCGGTTCCGGGCCAGCCGGCTATACGGCGGCGATCTATGCGGCCCGCGCCATGCTGGAGCCGGTCCTGATCCAAGGCTACCAGGCAGGCGGCCAGCTCACGATTACCACCGATGTGGAGAATTACCCGGGCTTCGCTGACGTCATCCAGGGCCCCTGGTTGATGGAGCAGATGCAGAAGCAGGCCGCGCATGTCGGCACCCGCATCGTCACCGATCACGTCAATAACCTCGATACATCCGCCCGCCCCTTCCGCCTCAGCTGCGATTCCGGCGACGTCTATCTCGCCGACGCCGTGATCCTGGCCACCGGGGCGCAGGCACGCTGGCTCGGGCTGCCATTCGAGGAAAAATTCAAGGGCTACGGCGTGTCGGCCTGCGCCACCTGCGACGGCTTTTTCTATCGCGGCAAGGAAGTAATGGTGATCGGCGGCGGCAATACCGCGGTCGAGGAGGCTCTGTTCCTCACCAATTTCGCGAGCAAGGTGACGCTGGTGCATCGCCGCGACTCTTTGCGCGCCGAGCGCATCCTGCAGGACCGCCTGTTCAAGCACCCGAAGATCGAGGTGGTGTGGGACAGCGTGGTCGACGACGTCCTGGGCTCGACCGATCCGCACAAGGTGACCGGCGCCGTTCTGCGCAATCTGAAGACTGGCGCTGTCAGCGAGCGCAAGGTCGACGGCGTGTTCGTCGCCATCGGCCATTCGCCATCGACCGAACTGGTGCAAGGCAAGGTCGAGATGAAGCCGAACGGCTATGTCAAGACCGCGCCCTTCTCCACCGCCACGTCGGTCCCCGGGCTGTTCGCGGCGGGCGACGTGACCGACGATATTTACCGGCAGGCCGTGACCGCCGCCGGCATGGGCTGTATGGCCGCCCTGGAAGCCGAACGATTCCTTGCCGCGCATGAAGGCCTGCGCGCGGCCGCAGAATAAGGCGGTGCCGTCGTGCTGCAGCAGCGATCACGCTTCTCGATGAGTTCCATGGACTGGGACAAGCTGAAGGTTTTCCATGCCGCGGCCGAGGCCGGCAGCTTCACCCATGCCGGCGAACAGCTCGGCCTGTCGCAATCGGCGGTGTCGCGGCAGGTCAGCGCGCTGGAACAGGCGCTCAACGTATCGCTGTTTCATCGCCATGCGCGCGGCCTGATCCTGACCGAACAGGGCGAGTTGCTTTACCGCACCGCGCATGAAGTCTTCATGAAGCTGGAATCGGCGCGCGCCAAGCTGACCGACAGCCGCGAACGGCCGAATGGCGATCTCAAGGTTACGACCACCGTCGGCCTCGGCACCCACTGGCTGACGCCCAAGATCGGCGAGTTCATCGACCTTTACCCCGATATTCGCATTTCGCTGATCACCACCGACGAAGAACTCGACCTCGCCATGCGCGAGGCGGATGTCGCGATCCGGCTGCGCATCCCGACCCAGCCTGACCTCATTCAGCGCAAGCTGTTTTCGGTCCATTTTCACCTGTACGCCTCGCCGGAATATCTCAAGCGTTTCGGCACGCCGACCAAGGTCGAGGATCTGGACAGCCATCGGCTTCTGCTGCTGGGCGGCGGCAATATCCCGACCTTTCTGCAGAACCGGAACTGGCCTCTCGAAATCGGCCGCGAGGGCAAGGCGCCACGAACACCGATTCTGGTCGTCAACAACATCCTCGCCCTGTTGCGCGCCTGCCAGCAGGGCATCGGCATCGCGCTCTTACCGGACTACCTTGTCGAGGAAAATGGCGCGCTGGTGCAGTTGCTTGCCGAGTCGGACGACATCACACTCGATGCGTATTTCGTCTATCCGGAAGAACTGAAATCGGTCGCCCGGGTGCAGGTATTCCGCGACTTTCTGGTGTCGAAGGCGCAGCGCTGGACGTTCTAGATCCTCGCTAAGCTGTTGAATTTTTTGAGGGCAAGCCCCGTCCGCAATGAATTGCGGCCTGCGCATGGCAGCTCGTCGTGCGATCCATGCATGGCTGACCACCGTGTCGATGCGTTGTGGAAACGGCGCTGCGATCTCATAATTTTCTACATGCTGAATGCGAGCGGTTTTCGAATCCTCCCAGATCGCAACGCTCGCAGGCAGCGATTCCCCTCTGGAAGGTGATTGCCGGTATTCCCGCGCCGGCATGAACTCAAACCGGGCCGCTCCCCTCGCGGCCCGGTTTTTTTCTTGATCGGGTCGCAGCAGGCGTCGCGGGGATCGCAGCCAAACGTTTTGCAGCAACGGCCGCGGCATCGATGTAACGGCGATGACCGTGGATCAGCGTCAGCGCCATCGCACCCTCCAGCAACAGCATGATGTCGCGGGCGCATCCGGCCGGATCGCCGACGCGCGCCTGCGCGAGGCGTTCGGCAAGCCAGCGTTCGGTCGTCGCTTTGACGCTGCGGGCGAGCGAGCGCGCCGGATGGCCCGGAAGATCGGCAAGCTCGACCACAAGACGGGTGAATCCCGAACCCGTCCAGCGCGGTGTGGCTTTCGCCCAGCCTGCGAGCTGGCCGAAGAACGACTCGATCAGCCCGTCGCGATCCGGCGGTAAGCGATCGCCGATATGCTTCAGCCGTCCTGCGGCCAGCGCATTGTGATGTGCCATCACGGCAGCAAGGAGATCATCCTTGCTGCGGAAATAGGAATAGAGCGTGCGCTTGGTGACGCCGGCCCGTGCGGCGATGACATCGAGCGAGGTGCGGGTGAAGCCTGCCCGCCAGAAGCATTCATAGGCCGCATCGACAATGCGTTGCCGCGTGGACCAGGTCTTCCTGCGCATGCCACCCGCTCCCGATAAGTATACCGGGCAGTGAGTTTACATAGGGCCGCGCCATTGACACGCTCGACGTTGTCCATCACGGGACCACGGACATGGAAACGGGCGCCCTCACCCTTCGCAGCGTGACCGCACGCGCGGTCGTGCTAAAACTCAAGCGGCCGATCGTGGCGCGCATAATGACAATCTCGGACTGGCCGCTGATCCTGATCGATCTTCATACCGACCAAGGCGTCATCGGACGAAGCTATATCGGCCCCTACCAAGCAACATCCATCAAGTATCTCCTACCGCTCATCCGCGACTTCGGTAGCCTGTTCAAGGGCCAGCCAGTCGCTCCGGCCGACCTTTACGCGAGGGCGCGAAAATCGCTGCATCTGATGGGCTATTCCGGCATGTCGATGATCGCGGTATCGGCGCTCGACATGGCGGCCTGGGACGCACGCGCGAAGGCGGCAGGCGTCCCGCTCTGCGTGCTGCTCGGCGGCAGCATCGGGCCTGTGCGCGCGTATAACAGCAACGGGCTCTGGCTCGCCGAACCCGCTGCTGTCGGCGCGGAAGCCTCGGCATTGCGCGACGAGGGCGGGTTTGGCGCGCTGAAGCTCCGGCTCGGACGCGCGCAGCTGCGCGACGACATCGCTGCGATCGAAGCCATCCGCAAAGCCGTCGGCGGCGACGTCGGCCTGATGGCCGATTTCAATCAGGGCCTCGACATGGCCGAAGCGCTGGCGCGCTGCCACGCCATCGACGATCTCGGACTGGCCTGGATCGAGGAGCCGATCCTGTACGAGAATTTCTCCGGCAGCGCGACGCTCGCGGCGCAACTGAAGACACCGATCCAGATCGGCGAGAATTTCTACGGCCCGCGGGATCTTGCCGATGCGCTCGCGGCAAAAGCCTGCGATTTCGTGATGCCTGACCTGATGCGGATCGGCGGTGTCACCGGCTGGCTGCATGCGGCGGCGATTACGGGCGCCGCCGGCATTCCGGTCTCGACGCATCTCTATCCGGAATTTTCCGCGCATGTGATGCGCGTCACACCGACCGCACATTGGCTGGAATGGCAGGACTGGGCCGACCCGGTCCTGCAGCGGCCCTATGCGGTGAAGGACGGGATGATTCAGATTCCCGATGTTCCGGGCGCCGGTATCGCGTGGGACGAGGCTGCGGTGAAACGGTACGCGTTCGAGGCGTGACCGCTGCGGCCTTTGTGCATCGTCGCAATCGCACGCGGTCTCTTGCAAGTTGCATCGCTTGAGCCTGTAATTGCCCGGCATCACAAAGGGGTCGACGCCATGCGCAAAACACTGTTCGCTGCCTTGTCCGTCTCGCTCATAGCCGGTGCGGCGCTCGCACAGGATCGCAAGGTCATCTCGACGCCGAATGCGCCCGAGGCCATCGGACCGTATTCGCAGGCGATCCGCGCCGGCAACACGATCTATCTCGCCGGCCAGATCGCCATCGATCCAAAGACCAAGGAATTGAAGAAAGGCACGATCGAGGAGGAGACCAAGCTGGTTCTGGAGAACCTGAAAGCCGTGCTCGCCGCCGAGGGGCTCGGCATGGAACACATCGTGTCGACATCCGTGTTCCTGAAGGATCTGAACGAGTTCGGCAAGATGAACGCCGTCTACGCCACCTTCTTCCCGAAAAATCCGCCGGCGCGGGCCACCGTCGAAGTGGCGCGGCTGCCGCGCGATGTGAAAGTGGAGATCGCCGCAATCGCGGTCGCGCCGTAAGCCGCTATCCGTTCGTCCCCCGCGAAAGCGGCGACTGTCTGCATTCCCGCTTTCGCAGGGATGAACGGAGTTTCTTGCAACGGACGGCCGCGGTCTACGCATACAGCCGTTCGTTCTCCAGCCCCTTGTAGAGATCGGCGACCCATTCGCCGTAGCCGTTGAACAGCAATGTCGGCACCCGCTTGCCGCCGGCGCCAATGACTTCCTCGGTCGCCTGGCTCCAGCGCGGATGATCGACCTTGGGATTGACGTTGGCCCAGAAGCCGTATTCGTGCGACTGCAGATGCTCCCAATAGGATTTCGGGCGCTTGTCGGTGAAATGGAAACGCACGATCGATTTCACCGACTTGAAGCCGTATTTCCATGGCACCGCGAGCCGGATCGGCGCCCCCATCTGGCGCGGCGCGGGTTTGCCGTAAACCCCGGTGACGAGGAAGGCGAGATCATTGTTGGCCTCGGCGATGGTGAGGCCTTCGGTATAGGGCCAGGGATACCAGGTCTGACGCTGGCCGGGCGCGATCGAGGGATCCTTGAAGGTCTCCATCTGCAGGTATTTCGCCGACGACAACGGCTTGGCCAGTTCGACAAGCTTTGAAACCGGGAAGCCGGTCCACGGAATTGTCATGCTCCAGGCCTCGACGCAGCGCAGCCGGTAGATGCGTTCCTCCAGCGGCATTTTGCGGATCAGGTCGTCGATGCCGATCTCAAACGGCTTTTCCACCATGCCGTCGATCTTCACCGTCCACGGCCTGATCTTCAGCGCCTGGGCGCGCTGCGCGATCGCCTTGTCGCTGCCGAATTCGAAGAAATTGTTGTAGGAGGTCGCGACCTTTTCCTCGGTCAATGCGCGATCGATCGGATAGGTGTTGTTGACCTTGGCCGGATAGAGATCCGCGGTCGGATCGGGCAGCTTGTCGACATCGGAGATCCGTTGTGCGGCGGCGTATCCGATGGTGAGCGCCCCGATCCCCCCGGCAATCAGCGCACGCCGGCTCAGGAAATGGCGTTCGGGCGTCACTTGGCTTTCCGGAATTTCCCAGCCGCGGCGGCGGATGATCTTCATCGCGTCTCTCCAGACGGGTGACTGTTGAAACAACGACATACGCAGGCGCGGGCGGCCTCGCAAATCACGGATCGGAGACACGAAAATGATGGCCGCGCAGCGTAACGAATGGCTACCCGCGGCCGAATAAGAATCAGACCGATTTTACGGCCGCGCCCAGATGCGCGGCGACGATGGCACGGCCGGCATCGATGAAATTCCGCGCCGGTCCTTCGTGGCCGGTGGCCTGGGTACAGACCAATGCACCCTCCAGCAGCATGAAAAGCTGATCGGCCAGCAGTTCCGGTTGCGCCGCGCCCGCATCGCGGCACAGGCGCTCCAGATTTTCGCGGAACTCCTGCTTGCATTGCTCGATCACGCAACGCGCCGGATGCCCCTTCTCAGGGAGTTCCACAGCGGCATTGGCGAGCGCGCAGCCGCGCGACTTGGGATCGCTCACATGACTGGCCGCTTCGACCAGCCAGGCGTCGAGCCGCGCGCGGGGGTCATCGGGATGAGCTGCCTGCAGCGCAGCCCAGGCATCGTCCTTCTCGGAGGCGAGACCACGCAGATATTCCGCCACCAGCGCATCCTTCGATTCGAAGTGGCGGTAGAGCGTCATCTTGTTTGTGCCCGCCGCTTCGGCGATCGCATCGACACCGACGGCCCGGATGCCATGACGGTAAAACAGCTCACGCGCCGCGGCGATGATGCGCTCGCGGGGTGGCAGCCGGTCCGACATTTCAACTTTGGTCGCACTCATCGCTTCTGTCATGGCGCACCCCCTTGACATGGGTGTTACCGGTCAGTACCTAGCAGGTGTTACCGGTCAGTACCATAATCAAGTGGTCCCGGCCAGTCCTGAAATCCACCGGAGGCATCCATGCATTTCCCCATCTACGGCAATTACAGCGCTGCCGAAAGGGCGGCACGCATCCGGACCCTGACCTTTCCCGAAATCCTGTCGGATCCGCTTGTCCGCCTCGTGATGGAAGCCGACCGCGTCGATCCTCTGACCCTGGAAAGCGAGCTGTCCGGCATTGCCGCCGCGTTGCCGCCCGCCCCTGAGCGGGTTCCCGCCGAATGCTGCGGCCAGGTCTGCTGAGAACTCCCTATCGCCGTGGCGCAATTCCTCCCGCCACGCGGTCGCGCCGGACGGCTTCAACGTCCCCAAAGCCGTCCGGCGTCACTTTTCTCTCGCCAACATCCGTCTTCAAGGACAACGTGCCATGATCCAGGCCACAGCCGCCGCAAAAGCCTCCAAAGCCGCTGAACCGCTGTTCGAGCCTTATCGGCTCGGCCCGCTGCATCTGTCCAACCGCATCGTGATGGCGCCGATGACGCGCAGCCGTGCCATCGACGGCAATGTGCCGAACCCGCTTGCCGAAATTTATTACCGCCAGCGTGCTTCGGCCGGCCTGATCATCACCGAAGCCTCTCAGGTGAGCCCGCAGGGCGTCGGCTATATCCGCACCCCCGGCATTCATTCGCCGGAGCAGATCGCGGCCTGGCGCAGGATCACCGCGGCGGTGGCGCGCGAAGGCGGCAAGATATTTTTGCAGCTCTGGCATGTCGGACGCATCTCGCATCCCGATTTTCATGACGGCGCGCTGCCGGTTGCGCCATCGGCGATCACGCCGGAGGGCGAGGTCTTCACCGCGCAGGGCCCGAAGAAAATGGTGAAACCGCGCGCGCTCGACGCCTCCGAGCTTCCGGACATCGTCGAGCAATTCCGCAAGGGCGCCGAGAACGCCAAGGCCGCGGGCTTCGACGGCGTCGAGCTGCACGGCGCCAATGGTTATCTGCTCGACCAGTTCACCCGCGACGGATCGAACCGTCGCACCGACCATTATGGCGGCTCGATCGAGAACCGCGTGCGCTTTCCGCTCGAAATCACTAAAGCGGTGATCGATGTGTGGGGCAAGGAGCGCGTGGGCTACCGTGTCTCGCCGACCGGTTCCTATAATTCGATGACGGATTCCGATCCGCGGGCGACCTTCTCGTATCTGACGCAGCGGCTGAGCGATCTCGGCATCGGCTATCTGCATGTCACCGAGCCGGTGAATGCGGAGAATCGCGTAACGCCGTATCTGCGTCCGCTGTTCAAGGGCGTCTTCATCGTCAATGGCGGTTATGACGAGGCGAGTGGCAATGCCGCGATCGCGAACGGCGAAGCCGATCTCGTGGCCTATGGCGTGCCATTCATCGCCAATCCCGATTTGCCTTACCGTTTCGGCCGGAAGGCGCAGCTTGCCGCAGCCGACCCCGCGACCTTCTACACTGGCGAGGACAAGGGCTACACGGACTATCCGGCGCTGATTGCGTAGTGCGCTGGCCCCTCCCCCGCTGCACGCGGGGGAGGGATTTTTGTCGTTACTCCGCCGCGCGCCGCGCCGCCACTATCTGGTCTGCCGTGCGCCCTGTCAGTTCAGCCATGTGGTCGAACTTGAAGGTGAAGGTGCCGACGCCTGCGGTCGCCGACCGGATTTCGACAATCAGGTCGCCGATCTCGGATTCCGGCATCAGCGCCTTGACCGAGTCCCAGCCGGGCCAGCCTTCGCGGGTATCGAAGCCGAGGATTTGCCCGCGGCGGCCCGACAGAATGGCGTTGATCTTGGCCGTCGCGTCGTTCGGGCACACGATCTCGACCGCATGGATCGGTTCGAGCAGGACCGGATGGCATTGCGGCAGCGCCTCAACGACGCCGATGCGGCCGGCGGTGCGGAAGGCCTGGTCCGACGAATCCACAGTGTGATACGAGCCGTCGATCAGCGTCACCGACACATCGACCACCGGAAAGCCGAGCGGCCCCTGTTTCAGGCCGTCGATCACGCCCTCCTCGACGGACGGGATATAGTTTTTCGGCACCACGCCGCCGGTGATGGTTTCGGCGAACTGGAAGCCCGAGCCACGCGGCAGCGGCTTGATGTCGAGCACCACATCGCCAAACTGGCCATGGCCGCCGGACTGCTTCTTGTGGCGGCCGCGCTGCTGGACGCTCTTCTTGATGGTCTCGCGATAGCCGACGCTCGGCTGGCGCTTCTCGATGGCGATGCCGAAGCGGTCGGTGAGCCGCTCCGCCGCAACGCGCAGATGCATCTCGCCCTGCCCCCACAAAATCACCTCATGGGTGTCGGGGTTATGCACCACAGAGATCGAAGGATCTTCCTCGACGAGCTTGTTCAAGGCCTGGCCGAGCTTGACGTCATCCTTTCGCTCCTTTGCCGCAATCGAGATCGCCAGCACCGGCGGATACGGCACGACTTCGGCGAGCCGCTTCGGATTGTCCTTGCCCGACGCCAGCGTGTCGCCGGTCCGCGCATTGTCGAGCTTGCCAAGCGCCACGGTTTCGCCGGCCTGCGCTGCGCCGCGCTTCTCGAAGGCCTGACCCATCATCTTGAACACGCCGGACACTCGGCCGGCCTCGCGATCCTGCGAATTCAGCGTCGTACCATCGCCGACCTGTCCGGCCAGCACACGGGCGACCGACATTTTGCCGCCATGGGCGGTGTTGATCGATTTCAGCACATAGGCGACGGTTTCCGCGCCATTGGCCTTCACGCCAAGCCGCGCCGCGGTCGAATCCACGTTCGGCGCCTCGTGACGCAGCGCTTTCAGAAGCCGCAGCACGCCGTTGGTGCGGGTGGCGACACCGATAAGCACCGGGCAGACCAGCCCCTCGCGCATTTCCATGGCGAGATCGTCGAACACCTTGTCGCGGGGTGGCGGAATATCCTCCAGCAATTGCTCCATCAATTCGTCGTCGTGATCGGCCAGCGTCTCCAGCATGGTGAAGCGCGCGGTCTTTTCCCGCTCCAGATCCTCGCCGGATAACTCGATCACCTCAGAGGCGATGTGCTCGCGATAGACATGCGCGCGCTCCAGCGCCAGGTCGACGAAACCGGTGACGATATCATTCCTCCAGATCGGGATTTGCCGCAGCAAGAGCGGCACCCGCGACGCCGGCTGCAGCATCTGCAGGGTCTCGCGCAGGCGTTTGTCGGCCTTGTCGATCTTGTTGAGGAACAGGATATGCGGAACCTTCATCTCCTCAAGTTCGCGCAGCACGAGCTGCAATTGCGGTACCTTCTTTTCGTCCGCCTCGCAGACCACCACCGCGGCATCGACCGCAGGCAAAACCGCACGCATATCGTGGATGAATTCGATCGAGCCCGGGCAATCGATGAAGGTATAGCTTTCGTCCATGAAGGTCGTGGTGGCGACCGACAATTCGACGCTCATGGCGTGATGGCGCGCTTCCTTGGAGTTGTCGCCTATGGTCGTGCCGGCCTCGACGCTGCCCTGGCGCTGAATCGCGCCGGTACGGGCGAGGATCGCCTCGAGCAGCGTGGTCTTCCCGCTCTGAAAGGGGCCCACCAATGCAATGCACCGGGGGCCCTTCGGCCTATTGCCGTTGGCTCTGGTGCCGCCCGCATGTGCTTCCGTCATCTGCGCCTCCCTGTATCAAAAGGGGCGCGATGCAGCCGGAATACCGCTTTCCAAGTACTGCTTTCCCAAGTACCGCGAAGCATTCTTCGGTATCACGCCCGGTTTGGGCGCCTGACCCGAAGGGCCGGTCAAGTCCGGCCAAGTGTCAGACGCCGGAAGGCCTATGCTCTGCGCACTTTGCGGCGAAGGCAAGGGGGTGGCACGGCGTTGTCCCAACCGCCGCCGGCAAAGGCAGCAAGTTTTGAGGAAAATTGATCATTCGACGGGCGCCGGACAACATACCCCGCATGGACCAAACCTTTTCCCGTTATTTGACGGCCCTGAACCAGATCGAAAAGCTGCCGATGCCGCAGCTTCTGCGCTACCGGCAGGGCTTGCTGGAGCGGCTGGTCCGGCATGCGCACGACAATATCGACTTCTACCGTGAGCGTCTGAAGCCTGTCTTCGGCGCGGACCGCAGTTTCGACTTCGCGCACTGGCACGAGGTGCCAATCCTGGAGCGGCGGGAAGCTGCGCGAGATAGCTCGCGTCTTCGCGCCGCGGCCCTGCCTGAAAATTACGGCGCCATTCACGAAATAAGAACGTCCGGGACAGCGGAGCTTCCTCTGACATTCACCAGCAACGGTCTCGTAACGATGGCCGCCAACGGCGCTTTGACGCAGCTGTGTCGATGGCACGGCATCGACACAGCACGCGCCCTCGCCACGATCAAATTATATCCCGACAGCGAAATTCCAAGCCTTCCCGATGGCGATCACACCACGGGCTGGTCATGGGCCAACCCGGAGGCCGACGCCTTTGGACTGGATATGCGGGTTCCGATTCCACAGCAGCTTGCCTGGCTGGAAAGCAAAAAGGCTCCGTATCTCGCCACCACCCCCTCGCATGCGATGGCGCTCGCTTACTCCGCAGGACCAGAATTGGGGCGGGCTCTCGGGCTATCCTTCGTCATGGCGATCGCCGAAACCGTGCTTCCGCGCGCCCGTGCCGTCATCCGCGAATTGTTCGGTGCGACACTCGTCGCCATCTACTCATGTCAGGAGATCGGCTTCATCGCGACTGAATGCCCAGTCTCGGGCCAATATCATATCATCGCGGACAATGCGCTGGTGGAGATATTGCGGCCCGACGGCTCGCCAGTAGAGCCTGGCGAAACCGGGCGCGTCGTGGTGACGGGTTTCTATAATTACGCGACGCCGTTCATTCGATACGCCCTCGGCGACGTCGCGACGCTTGCCGCCGGACCATGCCCCTGCGGGCGCACATTACCGCTGCTGGCGCAGGTCGAAGGTCGCACGCGCGCCGAATTCGTATTCCGCGACGGCACGCGGATGTGGCCGCGCGGCGTGCATGCGGACGCCATCCGCCGTTTCATCGCATATCGCGAATTCCAGATGGTGCAGATGGATTATGAGACGATTGAATTCCGCTATGTTCCGCAACCCGGCGCACTTTCGCCCGATCATGACGGACTTCAAGGATACGCCCGCGAGAACTTTCACCCCTCAATCGCAATCCGCGCTGTTTCCGTCACCGAAATTCCGAAGGGTCGCAGCGGCAAGCATGAGCACTTTTTGTCGCGGGTGAGCGGCGACGACGGGAACTAGTCATTTCCTTCACAGAACGGAAATTCGGGACAAGGCTTATTCTTCTTTTTCGGCGGAAGGCTCGTGTTCTGCTGGCTGTTGGTGATGCCGAACAAGGTCTCCGGATTCCATTCAATGGGGTCGTCTTGCCGATGCCGCTGGATCAGCGTCTTGTCCTTGGCCCCCGCATAGAAGCGCAGCCCGCCCCAGACTCCCTTGAAGTCGTCCTCGCCGATGCGGCCTTCGACGAATAGCGAACCCATCACCGGGCCGTTGATGCGGAAGGCCAGCTCGGACCCGAGCGCCAGCGCATTCTTGCCGCCGACATAGCGATGGCCGACAAAGGCCTTCCAGTCGTCTGTGAGGTAATAGGCCAGATTTATCTTGTCGAAAAAGCGGGTACGGATGTCGAACGACTCGACCACATTGGCAACCGTCTGCGATCCGGAATTGCCAGTTTCGACGCCGAGTACCGCCTGCACGGTCCAACGACCGGCATAGAGTTCGAATTCGCCGGCAAAATGCCCGACATTCAGACCGCCGAACCGGTCCCAATGTGTGACCGAGGCAAACGCGCCGAGCAGGCCGCGGTTTGGATCGCGCGTGAACAAGTGCGCGGCTGCCGCCCCGACAAAACGGCTGTCATAACTGCCGGCGATTCCGTCGAGCTGCAGACCCCAGCTCTGTCCGAGTGGCAGCGAATAGGATCCCTGAAAGGCATAGAGCGCGCGGTCGGCAAAGGTGCCGCCCAGACCAGCGGCCTTCCAGTTCACACCGTCGACTGCGGGCTGAGGCGTCTCGAGAGCCGGGACTGGCGCTTCCGTATAAACATCAGCGGCGTGCAGGGGAAGGCCGCAGGCTCCTGCGGCGATTCCCGTCAGCATCGTCGTCGTCAATGCTCTGTTTCGGACACTCATGGCCACCCCTGAAGGGTAAACAGACTACTAATTGTGCAGACCTACAAGCGGCGGCATGGGTAAATCCGCTCAATCGCTGTGGAATTTTCCCGGCGTTGCGCGAAAGGCACAACCGACTAGCTATCCTCAGAACCGGGGAATATCCGGAAACGCTACCTTCCCTGCCCGCACGTGCATCCGTCCGAGTTCGGCGCAGCGATGCAGTTGCGGGAACACTTTACCGGGATTGAGCAATCCCTGCGCATCGAAAGCGCATTTCAGCCGCTGCTGCTGGTTGAGGTCGATTTCGGAGAACATCTCCGGCATCAGGTCACGCTTTTCGATGCCGACACCGTGCTCGCCGGTGAGAACGCCGCCGACTGCCACGCAGAGCCGCAGGATGTCCGAGCCGAAGGCTTCCGCCTTGTCGAGTTCGCCGGGATTGTTGGCATCGTACAGGATCAGCGGATGCAGATTGCCGTCGCCGGCATGGAACACATTGGCGACCGCAAGCCCGTATCGCTCGCTCATCTCCCGCATCCGCGAGAGCACGAGCGGCAAGGCCGCGCGCGGGATGGTGCCGTCCATGCACAGATAATCCGGCGAGATGCGGCCGACTGCCGGGAATGCGGCCTTGCGACCCGCCCAGAACAGAAGCCGCTCATCCTCGTTCTGCGACACCCGGCAAGAGGTGGCGTTGCAGCTTTTGGCGATCGCCTCCACCCGCTCGATCAGGTGATCGACCTCGGCCTTGCCGCCGTCGAGCTCGACGATCAAGAGCGCCTCGACATTGAGCGGATAGCCGGCATGGACGAATTCCTCGACCGCATGGATCGCCGGCCGGTCCATCATCTCCATGCCGCCCGGTACGATACCGGCCCCGATGATCCTGCCGACGCAGGCGCCGGCATCCTCCGAGGTCGGGAAGCCCACCAGCAAAGCGCGCGCGGTCTCGGGCTTTTTCAGAATGCGCACGGTGATTTCGGTAACCACGCCAAGGAGGCCTTCCGAGCCGGTGATCACGCCAAGGAGATCATAGCCGCCGGCGTCGAGATGCTTGCCGCCGAGGCGGATGATCTCGCCGGTCATCAGCACCATTTCGACCCCGAGCACATTGTTGGTGGTCAAACCGTATTTCAGGCAATGCACGCCGCCGGAATTTTCCGCGACATTGCCGCCGATGGTGCAGGCGATCTGCGAGGACGGGTCAGGCGCGTAGTAAAAACCGCGATGGGCAACGGCATTTGAAATACCGAGATTGGTAACGCCGGGCTCCGCCACAACGACGCGATTATCGTAATCGATTTCGCGGATGCGGCTGAATTTCGACATGCCGAGCAGCACGCCGTCTTCCAGCGGCAGCGCACCGCCCGATAGCGAAGTGCCTGCCCCCCGCGGCACCACCTTGATGTTGTTGTCATGACAATAGCGCAACACGTCGGCGACCTGCTGCGTGGTCGAGGGCAGCACCACGACCAGCGGCAATTGCCGGTAGGCGGTCAAGCCATCGGTTTCGAACGGGCGCATCTCCCGCTCGCCTGCGATCACCCCCTCGCCCGGTACGATCGCACGCAGCGCGGAGACGATCGCCTCGCGCCGAGCCAGGACCGCGCCATCGGGCGCTGGCATACGCTCTGACATGAATCAACCCTCAAGCCCGGCCCGGAGGTTATCCGATTGCAGGCGCCGCCGCGAGCGCGCAAGATACGAGTTCCCTTAACCGACCTGATGCCGGGCAGCGCATTCGGGTCTTCCGTCGATGACATCGGAGCGCTTCATGATCAAGGACATCGTCGTCAATCTCACTCCCGGGGCCGAAGCCGACCCCGCCGCGCGCTATGCCATTTCGGTTGCCGAGGCGTTCGACGCGCACATTACCGGGGTGGCATTCGCCTATGATCCGCCCTGGCCGCCCGCCATCACCGACCTCGGCGGTGCGGATATCCTGCGCTCGCTGATGGAAAAAAACCGAAACGAGGCGCAGGATACGGCGGCAAAGTTCGAAGCCGCAGCGAAGCGCTCCCAGCTCTCCGTGCAGACGCTCTCCCCGGAAGCGTCACTGCCGGGCGCAACGGAGACTTTTGCCAATCTCGCCCGCACCTACGATCTTGTCGTCGTCAAGCAATCGGAGTCCGGAAACGATATCGCCTCGCAGGACATGATCGAGGCGGCCCTGTTCAATTCAGGCCGGCCGGTGCTGATCGTTCCCTACATCCAGAAAGCCGGATTTTCGGTGAAGCGCGTCATTGCCTGCTGGGACGGCAGCCGCGCCGCGGCCCGCGCCATCGGCGACAGCCTGCCACTGATTGCGAAGGCCAACAATGTCCAGGTGCTGACGGTGGTGACCGGCAAGTTCGACGAAAACGACGTCACCGGAGCCGATGTCGCCGAGCATCTGGCCCGCCACAAGCTGCGGACCGAATTGTCGCGGCTTCCGGCGCAGGATATCGACGTGCCGAGCGCGATCCTTTCCCATGCGGCGGACGCCAATGCCGACCTGATCGTGATGGGCGGATATGGCCATTCGCGGTTGCGGGATTTCGTCCTCGGCGGCGCAACGCGCGGCATGCTGCAATCCATGACCGTTCCGGTTCTGATGTCGCATTGAGGCATCGCTGGCTGGAACCTTCGCCAGCGCAAGGCATTATTTGCGCTCGGCGCATCACCGGATTTCCGGTTATGCACTGCGGCCGCTTCTGCGAGGTCTGGATGGCGTTTTCCTTCGGAATCGAAGAGGAATATTTTCTTGTTGACCGCGCGACCGGATCGGTCGCTCGCAAGATGCCGGACGGCTTCTTCGCAGCCGCGAAAGCAACTTTGGGCGACCAGGTCACCGGCGAATTCCTGCAATCGCAGATCGAGATTGTGACCGCGCCGCAGACCTGCATGGCCACGGCCTGCGACGATCTGCGCGACCTGCGCCGTACACTGGGGGCGATCGCGCAGTCGCACGGGCTCTCCATTATGGCAGCCGGTACGCATCCGACCGCGGTGTGGGAGGTCTCGCGGCAATCGATCGGCGAGCGCTACGACAGCGTCATGGACGACCTGCAGATGATCGGACGGCGCAACATGCTGTGCGGCATGCATGTACATGTGGAATTGCCCGATCCCAACCAGCGGGTCAGCGTAATGACACGAATGCTGCCGCACCTGCCGCTATTCATCGCGCTCTCGACCTCGTCCCCGTTCTGGCGCTCCCAGCCCACCGGACTGCTCGGCTATCGTCTCGCCGCTTACGACGAATTGCCGCGCACCGGCCTTCCGGAGCTGTTCAGGACAAAGGCCGAGTTCGACGCCTATATCGCAGCCCTCGTCGAAGCCGGCGTGATGCCGGACGCGAGCTATATCTGGTGGGCGGTTCGGCCCTCGCTGAAACATCCGACGCTGGAATTGCGCGCACCCGATGTCTGCACGTTTGTCGAGGACGCGATCGCGGTTGCCGCACTCTACCGCTGCGTCACGCGCAGGCTTGCCCTCAATCCCCGGCAGAACGGCGATATCGATGCGATCACGCGGGCGATCGTGGTGGAAAACAAATGGCGCGCCCAGCGCTACGGCGTGCACGGCTCCTTCGCCCGGCTCGAACGCGACGGTGCGATCAGCGTGGCGCAGATGCTGGAACATGTCATCGCCGAGGTGACGCCGGACGCGGAGGCGCTCGGCTGCCTCGATCAGGTGCTGCATTGCCGCCGCATCGTCGAACGCGGCACCTCGGCCGACCGGCAGGTGGAGATCTACGAGCGACAGGCCGACAACCCCGATCGCGCATTTCAGGCGGTTAGCGCGTGGCTGGCTGAGACGACGGTCGCCTAGGCCTCCTGGTCAGAGTTCTCCCGCAGGTAATGCGATCTGGACCACAAGACCGCGGGCGCGGGCATCGTTGACGCCGAGCGCGCGCAGCGAGAGCAGCGTGAAAGCCTGCACGCGGTCGCGCAAATGCGCGGGATCCTCATGGCCCTCGGGGGATAGCGGTCCGGTCAACCCCTCCAGCAGCGCCCCGACCAGGGCGGCCGACGACAGCGACACATCTTGCACAGGAAGATACCCGGCCTGCATCGCCGCAGCGATCCGTGTCTTTATCTCTTCAGCCAGTGCGCGGCGAAAGCCGGCGCGTGCGGATTCCACATCGGCGTCGGCAGGTTCTGCGGCGACCGCCCAGATCAGACGGCGCTGCCGCAGCGCACGCGCCGCGCAGGTCGCGATCACGGCCGCGAGTGCCGAGAGCGGCCCTGGCGCCGCTTTGCCGGCCTTGCCGATCGCCGCGATTTCCCGTTCCGCCGTGGCGCCGACCAGCGCCGTCACCAGTTCAGCCTTGGAGGGGAAATAACGGTACACGGTCCCGGTGGCGATGCCGGCGCGCTGCGCGACGGAGGCTACCTGAACTGCGCCCATCCCGCCCTCCGCGGCCGCGCTCCGCGCCGCGGCCATGATCGCGTTATAGCGGGCGGCCTGCTTGCGGACGACATGCGCGGTGCGCCGATAGGGCATGGATAGAGTGAATCATGATTCACGCCATCGCGGCAAGCATTGCGCGCAGTGGCGTTGATCGGCGCGAGCTACTTTCCTTGCAACGCCTTCTGACGGATCGCCTCGATCGTAGTTGCCGGCGTGATCGCGCTCGGATCGACCTTCAGATGAATGATCGCGGGCTGGCCGGACGCGCGCGCGGCCTCATAGGCGCTCGCGAAATCCGCGGTTTTCTCGACGGTGACGCCGAAGCCGCCGAAGGCCCGCGCATAGGCCGCGAAGTCCGGATTCTTCAGCGCGGTCGCGATCACGCGGCCGGGATATTCACGCTCCTGATGCATGCGGATGGTGCCATACATCCCGTTGTCCACGATCGCGATGACAACCGGCAAGTCATATTGCACGGCGGTCATGAATTCCTGACCATGCATCAGGAAGTCGCCATCGCCCGCCAGACAGAAAACGTTGCGCTTGGGATAGAGCCGCTTCATGGCGATGGCGGCAGGCACCCCGTATCCCATCGAGCCGGAGGTCGGACCGATAAAGGTGTTGAAACGGCGCAGCCGATAGAAGCGGTGCAGCCAGCCGGAGAAATTGCCGGCACCGTTGCAGAGAATATCGTCCGGCGAAAGATGGTCGCGCAGCCAGATCATGATCTCGCCGAGATTGACCGCGCCGGGCACATCGGTCGCCTTATCGGTATAGGCGAGATAATCCGCGTGCGCGGTCGCAGCGTCGCCGGCCCAGGGTATTTCGTTGGGCGCCTGCATGCCTTCGAGCGAAGCGGCGAAGGCCGACGGAGATGCATTGATCGCAAGATGCGGGCGATAGACGCGGCCCAATTCGTTGATGTCGGGATGAACGTGGACGAAGGTCTGCCGCGGTTGCGGGATTTCAAACAGCGTGTAGCTCTGGCTCGGCATTTCGCCCATGCGCGAGCCGACAAGAAGCACGAGATCAGCCGCGTTCACGCGTGCGAGCAGTTTCGGATTGGGGCCGATGCCGAGATCGCCGCCGTAATTCTTGTGGGTCTGGTCAAACAGATGACCGCGGCGGAAGGTGGTGAAGACCGGCAGGTCGAACCGCTCGGCAAAGCGTTGCGTGGCGGCCCAGGCCTTGTCGGTCCAGCGGCTGCCGCCAAGGATCATGACCGGACGCTTGGCCGCCCACAGCATCTTCTGCAGCCGCGACATGTCGGTGAGGCCGGGCCAGGTTTCTACCGGCTCGAAACCGGGCGCATCGCCGACCACCGCGCGCTCGGTCAGCATGTCTTCCGGCAATGCGATCACCACCGGCCCGGGCCGGCCGTTGGCGGCGACATGAAACGCGCGCGATACGATTTCCGGAATCCGCGCCGGATCGTCGATCTCGGTCGCCCATTTCGCCATCGAGCCGAACACGGCGCGGTAGTCGAGCTCCTGAAACGCTTCGCGCTCGCGCATGTCGCGCGCCACCTGACCGACGAACACGATCATCGGGGTGGAGTCCTGCATCGCGATATGGATACCGGGCGAGGCATTGGTCGCGCCGGGCCCGCGGGTGACGAAGCAGATGCCTGGACGGCCGGTGACCTTGCCCACGGCTTCCGCCATCATCGCGGCGCCACCTTCCTGACGGCACACTGTCAGCGTCACGGCGCTGTCGTGAAATGCATCCAGCGCTGCAAGGTAGCTTTCGCCGGGTACACAGAACGCATGGCGGACGCCATGCGCGACAAGCTGATCTACAAGGATCTCGCCGCCGGTGCGCGAACCGTCATTGCTACGCATTTGAGACCCTTCTTTCAGTTCTGGACGACCGGGCGTCATGGCCGGCCGCAACCGGCCATGACAATCAGGAGCTACCGGATGATCGGCGCAAATTTGGCCGGAATCATCAGCTTGGTGACCTGGTTCTCCAAGTAACCTGCCTGGCGGTGCACTTTCAGATAGTTCTGCCAGTCCGGATCGGCCATCATCGCGGCGCGCTTCTTTTCGCGGTCGCCGGCATTCTCATAGGCCCACATATGCACGATGGTATTCATCTCGCCGGTTTCGGTGAACATATAGGCAACAGGCTTCCCGAGATGGCGCGTTTGGGCGGGAAATCCGTATTCTTCGTACATATCGAGATAGGCTTGCGCAGTACCGGGCCTGACGCGATAGGTTCGATGATCGATGAGCACGTGATTCCTCCGCTTAAATGCAACAGCGCCCTTGGGCGCGATCGCGGCATTGTCAGACCGGGCGCATCCCGGTCAAGACCCGCGCCCTGACAGGCTCGCACAGCGATCATGCCCCAAAGCCATACGACGCAATCGCAGGAGCCTGTCTTTGCGTTTCTCGCGGACCCGGCCACGCATGGCGGAACGGCGGTGACGCGCATCGACACCCATGGCGCTGCGGTTTTCCTTGCGGGTGACCGGGCCTTCAAGGTCAAGCGCGCCGTGCGCTTTCCGTTCCTCGATTATTCGACGCCGGACAAGCGAAAGGCGGCCTGCGAGGCGGAATTGCGGATCAATCGCATGTTTGCCTCCGATCTCTATCGCGGCGTCGTCCCGATCACACTGGACGACTCCGGCAAACTTTCGATCGGCGGAAACGGCGAGCCGGTCGAATGGGCGCTGGAGATGCGCCGCTTCGACGAGACCTTGACGCTCGACCATCTCGCTGCGGCGGGGCGAATCGACGACCGGCTTGCCGATGCGCTGGCGCGGACCGTGGCGACGGCGCATCGTCATGCGTTGCCGGTGGAGCCCGATCCCTGGATTGAGGCTCTGGAGAGCTATATCGACCAGAACGAAGAGGGCTTCGCCGATTTCCCCGATCTGTTTCCCCCGGCCCAAGCCGCCGAGCAGATCAAGGCGACCCGGGAGGCCTTCGCGGCGGCTTGTCCGCTGCTGCGGCGGCGCGGCGATGCTTTGCTGATCCGGCGCGGGCACGGCGACCTGCATCTTGGCAACATCGTTTTGATCGACGGTGCGCCGGTGCTTTTCGACGCGATCGAGTTCAGTCCGCTGGTGGCTTCGGGCGACGTCTTGTACGATCTCGCCTTCCTTTTGATGGACCTTGTCGAGCGCAACCTCTCGCGCGCGGCCAATATCGTGCTCAACCGCTATCTGGCCGAGACGCGGCGCGAGGAGGATCTCGACGCGCTCGCGGCGCTTCCGCTATTCCTCTCGATGCGCGCGGCGATCCGGGCGAAAGTTACTGCAGCCAAGCTCGAGCATGCGCAGGACGCGGACAGACCCGCGATCCGGCAGAGCGCAAAAGACTACTTCGCCCTGGCCTGCCGCCTGATCGCGCCGCCAGAGCCCATGCTTGTCGCAATCGGAGGGTTGTCCGGAACCGGCAAATCGATGCTGGCGCGCATGCTTGCGCCAGATATTCCGCCGGCGCCGGGCGCGGTGGTGCTTCGCTCGGATACGACACGCAAGGCGCTGTTCGGCTATGACGAGACTGACAAGCTGCCTGAATGGGCATACGCGGGCGATGCGACCGAGCGGGTCTACGCGACGCTCTGCGATCATGCCCGCCGGGTAACGAGTGCAGGCCATTCGGCGATCGTCGATGCAGTATTCGCATCCGCGCAAGAGCGAAAGACCATCGCGCAGATCGCGTCTGATGGCGGCAAACCCTTCCGTGGGCTGTTTTTGACGGCCGGTCTGGAGACAAGGATCGCACGCATCGGTGCGCGGGCGGGCGACGCCTCGGACGCCGATGCCGAAGTCGCGCGCCAGCAAGCCGGTTACGATCTCGGCAGCATCGCGTGGATCGAGATCGACGCCTCGGGCACGCCTGAGGAGACGCTGAGGCGGGGGAAGGCGGCGCTCGCGATTGCCGGCTGACTGGTCTCTCGCCTTACCAACCCATCGCCCGCAGACCCGCGACAATGGCAATTCCAGCCGCAAGGGCCAGGAACTCGTTGCGCCGCCAGATCATCAATACGGCGACCAGCACCATGGCGACCGCTGCTGCCGCGCCTTCCTTCAAGAGTACCGGCATCACCAGAGCGGCGACCACCGAGCCCGGCAGCGCTTCGAGCATGCGCATGACGCGTGGCGTCAGCGTGACCCGGCCCATCATCCAGAAACCGGCCAGCCGGGTGAAAACTGTGACGGCCGCCATCGCCGCGATCGCGATCATGACGCCGTGCGGCAGCGCTTCAGTCATCGCCAAGCAGGCCTCCGGCGATGGCACCGGCCAGCGTGCCGGCGATGATGTACCAGAAGCCCGGCAGCACGAATTGCACCGCGATCGCCACCAGCCCCGCGATCGCCCAGGGCACCGAGCGGCGCGCGCTTTCGAACATCGGCGCCAATAGCGCGACGAAATACAGCGGCAGGATCATATCAATGCCGTAGGGCCGCGGATTGGCCAAAAGGCTACCGAATACATGACCGATGACGGTTGACGGCACGAAGGTGAACCAGATGATCAGGCCGCCGCCGAGCAGATAGCCGGCATCGGCGCCGCCCTCGCGGCGGTACCGGAGCGTCGCCACCCAGTTGGTATCGGTCAGGATGTAGAGACCCGGATAGACCTGAAGCGGCGGCGCTTCTGCAAGCCATGGCCGCATCGATGCGCCCATCAAGAGCATGCGCAGATTGATAATCAGCGTCGTGAACGCCAGCGTCAGCACCAACGCCGGCGTGATCTGCGGCGACCAGAGTTCCATCGCAGCGATCTGCGAGACTCCGGCAAATACCAAGCCGCTCATCGCCAACGCCTCGCCGGTGGAGAGCCCGCGTTCCGCCGCCAGCGCACCGAAGGCGGCGCCGAACAGTGCAACGCCCGGCAACGCCGGCAGCATGGTAACGGCCCCGGCGCGCACGCCGTCGAGGCTGAAGACGGGCGGCGGGCCGCCGTCGCTGGCTGCAGATTGCATGGAGGTCATGCCGGGGAACGGGGTCTCGCGCTCTAGCAAAGAGCTCCCGGCTGGGCAATCTTGACGGACGCAACCCACCCCTGCCGGCGCTTCCTCCATGGTCCCGTCCCTGCCGCGCGTTGCCGTCGCAGCCGCAGGCTTCACCGCGATGCTGAACATGTATGCGCCGCAGCCGGTGCTGCCGATGATGTCGGCGGAATTCGGCGTCGGGCCTGCTGCAATCAGCCAGATCATGACCGTGAACGCGCTCGCCGTCGCCCTGATGGCTCCGTTTACAGGGGTCGTTGCCGATGTGCTCGGGCGACGCACCGTGATCGCCACCGCGATCGCGCTTCTGGTCCTGCCCAGCGTAATGATGGCATTTGCGCACAGCCTGGAAATGCTGCTGTTGTGGCGTTTTGTGCAGGGTCTGTTGCTGCCGCCGATCTTTGCGGTCTCGGTCGCCTATATCGGCGCCGAATGGAAGGCGCGCGAAGCCACCGCGGTAACAGGAACCTTCATCGCCGCGACCGCGGTCGGCGGATTTTCCGGCCGCATGGTGACGGCGGCGCTCGCCGAAACCACGGGCTGGCGGACGGCGATGCTCGCCGATGCCGGAATCACCGCGCTCGGCGCGCTTCTTGTGATCGCGCTATTGCCGCGCGAAAAGAACTTCACCCGCGGCACGACGCTGACCGCATCGCTGCGGCAGATGGTGATGCATCTGCGCAATCCGCAGCTGCTCGCCACCTTCGGCGTCGGCTTTGGCATCATGTTCAACTTCCTCTCGGCCTTCACCTATCTCGGCTTCCGGCTGGTGGCGCCGCCCTTTAATCTTTCGACCACCGCAGTCGGCGCGATCTTCGCCACGTATCTCGTCAGCATCGTCACCGCGCCCTTTACCGGGGGGCTGGTGTCGCGGTTCGGGCGGCGCAATTTCGGCCTGATCGCGCTCGGCTTCTGGATGGCCGGCATTCTTTTGACGCTCGCGCCGTCGCTGCCGGTGATCATCGCCGGACTTCTGCTGATCACCGGCGCCGGATTCTACGTTCAGGTATGCTGCCAGAGCTTCGTCGCGACCCATGCGCGGGAAGGCAACTCGTCGGCGGTCGGGTTATACGTCACCGCCTTCTATGTCGGCGGCAGCTTCGGCGGGCTGATTCCGGGCCTAATCTGGAGCGCCACCGGCTGGTCCGGCGTGGTGACGCTGATCGTCGCGATGCTACTGATCATGGCGGCCTTGGTCCGCTTTGCATGGCGCGACACGTAGGATGGCAATAGAGCGCGGACCGACGGTTGACGCCTGCGCATTCTGATGAATTACGCCGCCTCCGCGCTCGGATGCCAGCGCGGGCGATAGCCCGCGGCGAGGACAGCGACGATGGGCGGCGGCGTCAGCATATCCGCCTCGCCTGCCGCAGGGCGCGGGTGCCGCTCCCCGTAGCCCGCAGGTGACCAGCGCAGCAGCATGTCGTCGCGCACCGCATAGGCTGCATCGCCGATTGCGATCATCGTCCCGTCCGGCAGATCGTCGCTGTTGCAGCGATGCCTCCGCTTCTCGCGGCCATTCAGCCGTTCGCCATGAAGCACGGCATCCATCTCAGCTGCGCGCGGATGATGACCGCACGCCCGGCCCCACGAATCCGCAAAAGCCTTTGCATCCGCGCGCCGGCATTCAAAGCATGGACGATGACCGGCCGCGAGCGCGGTCACTTCGTCGAGAAAGAACAGCTCGGTGTAACCGTCGCCCCAGACCTTGCGCCGCCGCCCTTTGAACGCGAGCGCACAGCAGATCCACTGATTCGAGGCCCAGCGCCGCGTCGTCAGCCGTTGCGCATGGTCATGAATCCGCCCGCCACGATTGCCCATGAACAGGCCTCGCACTGGGCCGGCAATGAGATCGCCAAACGGCGTGACGCGGTTCTGCAGCGGCATGAGCGCATATAGCGCGGTAGGCTCCGACTTCGTCAAACCGCAGCGCGCTGCCAGACCGGCGGCTTGCGTATGAGGAGCGGGCCGTAGCTTGCCGCGAAAGCACCGAAGGCGAGGACCCACAGGATCGCCGAACCGTGGAGCAACCCGATGCTGCCGGTCAGAGCCGCCGCGATGCGCAGCGACGCGGCGGCCAACAGGCAGAGATAGATTGCCTCTGTAAGCGGCGTTGCTATGAGCGGCCTCTTGGTGTGACCGAGACTCGCGCGCGTCATCACCGCCATTGTCATCAGACCGATGGCGCCGGCGGTCCAGGCATGGATACCGGCGGTCGCAGGAGCTACCAGCGGCCACACAATGGCGATACCAGTCAGCAGGAAGCCTGTAGGCACGAAAAGGTAAGCGACATGAAGCACAAGCACGAGCCGGTCGCGCCAGGTGCGGTCTCCGGCCCAGCGCGCGAGCCGCACGGCATGCATGAGACCCGCGGCGATCAGGAATGCGCCGCTCACGATGGCGGAAGGCGCCGCGATCCAGCACACCAGCGCCACAGCCGATGCCGCGAGCGTCGCCATGTCGTAGCGTCCGAACGGTATCGGCAGGCGACCGGGATTCTCGCGCACCAGCCAGTTATTGGTGAAGCTTGGAACGATGCGGCCGCCGACCAGACTGATCAGCAGAATCACCGCCGCGATCCCAATACGGGTCCCGTAATCGGCACTTCCCGTACGAATGACCTCGACGTGAAAGGCGATATTGCCGAGCGCGAGCGCAGACACGATCACGAGGACGCGCAGGTTGCGCCAGTTTTTGCCCACGATCACCTCGCGCGCCGCGACGCCTAGCAGGACCAGTAAAAAGGCCGCGTCGATCATCGCCGCAACTGGAAAGCCGATCACCGCATTTGTCAGCATCGCAATGCGCCCGGCGATCCACAACGCAAACAACGCCGCGAGCGGCGCGCCGCAGACCGGCAGGCGTCCGGTCCAGTTCGGGATTGCCGTCAGCAGGAAGCCGGCCACCATCGCGGGAACATAGCCGTACAGCATCTCGTGGATATGCCAGTCGAGCGGCACAATGACGGACGGCCATTGCCACACGCCCGCATGCACTGGGATCCACATCAGGATAGTCAACGCCGACCATATGGCACCGCCGAAGAAAAATGGACGGAAACCGTATGAGAAGAATGCGGGACCGGCATAGTTGCGCCGGCGCTCAAGTGCGGCCGGGACATTCATAAAAGCAAAATGTCGGTCAATGCACAGTTCCGCGTTGATCTGTGTCAGCCGCAATCAAAAACGCCCGCCAGACGGCGGGCGTTGGTCTCTCGAACTCAACCCTGCGGCTGCGGCGCGATGTCGCCGGTTGGCGGCTCGGGTTCGGGGCGCGGGCGCGCCTTGCCCGCAGGCGGCACGGCGGATGCACGCGGCTGCGACGGCTCGGTGATGCCTTCGCGCACGGGCGGCTTGCCGGCGAGCAGATCCTTGATCTCCTCTCCCGACAGAGTCTCATATTCGAGCAGGCCTTTGGCAAGCGTCTCGAGATCGGCGCGCTTCTCGGCAAGGATGCGGCGCGCATCGGAAAGTCCTTCCTCGACCAGACGCCGGACCTCGACGTCGATCTTCTTGGCGGTCTCTTCCGAGATATTCTGCGTGCGCGACACCGAATGGCCGAGGAAAACCTCTTCCTGGTTTTCGCCATAGGCCACGGTTCCGAGTTCCGGCGAGAAGCCCCACCGCGTCACCATCATGCGGGCAAGGCGCGTTGCCTGCTCGATGTCACTCTGCGCACCGGATGTCACCTTATCGTGGCCGAAGATCATCTCCTCGGCGACGCGGCCGCCCATCATGATCGCGAGCCGAGAGGTCATCTGCTCGTAGCTCATCGACAGCTTGTCACGCTCCGGCAGCTGCATGACCATGCCGAGCGCACGGCCGCGCGGGATGATGGTGGCCTTGTGCACCGGATCGGTCGCCTTGACGTTGAGCGCGACGATGGCGTGGCCGCCTTCGTGATAGGCAGTGAGGAGCTTCTCCTCTTCGGTCATGACGAGCGACTTTCGCTCGGCGCCCATCATCACCTTGTCCTTGGCGTCCTCGAATTCGTGCTGGGTGACCATGCGCTTGTTGCGGCGTGCGGCCATCAGCGCAGCCTCGTTGACAAGGTTCATCAGGTCGGCGCCGGAGAAACCGGGCGTCCCGCGGGCGATCGTCTTCAGGTTCACGTCGGGCGCCAGCGGCACTTTCCGCACATGCACTTTCAGGATCTGCTCGCGGCCGACGACGTCGGGATTTGGCACGATCACCTGGCGGTCGAAACGGCCGGGGCGCAAAAGCGCGGGATCGAGCACGTCGGGCCGGTTCGTGGCGGCGATCAGGATAATGCCTTCGTTGGCCTCGAAGCCGTCCATCTCGACGAGGAGCTGGTTCAGCGTCTGCTCGCGCTCGTCATTGCCACCGCCGAGACCGGCGCCGCGATGCCGGCCGACGGCATCGATTTCGTCGATGAAGATGATGCAGGGCGCGTTCTTCTTGGCCTGCTCGAACATGTCGCGCACCCGCGAGGCGCCGACGCCGACGAACATTTCGACGAAGTCCGAACCGGAAATCGTGAAGAACGGCACATTGGCTTCGCCGGCCACGGCGCGCGCAATCAGCGTTTTGCCGGTGCCGGGCGGGCCGACCAAAAGCACGCCGCGCGGAATGCGTCCGCCGAGCCGCTGGAATTTCGAGGGGTCGCGCAGGAATTCGACGATCTCCTGCAAATCCATCTTGGCTTCGTCGACGCCGGCGACATCTTCGAAGGTGACGCGGCCATGCGCCTCGGTGAGCAGCTTCGCCCGCGATTTGCCGAAGCCCATCGCCTTGCCGGCACCGCCCTGCATCTGGCGCGAGAGAAAAATCCACACGCCGAATAGCGCAATGAACGGCAGCCACGACACGAGGAGCTGGACGAACCACGGCACTTGTTCCTGCGGCGAGCGCGCGGTGATGGTGACGCCCTTGCCATAGAGGCGCTGGACCAGCGTCGGGTCGTTCGGGGCGTAAGTCGTGAACGGCTTCAGGTCGGTGAAGGTGCCGTGAATCTCCTGGCCCTGGATCACCACGTCGCGGACCCGCCCGGCATCGACTTCGGTCAGAAGCTGCGAGAAGGAAATGTCCTGCGCCTGCTGGCGCTGGTTGGGCGACTGGAACAGCGTGAAGAGCGCAAGCACGAGCAGGACAATGATCACCCAGAGGGCGAAATTCCGGAGATTTGCGTTCATCACGTGTCCTTGTCGAAGCGCGCCGGCACAGGCGCGGCTTGCATGCAATCGAGGCGGGTCATGGTGTCCGAATACATCCCCCGCCCCGGGCAATGTATGTGTGCGGTGCCCGCCTGCCAAGGGAACCCATCGAGGGAACCGACAAGAGAACCGGCCGCGCCGTTCGCGTCCGAGACGCCGCGAAACGATGGCCCCAAAAGCAGCATTCTAGCGCGTCCCGGACCTGCCAGATTGACCAGTTTCCTGTGTGGTTAAGGCCGGAATACGGCGTCCTTTGCGCCTTGCAGGCTCTGCCCGCCGGCGCGGGGCGGGCTCGATGATGAGGGTATGCGGCCTGGCGGTCACCATCGCGCCCGCGAGCGTTCGACGAAAGGCGGAGCCTGCAGGCGCGGCTTTCAGCGACTCGAACAGGCTTTCCAGTTTCCCAAGTTCGACCGGTCCCTCGTCTCCGGCGTGCCCGATCCCCTGGCCGAGCAGCCGCAGCGCAATCTCGTCCGGCAGTGCCGCAAACCGCATGCGGTCGAATTCGAGCCGTGCGCCCTCGCCCCATGGCTTCAGCGAGACCTGATCCCGGGCCGCGGCAACGGCAGATCTGAGCGCGGTTTCCGCACGCTGCAGCCGCCGCGCCAGCGTGCCGAGCCGTTCCGCCGTCAGGCCCTCCCCTGCAAGCGCCGGCATGATCGCGCGCAATCTTGGCCGGGTGTAGCGCGGGTCGCGGTTGCTCGGATCGTCGGCGAAAGCAATATCGGCCCGGCGCAAGGTGGCGACCAGCCGCGCCTTGGGAAGCGGCAGCAGCGGGCGCGCCAGCGTAAGCCCCGGCGAACCCGGATAGGCCGCGCGATCCGTCATTGCCTGCAATCCGGCCGGACCGCTGCCGCGCAGGAGGCGCAGCAGCACGGTCTCGGCCTGATCGTCGAGCGTATGCGCCGTCAGCACCACGCGTGCGCCGGCTTTCTTCGCCGCACGTGCAATCAAAGCGTAGCGCACCTCACGCGCCGTCGCCTGAATGCCGGATTTCGGTTTTGCGCCGGCCCAGCGCAGCGTGCGATGCGCGATTCCAAGTTTTTTCGCAAAGTCCTTGGCCGCCCTAGCTTCGCCCGCCGATTCCTTGCGCAAGCCGTGATCGACAGTGACTGCGATCAGCGCGGGAGGCCGCCTGAGGCTGTCGGCCCAGCGCGAAGCAAGCCAGAGCAAAGCTGTGGAATCCGGGCCGCCGGATACGGCGATCGCAATCGTATGCTGATCCGCAAACGGCGCGAACAGAAGGCGCGCCTCGACGTCCGAGATCGGCTGCGCGTCAGCAGCCGACACGCTTCTGTTCCCGCTCGACCGCCTGTTTCACATTGGCCGATGCGCGCGGATATTTGCGGCTGACCTCGGCGAAGGATGCGCAGGCCATTTCCTTCTGCCGGATCGCGGCAAGAGACTGGCCAAGACGCAGCAGGGACTCTGGCGCGCGCGCGGCGGTTTCGAATTTTGTCGTGACGACGAGATAGGACTCGGCCGCCTCCTGATATTGCCGTCTGTTGAAGTGGCTCTCGCCGAGCCAGTAATGCGCGTCGGCCACCATTCGGTCGGTCGGGAAGCGTTCGATAAAATCGCGGAAGGTCTGCTCAGCCGAGGCGAAGTCCTTCTGCCGGATGAAGCCTATGCCGAGATCGAGATAATCCTTGGGTGAATTGCCAGCGGGTTGCAAGGCGGCAACGCCTGTGCCGCTCATCTGGCGCTCCGGCGGCGGAGGCAGCGCAATGCCGCGGCGCGACGGGTCCAGATCCATCGGCGCGCCGGGCCCGCGGTCATCGTTGTCGGCAAGAGGTGCAGAAGGCTGACCGGCCGGCAATGCCCCAAGGGGACGCGGCGCACCCGGCGCGGCAGGATTGGCATTCGGATCGAAGGCATCGCCGCGGCGACCGCCCGGGCTCTGCGGCGCAATGACGGCCTGTTCGCCGCGATGGGCGAAGCGCGGATCGGCCGCCGCTGCGCGCGGATCGACGCCGTAACGCTGATCGGAGAAACGCGGATCGGCACCCTGGTCGACCGGCGGCAGGTCCATGTCGGAACGGCGGCCCGGCAACGGCATTGGCTGCTGAATCGGCGGCTGCGCTTGCGGCATCGGCTGCTGTGGCGGGCGCTGCGGCTGCGCCGCCGCGGCGGGTGCCATTCCGGCGCCGCGCAATTGCTGCTCGAGCCGCTGATTGCGGAACTGCAGCTGCTCGACCTCCCCGGTCAGCTGCCGGACCTGGTTTTCCAGCGCCTCCAGCCGCATCACGATATCGGACGCCGAGACCTGCGCCGCAGCGGGCGCAAGCCCGGTGATCAGCAGGACAAGAACGATAACGGACAAATGCGGCTTCGGACGCATGCGGCAGCTCTGCAAACGCGGGGAGGATGTCACGGTCATAGCATAGGCGCTGCCACGTCGAAATTATGACTTGACCGGTTTAACCCGCCGTTAACCGGCGGGCGTCGCTGCGGGAGCCTTGCTCTTCTTGCGCGAAGCCAGCCATTCCTCGAAGCGCTGGACCATGACGAACAGCGACGGCACGAACAGCACCGCAAAGCAGGTCGAGGCGATCATGCCGGTGAATACGGTGAGACCGATCGACTTGCGTGCGCTTGCGCCTGCGCCGGTCGCAAGAACCAGCGGGACCATGGCGATAATGAACGCAAACGAGGTCATCAGGATTGCGCGGAAGCGGGCCTGGGCGGCTCCGATCGCCGAGTCGAGGATCGGCTTGCCGTCGCGCACCCGCCATTCGCGCGCCACCTCGACGATCAGGATCGCATTCTTGGCGGCGAGCGCGATCAACAGCACAAGGCCAATCTGGGTATAGAGATTGTTATCGACGCCGAGCCCCTTGAGCGCCAGCACCGGTCCGACCAGAGCGAGCGGCACCGACAGGATGATCGAGACCGGCGCATACCAGCTCTCGTACTGGCCCGCGAGCACCAGATAGACCAGCAGCATGGCGAGAGCGAACACGATATACATCTGGTTGCCGACCGCCTTTTCCTGATACGACATCGCGGTCCATTCGAACGCAGCGCCGCGCGGCAGCGTCCGCTCGGCAATCTGCTCCATCAGCGAGATCGCCTCGCCCGACGAGAAGCCCTGCGCCGGCAGCCCGATGACGGTCGAGGCCGGATAAAGATTGTAGAGCGTGATCAGCGACGGGCCGACCGACGGCGTGATCTTGACCAGCGTGCCGATCGGGACCATGTCGCCCTTGGTGTTGCGCACCGAGAGATGGTTGATGTCGTCCGGCTGCACCCGGAACTGCGAATCCGCCTGAACATAAACCTGGAAGGTGCGGCCGAATTTGTTGAACTGCGCGACATAGCTCGAGCCGAGATAGCTGGCGATGGTCTGGAACACCTGGTCGACCGGCACGAACAGGGTCTGCGCCTTGACCCGGTCGACCTCCACAACAAGTTGCGGCACGTCGGCCCGGAACGAGGTCTGCACCCGCTGCAGTCCGCTTTGCGACTGCGCATTGCTGACGATCTGGTTGGTGATCGCCTGCAGCTTGGTGAAATCGAAAGAGCCGTCGCGCAACTGCACCATCATGGTGAAGCCGCCGGCATTGCCGATGCCCTGAATCGGCGGCGGCGGCAGCACGGCGACCTTGGCCTCCATGATCTGGTCGAATGCGGCCGAGAGCTTCGTGAACAGCGGCAGCAATTGCTCGTCCTTGCCGCGCTGGTCCCAGTCCTTGAGCACGATATAGACGACGCCGGCATTGGCGAGCGTGGCGTTATTGTCGAGCGCGGAAACGCCTGCGATCGCCAGCGCCGATTCGACGCCCGGCGTCTTGCCGGCAATTTCGCTGACGCGCTGCAGCACATTGTTGGTGCGCTCCAGCGAGGCGCCATCCGGCAATTGCACGGTGGCGAGCAGATAGCCCTGGTCCTCGATCGGCAGGAAGCCGGTCGGGATCCGCGACAGGCCGTAGCCCGCGGCACCGATGACCAGAAGCGCAGCGGCCGTTACGACGCCGGCATGGCGCACCAGAACGCCGATCAGCTTGAGATAGCCGCGCTCGCCCGCCGCGTAGATCCGGTTGAAGGCGCGGTAGAACATGTTGCGCTGCTCCTGCGGGACAGAGGGGCGCAGCCACAGCGCGCATTGGGTCGGCTTGAGCGTTGCGGCGTTAATCGCGCTCAGGAGCGCGGTCGCGGCGATCACCAGCGCAAATTGCGCATACATCTGCCCAGTGAGTCCAGGCAGGAAGGCCGCGGGAATGAACACCGACATCAGGACCAGCGTGATGCCGATAATCGGCCCAAACAACTGGTCCATGGCACTGATCGCGGCGTCATGACCGTTCATGCCACGATCGATATTATGCGCGGCGCCCTCCACCACCACAATGGCATCGTCGACCACGATGCCGATCGCCAGCACGATTGCAAACAGTGTCGATAGGTTCACCGTAAATCCGAGCGCCCACATCGCAGCAAACGCGCCGATGATGGTGACAGGCACGGTCGTCGCCGGCACCAGCATGGCGCGCGAGTCCTGCAGGAAGACCAGGATCACGATCAGCACCAGCACCGCCGCTTCGATAAGCGTCCGATAGACCTCGTTGATCGAGGCATTGACGAATTTCGTCGTGTCGAACGGGATCTGGTATTGCACGCCGGACGGAAACGCCCTGGCGAGATCCGCCATCTTCTCGGCAACGAGCTGGCGCACCTGCAGCGCATTCGCACCCGGGGTCTGGAAGATGCCGAGCGCCGCGGCCGGCTGTCCGTCCTGGGTGAAGATCTGGCTGTAGGTCTGGGCGCCGAGCTCGACCCGCCCGATATCCTTGATGCGCACCAATTGCCCGCCAGCGCCATCGCCGGTCTTCACCACCACATTCTCGTATTGCTCGACCTCGCTGAGCCGGCCGGCAATATCGATGGTGTACTGGAAATTCTGCCCGGCCGGGACCGGCGGAATGCCGATCTGTCCGGCTGTTACCTGCTGGCTTTGCGATTGCAGCGCCTGGATCACGTCCTGCGGCGTCAGCCCGAAGCCATAGAGCTTGTTGGGGTCCATCCAGACCCGCATCGAATATTGTCCGGCGCCAAACACATTGACATTGCCGACGCCGGGAACGCGCGACAGCTCGTCGCGCAAGCTGATGGTGCCGTAATTGGCCAGAAACAGACTGTCGCGGCTCTTGTCAGGCGAGGTCAGCGTCACGAACATCAGGATCGCGGTGGATTTCTTCTGCACCGTGACGCCCTGCGCCTGCACGGCCTGAGGCAATTGCGAGAGCGCGCTGGAGACGCGGTTCTGCACCAGCACCTGCGCGAAATCGAGATCGGTGCCGATCTTGAAGGTGACCGTCAGCGTATAGGTGCCGTCCGCCGCACTGGTGGACTGCATATAGATCATGTCCTCGACGCCGTTGACCTGCTGCTCGATCGGCAGCGCGACGGTGTCGATCACGACGCGCGCGCTGGCGCCCGGATAGCGGGTCTGCACCTGCACCGTGGGGGGCGTGACATTCGGGTATTGTGAAATCGGCAGGTTGATGAGCGCGACGAGACCGACCACGACCATCAGGATCGCGATGACATTGGCGAGGACCGGGCGCTCGATGAAGAATTTGGAAATCACCGTTCTTGCGCCCCGGTCAGGATTGCTTCGGCGCGGTCAGCGTCTGCAGCTTCGGCTCGACCTTTTGGCCGGGGATCGCCCGCAACAGCCCATCGACCACCACGCGGTCGTCCGGCTTCAGCCCCTCGAGAATCACGCGCAACGGCCCGACATGCTGCCCGGCCGTGATCGGCCGCTGCTCCACCACATTGTCGGCGTTGAGTACCAGCACATAGCGTCCGCCCTGGTCGGCGCCGATCGCAACATCGGGCACCAGCAGCCGCTCCTGACCGGGACCGGGCACGCGCACCCGCACGAAATAGCCGGGCAACAGCGCGGCCGTAGGGTTGTTGAGAATACCGCGGACGGCAAGCGTGCCGGTGCCGGCCGCCACCTCAGGCGCTGCATAGTCGAGATTGCCCTTGTGCGGAAAGCCGCTGTCGGTTTGGGTGCCGATCTCGACCGGAATGTTGCTGACGTCGTTGGAGGTCTCGCCCATCTTGGCGCGTTCGGCGCGAATGCGCTGCACCTCCTGCTCGCTGACATTGAAATTCACCCAGATCGGATCGACCTGGACGATGGTCGCGAGCTTGGTCGGGGTGCTGTTGGCGCCGACATATTCGCCGACCGAGACCAGGCGTGCCGTCACGACGCCATCGAAGGGCGCTTTGACCTGCGTATAGTCGTAATTGATCTTGGCCAATTCGGTATTGGCCTGCGCCTGTTCCAGATTGGCTTTGTCATTGTCGCGCTGCGCCAGCGCCTTGTCGTAATCGGCCTGGGTGCCGACCTGCCGCTTCAGCAGATCGTCGCGGCGCTGAAATTCCGCTTCGGCCTGCGCCAGCACGGCCCTTGCGCCGTCCTCGGCCGCCTTCGCCTGCTCCCACTTCACCTTGTAGGGCTCGGGTTCGATCTCGAACAGCAACGTGCCCTTCTTTACCAGCGACCCGTCCTTGTAATGGATCGCGGTGACGAAGCCAGGGATGCGGGCGACCAGATCGACGGAGTTCACCGCCGCGAGCGTACCGGTCTCCTCGAGATAGCCAATGACCTTGATGCTCAGCGGATTGGCGACCGCGACCTGCGGCGGGGGCGGCGGAACGTAGCGATTGGGCTCGTCGCATCCGGCGACGAGGAGCGACGCTACGATGGCGAAAGCGGCGGAGATTCGGGAAATCATGGCGGCACATACGATCCCGCGCTCACGGAACTTTGGCAAGCGTCAAAACGAGTAGAGGCAAAACGAAAACCGGCGCCGTTGCGGCGCCGGTTCAACGAAACGTCATGCCGGAGATTTAAGAGCTTGCGTTCAGCACCGTGACCGCGCGGCGGTTCTGCGACCAGCAGGAGATGTCGTTACACACCGCGACCGGCCGCTCCTTGCCGTAGGAGATGGTGCGCATGCGCTGCGGGTTGACGCCGCGCGAGGCGAGATATTCGCGCACGGCCTGGGCCCGGCGCGCACCGAGGGCGATATTGTATTCACGGGTACCGCGCTCGTCGGCATGGCCTTCGATGGTGAAGGTGTATTGCGAATAGCGGTTCAGCCACTGCGCCTGGTTGTCGAGTGTGGCGCGCGCCTGCGGGGTCAGCGTCGATTGATCGGATTCGAAGAACACGCGGTCGCCGACATTGACCACGAAATCCTGCTGGCTGCCCGGCGTCGCAACGCCGCCCGCGCCGGCCTGATCGCCCGGCTTGTTGGCGCACGCCGACACCGCGAGCGCGGCGGCCAGTACGCCGATCAGCCCGACCGCGCGCATCAATCCTCGCAAATCAAAACGGCGCAGGGATTGTCTCACAGCAATCATCCCGGTGACTCCATTCACGTCTTAGAGGAAAGGTTTAAGCCGCGATCGTTAAGCGAACCTTCCGTCAACCTTGACTGCGCCTTACAAAGCGCCCCGAATTGCGACGCTACGCCGCAAACCCTTGTTAATGGTTACCCACGCCTTAACGCCGAAAATGCGGCGAGTCGCGCCCAATTTGCGGTCGTTGCCGCGGTGTTGCGCATAACACACGGGAAAAGCCGGAGTGGCGGGATGCGTCGGCCGACTGCCCGTCGGGCGGTCGGCAGCCCCGGCCGGACAACGCTATGACAGCAGCGGCGACCAGGCCGGGTCGGACGCAAAGCTCGGCGTCGGAATGCGCTGTTCGTTGCGGCCGGTGATGTCCACCGAATAGAGCGCCGGCCCTGCGGAACCCGCGCCTTCGCGGAAGAACATGATCACGCGGCCATTGGGCGCGAAGGTCGGGCCTTCGTTGTGGAAGCCTTCGGTGAGAATGCGCTCACCCGATCCGTCGGTGCGCATGATGCCGATGGCGAAGCGGCCGCCGCCCTGCTTGGTGAAGGCGATGGTGTCGCCGCGCGGCGACCAGACCGGCGTCGAATAGGAGCCTTCGCCGAAACTGATGCGCTGCGCCGGCCCGCCGGTGGACGGCATGATGTAGATCTGCTGCGAGCCGCCGCGGTCGGATTCAAAGCAGATCTGCGCGCCATCCGGCGAATAGGATGGCGCGGTGTCGATCGCCGGCGATTGCGTCAGCCGCGTCGTGGCGCGCGAGCGCAGGTCCATCACGAACAGATTGGAGTTGGAGCCCTGCTGCAGGCTCATGATCACGCGCTGGCCGTCGGGCGAGAACCGCGGCGCGAAGGTCATGCCGGGGAAATTGCCGACGATCTCGCGCTGGTTGGTCTCGATATTGAGCAGGAAGACCCGCGGTTCGCCCTGCCCGAACGACATATAGGTGATTTCCTGCGTCGAGGGCGAGAAGCGCGGCGTCAGCACCAGATCGTCGCCGCGGGTCAGATACCGGATATTGGCGCCGTCCTGGTCCATGATGGCGAGGCGCTTGACCCGGCGGTCCTTGGGGCCGCTCTCGTCGACAAAGACGATGCGGGTGTCGAAATAGCCCTTCTCGCCGGTCAGGCGTTCGTAGATCGCATCCGAGATGATGTGGGCGATGCGCCGCCAGTTTTCCGGCGTCGTCGTATATTGCTGGCCCGCCTGCTGCACGCCGCCGAACACGTCGTAAAGCCGAAAGCGCGCATGCAGCCGCCCGTCACCCTGGCGGACCACGCTGCCCGCCACCAGCGCCTGGGCTTTGATCGCGCGCCAGTCGGGATAATTCGGCGGCACGTCGGCGCCCCGCAGCTTTTCGATGAAGGCGGCCGGATCGATCGGCGCGAACAGGCCCGAGCGCCGCAGGTTATTGGTGACGATGGCCGACACATTGCGTGCGGTCTCCGAATCCGCGGCATTGCCGAAGAAGTCGGGAATCGCGATCGGCATCGGCTGGAAATTGCCTTCGGTGATCTGCAGGCGCACCTGGCTTGCCGCCTCGCGCAGTCCGAAAGCGGATGCCGCGCCGAGCGCGCCGGCACCGAGAAGGAGCGCGCGGCGGCGGGTCAATCCGGCTTGGATGATTCGCGTATCGTTCATGGTCGTCATCAAAGTCCAAACATCGTCCGCTCGTCGAAATCGATATCGATCTCGCGCCAGACGTCATAGGTTTCCTTGCGCAGCATGTTGAAGGGCTGGCTGACCAATACCGCGCGCACGGCGCTGTCACGGAACGCTTCAAAGGCCGGTCCGCTGCCACGCGTCAAGACCTGCGGCGGCGACGCCAGGCGGCCGTCGGGATTGAGCCGGATCACCATCCGGATCACCACTTTCTCCGCCAGCGGCGGCACCGACCAGTTCTGTCGCAGCCGGGCGCGCAGCGCATCGAGTTCGCTCATCGACAGGGTTGCCGCGCTCCCGGTCGGAATGCCAAGCGACGCCGTCGAATTCAGGGTATCGCCGGTCGCGGCCTGACGCCGCGGATCGCGCTTGTCGAGCAGGGAGGCAATGCGCTGCGGATTGAATTCCGGCTGCTTCTTCGGCGCCGGCTTTTTCGGCGGCGTCGGCACCGGTTTCTGCGCCTGCTTCTTTTGCTCTTCCTTTTTCTTCTGCTCGTCCTTCTTCAGCGCCTCGGCGATCGGATCGACCTGCGGCTCGGGCTTCGGCTCAGGCTTGGCGGCGGCTTCCGCCGGCCTCGGAGGCTCAGGTTTGGGCTGAGGCTTGGACTCGGTCTTCTCCACCGGCTTGGGCGGCGGCTGCTCGTCCCGTGCCGCCTGCAATTCCTTCTTGTCGGAGACCTGGGCGGTATGGTCCTCAACCTGCTTCTGCTCGCCTTGTTTCTCGACCAGAGGCTTCGGCGCCTCCTGCAGCTTGGCGGTCTTGGAGCCCGCGGTGAGCTGGCTGAACTCGGTCGGCGTAATGATGTCGACAGGCAGCGACTCCGCCTGCATCGACTCCAGCGGGCTCGTGCTGAAGGTCGCAAGCGCCCACGCCAGAACGGACGCATGCGCGATACTCGATATGGCGAGCCCCGTCCTCATCGCTCGTAGGTCACGTCCCCTGCTCGACCTCGGTGACCAGCGCCACGCGGCGGAAACCCGCCGCCGACAGCCGCCCCATAACCCGCATCACTGTACCGTAATTCACGTTCTTGTCGCCCCGCACATAGATTCGCTCGTCGGCACCGCCGCGGGCTTCGGTGATCGCTTTCAGCTTCGGCACCAGTTCCTCGACCTTGATCTCCGAATTCATCAAGTAGACTTCGCCCTTGGTGTTGACCGTCACCGTCAGCGGCTCCTTGTCCTGGTCCAGGCTCTTGGCCTGGGTCTGCGGCAGATCGATCTGCACGCCAACCGTGAGCAGCGGCGCCGACACCATGAAAATGATCAGCAGCACCAGCATCACGTCGACCATCGGCGTGACATTGATTTCGGACATCACCGGCTTGCGGCGATGCCGCCGCCGGCCCTGGACGCCTTCGCCGCCGCCGCCACCCATGCCCATCGATCAGCCCCCGCGCTCGTCGATCTGACGTGACAGGATGGCCGAGAATTCGTCGGCGAAGCCCTCCAGCCGGTGTGCCTGCTTGTTCACCTCGGCCACGAACTTGTTATAGAAAATCGTCGCAGGAATGGCGGCAACAAGGCCGATCGCGGTGGCGAACAGCGCTTCGGCGATGCCCGGCGCCACCACCGCAAGCGAGGTGTTCTTCGAGGCGGCGATCGACTGGAAGCTGTTCATGATGCCCCAGACCGTGCCGAACAGGCCAATGAAGGGCGCCGCGGAACCGACCGTCGCCAGCACCAGCAGACGCCGCTCGAGGCGGTCGATCTCGCGCGTGATGGTCACGTCCATCACCTTGTCGATCCGGGTCTGCAGGCCGGCAAAGGACCGCGCGTGACCTTCGAAGCTGCGCTTCCATTCGCGCATCGCCGCCACGAACAGGGCCGCCATCGAATGCGTCGGCTTCGCCGACAGCGTGCGATACAATTCTTCAAGGGACTGGCCGGACCAGAAGGCCTGTTCGAACCGGTCCATGGCGCTCTTGGTGCGACGGAATAGAAAATATTTGTCGATCGCGATCGCCCAGACCCAGATCGAGGCGACGAGCAGCCCGATCATCACCGCCTTGACGACCCAGTGCGCCTGCCAGAACAGGCCGAGCATCGAAAGATCTGGCGAGACGTGCACGTCCATTGGGTCATCTCTCCGGCGCCTTGCGGCACGCGTCTGCAGCGGACCGGCCAGGCGCGGCGCACCAAGCCGGGTTAAATCGGGAAGTCGGGACGCGCCCGCGCGTCCGCGGCACGCACGATCCGATTGTCACGAGGTCTGCGCCGTCCCACCCGGCAGGTCGACGAAATCCCCGTGAAACTTGGCCAAACTAGGGCGCGTCCCGGCCTCCCACTCTCCTAACCAGCGCCCATTGTGGTTAAAACTTGGTTACGACCAGACGACGAAAATGCGCGTCGCCGCGGCCGTGCCTGACCCCTGCCCGATTCGGAAAGAGCCATGGGCCGTCTTCTCATTCTTGCCGCCAATTTGCTGCCGCTCGCGGGCGTGTGGTTGTGGGGCTGGGACGTCTTCCAGGTGCTGATGCTTTACTGGGCGGAGACCGTGATCCTGGCCGGCTGGACGCTGGCGCGCATTGCCACCCTGCCCGCGGACCTCCTTGGGACGCTGAAGGTCAATGGCAGGGAACGACGCGGCACCAACCTGACGATGACGCTGTTCTTCGCCTTTCACGCCGGCATGTTCATCACCGTGCACCTGATTTTCCTGCTGGTGCTGTTCTCGGGCGACTGGTCGGATCGGATGACGCGACCGCTGTCGTTCCTCTACGCCCTGTTTATCGAATCGGGGGCGTGGGCCCCTCTCATCCTTGCCTTCCTCGGCGGACTGATCGGCTTTGTCACTGCAATCCCGCAACCTGCCTTGGTGACGCGGCTGATGCACCGGCTGGATCCGCGTCAGCCGGCTTTCTCGCGCATGGGCTCGATCCGAAGCAGCACCATGTCGGACCGCTGGTCGGCGGCCTTTATGCCCGCATCATCGTCATGCAGTTCGGGATCATTTTCGGCGCCTGGCTTGCGCAGCGCTACGGCAACAAGGCGCCGCTGATGATCGTGATCGTGTTGAAGTCGCTGATCGAATTGCGCGACTGGGCGCCATGGCAAATGCCGTGGAAAGCATCGGTGAATAAACGGGCGGTGACATTCGGCAAAGACGAATCGGCGCCGCAATAATCCGCCGGAACGGCAAAGAAAAACGCCCGCCGGATGCTCTTCCGGCGGACGTTCCAAAGAATGTTACGCCACGCGAACGTGTTACGCTTGGGGCGATTCCGGCGAGGGAGGCGTGATGTCCTGGCGGCCACGGCGCTGCGCCATGAACTGATCGAACTCGGCCTTGTCCTTCGCCTCGCGCAGGCGGACCAGGAATTCCTGGAACTCGCGCTGCTCATCCTCGAGCCGGCGCAGGGTCTCGGCACGATAGTCATCGAAGGCACGGTTGCCGGACGAGGGCGGCGCCCAGAAACCGCCGCCACCGCTGCCACCGCCGCCCTGCATGCGCTCGCGCATGCGGTCCATCTTCTCCTGCATGCGGGACATTTTGCCCTGCCAGCGTTCCATGCCGTAACGACTGCAAGCCATCCGACCGCTCCATACCGTGAAGGCCAGAAGGGCGAGACCGATCGGCCACCACACGATGAAGCCGAGCACCGTCAGGAGAATCCAGGCGCCCCGGCCGTGTTCGTCAATCTTGTCCGTGAGTGTCATCGCGTTCATCGCATCCCTCATGGCTCAGATGTGAATGTTAATAACATTCACATAGCGGTAGCCCAGCGTCACGTCAAGACCGGCGCTTCACGTGTGCGTTATTTCGGCCGCATCAAACCTGGGCTCACCGCCCCGCTCGAGGGTATCGGACTCACCGCCCGTGCAGACCAAGACCACTCAGATAGACAAGGACTCCCGCTTCCAAAAGGTCCTCGGCCGACATTGGCATGGCGCGCTGCGATCCGTCGCCGCGCGCGAAGAGCGAAGCAATTCCGTGCGATAAGGCCCAGATGTGCAGCGCCATCATCAGCGCGGGCGGCCGCTTGCCCTGCGGCAAAAGCGCCGAGAGCACCTCGCAGGCATTGCGCACAACGGCAAAGGCGCGGTCCCCGGCCGCGCGCAATTCCGGGCTGGCATTGGGGGGAATTCCAGCCTCGAACATGGCGGAATAGAAGGCGGGCTCTGACCGCGCGAAAGCGAGATAAGCTTTTCCAAGCCGCTCGAAGGCCTGTTGCGGAGCGGGCTTGCCGTCGTCCCAGGCTTTCGTCAGCTGATCGGCAAAGGCTTCGAAGCCGCGCCGCGCCACATCGGACAGAAGTTCGTCGCGGTCACGATAGTGCCGGTAAGGTGCCGCCGGGCTCACGCCGGCCCAGCGTGCGGCGTCGGCGAAGGTGAAGCCCGCCGGCCCCTTCTCCGCGATCAGGTCGAGCGCGGCCCGCACCAGGGCTTCCTTCAGATTACCATGGTGATAGCCGCGATCCGTGCCGCGTTTCCAGCTCATGTGAAGGGGCTTAACATGCGCCGCAGGGTGCCGTCGATGGCCCGCGGCGCCCTGATCAATACGGGACCTGGGCAAGCCCCGGCACATTGTCGGGCCGCGGGCCAGGCGCATCCCACAGAAAGCGGCGCTCCTCCTGACGGATCGCGACATCGTTGATGGAGGCCTCGCGCCGCTTCATCAGCCCGGCCTCGTCGAACTCCCACTGCTCGTTGCCGTAGGAGCGGAACCACGCGCCGCTGTCGTCGTGCCATTCATACTGGAAGCGCACGGCGATCCTGTTGCCGTGAAAGGCCCACAGGTCCTTGATCAGGCGATAGTCGTGTTCCTTCGCCCATTTGCGGGTGAGAAAGTCGACGATGGCATCGCGGCCGACGAAAAACTCCGAGCGATTGCGCCAGGTGGAGTCCGGCGTATAGGCGAGCGAGACCTTTACCGGGTCGCGCGAATTCCAGGCATCCTCGGCCATGCGGACTTTCTGCCGCGCGGTCTCTTCGGTGAAGGGCGGAAATGGCGGACGCGACATGCAGGGCTCCCTGCTTCTGGCTAACCGGCCGCAACGTCTTGCCGATCAGGCTCGCCTGGAGTCAAGCGCAGGTCAGGCGCAATTCACGAACCTGCCGCGTCATGATCGGCTTTCATCGCGATCCGCAACGGCTTCGGGATCGGCTTCGCCCGCCCGCCGGAGATGAAGGCGACCCGGACATCGGCCTGCACCAGCAATTCGTCGCCGCGCATCACCCGCTGGCGGATCGTGACGGAAGCCCCCTTCACCTCGTTCGGCTCGCTGATCACCGTGAGGATATCGTCCATCCGTGCGGGTTTCAGGAAGTCCAGCGTCATCGACCGCACCACGAAGGCAAAGCCCGGGGCCTCGTCTTCGGTCTGCTCGAATAGCACGCGGTGATCGGCGCCGATCAGCCGCAGATAGTTGGTGCGCCCGCGCTCCATGTAGCGCAGGTAATTGGCGTGGTAGACAATGCCGGTGAAGTCGGTGTCTTCGTAATATACGCGCACAATGAAGGTGTGGCGCCCGTCACGCAGTTCGCCGTCGAGAGGAACGGATGTCATAACTTCGCGTCGCCCGCTTGCGGAAGCGCGCGTTATACCAATCTTCCCGGCGATACCAACCTCATCGCGCGGGACGCGGTTGTCCCGCCTGCTCCACGACCGGGTCAAGCCGGTATAGAAATCCCTCCGCAGCATCGGTGATGACGTAGAGCAAGCCGTCCGGGCCGATCCGGACATCGCGGATGCGTCCGATTTCCTCATGCAGCAGCCGCGTCTCGCGCCAGCCTTCGCCATCCTGGTCGAGCCGCAGCAACGCCTCGCCGGCCAGCGCGCCGACCCACAGGATGGGCCTCGCTCCGGCGCTATCGATCGCAAGACCGGACGGGGCCTGAGCCGGCGGCTCGCCGAACACATGGTCGGGCTGCTCCATGCCTTCGCGGACTTTGCCGCCCGGCATCGGCGTTCCATCATAGCCGATCCCGTGACCAATCACCGGCCAGCCGTAATTGCGCCCGGGCCGGATCAGATTCAATTCATCGCCGCCCATCGGCCCGTGCTCGACGGCGTAGAGATCGCCGCGCGCCTCGTCGAAGGCGAGCCCCTGGGAGTTGCGATGGCCATAGCTCCAGATTTCCGGCTTCGCATCCATCTGGCTAAAGAAAGGATTGTCCGGCGGCACGCTGCCATCGGTGCGAATGCGGACAACCTTGCCGAAATGATTGTCCAGATGCTGCGCGCGATCCTGCTCCCAGCGGTCGCCGATCGTGAGAAACAGGTGACCATCGCGCGTGACCGCGAGCCGGCCGCCATATTGCTCGTCCCGCTCGGCCGCGGTGCTTTCGAACAGCATGGTTCGTGCTTCGAGCCGCCTGAAGTCGCGGCTCAGCCGCGCGCGCATCACGCGCAGCGCGGACCGTGTCCGGTCGCCATGGACATAGGAGAAATAGATCAGCCGGTTGCTTGCGAAGTCCGGATCGACGGCGACGTCCAGCAATCCGGCCAGCCCGCCCTTGAAGATTGGCGGCAGGCCCGTCACTTCGCGCACCACGCCATCCGGCGTCACCCGCTGCAGTCGCCCGACCCGTTCGGTCAGCAGGAGCGAGCGGTCCGGCAGAAAGGCGATCGACCACGGGAACTCGAACGTGCCGCCAATTCGTACCGGCTCCAGCGCCGCCATCTGCGTTTCCGGCTCGCTGACATCGGCAACAGAGCGCGCCTGCGCCTGCGGCGGCATCAGGAGCGCAAGGGCGCAAATGACCATCGCCACCGGCCGCCACACATAGCTGCGCGGCCGGTATCCCATTCCCCATACTTGCATGTCCGTTCCCCGCTGCCTTCGTGCAGGGTTAAACGCCGCACATCGCGTTATCTGCGATCGATTTCGCAGCATGCGACAATTGGCGTCAAGTGCGCGCGACCGCGAGGCGAGCGGTTCAATCTTCCTGACCGAACAGTCCGAACTGCGCCGGATCGCGCGCCGGTTCGGCAAGACCGAGATGGCGAAACGCGTGGCCGGTGAGAAGGCGTCCGCGCGGGGTGCGCTGCACGAAGCCCTTCTGGATCAAGAACGGCTCGATGATGTCCTCGATCGCATCGCGCGGCTCGGACAGCGCGGCTGCGATGGTCTCGACGCCGACCGGCCCGCCGCCGTAATTGAGCGCGATGGTGGTGAGGTAGCGCCGGTCCATCGCATCGAGCCCGGCGGCGTCGACCTCGAGCGCACCGAGCGCCTTGTCGGCGACCGCGCGGTCTATCGCGGCATTGCCCTGCACATCGGCGAAATCACGCAGCCTCCGAAGTAGACGGCCCGCGATGCGCGGGGTGCCGCGGGCGCGCCGCGCGATCTCATTGGCGCCGTCGTTCGTGATGGCGACGCCAAGCACGCGGGCGCCGCGCGTCACGATCTGCTCGAGTTCGGCTTCGGTGTAGAAATCGAGCCGCACCGGAATGCCGAAGCGGTCGCGTAGCGGATTGGTGAGGAGCCCGGCGCGGGTGGTCGCGCCGACCAGGGTGAACTTCGACAATTCGATCTTCACCGAACGCGCAGCGGGACCTTCGCCGATGATAAGGTCGAGCTGGAAGTCCTCCATTGCCGGATAGAGGATTTCCTCGACCTGCGGATTGAGCCGATGAATTTCATCGATGAAGAGTACGTCTCGCTCTTCGAGATTGGTGAGGAGCGCTGCGAGATCGCCCGCCTTGGAGATCACCGGACCGGATGTGGCGCGGAAATTCACACCCAGTTCACGGGCGACGATCTGCGCCAGCGTTGTCTTGCCCAATCCCGGAGGACCGACAAACAGCACATGGTCGAGCGCCTCGCCGCGCGCCCGCGCCGCTTTGATGAAGATTTCGAGATTGGCGCGCGCCTTTTCCTGTCCGATGAACTCGGAAAGCTTCTGCGGACGCAGTGAGGCTTCGGCGAGATCGTCGTCGCGGCGTTCGGCGGAGACGAGGCGGGTGGCGCTCACTTCTTGCCCCGCCAGTATTTGTTCGGCAGCAATTCGGAGATCAACATCACCGACGGCTCCGGACCGTTCGGCACGATCACCCGCGCCTTCGGATCGTAGTCGTGAATCAGTTCGCGGCAGGAGCCGCAGGGCGACACCACCTTGATGGTCTGGTCCTCCTCATGCGGACGCGGGTGGCGCACCGCGACGATGGTATCGATGCCGTTGTCGCCGGCTTCGGTGATCGAGCGCCCGATCGCGATCGCCTCGGCGCAGACCGCCATCCGCCCGAGATAGGCGTCGATATTCACGCCGGTGATGATGCGGCCGTCGCGCGTGCGCATCGCGGCGCCGACCTCCTGCCACTCGTTGCGATAGCGCGTCTTGATCGCCTCAATCGCTGCGGCGATCAGTTCCTTGTCTTGATCGGTCAGGCTCGACACGCTTCCACCTTAGTCGCTACTTCGAAAGTTCTTTCAGGCCGAACCGGATCAGTTTCGCGGTATCGGCGCCCTCGCCCGCTTCCCGCGCGGCGGAAGCAATCGCCGCGGCCGCCTGCGGCTGACCATAGCCGAGATTGACCAGCGCGGAGACCGCATCGCGCACCGGCTGCGGCGCGCGGTTCTCGTCGACGTCCGCCGAAAGCCGCACCACCGCGGGATCGATGTCGCTGAAGGCCGGCGTCTTGTCCTTCAGCTCGGTGACGATGCGCTCAGCCACTTTCGCGCCGACACCCGGCGTCCGCGCAATCGCCGCCTTGTCGCGCAGCGCAATCGCGTTCGCAAGCTCGGAGGGGCGCAGCGTCGACAGCACCGCAAGCGCCACTTTCGCCCCCACCCCCTGCACCGTCTGCAGCAGCCGGAACCATTCGCGCTCCAGATCGCTGGCAAAGCCGAACAGCCGGATCTGGTCCTCGCGGACATGGGTCTCGATCGACAGCGTGGCAGGCTCGCCCGCAGCCGGCAGCGATTGCAGCGTGCGCGCGGAGCAATGCACCTGATAGCCGACGCCGTGGACGTCGACGATCACGTAATCTTCACCATAGGAATCGATAACGCCTTTGAGCTTGCCAATCATTGCCGGATCGGGTGCGAATCGTGCCCTTCCATTAGAGCATGGATTTCCCCACCCTCAGGACGGTTTAATGACCGATTTCGCGGCGCTTTTCAAAGAACCCTGGTCGAAGCTCGACCCGGATACCGCGGCCATCCTCAACCGCATCTACACCAATGCCGGGGCCGAGGCGCCGATCTTCACCCGCACCCCGCAGGGCGCGCGCGATCTGATCAACCGGTTTCTGCCGTTCTATGTGTCAGCCGGGGCGCCCGCCATTGCGCATGTCGAGGAACGCCGCATTCCCGCCGCGAGCGGCAGCATCCGGATCCGCCTCTATCACGACAATGTCGCCGCGCCTGCTCCGGCCATCGTGTTCCTGCATGGCGGCGGCTTCGTGACCTGCGATATCGATGTGTATGACGGCGTCGCGCGCCAGCTTGCGAAACGATCCGGCCTGCGGGTGGTCAGCGTGGATTATGGCCTTGCGCCGGAGCATCCGTTTCCCGTCCCGCTCGACGATTGCATTGCCGCGATCCGCTGGGTGGCCGCCAATGGCGCGGAATGGGGGATCGACCCCGCGCGGATTGCCGTTGCGGGCGACTCGGCTGGCGCCAATCTCGCGCTCGCGGCAACGATCGCGCTGCGGGATGCTGGACATTCTCCGTTGCGCGGGGCCGCGCTGATCTATGGCTGTTATGCGCCCGATCTCGACACCGTGTCCGGCAAGGCTTATGGCGGCGGGCCCTACCTGATCTCCAGTCCCGAAATGGCGTGGTACTGGAATCACTATCTGTCGAACGCGGCCGACCGCAAAAATCCGCTCGCCGCGCCACTTTACGCGGACCTTCACGGATTGCCGCCGCTGTTCGTCACCGCAAGCGAGTTTGATCCCTTGCGCAACGATTCCGAGATGCTGGCCGAGCGGTTGAAGGGGGCGGGCGCGAATGTCGAATTCCGGCTCTGGCTCGGCACCATCCATGCGAGCGTCAACCTGATGGGCTGGATCGCGGCGATGGCTCCGCGGGTGGACGAGGTTTGTGCCTTCCTGCGACAGGTGACCGGCAAAGCCTGAAGGTGCGCGATCTGAACCAAACCCGTTCCGGCGCGTTACGCTGTTCGTTTCGCTCGCAGGACAATCATGGTCAGCACAGCACGGGAGTTACGCACCGGCCGTTCGGTCTGGGACGGCCGGCGCGCCGACAAGGTCCGCCATGCAAGACTTCGCTCCGACCTCGCCGCCGACGTGCTGGTCATCGGCGCGGGCATCACCGGCGCAATGATCGCCGACGCGCTGGCGCAATCGGGGCTTGAAGTCATTGTGGTCGACCGGCGGGACGATCCGGTGAAGGGCTCGACCGTGGCCTCCACGGCCCTTGTGCAATACGAGATCGATACCCCGCTCTCGATGCTCTACCGCAAGATCGGCAAGGCCGATGCGAGGCGGGCGTGGCGGCGGTCGCGGCTCGCGGTGGAATCGGTCGCCGCGCGTCTGACTGAGCTGTCGGTGCCGGATGTCACCCGGCGCGACGGGCTTTATCTTGCCGGCAATACGGTTGACGCCCAGGGCCTCGAACGCGAGCACGCCGCCCGCCGCGAGGCCGGCCTGCCCGACCGGCTGCTGTCGCGCAAACAGCTGAAAGACCGCTTCGGCTTGGCGCGATCCGCAGCGCTGCTCGGCTACGGCAATCTCGCCATCGACCCGCGCAAGGCGGCGCATGCCATGCTGGCCGCCGCAATCGGCAACGGCGCGCGGGTCTATGCGCCGGTGGACATCACGGACATCGACTGCCACGCGCGCAGCGCCACAGCGATTACCGATAGCGGTCATGCCATCAAATGCCGCTATCTGGTGATGGCGACGGGCTACGAATTTCCGAAATTCGTCCCGATGCGCGGCCACAAGATCATCTCGACCTATGCGATCGCCACCGTGAAGCAGCCGAAACGGCTATGGCCAGAACAATGCATGATCTGGGAGGCGTCTGAGCCCTATTTGTATCTTCGCACCACGCCGGAAGGCCGCATCATCTGCGGCGGCGAGGACGAGGATTTTTCCGACGAGGAAAGGCGCGACGCCCTGCTGCCGCGCAAGACCAGGACGCTGCAGAAGAAGCTGCGCAAGCTTCTGCCGGGCGTTTCCACCGATATCGACTTCGCCTGGTGCGGATCGTTCGGCCAGAGTGGCACCGGCCTGCCGAGCATCGGCGCGATCCCCGGCATGCCGCATTGCTTTGCCGCGCTCGGCTATGGCGGCAACGGCATCACCTATTCGCGCATCGCGGCCGACATCATCGCGAGCGCAGTCAACGGCCGCGCGGATTGCGATGCGGATCTGTACGGCTTCAGAGAAAGCTAGCCCGATGCAATCCTGAGCAACGCGCTCTGGCGGTGATGCGCATGCGTGATCGCGATCGCCAACGCATCGGCCGCGTCGTCGGTACGCGGATCGGCCTTTGGCAGCAGTACCCCGATCATCATCCGAATCTGCGATTTCTCCGCGTGGCCTGCGCCGACAATGGTCTTCTTCACGAGGTTGGGCGCATATTCGGCGACCGCGAGCCCGGCGCGCGCCGGAATCAGCATGGCGATGCCGCGCGCCTGTCCGAGCTTCAACGTCGAAGCGCCGTCCCGGTTGACGAATGTGGCCTCCACCGCCGCCTCGTCGGGCGCGAATTCCTCCAGGACGCGCGAGAGCCCGTCATGGATCGCGACCAAGCGGGTTGCGAGGCTGGCGCGGTCTTGCGTCTCCACCGAGCCGCAGCCCAGGAACAGCAGCCGGTTGCCCTCGCAGGCGATCATGCCCCAGCCGGTGCGGCGGAGGCCGGGATCGATGCCGAGAATGCGAATCGGACGCTGCATGCGGGAAAAGACATAGCACGGGATGCATGGAAGGCCCGCGCAGGCGTCCATCCCCTTGCTTGCAAACCGGTGATAGGGAGTTTCGGCCGGAACGTGACGTGACAGACTTTTCCACCACAGCCGCGAATCTGATCACGGATTCGCGTTTTGCCGCTGCGATTGCCGTGGCCCTGATTTCGGGGCTGGTGCGCGGCTTTTCCGGATTCGGCTCGGCACTCATTTATGTGCCGCTGATGTCGGCGATCTACGAGCCGCGGATCGCGGCGGTGACGCTGCTGATCACCGATTTCGCCGCCAGCGCGCCGTTCACCGTATCGCAGACCTGGCGCTGCAATTGGCGCGAGGTGGCGCCGGTGTCGCTGGCCGCGATCCTCACCATCCCGCTGGGCGTCGCCGCGCTGGAATATCTCGATCCCGTCATTCTGCGCTGGTTCATCGCCGTCCTTGTCACGACGCTGCTTGTGGTGCTGGTTTCCGGCTGGCGCTATCACGTCGAGCCGAAGCTGCCGGTCTCGGTGGGTGTCGGCCTTGTCGCGGGCGTCGGCGCAGGGGCGGTGCAGATCGCGGGTCCGGCCGCGATCATCTACTGGCTCGGCGGGCCGAGCCGGGCGGCCGTGATCCGCGCCAACCTGATGGTCTATTTCGCCATCCTCGCGATCGCGTCCTTCATCGCTTATTCCGCGCGCGGATTGTTCACCGCCGATGTCCTGACGCTGTCGCTCCTGCTCGGCCCGGTCTTCATCGGGGCGATGGCTTTGGGCGCCTTCCTGTTCCGCGGCGCGTCGGAAAACGCCTACCGGCGCGTGGCCTATGCCATCATCGCTCTGTCGGCTTTGGTGAGTCTGCCGCTTTTCGACGAGCTGTTTCGCTAGCCGGGAGATCGGCCGCGCGCGCGAAGTCGCCGCGCTCGCGCAACCAAGATGCCGCGAGCCCAAAAACAATGCCCCAGAACGGCGCGCCGATCATGAAGATCGGCACATCGGCGACCGTCACCAGGAAACACACCAGTGCGCCGAAAGTGAATTTCCCGCCGAACGAAGTTTGAAAAGCCGTCTGCAGCGCCGGCAATATGGCAAGTCCCGCAAGCGTCGCGATGAAGGCGGGCGGCGTCGCCAGCAACAGCCGCGTGAAGAACGGAGCCGTCAGACCGAAGCCCAACGCAAGAACACCGACAAAGACGCCGGCGGTGTATTGCCGCGCTTTTTCGCCGGAACTCGCAAGGATCGCGTTGGCCGGTCCGGTCAGGCAGGTCGAGACCGCACCGAACATCGCGGTGACCAGAGAGCCTGCGCCGCAGACGAACGTGATGGCGTTGACCGGCGGCTTATGCCCGCTCGCCGTCAGGATCGCGATGCCCTGCCCGTTTTGCACCACCAGCACCGTCACCGCGAGCGGTATGACCAGTTCGACCATGGCAGGCCACGAAAATTGCGGCGCATACAACTTCGGAGCTGCGAATTCGAACAAGGCGCCGGCCGGCGGATTGAATGCTCCAAAGAGCCAGACGGTGACGGCGCCACAGATCAGGGCAACGATCAGCGGGGGCGCATGGCGCGCGAGCCGCGGCATTGTCGACAAAATGAAGAACGGCACCGCCATCGAGAATGCGATCCAGAAGCCGTCGCGGAAGGCGTGGACGAGATCGACGCCAAAGCGCAGAAAAACGCCGGCAACCATCGCCATCACGATCGGCATCGGGATCGCATCCATGACGCGCCGGACGAGGCCGGTCAGGCCGAGCACCGCCATCAGAAGGCCGGTCGCGAGGAACGCCCCGATAATCTCCGGAAAGGACACATGCGAAAGGGCCGGCCCAACCAGTACGGTGCCGGGGATGGTCCAGAAAAACGCAAGCGGCTGCCGGTACAGAAACGAATAGGCAATGGTGATCAGGCCGTTGACGAAAAAGGCGGCGAAGATCCAGGAAGCGAGATCGGACTCCGAAAGGCCGCCGCGTGCGCCGACCGACAGGATGATCGCAACCGGCGCGGAACAGGCAAACAGGAATGCAACGACAGCATTGCCCGCATAGACCGGACCGAAATCGCGCCAAGGCCGCGACGGCAACGGCAAGCCAGGCTTTTCAAGCAGCACGAAGGCCGGCCGCGGCTGGGGCGAATGCGGTCCGCGGGCGAACGCCCATGATCACGCACTCATCTTGGACATGAGCTGATCGGACACTTCGAAATTAGCATAGACGTTCTGAACGTCATCGTGCTCTTCGAGCGTCTCGATCATGCGCAACAGCTTTTCGCCCTGATCGTCGTTGACTGCGAGGGTGTTCTGCGGCTTCCAGATCAGCGCCGACTTGCGCGGCTCGCCGAATTTTGCCTCCAGCGCCTTGGAAACCTCGGCGAGGGTATCCTGCGCCGTATAGATTTCGTGTCCACTTTCGCTCGACACCACATCCTCGGCGCCGGCCTCGATCGCGGCTTCCAGCATGTCGTCCGGACTTGCGACCTTGGCGTCGAACTCCACCACCCCGACATGGTCGAACATGAAGGACACCGCGCCGGTTTCGGCCATGTTGCCGCCGTTCTTGGTGAAGGCTGCGCGGACATCGCCTGCGGTACGGTTGCGGTTGTCGGTCAGCACCTCGACGATCACGGCAACGCCGCCGGGCCCATAGCCCTCGTAGCGGACCTCGTCGTAATTCTCCGCTTCGCCGCCCTGACTCTTCTTGATGGCGCGTTCGATATTGTCCTTCGGCATGTTGTCCGCACGCGCCGCGAGGATGGCTGCGCGCAGCCGCGGATTAAAGTTCGGGTCCGGCAGGCCCATCTTGGCGGCGACGGTGATTTCGCGCGCCAGCTTGGAAAAGATTTTGGAGCGCGCCTTATCCTGCCGCCCCTTGCGGTGCATGATATTCTTGAACTGGGAATGACCTGCCATTGACCCTTGTGTCCTGTATCCGACGCCCGCTTCGTGCTGCGGCCTGCCCGCGAGCGGCAAACCACCGCAACAGCTGCAAATTGATCGATGCGGGCGCGTTATAGGACGGCGGGCAAGCCAACCTCAAGCCCGTCCTGCGGCGGGGCTTGCGCGAACCATCTGGCCAGGGCGTTGGCTTTGACCGCCGACCGCTAATCTCGTCCTGCGGCGGCCTCGCTGCCGAGCCAGGTGTCATTCTCCATCACCACCCGGCAGGGCTCGGCTGCATTGGATCGTCGCGCGCAGGCCGCAAGCGCGGCCTTCCGCGCGCCTTCTAGCGTCGACACGCCAAACTGGGTGAAGTGATGCTTGCCATCCGGCGTCTGCACCATGACCTTGAATGTCGGCGCCGCAACATAGCGGTCGACAAAGCCGCGATGTCGGCTGTCGAGCCTGAGCAATTTCATCAGCTCCGCGACATTCTCGCGTCGCGCCGCCGGTAGCCCATGGAAGCGTAGAAATGCGTCCATCTCCATCAGCCATTGCAGTTTTCCCGCGGCCGCATTGAACAGGCTGTGCCCGTCATTGCCGAACTTGTCGTACATCACGAGCTTGACGTCGCCGCCGCCGTCGAGAAATGCCGCCTGCAGCCGTTCGACCAGTTCCGGCGCAAAGAAGCTGTCGTTCTTGGCGTAGATCCAGAGATTGGGCACCCGGCTCTTTTCTCCGAATTCCCGATAGGCGTTCACCAGCACGTCTTCCTTCGGACAATCGCGCATCCGCAAGCCTCCGGAAACGCTGACCACCGCGCGCAGGCTGGGAGGATTGCGCGCCGACCACGCAACCACCGCGGAACCGCCCGCCGAGACCCCGATGGCGATGACCCGCTCCGGGTCGGCGTCCGGGCGCTTCGACACTGCCTCGAGCGCCCCCTGCAAATCGTCGGCGTCAGCGGCAAAGCGTTCGGTAAAGCTCGTGGTGGCGCAGGAGACCTGCGCCGGCATCGGGCCATCCGACTGGCCAAAGCCGCGCCGCATCACGACAACGGCAAGCCAGCCGCGCCCGGCGAGATCGCGCGCCGGACCGGCATAGTCGGCCGCCTTGCTCTCCAGCATGTCGGAAAGGTGCGATGACTTGCCATGGGTGATCAGCGCGACCGGAAGCTTGCCGTCAAGATCGGCGCGCTTCACCACCAATGCCTCAAGGCGCACATTGCGGCCCTCGATCACGGCACGCAAGAAAGCGCGTTCGACGACGAATTCCTCCGCCGCCGATTGCGCGCGCGTTTCACAGCTCGAAACTGCCGCGAACACGAGTATCGCCGCTGCAATGACAAGCCGCGGCGCGTTCAGACGCCACAACAACGGCAAATATCGGTCAGCGTGCATCGCTTCACTTCCGCCATTGCCATTCGATACCATGGACCGATGACGCCGATCTAGCGGACCGTCGGTGCGGCCGGACCGGCAGCAACACGCTCGGGGGAAGCCGGGCCCACCCAGGTATCGTTCTCCATGATCACGGTACATGGCTCGGTGGTTTTGTGACGGCTCTGGCAATTGTCCAGCGCGGCCTTGCGGGCAAGCTCCAGCGTTGATGCGCCGAACTGCGTCATGAAGTTCTGGCCGTCCGGGGTCTGTACCATCACCTTGAAGGTCGGCGCGGCGAGATATTGATCGACAAAGCCGCGGCTGCGCTCGGCAAGCTTGAGCAGCATCATCAGCTCGTTGCCGCGCTCGCGCTGGGTCGACGGCAGATCGTGGAAGGCGAGAAAGGCGTCCATTTCCATCAGCCATTTCACCCGGCCGCCCGCGTCGGCGAAAAGGGTGTGCCCATCGTTACCGAACTTGTCGAACATGACGAGCTTCACGTCGCCACCGCCATCGAGATAGGCCGCCTGCATGCGCTCGACGAGCTTTTGCCCGAACAGGCTGTCATTGTTGGCATAGACCCAGATCGAGGGAACACGGCTCGACGCGCCGTAATCCTTGAATGCATTCACAAGAGGGTCTTCCTTCGGACAATCGGGCGTCTGCAATCCGCCGGACACGTTGACGACGCCCTTCAGGTTCTTCGGGTTGCGGGCGGCAAGCGCCATCACCGCAGCGCCGCCGGCGGATACGCCGATTGCAATCGCCCGGTCCGGATCGGCGTCAGGGCGCCGAGCGGCCGCCTCGAGCGCGCCTTGCAGGTCGTCGGCATCGGCTTCGAATACGCCGGCAAAGGTTTCAGACTGGCAGGTGACGTTGACCGGGATCGGGCCGTCCGACTGGCCGAAACCGCGGCGCAGCACCACGACCGACAGATAGCCGCGCCGCGCCAGGTCGCGAGCATAGGGCGCATAGTCGCTCGCGCGCAACGCCAGCATGTCGGCGAGGTTGGCGGACTTGCCATGTGTGATGAGCGCCATTGGCAGCGGCCCCGACAGATCGGCGCGCTTGACAACGAAGCCTTCCAGCCGCACCGGCTTGCCGCCGATGGTGGTGCGGAAAAAGGTGCGCTCGGTCACGAATTCATGATCGGGAGCGGCGGGGGTTTGCGCCTGCGCCGTTGCGGCGAAGGTGAGAAGCCCGGCGGCAATAATGGCGCCGGCAAGGTTGCAGCTCAGGCTCCGACCCGGATTGCGCACGGCGGCGCGTCCCTTTGCGCCGCATCCCGTCCCTGACCAGGGTCCGGATTACGCCTGGAGCCAGAAGCGCGGCAGGGCCTCCTCCAGTCGCGCGCCAAGCCGGACAGGAGCCACCCGCGTGGCCAGCCCGGATGCGTCGTCGGTCTCGATCGCCAGCCCGCACAGGGTCGCCGGACCCGTTGCGGCCTCGAACTTGGTCGCAGGAATTCGTCGCAGGAAGCGCGACAGCGGTTCGTCCTTCACCATGCCAATCACGGAATCGTAGTCCCCGGTCATTCCGGCATCGGACTGGAAGGCGGTGCCGCCCGGCAGGATCTGATGGTCGGCGGTCGGGACATGGGTATGGGTGCCGATCACGGCGGTGACCCGGCCGTCGAGGTGATGGCCCATGGCCTGTTTCTCGCTTGTCACCTCGGCATGGAAATCGACAAGAATCGCATCGGCGTCGCGTCCCAAAGTACAGACCTCGAGTTCGCGGTCGATGGCAGCGAAGGGATCGTCCAGTGGATCGATGAAGATGCGGCCCATGGCGTTGATGACGAGCACGCGCGCGCCGTTCTTGGCCTCGATCATCGCCGCGCCCTTGCCGGGCGTGCCCTTGGGATAATTGAGCGGACGGATCATCCGCGGGCTGCGCTCGATGAAGACCAGTGCCTCGCGCTGATCCCACGAATGGTTGCCGAGCGTCACGACATCGACGCCGGCATCGATGAATTCGCGGAAAATGCTTTCGGTGATGCCAAACCCGCCGGCCGAGTTCTCGCCGTTGAGGATGACCAGATCAAGTTTCCAGTCGGCGATCAATCCCGGCAGCCGCTGACTGACGATGGCGCGGCCCGAGCGGCCCACCACGTCGCCGATGAACAAGATGCGCAACCGCGGCTCCCTTAACGCAAGTCGATGACCTCGTTCTCCGTTAGCACAAGGTCGAGTTGCTGGTCGAACGGGGTTGTCGGAACCTTTTCGATTTCCTGCGCCGCAAAAGCGAGCCCGATCGCGGTCACTGGTTTCATGGCACGGATGCGGGCGATGGTGAGATCGTAATAGCCCGCGCCGTAACCGATGCGATGGCCTTCGCGGTCGAAGGCGGCGAGCGGCACCAGCATGATGTCGGGAAAGACTTCCGGTGCATCGGCCTTCGGTTCGCGGATGCCCCAGACGCCGGAGCTGAGTTCGTCGCCGAACGCCCAGGCGCGCATGATCAATGGATTGCCGCGCATGGGAGTGACCGGCAGCGCAAGGCATGCGCCCGCATCGGCAAGCCTGCGCATCAGCGGCACCGGATTGATCTCGCTGCGCATCGGCGAATAGCCCGAGACGATCATGCCCGCTGAAACGGCTAGCGGAAGCGGCCGCTGCGCTACGGATTCGGCTGCCGCCGCACGTTCCGGCGCCGGCAATGCATCGCGCCGGGCCAGCGCGGCTTCCCGCAATTGCTTCTTCTGATGCGCGATGTCGTGGTCCGGCGTCAAAGCCAATTACCCTCGCCGCGGTTCCTTGCGGCGCGCAACCTGGGTGCGCACATGCGTGTGCGTGAGATCGAAGACCTGCTGCATCACGATCTGCTGTAGCTGCGGCGCGTTGTCGATATTGCCGTGGCTGAGCCTTGGATCGTTAGACAGATTGACGTTCTGGAACTGGCCGGGAAAGCCGGGCGGTTCGATCGCCGGACGGCCGAAGCCGTTATTCTGATAGAAGTTTTCGAAGCGCTGCACGTTGGGCGGTACGGTCAGGTTCTCGGTGATGTCGAAAGTCACCGCGAGATCCACCGGAATGGCTGCCTGCGCGAGCCGGTCGGCCACTTGCACCACCGCATTCGAACCAAGCGAATGCCCGATCAGAACGACATGCGCGTTGTCGCCGTTCTGATGGCCGGCGATGATGTCATGGGCGATCGGATCGACATCGGTCCAGCTCCACAGCGTGGTTTGCGAATAACCCTGCGCCTTGAACTGCGCGGCCATCTGATCCATGCCGGTGGAGAACACGCCGAACAGACCTCGGATCAGATAGATCTGCGCCTCTTCGACCTGAATGGCGGGGGGCCGGGTATGCGGGCGTTGCTGCGACAGCGCCACATGAAACGAAAATGCGGTCAGAGCGGAGCTTGCGGCGAGCAGCGTGAAATCCCGGCGCGTCATTCGTGTCATGGTCGGTCCCATCTCAGGCCTGGGGAACTTAGACCCGGGAGGACAACCTGCTCAAGACGCGCGACTTGGCTTTTCAGGCCGCCAGCATCTTCTGGACCTCGTTGACGAGGTCACGCAGATGCACCGGCTTTGACAGCACCTTGGCATGCTTGGGCGCCTGCGAATCCGCGTTCAGCGCCACCGCGGCAAAGCCGGTGATGAACATGATCTTGATGTCGGGATCGAGTTCGGAGGCGCGGCGCGCCAATTCGATGCCGTCCATTTCGGGCATGACGATATCGGTGAGCAGCAGTTCGAACGGCTCCTCGCGCAGCCGCTGATAGGCCGAAAGCCCGTTGTCGTAGGAGACGACGTTGAAGCCGGCATTCTGCAGCGCCTTGACAAGGAAGCGGCGCATGTCGGTGTCGTCTTCTGCAAGCAGGATTTTCGGCAGCTCGTTACTCATCTACTCAACCAATCTTGTGATCCGTCCGGGCGGCCGGGCCGGAAGCTTCCATGGTGAGGACGGAATTTGCAAGATGGCGCCGCTCAAGGTCGGCGGTCCGTGCGCGCTCAGCCCCTGTTCCATTTGCGCGCTGGCGGGTAAATATCGGGTGAAAGGCAGGGCCCGGATGCCCAAAAGCCGTTCAAAAATCTGCATCCGGAGGCGAAAAGGGATACCGGAAAGCGTCCGCGACCCCTATGTTGCGCAAGCACAACGACCCAGCAGATTTCCTTGTTGATGACGGTTTCGGACGAATTCAATCCCCCCTACGACGTGATCGAGCCCGACCATTGGCGCGGTCCTGTCGTGTTCAATTCCCCGCATAGCGGATCGGTGTATCCCCGCACCTTCCTGATGGCGGCGCGGCTCGACCTCGCCACACTGCGGCGCAGCGAGGATGCCTTCGTCGACGAACTGATCGCGGGTGTGGTGACGCGCGGCTATCCGATGATGCGCGCGCATTTCCCGCGCTGCTATGTCGACGTCAACCGGGAGCCCTACGAACTCGACCCGCGCATGTTCGACGGCCGTCTGCCGTCTTTCGCCAATACGCGCTCGATGCGGGTCGCGGGCGGACTTGGCACCGTGGCGCGGGTGGTCGGCGACGCGCAGGAAATATACGATCAACGCATCTCGGTGGACGATGCGTTGCGTCGGATCGAGAGCCTTTACAAGCCGTATCACCGCACCTTGCGCAAATTGTTCACGCGGGTCCACGCGGAGTTCGGCGCTGCAGTTCTGGTCGATTGCCACTCCATGCCCTCGGCCACCGGCTCGCGCGACGACCGTCCGCGCGCCGATGTAGTGATCGGCGATCGCTACGGAACAAGTTGCGTCGCCGCGGTGGCCGATACGGCAGAGCAGGTGTTGCGCTCGCTCGGCTATTCGGTCTCCCGCAACAAGCCCTATGCCGGCGGCTTCATCACCGAGCATTACGGCAATCCGGCTGCCGGTCTGCACGCATTGCAGATCGAATTGAATCGCGCGCTCTACATGAACGAGAATGCGCAGGAACGCATCCCAGCATTTCGCCGCCTGGCGCGCGACATGGAAACGCTCGCCGACGAAATTGCCCAAGTCCCGCTCGAGGAGCTGCGACCCTATCGCGCTGCGGCGGAGTAAGACGGCCAGCGGCGAATTGGATTCTGTATCCGTCCAAGCCGTGGGCAAAGCCTCGAAAGAACAAAGCCTCGAAAGAAAAAGGGCCGCTAGCGAGCTAGCGGCCCAAGTCTAGGGAGGAAACGCCCAAGGAGGGCGGCGGGAATGTGCGAAGCACATTGCCGCGCTGCAGCAATATTGCATTGCGACGCACCAAAAGCAAGTCGAAATGTCAGAGTCACTGACCTATCCCCAGTACCGCGGTTTTCGGCGAGGATCGTCGGAAAATGAATAAGCCAGCGATGCCAATAGGATAAGGCCTGCCTGAAAGGCGAAAACGGTTCGGTATGCATCCACCGCATACCCGCCGCCCGCTGTCGGAAACAGGTCGATGATGAATCCGGTCACGCTCTGGCAAAGGAACGCGCCTCCCATCGTCCCGATATTCATCAAGGTCATGCCGCGGCCGACCACCTGCGGCGGAAACAGCGACTTGCCATGGGCGATTAGAACCGTGACCACCGCCGTGAACAGGCCGATGGCCACAAACCAAATCCACAGCGCGGTCTGTGAAAAAACCCCGCCCCATGCCGCAAGCAGGAGCGCGCACGCGGTCAGGAGCTGCCCGGTCATCACGGGAATCTTGTAACTGCGAAACAGCCGGTCGGTCGGCCCCCACATCACGGCGCCGACAATCTGCGCCACCACCGCCACAAACAGCATGTTGCCGCGCTCGGTGAGGCTGAAGCCGTAGACATGGGTGAGATAGGGCCCGCCCCACAGGCCGACAACGACCACAAAGCTCGAATAACTGGCAAGCTGCATGGCGAACACCCGCCAGAAGGAGGGAACACGCACCGCCTCGAGCGTGCCGGCAAGGCTCTCGCGCAGCGTCTCCCGCGCCGGACGATCACCCTGCGTTTCCTTTACGACCACAGCGACGATGAATGCCGCGGCAAGAACGCATCCCGCAATCACAATGAAGCTTGCGCGCCAGCCAACCAGCACGACAGCGAAGGCAAACGGCGCCGTGGCCAGCAGCGTCCCGAGCGTCCCGAGGCTCATTTGCAGCCCGACCAGCGTCGCGAAGTTCTCCGGCGGGTAGCGTTTGGCGTAAAGCGCCAACGGCGCCATCAGGTAGCAGGACGAGCCAAGTCCCATCAGCACCCGCGCCGTCACCAGCCAGAACGGCGATTCGGCGAAGGCGAACATCAGCGTGCCGGCAATGGCAATGGCGGCGCAGACCAGCATGCAGCGGCGCGGACCGTAGCGGTCGAGCGCCACACCGAGCGGGATCTGCGCGGCGGCGAACGAAAAGAAGAACACGCTCGACAGCAGGCCGACCTCGGAGGCCGACAGCCCAAGCTCGCGTGCCAGATCCGGCGCGATTACGCCGACAGAGTTCCGCAGGAACTGGCTAACAATGTAGATGCCGCCGAGCGCTGTCACGAGCACGAGCGTCTCGCGCGTCGCAAGTGATGCGCGCATCTCCCCCGCTGTCATGGTTCCCGGCCTTCAGGCGGTTATGCAGATGCCAGTCTTCGTGACACGGAGATCGGGTTACGGCAAGGCACGGCTCTTGTTGCCGGCAATCCTGGTATTCGATAGGTGAGAACGGTAACGGGCGGGGCGGCACCGATGACAGCAATCGATTTTGCGGCATTCGTCGAGCGGCTGACCGCCGTGTCGGGCGAGACCATTCTTCCCTTCTTCCGGACCTCGCTTGGCATCGATGACAAGGGACCGGCCGGACGCTTCGATCCCGTTACCGCCGCCGACCGCGCTGCGGAACAGGCGATGCGAACGCTGATCCGACAGAGCTTCCCGGAACACGGCGTGATCGGCGAGGAATTCGGCTCCGAGCGCACCGACGCCGAATATGTCTGGGTGCTCGATCCGATCGACGGCACCAAGTCCTTCATCGCCGGCATGCCGTTGTGGGGCACGCTCATCGCACTGACGCGGCTCGGCGAGCCGGTATTCGGCGTAATGCATCAGCCGTTCATGCGCGAGACCTTTTCCGGCGACGGACTTGCCGCCGAATACCGCGGCCCGGCGGGCAAACGAAGCCTGCGCACCCGCCCCTGCGCCGCGTTGTCCGATGCGATCCTGTTCACCACCAGCCCGCTGCTGATGAACGACGCCGACCGCGCAATCTTTCAGAAGGTCGAGGCAAATGCGAAGCTGTCGCGCTATGGCGGCGATTGCTATGCCTATTGCATGCTGGCGGCCGGCCATATCGATCTGGTCATCGAGACCGAGCTGAAGCCCTACGACATCCTGCCGCTGATCCCGATCCTGGCAGGCGCCGGCGCCGTCGTCACGTCCTGGGACGGCGGGCCAGCCGCGCTTGGCGGCCGTGTCGTCGCGGCTGGCGATGCGCGCGTCCATGCGGAGGCGCTGGCGATGCTGAAGGGATAGCCGCGGCAGCCATTGTGCCAGCTTGCAGGCTGTGGCGTAATTGTCCGTCCAAGCCTTGCGAGCGCACCATGACCGCACCGGACGGTTTCTGGTCGACCGACGATGCCGCCCCCGGCATGGGCCTCAGCTATTGGATCGAAGCGATCTGCGAAGCCTTTCTGGAAATGAAGGCCGACGGCGACCGCGAAAGGTTCGACGCCAGTCTGACCAAATTCCAGTTCGGTCCTATCGATCTGAATTTCGTCGATACCGATCCGCAGGAGGTCTGGCGCACCCGCGCGGCGATCGCCCGCAGCCGCGAGAACTTCTTCTATCTCCTGTACATGCACGAAGGCCATATGGGCGTCGTGCAGCGCGGCCGCGAGGCGGTGATCGCGCCGGGCAATTGCCTCCTGGTGAACAGCCGCGAGCCCTATCGCTTCTCGCTGCCCGACCGCAACAATTGCCTCTCGGTGCAGATCCCGCAGCACTGGATCCGCAGCTGGCTGCCGCATCCGGAAGACGCAACGCTGATCACGCTTGCCGATCATTCGCGATGGGGCGCAACGCTCGGGAGCGCGCTCGGCAATCTGCGGGCTGACACGATGGGCGATATCACGCTCCCGTTCGGCGTGGTCGCGGACCAGATCGGCGCCATGCTGGCGCTGGCCGCGGGCGGCAAGACCCCAACGATGACGCCACACGCTGCGGCGCTGCGCGCCAGGCTGCTGCGCTCTATCGCGGACCAAAGCGCCGATCCCGGGCTTGATCCGTCCGCCATCGCCGCAGCACACGGCATTTCAAAGCGCTACCTGCATCTCGTGATGGCGCAGGGCGGCACGAGTTTCGGCGCGGCGCTGATCGAGGCGCGGCTCAAGCGCGCAAAGGCCATGCTCGAAGACCCACGCTTCGCCCGCATCGCGATCGCCGATATTGCCTGGCGCAGCGGCTTTGCCAATCCCAGTCACTTTGCGCGGCGGTTCAGGCTGCGGTTCGGCGCCGCACCGGGCGATTTCCGCAAGGCCTTGCGCTCCTAGGCGCGAAAGACTGCGCTGGCGGACGCGCATTTTTCCGGCCGCCGTGCATCGTTTCGCCGGATTGAACACAAGGGAAGGGAAACACCATGGGCTATACCTTCGTTCTCGTGCACGGCTCCTGGCACGACAATCGCGCCTGGCAGCCGGTGATCGACCGGCTCGAACAGAACGGCCACAAGGTCTATGCGCCGACTATCGCAGGCCACGCGCCGAACGACCGAAAAGACGTCACGCATGAAGATTGCGTCCGCTCGGTCGTGGACTTCATTAAGGCATCCGACGTGCGCGACTTCATCCTGGTCGGGCATTCCTTCGGCGGCACCGTGATACAGCCGGTTGCGGAGCAGGTGGCGGACCGTATCCGCAGGCTCGTATTCTGGAACGCCTTCGTGCTGCTCGACGGCCAGAGCCTGGAAGACAATATCCCGCCGCATTACAAGGAGTTGTTCGATGCGATCGCGCAGCCCGACGGCGGCGTGATGTTGCCCTATCCGATCTGGCGCGACGCCTTCATCGGCGACGCCGACGAGGCGCTGGCGCGCAGGGCCTATGACATGCTGTCGCCGACGCCAAAGCGCAGCCACAGCGACAAGGTGCCGCTCAAGACCTTCTACTCGCTGCAAATTCCGAAGAGCTACCTGAACTGTACCGAAGACATCGCGCTGCCGCCCGGCGAATGGGGCTGGCATCCGCGCATGTCGTCGCGGCTTGGACTTTATCGTCTGGTGCAGATGCCCGGCAGCCATGAGGTCATCTTCACCAATCCGCAACTGCTCGCCGACAAATTCGTGGAAGCCGGACGGGATTGACTTGATCCGGCGGGTGCGGCCCCCATAAGGGCCGCATGATCCCCGACACCGACATCCTCGCGCTGAGCGCCAGCCTGACCGAGGCCGGCCTGAACGGCACGCCGGAAGACGCCATTGTCCGCGACTTCTGCGAGCGCGCGAACGCGATCGGTATTCCGGTCGACCGCGCGCTCGTGCTTATCGACACCCTGCACCCGGTTTATGAAGGGCGGCTGTTCCGTTGGGGTCAGGATCCCTCGCAACCCGGTTCGTTGGAATACGGCCGGACCGTCGTTCCCGAAGGCGTGACGCTGGGAGAGGAAGAGCAAAGAGCCGTCGCGAATTGGCGGGCCAGTCCATTCTTCCACATGCTGACGACCGGAGAGAGCCTGTTACGGCTGACCGAGGAACACGCGTCGATCTTCCCTGTGATGCAAGACTATCTCATGGGCGGCATCTAGGGCGGCGCCTCGATTGTCAACCGCTTCGGTCCCGATGGCGTCATCGGCGAAATGGATGCGGTCTATTCCTCGTGGATGACGAGGCAGGCGGGCGGCTTCACGGATGCGCAGCTCGACGCGCTGGCGCGTCTCGTCCCCACCCTGGCGCTCGCGGTGAAAACCACCGCCTTGACGCGCATGACCGGCACATTGATGGAAACCTATCTCGGCCGCGATGCGGCGCGGCGCGTCCTGTCGGGCCGCATCATGCGCGGCGTCGCCGACCGGATCGACGCCGCGATCTGGTTCAGCGATCTGCGCGGCTTTACCCGCGTCACCGATTCGGCGCCCGAGCAGGTCATTCCGCTCCTGAACGACTATGCCGATGTGGCAGTCTCGGCGATCCATGCCCATGGCGGCGACGTACTGAAGCTGATCGGCGACGGCATCCTCGCGATTTTCACCGCCGAAGACCGTGCCCAAGCCTGCGGTGCGGCGCTGAGCGCTGCAAGCGACGCCCGCCGCGCGGTCGCCGCGCTCAACGCCCGCCGCGCCCACGACCTGCTGCCGGTCACCGACATGTATCTCGGCCTGCATGTCGGCGAAGTCTATTACGGCAATATCGGGTCGCTCGACCGGCTCGATTTCACCGTGGTCGGGCCGGCGGTGAATGAAGCGAGCCGCATTGCCACAATGTGCCGGTCGGTAGAGCAGCCGGTGCTGGTGTCGCAGGCCTTTGCGGCGGTCGACGGCATGCGCGGGCGGCTGGTTTCAATCGGCCGTTATGCGCTGCGCGGTGTCGAGCGGCCGCAGGAATTGTTCACGCTGGAGCCGGGCGGCAGCGAATAAGGCGCTTTCTGGCTAAACGGCACGCAATCCCAAAGCGCACTCAATACAGCGGCGAGCCCGGCACGAAGGCGTCGAACGCCGCCCAGAACTGCGCGCGGTAGCGATCGGTCTCCATCATCATCTCGTGCCGGGAGCCGGCAATGATGAGATGCGAGCCCGAGCGCAGCCGCCCGGCAAATTCCTCGATCGCCGGCGTCGACACCGTCACGTCGCGTCCGGCCGCGATCATCAGCACTGCCTGCCTGATTTTGCCGGGATAATTAACGTCTTCGAACTCGTCCATCATCGAGAACGCCGCCGAAGCCCAGGCATTGGTCGGCGAGCCAAGTCCGAGTGCGGGTTCTGCTTCCAGTACCGCGACGGTGCGCGCATGGCGCACCGGATCGGCGGTCAGCACATTGCCGACAAAGGGCTGCGACGCCACCACCGTCGGGCTGCCGCCGGGCACATAAGACGTACCCATGCCGATCCCGTTCAAGAACTTGACCACTGGCTTGGCGAACGGCGTCAGCAATTGCGGACCGAGCTTGATCAGCGGCGCGCACAGCACCATGCGGTCGAACCAGCGATGGCCGCGATAGGCGATACGCGTCAGGACCGAGGCGCCCATCGAATGGCCGATCGCATAATAGGGCGGCGGACAATCCGGCAGCACGATCTCGCGCATGAAGGTTTCGAGATCGGTCTCGTATTCGCGGAAGCTTTCGACATAGCCCTTCCTGGGATCGCGTAGCGCGCGCTGCGACAACCCCTGCCCGCGCCAGTCCATGGTCGCGACCGCAAAGCCGCGCGCACGCAAGTCGCGCACGGTTTCGAAATACTTCTCGATGAATTCGGCACGGCCCTGAAAGATACAAACCGTGCCCTTGCGGCCGGGCGGCGGCGCAAAGCGCGCGAAGCGCAATTCGACCCCGTCGGGCGTTTTCAGCGCACCGCTGACGACATTCTCGGGCACCGGATTGGCGGGAATGGAAATCAGTTTCATCGGGGATGCTGCGCGGCGGCGGGTCCGGCCTTATAGCAGGGGCCGCGTCAGTCTCAATCGGTCGCGGGGCGCCCGGAAAACTGCGCGTAAAAGTCCGCAACCGCATGATATTTCTAAGAAAAATCCGCAGGCGCCGCGTGTTGGCCGCCCCCTTGACGGCCAGCGATGGCCTCCTAGATCAATTGTGCGCCGGCCATGAGGCGGCGCTTTTTCAGAGACGGGTCCGGCCCATGCGGGAGGACCTCCAGTTCGATGTCGCTTCAAGGAGGACAACGATGCGTCACTTCGATCTTACACCATTCTATCGTTCGACCGTCGGCTTCGACCGGCTTTTCAACCTGCTCGATCAGGCCAATGCGGAGACCGCTCCCGGCTATCCGCCCTACAATATCGAGCGCACCGGCGAGAATGCCTACCGCGTCAGCGTTGCGGTGGCGGGCTTTTCGGAGAACGAGCTCAGCATTGAGCTGAAAGAGAATACCCTGACCATCAAGGGCGAGAAGCAGGCCAAGCAGCAGGAGCAGTCCGGCGAAATCCTGTATCAGGGCATCGCTGCGCGCGCCTTCGAGCGCGTCTTCCAGCTTGCCGATTTCGTCCAGGTCAAGGGCGCCAATCTCGAGAACGGCCTCCTGCATGTCGATCTCGTCCGCGAGATCCCCGAGGCCAAGAAGCCGCGCCAGATTCCGATCAATGGCAAGTTTGCCAACGAAAAGACGATCGAGGCCAAGGTCGAGACCAAGGCCGCGGCCTGACGGCCTAGTCCGTCCCACTCTGCTTGTGAAGGCAGCGCCCCGGATCGCCGGGGCGCTGTCTGTTACCTGTCGCGAATACAGATGAAAAAGCTGCGCCATGTGGCACGGCGCAGCTTTTTCATGCGCGTCCCGGAAACGCGGCGGCGTTCCTTAAAGACCCTTTTCTGCGTATCGCGAAAAGACTCTCAGTTGTTGCGTTGACGCATTTGCTTAACGTGAATCTGTTCCAGCTTCGCTCGAAAGTGTCCTTAAAAGCGGATCGCCACACCCGGTTTGTCGTCCGGCTTCGGTGACGTCTCCGGCTTGCTCAGGTCAATGACCCGAATCTCCGGCTTCGATGTCTCGGATTTTGGCGCAGCAGAATCGGGCGACGCCCCAGGATTTCGCGAAACGGGCTTGCTTGCATCTGGCTTACTTGCATCTGGCTTGCTTGCGTCGGGCTTGCGCGCTTCAGGTTTGCCTTCGGTCTCGGGTTTGGCCTGGCCTGGCTCCCGAGCCTGCGGCACGGAGACTTGCCGGGCTTGCGGCTTTCCTTCGGGCTTTTTGGCTTGCGGCTTGCCGGGTTCCAGCGTGGCCTCGGCCTTGGCCTCAACACCCGCGGGCTTCGACGCCGCGTCGGGTTGGGTTTGCGCGGGCTTGGCAGCCGCAGGCGGCTGGCCGGCGGATGCCTCGACGGGCTTCGTACTTGGATCGGCGGCTCTGGCCAGTGCCGGACGCGGTCGAGGCACAGGTGTTACCTCCCTTGCCGAAGGTGCTGCCTCTCGCCGCGTTCCGGGAACGCTGCGCGTGATACTGCCGGTGATCGCCGGATCGCGCGGCGCCGGCGCTGTCCGCGCAGCCGTACGCGGCGGCGGCATCGCACCCTGCTGACGGTCGTAGTTGAAAAATTCGCCATCATCGTCGATCGGAGGACCGCCGGGAATCGCAGCTGGCGGCACCGGATATGGCGGCGCATAGCGAGGTTCGGCATAACCCCGCGGCGGCTGACCGAACCGGCCGCGGCCCAGCGGCTGCACCGCCAGGACATGCCCATCTCGCGCATCCAGCACGACATTGACGTCGCGTCCGTAGCGGTCGATCGCGGCGACCACATAGCGGCCACGCATCCATGCGGGCCGGCCGACCGGCCGCATGCCCATCGAGGCGACGATGGTGTTGACCTCATAGGCCGGCAGCAGATCGGCCGCGAAAGGCTGCGCCTTCGCAGGCAAAGCGGCCAGCACAGCTCCAAAAGCCACAAGAACGAATGCGCGTTTCACGTCACCCCTCCGGGGGAAGCAGGATCGGTCTCGGCGATCAACGTGCTTTGCGATTGGGGCAGTGCTACGGCGGAATTTCAGCGCCTTTGAATCCGTCACCGGTCATTTTGCAAGCGCCCTGTGCAAGCGCCAGGAGGCCTGCACGATTCGGTCAATACGCGACGGCGAACCGTTCGCGCGAATGCTTGTGCTGTTCGAGCTCGTCGACCATCGCCACCGCATAATCCTCGAACGAGATTGCGCTCTTGCCGTCCGCGTCGGTCATGAACTGATCCTTGCCGAGCCGGAATTTGCCGGTGCGCTGGCCGAAATCGATCAGCGCCGCCGGCGAGAGGAACACCCAGTCCAGTTCCTTTTCCTGCCGCAGCCGGTCGAGGAAATCTGCGCCTTTCAGAGCTTCGGCTTTGTAGGCGGCCGGAAATTGCGGCGTATCCACCAGACGCAAGCCGGGCTCGACTTCGAGGCTGCCTGCGCCACCCATGACCGCATAGCGCTTCACGCCGGACTTTCGCACCGCCTCGATCAGAATGTCGGGGCCGGCATCAGTAAAATGTACCGCGCTCACCACGGCATCGTGGCCTTTCAGCAAATCCGGGAAGTCCGGCGCGTTCAGATCGCCGCGCCGTGCGGAGACGTTCGGCGCCGCCGCAATCTTCTCGGGGTTGCGCGCGATCGCCGTGACTTCATGGCCGCGTTGCGCAAGCTCGGCGACGATCCGCGACCCGCCCCGTCCAGACGCGCCGATGACTGCCACTTTCATTATGGTCTCCTGTGGATTATAGGTATCTGATATATACTAGATGGCGCAATTGCCTCCTGACGTAAAGAAGGCACTGTTGCGTATCCTGGTTACCCTGCGCTCACCGGCGGGGAGACAAGACCGCGACGAAGCAAGGCGGGAACCGCGCGATGAGGCCGAATGCCCGGCGAAGCCGAAAGAAGGAAGGTTGGTCATGAGACAGCAGGCGCAGGCCGAGCGGCGCAAGCCGGACGTTTACCAGGCCACCTGCCCGACCCGCATCGTGCTCGACCGCATCGCCGACAAATGGACGGTGCTGGTGCTGATGCTGCTCGAGTGCGGACCGGTCCGCTTCAATGCGTTGCGCAGACGGATCAGCGGCATTTCGCAGAAGATGCTGTCGCAGACCCTGCGGCAGCTCGAACGCGACGGGCTTGTCACCCGCACCGCGATTGCGACAGTGCCGGTCACGGTGGAATACGCCATCACGGATCTCGGCCGCACCCTCAGCGAGCGGGTCAAGGCGCTGGCCGAATGGGCCGAACATCACATCGGCGAGGTGCAGCGGGCGCAGCAGCGCTACGACAAGCGCGCGCAGGATGCGCCTCAGCCCGCGCGCACCAGCGCAATGAACTGATCGATTTCCGCATCCACCGTCGCGAATGAGGTGACCAGCCGGACCAGCATCTGGTCGGGCGCGATGACGACGTCGCCGCCGGCCAGCGTATTGGGCCGCACGTAATAGGCCGCCCCCGCCGCCTTCAGTTTTGCGTCCAGCGCCTGCGGCAAGAGCGCGAACACGATATTGGCCTCGACCGGCCAGACGATCGGCACCGAGCAGCGGCGCAGCCCGTCGGCCAGGCGATCGGCCATCGCATTGGCGTGGCGGGCCAGCGTCAGCCAATAGTCATCCGCGAGGTAGCCCTCGAACTGCGCCGCCAGGAACCGATGCTTCGAGAGCAGGTGCCCGGCGCGCTTGCGCCGTTCGGCCATGAACGCGGCCTGCTTGCAATCGAAAAACACCACCGCCTCGGCAGCCATGGCCCCGCCCTTGGTAGCGCCGAACGAGAGCACATCGATGCCGGCTTTCCACGTCGCTTCGGCCGGCGACACATTCATCCGCGCAAGAGCATTGGCGAAACGTGCGCCGTCCATATGCACGGTCAGGCCATGCGCATGCGCGATCCCGGATAACGCCGCGATCTCGTCGATGCGGTAAATCGTGCCGGCTTCGGTCGCCTGGGTGATCGACAGCGCCGCGGCATTGACCTGATGCGGCACATGCCCGGAATAACGCGCAATCGCACGCTCCACCGTTTCCCTGGACAATTTGCAGCCAGCCCCGGAAAGCCCGATCAGCTTCAGCCCGGCGCCGAAGAATTCCGGCGCGCCGCATTCGTCGGTCTGGATATGCGCCTGTTCGTGGCAGAGCACCCCGCCCCAGGGCGGCGTCACATGGGCAAGCGAGAGCGCATTGGCCGCGGTCCCGGTCGTCACCAGGAAAACGGCGGCGTCGCATTCGAAGACCTCGCCGATCCGCTTTTCGACCGCCCGGGTCAGCGTATCGTTGCCGTAGCCGAGCGCGAAGCCTTCACTGGCCCGCGCCAGCGCGTTCATGATGCCGGGCGCGACGCCCGCGGTATTGTCGCTGGCAAAGTTCACCGGAAATTCCCGTTCGTTGACGCGGTCCGCGACGGCCGCCTCCGACGGATAGCAGAGCGGGCCGCGCCGGGAAGCCCGATGAGCAAAAATGGGTCAGCCGGAACAAAAGAATCCGCTTGTTAGGGAGCCCGTCCGCGGAAAGAATATCTTGGAAGAATGCCAAGAAGTCCCCGGCCCGCCTCTTGTCGGCTGCGGAAAAATTTGGCAAAGATATGATTAGGACAGTATTGCTGTCCCACTTTGTGAAGTTGAGGCGGCGGGTTTTTCGAGCCACCTGCCGACCGGGGGCGCACGGTGCGGCTCGGCATCGAAGCGCCCACCTCAAAGCAGTCCGTCTAGGACGCGCCGCAAGGCGGGTCCGGGCTGTTGCTCCGAGCACAAGATGCCACCGAACGCAGCGTCCGGGAGACCGGCGCAGCGACGGCGGCAGACATGCCGACGGATTGCCTTGCGACCGCAGAAGCAAGTCCGAAGGAATGAGCGAGGGACCGCACTGAGATGAGCCGGACGAACGATCGGGGAATGCAGCAGAAGCGGAGCGTCTTGCGCGCGTCCGATTTTGCCGATTCCGCCGACCCGGGACTGCCGGAGGCGGCGGGCCTCTACGATCCCGCCCTCGACAAGGATTCCTGCGGCGTCGGCTTCATCGCGGACATCAAGGGCCGCAAGTCGCATCAGATCGTCGAAGACGCGCTGACGATCCTCGTCAATCTCGAACATCGCGGCGCGGTCGGCGCCGATCCGCGGGCCGGCGACGGCGCCGGAATCCTCGTGCAGATTCCGCATCCCTTCTTCGCCCGCAAGGCTAAGGGGTGCGGTTTCACCTTGCCCGCGCCTGGCCATTATGCGGTCGGCTTCCTGTTTCTGCCGCGCGACCAGGAATGGCGTGACCAGATCCGCAAGACCTACGAAGAGGTCGCCACCCAGGAAGGCCTGAAGATTCTCGGCTGGCGCAGCGTCCCGACCGACAATTCGACGCTCGGGGAATCGGTCAAGCCAACCGAACCTGTGCATATGCAGGTCTTCATCGAACGTCCCGCGCATATCAAGACCGAGCAGGATTTCGACCGGCGCCTCTACATCATGCGCAAGGCGATCTCGAACGCGATCTACCTGCGCAGAGAGCGGCGGTTGTCCGGCTATTACCCGGTGTCGCTGTCCTGCCGGACCGTCATCTACAAGGGTATGTTCCTCGCCGACCAGCTTGGCACCTATTATCCGGATCTGCACGAGCCCGATTTCGAGAGCGCGCTTGCGCTCGTGCATCAGCGCTTCTCGACCAACACCTTCCCGGCCTGGTCGCTCGCGCACCCGTACCGGATGATCGCGCATAACGGCGAAATCAACACGCTGCGCGGCAACGTCAACTGGATGGCGGCGCGGCAGGCTTCGGTTTCCTCGCCGCTGTTCGGCGACGATATCAACAAGCTGTGGCCGATCTCCTATGAAGGACAATCGGACACCGCCTGTTTCGACAACGCGCTCGAATTCTTGGTGATGGGCGGCTATCCGCTCTCGCAAGCCATGATGATGATGATTCCGGAGGCCTGGGCCGGCAATCCTCTCATGGATGAGGAGCGGCGCGCCTTCTACGAATACAATGCTGCACTGATGGAGCCGTGGGATGGTCCGGCGGCGATCGTGTTCACCGACGGCGCCCAGATCGGCGCGACGCTGGATCGCAACGGCTTGCGCCCGGCGCGCTACTGCCTGACCCGCGACGACCGGATCGTCATGGCCTCCGAGATGGGCGTGCTGCCGATCCCGGAAAAGGACATCGTCAAGAAGTGGCGCCTGCAGCCCGGCAAGATGCTGCTGGTCGACCTCAAGCAGGGCCGCCTCATCCCCGACGAGGAACTGAAGGCCGACATAGCGAAGTCACATCCCTACAAGGACTGGCTGCGCGCGACCCAGATCGTGCTGGAAGAGCTGCCCGAATCCTCGGGCAAGTCCGCGATTTCCAACCTGTCGCTGCTCGATCGCCAGCAGACCTTCGGCTACACCCAGGAAGACATCAAGATCCTGCTGGCGCCGATGGGCACGACCGGCGAGGAAGCTGTCGGCTCGATGGGCAACGACACGCCGATCTCGGCTTTGTCGAACAAGCCGAAGCTGCTCTATACCTATTTCAAGCAGAACTTCGCGCAGGTCACCAATCCGCCGATCGATCCGATCCGCGAAGAAATCGTGATGAGCCTCGTCTCGATCATCGGGCCGCGGCCGAACCTGTTCGACATCGAGGGAACCTCGACCACCAAGCGCCTCGAAGTGCGCCAGCCGATCCTCACCGACAAGGACCTGGAGAAGATCCGCTCGATCGGCGACATCGAGGACAATCATTTCAAGGCGATCACGCTCGACACCACATTTGCGGCCGACCAGGGCGCCGCCGGTATGGCGCCGGCGCTCAAGGCGCTGAAGGCCGACGCCGAGAAGGCGGTTCGCGACGGCTACAACATCATCATCCTGTCGGACCGCAAGATCAGCGCCGAGCGCGTGCCGATCCCGGCCTTGCTCGCCTGCGCCGCCGTGCATCATCATCTGATCCGCGAGGGTCTGCGCACCTCGGTCGGCCTCGTCGTCGAATCCGGCGAGCCGCGCGAAGTGCATCACTTCGCCTGTCTGGCCGGCTACGGCGCGGAAGCGATCAACCCCTATCTCGCGTTCGAAACCCTGATCGCGATGAAGGAGCAGTTGCCGCAGAAGCTCGACGACAAGGAAATCGTCAAGCGTTACATCAAGTCGCTCGGCAAGGGCCTGATGAAGGTGATGTCCAAGATGGGCATCTCGACCTATCAGTCCTATTGCGGGGCGCAGATTTTCGACGCGGTCGGTCTCAGTTCCGACTTCGTCGCGACCTATTTCACCGGCACGCATACCCGCATCGAGGGCGTCGGCCTTGCCGAGGTTGCCGAGGAAACCGTGCGGCGGCACCGCGACGCCTTCGGCGATTCCCCGATCTATCGTAACGCGCTGGATGTCGGCGGCGAATATGCCTACCGCGTGCGCGGCGAGGACCACGTCTGGACCGCGCAGACCGTCGCCAATCTGCAACATGCGGTGCGCGGCAATTCCTATGAGCAGTACCGGGCCTTCGCCCGGACCCTGAACGAGCAGTCGGAACGGCTGCTCACCATTCGCGGCCTGTTCCGCATCAAGAACGCGGAGGAGGACGGCCGCAAGCCCGTGCCGCTCGACGAGGTCGAGCCGGCCAAGGAGATCGTCAAGCGCTTTGCCACCGGCGCAATGTCGTTCGGCTCGATCTCGCGCGAGGCGCATACCACGCTCGCGATCGCCATGAATCGCATCGGCGGCAAGTCGAATACCGGCGAAGGCGGCGAGGAAGCCGACCGCTACAAGCCGATGCCGAATGGCGATTCGATGCGCTCGGCGATCAAGCAGGTGGCCTCGGGCCGCTTCGGCGTCACCACCGAATATCTCGTCAATTCAGACGTGATGCAGATCAAGATGGCGCAGGGGGCAAAGCCCGGCGAAGGCGGCCAGTTGCCCGGCCACAAGGTGGACCGCACCATCGCAAAGGTGCGCCACTCGACGCCGGGCGTCGGCCTGATCTCGCCGCCGCCGCATCACGACATCTATTCGATCGAAGACCTCGCGCAGCTCATTTACGACCTGAAGAACGTCAACCCGGCGGGCGACGTATCGGTCAAGCTCGTCTCGGAAGTCGGCGTCGGCACCGTTGCCGCGGGCGTGTCGAAGGCGCGCTCCGACCATGTGACGATCGCAGGCTATGAGGGCGGCACCGGCGCCTCCCCGCTCACCTCGATCAAGCATGCCGGCTCCCCTTGGGAAATCGGCCTTGCCGAGACGCACCAGATACTGGTGGCGAACCGCCTGCGCGGCCGGATCACGGTCCAGGTCGACGGCGGCATCCGCACCGGCCGCGACGTCGTCATCGGCGCGCTGCTCGGCGCCGACGAGATGGGCTTTGCCACCGCGCCCCTGATCGCGGCCGGCTGCATCATGATGCGCAAGTGTCATCTCAACACGTGTCCCGTGGGCGTCGCGACCCAGGACCCGGTGCTGCGCAAGCGCTTCACCGGCCAGCCCGAGCACGTCATCAACTATTTCTTCTTCGTCGCCGAGGAAGTGCGCGAACTCATGGCGGAGATGGGCTTCCGCACGTTCGACGAGATGATCGGCCAGATACAGATGCTCGACCAGCGCGCGGTGATCGCGCACTGGAAGGCCCGCGGTCTCGATTTCTCCAAGCTGTTCACCAAGCCGGTCGCGCCGAAGGGCGTGGCGATCTACAATTGCGAACGGCAAGACCACAAGATCCACGACATCCTCGACCGCAAGCTGATCGCGCAGGCGGGCCCGGCACTCGATCGCGGTGCGCCGGTGAAGATCACGGCCGAAATCCACAATATCGACCGCTCCGCCGGCGCGATGCTGTCGGGCGAAGTGGCCAAGCGCTACGGCCATGAGGGCCTGCCGGACGACACCATCCATGTGTCGCTGACCGGCACGTCGGGCCAGAGCTTTGGCGCCTGGCTCGCCAAGGGCATCACCTTCGACCTGCAGGGCGAAGGCAACGACTATGTCGGCAAGGGCCTCTCGGGCGGCAAGATCATCGTGCGGCCGACCGCCGATGCCGGCATCGTGCCGGAGGAATCCATCATCGTCGGCAACACCGTGCTGTATGGCGCGATCTCCGGCGAATGCTATTTCCGCGGTGTTGCCGGCGAGCGCTTCGCAGTGCGCAATTCCGGCGCCGTTGCCGTGGTAGAGGGCGCGGGCGACCATTGCTGCGAATACATGACCGGTGGCATCGTGATCGTGCTCGGCCCGACCGGCCGCAATTTCGCCGCCGGCATGTCGGGCGGCATCGCCTATGTGCTCGACGAGACCGGCGATTTCGAGAAACTCTGCAATATGGCGATGGTCGATCTCGAGCCGGTGCCGGAGGAAGAAGAGGCCAATGCGCGCTTCTATCACTCGAAGCACGACCTCGAGACCGCGGGCCGCGTCGAGATCCTGACCGACATGACGCGCTACGATGCCGAGCGCCTGCGCTATTATATTGGCCAGCATGCCAAGCTGACCGGATCGGCCCGGGCACAGACAATCCTCGACAATTGGCAGAGCTATCGCAGCAGGTTCCGCAAGGTCATGCCGCTCGAATATCGTCGCGCGCTCAAGGAAATCGCGGCCGCGCAGGCGCTCGAGGCGGCGGAGTGAGATCGTTCGTCAATGGGTAAGATTACGGGCTTCCTCGAAATTGAACGCGAGGATCGCGATTACGCTCCGGTCGAGGAGCGGATCAAGCATTGGCGCGAATTCGTGCTGCCGCTGCCGGAGAGCGAGACGCGAGAGCAGGCTGCGCGCTGCATGGATTGCGGCATCCCGTATTGTCACAACGGCTGCCCGGTCAATAACCAGATCCCGGACTGGAACGATCTTGTCTATCGCGGCAATTGGGAAGAGGCGGCGCGCAATCTTCTCTCCACCAACAATTTCCCGGAAGTCACCGGCCGCGTCTGTCCGGCGCCCTGCGAGGCGTCCTGCACGCTGAACATCGACGACAACCCGGTCACCATCAAGACCATCGAATGCGCGATCGCGGACAAGGCGATCGAAAGCGGCTGGATCAAGCCTGAACCGTCGCAACACAAGACCGGCAAGAAGGTCGCCATCGTCGGCTCCGGCCCGGCCGGCCTTGCCTGCGCACAGCAGCTCGCGCGCGCTGGGCACGAGGTCCATGTCTACGAGAAATTTGCCAAGGCCGGCGGCCTGCTGCGCTACGGCATTCCCGACTTCAAGATGGAGAAGGGCATTGTTGACCTGCGCATCAGGCAGATGGAGGCTGAAGGCGTCACCTTCCATTACGGCGCGCATGTCGGCGTGAACCTGCCGGCGCACAAGCTGGTCGCCGAATACGATGCGGTGGCGCTGACCGGCGGCGCCGAGCATCCGCGCGATCTGCCGATACCCGGACGCGACCTCGACGGCATCCATTTCGCCATGGATTTCCTGCCGCAGCAGAACCGCCGGGTCTCGGGCGAGCCACTGAATGGCGTGAAGGAAATCCTCGCCGGCGGCAAGCATGTTGTGGTGATCGGCGGCGGCGATACTGGATCGGACTGCATCGGCACCTCGATCCGCCAGGGCGCACTCTCGGTGACGAATTTCGAGATCATGCCAATGCCGCCCAAGCGCGAGAACAAGGCGCTGACCTGGCCGGACTGGCCCTACAAGCTGCGCACCTCGTCGAGCCATGACGAAGGCGCCGTCCGCGAATTCTCGGTGCTGACGCAGGCCTTCGAAGGCGAGAACGGCAAGGTCAAGGCGCTGCGCTGCGTGCGCGCCGACGACAAGATCAAGCCCATTCCCGGGACCGAATTCACCGTGAAGGCTGATCTCGTGCTGCTGGCTATGGGCTTCGTGCATCCGGTGAAGGACGGGATGCTGGCCTCGCTCGGCGTCGCGCTCGATCCGCGCGGCAACGCCAAGGCCAACACCGAGGATTACCGGACCTCGCTCGACAAGGTGTTTGCCGCCGGCGACATGCGCCGCGGCCAGTCGCTGGTGGTCTGGGCGATCCGCGAGGGCCGCCAATGCGCGCACGCGATCGACAAGTTCCTGATGGGATCGACCACGCTGCCGCGGTGAGCGCCCCGTCTTACCGGCCGAACAGCCCGAAGAAGAAGCGCGGCGGTCCCTCCGCTGCCGGACGCCGCCAGAAAGTCGGCGCCTGTTGCTGGCGCTGCGGCTGACTCGCAACGCGGGTGCCCGGGGCGGGCGCACCGGGCTTTGCACCCGGCGCCGCGGCCTGCTGCGTCGCCGCCGCAGGAACGGGCGCACGCACGATCGCAAGCGGCGGGCCGGTTGGTGGCAGCGGTTCGGCGGCGACAAGATTGGGCATCCGCGGCGGCCATGCCGGATCGTCGGCGCGGCCAGGCTCGCTGCGCTGCGGCTCGCCGCGCACCAGGGTCCGTGTCGCCACTGCATCGAGTACCGGCGCCGCTTTCTCCGGCGGGCCGCCGGCAAGTTCTGTCGGTTCCTGTAGCGGCGTGCCCAGTAAAATCACCGGCCCGGCGAGCGGCCGCGCCGCGGGACCGCTGGGCTTCGCCGGCTGCACCGGTTGCGGGTCGACAGACACATTCGTGAGCGCAGCCGGAATCGGCTCGCGCAGCACGCGCTTCAGATCGCGCTCGACATAATGCGCGAGCTTGCGGGCGCCGAAGCGGGTGAAATGGACGCCGTCCGAGGTGCGCAATTGCCGGATCTGGCCGGTTTCGTCCGGACCGCGCTGCATGAAATTACCGCGCTCGTCGACAAAGCCGTCCCAGACATCCACAAAGATCATCCCGGCCTTTTGCACGCGCGCCCGGATGATCTCGTTGAGATACTGCATGTCCGACGTCGACTTCGCGCCACGGACCGCCGGGATGCCGACCCACAGCACCGGCGCATTCGCTGTCCGCAGCGCCGCAATCATTTCGTCGATCCTGGCGCCGTAGAGCTCTTCCCATTTTTCGCTGCGAAACTCGGCCGGACCGGCCGGCCGGGTCGCACGCTGCGGCTCTGGGCTCGCAATCGCCGGCGTCTCGTCGTCGCTAACGTCGGCAGGCTTCTGCGTTTGCGGGGCCGGCTGACCGTTGGGCCCAGGCTTCTGCTGGGTCTGCGGCTGGGTCTGCGGTTGCGGCTTAGGCGGCGCTTTCTCGCGGATCTCCATCCGGTCCTGCAGCCCAATCAAAACAATGACGGCCTGCGGCTTTTCGGCGGCAATCTGCTCGCGAGCGACCTTCGGCCATTCCAAATCGCTCTTCTGTTCGTAGCGAATCAGACCGGAAAACGCCCGATGCTTACGGAGAATGCCGATCTCGGGCGTCTCCGCGAGCTGCTCTTCCAAGCCGAAGGCCAGCCAATCCGCCATCGAATCGCCGAACACGAGAATGCGGATGGTCGGCGGCGCCTCGGCCTTCTTTGGCGCAGGCGCGGTGGAAAAATCCTGCTGCACCGGGGGACGCGGCTTCTGCTGCCGCGGCGGCCCGAAAAAGCGGTCGTCGAATGGAAAAAATTGCGCCTGTGCGGGCCAGCTCATCGCAGCCGCCGCGATCGCCAAAGCGCCGAGACCGATGGTCCGACCCAAGACGAGCCTTCGCGCTGTGTACCACCGCTTCATCGCGTTCCGTGCCGTCAGGGGCCGTGGCTTAAACCGCCGACCCAGTCAACTTTGCATAGCAAAAGAAGATGGCAAGGCGAAGGTCGGCAAGTTCTTTATACGGCAACTGATGCGTTAATTGCCGCGCAGCCGCGCCAAGACCGCCGTGCTCGGAAACCCGTCCGGTACAAGCCCTGCCCGCGCCTGAAAATCCCGGATTGCGGCGCGGGTCTTCGGCCCGAAACGGCCGTCCGGCTGCCCGGCGTCGAAGCCCCGGCGGGCCAGCAATTCCTGCATTTCCCGTCGTTCGTCACGGGTCAGCACGCGCTCGTGCCGGGGCCATTGCTGGGTGAAAGGCGCCCCGCCCCGCAGCCGGTCGGCGAGATGACCGATCGCCAGCGCATAAGCTTCGGCCGGATTGTAGCGCATGATCACGCGGAAATTGTTGAGCATCAGGAAGCCCGGCCCCTGGCTGCCGGCCGGCACCATCAGGAAGGCCCGGTCGGATGCGCGCGGGAACGGCCGGCCTCCGGCGCGGCGGATGCCGAGCTGCTCCCATTCGCGCACGGTCATGACCTTGCTGCGGTCTGCCAGCATGAAATTGAAGTTTTGCGGGACCACGACCTCGTAGCCCCAGCTCTGCCCGGTCTCCCAATTATGACGCCGGAAATAATTCGCCGTTGAGAACAGGAGATCGGGAACGGAGGTGGTCAGGTCACGCCGTCCATCGCCGTCGGCGTCGACCGCATAGGTCTTGTAGACCGTGGGCATAAATTGGGTCGGCCCGAAGGCGCCGGCCCAGGAGCCTTTCATACGGTCCGGATGAACGTCGCCGCGATACAGGATTTCGAGGGCGGCCAGAAACTCGTTGCGGAAATAGTCCTGGCGGCGGCCGATACAGGCGAGCGTCGCGGTCGATCGCAGCACCGGACGCTCGCCCATCATGGTCGAATATTTCGATTCGATGCCCCAGATCGCGGTGATGACATAGCGGTCGACGCCGTAACGGGCCTCCATCGCATCGAACACCGCCTTGTGCTCGGCAAGCAGCTCACGGCCGCGCTGGATGCGCTCTTCGCCGACCAGCCGGTCCAGATAATCCCAGAATGCGAGCGTGAATTCCGGCTGCGCATCGACCAGATCCATGATCCGCAGATCGGGGGTGAGATCGCGGGTCATGGCATCGAAGGCCTGCTTCGGAATGCCGCGCTTGGATGCGGCCGGATAAAGCCGCTGCAGGCAGCCCTGGAAGTCGGCAGCGGCGGCGCGGATGGCATCGGAGGTCATCAACGGATGGCCGGACGCGCCGTCCTCGCCGCTCCATTGCGGGCCGTTGGCCTGGGCGAAGGCGCGCCGTGCACGCGCTGGAGGAGAGCTTTGCGGCGCGGGCGCGGTGGCAGCGCGGGACGGTGCAGCCGCCAATGGCAGCGGGCTTTGCGGGATGGATGCGGTCGCGGCAACCATTGCGCGATCCTCCCCCGCACCGCCGGCACAGCCGATCAGCGCCGTCGCGAACACCAACGATAGCCACAATCGCGACACACTTTCCCACCGACAGGCCATCGCAGCCTCACGCAACCGCACCATGAAAAAATCCGCGTCCTATGGGGAACGGATAGGGTTGCCAGACCATTAATGACATTCACAAATCCGTGGAGGATTTGCGTTGTTCGGGGGGTGTTTTGGCGCACCCGCGTGCTAACAGAATCCAATCTCTCTCCTTTTCTCCGGTTCCCCGATGAAGCCCATTCGTAAAGCGATTTTCCCGGTTGCCGGGCTCGGCACCCGTTTTCTCCCCGCTACCAAGGCGATGCCGAAAGAAATGCTGACCGTGGTCGACCGGCCTCTGATCCAGCACGTCGTGGACGAGGCGCGGGAGGCCGGGATCGAGCATCTGATCTTCGTCACCGGACGCAACAAGTCGGTGATTGAGGATCATTTCGACCGGCAATTCGAACTCGAAGTCACGCTCAAGGAACGCCACAAGAAAAGCGAGCTGAAGCTGCTCGATCAGGACACGCCCGCGGCCGGCACCACGAGCTTCACCCGCCAGCAATCGCCGCTCGGCCTTGGCCATGCGGTCTGGTGCGCACGCGAGCTCGTCGGAAACGAGCCGTTTGCCGTGGTGCTGCCGGACGTTCTGGTGCAGAACGAGCCGGGCTGCCTCGCGCAGATGGTCGCCGCCTACAACAAGCAGAAGAGCAGGGCCAATCTCATCGCAGTCGAGGAAGTGCCGATGGACCGCGTGCACATGTATGGCATCGTCGGCGTCGAGAAGGATTCCGGCAAGGATGCGGGCAAGGCGGTTCCAATCACCAAGATGGTGGAGAAGCCGAAGCGCGACGAGGCGCCATCGAACCTGTCGATCACAGGCCGCTATATCCTGCAGCCGGAGATTTTCGGCATTCTGGAAAACCAGCAGACCGGCGCCGGCGGCGAGATCCAGCTGACCGATGCCATGATCGCGCTCGCCAAGACCCAGCCGTTCTACGCCGTGAAGTTCGAAGGCCGTTCCTACGATTGCGGCTCCAAGCTCGGCTTTCTCACCGCCAATATTGCGTATGCGCTGAAGCGCAAGGACATCGCGCCGGAACTGCGCGAAGAGCTGAAGCAGCTGCTGGGATAGAGCTGCTACCGCTGCAGCCTGAGCCCCACGGTGACGATATTCGTGGTGTAGTCCTGCCCTTCGACGGTGGACTTTAGCCGCTCCTGCCGGGCTTCCGCCTTGAAGTGCAGCTCGCGGGTCGCCTTGTAGATCAGGCCGGTGGCGAATGTGTAACGCTCGTCCTTGCGGTCTGAGCCCTCGTAAGTGTCGGTGCCGTAACCGAGCGTGACATTGCCGATCAGCCACCGCCGGAAGGCGTGGTCGATGGCGAAGCCGAAATCGCGCCGCAGCGCACCGGCAACGCCGGGCAGCACGGATTCGTCGACCGTCGTGGCCGCGGTCGCTTTCAGCGTGGTCAGCGGCGTTGCGTAATAGGTCAGCGACGCATCGATCAGCGGGGCGCGGATGGTCGGGAAAATCGCATCGGCATATTTGCGCTCCAGCATGCCGGCCGAGACCTCGCCGACCAGATAGCGCGACAATTCGAATTGCGAACCGGCCTTGATGGTCCAGCCGTCTGAATTGCGCGCAACGCCCGCGGCATCGTTCTCTTGATCGTGGCGGCGTTGATCGATGCCGTATTCCACGAACGGCTTGATGCCGGGCAGCGTCTCGTAGGAGGCGCGCAGCCTGACGCCATACTGGTTGTAGTTGCGGTCGCGCAGATCGAGCAGCGTGCCGTTGTTCAATTCCGCGTCGCCATAGACCGTGCGATCGATGCTGCCCTTCAGCGATAATTCCAGCCGGTTGAAGCTGTGGGTGAAACCGGCCGTTCCGCCGGCCACGGTATAGAGCGGCGGCTTGGCCACATCGGCCGGAAGGTTGGGATCGCCCGGATTGTCGGCGAGAAGCGCAAACCGGCCTTCGATATCCGCCTTGGTCTGCTTGGTGATATCGAGCCGTCCGGTGCCTTTAAGATTGATGTCGGGCTTGTTCAGATTGTCGAGATTGTTGTCGTTGTACCAGATGTAGCTGCCGCGCAGATCGGCTGTCACTTCGTGACGCGACCAGTCCGACTTGATGCTCAGTTCCGGCGCGATCTTCTGGAAGGTCGAGCCCTCGCCGTTCAGCCGCTGTCCGGGATTGCTGTTGTAGCCGCCGGGCAACTCGACCGCCGGCTTGTAGAGAAACGAGCCGGCATAAAAGCCGACCGGCCCGAACGGATCCTCCTCGTCCACGCGCTTGCGGATCGGACGGGCGGCGACCGCGCCCGTCGCGTCGAGCGGGATCGGGGCGGTATTGGTGGCGCGGCGGCGCTGCGCGGCCCGGCTTTCCTGGCGCTGGAAGGGACCTGCGACGGTGCGGTCCGGCGCGGTTGCGGCGATCGGCGGCAGATTCTCGGCGTCGGTGCGCGCGCGCTTCTGCGCGGCTTCCCTTGCTTTGAGTCTGACCCGTGCATTCGTGGCATCAAAGCCGGTCCCGGTGGCGCTGCCAGCCGGGACCCTCGGCTGCGCAGGCTTTGCGGGCTGCGCTGGCGCGCCGGGTTTGCGGAATTGCTGGCCGCGTCCGGAATCGAAATGGGGGTCGAACAACGTCGGCGTCGAGAGGTCGCGCGGTTCGCCCTGCTGCGCCAGTGCCGGTGCAGTCGCGCAGAGACCGGCAAGACCGGCCAACACGATTGGGACGAGGCTGCGCGCCACGCGTCAACTCCTGCGGCGCCTGCATCGGCGCCTCCGCTTCCGGGGCGCAAGCACAGGCAGCCGGCCTTGCAGCCGGCGGACATGGTTAACGGAGTTAAAAGCGATATGGTTAACGGGGGGTTAGGAGACCCAGCCCTGCAATTCCCGCAGCGCGATATCGTGGATTACCCGCATGCCCTGCGGGCTGTCATTCAGGCAGGGGATGGCGGCGAAATTCACCCCGCCATGCTCCTTGAAGATGTCGCCATTTTCGACCGCGATCTCTTCCAGAGTCTCGAGGCAATCGGCCGAAAAGCCGGGCGTGACGATGGCGAGATTCTTCACCCCGCTCCGCGCCAGTTCTTCCACGGTCTTGTCGGTATAGGGCTTGATCCATTCCGCGGTGCCGAAGCGCGACTGGAAGGTCATGCGCAACTCATTTTCGCTGTAACCCAGCGCATCGCGCAACAGCCGCGTGGTCTTGGCGCAATGGCAGTAATACGGATCGCCCTTGTCGAAATAATCCTGCGGGATGCCGTGAAAGGAGGCCAGGATCACGTCGGGCTTGAACGAGAGCTTTGCCAGTTCCTCGCGCATCGAGGAGGCGAGCGCCTCGATATAAACCGGCGCATCGTGATAGGGCGGCGCAACCCGCAGCGTGGGCTGCCATCGCATGGTCATCAGATGCCGGAAGGCGGCGTCGCAGGCGGTCGCGGTGGTCGCCGCAGCATATTGCGGATAGAGCGGGACATAGAGGATGCGGTCGCAGCCTTTTGCCATAAGCGCATCGATCGCCGACCCAACGGAAGGGTTGCCGTAGCGCATGCCCCATTCGACTTCGATCCGGGCATCGACCGGCGCAAGCGAGGCCGCAAGCTTCTGCGCCTGCGAGCGGGTGATGGTCTTCAGCGGCGACTCGTTCAATTCCTTGTTCCAGATCGAGTCGTAGTCGCGGCCCTTGCTGGCCGGCCGGCGCGTCAGGATGATCAGATTGAAGACCAGCTTCCAGATCAGCGAATTGTCCTCGATCACCCGCTTGTCCGAGAGAAATTCCTTCAGATAGCGCCGCATCGAGGAATAATCGGTGGCGTCGGGCGTCCCGAGATTGGCGATCAGAACGCCGATCCTGCCCGATCTGACCGGCGGATGGTTCGGGGGGCGATGGGTGCCGGCCAGGGCGTCGGACGGTGCGTCGTTCATAAAGCCATGCTAAGCCACACCTGCCCGCCGGAAATCAATCATGAAAATGGCCCTGACCCGCCGCCTGCTGTTGCTCGGATCGTCCGCCCTGGCGCTGATCGCAGGCCTGCCGCCCCGCCTATCCTTGGCGAAGGCCACGCGCTCGCGCGTGACCTTCGTCCTAGTCAACGACATCTACCAGATGAGCGAGCAGCCGGCGCCGGACGGCCAGCCGCGCGGCGGCTTCGCCCGTCTCGCCGCGGTGGTAAAGGCCGAGCGCTCCAGGGGGCCGGTGATTTTCGTTCATGCCGGCGACACGCTGTCGCCCTCGCTGATGTCGGGCATCGACCAGGGCGCGCACATCATGGTGCTCACCAACATGATCGCACCCGATGTGTTCGTCCCCGGCAATCACGAATTCGATTTCGGCAAGGAGATTTTCTTCAAGCGGATGGCGGAGGCGAAATTCCCGGTTTTCTGCGCCAACATCCTCAATCCGGACGGCAAGCTTGCGGCAGGAATGCGCGAGCGCGGCATTCTCACCGTCGACGGCATCCGTATCGGGATTGCTGCTGCCACCGACGAGGAGGCCGTCGTCCTGTCGAGCCCGGGCGACCTGAAATTTCCCAAAGCGGTCGAGACCATCGAGCAACAAGCCGCCGCCTTGCGCAAGGAAGGCGCCGACATTGTCGTGGCCTGCGTGCATACCGGCCGCGCCAAGGACGAAGAGATGTACCGCAACCATACCGCGGACATCATCCTGAGCGGGCATGACCACGACCTCTGGCTCAATTACGACGGCCGCACCGCCGGAATCGAATCGAGCCACGATGCGCATTTCGTCACCTGCATCGACGTGACCTTCACAATCCGCATGAACGAGGGCCGGCGCGAAGTGATCTGGCATCCGGAATTCCGCGTCATCGACACCCGAACCGTGACGCCCGACCCCGAGGTGCTTGCCGTCGTTCAGGCCTACGAGAAGCAATTGTCGGCCGCGCTCGATGTGCCGATCGCCACCACTGCAGTCGCGCTCGACAGCCGCAACCCGACCGTGCGCAGCCAGGAAGCGGCGATCGGCAACCTGATCGCCGATGCGATGCGCATCGAAAACGATGCCGATATTGCAATCACCAATGGCGGCGGCATCCGCGGCGGCCGCATCTATCCGGCGGGCTCCACCATTACGCGGCGCGACATCATGTCGGAATTGCCGTTCGGCAATAAGGTCGCGGTGATGGAGGTTTCGGGCAAGACCATTCGCGCCGCGCTGGAAAACGGCTTCAGCAATCTGCCCCGGCCGATCGGCCGCTTCCCGCAGGTCTCCGGACTGAAGGTCGTCGTCGATCCGTCACGCCCCGTCGGACAGCGCGTGGTCTCGGCCGAAGCCGATGGCAAGCCGCTCGACGAAGCGAAAATCTACAAGCTCGCGACCAACGACTTCATGTCGCGCGGCGGCGACGGCTATACGATGTTCGATCATGTGCGCGAGATCGTGCCGGGCCACGACGGGCCGCTGATGACCAACGAGGTCATCGCCTATCTGGAAAAGATCAAGACGGTGCGCACCGGTGTCGATGGCCGCATCGTGATCCGGTAGCGGCGTTTGCCCCCTCCAAATAAAGACGCCCTCTCCCGTTGCGGGAGAGGGCGCCAACATTGCCGCCTTTGCAGCCAGCCTTATTGCAAAGCTTACGGCTGGAAGCGCAGCTCCAGCCCGGCAAGGCCGCCGAACACATTGAGCCCGACCTGGCCCTCGACGCTCAGCGGTTGCAGCGCGACCGAATTGTTGGATCCGCCATAGAGCACATTGGCGCCGAGCCCGACGCCTACGGCCGCGCCGGCCGTGACGCCGCCGTAGTTGCCGGAAAGATCGCCAAGCCCAAGCTGCTGGGTCGGCGCGAACACAGCCCAGACCAGGCTCGACACCGCAGTGCCGCCGAGATCGACGCCGGCGCGGCGCAGGACCGCGGTGTAAAGCTGGCGCGGACCCATATCCGGCCTGTAGATACAGCTCAGTTCAGTCACCGAGCCGATCACGAAGCCAACCGAGCCGCCGCCCCTGCATTCAAGCACGCCGGTCTGAATCTGTTGCGCGGATGCCGGCACGGCGGAAAGCGAAGCGAGCAGAAGACCAGCGAAAAGCGACGATCGGATCATGGTAGTCCCCTTGACGTGAAGCACGTTAACACGGCGATAAGCGCCGCAAAGTCCGGCGGAAGTTAGCCCTCATCCCTGTAAAAGACGATAAGACTTCGCCTTCAATTTTCTCGAAAACGCCGCAGCAGGCTTTTGGGTCCATCGGTGCGGCTATTTCAAATTGCCGCAGAAGCGCTGGATGCGCTTGCCCGCCTCCTCCAGGTCCTCGGTCTTGGTGGCGTAGGAAATCCGGAAGGCCGGACCTGCACCGAACGCCGAGCCATGCACCACCGCAACCCCTTCGGTCTCCAGAAGCTCAGTGACGAAATCCTCGTCGGTCGCGAGCTTCTTGCCGGACGGCGCAGTCTTACCCATGGTCCCGGCGCAGGAGGGATAGACGTAGAAGGCGCCTTCGGGTGTCGGACATTTGATACCATTGGCCTGATTGAGCATGGCGACGATCAGGTCGCGGCGCTCCTTAAAGATGGTGTTGTGTTTGGCGATGAAATCCTGCGGACCGGTGAGGGCCTCGACCGCGGCCCACTGCGCCACCGCCGAGGGATTCGAGGTCGATTGCGACTGCAGCATCGCCATTGCCTTGGTCAGATGCTCCGGCGCACCGGAATAGCCGATCCGCCAGCCGGTCATGCAATAGGCCTTGGAGACGCCGTTGAGCGTCAGCGTGCGCTCATAAAGCCGCGGCTCGACCTGCGCTGGTGTCGTGAACTTGAAGTCGTCATAGACAAGGTGCTCGTACATGTCGTCGGTCAACACCCACACATGCGGATGCTTCATCAGCACGTCGGTCAGCGCCTTGACCTCGTCGCGGGTATAGGCCGCGCCGGTCGGGTTGGACGGCGAATTGAAGATCAGCCACTTGGTCTTCGGCGTGATCGCCTTGTCGAGCTGTTCCGGCGTCAGCTTGAACCCGGTCTCCATGGTGGTAACCACAGGAACGGGCGTGCCGCCGAGCAAAGCCACGATCTCCGGATAGCTGACCCAGTACGGCGCCGGGATGATGACCTCGTCGCCCGGATTGATGGTCGCCATCAGCGCGTTGAACAGCACCTGCTTGCCGCCGGTGCCGACGATGATCTGCGACGGCTTGTAGTCGAGCCCGTTCTCGCGCTTGAACTTGGCGGCGATCGCCGCCTTCAGCTCCGGGATGCCGTCGACGGCGGTGTATTTGGCTGCCTTGCCGCCCTCGATCGCCTTGATGGCCGCCGCCTTGATATTGGCCGGAGTGTCGAAATCGGGCTCGCCGGCGCCGAGCCCAATGACGTCGCGGCCCGCCGCTTTCAGCGCGCGCGCCTTGTCGGTCACCGCGATGGTGGCGGACGGCTTGATGCGGGCGAGCGCGTCGGCGAGGAAGGCCATGACAAATGTCTCCGGAGGCAGGGCTTTCTGGGTCAGTTCCAGGGGGATTGCGCAGGCTTGGTAATGCCCTATTTGCTGCGCCGCAAGCAACATTCGGTGATGGGCCGCAGTCAAGGAAACGATGCCCGGCGGAGACCAAAGCCGGTCCCGTCCTGCGCCCTGCACCGCCACTTGCGGCAACGCGGCTTTCGTCCCGGCCCCGCGAACCGCCCATCGCCTTGCATCGCACAATACTCGCAGTGCATAAACTCGCATTGCAAAAAAACTTGCAGTGCACAAAAGCGCGGCCAGTTTGAAGTCAGTCAAACGAACACGAAACATTTATTTCGTTGCAATGCAGTGTCACGCAATGAACGTCACTTTGTGATGCGTTGCCGTGATGCAGCCTTGCAAAGGCCGAGCTTTTCTTCTTGGTTCCGCCGCGTCATGGTGTGACCGTATGGGGGACCGCGGCTGTTAACGGAAGTCATGGAGCCACGGATGTACACGCTCTATTCGATGCAGCGTTCCGGTAATTGCTACAAGGTGCGCCTTGCGCTGGCGCAGCTCGAAATTCCGCATGCGCTGGTCGAGATCGATATTCTCAAAGGCGAAACGCATACCCCGGATTTTCTCGCCAAGAATCCGAACGGCCAGATTCCGCTCCTTGAAGTCGAACCCGGCCGCTATCTCGCCGAATCGAATGCGATCCTCTGGTATCTGGTGGAAGGCACGCATCTCGCCGGCGAGACGCCGCTCGAACACGCCCGCGTCTTGCAATGGATGTTCTTCGAGCAGCACGCCATCGTGCCGAATATCGGGGCGGCGTATTTCTGGCTGTGCCTGGTCAAGGGCGGCCGCGAATTGCAGCAGCATGCGCTCGACGACTGGATGGAGGAAGGCCAGCGTTCGCTGAACCTGCTCGACAAGCATTTTGCGCGCAATCGCTTCGCAGCCGGCGTGAATTATTCGGTGGCAGACATCACGCTCTATTCCTACACGCATCTGGCCGAGCAATGCGATTTCGACCTGCGCCCCTTCGCGGCCTTGCGCGAGTGGCATGCGCGCGTCGCTGCCGAACCGCTTCATGTCGCGATGGACCACCGCGCCGCACCACTGCGCGTGGCGGCCGAGTAGACCGGGTCAGCCGCGTCCAGACCGGCAGCGTTAACGACTCGTTAACGCTTTGTCATCAAATCGCCATACGAGCTCACGGCTTGTGCCGCTTTCCGGCCGGAGCGCGGCCCCCATCCAACACGATGGTGCCTCTGGGACGATTCGCTGATTCGCGCGTTCGGAGCCGCCGCAATGTCCAGGGAACGGGTCGCCGGGATCGGGTTCAAGCACCCGGATCGCAACGACCGGCCGTTGACAAAACGCAAGCTCGCCGTTGCCCATCTCCTGATGGCTGCGGCGCTGGTCATCTGCATTCTGGTTGCGCTGACCGCGGTCGCCATCGGCACGGCGCGCGCCGACACCCTCGGCGCCCTTGCATCCGGCGACGAAGGCGTTGCGGCGATCGCGCTTTTCTTGGGCCTTATGCTGGCGGCGACCGGCGGCATCGTCGCCTCGGTCGTTCGGCGGGCCTAAGCCGGCCTTCACCAGGCGCGGCCTGATGCATTGCGGCATTCCGGCGCTCTATCGGAACACGGCACGCGACCCTAGTGTTTAGGCCGGAGCACCGTGGAGAACCGCCCCGATGAGAGCCCTCGGAATTGCCGCGCTTGTTGCAGCCGCAGCCTTCCCAGCCCAGGCCCAGCAAGTCTTCAAGACCGACCTCGGCGATGTCCGCGTCGACACGGTGGCGTCAGGATTATCCAATCCGTGGGGCCTGGCTTTCCTCCCCGACGGCCGCATGCTGGTGACCGAGCGGCCGGGCCGCATCCGGATCGCAACGAAAGACGGCAAGCTTTCGCCCCCGCTCCACGGCGTGCCGAACGTGTTCGCGCAAAACCAGGGTGGCATGCTGGACATCATCGTCGACCGCGATTTCGCAAACAACAACACGGTCTATTTCTGCTATTCTGATCCGGTCGAGGGCGGTGCGCAGACCGCGCTTGCGCGCGCGAGGCTCGATGCCGGCGAGACGCCACGCCTCACCGACGTTCGGCGGATTTTCCAGCAGGAAGGCCCGCCGTCGCGCGGGCTGCATTTCGGTTGCCGCATCGTGCAGGCCCGCGACGGCAATCTGTTCCTGACCACCGGCGATCATGGCTTTGCATCGAAGAGCGCGCAGACCCTCGACAATCATATCGGAAAGATTATCCGCGTCACGCCCGATGGATCGGCGCCAAAGGACAATCCATTCGGGGGACGGAGCGGCGCAAAGCCGGAAATCTGGAGCTACGGCCATCGCAACAGCCAGGGCGCAACGCTGCATCCGCAAACCGGCAAGCTTTGGATGCACGAGCACGGCCCGCAGGGCGGCGACGAACTCAATATTCCCGAGGCGGGCAAGAATTACGGGTGGCCGGTGATCGGCTATGGCGTTCATTATGGCGGCGCCAAAATCCACGACAGCACCCACAAGGAAGGCATGGAGCAGCCGGTCCGGCAATGGACGCCAGTAATCGCGCCGTCCGGGATGACGATCTATACCGGCGATCTTTTCCCGCAATGGAAAGGCAACGCCTTCATCGGCGGAATGCGTCCGCCGCTTTTGGTGCGGCTCGAACTCGATGGCGAGAAAGTCACCCGCGAAGAGCGGATGCTGCGCCAGCTGAACGAGCGCATCCGCGATGTGCGCACCGGACCCGATGGCGCGCTCTATCTGCTCACCGACAATGCGGCTGGACGCATTTTGCGGGTGACGCCTGCGAAGTAATCACCATTTGTGGAAAATGAAAAACGCGCCGATCGCAATGAAGACGAAGCCGATCGCGTAATTCCAGGTGAATGGTTCTTTCAGATAGACCACCGAGAAGCCGGCAAACACGACAAGCGTGATCACCTCCTGGATCGTCTTGAGCTGCGCGGTCGTGTAGACCGCGCTGCCCCAACGGTTCGCCGGCACCGCCATGCAATATTCGATAAAGGCGATGCCCCAGGCGGCGAAGATCACGAGCAGCAGCGGCTGTTCCTTGAAGCGCAGATGACCGTACCAGGCGAGGGTCATGAAGACATTGGAGCCGAGCAGGAGGAGGATCGGCAGCAGATAAGGAGATGTGAAAGACATGCGGCAACCGGTTGGCGTGATGGATTTTCGAGTTCTAGCACTGACTTTCTGCCGATTCGCAGTCATGCGCTGACGCTAAAATGATCATTCCGCCGCCGTAACGCGGTCGTATTTCCGTGGCCAAGGCTTTAGAATTCGCCGCACCGTCCCGGAGAATCACGATGCGACTGGTCATCGCTGCCGCCGCTGCCCTTCTGATTGCCGCGCCGTCCGTTGCTCAGGCCCAGCAAAAGCAGCCGCCGCAAAAGGGCCCGCCTCCCGCTCCGGCGGCCAAGCCCTACACGCCGATCGCGGTCAATATCCCGCCGCCGATCAACGATCCGAGCTTTGAGGAATTCCGCAAGCAGGTCAGCGAAGCCGCTGCCAAGAAGGATCGCGCAGGTCTCACCAAGCTCGTCGTGCAACAGGGCTTTTTCTGGGAAGGCGAAAAAGGCGACCAGGCCGACAAGAAAAAATCCGGTTTCGACAATTTCGCCGCGGCGATCGGGCTGACCGGCAAACAGCCGATCGGCTGGGACATCTTGCTGGGTTATGCCGGAGACCCTACCGCAACCCCTTATCCGGGCAAGCAAGGCGTCATCTGCGGGCCCGCAGACCCGGAATTCGACGAAAAGCAGCTCGAAGAGGTTGCCAAGGCGACCGGGACCGATCCGGGCGATTTCGCCTATCCCCTCGACGAAAACATCGAGGTACGCAGCGCGCCGCGGGCGGATGCCCCCGTCACCGAGAAACTCGGTATGGTGCTGATCCGCATCATGCCCGACCCGAAGCAGCCCGCCCCCAAGCCTGACCAGGTGCCGATGGTGCGGGTCGTGACCCCGTCGGGCAAGGTCGGTTACATTTCCGCCGACGTTCTGGCACCCCTCGGAAATGACCAGATTTGCTATGTGAAATCTGCCGACGGTTGGAAGATCACAGGCTACATTGGTGCCGGGCCAGGACAGCAATAGGGCGAAAGCGGCGCGTTGGCCCACGCGCAGACCCTATCATGACACCGCCGCCGCTACGCCGCTCAAGCGGTATTGAGCGGTGGCGGTATTGAATTTCGCCACATATTGCGCTCAGAGTTTCAGTAAATTTAAATGATCGGGGAGCCCTGTTTTCCACCATGACGTTGACGCGCTTGCTGGCCGTTGCCGGCGTTGCTTTTGTCTGCTCGCTGCCTGCGCCCGTAATCGGGCAAGGCTCCATTCCTTCGCCGACGATCCGCGACCGCGATCCGGGCGTCGATGGCAATCAGGGCTTCACGCTGCCCTATGAATTCCGCCGGCAGGCGGTGTTCTACCGGACCCATGAAGCACCCGGCACGATTATCGTGAACACGCATGATCGTTTCCTCTATCTCGTCCAGGGCGACAACCGCGCGATCCGTTACGGGGTCGGCGTCGGTCGCGACGGCTTCCAGTGGGGCGGCGTACATCGGATCACCCGCAAGCAGGAATGGCCGGACTGGACGCCGCCGCCGGAAATGATCCAGCGCCAGCCTTACCTGCCGCGCTTCATGGCCGGTGGTCCGGGTAACCCGATGGGCGCACGCGCCTTGTATATCGGCAATACGGTGTATCGCGTGCATGGCACCAATGCGCCGGAGACGATCGGCCATTCGGTTTCGTCGGGCTGCTTCCGGCTGGTGAATAGCGAGATCGAAGATCTCTACGAGCGCGTGCCTGTCGGCACCAAGATCGTGGTCCAACATCGCTGAACGCAAGTCCGCTTGCCGTTGTGACGCAACGATGCGGCCGGCGAAAGCCGGCCGTTTGTATTTCAGCGCGCGCCAGGCGCGGACGCATCTTATCGATGCGCACAATTCGAACGATTGCGTTATCTCCGCGGTCACGCTTCCGGCGGATCGGTGGCGCGCCTTAAGTGCGTTTAAGGGGCCGCATCGGTATGGGCATGCTGCCGATTGTTTCGGATCATGCCCATGCTTACGCGCGCTTTGAGATCCATCCTGCCGCATCGTCCCGCCACAACAGCAAGCCTTGCGGCATCGATCAGGTTGCGGCCGGGCCTCGCCGCCGGCATATTCCTTTTCGCCGCAGGTCTGTTTGCGATGGCGGCGGTGCTCCGCAATCCAGCCGAACCTGACGCGGCGATGACCGGAGCCATCGCACAAACTGCGGCCAATCCCACCACTGACGGTCGCGCGGTGTCTGAACTTGGGCACGACGAAAACTCTACCCGCATGTCGGATCCGATCGTCAGCCAAATCAATCCGGATTGTGCCCTGCTTGCGCATGAAAGACTGATGTCCGGACTGACCAACTATTATCTGCAGCGCCGGCTGCGTCCCGGCGCGACGTCGGACGACGCCGCCGAAACATCATCCCTGACCGGCGTGCTCGCAGGCCCCGGCGATCCCGCCGCCACGACACCGGAATCGTCCTGCCGGGCCTAGACCGGACCGCCGGAAAAGGCTTCGGCGGTATGGCCTTGCTCTCGACATGATACGGCTCTAACTGCCGTTCCAATCCGATCACCTTGCGACCGGCAGGCGGCGTCGCGACGCCGCCTTTGCCGTATTTGGACGTGTCATGTTCACGTGGTTCGAACGCGCCTTGCAGCCGACGGTGCTGCCGGACAATCCGGAGCCGCCGCCGACGCTCCTCGCCTTCTATTGGCACTTTGCGCGCCAGGCGAAGGGCCTGTTCATCGCGCTGTTCGTCACCGGCTTCATCGTTGCCCTGCTCGACGTGACGATCCCGGTCTTTATCGGCCGCGTTGTGACGCTAGTAACCGCGAGCGATCCCGCCACCCTGTTCGCGCAGTCGTGGCACATACTCCTCGGCATGGCCCTGGTACTTGTGGTGCTGCGGCCGCTGGCGCTCACCGCGCAGAACATGGTCGCCAACCAGGCCATCGCCGCCAATCTCACCAACTTGATCCGCTGGCAGAGTCATTGGCATGTGGTGCGGCAGAGCTGGGCGTTTTTCCAGAACGACTTCGCCGGCCGCATCGCCAACAAGGTGATGCAGACCGGGCCTGCCATCCGCCAGAGCCTGGTCTCGATGATCACTGCGGTCTGGTACATCCTGGTCTATGGTACCAGCGCGATGCTGCTGCTCGCTTCCGCCGATCCGTGGCTCGCTTTGCCGATCCTTGTCTGGTTCGTGGGCTACGCGATCCTCCTGCGCATTTTCGTGCCGCGCATGCGCGACAGATCGCTCGAGGTCTCGGAAGCGCGTTCGCTCGTCACGGGACGGGTGGTCGACACCTATACCAACATCCTGACCCTGAAGCTGTTCGCCCGCGCCCGAGAGGAAGACGCCTATGTCCGCGACTCCATCGAGACGCATACCGGCCACTTCCACGCCTCGCTGCGGCTTAATACGCTGTTCACGCTCACGCTCTCGACGCTGAACGCAGCGATGGTCGTCTCGGTCGCGGCGCTGTCGATCTACCTGTGGACGCAAGGCGCGGTGCAGGTCGGCACGGTGGCGATGGCGCTGCCGCTCGCCTGGCAGATCGTCAACATGGCCGGCTGGGTCGCCTATCAGATCACCGATATTTTCGAGAATATCGGCGTGGTGCAGGAGGGCATGCGCGCAATCGCGCGTCCGCTCGGACTGACCGACAAGCCCGGCGCGAAGGAGCTCAAGGTCACGCATGGCGCGATTGAATTCGACGATATCGGCTTCGGCTATGGCAGCGAGAAGGGGCTGATCGAGCATCTGTCGCTCACCGTGAAGCCCGGCGAGAAGATCGGCCTGGTCGGGCGTTCCGGCGCCGGCAAGTCGACGCTGGTCAATCTCCTGCTCCGCTTCTTCGAGCTGGAGAATGGCCGCATCCTGATCGACGGGCAGGACATCGCGCAGGTCACGCAGGAATCATTGCGCACACAGATTTCCGTGGTAACGCAGGATACGTCGCTCCTGCATCGCTCGATCCGCGACAATATCCGCTATGGCCGTCCATCCGCGTCCGACGACGAGGTGATCGCTGCGGCGAAGCTCGCGCAGGCGCATGACTTCATCCTCGGGCTGGAGGATTGGCGGCACCGGCGCGGCTATGACGCGCAGGTTGGCGAACGCGGCGTCAAATTGTCCGGCGGCCAGCGCCAGCGCGTCGCCATCGCCCGCGTGATCCTTAAGAATGCGCCGATCCTGGTGCTCGACGAGGCGACGTCCGCGCTCGATTCCGAGGTGGAGGCGGCGATCCAGTCGAGCCTCGACGAACTCATGAAGGGCAAGACCGTGATCGCGATTGCACACCGGTTGTCTACCATCGCGCGCATGGACCGGCTTGTCATTCTGGAACGCGGCCGCATCGTGGAACAGGGCACGCACGACGAGTTGCTGGCGGCCGACGGACACTACGCCGCGCTGTGGCGGCGCCAGTCCGGCGGCTTCATCGACGCGCCGGACGCACCCCGCCTCGCCGCGGCCGAGTAGGTTTCAGACCAGCGCATATCTTCGCGCATCCTGCGCGTGCCAGCCTTGCCTAGCAACACGAGAGGCCCAATGCGCATGACGCTCTCTGCCGCGCTTTCGGTCCGGAAGTGCTTGCAGGACGTCCCTAGCAGAGATCGGCCGCGATTTTGTCGCCGACCGCGATCAGCCCGGTCAGGACACCGGCGGCGACCTTTCCAAATCCGGGCAGCAGCAGCACGAGCGTTGCGAGCGCCGTCAGGATCGGCTTGGCCGCGGGCCAGAGCTTGCAGAAGTCCTGCGGCACAACCCTGGCTGTCGCCGCCATCGCGGCGGGAGCCGGTCCTTCCGCGGTTGCCTCCCGGTAAGACGTCATAATGATCTCGGCCGCAGCCTTTGAATCGATCGCCATGTTCCCTCCCGCAGACTGAAACCCTAATACCGCGACCAGTGTATGCACGTATAAATTGCAGTCAATGGAAATTACACTCATATGGACAAAAGCTCGCTTGGTTAGCGCCGTTGCACCCGCGCCGCACGCGTGGTTGCCATGCAAGGCCGGTCGCGCGGTTGCGGCAACGTCATGCATCGCGCATATAACGCCTCGTCCGAGTCATCCGCGTCAGCCGCCTCGGATCATCGGCACATCGCGAGCCGCCTCAGCTGCCGTTCGGCAGCCACCCGTTTCGGGGCGCGCGCACTTTCGGCGCACGAAGATGGAGAAAAACAATGGCGCGCAAACCGACCAAACGCACCGAGTTCGTGCTGTTCGACGTGATTTACGAGGACGGCAGCCAACGGTCCAATCGTCGCGTACCGGCGGAAGAACTCGGCGGGATCGACGGGGATGCCCCGGCGCGGCATATCATCGAACAGCAGGATCGCGAGATCGCCGAAAAATCCGGCCAGATCCCCCTGCAGATCAAGTCGCTGCACCGCTCCGGCGCAAAATTGCCCGAGAAGGAATGGAAGCGTCAGCGCGCCTAGCGCATTGCTGTCGTCAAACTGTCGCAGAGAAAAACTAGCCCTCGCGCTCTGAATCCCAGACCGGAACAGACCGCGATGAACCGGCCCGAACAGCCACCGGTCGATTCGACACCGGCGGCAGGCATCATCTCCGCATTCCACTTCGATGCCGAAGGCAAGGCGCGGAGCCTGCAGTCCGGCGAAATGACCGCGGCCCTGAACAGCCCGTATGGCTTTGTCTGGGTACATCTGTCGCGCGCCGATATCCGCTGCCGCAACTGGGTGGAATTTCATGCGCCGTTGGCGGAGGTGGTGCGCGAAATCCTGCTCAGCGACGAGGACCATCAACGCGTCGAGGTCTATGGCCGGGAAATTGTCGGCGTCATTCCCGAATTGCATCTCGAATTCGATAACCCGACCGAAGAGCTCACGCGGTTGCGTTTTGCGCTCGCCGACCGGCTGCTGGTCACGATGCGCCGCATTCCGCTTCGCTCGGTGGAGAATGTCAGGCGCGCGATCGCAGCCGGTACCCTGTACACGACGCCAATCGAGCTCCTAGACGCCATCATCGATCATTTCGCCGATGTGATCGGCAAGCTCGCCGAGCGCATCGGCAACGACCTCGACGCCGTCGAGGAGCGGATCGCCCACGGCCCGCGCGGCAACGAATCGTTGCTCATCGCACGCGCGCGCAGCCAGTCGGTCCGGGTCCATCGCCAGCTTTCGCAAATGCGCGGTCTGTTTCACCGGCTGGAGCTGCGCGTCATCGGGCCGTTGCCGGAACTGGCCGCACCGGTGCAATCGCTGGCGCAGAAGATCGACGATTTCGACCACTCGGTGGCCGGTATCCATGATCGCGCTCGCCTGCTGCAGGAGGAGCTGGCCGGCCGGATGGCGGAGCTGACCAACCGGCGGCTGCTGACGCTCTCGATCCTGACTGCGGGCATCCTGCCGCCGACCCTGGTCACCGGCTTCTTCGGCATGAATACCAAGGACCTGCCGTTCCTGGATACGCCGGGCGGCACCTGGTACGCGCTGGCGCTTGCCGCCGGCGCAGCCACGCTCACCTATTTCGCCATCCAGCGCATGCGCGCGCTCTGACCGGCGCCATTCCCAATCCGGTGCGCCCGCGATAGCGTTGCGCGCCGGCAACGACCGGCTGACACGCGCATCTCAGGAAACCGCTCGATGATCGACTTCTACGCACTCACCAGCCCCAATGTGCAGAAAATCTTCATCGCGCTTGAAGAACTGCAACTGCCCTACAAGCCGATCTATGTCGATATCTGGGCCGGCGAGCATTTCACCGACGAATTCGCAAAGCTCAATCTCAACCGCAAGATCCCGGTGATCGTCGACCACGACGGACCGGGCGGCAAGCCCTTTACGGTGTTCGAGTCCGGCGCGATTCTGATGTATCTCGCCGACAAGACCGGCAAATTGCTGCCCGCGGACAACGCTGCGCGGTTCGATGCGCTGCAATGGATGATGCTGCAGATGGCCAGCATCGGCCCGATGTCGGGGCAGGTGGTGCATTTCTCGAAATTCGCCCCGGCCGGCAACGACTATTCGCTGAGCCGTTTCAAGACCGAACTGAACCGGCTCTGGGACGTCTACGAGGAGCGGCTGGCGCAAAGCCCCTATGTCGGCGGCGACGAATATTCCATCGCCGATATCGCGGTCTATCCGTGGCTGCGCAATTATGACTTTCTCGGCATGAGCTTCGATGGCCGGCCCAGGCTGAAAGCCTATGTCGACAGAATCACCGAGCGTCCGGCCGTGAAGAAGATGCTGGCGATCCTGCCGACCATCAAATCCTCGCGCGATACCGCAACGCCGGAACAGAAGGACCGCGTGTTCGGCCGCGGAAAATACGCGCGGGCTTGACGTTTCCTGACCTCTCCCTGCAAGGGGGAGGTCGATCGGCGTCGCACAGCGACGCTGACCGGATGGGGGTCGTTCCGGTGACAGGTGCATGAGACCCCCTCCCCGACCCTACCCCTTGCAGGGGAGGGAGCAGAGAGAACGCCGCCCATGTCCGACAAAGCGTCTCCACTCACACGCCGCACGGTCCTCAGCGGTACGGCTGCCGCAGCGTCTGCGCTTGCCGCGCCCGCCGCCGCGGAAACAGCCCCGCGCAGCTTCGTGCTGGTGCATGGCGCCTGGCATGGCGGATGGTGCTGGCGGCGCGTCGCCGACCGGCTCGAGCGGCAGGGCCACAAGGTCTATGCCCCCTCGCTCACCGGCCTCGGCGACCGCTCGCATCTGATCCGCACCCGGCCGACGGTCACCACCCATATCGACGACATCGCCAATATCATCCGCTTCGAGGACCTGCAGCGCGTGATCCTGGTCGGCCATTCCTATGGCGGCATCATCATCTCCGGCGTCGCCGAGAAGGCGCAGAAGCAGATCGCTTCGATCGTTTTTCTCGACGCTTTCGTTCCCGAAGATGGCGCGACGATTTTCAGCATGTCGCGCCAGGGCCTGCGCGACAACGTCAACGCCGCGATCAAGCGCGGCGAGTTCGGTATCCCGCCCGCCAGCGCCGCCTATTTCAACGTCAACGAGAAGGACCGCGCCTTTGTCGATCGCAAATGCACGCCGCAGCCGATCGGAACCTATAACGATCCCATCAAACTGACTGGGGCCCGCGAAAAAATTGCGAAGAAGATCTATATCCGCGCCAAAGGCTTCAACTCGGCCGGCTTCGACGCCATCGCTGCGCGCCTGCGCACCGATCCGGGCTGGCATGTTCACGACATGCCCTGCGGTCATGATGCCATGATCGATATGCCCGATCGCCTGACCGAGCTGCTGCTCGCGGCAGCCTGATCCATACATTTCGATTTAAATTTTATCGCAAGTGTTTGCTTGCTCTTTGCGACGCCATTCGCAGGGCTAGGCAATGCCGCCAAGGCTCTGCAATCGCGTTAAGACATGCGCAACGCGAAAGGTCGCATATGCACGCAGGAATGCAGAAAGCTTGAGTGAAATCTTGCGCTTCTGCCGGCGCATGGCGGATTGAACGATGAAAATCATCAAGGAACTTCGGCAGAATCGATCCCTCGACGCGTTCAAGAGCACGAGTCCACTGCCGATCGTCCTTGCAGCCATTGTCGCGTTTACAATAGGGATTATGGGCGCGGTCGGGATCGTCCAAGCGCCAAAGCTGTTTCCGCGACAAAGTGAACCCCTCAACGCGAGCCGGCTGGACGCCAAGCCAATGGGTCGGCCGGCCCCGCAGCCGCCATCCTGTGCAACGCCCGCGCCGTGCCAAGAGGCCGATTGACATCGTTGCGGTTTCGGCCTGTTCACGTCCGCGAAGATTCCGTCAGTCGCGCGAAACCAACGCCGTCGCAACCCCTGCGCGGCGGCGGATAGGCCAGCAACTTTCCGTGATCGCGGCGGTAGTCGGGCACTGCCTACCGGCTCCGTACAACGATTCATGTGTCTGCGGATGATTGATGACGCAATCACCCTCCTGCGCCGCAACAATTTAGAAACGCATTCGCTTGAAGTGGCCGCTCGTGCGGACCTAACATGATGCCGCTTGCGATGCGCGCGCATTGTGCCGCGCATCCGTTTGTGAGGCCTCGCCATGACATCCATCGCGCGACGTGACTTCCTGAAGCATTCGTTCGCCGCGACCGCGTTCGGGGCTGTTGCAGGCAAATTCGCCTGTATCGAATTCGCCGACGCTACGCCGATCCAAGTCCCCACGGTCGACAAGCTGTCGCTGCGCGTGCTGATCGATTCCAGCCACGACATTTTCCTGAAGCCGATGAAAGCCGGCGGCATCACCAGCGAGCCGCCGGCGGCGGGCGGCCGAGGCGCGACCTATCGCGACATCCTGCACAACCAATGGGGGCTTTCGCTCCATGCCGTCTCGCAGCGCGGAGCCGAAGAACGCGTGATCTTCCTCGATTTCGGCTACAGTCCCGAGGCGCTGCTGAACAATATCGACATCCTGAAGGTCGATCCGATAAAGGCCAACGCGCTGATCGTAAGCCACGGCCATTTCGATCACTTCGGCGGCCTGCAAGGCTTCCTCGCCAAATATCGCGACAAGCTGCCGGCGGATATCAAACTCTATGCCGGCGGCGAGGACAATTTCTGCGCACGTCTGACCGGCCCGCAAAATGCGCTCGCAGAATTCGGCGCGCTCGACCGCCGCGAACTGGAGGCCAAGAAGGTCGCCGTGGTGCTCGCGGAAAATCCGGCCGTGGTCGCGGATCATGCATTCACAACTGGCAAGATCAAGCGCACCAGCAAGGAGCGCGTGCTGCCTAACACGATGGTGCAATTTGAAATGAAAGACGGACTTGGCTGCAACGCCTCGCACTACGCTCCGGCCGAGCTGCTAGGCAAGATTGTGCCCGACGAGCACATCCACGAACACGCCACCGTCTACAACATCAAGGACAAGGGGCTGGTCGTCATCTCTTCCTGCGGCCATGTCGGCATCGTCAATTCAGCGCGTCAGGCGCAGGAAGTCTCCGGCGTCAACAAAATCCATGCTCTGGTCGGCGGTTTCCATCTCGCGCCCGCGCCGAAAGACTATCTCGACACCGTGGTGGGCGAGATCAAGGATCTCAATCCCGATGCGGTGATCCCGATGCATTGCAGCGGCAACAACTTCACGCAGGCCATCCAGTCCGCGATGCCCGACCGGCTGGTGCTGTCGACGACCGGCAGCCTGATCACCTTCGGGGCGTGACGCGGCGCATCATGCCCGCCTTGCGCGGATTGATGGCAATCGGCATCGTCGCGCTCGCGGCGATGCTTGCGCTTCCGTTGCGCGCCCAGAGCGATGATACCCGGCCGGTCACCGCCGCCGAATCGATGGACGCGGTGATGTGGGGCAAGGGCACCATCGGCGGACCATTCGCGCTCGTTGACCACACCGGAAGAGCCCGCACCGATGCCGACTTCCGCGGCAAGCTGCTGCTGGTCTATTTCGGTTTCACCCATTGCCCGGACATCTGCCCGACCGACCTGATGGCTATGGGCGGTGCGCTGAAGGCGCTCGGTTCGCATGCCGATCAGGTACGCGGCCTTTTCATTTCGGTCGATCCTGCGCGCGACACGCCGGCGCTGCTTGCGACCTATGTCGATTCCTTCCACGAGAACATTGTCGGGCTGACCGGCGACGAGACCGCAATCCGCCGCGCCGCATATGCCTACAAGGTTTATTTCAACAAGGTGCCGGGACGCGGCCGCGATGATTACGGCTTCGACCATTCTGCCTATATCTACTTGATGGACCGCGACGGCAAATTCATCGGCGTGTTTCCACCATCGACCCCCGCAGAGCGCATCGTCACCGTTCTGAAGCCGCTCCTTGGGCCGTGAGTGGCCTGGTCGCGTTACCCCACGACCCGATCCGCGAATGTCGCGCCGCCAATGTCGCAGGCGGCGTGACGGCCGAACCAGCGGTAGCGGTTGCGCGCGATAATGGAATAGAGCCGATCGCGGACCGGTTTCGGCACGATGCGAAACACACGTACCCAGCCATAGCCAGGCAAGCGCGACAGCGCAGCAATCGCGGAATCCGAGCGTAGGTTCACGGTGCCGTCGATCAGCACCACATTGCTTTGAGGGTTGTCGGGATCGATGCCATGCTTCAGCGCCAGCGCCCGGCCATAGGCGCTCTGGATCGGAGTGAACAGAAACGTACGGTCCTGGTCGCGGATTGCGACGAACCGCATCCAGCGCGAGCACAACACGCACACGCCGTCATAAAGAATAAGCCCGCGTCCGCCAGGCTCGCCAATATTGCGCAGCTGCGGATCGAGAGGCGCGATCATCGGCACTACCTGTTGTCCGAAATGGCGAGCGCCACCATCATCAGCACGATGGCGGGACCGGTCTTCACCAGCGCGCCGAGCGGCTCGATCCAGAGCGCCGGCGTCAACACCGCGGTGCCGAGCATATAGCCGGCGGCAACCACAATGCCTGCGACAAGGCCGATGCGGTGCGTCCTGCGGAACGCGATCAGCAGTCCGACCACAATGTCGGTCAGGCTCGACGTAATGACAAAGGCATGCGACTGGCCGCCCGGAAATCCGGAGCGCGCCATCATCTCGAGCGCGTCGTCGTATGCCACGGTGATCGCGATCAACCCGGACACGCACCAGAACACGACCAGCGTTGCGACGATCAGCGCCTTCATCAGATAAAGCCGCGCGAACCATCGGTTCTCGACCGTTGCCGGACGCTCGCGCAGCAGCGCGTCCAGCGAGCGCGGCGCGATCCCGGTATCCGCCATCCAGCGCGCCGGATCGCCGGTCACGCCGCGCCGTAATTCAGTGATGGCGGTCGAACGTATCGGGGGCGACCACCCGAGCCAGGACGAGAGATCGCCGGCCCGCGCTCCGAGATCGATGGCAAAGCCAGGCATCGGCATGCGCCACGGCCAGATGTCGCCGAGCCAGCTGCGCAGCTGCGCCAGCACGCTCTGCATTGTATGCGGCTCGGGATGCATCAGGTCGTAGATTGCGGCATAAGGCTCGCCCGGCTTCCAGCGTTCGGCGAGAGCCGCCACCGTGTCGGCGATGTCCTCGACCGCGACATAGCGGAACGGCCGTTCTGAGAGGTCGCGCGGCAGATCGACCGGCAGCGCCGCCAGTGCGCGCAGCATCGCACTGCCGCCATAGGGGGCGGGGGCCATTACGAAGCCGGGACGCAGGATCGCATGCGGCAACCCTGACTCGATGATCAGTCCGTCGGCGCGCCGCTTGCTCTGCGCGAAGGGCGTGATGTCGGCGCCGTGTTCGCCGGGAATCGACACATGGATGAGCAGCACCGGCCGTCCGGCCGCGCACAAGGCCGCGATCAGCCGTTCGACAAAGCCGTCATGCGCCTCATGCGTGGAGCTGCCTGGCTGGTCCTGCAGCACACCGATGCAGTTCAGCACCGCGTCGGCGCCGCTCTGCGCGATCAGGTCGCGTAGCTCGCCGACATCGAGGCTCGCAATCGCCGCCTCGCGCGCCCCATCCCCGAACAGATCGCGCTGTACAGCCGATAACCGCCGCGCCGCCGCGGTCACCTTGATCCCGCGCCGGAGCAGATCGGCGGCGACGAATTGACCGATCAGCCCACCAGCGCCAAGGACCAGGACGCCCGCCATCGGCTCACCACAGGGTCTCTTTGGCACGCTGCGGCCACGCCTTATCATAGGCCTCGCCGCCGATCCGCGCATTGGTGATGGCGGAGAGGATTTGCCCCGCGCTCGGCAGCGTCTTCGGATCGGCGTGGTGCTGCGGATTCCACAGATCGGAGCGGATCAGCGCCCGCGCACACTGGAAATAGACCGACCGCACCGCAATCACGAGCACGCTGCGTGGCGGCTTTCCTTCCATGCTGAAACTGTCGAGCAGGTGCGGTGCGACCGAAATCTGCGCCGTTCCATTCACGCGCAGGGTGACACCCGAGCCCGGAATGAGAAACAGCAGCGCCACCCGCGGATCCGCGACGATATTGCGAAGCGAATCGATGCGGTTGTTGCCGTGCCGGTCCGGCAGCATCAGGGTGCGCGGATCGGCGATGCGCACGAAGCCGGGCTTGTCGCCGCGCGGCGAGCAATCGAGCCTGTCCGGCCCGGCAGTTGCCAGCACGGCAAAGGGCGATGCCTCGATGTAGCGGGCATATTCGGGCGTGACGTGATCTGTTTCCTTGACCAGCGACGGCTCGGCCGGCGCACCATAAATCGCCTCAAGCTGCTCGATCGTGGCGACGGTGGTCATCCGCTTCTCCGCTTCGGCCTTGGGATTGGGTTATCATGCCCGTGCCCGGCGCGGAATATGCGGGTTGAACAAATGCGGCGTCACGCGCCGCCTTCGCGAGAAGGCCAATCACAACCCGAACGGATAGGTATCCGGCATGCCTTCCAGTTCGTGCGTGGCGAAAGGCTGCACCGGGCTGGTCCGGTCGAACCAGACATATTCGTCGAACTGATCGGGCAGCACCGCTTGGAAATAGTGGCTCGCGCGTTCGCTCTGCGGCCGGTAGATCACGCCAATCGCGCGCTGCAGCCGCGGCTCCCGCAATGCCGCCTTAAGCGAATCCGGCGCACCGCGTAGCGGCAGCATGAATTTCGAGACGCCAGAATCATGGCACATGCGCTCGTAACTGGACGAAAGCGACGGCACGATGTCCTTGACCTCCATCGGCCCTTCCCAGTCGGAGGCGGCCGCGACCTGTCCGTCATGAGTGCCGAAGCCGATGATGTAGCAATCCTTGCCGTAGGCACGCCGGCAGAGCTGGCCCAGATTATGCTCGCCGCGGGAAGCCATTTCCGTCGCAGAGGCATCGCCGACATGCGAATTATGGGCCCAGACCACCGCCTTTGAATGTGGCCCGTAGAAATCGAGTAACGTCTTCAGCGTCTCGAACATGTGGCTGTCGCGCAAATTCCATGAGGCGCGGGAGCCGTAATACATGATGCGGTAATAGCGCTCGGCTTCGGTGACGAGCTTTGCATTCTGCACCGCATCGAGAAATCGTTCGCCGTCATGCTCGGCATAGGCGGTGCGCCGCTTCATCAGATCGGTCAGCACGTCAGTCACCGCAGATTCGCAGGAGTGATATTGCCCCGTCAGCGCAGCGTGGCCGTAGGTGGCGGGATCGGACTGCCAGGGCGTCAGGCAGCCATAGCGCTCGCGGGCGGCACGGGCCGTTTTCGGATCTACTTCGTCGAGATATTTCAGGACCGCGCGAATGGAGTCGTACAGCGAATAGAGGTCGAGGCCGTGAAAAGCTGCGCGCTGTTCCGGCTTGCGTTTCGCATTGAAGGCGCGCATCCAGTCGACGAAGGCGCGCGTTTCGGCATTGCGCCACATCCAGGTGGGAAAGCGCGCGAAGGCGGTCCATTCCGACGGCGGATAGTCCATGTGCCGGACATAATGGTCGACTCGCGCCGCATCGGGCCAGTCACCCTCGATCGCGACAAAGCGGAAACCCTTGCGCTCGATCAGCGCGCGGGTGACGCGCTCGCGCATGCGGTAGAATTCCGAGGTGCCATGCGTCGCCTCCCCGATCAGCACCACCCGCGCCTCGCCGATCCGGCCGAGCAACCTGTCGAGCGGCGCTTCTTCGAGCGCGGCAAACGGCTCGCTGGATTCCGCGATCAGTTCCGGCAGCGTTCGTTCAGGCTTTTTCGGCTTGCGCGCGCGTCTGCTTTCCGCCTCCCAGCCCTCCTCGCCGATCAGCGGCACGAAGCGCACATCGGCGAGATCCTCGCGCATGAAATCCTGTTCGGACACCCGGGTGATGCGGACGAGTTCCTGCACCGTCGGATCGGTGCCGACCGGAATGACGAGACGGCCGCCGATCTTCAATTGCAGCTTCAGCGCATCGGGCACTTTCGGCCCGCCCGCCGCGACCACGATCGCGTCGTAAGGCATGTGCTCGGGCCAGCCTTTGGTGCCGTCGCCGTGCAGCACATGAACGTTGGAATAGCCGAGATCGGCAAGCCGCGCCGCAGCCTTTTCCGCAAGCTGTCCGATCCGCTCGACGGTATAGACTTCGCCCGCGATTTTCGACAACACCGCCGCCGCATAGCCCGACCCGGCGCCGATTTCGAGCACGCGCTCGCCGCCTTCGAGATTAAGCGCCTCCACCATGAAGGCGACGATATAGGGCTGCGAGATGGTCTGGTCGCCCTCAATCGGCAAGGGAGAATCCTCATAGGCAAATTCGCGCAAATTTTCCGGCAGGAAATCCTCCCGCTTCACCGCGCGCATCGCATCGAGCACGAGTTTCTGGCGCACCCCGCGGGCGCGGATGGCACGCTCCACCATCTGTTCGCGCTGGGCAGCGAAATCGGGCTGCGGGCGCGTCTTATCGGCGACATTAGACATGGCGCTCACCCTTCAGGTTGGCGCAATTCTCCCTGTATCGGCGCGCTGCGCCGTTGACGCAGGTCAAAAGCCGCACGGCGGCAGAACGCAAGCTCAGCGAGCCAGATCAACCTGTCCCGGCGTCACACTTTCATCATGGCCGCCTCATCCTGCCGCAATGAGAATCGGTCAAGTCGCATTCATGCGCGGCCGCGCGTGCCGCTCGAGACGGTAGCGCTTTGACGAAGTTTAGCCAACGACCGCTTCTGCCGGCCCGGGACGCTGCCCAGCATCCCGCAACGCCGCAGCAGATTTGGCGCTGGCCCCTGCCTGCGAGCGACTTTAGCGACCGCGTGCTGCTGCGCGGACTTGCAGCGCTTGCGGAACGTCAGGTGATTGCGATCAGCGGCCTGCATCATATCGACCCGCGGCACGATCCTCTGATCGTCGCCATCAATCACAGCACCCGTGCCGAAGCGATCCTTGTCCCCACTCTACTCATGCTTCATCGCGGCGGCCGGATCGTTCATTTCCTTGCGGACTGGAATTTTCGGCTGATCCCCGGCATCGGTTTGCTCTATCGCCGCGCGCAAACCATTTCGGTCATGCGCAAGCCAGCCAAGCCGAAGGCGCTGACGGTCTTCAAGCCGTTGTTTGCGCATCCGCTCAGCGCGCTCGAACAGGCTCGGCGCAAATTGATCGCAGGACACGCGATCGGCGTCTTTCCGGAAGGCACCGTCAATCGCGACCCGCAGATGCTGCTGCCGGGCCGGCGTGGTGCGGCCTATCTGTCGCTTGTGACAGGCGCGAAGGTGGTGCCGGTCGGCATCCGCTTCCCCGAAGCAATGCTGAACCGTCCGATCCCGGACACCGCGCGCATGACCGTGACAATCGGCGCTGCCATGCATCCCGCGGCCCGCGCATACCGGCCGACCCGCGCCGAAACCCGCGATTGGCATGCTGCCATCATGAGCGAAATCGGCCGGCTTTCCGCAAAAGACTGGTGCAATCGATGAGGAGCAGCACATCATGAGCGACATCGTGAATGCATGCAGTGACGAATGCAGTCCCGTCAGCGTGTGCCGCGTCGCCGACGAAACTGGCCGCAGCCTCGTGATCGCCGTTTTGCGCGACACCTATCAGTACGAAAAGCGCTGGGTCGACGATCCGGAGCGCCAGTTTCCCCATACCGATATTGGGAACGCGGCGTCGTCCTGGTTCGTCGCCATGCGTAACCGCGCACCCGCAGGGGTCGTGCGCGTGCTTTACGATCCGCCGCTCGCGCTCTATGCGCAATATGGATTGACGGGTCCCGGCGGAGAGTCCGCGCGGATCGAACAATTTCTGCGCCAGAATCGTGTGGCCGAAATCGGCCGCTTCGCGGTGGCCCGGGACTATCGCAACAGCATTGCGGTCGCGGCCGCCTTGATGCGCGCTGCAGCCCAGGAGACCGTGGCGCGCGGCTATACGCATTACGTGACCGACGTTTTCGAGGACGATCCGCACAGCCCGTACAGCTTCCACACCCGGGTGATGGGCTTTTCGCCGGTCGCGACCCATGACACCGGCGAACTACGCTGCTCCAGCCGGCGCATCACGCTGCTGCTCGATCTTCGCGAATCCTATTGCCGGCTGAAGTCCCGCGGCAACTGGCTATACCGATACATGACCGGCGCATGGGACGAGACCCTGCACCGTCATATGATGGCGTGATCCGCGTCTGCGCCGACGGGACGCCGTTTGCAGCACGGGCGGCTTTTGAAGGACTGCGCTTCGCTTCGAAACGCGGAAAGACTGCCAGCGGTTGCCGGCTATTGCAGTTCGAGAGCCGTTTAGCTGACCCTGAACACCTGCGACCGGCGGCGATCGTTCTCGGTCTCGAAATAATGCTGGCGCTTGGCGTTAAGCATGGCGAGATCGGCGCGCTTGACCGCCGCCTCCATCCGCTCGCCGGGGCGAACGGTGGCGAGCCCCATCGACAGGCTGAGCGTCATATCGGGATAGAAGGTGTTGTTGATCGCGACCAGATCCTGGATCGCCTGCATCATGGTTTCCCCCGCCTGCTCGTCCATTTCCGGCAGCAGGATCGCGAATTCGTCACCGCCGATCCGGCAGGCATGCGCCGGCTTCTCGACGACGGAGTTCAACACTTCGCCCGCGCGGCGGAGCAGCGCATCGCCCGCGGCGTGCCCGAACTCGTCGTTTGCGGCCTTGAGGCCGTTCAGGTCCGCCATGATGATGGTGACCGGGTAAGGCCCCTTGCGTTCTAGCCTGTTGAGTTCGTCGACATAGAACGAGCGGTTGAACAGCTTGGTCAGCACATCATGGGTGCCGAGATATTCCAGATAGGCCTCGGCCTTCTTGCGCGCGGTGATATCGGTCAGCGCCACCTGCACCAGCGACCAGTCATCCTCGCGGCCGGGCAGGACCGAGAACTGCAAAAGCAGATTAAGCTTGGTGCCGTCCAGCGCGTAGTTCACCACCTCACGCAGCTGGAACAGCTTGTTGTCCCACAGGTCGATCAGCTGCTCGCGGAAATGCGTCTCCATGTCGTCGCGGAATACATCGCGCAACGCGCGCAGCAGTGCCGCCTTGTCCGGCGCGCCGAACAGTTCCAGCGTGCGCCGGTTGACATCGAGCACACGGATCTCGCTCATGCAGCGCGCGACGAATTCCGGATGAACGTCGGTAAAGACCCGGAAATCCGTGATGCCGCGCTCGCGCACCTCGTCGAGCAGCTTCTTCACGCTCGAGAAATCCTCGACCCAGAGCGACACCGGCGAATGCGCGAACAGGCCAAGCGCGTAATTCTCGCTTTGCGTCAGCTGGCGGCGGGCATTCTCGCGCATAGTCACATCTTCAATCGAGATCAGAACCCGCTCCCAGCTGCCCTCGTAGCCCGGCAGGATGGCGCCGTGGAGCTGAATGTCGAGCCGCTTGCCGGTCAGCGTATAGTTGACGGTGTGGCTCTCGAATGACGGCTTGCCCTCCCAGAGCTGAACGAGCTCCTCGACATGCGTTTTCAGCATGTCGTCGCGGAACACCTGGTCAAGATTGCTGACAAGATGATCGAGATCCTTGGCGCCGAACATCGTGAGGGTCTTCTTGTTAACTTTGATGACACGAATACAGGCCGAGCATTGTGTCACCCGCGCGGGGTCGGCATCGAAATGCGCGCGCAGATCGGTCACGCCCTCGTTGCGCCACCTCTGGAACAAGGCCCTCAGCGCGCTGTAATCCTCAAGCCAGAGCGACACCGGCGCGAGGTCGAACATTTCGGCGTCGTCGTTCAAAACCATTTCCTTTCGGGCATGATCCACGCTGCGGTGAGCCGTGCGGCCTACGGCAGAGGCGAAAACGCATCAATTTGCAATGGCTCAGTATAAGCGATTCCCCCTTATCAAAACGTGTCCATTGCGCAGCGCACAATTAACTAGCTGGATACCACCCGGGAAATGCGGAGATTGCCGGTGAGCGCCGGATCGCTTTGGAGACAAGGCGGGCATCGTCATGGTTGCGCCAGATCAATTCCGGGCTACCAAAGCCGCCTAACCTGAATGCAAAGTCATGATGGGGAGAGACGGCCATGACGGCCATCAGAAGCGTAGCGCAGCGTTCTGTGCATGACGGCGAAGTCGGCGTTCACTCCCTTGACCAGTTCGTGCTCGCCGTTCCCGACCTCAAGATTGCGGAACAATTCTATAGTGACTTTGGGCTCGAAGTCCGCCATGCGCGCCACGGCTTGGAACTCTACAGCTTTGGCGCCGACCATTGCTGGGGCCGGGTGGTCGAGGGGGTAAGCAAGCGGCTGCATCACCTTTCGTTTGGGTGCTATGCGGAGGACCTGCCCTATTTTCAGGAACGGATGGAGGAGAATGGCGTCGAGATCCTCGACGCGCCGCTCGGGCTGGAAAGCAACGGTCTGTGGTGCCGCGATCCGGCTGGTTTGCTGATCGAGGTGAAAGTCGCACCCAAGGTATCTCCCGATCATAAGATGAGCGGCATCTGGTCGTCGTCGCCGGAAGGCGTAATGGGTTCCTGTGCGCGTGCCAATGCGCCGGCGGTCCGGCCGCGCCGGTTGTCGCATCTGCTGGCCTTCACCACGGATGTCGGCGATGCGATCTCATTCTATTCGCGTGTTCTTGGATTGCGGCTGTCCGACAGCACCGGGCTCGCCGCCTTCATGCATTCGATCCATGGCAGCGATCATCACATCCTGGCCTTCGCGAAGGCGGAGGCGCCGGGCATGCATCATTGCAGCTGGGACGTGGCCGGGATCGACGAGATCGGCCTCGGCGCCATGCACATGGCATCGAAGGGCCATACAAAGGGCTGGGGGCTTGGCCGCCATGTGCTGGGCTCGAACTATTTCCACTATGTGCGCGATCCATGGGGCAGTTTCGCCGAATATTCCGCCGACATCGACTACATTCCGGCGACGCAGCTCTGGGAGGCAGGCCGCTACGAGGACGAGGATTCGTTCTATCTCTGGGGCCCGGAACCGCCGGCGGACTTCACCACGAATTACGAAGCGCGGAATTGACTTTCGCTCACACTGTCCCCGCGCGAACGCCTTCGGTACGTCCGCGCAGCCGCATCGTCGAACGGCTGCGCCGCCCGCGGCCCCAAGCGCCTGTCCCGCGTCGAGGGCCGGCTATGGTGCTGCTTCGTATAGAACAAACACCAGATGCGGGCTAATGATAGGCAATCGCGACTCCCATTCTGCGCGGGAAACAACGATATGCATCTTGAGAAGCGTGTTCTCGTGACCGGCGGCGCCGGATTCCTGGGTTCGCATCTATGCGAGACCCTGTTGTCCGAAGCCGTTCATGTGATTTGCGTCGACAATTTCTTCAGCGGCGCTCACATGAACATCGATCACCTTTTGGCCAACAGGCGCTTCGAGCTGATCCGTCACGACGTGACATTCCCGCTCTATCTCGAAGTCGACGAAATCTACAATCTCGCCTGCCCGGCATCTCCGATTCATTACCAACGCGACCCGGTTCAGACGACCAAGACCAGCGTCCATGGCGCCATCAACATGCTCGGCCTCGCCAAACGCGTAAAGGCCAAGATCCTGCAGGCGTCCACGTCCGAGGTTTATGGCGACCCGGAGATCCACCCGCAGTCCGAAGACTATTGGGGCCACGTCAATCCCGTCGGTCCGCGCTCCTGCTACGACGAAGGCAAGCGCTGCGCCGAAACGCTGTTCTTCGATTATCATCGGCAGCATGGCATGCGCATCAAGGTGATGCGCATTTTCAATACCTACGGCCCGCGCATGCATCCGAACGACGGGCGCGTGATTTCCAATTTCATTGTGCAGGCACTTCTCGGCAAGGACATCACGATTTACGGCGACGGGTCGCAGACGCGCTCCTTCTGTTACGTCGACGACCTGATTGACGGCATGATCCGACTGATGAAATCGCCCGACGCCATCACCGGCCCGATCAATATCGGCAATCCGAACGAGGTTTCCATCCTTGACCTCGCTCAACAGGTCATCGAGCTGACCGGATCGCGCTCGCGGATCGTGCATCGCGCCAAGGCGCAGGACGATCCGCGTCAGCGCCGGCCCGACATATCAAAGGCCAACGATTTGCTCGGGTGGAGCCCGCATACCGGGCTACGGGACGGGCTTACCCGCACGATTGCCTATTTTCAGTCTGTGTTGAAAGACAATCGGGTCAAGACGATGCTTCAAGGTGCTCCCGATGTCGCCATCACCTGACGCCATCGCGCCGAAGCATCGCGCGCAGGCCGCGCGCATCCTGCTGAAAATCGTGGAGAGGGAGCCGGAGGCGGTGACCCGGGCGCCAGCGCGGTAGCGTGGGCTGCCTCCGCGAGTCATGCCCGGGCCGGACCCGGGCATCCACGTCTTGGCTCGGCAAGCTGCACGTTGACGCTGCGCTTTTCGATGCGGGAGGGCGCTGACAATGCCGCGGTCCATATCGGCGAGCAGAGCCTGATGTCGGACAGCGAGGCGATGCGCAAGGCGAACCCGGTGGTTGACGCGGTGGGGCTGCGGTTTGGGGAGTGAGGGGGGCCGTCCAGGCCAGCCCTTGAACCACATACGGCATTGCCGTATATATCCTGTCTCATGCGCACCGTCGTCGAAACGCCTGCCTGTCTCGACGATGCCGAGCGGCTGCTGATACGTGCGGAGCGCGACGCCATTGTCGACATGGTATCGGCCGATCCGCTTTGCGGCGTGGTCGTCCCGGGTACCGGCGGTGTGCGCAAGTTGCGTGTCGATGTGGAAGGGCGCGGCAAACGCGGCGGGGCGCGTGTGATCTATCTGTTCGGCGGCGACGATGTGCCTGTCTTCCTGCTGGCGCTGTTCGCCAAGAACGAAAGGACGGACCTGACTGCGGCAGAGCGCAACGCCCTTGGCAAATCGGTCGCTGCAATGCTGGAAGATTATCGGAAACGGACATGAGCAAGCGCGCATTCGACAAGATCAAGGCCGGGCTCGACGATGCGAAGGCCTTCCTTGAAGACACCGCAGAGACCAAGCGCTATCGCGTGCATGTGCCGGCCAATGTCGACGTCAGGAAAATCCGCAAGCGCCTCGGGCTGTCGCAGGAACGCTTCGCCGCGACCTACGGATTTGCGATCTCCGCCGTCCGCGACTGGGAACAGGGCCGCCGCCAGCCCGAACGCTCAGCGCGCATCCTGCTAAAGATCGTGGAAAAGGAGCCGGAGGCGGTCACGCGCGCGCTGGCGCGGTAGCGTGGGCCGCCTCCGCGCGTCATGGGCGGGCTTGACCCGGGCATCCACGTCTTTGGCGACACAGAAACCAAGACGTCGATAGCCGGGACAAAGCCGGCGATTACGGTCTACTCTGCGGCTATTAGTCCTGCCCGCGAATGATTGGCATACGTTTTCCAGGTCGGACGATAATCGTCATCAGCCTGATTGCCCCACATGGCCCAATTCCTGCGCGTGCCCCGCGCAAACAACTCCAGAAATGGACCCGAGCTACACGCCTCGATAATCTCGTACTGCTCGTCCGGCTTACGTGAATGCTCACGTTTCCGCGTCGCCATGAAGTTCACCTGACTACGGCCTGGAGCTAAAGTGCGCGCGTTCTTGCCACGCACTCCGAACAAAATCAGTTCAGTCACATTACGAAAGTAGAATCCAACACCGCGGCCATCCGGCCCCCCATCTTTTCGAATTTTATGCCAGACGATATTCGCTTTGTAGTGAAAGCCCCATGCTTGCATAACGGCAAGGCCTTCGGGCAAAAGCATTCGGACACCACAAATACAAGTGCGAAACCGGTGCCGAGACCTGCGCAACCGGCAATGCCTTTATCTCGTCGAGAGTCATGGTGCTGTAACGCGACAGCCGCTTGTGTTCCGGCGCAACCTTGCCGGTCTTATTCGTAAACTGCCATGGCGGATCGGCGAGGATCGTACCAAAGCGTTGTTTGCCGACGAAGCGAAGCAGGTCCGCAGCGGCTAAAGATTCAATCTTCGACATAGCAGGCTTCTGAGATTCCAAAGACGACGGAGGGGCAGCCGCCTCCGCTTCCGCCATCAAGCCGCGGGAGTAGCTTCGCCATGTGGGTCGTCGAGTTTCCAAAGCTTGGCCCCCCGCCCGAGCTTATTGAAAATTCTCTGCAGTTCGGAGCATCGGGTGATGATCACCCCTGCATCGATGGCGCGGAGTTCGAACAGTAGCCGAAAGTTGTTCAGATCGCGGTCGAAGAATGGATCCTTGTTGTTCCACTCCACTTCCAAGGCAACGCGATTCTTGTAGCAGTCGACTTTGTGGGTTGGCGTAATGAACTCGCTGTTGTCCACGACGATCTTGGTATCGAACCTCTTTTCCACCCAACCAAGCTTGGTGAAATGCGTATCGAGGCGGCTCGATATGAGTCCTTTGGATCCTCCTGGTTTGAGGATGTCGCTCTTGAGCAGCTGAAAGTCTCTCAGAACCGCAAGAATGTCGTTCCATTCTTGCGGATGGGCCGCCGAGAGGATGGCTAGTCCATTGCGCCATTCACGCACCTCAAATCGCGTCAAAACCTCGGCCGGGACAATCGACTGATTCGTCATTGCGGTATTGTCGGCGAAATCTGTCGTCCGAAATACCGCACATGATTTTGTTCTATATTTGTTCTCAAGAAATGTCAAAAAACTCCCCAAGGCCTCCTGTTGACATTTTCAATATTATAGGATTTATTTCCTCTCACCTCGCTCATCGAGGGGCGCTCTCGCGAGGCGTCGTTTGAGCGGAGCGAAGGTGCGGCGCCTGCTGGTCTGTCTCGCAAACAGGCCACCGGGAGGCTGCGGGACCCCGCTCTACGGGCACTACGACCCGTGCGCGAGGAGCTCGCTATACGGCCTGCGCCCCGGTTGGGCCGCAGGTACGCAAACGCGGCCCGCATGCCTGTACGCGGACACATGCTCCGCCGAAAGAACGCCGCTCTGGACGAAGTCCCGGGCTGCGCAAGCGGGTCCGGGGCGGCGCGCCGGGAGGCGGCTGCGCGGTGCAAGCCACGCAGCATTCAGGACTGGCCTGCGCCTGCCGGCGCGCCGTCCGCCCCTCTCCTCACCCGCCGGATGCGAACGCATCGCGGCAATGCTCCGCCATGCGCGCGCAGGAGCAAATCGTGAGAGCAAATCATCAGAGAGAAAAGCATGAGGATAAACCACGAGCCAAGGCGAAGCCTCCGCCGCGTCGAGGCTTCCCGGAACCTTCGCTCCCGATGCGGCGTTGGGCCGCGAATCCATCGAAGCCAACGAAGAAGGAGCGAGCATGCATACCAGCGACATCAAGGAACACATGGAGGTCTGCGGCGCGGACGGCAAGACCGTGGGCAAGGTCGATCGCGTCGAAGGCAACCGCATCAAGCTGACCAAGGATTCGGCGCCGGCCGGGCACAAGGACCATCATCACTTCATCGATCTGAGCCTCGTCAGCGGCGTCGAAGGCGGCAAGGTCAAGCTGTCGCAGAATGCCGATCAGGTCTCGCTGCAGGAGGCCTGATCGCGCAGCTTCATCGCGCAGGAACGCAGATCCCGCGCCAGAGCGCTTTCGAGCACGCATCGTCCGCGCGTGTGCCTCATCGAACGGGCCGCCTGTCATGGGCGGCCCGCTTTTCGTGTGGGACCGGCACGCAGCTTCGGCACCCAGCTTCGCCTCCCAGCTGTCACGGTTTTGCGGATAAACTGCCCCCGACTCGAAAGCGCATCGGGAACGGGGGATGACGACGATGCAGCCCGCGGCCGCACCGAAAGTTCCAGGACCCTGGGACGTCTTCACACCCTACACCGCGCTGCATGTCGTCTCCGTGCTGCTCTGTTTCGCCGCCATCGCGGCGCTGATCCTGATCGCGCGGAGCCTGCGCGAGAGCGGCAAGGAGCCCGCCTTCCGCCGCGCCTTCGCCTATACCTGCCTCGTGTTCTGGGCCTTCCACAATGCCTGGTTCCATGCCGGCGGCATCGACTGGCTGACCGGGCTGCCGCTGCATATCTGCGATCTCGGCGGGCTGATCGGGCCGCTGGCGCTGCTCACCGGCAACAGATTCCTGCGCGCAACGTTGTATTTCTGGACCTTCGCGCTCACTCTGCAGGCCTTCATCCAGCCGGCTTTGGTCGCGGGGCCGGCGACCGGCGTCTTCTGGTTTTTCTTCATCGCGCATTCGGTGGTGCTGGCCTGCGCGCTCTACGATCTCCTGGTGCTCGGCTTCCGCCCGCTCTGGGGCGACCTGCCGCGGGTCTATGCGTTCAGCGCCTGCTATGTCGTGGTGGTGGCCGGCGTGAATGCCTGGCTCGGCGCCAACTACGCGTATATCGGCGATCCGGCGCCGCCCCTGAAAATCCCGCCCTTCATCGATGCGCTCGGGCCGTGGCCGCAGCGCGCGCTTCTCGTGCTGGCGCTGGCGGCCCTGAGCTTTCCGCTGCTGCTGCTGCCGTGGAAGCTTGCCGGCGCCCGGCGCGCGGCCGCCTCCTCCTAACGCAGGTGCCGCGCGAAGAATTTGCGCGCGGCGGCGAGATGGTCGTAGCGGTCGAGATCCTCGTGGCCGCCTTCGGGGAAGGCGACGAACGCCTTCGGCTCGTTGGCCAGCGCAAACAGTCGCTCGCCGAGCCGGAATGGCACCACACGGTCGCGCCGTCCGTGCATGATCAGCACCGGGGCTGTGACCTTGCCGATGCGCTGGTCGGAGCGGAACTGGTCCTTCATCAACAGGCTGACTGGCAGAAACGGATAGGCCGAGAAGGCGACGTCCGCGGCCGAGGTGAAGGGCGCTTCCAGAACGACGGCGGCGACGTTCTTTTCCGCGGCCAGCGCCACCGCAACGCCGGAACCGAGCGACTCGCCCCACAGGACAATGGGCGCATCGGGATAGCGGGCGCGCGCGAGATCATAGGCCGCGCGGCCGTCGGCGATCAGCCCGTCTTCGGTCGGGCGGCCCTCCGAGCCGCCATAGCCGCGATAAGACAGAGCCACGAGTCCGGTGCCGTCCTCGATCAGGCGGCGGAAGCGGTGCACGCGGTGCGCGAGCGCGCCGCCATTGCCGTGGAAATAGACGATGACCGGCTTGCCCGGCTGCGGCGGCACCGTCCAGGCGATCAGCCGGACCCCGTCTTCGGCCGGCAGTTCGGCCTCGGCGGCCTGCGGAAAACCGGCATCGGCGGGCGCGACCCGCACGGAGTACGGGAAATACATCAGCGCACGCTGCGCCAGATACATCAGCGCGACGATACCCACATAGCAGACCAGACCGATCAGCAGAGCGGATTTGAGGCTTTGCATCGAGCCGCTATAACACGGCCCGCTTTCGAGACGATGACTGACAGCCGGGCTTGAGCAACATGAACCTACGGACCCGCTGGGGCGCGGTGGCCGCCCTGATCCTTGCGGGCGTGGTCGTGGCGCTGCAGATCGGCAAGGCCGCGATTGCGGTGCCGGTGTTGCAGTCGGAGCTTTCGCTGTCGCTGGTGTTGGCGTCGTGGGTGATCGGCGCCTATGGCGTGCTCGGCGCGTTCGGCGGACTGCCGGCCGGCATCGTGGCGTCGCTGTTTGGCGCAAGAAGCACGCTGATTGTCGGACTTGTCGCTGCGGGACTGGGCAGTCTCGCCGGTGCCCTGGTCAACGATGGCGGCCTCCTGATCGCTACCCGCGTGATCGAGGGCTGCGGCTTTCTCGCCGCGGTACTGGCGATCCCGCGCCTGCTGCGCGCGGTGACCGCGCCGCGCGACCGAGACACCGTGCTGGCCCTGTACGGCGCGTATATGCCGATCGGCTCGCTGATCATGATGCTGGCAGGCCCGCATCTGATGGCGCAGGGCTGGCAATGGCTGTGGATCGTCAACGGCGTGGTCGCCCTCCTCTACGCAGTCGCCATAGCCTTCATGAGGTTGCAGGAAGAGGCGCACCCGGGTGCTCCTCCTCTGTCGACTCTCGCACCGAATATCCGGGCCGCGCTCGGCACCCCTGGTCCCCTCCTGCTCGCGATCGCTTTCGGCATCTACACCTTCCAGTATGCGGCCATGGCGAATTTCCTGCCTACCTTGCTGGTCGACCGGCTCGGCCTCTCGATCTCCGCGGCAGGCACCATCAGCGCCATGACCGTCGCTGCAAATGCCGTCGGCAATGTCTTCGCCGGCGCATTGCTGCGCTTCGGCGCGCCGATCTGGGCCATCGCAGCATTCGGCTATTGCTTTGCCGGCGCGGCGTCGTTCGGCATCTTCTCCGACGCGCTGCCGGTGGTCGCGATCGCCGCACTCGCCTCTGCGAGCCTTGCCGTCACCGGCCTGATCCCGGCCTCGATCTTCGCCGCAGCGCCGCGCTTAGCCGCGAGCTCCGCGCTCCTTGCCATCGTGCTCGGACTGATGAACCAGGCGAGCAATCTCGGCAACCTGTTCGGTCCGGCGGCGATGGCATCGCTGGTGCAGCATTTCGGCTGGGAGCGCGGACCGCTGCTCTTCCTCGCCGTCACCGTCTGCGGCGTCACCGTGGCGCTGATGTTGCGCGCGGCGATGAAAAGCGCAAGAACCTGAACATGAAATCCATCTTCATCGACTGCAATCACCAGCTCGAACCGGTCTGGCATCGCGTGCACGGCCCGGACGATCCGCCCATCGCCGTCAATACCGCGCCGTTCAAGAGCGAGGATCTGCCGCGCCTGCTCGACGGCTACGACGTCGTACTGGACGATCATTCCTACATGCCGACGCCGATGATCGCGCAATGCAAGTCGCTCAAGCACATCGTGTTTCTAGGCACCGGCGCGGCGAGCTACATGAACATCGCCGAATTGAAGGCGCTCGGCGTCACCGTCCACATCATCAAGGGCTATGGCGACACCGCGGTCGCCGAACACACCATCGCACTGATGTTCGATTGCGCGCGCGACATCGCGAAGATGGACCGAACGCTGCGCGCCGGCACCTGGAAGCCGCTGGAGGGCATGCAGCTTCGCGGCAAGACCCTTGGCATCATAGGCCTCGGCGGCATCGGCTCGGAAACCGCGCGGATCGCCAAGGGCATCGGCATGAAGGTGATCGCGTACAACCGGACCAGGCGCGACGACGCCCCAGCGCCGCTGGTCGATCTCGACATGCTGCTTGCCACCTCCGACGTCATCTCGCTCAATCTCGTGCTCAACGACGACACCCGCGGCTTTATCAATGCCGAGCGTATCGCGCGGATGAAGCCCGGGGTCATCCTGGTCAACACCGCGCGCGGTGCGCTGATCGACGAGACAGCCATGCTGGAGGCCTTGCGCTCAGGCCATATCCGGCAGGCCGGCCTCGACGTCTTTCACAACGAGCCGTTGAAGCCGGATCATCTGCTGACGCGGATGGACAATGTCACACTCTCGGCCCATGCCGCCTTCCGCACGCTGGAAGCTTCGATGACACTGCTTCGCCGCGCCATCGATATTGTGAAATCCCTCTAACTGTCATTTCCGGGGCGCGAACGGAAGTACGCGAGCCGGAATTCATATCCACGACAGGCAGTACGGATTCCAGGGCTCGCCGCTTCGCGGCTCGCCCGGAAATGACAAGTGGCTGAGCGGAACACTTGCCGCTCTCCATCGTTGTTACGCGTTTGGAGGGCAGGCATGACCGACAGCAAGACATTATCGCCGGTAGCGGCGCACGGCGCATCGCGCCTCCCATCGGTCGTGGTCGACAGCTATAACGTCGAACTGAAGGACGATGAGGGCTTTCTCGGCGACCGGGCTAGCAAGACCGCGTTCGTCGAAATCATCGACAACTGGCGAAAGGCGCTGCGAAAGGCCGGTAACGACCCGTTCGGGGATACGCCGACCGAAGAACTCGGCAAGAAACAACTCGACGAGCTTCTGACCGAGGGCGATCCGGAAGCTGCGGGCCTGGTTCACGGCGCGGTCGAGGAATTCGCGCAGGAACTCGCCCTGGTGATCCGGCGCTTTCTGAAGCTGAAGGCGTGGGCGGGAACCGAACGCATCGTGATCGGCGGCGGCTTCCGCGCCAGCCGGATCGGCGAGCTCGCCATCGGACGCGCCTCGGTGATCCTCAAGGCGGACAAGATCAGGACCGAGCTTGTGCCGATCCGCAACGATCCCGACGAGGCCGGGCTGCTCGGCGCCGGACATCTCGCGCCAGCCTGGATGTTCAAGGCGCACGACGCCATTCTCGCCGTGGATATCGGCGGCTCGAATATCCGCGCAGGCGTGATCGATCTCAATCTGAAGAAGAAGACCGACCTGTCGAAATCCTGTGTCTGGAAATATGAATTGTGGCGGCATGCCGAAGAGGGCAACATCAAGCGTGAGGATGCGATCGACAATCTCGTGGGCATGCTGGAGCGGCTGATCGATAAGGCACAGCGCGAGAAATTCAAGCTCGCCCCGTTCATCGGCATTGGCTGCCCCGGGATGATCGAGCCGGACGGCTCGATCGATCGCGGCGGCCAGAACCTCCCCGGCGGAAACTGGGAGTCGAGCCGCTTCAACCTCCCCGCGCGCCTTCATGAGGCAATCCCGAAAATCGGGGACGACGATACAGCCGTCGTGCTGCACAACGACGCTGTGGTTCAGGGCCTCAGCGAAGCCCCCTTCATGCAGGACGTCGATCACTGGGCCGTACTGACGATCGGCACCGGGCTCGGCAATGCCCGGTTTACGAACCGGAACGGCGATTAGCGGCGCAGTCATTGCGGCCGCTCACGCTGCAGGTTGGCGGACCCGGACTGAGGCGTTGCCCACAAGCCGTCGTTCGAGCATTTCACGCTTATGCTCGCCCGGCAGGACGGCTTGCGGTTGACGCGCACGCATTCTCCCGCTCAGAATAAGAAAAAGGCAAAACCATAAATCACGACCCGGGGAGGTCAGCGTGAAGCCGGCGCCGTTTGCGTATGCCAAGGCCCGTTCGGTCGAGGACGCGGTCAAGCTGCTGAGTGAGCATGGCGACGGCGCTAAACTGCTTGCAGGCGGACAAAGCCTGATGGCGACGCTCAACATGCGGCTGTCTCATCCGGACCTGCTGATCGATCTCAACCCGATTCCCGGCCTCGACAGCATTGCGTTGAACGGCGGCGATGTCGCGATCGGCGCGATGGTACGCCATGCCGCCGCCGCCAGATCCGACGTGATCGCAACACACGCGCCGCTCATCGCCATGGCCTTGCCGCATATCGGCCATCCGGCGATCCGCAACCGCGGCACCATCGGCGGCTCCATTGCTTTCGCCGATCCGGCGGCTGAACTGCCCGCCTGTTTCCTTGCGCTAGGCGGCGCAGCGGAAATCGCTGGCAAGGGCGGCGGCCGCTGGGTGAAGGCCGACGATTTCTTCAAGGGACTCTACGAGACCGCCATCGGCTCCGACGAGATGCTGACCGCGGTCCGTCTGCCGGTGGCGACTCCGGAGATGCGCTACGGCTTTGCCGAATTGTCGCGGCGCCATGGCGATTATGCGCTCGCGGGGCTTGCGGCTTCGGCGCACGCGGAGGGCAGCGCGCTGAAGAATGTGCGGCTCGCTTATTTCGGCGTTGGCCTGACGCCGATACGGGCAAAGCATGCGGAGAATGCACTGGCCTCGGGTTCGGTAGACGAAGCGGTGAAGGCGCTCGAGTCCGATCTCGATCCGCCTGACGACATTCAGGAAACAGGCGCCGTGAAGATGCATCTCGCGGGGGTGCTGCTGCGCCGGGTGGCCGCGCAACTCTCCGGGGGACGCGCATGAGCCTGGTTTATGACATCCATCTCACCGTCAACGGCGAGCCGGTCGCGGCGCGGGTCGAGGCGCGTAAATCGCTGGTCGATTTCCTGCGCGAGGATTTGAGCCTGACGGGAAGCCATGTCGGCTGCGAGCATGGCGTGTGCGGCGCCTGTTCGGTGCGCGTGAACGACGACGTCATTCGCGGCTGTCTCATGCTCGCCGTGCAATGCGACGGCGCGAAGGTCGAGACCATCGAGGGCGTTTCGGACTCCGGCGAGATCGCCGACCTGCAGGACGCTTTCGAGAAACGCAACGCCCTGCAATGCGGCTATTGTACGCCGGGCATGCTGCTAACCGCACAGGAACTCCTTGCCAACGGCAAGCTACCGAGCCGGGACGACATCCGCGAGCATATCTCCGGCAATTACTGCCGCTGCACCGGCTATCACGCGATCGTCGATGCGGTGGAGTCGGTGGCGCGGACCCGCGCTGAGAAGTGACATGAAAATCGTCTCCGACCTTCCCTCGCCGCTCACCGCGCTCGACCGGCCGAATTCCTATATCGGCCGCTCGGTGCCGCGCCCGAACCTGAAGCGCCTCGCACAAGGCCGCGCGCAATATGTGAGCGACATGACGCTGCCGCGCATGGCCCATGTCGCCTATCTGCGCTCGCCTCATGCCCATGCCCGCATCGTCAAGATCGACAAGAGCAAGGCCGAGAAGGCACCGGGTGTGATCGCCGTGGTCACCGGACCCGAGCTTGCCAAGGTCATCACGCCCTGGGTCGGCGTGCTGACGCATCTGAAGGGCATCAAATCGGCGCCGCAATATGCCATCGCGGTCGATCGCGCCTGCTGGCAGGGCGAAGCGGTCTGCGCCGTGGTCGCGCGCACGCGCGCGCAGGCCGAGGATGCCTGCGAGCTGATCGAGATCGCCTATCAGGAATTGCCCGCAGTCACCGACCCCGAAACCGCGCTCGATCCGGGTACGCCGGTGATCCATCCGGAACTCGGCGACAACCTCACCTTCGAGCGCACGCTGGATGCCGGCGAGGTCGACAAGGCATTTGCCGAGTCCGATGCGATCGTCGAACAGGTGTTTCATTTCGGCCGCCATACCGGCGTCTGCAACGAGCCGCGCGCCATCCTCGCCGACTGGAATCCGGGCGAGGAACGGCTGACGGTCTATCACGCGACGCAAGCGCCGCACATGATGCAGAACCTGTTCGCGAAACATCTCGATCTGGCGGAGCATCAGGTTCGCGTGGTGACCAAGGACGTCGGCGGCTCGTTCGGCATCAAGGTGCATACCTATGCCGACGAAATGGCTGTCGTCGCGCTGTCGAAGATGCTGAAGCGGCCGATCAAGTTCGTCGCCGACCGGCTGGAGAGCTTCGTCACCGACATTCACGCGCGCGACCACCGTGTCAAGGGCAAGATCGGCATCAAAAAAGACGGCACCATCACCGCCTTCGAGATCGACGATCTCACCGGCATCGGGCCTTATTCGGTCTATCCGCGCACCTCGGGGATCGAAGCGAACCAGATCGTCAACCTGACCGGCGGCCCCTATACCTGCCCAAACTACCGCGCCCGCGCCCGCGTCGTGTTCCAGAACAAGAACGTGATGTGCCAGTACCGGGCGGTCGGGCATCCGATTGCGACCGCGGTGACGGAAGGGCTGGTCGATCTCGCTGCGGCCAGGATCGGCATGGACCCGGTGGAGGTCCGCAAGAAGAATCTCATTCCGGACCACGCGCACCCTTCTCAGGCTGCGTCCGGGATCAAGTTCGAGAAGCTGTCGCATATTGCCTCGATCGAAAAGATTCTCGGTATGATGGACTACAAGGCGCTGCGCGCCGATCAGGCGGCAGCCCGCGAGAAAGGCATCTATCGCGGCATCGGCTTCGCCTCCTTCATCGAAGTCACCAATCCGAGCGCGGCGTTCTACGGCGTCGGCGGCGCAAAGATCTCCGCACAGGATGGCGCGACGGTGCGGCTCGACGGCAAGGGCGCGATCTTCTGCCATACCGGCGTATCCGAGCAGGGCCAGGGCGCGGAGGCGGTGATCGCGCAATGCGTCGCGTCGGCGTTCGGCGTGCCGATGGACAAGGTGCGCGTCGTGATGGGCGACACCGACAACACTCCGTACGGCGGCGGCACCTGGGCATCCCGGGCGGCGGGCATCGGCGGCGAGGCGGCGTGGCAGGCCGGCAAGGCATTGCGCGAAAACGTCCTCGCCGCCGCGGCCTCCATCCTGCAGGCCAAGGCCTCCGATCTCGACATCGACAACGGGATCGTGGTCGACAAGGGCACCAAGACCGAGCGCATCTCGCTCGAGGAGGTCGCCCGCATCTGCTATTTCCGTCCGGACACGCTGCCGCCCGGCTTCCAGGCGGAACTCGTGGCGACGCGCCATTACGTGCCGCGCGCCTGGGCGTTCTCGTTCACCAATGGCATCCAGGCGTCCTATCTCGAAGTCGATACCGACACAGGCTTCATCAAGCTGCTGAAGCACTGGTGCGTGGAAGATTGCGGCACGGTCATCAATCCGCAGCTTGTCGACGAGCAGATTCGCGGCGGCATCGTGCAGGGCCTGGGCGGCGCGCTGTTCGAGCATTGCCTCTATGACGAACGCGGCCAGATGCTGAACGGCAATATGGCGGATTATCTCGTGCCGATGGCGATGGAAATGCCGGACATGGAGGTGGGCCACGTCGTGACGCCGACGGCGGATTCCGAACTCGGCGCCAAGGGCGCAGGCGAAGCCGGCACCGCCGGCGCACCCGCCTGCGTCATGAATGCGATCAACGACGCGCTGCGTCCGCTCGGCGCAAAGCCGCTCACTGACATGCCGTTCACGCCCGGCAAGGTGCTGCGGGCCTTGGGGAAGGTATAGCCTTTCCACATCGTCAAACTCGCCGCGCGCAACGGCATCAATCTATCGGTAGACGGAACGGCGCGGCTTGATCACAATCGCGCCCGGCCGCCCGCAAAACATGAGAGCGGGGAAGAGCCGTAACGAGACTGCGTGGAGGAATGCCGTGTCGATGAATATCAAGGTCGGCCTGAAGGCCATCGAGGAAGCGTCCGAAAAGCTTTCCAACTGGGGGCGCTGGGGCAAGGACGACCAGATCGGCACGCTGAACCACGTCACGCCGGAGGACATCGTCAATGCGGCGAAGCTCGTGCGCAGCGGCAAGGTGTTCGCGCTCGGCATTCCGCTCGACCGTAACGGCCCGCAGACCGGCCTGTTCGGCGGGCGCTTCAACCCGATCCACCAGATGCTCGCCACCGGCACCGACGCCATTGCCGGCCAGCAGGACTGGAACAAGATCCGCTATGCCGACGATACGCTCAATCTCTGCGTGCAGGGCGCGACGCATTGGGACGCGCTTGGCCACATCTTCTACGAGGACAAGGCCTATAACGGCCACGACGCCAGGCTGATCGACTCGCGCGGCCTCGCCGTGCTCGGCATCGAGCATTCCAAGAACAAGATGGTCGGCCGCGGCGTTCTGCTCGACATCGCGCGCTTTCGCGGCGTGCCGTGGATGAAGGACGGCGAAGGTATTTCCAATGAGGAACTCGACAAATGCGCTAAGGCGCAAGGCGTCGAGATCCGCAAGGGCGATTTCGTGCATGTGCGCACCGGCCAGATGGAGCGCTGCCTCTCCGAAGGCGTCTGGGGCGGCTATGCCGGCGGCGATGCGCCGGGCGTGATGTTCGAGAATTGCTACTGGTGCCAGGAAAAACAGATCGCCGCGCTCTGCATGGATACCTGGGGCTGCGAAGTGCGGCCGAACGAAACCGACGAAGCCAACCAGCCGTGGCACTGGGTGGTGATCCCGGCTATGGGCCTGTGCATGGGCGAGATTTTTTATCTCAAGGAGCTCGCCGAGGATTGCGCACAGGACAAGGTCTATGAGTTTTTCTTCTCCGGCCCGCCACTGATCATCACCGGCGGAACAGGGAGCCCGATCAATCCGCAGGCGATGAAGTAAGTTTTACTCTTGGAACATACAGCTGATGTTTAAGACCGCAGCTCGCAATGCTCAGAAACGAGGGAACAGCGTCTGGGACACTCGACCTACCAAGATAAATGGATCGGGCAAGCGTAAAAAGGGAAAGAAAAAACCAAAGGCGTCATTGGACGCCGCTAATACCGGTCAAGTGCGCCGCAAGAAGCCATTGCCGGGCATTAGCAAGCGCCGTGACGCCCCCGATGTTGTCGCGCGTAAGGCCACTGAAGACAGGCTCCGCCTTGTAGAATCGGGTGTGAAAGTAACTGTTCTTGATCGATTGATCTCCTCCAACCGGTGAATGGACATCAATTCAAAGCACCTGCTGATTCGAAGGAGTCAATATGCCCCGCTATCTCAAACGCGGCCTGTCTGCCGACGCCGTCGAAGCCGCCGACGCCAAGGTGCGCGCCACAGTCGAGGACATCCTTGCCGACGTGAAGGCGCGCGGCGACGCCGCGATCCGCGAGCTCTCGAAAAAATTCGACAACTGGGAGCCGGCGAATTTCCGTCTCAGCCCGCAGGAGATCGAGCGCGCCATCTCGCAAGTCAGCAAGCGCGACCTCGACGACATCCGCTTCGCACAGGCCCAGGTGAAGAACTTCGCGCAGAAGCAGCGCGACACCATGCAGGACCTGGAAGTCGAGACCCTGCCGGGCGTAATCCTCGGCCACAAGCACATCCCGGTGAATGCCATCGGTTGCTACGTGCCGGGCGGGCGCTATCCGATGGTGGCATCCGCGCATATGTCCATCGTCACCGCGCGCGTCGCCGGCGTGAAGCGCATCATCGCCTGCGCGCCGCCGTTCAAGGGCGGGCCGCATCCGGCCATCGTCGCCGCCATGCATTTTGGCGGCGCCGACGAAATCTATGTGCTCGGCGGCGTGCAGGCGGTGGCGGCGATGGCACTCGGCACCGAGAGCATCGATCCGGTGGACATGATTGTCGGTCCCGGTAACGCGTATGTCGCCGAGGCCAAGCGCCAGCTGTTCGGCCGCATCGGCATCGACCTCCTTGCCGGCCCGACCGAGACGCTGATCATTGCCGACGACTCGGTGGATGCGGAAATGTGCGCCACCGATCTGCTCGGCCAGGCCGAACATGGGCCCACCTCGCCTGCGGTGCTGATTACGAATTCGGAAAAGCTCGCCAAGGACACGATGGCCGAAGTCGAGCGTCTGCTGTCGATCCTGCCGACCGCCGATGCCGCGGGCCAGGCCTGGAAGGACTATGGCGAGGTCATCGTCTGCGCCTCAGTCGACGAGATGGTGGCGGAAGCCGACCGCGTCGCCTCCGAGCATGTGCAGGTGATGACCCGCGATCCGGATTATTTTCTGAACAATATGACGAATTACGGTGCGCTGTTCCTTGGGCCGCGCACCAATGTCGCCTATGGCGACAAGGTGATCGGCACCAACCACACGCTGCCGACCAAGAAGAATGCCCGCTTCACCGGCGGGCTGTGGGTGGGGAAATTTCTCAAGACCTGCACCTATCAGAAGGTGCTGACCGACGAAGCCTCGGCCATGATCGGGGAATATTGCTCGCGGCTCTGCGTGCTGGAGGGATTCCTGGGCCACGCCGAGCAGGCCAATATCCGCGTGCGCCGCTATGGCGGCCGCAATATCGCTTATGCCACGGCGGCGGAGTGAGCGCCCGGATGCAACCGCGGCGCAACGATCCCGTACCTTCCGGGCCGGCCACAGCAAGCGGGATTTTCCATGCTCACAATCGTGCCTGTTTATGCGGCAATTCTCGCCGTTCTCTTCTTTGCACTGTCGATCCGCGTCATTGCGCTGCGCCGGGCGAGCAAGCTGCCGCTCGGCTTTCAGGGCGACATTGCGCTCGAACGGCGGGTGCGGGCGCAAGGCAATTTCGCAGAATATGTACCGCTCGCACTGCTGTTGCTGGCGTTCCTGGAAATGCGGGGCGCGCCGGCTTGGCTGCTGCATGGCTTGGCGCTGCTGCTGGTCGCCGGCCGGATCAGCCATGCCTATGGCGTCAGTCAGCTTCGCGAGACCTTTGCCTTTCGGGTCACCGGCATGGCGATGACCTTCACCGTCATTCTCTGCGCCGCGCTCGCCATTCTGGTGCAAAGTTTTTGGTAGGACCATCGTTATGAGCGAACCGCTTCCCGTGACACCCTCCTTCCGTCTCGACGGCAAGCGCGCGCTGGTTACGGGAGCCGGTCGCGGCATCGGACTTGCGGCCGCGACGGCGCTTGCGGAGGCCGGCGCTCACGTGACGCTGGTCGCGCGATCAAGCAACGAGATCGAGGCGGCGGTGGCCGAGATCGGCAAGCGTGGCGGCAAGGCAAATGCAGTGCCGCTCGACGTCACCGACATCGATGCGGTGCGCGCCTATGTGGCAAAGGCCGAGCCGTTCGACATTCTGGTCAACAATGCCGGCTCCAATCGTCCGGCCTTCATGGTCGACGTGACCGAAGAGGATTTCGACGCGATCATGACCCTCAATGTGCGCTCGGCCTATTTTGTCGCGCAGGCCGTGGTGCAGCGGCTGGTTGCAGCGAAGAAGCCCGGTTCGATCATCCACATTTCCTCGCAGATGGGCCATGTCGGCGGGCCGCGTCGCACCGTCTATTGCGCGAGCAAGGCAGCGATCGAGGGCCTGACCAAGGCGATGGCGGTGGAGCTCGGATCCCACCGCATCCGCGTCAACGCGCTGGCGCCAACCTTCATCGAAACGCCGATGACGCGCCCTTTCCTGCAGGACGAGAATTTCAAGCGCTCGGTTCTGGACAAGATCAAGCTCGGCCGGCTCGGCCAGGTCGAGGACCTGATGGGTGCGATCGTATTCCTCGCCTCGGACGCGTCGGCGCTGATGACCGGGGCATCGCTGCTGGTCGATGGCGGCTGGACCGCGGAATAGCAGCCGCGTAGCATCAATTATCAGCTCGTCCCTGCGAAGGCTGGACCCAGCGCGATCAGACTGGGTTCCCGCTTGCGCGGGAACGAACGGAGAATGTGGCGGTCACGCCCCCGGCGCGAAGATTGACGGGTTGATGCAGTTCGGCGGCAGCCGGCCCTCGATGATCGCGGCGATATTGTCTACCACCACATGCGCCATGCGCTCGCGCAGTTCCATTACCGCGCTGCCGAGGTGCGGCGTCAGCACCACATTGTTCATGGTCAGTAGAGCGCGCTCGATCTTGGGTTCGTTCTCGTAAACGTCGAGTCCTGCCCCTGCGATCCGTCCCTCGGACAGCGCCTGGGCCAGCGCCTTCTCGTCGATGACCGGCCCCCGCGACGTATTGATCAGATAGGCCGTTCGCTTCATCAGTGCGAATTGCCGCGCGCCGATCATGTGACGGGTTTCCTCGTTCAGCGCCGGGTGCATCGAGATGAAGTCCGACTGGCCGAGCAGCTCGTCGAGGCTGACCCCGCGCACGCCGAGCTTTTCTTCCTCCTCGGCGGAAAGCGCACGGGGATCGGCATAAAGCACCGTCATGTCGAAGCCGCGGCCGCGCCGCGCCATGGCCTGCCCGATCCGGCCCATGCCGACAAGGCCGAGCGTCTTGCCGCTCACCGCGGCACCGGCCAGATGATTGGATTGCGAACCCGGGAACACACCGGAGCGCACCACCTTGTCGCCCTCCACGATCCGGCGCGCCACCGCGAGCAGCAGTCCAAAGGCAATGTCGGCCGTGGCGTCGGTCACCACCGCGGGGATATTGGTGACGATGATCTTTCGGGTGGTCGCCTCGTCGACGTCGATGCGGTCCGGGGTGATCGTCATCGACGCCACCGCCTTCAGATTCGGATTCGCCGCCAGCACCTCGCGGTCGATGGTGTCGTGGAGGAGGCACAGCAGGATGTCGGAACGCTTGGCCGCATCGATCAGCTTGTCCTTGACCGGGATGCGGCTGGAGTCGTGGTTCAGCTCCACTTCGGCAATCTCTTTCAGGCGCAGGAGCGCGCTCTCGGCAATCGGCTGCGTGACATAGACGCGCGGACGCATGCAAATCCCCCGGTCTGCCGCGGGTCTATCGCCCGCGCCCGAAGCCATATAGTAACGGAGATGCGCGGCCAGCAACCGCAAATCGCATAAGGGCAACGATCGGAGGCGTGGAGTGGGATCGAAAGGCAGGGTTGGGATCATCGGTCTCGGAATTATGGGCGGCGCCTTTGCGCGCAATCTCATTGCCGACAGGTGGGTCGTTGCGGGCGTCGATCCCGACCCCAAGCGGCGCAAGGAGATGACGAAAGCCGGCGTCGCGGTTTCCGACAGTGTGAAAGCTCTGGCCGCCGAGGTACCGGTGATCATCACCAGCCTGCCGAGCCCAGCGGCGCTGCATGCCGTGGTGCAGGAGATCGCGGACGCCAAGATCAAGCCAAGAATCGTCATCGAGGCCTCGACCTTCGCACTCGACGACAAGATCGCGGCCGAGAAAGTGCTGCGCAAGGCCGGACATACCATGCTCGATTGCCCGGTCTCCGGCACCGGGGCGCAGGCGGCGCGCAAGGACCTCGTGGTCTATGCCAGCGGCGACCGGAAGGCGATCGAGACGGTGATGCCGGTCTTTGCCGGCTTCTCGCGCAAGACCGAAAATCTTGGTGTTTTCGGCAATGGCAGCAAGATGAAATATGTCGCGAACCTCCTGGTCGCGATCCATAACGTCGCAGCGGCCGAAGCCATGGTGCTCGGCATGAAGGCGGGGCTTGAGCCGGAGCAGATCTTCAAATTCGCCAATGGCGGTGCCGGACAATCCCGCATGTTCGAGGTGCGCGGCCCGATGATGGTGGCGGACGATTATTCGGAGGCCACCATGAAGAATTATGTCTGGCAGAAGGACATGGCGGTGATCGGCGAATTCGCGGCCAAACTTGGGGTGCCGACTCCGATGTTCTCCGCAACGCTCCCGGTCTACGCCTCGGCGATGTCTGTCGGCTACGCCGAACAGGATACCGGCGCGGTCTGCGGCGTCCTGGAAAAAATGGCCGGGGTGAAAAGGAAGAAGAAGGCGAAGGGCAAGAAAGGCAAGAAGAAATAGCTTGCGCGGGAGAAGCGCCGCGCTTCATCACGCATACAGAAAGTCCAGCGTCGCGGTTTCCTCCAGCACATTCTCGGCGACGGCATGCCGCATCGCGTGCGCGGCCTCGTCCGAACTGCGCGAAGCCTGCAGATAGGCGCCGAGATGGCGCGCACGCTGCACCATGCGCCGGCCCTGCAGCAATCGGACCGCCTGATAATGCTGCAATGCGCCAGCGACGTCTGGCGTGGCCTCGAGTGCGGCGACCAGCGCCGACGCATCGCCCGCGGCCTTGGCCACGCCGGCGCCGACATGCGGACGCGCCACGAAGGCGGCATCTCCGACCAGCGCAACCCGTCCGAACGCCATCCGCCGCGATTCCAAATCAAAAATCGGTTGCAGGATCGGCTGCTCGACAAGACTTACGGCCTCGGCGAATTGTGGCGCCAGCAGCCGGGCGGCGGCTTCCCGCATCGCGCCGATCGACGCGTTGCTGATCAGCGGCGGCGGGATCGACTGCGTATGGCGGGCGCCGTTTCGGTCGGTCAGAAGCGACACAAGCTCGGTCTGCTCATCCGCTGGACGATACCAGACGAGGTTGTAGCGCAAATGTCCGGGCCGCAGATCGTTGTCCGGGCCGGCGACCGGATAGCCGAGCATCTGTTCGCCTGGCGGCAGGCAGAATGCCATATAGGGAAAGATATCGCGGTGGACTTGCGGCGGCATTGCGCCTTCGGCGATCAGCCCACGCCATGCCACATAACCGGCATAGAGCGGCTCGGCATCCGGCGCGCAGATTGCGCGCACGGTCGAGCGGATGCCGTCGGCCCCGATCAGCACGTCACCCGTTACGCGTGCACCGTCGGCGAAGATCGCGCTCACGCCGTCCGGGTCCTGTGCGATGGCCATGAGCGACCGCCCACGGTGATACTGCTCCGCCGCAAACGCCTCGCGCAACAGCCGGTAGACACGCTCCCAGGCCGTCATGACCTGCGGGCAATCCGTCTCCAGCGTCAGGCGGCCGGTCGCGTCGAACATGCGGCGCTTTTGAACCGGAACGCCGAGCTGACCGGTCTCGAGGCCAAGGCCCCGCAAGGCAGCAAGAATTTCCGGCTGCGCGACAATGCCTGCCCCGCGTCCTGATAATTCGCCCTCAACCTTTTCGAAAATATCCACCTGCCAACCCGCCGCGCGCAGCATCAGCCCGGCAAACAGCCCGCCCATCGAGCCGCCGACCACGATGGCGCGGCGCTGACGCTGAGTTTGTCTTGCAGACGGCGGCATTTCGCAGAAACCCGGATCTTGCTATATAGCTACGATACGATGTCACAGGAGGAACCGCCATGGCCCTGACCATGATGGAGAAAACGGCTCTCAAGACCGACCGCTCAGCTTGGCCGGACGCCATCGCAAAGGAGTTCGAGCAGGAACGCGCCAATCCGAACCCCTGCGTGGGCTCCCGCCTTGTTTCAGAGAATGAAAGGGTAAGGGTCTGGGAAATTCGGCTGCAACCGGGCGAGCGCTTCGGCTTCCATCGCCATGTCCTGGATTATTTCTGGTCGGCGATCTCCGGCGGCCGCGGCCGGCAGCACGTGCATGACGGCACCACCGTCGAATATACCTACCAGCCCGGCGAGACCCGCCACGAGACCTATGCCGAGGGCGAGTTCAAGGTCCACGACCTGCAAAATATCGGCGACAAGGAAATGATCTTCATGACTGTCGAGTTTTTGGACTCGGCCAACAAGCCGATGCCGCTGCCCGAACAGGTGCGCAGCAAGGCAGCCGCCTAGGGTATCGACACGCCCGCCGTGTTCCGCAATGGACAATAGAAAAAGCCGCCGCAGCCCGGCGGCTTTTTTTGGTGGAAAAATCCGCCTTGCCGGAAACGGTCCGCGATGCCCCCGCCCTCATCTGAAGCGAGCAGGCATAACGCAAAAAAAGTCAACTGTACCAGTCATTACACCACCGGCTTTTCTCAGCGACGTTCCGCGCGCACCGCCATCCTGCCCAGCCGTTGCGCAGATTTTCGCAGCGCACGCTGCACCGGAATGCTGGCCCATCGCCATCAAGGGACTAGCCAAGCGTTCCTCGTTGCGGCAATACTGCCGCCAAGCGCATGGGCGGCCCCGCAAGGCCGCGAAGACAACGCAAACAAGCGCATGGCGGGGAGACGCATGGTATCGCGCAGTCGGCGTAACGGGCCTTCGTGTTGAGAGGAGCCCGGCATGGATTTTCCCGTTGAGCTTTTCATCAATGCCCTGATCGCCGGCATCCTGCTCGGAGGCTTCTACGCCGCCGTGACGGTCGGCATCTCGATCTCGTTTGGCATTCTCGACATCGTCAATATCGCGCACCCGGCCTTCATCATCCTGGGTTCGTATATCGCCTATATCCTGAACCAGCGCTTCGGCCTCGATCCGATTCTCGTCAGCATCATCGTGCTGCCCGCCTTCTACTATCTCGGCTCACTGGTCTATCAGGTCTATTACGTCTCGTTTGAGAAACGCGGGCAGGAGGCCCTGCGCGGACTGGCTTTTTTCTTCGGACTCCTGTTCGTCACCGAAGTCATCCTGATCCTCGTGTTCGGCGTCGACTATCGCTATGTGCAGGCTGGCTATATCGACACTACGATCCGCTTTGCCTTCCTCGATCTGCCGATGCGCATGGTGGTGCCGTTCGTCATCTCCATCGTCCTCGTAATCGGGCTGCAGATTTTCCTGACCAAGACCTTCACCGGCCGCGCGATCATGGCGGTGGCGCAGGACCAGCTCGCCCTGTCGCTGATGGCGGCCGACCCGATCCGCATCAAGCGGATCGCCTTCTCGATCTCGATCGCAACGGCCGCGGTCGCAGGCGCGCTGCTGATCATCATCCAGCCGGTCGAGCCGTCGATCGGCCGTGAATATATCGGCCGCGTGTTTGCGATCTGCGTGCTCGGCGGCATGGGAAGCCTGCCCGGCACCCTGATCGCGGCGCTGCTATTGGGAATCGTCGAAAGCATGACATCGACTTTTTACGGTCCGTCCTGGGCGCCCGCGGTCGCCTTCGGCTTTCTGCTGATTACACTTGCCGTGCGCCCATCCGGCATTCTGGGGCGATAGACCGTGCGGACCTGGCAGTTCTTTCTGGTCGCTCTCGCCATCGCCCTCATCGGCTTCATGGGCGCACGGGCGCTGGGTAACGACTATCTGTTCTTCGCCGGCTATGTGGTTCTGCAATTCATTGTGCTGGCAACCGCCTGGAATATCCTCGGCGGCTATTGCGGCTATGTGAATTTTGGCTCGGCCGCCTTCTTTGCCATCGGCGCTTATACCACCGTAGTGATGACCAAGATGCCGGCCTTCGCCAACCGGCATCTGCCTGAGGGGCTCGCCGAAATCGTCGCGGCCGTGACGCCGCCACCGATCCCGGTGCTGATCCTGATGGGTGGCGTCGTGGCCGGACTGGTGGGTCTTGGAACAGGCTACCTGACGCTGCGGCTGCGTGGGGTGTTCTTTGCGATCGCAACGCTGGCGCTCGCCGTGGTGCTGGCGACGCTGATCACAAACTGGGATTTCGTCGGCGGTTCGCGCGGCGCCTATGTGATCCGCCCCGCCACGGTCGCGGTCCTCGGCATCAACTACATCGAGTATCTGTTTCTGGTGATGCTGGTTTTGGTGGTCATCGCGCTGACAGTCGCCCGCGCGATCGAGCGCTCGCGGCTCGGCTATGGCTTCGCCACCATTCGCGACGACGAACTCGCAGCAGAGGCGTCCGGCGTGCCGACGCTCAAGCTGAAGCTGATCGCAACCACGCTGTCCGGCGCATTCATGGGCATGGCTGGCGCACCGTTTCCCTATTATATCGGCTTTCTCGAACCCGCATCGGCCTTCGGCCTGGCCTATGCCGTCAACGCCATCGCGATGCCGATGATCGGGGGTACGACCAGCTGGGTCGGCCCCCTGCTCGGCGCGGTCCTGCTGGGGACGCTGCAACAGCTTGCAACCGTGACCATTTCGTCGGCGGTGAGCCTGCTAATCGTCGGCCTCCTGCTGGTGTTCTTCGTCATCATCGCGCCGAACGGCCTGATCGGCCTGTGGCAGCAATATTTCGGCCGCAAGCGCGACGAAGATGCCGAGACCGAGGCCAAAGCCACGGCCGAGGCCGCCAAGCCCGCGGTGAAGACCTCATGACCGATCCGCTCCTCAAGGTCGAGAATGTCAGCAAGCGCTTCGGCGGGTTCGTTGCGCTCGACGGCATCAATCTCGAAGTGGCCAGAGGCGAGCGCCTCGGGCTGATCGGCCCGAACGGTTCCGGCAAGTCGACGCTCGTCAATTGCATGAGCGGGACACTGCATAACGAGACCGGGACTGTGACCTTCGACGGCAAGCCGATGAACGGCCTGCTCGCCAATCAGCGCACCCATCTCGGGCTGGCGCGCTCGTTCCAGTTGCCGCGCCCGTTCCACAGCCTCAGCGTTGCCGACAATCTGCGCGTACCGCTCCTTTATACCGTCCGCATCCGGCGCGACGTGCCGCATACCAAGGAGGAAATGGACCACCGTTGTCACGAAGTGCTGGCCATGGTCGGGCTTGAGCACAAGGCGCGCAAGCTGCCGAGGGATCTCACGCAGGTCGAGATGCGCAAGCTCGAACTGGCCCGCGCCATGGCGGCCGACCCCAAGCTTCTGATCGCCGACGAGGCGATGGCCGGGCTTTCCGAATCCGAGGTCAAGGACATCGTCGCATTGCTGATCCGGCTCAACGAGCGTGGCATCACCATCATTCTGATCGAGCATATCATGACCGCGGTCATGAGCTTCTCGCAGAGGCTCGCAGTGCTGGTCGGCGGCCGCAAGATCGCCGACGGCGATCCGCAGGACGTGGTCCGCGACCCCGAGGTTGAGAGGGCGTATCTTGGGCAATAGCATCAGCGTCCAGAATGTACATGCCGGCTATGGCGCGGTTCGCGTCATTGAGGACGTGTCGATGGAGGTCGGCAATGGCAAGACCGTTGTGCTGCTCGGCACCAACGGCAACGGCAAGTCGACCCTGATCAAATGCATCATGGGCCTGTGCCGTCCGAGCGAGGGCGCGATCATAGCCGAGATCGACGGCGTGAAGCACGATCTCGTCGGCAAGAGCGTCGAGGAAATCGTCGACCTTGGCATCGCGCTGGTGCCGGAAGGCCGCCGGCTGTTTCCCAAGCTAACGGTCGAGGAGAACCTCCTCCTTGGCGCCTTCCGGGCGAAGGCGCGCCAGCAGCTCAGGAGCAATCTCGATTTCTGCTTCGAGACATTCCCGCGCCTCGCCGAACGCAAGAGCCAGCTCGCCGGCTCGATGTCGGGCGGCGAGCAGCAGATGCTGGCGCTGGCGCGTGCGCTGATGCTGGCTCCGAAGATTCTCCTGATCGACGAACCCTCGGTCGGCCTGGCGCCGGTGCTGGTCGCCCGCACCATCGACACTATCCAGGAACTCAAATCGAAATATCAGCTCACCGTGCTGATGGCGGAGCAGAATTTCAACCAGGCAATCCGCATCGCCGATTCCGGCTACGTGATCGTGCATGGCAAGATCGCGTTCAGCGGCAAATCGGCCAGCGAGCTGCACAATAACGATCTCATTCGAAAGCTGTATCTGGGGATTTAGCTCTTTGTGATTCCCGGTGCGCGCGGGCTTTGCGCGCGAACCGGGACGAAAATCCTTCCGTACATGAGGCGACCGCCGATTCCGGGCCGGCCCGTGCAGTCCGTCCGGGAACGCCGAGACCAACTCACTTCGTGAACTCGCCGCCTTCCACCATGATGGTTTCGACCTCGCCCGCGCCGTTCCTGCGAAACGCGGCCGCGTCGTCATATTCCTTCGAGGTGAAGCAGGCTACGCCCTGCTCGAAGCTTGGAAACTCGATCACCACGAAGCGGTGAAATTTGTCGGGCCCCTCCATGATCTGGAACTTGCCGCCCCGCGCCAGCACCTTGCCGCCGTATTTCGCAATGATGCCGGGAACCTGATCGGTGTATTTCTTGTACTCGACCGGATCGTTGATTTTGGCACGTGCAACCCAATAGGCGGGCATTCAGGCTACTCCTTGCATCCACACGTCATGGCCGGGCTTGTCCCGGCCATCCACGTCTTACATGCTGTCATTCTTAAAGACACCGATGCCCGGCACAAGGCCGTGCATGGCCGGGGAAAGCATGAATATGCCGCGCAAGATCATCGACATTTCGGTTCCGCTCGAAAACGACGTCGCAGCCGATCCGCCGGGTTACGGTCCGCAGATCGCGTATCTCAATCATCGCGACACCGCGCCCGACATCTGCAAGTTTTTTCCCGGTCTGAAGGAAAGCGATCTTCCCGACAGTGAGGGCTGGGGATTCGAGTGGGTCGAGCTTTCGACGCACTGCACCACGCATCTTGATGCGCCGTGGCATTTCGCCTCGACCATGGACGGCGGCAAGCGCGCCATCACCATCGACGAAGTCCCACTCGAATGGTGCTTCAATCCCGGCGTGAAGCTCGACTTCCGCCATTTTCCTGATGGCTATGTCGTGACCGCAGCCGATGTGGAAGCAGCGCTTGAGAGTATCGGCCACACGCTTTCACCATTTGAAATCGTGGTCATCAACACCGCCGCGGGCCGGGCTTATGGCGAGCCGGATTACGTATCCAGAGGCTGCGGGATGGGCCGCGAAGCCACGCTCTATCTCCTCGAACGCGGCGTGAAGATTACCGGCACCGACGGCTGGAGCTGGGACGCGCCCTTTGTCCACACCAAGGAACGCTATGCCGCGACCGGCAACGCAAAGCTGATCTGGGAAGGCCACAAGGCGGGCCGCGAGATCGGCTATTGTCACATTGAGAAACTCCATAATCTCGAAACCCTGCCGCCGACCGGTTTCACCATTGCCTGTTTTCCGGTGAAGGTGCGCGGCGGCTCGGCCGGCTGGACTCGCGCTGTCGCCATCATGGACAGCGACGAGGATTGATGCTCGACCTGCCGGGATCCAGCGGATAGGCTTCCCTCATAAAGCGGCGTCACACGCATGGCGCCACGCAAAGGGAGAAGCTCATGGACCGACGTCAATTCGTCGCGGGCTCGACCGCGGCCATAGCAACCCTCGCCACCGGCCCGTCATTCGCACAGGATGCCTATCCGTCGCGGCCGGTAACCCTGGTCAATCCATTCCCGCCGGGTGGCGCCGCCGATGTGGTCGGACGGCCCTTCGCGACCATCCTGGAACCGATCCTGAAGCAGCCGGTAGTGATCGAAACCAAGCCCGGCGCGGCCGGGGCGGTTGGCGCTCAGTTCGCTGCCAGTGCCAAGCCCGACGGCTATACTATGCTCATCCACATCGTCTCGATTTCGGGCTTCGCCGAAGTTGACAGGCTGTTCGGCCGCCAGCCGAAATTCACCCGGGCCGACTTCATTCCGGTGGCGCGCTTCACCGAAGGGCCGATGGTGCTCGTCGTCAATGCCGAGACACCCTACAAGACGCTGAAGGATCTTGTCGACGATGCCAAGAATCGTCCCGACCAGATCATCTTCTCGTCCTCGGGACTTTACGGCGCGCTGCATCTGCCGACTCAGCTCTTCATGAATGCGGCCGGCATCAAGATGCGGCATCTGCCGACCAATGGCGGCGGCCCGGCGCTCACCGCGATTCTCGGTAACAACGCGCAGGTTCTCGCCTCCTCGATCGCCGCCGCCAGCGCTCATATCAAGAGCGGCAAGCTGCGCGCGCTCGCAAGCTATTCCGACAAGCGCGCCGCTTCGCTGCCCGACGTGCCGACACTGAAGGAGCAGGGCTACGACGTGGAATTCTATCTCTGGGTCGGCCTGTTTGCGCCCAAGGGAACACCCGACGCGGTTGTGAACAAGATGCGGGAGGCGACGCGCGAGGCGGTCAATTCCGACAAGTTCAATACCGCGATTACCAATATCGGCGACAATGTCCGCTACATGGACAGCCCCGATTTCGCAAAGTTCTGGGACGAGGACGCCAAGCGTGTCGAGTCCGCCGTGCAGTCGATCGGCAAGGTGCAGGGCTGACCGCGCGGCGTAACGAAAGGGTCGCCGGATCATGGTGAGATCCGATCATCTGGCCGGGGGCGTCTTCATCGCCCTCGGCATTCTCGTCTTCATTCTCGGCCACGACCTGCCCTTCGGCAGCCTCACCTCGCCCGGGGCCGGCATGCTGCCGAAGCTGATGGCGATCCTGATGATCGTGATCTCGCTCGGGATTATTGCGGCCGGCGGCAACAGCGAGCGCGTTCGCGAAATCCCCTGGAGCGACTGGCCGCATGCCGTCCAGGTCATGATCATCACGGCGATCGCGACTGCGGTCTATACTTGGCTCGGCTTCCTGCTCACCATGTCGCTTTTGGTATTCTCGCTGCTGATAATCGTCGAACGCAAATCCATCCCGGCCGCGGGCACCTATGCGGTGCTGCTCACGCTATTCTCCTATTGGCTGTTCGGCATCGCCCTGAAGGCGCCGCTCGAACGCGGCCTGCTCTGGTTCTGATCCGATGGGGCAGGTCTTCGACAGCCTGATGCTCGGCTTTTCGGTTGCGCTCGCGCCAGATGTCCTGCTCTACGCTTTCATCGGCTGCTTGGTCGGCACGCTGGTCGGCATGCTACCCGGCATCGGACCGCTCGCCGGCATTTCAATCCTGTTGCCGATCACTTTCGGGCTCGATCCGACCAAGGCCATCATCATGCTGGCCGGCATCTATTACGGCTCGCAATATGGCGGCTCGACCACCTCGATCCTCTTGCGGATTCCCGGCGAAGCTTCCTCGGTGATGACCTGCATCGACGGCAATGCCATGGCCAAGAAGGGCCGCGGCGGCGCCGCGCTGTGCATCGCGGCCATCGGCTCCTTCGTTGCCGGCACCTTCGGCGTCATCATGCTGACGCTGATTGCGCCGCCGCTCGCGACTTTCGCGCTGCGATTCGGACCGCCGGAATATACCGCGCTCCTGATCCTCGGACTGATCTTCCTCGCCTATATGTCAACGACCTCGCTGGCGCGCACGCTGTTGATGGCGGCGCTCGGGATTCTGTTCGGCACCATCGGCATCGACGTGGTGTCGGGGCATTTCCGGTTCTCGTTCGACATCCCCGAACTCGGCGACGGCATCGGCATCGTCCCGGTCGCGGTCGGCCTGTTCGGACTCGGCGAAATTCTCTCTACACCCAGCCGGACCGTGAACAGCGCGGTGATGGTGCCGAAGTTTCGCGAGCTTCTGCCGACGCGCGAGGAGATGCGGCAATCCACCTGGCCGATCGCGCGCGGCTCCGTGCTTGGCTTCTTCATCGGCATCATTCCGGGCTCGGCGCATATCATTTCGAGTTTCGTGTCCTATGCCGTCGAGCGGCGTATCTCGAAGCACCCGGAGGACTTTGGCAAGGGCGCGGTGGCAGGCGTCGCCGGACCGGAATCAGCCAACAATGCCGCTTCCACCGGCGCCTTCGTGCCGATGCTGGCGCTCGGCATCCCGACCGGGCCGGTGATCGCCGTTCTGATGGCGGCGCTCCTCATTCACGGCATTCCGCCCGGACCCGCCCTCGTCAACGAGCAGCCCAAGCTGTTCTGGGGCTTCGTTGCCTCGATGTATGTCGGTAACCTGATGCTGCTGGCGCTGAACCTGCCGCTGGTCGGTGTGTTCGTTTCCATCCTGCGCATTCCCTACGCCTATCTTTATCCGATGATCATCATGTTCTGCGTGATCGGCGTCTACGAGGTGAACCGCTCGGTGGTTGATGTCTGGATCATGCTGATCTTCGGCGTTGTGGGGTATCTTCTCAAGAAATTCCGGTTCGATCCGGCTCCGCTGGTGCTGGGCCTCGTGATCGCGCCGATTCTCGAACTGTCGCTGCGGCAGTCGCTGATCATGTCGGGCGGCTCGTTCACGATCTTCTATCAGCGGCCGATCGCGCTCATTCTGCTGCTGGTCAGCGTCTTGCTGCTCGGACTGGCGGCCTGGGGCGCCTTCGTAGCGCGCCGCGACTGGCGCGCCAAGATGGCTGCAGAAGCCGGCGAACAGGCTTAGGAAGCTTCCGGTCCGGCCGCCCGCCAACCGTTACTTCGATGCCGCCCAATGCGCGAGCGCGATGATGTCCTCGTCGCGCAGGCCGTAGATTGCCGCGGTCATCGCGGTGTCGGCGCCGCTGCGGCTGTCGGTGAGATATTGCCGCATTGCATGGATCATGTAGTCGATGCGCTGCCTGGCCAGCCGCGGCATCTGCTGGTGACCCTCAAGCGAGGGCAGATGGCAGGATTCGCAGCGCCGCTGCGCCGCGATCTTTGCACCGCGCTCCGCGAGCGCAGGGTCGACTTTCTCGTCGCTTCGCTTCGCCGGCAGCTTTTCGAGATGCTCGGCCAGCGCCTGGATGTCGGCATCGGTCAAATCCTTCACGAATGGCGCCATCGCCTCGACCTTCCGTACCCCCTCCCGCATCAGGATCAGTGCATTGAGGGTGAAAAAGGCCGGTTGCCCGGCCAGCGAGGGAATTTTCTCCAGTTTCGAGTTTCCGTCTTCGCCATGGCAGGTACCGCATTGCGCGAGGCGTTCCGGTAGCGTCAGCTTCTGCGCAAGCGCATGGCTGCAGAACAACGCAAAGGCGGCCGCCAGCATCAATACCGGCGGCCGCCCCGATTTCATCGATGGTCGCATTCAGTTCTCTCACCTGCCCCTATTTTTTCCCTTCGTAGGAAATGCGATAGGTCGCACCATTCTGTTCGTCGGAGACCAGCAAAGAGCCGTCCTGCATCTGGAACAGATAGGTCGGGCGGCCGTGGAATTCGTTCGCCTTCTCGTCCAACAATCCGGTCATGAACGGCTCGACGGTGGCTTTCCCGTCGGGCGTCGTGCGCGCAAGCAAAACGTCATAGCCCGCCTTCTGCGACTTGTTCCAGGAGCCGCGGCGCGCGATGAAGGCGGCATTCTGGTAGTCGCTCGGGAACATCTGGCCGGTATAGAACCGGATGCCGAGCGCTGCCGTATGCGGACCGAGCAGGGCCGCGGGCATCACCACGCCCGCACAGGCATTCGGAATGCGAATGTCCGGATCGGGACTGCCATTGGCGTGGCAATACGGGAAACCGAAATTGGCGCCCTCGGTCTCCTTGGTGACGCGGTTCAGCTCGTCTTCGGGTCCGGCATCGCCGGCCCAGTCGCGGCCGTTATCGGTGAACCACAATTCCTTGGTCACCGGGTGCCAGTCGAAGCCAACAGTATTGCGCACGCCGCGCGCCACGATCTCCATGTTCGAACCGTCGGGATCATAACGGCGGATCTGCCCATGAATGCCCGGATTGATCTCGCAAATATTGCAGTTCGCGCCGACCTGGATGTAGAGCTTGCCGTCTGGACCGAAGGCTGCGTATTTCCAGTTGTGATGGATTTCCGGCGGCAAGTTGAACTTGTCCGTCAATTCGACCGGATTGCCCGGGTTGTCCAGCTTGTCCTCGATATTGTCGAAGCGCAGCACGCGATTGATCGCGAACACGTAGAGCGCGCCATCCTTCATCGCAAGGCCGCTCGGCTGGGTCAGGCCCTGCAGCAGCGTTCGCACCTCGCGCTTGCCGTCCTTCTCGGTGATCGCATAGACGCGCCCGATCAGCCGCGTACCCATGAACATCGTGCCCTTCGGCCCCATCACCATCGTGCGTCCGCCGGGATGCCCGCTGGACCAGACCTCGGCCTTGAAGCCGGCCGGCAGTTTCAGCTTGTCGAGCGGCAGCTTTTCGACAGGCGTCACAGTTGGCGGCGTCGGATGCGGCTTAAGGCCGGTGTCCTGCTTGCTGGCGGCCGGGTCGGACTTATCGATCGCGCTCATGCCGGGAGGCCCCTGCGAGACCGCCGGCGCGATGGTGAGCGCAAATGCGCCGGCGATGCCGCCGACCAGAAGCGCAGTGCGGGAATATCGATACATGCTAGCCTCCCTGCGATGTGCCGTCATTGAAACGCGGCGTTGCGCCAGTGTCCGATACTTCGCACCCCGCTGGCAATCAGGGTGTGACGACCGGCGCGCGATAGCGCCGGTACTCGTATGCGTCCGCCTGTATCGATGCGGCGCGCTGCATCTCCTGATGCCGCGGCGATAGATGACAGGCCGGGTCGGTGGCATTTGCGTCGCCGGTCAAGAGGAACGCCTGGCAGCGGCAACCGCCGAAATCCTCGCGCTGTTTCGGACAGGACCGGCAAGGCTCGGCCATCCAGTCGGTTCCGCGGAAGGCGTTGAAGGCCGGAGAATGTAGCCAGATATCGGCGAGCGAATGCTCGGTCACCGACCAGAAGCTCAGGCCGGGGATCACCTCCGCGGCGTGGCACGGCAATACCTTTCCGGACGGCGTGACATTCAGCGAGCGCCGACCCCAGCCGCCCATGCAGGGTTTCGGATAACGGGCGTAATAATCCGGCAGCGCAGAGTCGATCACAATCCGGCCATGATGGTCCTTGCGCAGCGCCTCGGTCGTCTCCAGCGCCTGTAATGCCTGCTCGCGCGATGGCATCAGCGCGGCGCGGTTCTTCAGGGCCCAGCCGTAATATTGTACATGCGCGATCTCGACCCGCTGCGCGCCGAGCGATAGCGCCAGATCGACCATCTGGTCGATGCGCGCGATGTTTTCGCGATGCACCACGATGTTGACGGTCAGCGGCAAGCCGAGCCTTATCGTTTCCTCCGCGACGCTCCTTTTTCGCGCAAACGCGCCGTCATAGCCCGCGATGCGATCGGCCGATTGCGGCTGCGCATCCTGGATCGAGACCTGGACATGGTCGAGGCCGTTCTCCGCAAGTTCGCGCAGGCGCGTGTCCGTCAGCCCGATACCCGACGTGATCAGATTGCTGTAGAGACCGGCATCGCGCGCCGCCTTTACGATCTGTGTAAGGTCGCGGCGCGAGGCGGGTTCGCCGCCGGACAGATGCACCTGAAGAACGCCGAGCGCCGCCGCTTCGCGAAATACCCGTGCCCAAGTGGAAGTATCGAGTTCGTTCTTCGGCGCATCGAGTGCGAGCGGATTGGAGCAATAGGGGCATCCCAGCGGGCAGCGATGCGTGAGTTCGGCAAGCAGGCCGATTGGCGCAGGCAATGCTGGCGCTGCAGCATCCATCGCTACAACTCCAGCAGCCGCTTGTCGGCGAGCGAGCGCAGCAGATTGGCGACGTCGGTTTCGATGCGTTCGCGCGGCGCTTTGAAATTTGCGGCGAGGTCGTCGACGATCTGCGCGAAGGTCGCCTCCCCGGTGCAGCGCTTCAGGATTTCCATGGCGATGGTATCCGCCTTGAAAATGCGCTCCGGCGCCAGCAGCACCCACCCGCCCTGCGCCTCATTGTGTGTCAGCCGGACGCCCCGCGGCAGCTTCGGCTTCGCATCGGCGGATATTGCGGTCCCGGAGCCTGCGGCGTCGGTCATCGCGCGGCCTCCGGCACGAAGGCGCCGGGGGGGACATGGGCCGGCGCGACATAGGCGTGATGCAGGGCGTCCAGCATCGCCCACAGCACGCTGCATTTGAATTCCAGCGCCGCCAGCACCAAGCTTTGCGCATCCGGCGTTCGCGCCTCGCGCTTCACATAAGCCAGCGCGAAGTCGGAATCCTTCGCCGCCTGCAACGGCCGCTTTTCGAAATAAGCGAGCGTGTCGCGCGTGACGAAATCATAATGGGCGAGCATGCCCTCCATCCGCTCCGAAATGATGACCGGCGAGAACAACTCGGTCAGCGAAGACGCGATGGCTTCGAGCAAGGTCTTCTCGCGGACAAAGCGCACATAGGCCTCCACCGCAAAGCGCGTTCCCGGAAGCAAACCCCGCAGCGACGTCACATAATCCCGGTCGAGCCCGAGCCCGTCCGTCAGCTTCAGCCAGCGCGCGATCCCGCCGTCGCCGTCACGCTCCCCATCGTGGTCCACAAGGCGCGAGCGCCATTCGCGACGGACCGCGGGATCGTCGCAGCGGGCGATCAGGGATGCATCCTTGATCGGGATCATGGCCTGATAATAATAGCGGTTCAGCGCCCAGGCCTGCACCTGACCCTTGGTGCATTCGCCGGAATGCAGCATCCGGTGAAACGGATGCAGGCGATGATAGCGCCGCGCACCGATGTCGCGGAGCGCCGCTTCCAGTTCGTCGGGGTGCATCGGCTTCACAGCACGATCTCCATGCCGTCGAACGCGATTTCGAAGCCCGCCGCCTCCACCCGCTGGCGCGCCGCAGAGCCCGCGATCAGCATCGGATTGGTGTTGTTGATATGGATGAAAATACGGCGGGCGGTCACATCCGACAAAGCCGCAAGCGAACCGTCCGGCCCATCGACCGGCATATGGCCCATTCGCATACCGGTCTTTTCGCCGGCCCGCAGCGCGATCATCTCGTCGTCGGTGAACAGCGTCCCGTCGAACAGGACTGCGTCCGCACGCCGCATGCGCTCGCGCATGGCCGGGGTTACCCCAGCGGCGCCGGGAATGAAGAGAAGGCGGTGGCCTCCCCCGGCCAGTTCCACGCCCACATTCACCGCACTCTCCGAAATCTCCGGGTTTTCGCCTTCGAGAAAGAGCGGGACTTTCCCAGGCACCGTGAACAATTCCACCGAAAGACCGGGCAGCGGCATGATCGGTTCGCCTAATGAAACCGCATGCCGGCGCACCCGATGCGGATGCAGCGCATCGAACACAGGATTGCCGGCCAGAACGGCCAGGATGGCGGGCGTGGCATAAAGCGCGACGTCCTGCCGCTCGCGAAGCGTGAGAAGTCCGGCGGTCTGGTCGATTTCCCCGCCTGTCAGAACTACAGCGCCGATCGGGGAATCCCGCAATCCGCGCCGGGGATGCAGCGCCGGCGTATGAAGGATCTGCGCCCGCAGGTCCGGTGAGGCGTTGCAAAGCAGCCAGTTTTCGCCGTCGGCCGAGACCGCAATGCCGGCCTGGCTGCGCGGCACGACGCGAGGGTCGCCGGCCCACGCCAGCGCGCAGACCGGACAATTGCAATTCCATTGCGGGAAACCGCCGCCCGCGGCCGCACCGAGCACCAGCGCTGTCAGGCGGCCCATACGGTCCGCTTTTTGAGCCAGATCAGAGCGAGCTCAGAATTCTGGCGGCAGATAGCCGTTGATTTCCAGGCCGATACAGATTTCGACGAGGGTCGGGGTTGTCCAAGCCATGTCTGCAGTCCTTTCCGCCAATGTTTCAGTCTAACGCACAAATCGGGAAAAAGTCATGGCAGGGCACCGCGACATTTGGGCAATTCCGGCTTGACGCTGGGGCGCACCGGGCGCTTAGAGTCCCCCTGACAAAAAATCCGCCGGCCCGCCAGCGGCGCCTCCAACAGAATTCGGGAGAACGCGAATGACCTATGTGACCGAGGAGAACCTCACCGATCTTGCGATTGAGCGCTGGAGCAACATTCCCGATCCGCGGCTGCGCCAGATCATGACCGCGCTGGTCAAGCACCTGCATGGTTTCGTGCGCGAGATCGAGCCGACCCCGGAGGAATGGATCGCTGCCATTATGTGGCTGACCCGGGTCGGCCAGATCTGTGACGCCAAGCGCCAGGAATTCATTCTCGCCTCCGACGTCCTCGGCGTGTCCATGCTGGTCGACGCCATCAATAACCGCGCGCCCGGCGCCGCCACCCCCTCCACGGTCGAGGGGCCGTTCCATATCCCGAACTCGCCGGAAATCGCCGATGGCGGCAACATGGCCGATGGCGCGCCCGGCATCCCGACCTTCTGCACCGGCAAGGTCACCGATCTCGACGGCAAGCCGATCGCCGGCGCCATGCTGGACATGTGGCAGACCGACGGCGAAGGCCTTTACGAAGCCCAGATCGAGGGTGCCGAGGGCTATATGCGCGGCATCTATCACACCAATCCGGACGGCAGCTACACGGTGCGGACGGTTGCACCGATCGGCTACACCATCCCGATGGACGGCCCGATCGGCGAGCTCATGAGCAAGACCAAGATCAGCCACATGCGGCCGGCGCACATCCATTTCCATATCGCCGCGCCCGGCTACAAGAGCCTCACCACCCATCTGTTCCAGAAGGGCTGCCAGTATATCGACAGCGACGTGGTGTTCGGTGTGAAGGAGCCGCTGATCGTGGAATTCGTCAAGAAGCCGGCCGGGAGCAAGGCACCGACCGGCGAGGTGATGAACGAGCCATTCTACGAAGTGAAATACGACTTCAAGCTGGCCAAGGCCGCGGCCGCGATGAAGGCGGCCTGAGGTCCGCAAAGCGCCTGGCCGGGCCGCCGCCCGGCCATCCGCCTTCCGCCGCCCGGGGCGTCTGACGATGGATGCGCGGCGTTGGACCGTGCATTGAGACCATGGCAATAAGACCATCGATGCCGGCTCTTGGCGTGCTCTGCGCGCTGGCCGCATCTGCATTGGCGCAGCCTGAAGAGCGGCCGGAATATCCGATCAAGCCGATCCAAATCATCGTTGCGGTTCCGGCAGGAGGCGGCGTCGATATTGCAACGCGCATCGTGGCCGACCGCCTGCGCGCGCATCTCGGACAGAATGTGATTCTGGAACATCGCGGCGGCCAGGGCGGCAATGTCGGCGCGGAAGCCGTCGCCAATGCCGTGTCGGACGGCTACACGCTGCTCGCCACGCCGCCCGCCCCGCTCACCACCAACAAGATGCTCTACCGCAACATGACCTTCGACCCGAAAGGCTTCGAACCGGTGGCGGTGCTGACCATGATTCCCAATGTGCTGGTGATCCGCACGTCGCTGCCGTTCGAGACGCTGGAGGACTTCATCGCCTATGCGCGCGCCAATCCGGGCAAGCTGAACTATGCCTCGCAAGGCAACGGTTCGACCGCGCATCTGAGCACCGAATTGCTGCAGCGGCTGATCGGCACGCGCTTCGTGCATGTGCCCTATCGCGGCACCGCGCCTGCGATGAAGGACGTGATCGCAGGCCATGTCGACATGTTCTTCGTCGAGGCCGCGGTCGCGATCCAGCAGCACAAGGCCGGCAAGGCGCGCATTCTGGCGGTGGCGACCACGAAACGTCTGGAGGCCTTGCCGCAGGTGCCGACCTTTGCCGAACTCGGCTTCCCCGAACTCAAATCCGCGACCTGGAATGCGATCGTGGCGCCGCCCGGCACGCCGCGCCATATCGTCGGCACCCTCAACCGCTCGATCGACGCGATCCTCAAAATGCCCGACGTGCGCGAGCAGTTTCTCTCGATCAACATGCAGCCGGTCGGCGGCACGCCCGGCGAGATGGCCGAACTGATCCGCGCCGAAACGAAGCGCTGGGGCGAGGTCATCGCCGCCGCCGGGATCACCATCGATTGAGCCGGGGGCGCGGCACGGCAAGAAAAAGCGCCGGATGTGCTTTTGTTGTTTGCAGCGGGCGCGCTTGCGCAGCCCTGTTGTTTGAAAGGCGCGGGCGCGCCCTAGTTCCAACCCGTGGCCCTTTTTTCGTTTGCGCATCGGGTAAACCCGATGCGCAAGGGCGCGCGGAACGCCGGGCTTTCAGCCAGCCCATGGCCTCGTGTGGGTGTGAGTTTGACCACACGAGAATTGCAGTCACCACGAACCGCCGGTCGCCCGGCGTTCCGCGCGCGGTGTGTGAGGCTTGCTCCGTGAGACCCCCGGTGGACTCTCTTTCAGGGTCCTCCGCATGCATTGCGGACCCTATCCACCGCTGCAGGGCGCGGGCAAAGACCGCGGCAGTATGACGCCGCCACGGGTCTCGCCGTCATATCCCCAGCGACGCACGGTGTGGCGCGCCAGGACCTCACGGCTTGGGCCTCCGCGCTGTGCGCCACGTCTCGCGCACCGGCACGGCCACCGCTCCCCGCCCCGCGTCTCCTGACGCTCATGAAACGCCCCTTGCTCGGGGGCGGGATGGATTGGACTATATTCCTATCTCACGGAGGATGTCAAGCCCCAAAGCCGCGAATCCGCTCACCAGTGCCGTGTAGCCCGGATCGAGCGAAGCGAAATCCGGGTTACCATGCTGCAATGGTTCTATACCGACGAAACATCGTATCTGGCGGAACCTTCTTCTTCACGGTCACACTGCGTGATCGGCGCTCGTCTCACCTCACAAATCACATCGCGCCCCTGCGAAATGCATTCCGGGTTGCGCGGCAGGAGCGGCCATTCGCGATCGGCGCGGTCGTCATCTTGCCCGATCATCTTCACAGCATCTGGACGCTGCCGGATGGAGATGCGGACTTCTCCGGGCGATGGCGCAGGATCAAGGCCCATTTCTCGCATCACGTCGCCAAGTCGGACCCTTCGGTCAAACGAAGGACAAGCGGCGAGTATGAGTTATGGCAATCGCGCTTCTGGGAGCACACCATTCGTGACGACATCGATTTCGGCCGCCATGTCGATTACATCCACTACAATCCGGTCAAGCACGGACTTGTCTCCCGTGTCGAAGACTGGCCCTATTCGTCGTTCCACACTTACGTTCGAAAAGGCGTCTTGCCCGCGGACTAGGCGGGCGATGTTGCGGAAGGCTGCTCTTCGTTCGGTGAACCGCGCGAGATGCCCTGCAAGGATATGTAGCCCGCATGGAGCGAAGCGGAATGCGGGGCGATCAGGCTGCGTTTGCGACTCCCGGATTGCGCTTCGCTCCATCCGGGCTACGAAAATATTTTCACCAAGCAACGAGATAAAAAGTCGGCGCAATATCAAGCGCGCGACCAACGTGTCTGGCTTAGCCAAGCTTGGCGTAAGCAATTACCAATCCCGCAAGCGTGAACAAAGCGGTCCACACCCACTTCCATTCACGAAGATAAAACTCGACTACGACGCGCGCCAAATTCGCGGTCCAATGCCGCCTGATGTCCCACCTTCTCGATCATAGCCGAATCGCTACTTTGTTGATGATGTTCGGCTGGTATCACGACGGGCGCTACCGACGTGAGAACGACAATTGCAATCCCCGCTATTCACAAAGCCTGTGGAAAACAAGAAAAAGTAGGAGTTAGTTGGCAAACGGACACACCACGACGATGAACGCCATCACTACAACGAAGCCAAGCAGTAGCCCGCATGGAGCGAAGCGGAATGCGGGAATGGAACTGTAGCTCCCAAGTCCCGGATTGCGCTTCGCTCCATCCGGGCTACGAACTGAGATTTCTTTCTCACCTCCCCACCAGCCGCCCCAAAAACTCCGGCGTCGGATGGCCATCCGGCGTCATGCCGAACTGCACCTGCATCTTGCGAATATCGTCGCGCAGATCGAAATCGATCATGCCTTGCCGGTTGCTGGGCGAAAATCCACGTTCGGCCAGCGCAGCTTGAATGCGCATGCGGTCCTCGCGCGAGAGCTGCACGTCGCCATCCGGCCAGCGCCCGGCAAAGGGCGGGCGGCCCCTGAGGCGGTCGGCGAGATGCAGCACCGCGAGCGCGTAGACATCGGAAATATTGTAGGTCTTGATCACGTCGAAATTCTTCGTGACCAGAAAGGCGGGGCCGCGCGCGCCGGACGGAAAGAACAAGATCGCCCCGTCGCGCACATTGCTGGTCGGCAGATTGCCGCCATCGGCGCGCTTGAAGCCGAGCGTCACCCATTCGCGGAATGACCCTCGGCTTTTGCGCGGATCGAAATGCTCGGGGACAATCACCTCGAAGCCCCAGGGCAGTTCGCGCTGCCAGCCATGCGCGCGCAGATAATTAGCGATCGAGGCCAGCACATCGGGCACCGACGTCCATAAATCGCGGCGGCCGTCGCCGTCGAAATCGACCGCCCAGCGCATGAAGCTCGACGGGATGAATTGCGGCTGCCCCATCGCGCCGGCCCAGGAGCCGATCATGCGCTCGGGCGGAATGTGGCCGTCCTGCAGGATGCGCAGCGCGGTCAGCAGTTCGTCGCGGGCAAAATCGCCCTTGTAATTGTGAAAGGCGAGCGTCGCGAGCGAGGGGATCACGCGCTTGCCGCCCTGATTGGCGCCGAAGCTCGTCTCGATGCCCCAGATCGCGACGATGACCTCGCGCGGCACGCCGAATGTCTTCTCGATGTCGTCGAGCAGGCCGCGATGCTCGGCAAGGCGCTTCTGCCCGCCGCCGATGCGCGAGGGCGCCACCATCGCATTCAGATAATCGCCGACCGGGCGGCCGTATTCCGGCTGGCGGCGCGACAGCCGCGCCACCTCGACGTCGTAGGCGACACTGGCCAGTGCGCGGTCGAAGGTCTCAGACGCGACGCCGCGCGCGAGGGCGAGCGGGCGCAGGGACTCGATATAGCCGCGGAAGGAGCGCGCTTCGGGTTCGGGCGCTTGCGCGACGGCGGGGGAGATGAAGAGGAGCGCGATGAGTATGGCGATCGCCGCCGTCGTCATCCGCGCAAGCGTCAGCTGCGCACGCCGCAAGGCCGCCCGCGCTGCGTGGCGGCGGCAGACGGGCGAAATGCGTTGCGCGCAGCGCATGCTATCGCTCGATCAGCCCGTCGTGCGCGGCGAAGCCGCGCCTGCGCCGGGTGAAGCCGCGATGCCGGCGAGGATCAGGCCGATGAATTGCCCGCCGATGCGTTCGATCGAGGCCTGCTCGCGCGCATACCAGGCGGCGCAGCCATTCAGGATCGAAAGGATCGACAGCGTCGCGATCCGGGTGTCGAAATCGGCGCGGAATTCGCCGCTGCGCTGGCCATCCTTCAGCACACCTTCGAAAATCGCCTCGACCGCGCGCGACACCTTGCCGACCTTGCGGCGGCTATGCGCGGGCAGGAATTGACGCTGGGTCAGGAACACCTTGACGAAATTGGAGCGGTCGAGCAGCGGCGCGATATGCGCCCGGATCAGGCCCGCAAGACGTTCGCTCGCAGTTCCTGGCCCCTCGGCGATGGCGCTTTCGGTTTCGTAAAAGCCCTCGACGCCGCGCATGCAGACGAGTTCGAGCGCTACCTCCTTCGACCGGAAATAATAATACAAGCTGGCCTGGCGGATATTCAGAACGTCGGCGATGTCCTGCGTGGTCGCGCCGTGATAGCCGCGCTCGGCGAAGATCTGCGCCGCGGCCTCGATGATCTCGCCGGACCGCCTGTGGGTGGCGCGCTTCTTGCGCTCCGCGCCCTCCTCGGCCCCGCCCCGGCGCAACGGCGGATCGCGCCGCGGCCGCCCGCGCCGCACGGGACTTGCATCCGCCCCCGCCGCCGATCTAGATTTCATCTATAGACCTATAGAACAAACCCGCTCACGTCCCGGAGGATGCGCCAATGACCACCCTGCCGCAAGGCCGCCCGCCTTTCCGTGCCGACCATGTCGGCAGCCTGTTGCGGCCGCAGGTGCTGCGGCAGGCGTTTCGCGATTACGCGGCAAAACGGCTCGACGATGCCGCTTTTGCGAAAATCCAGGACGACTGCATCCGCGACGTCGTGAAGATGCAGGAGGATGTCGGACTGAAGGTGGTCACCGACGGCGAATTCCGCCGCGGTTCTTATTGGGGGCGCTTTGTCGAGCGGATCGACGGCTTCGCCATCAAGCCCGCGGTGTTCAAGTTTCGCGACGATTCGGGCCACCAGGTCGATTTCACCGCGCCCTACGCGCAGGGCAAGCTCAAGCGCAACAAGCCGCTGGCGCTCGACGAATACGAATTCCTGAAAGGCGTCACCGGCGCGACTGCGAAGATCACGCTGCCCACACCCTCGACCATGCATTTCTACCGCGCCACCGATTTCGCCGATCGCGCTGCCTATGCAGATACGGCTTCGTTCTTCGCCGATCTCAACCGGATCTTCCGCGAGGAGATTGCCGACCTCACCAAGGCCGGCTGCAAATATATCCAGCTCGACGAGGTTGCGATCGCGCTTCTGTGCGATCCGGCAATCCGCAAGCAGGTCGAGGCCGAGGGCATGAAGCCCGACGAACTGGTCGATCTCTACATCGAGAGCATCAACGAATCAGTGAAAGGCACGCCGGACGATGTGATTTTCGGCGTGCATATGTGCCGCGGCAATTTCAAGGGCCATTACATCGGCGCGGGCGGCTATGAGTCCGTTGCCGAGCGCTTCTTCAGCGAGACCAGGGTGAACCACTTCCTGCTGGAATACGACACCGAACGCGCCGGCGATTTCCGCCCGCTGCGCTTCGTCAAGAACAAGGGCGTGGTGCTCGGTCTCATATCCAGCAAGACGCCGGTGCTGGAATCGCTCGACGGCTTGAAGCGAAGAGTCGCGGAAGCCACGCAATTCATCGACCTCGACCGGCTCGCGATCTCGCCGCAATGCGGCTTTGCCTCCACCGTCGCAGGCAATCCGGTAACCGAAGACGATGAGCGCAGGAAGCTGGAACTGGAAGTGAAGGCGGCGCAGGCGATCTGGGGCTGAGGTCTTTTCAGCCGGCAAGCGGCGCGCGAATCATGCGAGAACACACAGACGCGCATCGCCTGCGCACCCGTCCGCTTGCCGTGCTGGAACGCCCGATGATCCGCCTTGCCGCCGCCCTCGCCGCACTGCTCGCGGCATCCCCCGCATTTGCCCAACGCGCGCCGGACGCATCTGCGCCGAATGCCGCCGGCTATCCCGCCTTGCCGCTGCTCTCCACCTCCACCACCGTGGTCGGGGAGAAGCTGCGCTATCCTGACGGCGAGCCGCATGTGACGGCCGCGATCGTCACGCTGGCACCGGGCCAGCGCACCATCCCGCACACCCACGGCGTGCCGCTCTTTGCCTATATCCTCGAGGGCGAATTATCGGTCGATTACGGCGCGCATGGCGTGCGTATCTACAAGACGGGCGACAGCCTGATGGAGGCGATGGATGTCGCGCATTTCGGGTTCAATGCGGGCGCGACGCCGGTGCGCCTGCTCGCAGTCTATATGGGCGCGAAGGGCGCGAAGGATGTCGAGCCGGTGAAATGAGCCAAGGCCCGGCGCGATTATCGCGCCGGAGCATGACCGGGTGCGGCCGCGCCGGAAATCGCGTCTCCACGCTCGCCGCGCCTGCGCCAGTAGCGGGCGCGCAGCCGCGGCGCGATAAACCACGCCAAAGGCGCTGCAAGTACGGCAGACGCGATCACAACCGCGGGAATCAGAACCATCGCATTTTCGGTCAGCGGCGTTGCCAGCACCAGCACCACGCCGGCGCCGAACATTACGGCCTGCACCATCGTGTAGATGAGTGCAGCAATTCTGAAACGGGTCGACATCATCCTCTCCGTGCAAACATGCCGGGAGCTTCTGCCGGGCTAACGGTGAAGGGGCGCGTGAGGTTCCGGGGCTTGTCAGCTTCGCTCCGGCCAGCCGGCCATCGTCGCGTCGAGACCGGCGGACAGCACGTCGCCCATGAACAGCATCACGCAATTGCCGCCGGCCTCGATCACCGGCGCGATACCGTATTTGTTGACCGGACAGCCGGCGGAGCGGCCGAGTGCGCGCGACAATTCAAGCAGCCGGAAGGCGATGTCGCGGACCTTGTCGTGGTCGCCGCGGCGCGGCAGACCGACCGAGACCGCAAGATCGGAGGTGCCGATCTGTGTGGCGTCGCAGCCATCCGCCAACATGATCTCGCGGGCATGCTCGACGCCCCGCACCGTCTCGATCAGCGCGAAATAGAGCATCGTGCCGCCGTCATCGGGATGGATCTCGGTCATCAACGCGCGCACCGCAGCGATCTCACCTTCGCTTTCCACATCCGGCATGATGAAGCCGTCGATGCCGCAGCCGAGATAACGCCGCAGCACGCCCATATCCTTCGACCACGGCCGCAGCAGCGCCGCGGCCCCGCCCAAATGCGCGGCGCGCACCAGATCGGGAATGCGCTCGACATCCGGCCCGGCATTCTCGCAATCGATGAAGATGTAGTCGAAGCGAGGAGCGAGCGCGGCAACGAGATCGGCGGAGGAGAATTTCGCCGCGATGCCGATAACGAAGTCGCGGCGCGCCAGACGGGCCTTCAGGGCTGCACGGAGTTGCGACATGAGACGGGCCTGTTCTTCGTGTCATTGCGGGACGCACCAAAGGCGCGGACCCGGAATCCAGCCACGAACGAACACCTGTCTGGATCCCCGGTTCGCCCGCCTTCGCGATGCTTCGGCGGCCGCCCCGGAATGACAGCTTATCCCTTGCGCTTGCGGAATGCTTCGATCACCTCGGGTACCGCATCGTCATTCATCGGTGCCATGATATGGGCGCCGGCGACGCCGGGGATTTCGGAAATCTCCAGGAGATAATCGGTCAGGATCGCCTTGCCGTCGGCGACCGGATCTGACGCCGCCTCCATACGCTCGATCATTGCATCCGGCACGATCGAGCCGAACAGCTTCTCCTTGATCCACCGCGCCGATTTCGCCGAACGGAACGGCACCACGCCGATGATCATAAAGAGGCCGGGGACGACGCCCTCCTCCTTCAGGCGCGTCGTGTAGCGGCGCAAGACGCCGGCATCCATGCAGAACTGGGTCTGCGCAAAGCGCGCGCCGCCCTCGACCTTGGCCTTCAGGCCGGCCGGCTTCCAGTCCGGCGCGGGATCAATCGGCGCATCGGCGGCACCGAGAAAGAAGTCGGCCTTGCCGCCGATCTTCTTGCCCGACGGCAATTCGCCGGCGTCGCGCATGCGCGCCGCGGTCGCGAGCAGACCCCGCGCATCGAGATCGAAGACCGGCTTGGTCTCGGGCTGATCGCCCTGCGTCGGGTCATCGCCGCGCAACGCCAGAAGATTGCGCACGCCCATGGCAGCCGCCCCCATCAGCGCCCCTTGCAGGCCAAGCCGGTTGCGGTCGCGGCAGGTGAGCTGAAGGATGGGCTCGATCCCATTCATCAGGAGAATGGTGGCGGCGGTGACGGAATCCATATGCGCGCGCGCACCGGCGCCGTCGGTGACGTTGACCGCATCGGCGAGCCCGCGCAGTGGCAACGCCTTCTCCAACAGATCGTTCTTGTCGCAGGAGACGGGCGGGGTGATTTCGGCGGTGAGTACGAATTTGCCGGATTTCAGCGTGTCTTCGAGACGCGCAACACGATCGGACGACATCCAGGACCACACTTGCGTTGAGGTTGCCTCGCCACGGAGGCGGAAGCGTCTACAGGCCCCAATCGGAACGTTGCGTCAAGCGCGGGCCGCGGCCGGCCAGCCTTCGGCCATCGCATCGAGTTCGCGCAGGATCGCGCTGCCCATCTCCGCGGTCGAGATTGTGGGCTGGCCCGGCCGCGCGATGTCCGCCGTGCGCGCGCCGTTTTCGATGGCGGCGATGGTGGCCGCTTCGAGCAACGCTGCGTCGTCGGGGCGCAGGAAGCTATGGCGCAGGCACATCGCGAAGCTGAGGACTGCACCGCAAGGATTGGCGATGCTCTTTCCTGCGATGTCCGGGGCGCTGCCATGGATCGGCTCATAGAGCGCGCGATGGCGCGCCGTACCGCCCGCATCCATGCCGTTCATCGAGGCCGACGGCAGCATGCCGATCGAGCCCGCGGCGGCGGCGCCGATATCGGACAGGATGTCGCCGAACAGATTTTCGGTCAGCACCACGTCGAATTGGGACGGCGTGCGCACCAGCTGCATCGCGGCATTGTCGACGAACAGATGTGTGAGGTCGATGTCGCCGTATACGGCGTCGCGCAGGCGCTGCACTACCTCGCGCCATAGCCGGCTCACTTCAAGCACGTTGCTCTTGTCGACCGAGCAGACCCGCTTGCGGCGCGTGCGGGCGAGGTTGAATGCTGCGCGCGCGATCCGCTCGATCTCGGGCTCGCTATAGATCATGGTGTTGACGCCGCGGCGCACCCCATCGACCGTCTCGATGCCGCGCGGCTTTCCGGTATAGAGCCCGCCGGTCAATTCGCGCACGATGACGAGGTCGGTGTCGCGCAGCACGTCCGGTTTCAGCGGCGACGCCGCATGAAGCGGGGCTGCGGCGCGCACCGGCCGCAGATTGATGAACAGGCCGAGTTCGGTGCGCATGCGCATCAGCCCTGCGCCTTCGGCAGCGCCGGGGATCGTATCGTATTCCGGAGAGCCGATCGCGCCGAACAGGATGGCGTCGGCGGCCTGGATCTCGTCCCAGGTCTTCTCGCGCAGGAACGAGCCATGCGCGCGATAGGCCGGAATGCCGAATAGCTCCTCGTGCAGGTCGGCCGGGAGCGCGCGGCGGGTGACGAACCAGTCCACAACGCGGCGGGTCTGATTCAGGATTTCCGGGCCGATACCGTCGCCCGGCAGGATGAGTACGCGCTTGCGCGGCGCTGTGGTCACGGCAAGATCTCGGTCACGGCAAGATCTCCGGCGTTACGCTGCGGCGCGCGCTGCGAAGGCCGGCATGACCTCCCGCGCGAACAGCGTGATGGACTGCGCCGCCGCGTCATGGGCGAGCTTACCGAACATCATCTGCCCGAGCACATAATTGACCCCGCTTTCCTCCTGAAGCCGGCTGACATAATCGCGCACCGTGGAGGGCGAGCCGGCAATGCCGTGTCCCATGGCTTCGAGTTCGTCGAAGGTCTTGGGATAGACCGGCACCAGCGGGAATGGCACGCCGGAGCGCTGCCACAGCATCTCGATCGCCTCGCGCCACACCGCATAGGCGGGACGCGCCAGATCCTTGGCTTCCCGGTCGGTCGGCGCAACGAGGATATGCCGCGTGATCCCCATCATCGGGATGTCGGCTGTGTTGCGGCCAAGCGTGGCCCATTCCTTGCGGTAGCGGTCGGTAATCGCGCGCGCGCGTGCCGCCGGTCCGAGCGAGACCACGTTGACCGCATTCGGCGCCGCCCAGCCAACCGCATCCGGATTGGGCGCGCCATACCAGACCGGCGGATGCGGACGCTGCACCGGCTTGTTCTGAACCAGGTAGTCCTTGAAGTTGTAGTACTTGCCTTCGAAATTCAGAATGTCGGACTCGCAGGCCTTCATGATCACAGCGAACGCCTCGTGATACATCGCCGGCGCATGCGCCGGATCGATGCCGTAGCGCTGATGCTCGACCAAAGCTGCGCCGCGCCCGACCCCGAACAGGAGCCGTCCGCCGCTCATGTGGTCGAGCATGCAGACTTCCTCGTAGACCCGCAGCGGATGATACATCGGCAGCACATAGACCAATGGGCCGATGCGCAACCTCTTGGTGCGCTGGATCGCGGCGGAGACGAACACGCTCGGCGACGGCACCCAGCCGAGCGGGGTCGAATGATGTTCCGCCATGTGGAAGCCGTAGAAGCCGTCCCGGTCCATGATCTCGAGCAGCTTCAGCCGGTTTTCCAGCATCTCGCCGAGCGGCGTGCCATCGGTGTCGAGATGGTCGAAAATTCCGAATTTCAGCACGAAGCGCTCTCCCTGGACGGCTTGTCTTGTTCTTGGCGACGCCCGCAACCAAGCCCAAACACCGCGGCAATTCAAGCCGCGCCGGATGCAGGGCGGGCGGCGCGGATCGCAGACCTTTGGCGGAGCCGCGGCCGCGTCCAAGGGGGCGGCGGCTTCGCCCAAGGCCGCCTGTCACGGATGCGTGAGGAAAGCCCCGCCCCTGAACCGAATAGCCCGCCCGCGCGACTCATACCCGTCAGGGCTGCGATGGGCGCACCCGGAGCAAAACAGGGGACTTCACATGATCCGCAAGACCGTTCTTGGCTTCGCCGCTGCTGCCGCTCTCGTGACCGCCGCGCTAGCCCCAACCACCGCTTCCGCCGGCTATTATGGTGGCTATGGCTACAAGTCGTACTACAAGCCCCATTACGGCTACAGCTACGGCTACAAGTCCCACGGCTACGGCTACGGCTACAAGTCTTACGGCTATCGTTCCTGGGGCTACTGAGAATTCCCGCTTCACGGAAGCGGCAAAACCCGGCCTCTCCCGCGAGGCCGGGTTTTTTGTTGCGCGCAGACAGGCTATGACGCCCGCGGCCAGCCGGTGCGATGGCGCGCCTTGGCAGAATTTGCCGCGAGGACAGCGATATGGCGGACGACGATCTGAAGGCGGAACTCGAGCGCCTGCGCAGTGAAAATGCTGCGCTCAAGAAGGCGCAAACGGTCGGTACCCGGATCAAGGTCAGCGACAAGGGCGGGGTCTCGGTCTATGGGCTCGGCCGCTTTCCGGTGACCCTCTATAAGGAACAATGGCTCAAGCTGTTGAATATGGGTGACGAGATCCGCAGCTTCATTGCGGCCAACGAGTCCCAGCTGAAAAGCAAGGACTAGCGGGTCCGGCCGATGGATTGGGGCGCGCTGGTCGAACAGGCGATCACGGTCGGACTCACCCAGTTTTTTCTGGTGGCGTTTGTCTTAGGCGTGGTGGCGGGAATTGCGATCGTGGCGATACGGCGCCGGGCGCGACGCTGATCGCCGGCCGTCCGGATTGCGACTGCGCGGCGATATGCGGCCACCCAATTCCCGTAATATGATGCGGCTTCATCCGGCCTGACACAGGAGCCCCGTATGATGCCGACGTCCCAATCCGAGCCCATGCTGCCGCCGGTCGAACGGGGCAAGGCAACCCGCAATCAGGTCGCCCGCCAGGTCTCGGGCGCCGGCGCCATCGAGGTGAAGGCGACGATTCCCGACCGCCAGATCGACAAGGCGCTCCGCCGTTTCGGCATGAGCTTCGACAACGACGAGCAGCGCTTCATCTACTTTTTCGATACGCCGCAACTTCACCTGCTCGGCGCAGGCATCATTGCCCGCGCGCGCCGCGTGGTCGGCGACAAGCACGACAGCACGGTGAAGTTCCGCCCGGTTGTGCCGGAGGCATTGCCGGCGAAGTGGACCACCATCAAGGGATTCAAGCTTGAGGCCGACGCCAGCGAGCGCGGCGTGGTGCGTTCGGCCTCGCTCACCATGCCGGTTGAGAAGGGCCTGATCAAGCGCGTCCATGCCGGCGAAAGCAAGATCAAGGCGCTGTTCAACCGCCAGCAGGAGGATTTCCTCAAAGCGATGGGCGGCAAAATCGTCGACTTCGCGGCGCTGACCATCTTCGGGCCGCTGCAAGCCAATCGCTGGGCGATCGAGGATCCGCGCTGTCCATGGCCGATCACGGTGGAGCTCTGGCGCCGTGCCGATGGCGCACGGCTGATGGAAACCTCGATCAAGGCGCCAGCGGCGCAGGCCGCCTTTGCCATTGCTGGCTTCATGGGCTTTCTTGCCGAATTCGGCGCAGCGCGTGACGCCCAGGAGCAGACCAAGACGCGCTGGGCACTGGTTCAGCCAGGCTGACCGTCCGCAGCTGCGCTCCGGTATTTCTCGATGAATTGCGCCGCCGGCATGGTCCGGAAATCGGGTAGCGCAATGCGCAGTTGCGCGTGGCTCCAGTCCCACCAGGCAAGCCGCCGCATCCCCTCGGCAATCGCATCGGGAAACCGCTGACGCACCGCGCGCGCCGGATTGCCAGCGACGATGGTGTAGTCCGCGACATCCTTTGTCACGACGGCGCCGGCCGCCACCACGGCGCCCGTGCCGACGCTGCGGCCCGGCAGGACGATGGCGCCATGGCCGATCCAGACATCGTGGCCGATGATCACGCGATGCGCGCGCCGCCACTCGAACACGGCATCGTCGTCGCTCTCGCCTTGGAAATACATGCCGGAGCGATAGGTGAAGTGCGACTGGCTGGCGCGCTGCATCGGATGATTGCCGGGATTGATGCGCGTCATCGCCGCGATCGAGCAGAATTTGCCGATCGTGGCGTAGGCGATGTCACTGTCGTTGACGACATAGGAATAGTCGCCGAGCTCCACTTCAAGCAGTCTGGTGCGGGCGCCGATTTCGGTATAGCGGCCGAGCACGCAAGCGCAGAGGCTGGCGGCCGGATCGATCAGCGGCTGTTCGGACAGCATTTTCGGCATGGCACGCCGCCTTAACCGGCTTCAGCGGCCGATCAGCCACATCCGCAAATTCTTCGATATCCAGTCGATGATCGCCACCGTGATCAGGATCAGGATCAGGATGAAGCAGGCTTCCTCCCAGTGATGGGCGCGGATTCGGTCGGACAGCTGGAAGCCGATGCCGCCGGCGCCGACGATGCCGAGAATCGTCGCGGAGCGGACATTGGACTCGAACATATACAGCGCGCTCGACAGGAACATCGGGATCACCTGCGGCAGCATCGCAAAGCGCAGCGTCTGCACATTGTTGGCGCCGGCGGCCTTCAGGCCCTCCGCCGGCTTCTTCTCGATATTCTCCAAAGATTCGGAGAACAGCTTGGCAAGCGTGCCAGTGTCGGAGATCGCGATCGCCATGATGCCGGCGAGCGGGCCGAGCCCGACCGCGCGCACGAAAATCAGCGCCCAGATCAACTGGTCGATGCCGCGCAGCATATCCATGAAGCGCCGCACGCCGAACCTCGCGAGTCCGAATGGGAATGTGTTCTTGGCAGCGAGGAATGCCAGGGGAAAGGCGATGAAAGCGGCGAGCGTCGTACCGATAAACGCCATCGCCACGGTCTCGAGCAAAGCCCAGAAAATTTCGCGCGGATGCTCGCCGGGCATTGGCGGGAACAGCTGGTTTACGATGCCGCCAAGCTCGCCCAGGCCGGACCAAAGCTTAACCGGCGAGAAGTCGAACCGCCACAGACAGTAGAGCGTGACGACCGAGAAGGCCGTCCAGCCCGCAAGGCGCAGCACTTGCTCTCGCAGCGGCCGCCGGAATGCCAGCGGATAGCGCCGCTTCAGGTCGGCGGCCCGCGCTGCGCTCATCACCCGGTCGATCATTCCAGCGTCTCCCGTCCGATCAGCCAGTGACGCAGCTTCTCGCAGCCGAGATCGATCAAGGTTACCGTGAGGACGATCAGAATGAGAATGGCGCTGATGTCCTCGTAATAGAGCGAGCGGACCGCGGTCATCAGCTCCATGCCGATGCCGCCGGCGCCGACAAAGCCGAGAACCGCCGCAGTCCGTACGTTGATCTCAAAGCGCCACAGCACATAGGAGGCGTAGTTGGGCATCACCTGCGGCAGCACCGCAAAGCGCATCGTCTGGACCCAGCTGGCGCCGGACGCGCGCAGCCCCTCGACCGGCCCCATGTCGATATTCTCGTTCGCCTCGGAAAACAGCTTGGTATTGGCGCCGAACGAATGTAGCGCCATCGCCAGAATGCCGGGCAGCGGCCCGAGGCCGAAGGCGAATACGAAAATCAGCGCAAAGACCAGGTCCGGCACCGTACGGAAGAATTCACCGAGACGGCGCGCGACGTGATAGGTCCACATCTGCGGCGTGAGATTGCGCGAGGCGAGAAAGCAAAGGCCGAGCGCCAGGACCGAGCCCATCAGCGTCGCGAGATAGGCCATCAGCACAGTCTCGAACAGCAGATCGAGCCACTTGCGAATACCGTAGAACCATTCGGAAATGTCTGCTCCGAGGCTGTCCCAGCGCAGCACCGGCAGGGTGCGCTGGATATAATCGCCGAGTTTCGGCGCACCTTCGATGAGCGCTGCGGGGCTGAACTTGCCGACGATCGATGCCCCGAAAAAAAGCAGGGCAAAGAGCGCGACTCCGATCAGCGTCTGCAGACGCCGCTGCCGGCGAAGCGTCATAAACTGACGCTCGAAGGACGGATCGATGACAGGCGGCGCGCCGGGCAGGGATGAAACTAGCCGCATCGCGCGCGCCATCTGTCGGAACGACTCGCCGCAGAATGTCTGGCGCACGGGCACTTGCGATGCCGTGCGCCGGACTCCCTCATGGCTTGAAACGGGCCGTTCGGCACTATTGCTTCCGCCGCGCCTTGCGCTGGTCTTCGGCGATGGTGACGAAAGTCTTATAGGTCTCATGCGTCACCGGCTCGAAGCCGCTGGTCTTGCCCTGCGCCGCGGCCTCCGCCATCGCCATGTCGTCCTTGGCGAGATTGACGAACATATCGAGCAGATCTTTGCGCATATCTGCCGGGATTTTCTTGGACACGGCCCAGAGCGGATTGGCGATCAGCGGCGATTCCCAGACGATGCGGATATCGTCGAGCTTCAGCATGCCGCGGTCCATCATGATGCGGAACTGTCCGGACTGGTGGCCCGGCGATGTCCAGGTGAAGGCGCTGTCGAAATTGCCCTTCAGCACGCCGAGTACACTCTGCTCATGCCCGCCCGAGAACACGGTCCGGCTGAAATGCTTTTGCGGATCGATGCCGGCATCGCGAAGCGAGGCATTCGGCACCAGAAAGCCGGAGGTTGAATTGGGATCAGCCCAGGCCAGGCTCTTGCCCTTTAGGTCCTCGATCGACTTGTAGGGGCTGTCGGCGCGCACGATCAGCACCGAGTGATAGCCCTTGCCGCCATTCGGCTCCACATTCATGACCAGCGGTTCGATTTCGCCCTCACTGTCGATATAACCTGCGGCATAGGCGGCGCCGCCCATCCGGGCGAGGTGAATCTGGCCTGCCGACAGGGCCTGAACGATGCCGGCATAGTCCGACGCCGTGAAAACCTCGACCTTCACGCCGAGCTTCTTCTCCATGTAGTCGGCGAACGGCTTGTAGCGGGTCACCGTCGCCGCCTGGTTTTCGACGGTGACGGAGCCGATCTTGATGACCTTGTACTTGTCGCGCCAATCGGCAGCCGTGGCCGCCGTGGCGGCGGCGACAAATAAGGTCGAAACCAGCGCTGCCTTCGCAAGGGAACGGAGATGTGCGGTCATTGACGTCCTCATCTGCATTGTTCCGCAGCTTGATTAAGCTGCGCGTTGATTGAACTGCATTCCGAATGAGCTGCGCTTCGCCGTTCACGCCGGCGCTGCGGCGAGTTCCGGAGCCGGACGCAGCCACCCGGTCGTCGAGGTGATCTCTTCGGTGATGTCGGCGTCCTGATCGCCGATCTGGTAGATTTCCCGCATCGCCGCGGGTGTCAGCTCTGCGGGCGTGCCGTCAAAGACGATCCTGCCATGCGCCATACCGACGATCCGGTCGGAATATTGCCGCGCGGCGTCGATGGTGTGCAGGTTGCACAGCACCGTGATGCCGTCCTCGCCATTGATGCGCTTCAGCGAATCCATGACGCGCGCCGCATTGCGCGGATCGAGCGAGGCGATCGGTTCGTCGGCGAGGAGGATGGCCGGCTGCTGCATCAGCGCGCGGGCAATAGCGACGCGTTGCTGCTGGCCGCCCGACAGGGTGCCCGCACGCTGAAAGGCGTAAGGCATCAGGTCGAGGCGCTCCAGCGCCTCCACCGCCATGGCGCGCTCGGCCTCGGTGAAAATTCCAGCGAGCGAAGCCAGCGTCGGCCGCCGGCTGATCGAGCCGAGCAGTACATTGGTCAGAACATCCAGCCGCGGCACCAGATTGAATTGTTGAAAGATCATTGCCGCGCGCGCACGCCATTCGCGGAGTGCGGCGCCGCGTAACGACGCGACATCGACGCCGTCGAACACAATCCGTCCCGCCGACGGATCGACCAGCCGGTTGATCATGCGGAGCAGCGTGGACTTGCCGGCGCCGGAGCGGCCGATCACACCGACGAAACTGCCCGGCCTGATCTTGATAGAGACGTCGGATACCGCGACCGTGGCGCCAAAGCGGCGCGTCACTGAGTCAAGCACGAGCATTTCTCAGCCTCCGCCTTCTGTTAAGCGGAAGGCGTAACGCAGGCGTCCGACAGTCATGTGACAAAGCGGCGGAGCGAAATTTGCGCCTGTGCACAAGTTCTTAGCGCGATTTCCTGTCAGACGGACTTCATCTGATGTCACGAGACCGTCAGAGAAGTGTCATTCAAAGCGCCACCGGTATTGCGCAATTGCCCACCCCGGCACCCCGCATACGACCGTCATCGTTTCTTCATCTTCAGGGGCGCCGCAGCGTCCGCCGGGCGAGCACGGAAAATCTCCGCTCTGGGGCGCTTTGCCGCAACACGGAAAGACTTTCGATCCGGTGCGGGGCATCCGCAAGCGGATGGAAAGCGGCCGCCAGTGCGCGCTGGAAGCGCTGGCGGTCGTCCTGCGCAAGCCGTCCGGTCAGCGACATGTGAAACCGGAACTCGTCCATCACGTAAGGGTAGCCCCAGCGTTCGAGATTTTGGCGCTCCCGCACCGACAGATCGTCCGCACTGCGCCGCGCCAGATCGAATGCGCTCAGCGGCGCGCGATAGGGGTCGAAGAATTCCACACAGGCGGCTGCGAGCGCATCGACCGCCGGAACAGCCTCGCTCGGCGTCAACGCAATGAAGTCGTCGATCTGCGTCACCACGAGATGGCCGAGCGGCGCGGGCGACATCTGCTCGCAAAACGCATCGAGTGCGGTCACGAGGCACTCTTCGCTGGCGCCGTTCAGGTAAAACGGCGCGACCAGGGTGGCATGGAAGCCATAGCGGCGGGGGTTCTGTGTTGCCGCGACCATTTCGGACGAGGCGACATTGTCCAGAGCCAGTTGCGGGACGTCACGGGCGCAATCGGGATCATAACCGATGACGCTGGCACCGAAGCGCGCCAGCGGCGTCCCTGGGTCAGGCGTGAAGTAGATGGCGTAGCGCGGGGCAGACATCGGACACGGCTACACGCGGATCGCAACGCGTTGCGCTTCGATCAGGTCGAAGAGCTTGCGGGCGCCATCGTCGATCGAGCCGGTATTCTCGATCACCCAATCGGCTGCGACGTCGCCGCCGAAGCCGGACGACCGCGAGACCCGCATAGCCGCATCGCCATCCGTTGCGCGCGCACGCCTGGCAATGCGGGCCAGCAGAATATCGGCCGGCGCGGTCACAAGGACTGTGACCGTTCGGGCGTAGCGCCGCCGCAATTGCGCAAGCACGCCGCGGGACACATTGCAGACCGCGACACGCCCTGCGGCGATTTCGGAATCGATTAAGACCGGCAGCGCATATTTCAGGCCGTGCGCTTCCCACCAGATGGCGAAGAGGCCGCCAGCCAAGGCTTCCTCGAACCCCTCGGGACTTGCGGTGTCGTGGTCCTCGGCGTCGGAAACCATGCGCGTGACGATGCGGCGCGGGAATACGATGTCGGAGACGCCGCGCGACAGTTCCCGGGCGCCGCGGATGAGCGAATCCTTGCCGCCGCCGCTCGGTCCGCAGACCGCGACGAAGGCGCCAGGTCCGATCGGGTGCGGGTTGACCGTCATGCCGTACGCTAGGCCACCCGCTCGCCGGCGCGCCAGACCGCGCGGACGGCAGGAACGTCGTGGGCAACATGGACGCGGATCAGGTCGGCCCGTTTTCCGGGCGCGATCTCGCCGCGATCGGTGAAACCGACGGCCTCGGCCGGCGTCTTGGTCACCGTGCGGACCGCGCTTGCAAGATCGATCCCATCGACGAGGCTCGGCATCGTTACCGCCGCAGCAAGCAGGCTGGACGGCACATAATCTGACGACAGGATATCGAGCAGCCCTTCACGGGCGAGATCGGCCGTTGCCACATTCCCGGAATGCGAGCCGCCGCGCACGAGATTCGGCGCGCCCATCATGACGCGAATGCCAGCCTGATGCAGGGCCGCAGCGGCCTCAATGGTGGTCGGAAATTCCGCGATCGCGATGCCGTCGGCGATGGCCTGCTCGACATGGTCGAGCGTGGTGTCGTCATGGCTGGCGAGCGGCGTTTGCTGCCGCTGAGCCAATTCGACCAGGGCGCGGTAATTTCGCGCGCCGAATTCATGCTGATAGGCGATGCGCGAGGCAAACATCTTGTCGAGATCGGCCTCGCTCATGCCGGCATTCTTACCGCGATAATAGGTGCGCAGCTTGTCTTCGTCGCGGAACTGGCGCTGGCCGGGCGTATGGTCCATCAGCGAGGCGAGACGCACGTCGTCCCGCGCAAACAGGCTCGCGGCCTCGTTGACCACCCCCGGCATCGGCACCTCGCAGCGCAGGTGAAGATAATGGTCGGCGCGCAACAGCCCGGCCTCGCGCGCCGCCGAAATGGCATTCGCCAGCAGCACGGCCTCGCCGTCCGAGTCATCTGTGGCGTCCTCGCGCCAGACCCGCAGCGAATCCAGCACCGTGGTGATGCCACTGGTGGCGAGCTGCCCGTCATACGACACCACCGCCGAGACCGGATTCCAGTAGACCTTGGGACGCGGCATGTAATGCGCTTCGAGATGGTCGGTGTGCAGCTCGATCAGTCCCGGCATGACGATATCGCCGCCCATGTCCTCGCCGCGCTCGGGCGCGCGGCCCTCGCCGAAGGCTGCGATCTGGCCGTCCTGCATGGCCAGCCATCCGCTTTCGACGACGTGGTCCGACAGGACGAGGCGTGCATTGGTCAGGATTGCGACGTCGGGACGGGCGGTCATGATCAGGCTGCCTTTGCAAAGCGTTGAATATCGACGACGGTGTCGGCAATGGCCTTGCGCACGTCGTCGTCGTGAACGATGGCGATGATCGCGGTGCCCCCGCGCTTCTTCTCGCGGATCATCTCGATCACCACCGCGCGGTTGGCCGCATCGAGCGAGGCGGTCGGCTCATCGAGCAGAAGCAGCGGCCGGTCCTGCAAAAAGCCGCGTGCAATATTGACCCGTTGCTGCTCGCCGCCGGAGAAGGTCGCGGGCGGCAGATCCCACAGCCGCTCGGGCAGATTGAGGCGCGCGAGGCCCGCTCCCGCCCTTTCCCGCGCCGCCTCGGGCGAGAGTCCGTCGTTCTCGAGCGGACCGGCAACGATGTCGATGGCCGGGACGCGCGGCACGGCGCGCAGGAATTGCGAGACATAGCCGATGCCGCTGCGCCGCAGAGCCAGCACTTGCCGCGGCGCGGCCCCGGCAATGTCGAACGCTTCGTTTCCGTGCCGCAGCCGGATCGATCCGCGATCGCACCGGTAGCTGCCGAAGATCATTTTCAGGATCGATGATTTTCCGGTGCCGGACGGCCCCGCGAGTACCATGCATTCGCCCGCATGCACGGAGAATGAGACGCGGTCGACGACCGGCAAGGTGACGCCGCCCTGCAGATGCATGGTGAAGGACTTTCCGACGTCGGAGAGGGTGAGGATCTCGTTCATCGCTGCCTCACGCCGGAAGAATCGAAGAGACAAGGAGCTGGGTATAGGCCTCGCGCGGATCGTCCAGCACCTGATCGGTCAATCCGGTCTCGATCACGCGCCCACCCTTCATCACCATCATGCGGTGCGAGAGCAGGCGTGCCACGCCGAGATCATGCGTGACGATGACGACGGCGAGCTTGAGATCGTGGACCAGCCTGTTAACGAGGTCGAGCAGCCGTGCCTGCACCGACACGTCGAGCCCGCCGGTCGGCTCGTCCATGAAGACGAGGCGCGGAGCAGTGACAAGATTACGGGCGATCTGCAGGCGCTGGCGCATCCCGCCGGAAAAGGTCGCGGGTGTGTCGTCGATTCGGCTCGCGTCGATCTCAACGCGATCAAGCCATTGCATTGCGGCCCCGCGGATGTTGCCGTAGTGACGATGCCCCACTGCCATCAGACGTTCGCCGACATTGCCGCCCGCCGATATCGCCATGCGCAGGCCCTGCGCCGCATCCTGATGCACATAGCCCCAGTCGGTGCGGAACAGGAAGCGTCGTTCCGCCTCGCCGAGCGTCGCAAGATCGCGGGTGACGCCATCGCGCATGCGATAGAGGACGCGGCCTGCGCTCGCCTCGATCTGCGCCGACAGAAGTTGCAGCAGCGTCGATTTTCCGGAACCCGATTCCCCGACAATGGCCAGCACCTCGCCCTCGTAGAGCTCAAGCCAGACGTCGTTGCAGCCGAGCTGGCGCCCGTACCATTTCGACAGGCCCTCGGCGATCAGCAGCGGCTGTTCGGTTGCGGTCATGCGGGCGTCCGGTCGAGTTCGACGCGAAAGCTGAAGCCATGCCGTTCGAAACCAAGCGACTCATAGAAGGCATGGGCGCGTTCGCGCCTTTCGTTGGAGGATAGCATCAGTTTGTAACAGCACTTTTCGCGCGCCTTGCCGATGGCAAAGCCCATCATCTGCCGGCCGATCCCCATGCCGTGCAGGTCCGGATCGACCACCACATCCTCGACAATGGCCGACGGCGCGCCGAGATGACCAAGATTGTCCATGATCAGCAGTGCGAAGCTGCCGACGACACGGCCGTCCCGTTCGGCGACATACAGTGTGTAGTCCGGATAGGCCGCGAATTTCGTCAACAGCGCGTCCGCGTCCTCCAGCGGCAACACTGCGCCGTCGTCGATCTCCGGCTGCGCATAGAGTGCGAGCACGCCACCGAGATCGTCGCGCGTGGCGGTGCGAATGATGACATCCGCGCGCTCAGGCATGGCCCGGATCTCCCTCGCTTCGCCACGGAACGGCTGGCGCGTCACCGCCGCGCCGGCGCTCGCAATAATCGGTATCCGAGCAGACGAACATGCGCCCGCCCTTGTCGTCGGTAATCACCTCGTCGAGGAAGGTGTGATCCGCGCCGCACAGCGCGCAGGTCTCATCGGTGCGGCTCGCCTCGAACGGATGATCCTCGAAGTCGAGCGACACCACCTGTGTGTATGGCGGAATGGCATAGATGCGCTTTTCGCGGCCCGCCCCGAACAATTGCAGGGCGGGACAACGGTCCATCTTTGGATTGTCGAATTTCGGCGTTGGAGATGGGTCCATCACATAGCGGCCGGCGACCTTGACCGGATAGGCGTAAGTGGTTGCGATATGGCCGTGCCGCGCGATGTCCTCATAGAGCTTTACATGCATCAGCCCGTAATCGGCATGCGCATGCATGCGCCGCGTCTCGGTCTCGCGCGGCTCCAGAAAGCGCAAAGGCTCCGGGATCGGCACCTGATAGACCAGCACCTGCGCTTCCGAAAGCTGCGTCTCTGGAATGCGGTGCCGCGTCTGGATCACGCTCGCTTCGCTTGTCGAAGTGGTGGTGGCGACGCCTGCTGTCTTGCGGAAAAATTGCCGAATCGACACCGCGTTGGTGGTGTCGTCAGAGCCCTGGTCGATGACCTTCAGCACGTCATCGGGACCGAGAATCGCGGCCGTGACCTGCACGCCGCCGGTGCCCCATCCATACGGCATCGGCATTTCGCGGCTGGCAAACGGCACCTGATAGCCGGGGATCGCAATGGCCTTCAGGATGGCGCGGCGGATCATCCGTTTGGTCTGCTCGTCGAGGTAGGCGAAGTTGTAGGTCGGCGCGATCATTCCGCTGCCTCCCGGGCATTGATGCCCTCATGCGCCGCAGCTTCGCGGCGCGCGGCTTCGGCTTCGGCCCGCATCCGGCGCACAAGTCCAAGCTCGGCCTGGAAATCGACGTAATGCGGCAGCTTGAGATGTTCGACAAAGCCGGTCGCCTGCACATTGTCGGAATGCGACAGAACGAATTCCTCGTCCTGCGCCGGCGCCTTGATCGCCTCGCCAAGCTCCGCGGCGCGCAGCGAGCGATCGACCAGCGCCATCGCCATCGCCTTTCTTTCGCTGTGGCCAAAGACCAGCCCATAGCCGCGCGTGAAACGCGGCGGCTCGTTGGCCGAACCCTTGAACTGATTGACCATCTGGCATTCGGTAACGGTGACCGTCCCGAGCGGCACGGCAAAGCCCGCTTCCTCCGCGAAGAACTCGACCTCGACCTCGCCGAGCCGGATTTCTCCGGCGAAGGGATGGGTGCGGCCATAGCCGCGCTGCGTCGAATAGCCGAGCGCCAGCAGGAAGCCCTCGTCGCCGCGTGCGAGATTTTGCAGGCGCAGGTCGCGCGCGGCCGGAAATTCCAGCGGCTCGCGGGTCAGATCGCCGACCGGCGCTCCCGCGCTATCCGCGGGCGACGGCTCGATCAGATCGTCGGCGCCGAGCAGATCGGTCACGCGTGGCATCGGCTCGTTACCAGCGTCCGCTTCCGTTGGCGCTTCGGGATCGCCGCCTTCGGCAAGGCCGGTATCCAGCAATCGATGGGTGTAGTCGAAGGTCGGACCGAGAATCTGTCCGCCTGGCAGATCCTTGAAGGTCGCGGAGATACGCCGCTGCATGGCCATCGCACCGGTTTCGACAGGCTCGGAAGAACCAAAGCGCGGCAATGTGGTGCGGTAGGCGCGCAACAGGAAGATGGCCTCGATCAGATCGCCGCAGGCCTGCTTGATCGCGAGCGCGGCAAGTTCGCGGTCGTAGAGCGAGCCCTCGCACATGACCCGGTCGACGGCGCGCCGGAGCTGTTGTGAAATCTGCGGCAGCGTCAGTTCGGGAATGGCGGGATCGCCGCGGCGGCCATGCGCCAGCAGACGATGGGCATTTTCGATGGCGCGCTCGCCACCCTTGACGGCGACATACATCGCTAGCCCTCCCTCTCGACATGGATCGAGCGCGGCAGGCCAGCCACCGCATTGTCCGTTACCAGCAGGAGATCGACGCCGCGCGGAAACAGCGAGCGATTGGCCGCGGCGCGATCGGCGAAATCGGAGGGAAGCGGGCCGGCGGTCAGTATTTGCGTTGTCTCGATGCCGGGGCCGGTCAAACGAAGCGTTATGCCGGACGACAGGCTGTCGACTTTCACGATCAGCGTCGCCGAGCGGTCCGGATAATCCTGCTCGCCCGATGAGAACAGCGAAAAATCCGGTAACGCGCCAGCATCCGAAATCAGCGCGAATATCGCGCGCGCCGGATCGTCAACCACCGGCGCACCAGTGTGAAACCGCAGCCAGTTCGCCACCGCTTCGGTTGCCGCAAGCCCTGCATCGAGCCAAAGCGGTGTCTCGTAGTCCGCAAGCGCCAGCGCGATCGCTGCAGCGCCGGTGGACAGCGGCGCGGGCGGCGCCAGTTCGCAATCGAGCTGCAGAACCCGGCCCGGCCGCGCCATCGCGTTCATCGCGGTCCGGAACACCGATTGCGCATCAAGCACCGGATCGGCGAATGCCGCAGAGAGCGCCGCGCTCATGCCTGGTCCTCGCCGCGCACCAGTGTGAAAAAGTCGACGCGCGTCGCAGCAGCGCGCCGTGCGGCAATCTCGCGCTCGCGCTCGATTCGCGCGCGCACCGGCGCCAGCACGTGCCGCTCAATTGCCGCGCGATGCGTCCCGGTTTGCCATAACGCATCGCACAAAGCTGCAAGCCGCGCCCGATCGCGGTCGCGGCCAAGCGTATAGGACAGGCCGATCTCGCCGCTCGTTAGCTGCACCACGCAGCGCGTCACCGTGGCCTCGCCGAAATTGAACGGCGCACCATCGCCTCCGATACGTCCGCGCAGCATGACAAGTCCTTCTTCGGGCGCGCGCAAATCGGCAGCCTCGCCGGCGTAACCAACTGCCGTAAGACCGTCGCTGATTTCCGTCATGGTGGCGTGCGCCAGGAGGCGCATCGCGCCTTGCCGCGCCGTGATCTCGGAGGACCGTGGATTCGCCGTTGACGGGTTTAAGTCGGGCATGGCATCAAGTTGTCTAATATGATAGACAACTTCTAGACTCCGCTCGTGACGCTTTGATGACGGCGCGGAAGACCTGTGGAGCAAGCCGATGGCTCAAGCCAGCGACATGCGAATGAATGGCGGCGTTCCCGCCGGCGTGACGCTGTGGCGGCAGATCGCCGACGACATCGAGCAAGCGATCGTGCGCGGCGACTATGCAAGCGGGACCAAGCTTCCAGGCGAACTCGAAATCGCGGAGCGGTTCGGCGTCAACCGCCACACGGTGCGGCGCGCGCTCGCCGAGCTTTCCGAGCGCGGCCTCGTTCGCGCCGAGCGCGGCAGCGGCACCTATGTCGATGCTGCGCGCATCGCCTATCCGATCCGTGAACGCACGCGCTTTTCAGAGATCATCGGCGCCTCGGGGCGCAGGGCCGGCGGGCGGCTGTTGTCGAGCACAAAGGAGCCCGCGCCGCGCGACGTCGCCTTGCGCCTCGATCTGCAGCCAGGCTCCATGGTGGTGCGGCTCGACATTCTGCGCAGCGCCAACCGGGTGCCGGTTTCGCTGAGCACCAGTTGGCTGCCGCTGGAGATCGCTCCGGATGCCGCGCGGATCTATCGCATGGTGCGCTCGGTCACCCGGCTGCTCGGCTATCTCGGCTTTGCCGATTATCGCCGCAAGGAAACGCGGCTGTCGGCGGCGATGGCCGACACCGTCCAGGCCGCGAAGCTGCGTCTCAATCCCGGCCGGCCGCTGCTGGTGGTGGACAGCGTCGATGTCGCCGCCGACGGCCGGCCGATCCTCACCAGCCATGCGCGCTTTGCCGCCGACCGCGTCGAACTCGTGGTGGAAAACAGGGATTGAATGGGCGCCCTGCAGCGGCGAGAGACAAAGTGTCGCCCTATTCGCGCCACCAGCCGCGTTGTCGGCTCCGCGATCGGACGCATGAGACCCATCTGGCCGGGAACGGGATGGGCGCTTTCCAGTATTCGAACTTTGAGATATAAGGCCGCATGTCCTTCCGGACCTTGGCATCGATGGTCTTCGCCCTTGCTGCATTGCTGCTGGTCGCTCCGCCGACCGGCGCTGTGGCTCATGGCAGTGCGGCTCATGGCAGCGCGGCTCATGCCCATGCTGTCAAGCATGGCGCCGAGAGCCGTGCGGTTCGCAAGATGGCTCCCAAGATGAAGACGCCCGGAGTGGCAGCCGAAGTTCGGATGCAAGCTCCCGAGCCTTGGACAGATCCGTCGCACACCGGTTGCAGCGATCGCGGCTGTTGCAGCGCAGGCCATTGCTCCGGCGGCGGCACGGCGCTGACACCAACGGCGTGGATGAGCTTCCGGATTTCGCCTGAAACCGTTCAGCCCGCGCCCGATCCTGCGCCACCAGCTCAGATCGCCCGGGACGGGCCATCGCGCCCGCCAAACTCCTTCGCCTGAACGACCAGCTTCCACGTCGCTGACGTGGAACCGGCGCCCAATTGGGCAGCCGGACCTTCTTTCGTTCATGCAAAGGATCGGCTTCCATGTTCCGCTATATTATGTCGGTCGCTATTCCGGCAGCCTTGCTGCTGACGGCGTCTGTGCCCGGCCTCCGCGCCCATGAGGGCCACAATCATGGCCCGGAAGCGCCGCCTGCTCCGGCATCGGTCGCCCCGCGCGGCGAAGCCCATTCCGAGCGGTTCGAATTGGTCGCTGTCGCGGACGGCAAGACGCTCAGGATTTACCTCGATGACTACAAGACCAACGCGCCGGTCGAACAGGCGGAGATCGAAGTCGAGACGCCCGCGGGTCCGGTCGTCGCCAAGGCGCTGGGTGACGGCGTCTTCAGTATCGAGGCGCCGTTTCTCGAACCGGGCGGCCACTTCGACCTGATCGTCACCATCATGGCCGGCGACGATCCGGATATCCTGCCGGTCTCCATCGACATCCCAATGCCGGCTGCACAACCCGACAGGGTAAGCGCCATGAGCGGCTTCGACATGGTGCTCGCCTCGCTCTCCCGATCGCCACTGGCAACAGGTATTGCTGGATTTTTCCTCGGCGCCATCGCCGTTCTTCTGATCCGTAGACCGCGGCGGACAGGTGCTGCACTGGTCCTGCCGCTCTTGATCGCTGCCACGTCGTCGTCGGCGCATGAAGGTCACGATCATGGACCGGCACCAGCAATCACGGTCAACGGCGATCAGCGCGCCATGCGCCAGCCGGACGGTGCTGTGTTCGTTCCGAAGCCGATTCAGCGCATCTTCGGCTTGCGCACAATCGAGGCGCGGCCTGGTAGTTACATGCGAACAGTGGATCTGCCCGGCCGCATTATCCCGGACCCGAATGCCAGCGGCTATGTGCAGACCGCGATCGGCGGAGTGCTGTCCCCGCCCCCCGGCGGCTTTCCGCGACTCGGAACACCGGTCAGGGAAGGCGACATTCTCGCCTATGTCACGCCGCCACTCGCGGCAATCGACGTGTCCGACATGCGTCAGAAGCAGGGCGAACTCGATCAGCAGATCGCCATTGTCCAAAGAAGACTGGCTCGGCAGGAATCGCTGATGACCAGCGGCGCGGTCGCCCGCACCACGCTCGAAGAGACCCGGCTGGAACTGGAGGGACTGAAAGATCGCCGGGCAGCGCTCGACACGATCCGCAACGAGCCGCAGCCGCTCGTCGCGCCTGTCAGTGGCATCATCGCCGAGGGCACACCGATCACCGGTCAGATCGCCCAGACCAACGCCGTCGTCTTCCATATCGTGACGCCGGGCCGGTTATGGGTGGAGGCGCTTAGCTTCGATACCGTGACGCCTTCCGGGCGCGCCTCAGCCAAGGCCAGTAACGGCAAGACGCTCGCTCTGACCTTCCGCGGCTCCGGGCTCGCGGATCGCAGCCAGTCGATCCCGGTGCATTTCTCCGTCGAGGAAAACAGCAAGGAATTGCGTGCGGGTCAGTTCGTAACCGTGTTCACGGAGACCGGCGAAACCCGTTCGGGCATCGCATTGCCGCGCACCGCGATCGTGCGCACCGCCAACGGCCAGGACTTCGTCTTCGAACACACGACCGCGGAGCGTTTCGACCCACGGCCTGTCCGCATCGAGCCGCTCGATGCCACGCGGGTTCTGGTCGCAGCCGGCATCGAGCCCGGCAAGCGCATTGTGGTCCAGGGCGCAGAGCTCCTGGATCACGTCCGCTGACCGGAGCTTACCGATGTTCACTTTTCTCGTCAGTCAATCGGTCCGGAACCGACTCCTGGTGCTCGCGTTGAGCGCGGCGCTGCTCGCATTCGGCGGCTACAGCGTCACCAAGCTTCCGGTCGATGTCTTTCCCGACCTGAACAAGCAGGTTGTCACCATCATGACGGAAGCGGACGGTCTTGCGCCGCCTGAGGTGGAGCAACTCGTCACCTTTCCGCTCGAAACGCAGATGAACGGCGTTCCCGGCGTCACCAGGGTCCGCTCGGTATCCGGCGTCGGCCTGTCGTTTGTCTATGTCGAATTCGACTGGAACGCCGCCGACATCTACCGCAACCGTCAGCTGATCGCCGAGCGCCTCAACCTGATGCGCGAGCAATTGCCGGCCAACATTACCCCCATGATGGGGCCGATCGGCTCGATCATGGGCCAGATCCTGCTGGTCGCGGTCACCAGCGACAGCGCAACGCCGATGGAACTGCGCGAAGCGGCAGACTTCACCATCCGGCCGCGGCTGCTCAGCATTCCAGGCGTCGCCCAAGTTATCCCGATCGGCGGCGAAGTGCGCCAATATCGGGTTTCGCCACAGCCGCCCGCACTGCGCGCGCTCGGGGTCAATTACGAACAGGTCGAAAAGGCGCTGGAGTCGTTCGGCAGCAATGCCGGTGGCGGCTTTACCGATCTGAACTCGCGCGAATACCTCATCAGGAACATCGGACGCACCACGAGCCTGGACGACCTGCGCAATATCGTGGTGGCCAAGATCGACGGCCGGCCGATTTACCTGCATCAGGTCGCAACAGTAGAATTCGCAGCCCGGACCAAGCGCGGCGATTCCGGGTATATGGGCGCGCCCGCGGTCCTCGTCTCGGTGGAGAAGCAGCCGAACGTCGACACCATCGCCCTGACGCGCACCATCGAGGAGGCGCTGAAGGGCCTCAGCGCCACGTTGCCCCACAACATCAAGGCGGATCAGCTCGTATTCCGGCAGGCGAATTTCATCGAAACGTCGATCCGGAACGTACAGACGGTCCTGCTCGAAGCCTTCATAGCCGTTGCCATCGTTCTGTATCTGTTTCTGCTGAACTGGCGGACCACGGCCATCTCGCTGACCGCAATCCCCGCGTCGATCCTGATCACGGCTGTCGTCTTCTATTTTGCCGGATTGTCGATCAACACGATGACGCTGGGCGGCATTGCGATCGCGATCGGCGAACTGGTCGACGATGCCGTGGTCGGCGTGGAGAATATCTTCCGGCGGCTGCGGGAGAACCGTGCGCTCGGCAATCCGCGCTCGGTATTCGATATCGTCGTGAGCGCGTCTCAGGAGGTGCGCTCCGGCATTGTCTACGCGACGATGATCATCGTGCTGGTTTTCGTTCCGCTGTTCGCGATGAGCGGGATCGAGGGACGGCTGTTTGCCCCGCTCGGGGTCGCCTACATCGTCTCGATCCTGGCAAGCCTTCTGGTTTCGATCACGATCACGCCGGTGATGGCCTATTACATGCTGCCCGGCCTGAAACGCCTCGATGCACACGACGGCTGGCTGGTGCGTGTTCTGAAGCGGTGGTATGGCGCGGCGCTCGCGCGGGCCTACGACAATGCAAAGCTTATCCTCGGACTGACCGTCATTTTCGTTGTCGGGGCCTGTTTCGCCGCATTCTCGCTGCCGCGGTCGTTCCTGCCGCAATTCAACGAAGGTACGTTCAACATTCTCGTCCAGTTCAATCCGGGTGTCTCGCTTGCCGAATCCAACCGCGTCGGGACCATCGCCGAACGGCTGATCATGGGCGTCCCGGAAGTGAAGTCGGTCGGCCGCCGCACCGGGCGCGCCGAACTCGACGAGCACGCCGAGGGCGTCCATGTCAGCGAAATCGAGGTCGATCTCAAGCTCTCGGCGCGGTCCAAACAGGAGATCGTTGCCGACATCAGGACGCGGCTTGCCGTTCTGCCGCTGTCGGTGAATATCGGGCAGCCGATCGCGCACCGGCTCGATCACATGCTGACGGGCATTCGGTCCGAGATTGCGCTCAAGATATTCGGCGACGATCTCGACGCCATGCGCAGCACCACCGAAGAATTGCGCGCGAAAATGGCCGCGATTCCGGGGCTGGCCGACGTCCAGGTCGAGAAGCAGGTGCTGATCCCGCAGCTTGAAATCCGGGTCGATTACGGCCGTGCCGCGCTTTACGGCGTGCAGCCGGCAACGGTGATCGAACAGATCAGCCGGCTGTCCAACGGACGCGTGGTCTCGCGCGTGATCGACGGCTATCGCCGCTTCGACGTGGTCATGCGGCTGCCGGAAGCTCTTCGCACAACACAAGGTCTGGGCGATCTCCTGATCGAGACGCCCGCGGGTTGGATACCCGCCCGTCAGATCGCCGAAATCCGGGAAACCACAGGTCCGAACCAGATCCTCAGGGAAAACGGCCGGCGTCGGCTGGTGGTGATGGCCAACAGTGACGGAAAGACCGACATGGCGCGGCTCGTGGAGCAGATCCGCAGTCTGGTCGCCGACACCAGGATGCCGGAAGGCACTTACCTCAGTCTCGAGGGCACCTTCCAGGCCCAGGAACAGGCCGCGCGAACGATCGGCTTGCTGTCGCTCGTGTCGCTGCTCCTGATCTTCGCGATCCTCTACAGCCGCTACAAGTCGAGCGTTCTTTCGCTGATCATCATCGGCTCGGTGCCGCTGGCGCTGATCGGCTCGGTGACGGCGTTGTGGCTGGTCGATCAGCCGCTGTCCGTGGCCAGCATGGTTGGGTTCATCACATTAACAGGGATTGCAGCCCGCAACGGCATCTTGAAGATCAGTCATATCATCAACCTGCACCTTCACGACCGATTGCCGTGGGGCCGCGATCTGATCACGCGCGGCTGCCTGGAGCGCATGACGCCGGTGCTAATGACCGCTTTGTCCGCGGGCGTCGCGCTCATCCCCCTGATGATGGATCCTCACAGTCCAGGGAAAGAGATCCTGCATCCGGTCGCGGTTACCATTTTTGGCGGGCTGATCAGCGCGACATTGCTGGACGCCTTTGTGACACCGCTCCTGGTAATCGCCTTTGGCCGCAAGGCAGTGGAACGGCTGAGGCTTGCCGGTCAGGAAGAGACCGGCGTGCCCGCAGAGCCGGCTGCATCGAAACAATCCTATTGAGCTTTCGAACAGGAGACCTGCGAAATGTTGAAGCTTCTTGCGGTTCTTTCGGCGCTGATCATGTCCGCACCCGCCGCGGCTCATGACGCGCCGGGCAGTCACGGCGGTCGCGTGGCCGATGCCGGTGCGTATCACGTCGAGCTGGTCGCGAAGAACGACGTCGTCGACGTCTATCTGACCGATCACAATGACAAGCCGATCCCGGTTACCGGCTTCAAGGGACTTGCGATCCTTTCGGTCGGCGGCAAGAGCCAGAGGATCGTGCTGGAGCCAACCGAGGGCGGCAAGCTGACCGGAAAGGCAACCGCTACCCTGCCGGCCGCGCCCAAGGGCGTGGTTCAGATCACGCCGCCAAAGGGACAATCGGTCTCGGCGAAATTCTGAAAGGCGATACTCGGGATCATCCAGAATTAAACGAATGCTCCGCCTGCGGCGTAACCCGGATGATGACAAGCCTGCCGACTGCCGGAGCGATCGCAGCTCTCCTCGGGCCTCGGGAACCGAGCTGGCAAACGGACCGCATGGTTTGCGGCTGCGGTATCAAGCTGGCCGCAGCGGCCGAATGCTGCGGCGTCCCTGGCGCAACCGCACACGTGCGAGGCCAGCACGAAAATCGTGCGGAAATCCGGGCCAGCAATCGAAGATCCGGTTGGTACAGCTGGGTGGACTCGAACCACCGACCTCCTGATCCACAGTCAGGCGCTCTAACCAACTGAGCTACAGCTGCATCGTCGACACGGACACCGGCGCAAAGCGCGGATGAGCCCGGCGAAAGACGGGCGGAAACTAGGGGCTTGGCGCAGCTTTGGCAAGCAATCTGGCACGCGATCGAGCCGGCCATTGCCGGGCGCCAGGGGCGGCACAGCTGGGCTGGCGCGGCCGGCCTGCGGTTCCGGGTTCGACCGTTGAATGCCGGGGACCGGATCGGCACTAGCCATGAAAAAAGCCCGGGCAAACGGCCCGGGCTCTTTCCTTCCTGCCTCGATGCGAGTGCAAACGAGGCCGATCAGGCGGCCTTCTTGAAGGCCGTGGTCATGCCGGACTTGATCGGCTCGAAGGTCTCGGTCGCAACCTTCTGGGCGAGAGCAGTCAGGTCCTTGGACTGCGCGGTTGCCGTCTCGAATTGCTTGCGGGCGTGAGAGGTGGACAGCTCGATCACTTCCGACAGCGACTTCGCGGTCATCAGCTGGCTGTAGAAATCGAACGTGGCGTTCGTGTTGGCGCGGGCCGGATCGATCAGCGCCAGCCCGTAATCGGCGGCGCCCTTGGTCGCGGTCGAATAGCTCGACTCGATCATGTCGGTGGCGTCCTCGGTCACGGCCTTCATCTTTTCCCAGTTGTCCTTCGCCTGCGAGACGCTCTTTTCCGCGAGTTCGCGAAACGCGGCGGGGACTTCCATCTTCGGCATCTCGAAGCTGGGCATTTCAAATGTCGGCATATCGAAGGCCGACTTCTTCGTCTTCACGCTGGCCTCGGTCATGTCTGTTCCTTCCGGGGGAGGTTGTTGTTCAGAAGATGTACGACGTGCTGGCTGCCTTATTTATTTATCACCATTCATGGTGCGTTGCAACAAAAATGACGCAACGCACCAATTCTGCCCTAAACATAGGCACTTAGCCGCCCAATCTGGCGTCCAGAGGGGCGCCTCAGAGCGGTTTTGTTGCAGCCGTCTCCTTGGCGAGCTTCGCTGCCGCTTCCGCAAGCTCCTTGGTCTGCTCGTTGAGCGCCTGGACTTGCGCCTTCACGTATTCGGTCTGCAGCCGGATCACCTCCTCGACATCCTTGGCCTGGACCAGTTTCTGGGCGAATTCGAACGACGCCGCCATATTGCGTTCGGCAAAGCTCATCGCCCGGCCCCCGACGTCCATGGCGCCGCTGCGCGCCGCCTGGGCGCGGCCCTCGAATTCGGACACCGCCTGATGGGCCGCGGTAATAAAGCGCTCGAAGGCCTGCCGCGCCTGGTCCACGCTCTGTTCGGCGAATTTGCGCATGTCCGCCGGCACTTCGAATGGCTTCATGGTTTCCATGGCCGTCCCCATTGAGTGGTGAAAAGCTGTGAGCTCTGCACCTTAACACGGGATCCGTGACGCGGTTTCGTCATCAGGACAATTCGCCGCCGCGACCGGTGCGGAGTGCAGGACTTGCGGGCGCAGGATTAAGGTTATCCGCGGCCGGGCCGAGGCCTCGCATGGACCGGGGTCGCACCCTGACTTAGAAGAATCGCATAAAATGCAATATTTTGGAGCAAACCTCCCGCAGCCGCGCGGGGCCTGCAATGAACCGGACTGGCCACGATATCCTGCGAATCGGCGCCGTTGCCGCACAGGCAAGCAGCCCGCAGCCTGCTTGGCTGCTCACTGAGAACGGCGAGCGCTTACGCTTTGCCAATGCCGCAGGCGCCGCATTGCTCGGCCATGCAAGGCTGCAGGATGCCGCCGGCGCGGCAATTCCAAAGGACCTCGCCGCGCAATTCGCACGGATCGCCGCCAGCCTGCGTCCAGGATCTGCGCCGCAGCTTGCGCGATTGCGCGGGCTCGGCACGCGCTTCGGAAGTCCTCTGACCTGCCGCTGTGCGCGCCTTGCCCTCAATTCCGGGACCGCCTTGCTGATCACAGCGATCGAGGCTGCAGGTCCACGTCTCACGCTTGCCGATCGCGCGCGCTATCTTGTCGACGGACTGCAGGCCGCTGCCGCCTTCGGCGCAGACGGCGCGCTGTTGCATGCAGCAGCCGATGCAACGCATGCGCGGCGCTTCACAACACTTGCAGAATTACTTGCAGAACTCGGCGACGGTATCGAGACGCTGCCTGTGGGCGAAGGCCACGATGCGATCGTCCTCGCCTTCTTTCCGGCCGATTCGGCACCGATCACATCCAAGGTGGCGGACGCGGCTGCGTCCCCCGCCCTGCTCGACCTGTCACCCATCGCCGAGGCGATCACCGCGATGTCCAAGGTGCCGCCGCAGACGACCGGGCCGGATCGCGACCCCCGCGATAAGGATGCGGTGCGGCTCGGCGCGCAGCAAAACAAGACATCACACATTGATGAGACCGGCGTCGACACCGGGCGGCATCGCCCGCTGCGCTTTGCCTTTGAAACCGACGCGGAAAACCGCTTCGTCATCAATAGTGACGAATTCATCGATCTTGCCGGACCGCGCACCGCCAACCTGCTCGGCCGTTTCTGGGGCGAGATTTCGGCAAAGCTTGCGCTCGATCCGGAAGGGCTGGTCGCGCAGGCGCTGATCTCGCGCGGGACCTGGAGCGGGATTGCGGTGCAATGGCCGACCCGCAACGGAAACATCGGCGTTACGCTGTCCGGCACCCCGGTCTTTGATGATGAACGGATGTTCCGCGGCTATCGCGGCGTCGGAGTCTGGCACGGCGCTGCCGATAGGCCGGCCGAAACTGTCATTGCACAAACCGCGCCGCAGGAAACGACGCAACCCATCATTCCGGCGGATGCAAAGCCGGAGCGTCCGAGCGACGCTACCCCTGCTCCCGATGCCGCACAGGCAATGATCGAAATCGCGCCGCATGACGATGCTGCGGAAGCGATCGCAGCGGAAGCTGCGGCAGGCGAGGTTACGGACATCGAAACCGCGCCCGCAGAAAATGTCGTGCCGTTTCCGCTGGTCGAGCAGAAGTCTGCGGCGCTCAATCCGGCGGAACGCAGCGCCTTCCGCGATCTTGGCAGCCGGCTGAGCGCTCGCCTCAAGGGCGCCGACGAACTGGCGCGCGGTCTGATGGAAAAGCCCGATCCGGACGAGGACGAGCCCGCATATCGTTCCCCGCTCACGGTCGCGGCCCAGCCGATCGCCGTAGAACCGCAAAACGAGCCACGCGCCGATGTCCGTTCCGAGGGCGATGGCGGGGCGCCCTATCCGCTGCTCGACCGGCTGCCATTCGGCGTCCTGATCGATCGCGGATCGCAACTCCTTTATGCCAACCCGGCCTTCCTCGCATTTGCCGGGCATGAGTCCCTCGAAGCCTTCGCCGAGGCCGGCGGTCTCGATGCGATGTTCGTCGAAATGGATGCACCCGCCGCGGACGGCGGCACCCGGCGCCTGCGAATTGCCGCCCGCGATAGCAGTCCGGCGCTGGAGGGCCACCTCGTCACCGCGCCGATCGACGGCGAGAATGCGATGGTGCTGGTGCTGCAACCGGCCGCGGCGGCCGCGGCTTCCGCCGCCGGCGGCGATCATGAAGAACTTGCCGCGCTGCTCGACCTCGCCGTCGACGGCATCGTCACCATCGGCCGCGACGGCACGATCTTGCGGGCGAATGCGCGGGCTGAAGCGCTGTTCGGCTACGAAACAGGCACGCTTGCCGGACGCCCATTCGGCGACTTGTTTGCGCCGGAGAGCGAACGCGCCGCCACGGCGCGGCTCATCCGGCTGGCGCGCGGCGAAGCGGCCGCGGACGAGGACGGCCGCGACATCATCGGCCGGCGACGGAATGGCGGTCTGATGTCGCTGCAATTGACGCTCGGCAAAGCCGATGCTTCCGCGACCCGCTTCCATGCGCTGTTCCGCGATATGACGCGCTGGAAAGACGCCAAGAAGGAAATGACGCTGGCGCGCCAGCAGGCCGAGAAAGCTTCGGCCGCAAAATCGGAATTCCTCGCCAAGATCAGCCACGAGATGCGCACGCCGCTCAACGCCATTCTCGGATTTTCCGAGGTGATGATGGAGGAGCGCTTCGGCCCGGTCGGCAACGAGCGATACAGCGATTATCTGAAGGACATCCACACCTCCGGCACGCATCTGGTGTCGCTGCTCAACGACCTGCTCGACCTGTCGAAGATCGAAGCCGGCAAGCTCGAACTGAGCTTCGAGCGCGTCGATCTCAACGAGGTCACGCAGCAATCGGTCGCGATCATGCAACCGCAGGCGAACCGCGCCCGGGTGATCGTGCGCTCGGCCTTGTCGATGAACGTGCCGGGCATCCTCGCCGATACCCGCTCGGTCCGGCAGATCGTGCTCAACCTGTTGTCCAACTCTATCAAGTTCACCGGCCCGGGCGGCCAGGTGATCGTGTCGACCGCAATCAATGAACGCGGCGACGTGGTGCTGCGGGTGCGAGACACCGGGGTCGGCATGAGCGAGAAGGATATTGAGACGGCTTTGCAGCCGTTCCGTCAGCTCACCACCTCGCCGCGCAGCGATGCGAACGGCACTGGCCTCGGCCTGCCGCTGACCAAGGCGCTGGTCGAGGCGAACCGCGCCCGGTTCTCTATCAAGAGCGCGGTGAATACGGGTACGCTGGTCGAAATCGTTTTCCCGGTCGGGCGCGTGCTCGCCGCATGAACGCGCAGCCGCAGTTACTGGCGCGCGAGGTGCTGGCCGCCATCGACTGCGCGACCGCGACCGAGCCGCTGTCCGCCCGCGTTCCCGGTTTCGATCTTGCGCAGGCCTATGTCTGCGCCGCGGAGCTTCGCGCGCTTCGAATCGCGCGCGGCGAGACGCCGATCGGCCGCAAGATCGGCTTCACCAACCGCGATCTCTGGGAGCAATACCGGATCGACCGGCCGATCTGGGGCTATATGTACGCCCACACGGCACACCCGCTCGACCCGGCCGAGGTGCTGCCGCTCGCGCAGTTTTGCGAACCGCAGATCGAACCCGAGATCGTGCTCCGCCTGTTGCGCGCGCCGGAACCCGGCATGGACGACGACGCCCTCCTCGATTGTGTCGAGTGGATCGCCCACGGGTTCGAGGTCGTGCAGTCGATCTATCCCGGCTGGCGCTTCGCTGTGGCTGACACGATTGCCGGATGCGGCATGCATGGCGCGCTGCGCTTCGGCACCCCGCTTGCCGTGACGGCAGAGAACCGCGCCGCAATCTTAGACGCGCTCCCACAATTCACTGTCACATTATCGTGCGGGAATCAGATCGTCGAAACTGGCCGTGGCAGCAACGTGCTTGGCGGTCCTCTGACCGCTTTGCGTCATCTGGTCGAGCTTCTGGCGTCCGATCCGATTAATCCGCCTCTCGCCGCTGGCGAGATCGTCACCACCGGAACGCTGACGCGGGCCTATCCGGTCAAGGCGGGGCAAACCTGGTCCACGTCGATGTCCGGCATTCTCCTTGCGGGGATATCGATCCGCTTCGGCTGACTTTCGCCACAGATGTTGCTAGACTGCCTGGATGGCGATGCTGCGCCTCCTGCTCATCGTGGTTGCGCTGTTTGCGGCAACATTGCCGGGACGCGCCGCGGAGAAGGTCGATCTTCTGCTGGTGCTGGCTGCGGACGTTTCGCGCAGCGTCGACTCCACCAAGTTCCAGCTGCAGCGCGACGGCTACGCGGCCGCGATCACCGATCAACGAGTCCTGAACGCGATCATGTCCGGCGCGAACAGCCGCATCGCGATCTGCTTCGTCGAATGGTCCGGTGCGGGCGCGCAGAAGGTCATCATCGACTGGACCATTATCGACGGACCCGGTGCGGCGCAGAAATTTTCCGATGCGCTGATCGAGGCGCCGCGCCCCTTCGCCGACCGCACCTCGATTTCGGGCGCCATCGATTACTCGATGGAGATGCTGGCACGGGCGCCGTTCGAGGCGCCGCGGCGCACCATCGACATTTCCGGCGACGGCACCCACAATTCCGGCCGTGGCCTTCTGGCCGCGCGCGAAGATGCGCTCGCACAGGGCGTCACCATCAACGGTCTGGTCATACTCAGCGAACAGCCGCTGCCTTGGAATCCGGAACATACGCATCCGGCGGGCGGACTTGCGAAATATTTCGAGAACAATGTCATTGGCGGGCCCGGCGCGTTCGTCATGGTCGCAGAAAATTTCGAGTCGTTCGGCCAGGCATTGATCGCCAAGCTGATCGCCGAGATTGCTGAAGGACCAGCGCCCTCCGCCACAACCGGTCTAGCCGCGCGCCAGTGAGGCAATTGGCGGCAGATTATAGCTCTTCCCGGCCAAGAATCTCACGACCCGCAAAGTGGCAATGGCTTCAAGCCATAAGCGGTCAGTTTCGATCAATTCCAGAAAATATCAGTCTGGAATCATTCTAACCTATTGATCAGAAACGAGAATTTGGCTTGACGGCAGGCTGACATGAATCCTTAGGTTAAGGCAGATTTCAAACCGGGAGCGAACCGATGTCGAAGACCCGCATGTTGGCCCTCGCCGCCGCAAGCGCTGTTGCCATTTGCTTGCCGACGCTGGCGTCGGCCCAGGGCGAAGTGAATCTCTACACCTATCGCGAACAGAAACTCATCCAGCCGCTGCTCGATGCCTTCACGAAGGATACGGGCATCAAGGTGAACGTGGTCTCCGCATCGTCCGGCCTTGAACAGCGCATCAGGACCGAAGGCGCAAACAGCCCCGCCGATGTACTGCTCACCGTTGACATCGGCCGCCTTGAAGACGCCGTGCAGGCCGGCATCACCCAGCCGATCAAGTCCGAGGTCGTCGACAAGTCCGTGCCGGCGCAATACCGCGATCCGGAAGGTCACTGGGCTGCGGTGTCGATGCGCGCCCGGGTGATCTATGCCTCCAAGGATCGCGTGAAGCAGGACGCCATCACCTACGAGGAACTTGCCGATCCGAAATGGAAGGGCAAGATCTGCATCCGCTCCGGCCAGCACATCTATAACAACGCGCTGATCGCGGCCATGATCGCCAAGCACGGTGAGGCGAAGGCCGAGGAATGGTTGCGCGGCGTCAAGGCCAATCTGGCGCAGAAGCCCTCTGGCGGCGATCGCGAGCAGGCGCGCGACGTCGCCGCCGGCAAATGCGACATCGGCATCGGCAACACCTATTACGTCCCGCTGATGCAGGACAATCCAAAGCAGAAGGAATGGGCGGACGCCATCAAGGTGATCCTGCCGACCTTCAAGGACGGCGGCACGCATGTGAACGTGTCCGGCGCGGTGCTGGCCAAGAACGCGCCGAACAAGGCCAACGCGGTGAAGCTGATCGAGTGGCTGGTCGGCGATAACGCGCAGGAAATGTACGCCAATATGGTGTTCGAATATCCGGTCAAATCCGGCATTGCGATCAATCCCGCGGTGAAGGCTTTCGGCGAACTCAAGGCCGACACGCTGCCGCTGGCCAAGATCGCGGGCAACAAGAAAGCCGCGGCCAATATGGTCGACAAGGTCGGGTTCGATAATTGATCCGGTCCGGCCAGAAAATGCGCCGCTCCTGCAATCGCGGGGGCGGCGTTTCCGTGTGCACAGCCCCATGACGCCGATCGCGATCGGGACACCGCGAGCCTTGCGGCTGCCGCAGCATGCGCTGTCGCGGATATTCTTGATCCTGCTGGCGGCAGCCGTGCTGGCGCCGCTGATTTCGCTTTCGATCTTCGCATTGCGCGGAGACGCCGAAATCTGGACGCATCTGACCGCCTATGTGCTGCCGCGGGCAACGCGCGACACTGCGATCCTGCTGTCGGGGGTCGCCGTCATTACCGCCATGGTCGGCATCGGCACCGCCTGGATCGTCACGGCGTTCGAATTTCCGGGCCGTGCCACCTGGTGCTGGCTGCTGCCTCTGCCGCTCGCTTTCCCGACCTATATCGTGGCTTACGTCTATGTCGATATTTTCGAACCGATCGGTCCGGTGCAGTCCGCCTTCCGGACGATGATGGGCTATTCGACCGCAGCGGAATACTGGTTTCCCTCGGTGCGCTCGCTGCCGGGTGCGATCCTGATTTTCAGCCTGGTGCTCTATCCATATGTCTATCTCGCCGCGCGCGCGATGTTTATTACGCAGAGCGCCTCGTTGATCGAGGTCGCTCGCACCCTCGGCGCGACGCGGTTCATGCTCGCGCGGCACGTTGCGCTGCCATTGGCCCGTCCAGCGCTTGCGGTCGGCCTGTCGCTTGCCTTGCTGGAGGCGCTGAACGACATCGGGGCCAGCGAATATCTCGGCGTGCAGACGCTCACGCTGTCGATCTTCACAACCTGGATCAACCGCTCCAGCCTGCCCGGCGCAGCCCAGATCGCCTCCGCGATGCTCGTGTTCGTGGTCGCGCTGATGGCTCTGGAACGCTATGGCCGCCGTCATCGCCGTTTTATCGTCTCTCCGCGCCGCCAGCGCACGGTTCCGCGGATTGCGCTCGCGGGCCGCGACGCTGTCTTCGCGCTTGTCGCCTGCGCGCTGCCGGTCGTGTTCGGCTTTGTGCTGCCGTTCGCATTCCTCGCCTACGAGGTGGCGGGGCGCGGCCTGTTGCTCGGTTTCGACCCTGATCTGCTGCGCTATACCGCGACCACCGTCACGCTTGCGGCAACCGCAACCGCGATCGCGATCGGCCTTGGCCTGAGCGCTGCGATCGCGGTGCGCATGGTGCGCGGCCGGATCGCAACCGTCTGCATCGTCATCGCGGGACTCGGCTACGCGATACCCGGCACCGTCCTCGCGCTCGGGCTGCTGACCCCGCTGGTCGGAACCGACAATTTCCTGAACGCGATCTCGAAGGCGCTGGGCGGCCCGCATCTCGGGCTGGTCCTTGCCGGATCGAGCGCGGCGCTGGTGATCGCCTATGTGATCCGGTTCCTGGCGATCGCCACCGGCTCCGCGCAGGCGGGTCTCGCCCGCATTTCGCCGCATATCGACGACGTGGCGCGAACGCTTGGCACCAAGCCCACCGGCATTGCCTGGTCGATCCATGTGCCGCTATCGCGGCCGGCGCTCGGCGGCGCGGCCCTGCTGGTGTTCGTCGACTGTCTGAAGGAATTGCCGGCAACGCTGCTGCTGCGGCCGCTGAATGTCGAGACGCTGTCGACCTACATCTACCAGTTCGCGACGCGGGGCAATTTCGAGGAAGGCTCGCTGGCCGCGCTGATCATTGTGGCTGTCGGCATCCTGCCGGTGATCCACCTGACGCGGTTCTCGGAGATTGCACCCGCACCGGTGCCGCCGTCATCGCGCTGAAGGCATTGAGCATCGTCAGGCTACGCCGGCCGCGCTGAGAAGCACGACTCGTCGTCGGACCAAAGCAGCGTCACGCCGCGTGGCGTCAGTTGTTGAAGAGCCTCAGCTGGAAGAGGTAGGTCAGGCCGAGCTTTGCGGTGAACTGGTTCTCGCTGCCGACCTGCGTGATCGGCGAATCCGCGGCATCTCCGATCAGCTTTTCGTAGATGAACTCGCCGCGAACCGCCCATTGCGGCGCGAATTCGTATCGGAAGTTGAGTTCGGCGCCGACGCCCTTGAAGCCGCCGCCGGGCGAGAATGCCGCGAGCGTGCCGGAGCGCGCCGATTCGAGCGGCGTCACACCGAAATAGGTTTCCATGTAATTGCGGTTGGCGAAGCTCGCCCGCGGACCAACCGACCACAGGAAGTTCGGCGCCGCCCGGAAAATGAAGTCGAGACCGGTCTCGCCGACGACGCCGCTGTGACCGCCAAGGCCATAACGCGCCGCGACCCAGGGACGGATCCAGTCGAAGGTGTAGCCGACCTTGGCGCCGAGTTCGAACGTCGACTTGACGTCGTCCAACCCGAACAGCTCCGGATAATCCGACGTCTTGCGCTTCGACTGCCAGTTGAAGGACGGTCCGAAGGACCAGCCTCGCAACTCGGCGCGGCCGTCCTTGACCACGCCGTAGCCGGGAAGCTGGAGATAATGCAGCGTCGCAAAACCGGTCGGCCAGGCCTCGTAATTCTTGGCGCCCGGATAATCCGGCCGCACCTGCACGCCGGCGCCGAGTTCGAGGATGAGATCAAAGGGCTGCTCAACCACCACAGGGGCTTTCGCCGGCATCGAGGGGATGTCCGCCGCCAGAACGGCGGAACCGCTGAGAGCGAGCGCGGCGGAGGCGACCAGGAGGGAACGTTGCATGAGGACCCGCGGAATTCCGATTCGGTCGCCGAAGGCGCGACATCCCTCTCTATCAGGCCCGAACCGAACAAATCGGTAAAATTTTACAGATTTCAAAATTTGGGGCGGGTGTGTGTGGAAAGCGTCACTCTCCGGCTCAGGACCGGCCGAAAAGCCGCCGAATCCAGCGCGGCCAGACCGGCGGCGAGGCATAGCTGTCCCAGACCCGCTGGGCCGGGGAGACCGGATCGGGAACGCGATCGCCCGGATCCTTGGGGCGCAGCGTCAGGCCCCGGAAGAGGCCATAGAGGCCGCCGATCAGGATCAGTAAGCCGAGCAGCGTCGGCAGGGCGTTCAGAAAGGCGGCGAAGGCGGCGTTCATGGCCGGCACCCCTTGAGGTCGTACGGCCAGATATAGTCGTGCGGCCGCCATCCGCAGTTCAACCGCGGTTCGCCATCGCAGCCCCAGATCGCCGGGGACATGGGAACCGTCCCGCCAATGCGCTAGGCTCTCATCCCTGCCGCAAGACCGTCCCCTCCGGAGCGACAATGGCCGAAGAAAAAACCGTCCGCCGCATCCTGCATTTCAAGTTCACCATGCCCACCGCAGAGGCGGCGCAACTGCTCAAGATGCTGAAGACCTCGAAGCCCTATTCCACAATCTTCGGGGAAGTGAATGTCCGCTTCCTGCAGAACGCCGACGACCGCGCCAAGATTCTGCAGATCATGGAATACGACGCGCCCGAATCGATCGAGGCAAACCGCCAGTCGCTCGCCTCCGACCCGCGCGTGCAAGCCTATCTGCAGGTCTGGCGGACCATGGCGCCGAATGTGGAGGTCGATGTGTATCAGGAGCTCGAGGGGTAGGGATCCGCCTGTCCGCCGCTGAATTAGGACCCAGGGCGGCCGAGCGCGCCACAGCGCGCTGCGGCTCTCGCACGAGCAACAGCCGCAGCGGCGCATCCGCAATCAGTAATGGCCGATAGCCGCCATAATAACCTCGGCCATAAAAGCCGCGCATATTTGCTTAACCGGGGTTCTGCCGGCGCGGCTTGGCGCGACTTGGCTTTTGCGGCAGACGGCGTTTACTCCCGCAACTCCGCCAGCCCCTCATAGAGCTTCAGCGCCTCCGGATTGGCCAGCGCCTCGGTATTCTTGACCGGTCGGCCATGCACCACATCGCGCACGGCAAGCTCTGTGATCTTGCCGGACTTGGTGCGCGGGATGTCGGCGATCTGGATGATCTTGGCCGGCACATGGCGCGGCGAAGCGCCGGTGCGGATCTTCTTCTTGATGGTGTCGCGCAAGGCATCGTCCAGCGTGACGCCGTCCTTCAGCCGCACGAACAGAATAACACGCACGTCGCCGTCGAAATCCTGTCCGATCGCGATGGCCTCCATGACTTCGGGAATCTGTTCGACCTGCGCGTAGATCTCCGCGGTGCCGATGCGCACACCGCCCGGATTGAGGGTGGCGTCGGAGCGGCCGTGGATGATCAGTCCGCCATGCTTCGTCCATTCGGCGAAGTCGCCGTGACACCAGACATTGGGGAAGCGTTCGAAATAGGCGGCGCGATATTTTTTTCCGTCGGGGTCGTTCCAGAACATCACCGGCATCGAGACGAACGGCTTCACGCAGACAAGTTCGCCCTTCTCTTGTTCGATGTGCTTGCCGTCGTCCGACCACACATCGACCGCCATGCCGAGACCGGCGGCCTGGATCTCGCCGCGATACACGGGCGCGGTCGGGTCGCCGAGCACAAAACAGGACACGATGTCGGTGCCGCCCGAGATCGAGGCGAGATGCAGGTCGCGCTTGATGCCGGAATAGACGTAGTCGAAACTTTCCGCCGCCAGCGGCGAGCCGGTCGACGTCATCACCCGCACCGACGAGAGATCATGGGTCCTGGCCGGATTGACGCCCGCCTTCTTGCAGGCATCGATATATTTCGCGGATGTGCCGAACAGGGTGATCTTCTCGTCCTGCGCATAGTCAAACAACACGTCCGGCTTCGGCGCAAACGGCGAGCCGTCCCACAGGATCAGCGTCGCGCCGGCGCCGATGCCCGAGACCAGCCAGTTCCACATCATCCAGCCGAGTGTGGTGAAGTAGAACACCCGATCGCCGTCGCGCACATCGCTCTGCAGGCGATGCTCCTTCAGATGCTGCAGCAGCGTGCCGCCGCCGCCATGCACGATGCATTTCGGCACGCCGGTCGTGCCGGATGAATAGAGAATATAGACCGGGTGATTGAACGGCACGCGGGTGAAGGCGACGGGCTTGGCGGCAAAATCCTTCAGCAAGCCATCGAGCGTCACCGCGCGCGGCACCTTCGCCGCCACCGCTTCCGCGCTCTTCAGATAGGGAACGATCACGACTTTCTGGGCGGTCGGCAGCTGGTTCGCGATTGCGGTCAGCCGCTCGGTCAGATCGATCGCCTTGCCGTTATACCAATAGCCGTCCACCGCGATGAAAATCTTTGGCTCGATCTGGCCGAAGCGGTCGAGCACACCGCGCTCGCCGAAATCCGGCGAGCACGACGACCAGATCGCGCCAAGCGAGGTCACCGCCAGCATCAGGCCGACGGATTCGGGAAGATTGGGCAGCATCGCGGCGACGCGGTCGCCCTTGCCCACACCGGCCGCGGCGAGCGCTTGCTGGGCCCGCGACACGAAGGCATGCAGGTCGTCGAAGGACCAGCGATAGGAGACCTTGTCCTCGCCGCGGAACACCAGCGCATCGCCCGGCCCGGTCTTGCGCAGCAGATTCTCGGCGAAGTTGATCTGCGCATCGGGGAAGAACTGAGCGCCGGGCATGCGCTCGCCGTCGATCAGGCGCCGCTCGCCCTTGTCGCCGATCACCGTGCAATAATCCCAGACCTGGTCCCAGAACAGGTCCGGATGCGCGACCGACCAGTCATGGAGTTCTTTATAGGTGGCGAGGGCGAGACCGTGCCGGGCGTTCACCTGCCGCATGAAGTCCATGACCTGGGTCGCGGCCGCGCGCTCGGGGCTCGGCGTCCAAAGCGGTGTGTCAGTCATTTTCAGATTTCCCCTCCGGCACGAACACAGATTGCCGGCCCCCCATACACCAGCACAGCAGGCAAGGTCAGCGGTCAAGATCGGCACTCAACATGAGCGGACCGCCATCCGGGCAAAGCCAGCCGCCTCGACCGCGCGTCAGCCGCAGTCGCCGTCATGGGCGGCGGTTGCCGGTACCGCGGAACCGGCCACGAAAGCGTCACAGACGGGTGTTGTCTTGCAGCCGGCGCAAGGTTGCGCGCCCTGACCCATGGCCCCTATAGTTCGGCCGCCTCGAAACCGGAAAACATGACGTTGTCAGCGGTCACTGGCTTCAAACGCCTGGCTCTTGCGGTCGGTGCCCTGGTTTTGGGCGTGTTCGGCGCACTCGCCGTCGTCTCCTTCCTGATTCCGAAGGACCACGTCCGTGAAGCGGTGAAGTCGGAGATCAAGGCCGCAACCGGGCTCAATCCGCTGCTGCGTGGCGATGTTTCGGTCTCCCTGTTTCCCTCCGGCCAGGTTGTCCTGACCGACGTGGCGCTCGGCGAGGACATGGACGAGCCTCCCCTGTATGCAGCCCGCGTGGTTGCCCGCCTGAGCTTCCTGCCGCTCCTGATGGGCCGTATCGACATCGCCGACCTCACGCTCGAGGCCCCCCGTATCATCCTCGCCATGGACGAACGCGGCCGCTCCAACTGGGCGCGGCTGATCAGTTCACTCGGCCGGTCGGTCGAACCGGAAGCGCCCTCCTTTTCCGAAATCCGCATCAAGAACGGGACGCTGATCGTTCGCGACGATTTCCACAAGATTTACGAGGTGGTTTCGCATGCGGATCTGTCGCTCGCCTGGCCAGCGATTTCCCGCAGCTTTGCGGCAACCGGCCATGTCCGGTATCGGGGCGAGCCCCTCGAACTCGGCGTCACGCTCGCCAATTTCAACGCCGCCTTGCAGGGCGAACGCTCGACGCTGAAGGTGCGGGTCGGCGGCGCCCCCTTCAAGTTCACCTTTGATGGTGCGATTGCGACCCGGCCGACCCTCAAAATCGAGGGCGCGACAGCTGCCGATTCGCCCTCGCTGCGGCGCGCGCTGCTCTGGCTCGGCAAGAGACCTCTGCCCGGCGGCGGGTTCGAGCGGATGTCGCTCAAGGCACAGGCCAACGTGGTTGGGGGCACCGTCGCACTCTCGCAGGTCAATCTCGAACTCGACGGCAATGCCGCCGAGGGGGTTCTGACCTTTGCAGCCGACGGGCGCCAAACCCTGCAGGGCACGCTGGCCGTCGACCATCTCGATCTGACGCCCTATCTCTCGACGATCCGCCTGCTGACATCCACCGAGCGCGAATGGAGCCGCACGCGCCTCAATCTCGACGGCCTCGCCACAGCCGATTTCGATCTAAGGCTCTCCGCCGGAAAAGTCACAATCGGATCGACCAGCCTGGGGCGCACCGCGATCGCCACCAATCTGCGCGGCGGCAAACTCGGCGTCTCAATCGGTGAATCGCGCGGTTTCGGCGGCGTCATTCGCGGCAGCCTTGGGCTTGCCAAGTCCGAACAGGGCGCGAGCTTCACCTCCCAGCTTCAGTTCGACGGCGTCAACCTTGAACGATGCATCGGCGACATTTTCGGCGTGAAGCGCATCGAGGGCCGCGGCAACATGACCGTGACGCTCGAAGGCTCGGGGCCGAATGTTTACGCGCTGACCCGAACCCTCAATGGCGAAGCGACCCTGACCGCGAACAAGGGCGCGTTGACCGGCATGAATGTCGAGCAATTGCTGCGACGGCTGGAGCGCCGGCCGCTGTCCGGCGGCAACGAGTACCGCACCGGCCGGACGCCGTTCGAGCAGCTGGCCGTGAATCTGACGATCAACAATGGGAAGATTTTGGTCGAGGACGTGACCTTGCGGGGAACGGCAGTCCGCCTTGCCATGATCGGTGAAGCCTCGATCCCCTCGCGCGATCTCGACATGAAAGGCGTGGCGACCCTGGTCGCGGCCGGCGCCAATGCGAAACCGTTCGAACTGCCCTTCGCCGTGCAGGGGCCATGGGACGATCCGCTGCTGCTGCCCGACGCCCAGATCCTGATCCAGCGCTCCGGCGCCGCGGCCCCGCTTCTGGAGGCGCTGCGGGCACGGCGCGAACCGGCGGCCCAGCCGCCCGCCACGCCCGCCGCCCAGTCTGTCATGCCCATGATCCGGGAGGCCGCACCCGCCGCGGTTTCGCCGCCTCTTGTCAAGGACAGCGACGCGCCCGCGTTCTCGCCGGTTCCGGCAACGGGGCTGTCACCGGTTGAGGAGCCGCAGCCGGATGTCACCTCGGGTGCGCGCGAAGCCGCCATGCCTCAGGACCGGAACAAAGATTCCGCGGTCGGCGTCGGCACACCGCTTCAACGCGACAGCGCTACCGAAGCCACGACTCCCGCACCCGCAAAACCATAAGCGCGGGCCGGTCGTCATCATCAATGGTAGCCTGCGCGCATTCGGCCAGACTTTCGGGGCACGCATTTTCAAAGGCGGGCCGTTACCCACTCTGCTCGAAAACACTCTATGATTCGCAAAAGCGCGAATCAGAGACCGCGGATGCTGTTTCCACTCCTGCGCACGCTGGTGAAGATCGCCGTCGCCTCGCTGATCGTCGGCACCATCCTCTCGCATTTCGGCATCACCGCCGAAGCGCTGCTGCGCGAGGCCGGCGTAACGCCTGAGCGGGTCAGCGAATATGGCCGGCGGGCCTGGGACTGGGCCGCGCCGAACCTGATGCTTGGCGCTCTCGTGATCCTGCCGGTCTGGTTCCTGGTGTTCCTGTTCCGGCCGCCGGGCGCCAAAAGCGAGTGAGCTGCGCGCTACACCGCGCGCAACAGCCCCGTCTTCGGGTGGCAATTGCGGTATTCGAAATACTGCTCGTCCACCGCAGCCACCGTGACCTCGTGATAAAGGCGCAGCTTCGCTGCCGGGCCAAGCTTCATCAGATAGCGCATCGCCGCACCGAAGATCGCAACATGGGTCGGGTGCGATTCCGCCCAGCGTTCCAGCGCATCGAGGCTCCTCCACCAGCTCATGCCGAAGGTTTTCTCAAGCTTTTGCCCGTGCTCGCCGATCACCGTCATGTAGCGATTGGCAAAGCAGCCGCAGGACAGGCCCTCGTCGCGCAGGAATTCCATGCCGGCACGCAAGACCGGCTCGACGTCGTCAAGATACATCTTGCGCTCCGCATCGTCGGTATCCGACCAGTCCTGCCCTGACCGGATCAGGCAGAGATTGTCGTGCGGCACGATGCGGACATGGCCGTTGCCGCCCTGCGCCTTCGGCGCGCCGGACGCTGCCATCGGGTCTGTCTGGCTGAGCGGGATGCGGTCGCGCATGCCGCCCCAGTAGGCGTGCTCGCGCACCATGTCGCTCAATCCCTCGGCGACGGCGGCGATGCCTTCCATGCGACCGACGGATGAGAACAGGGTCTCGTAGCGGGCGATTGAGGGCCGAAGCACTTCGGTGAAAAAGCCGAGCGGACCCGGCTTCTCGTCACCGGCCCAGGCCGTACCATCGGCCGCAAACCATTGGTCGAAGCGCGCTGGATCGTCCCAGTAAGCGATGGCGACGATGGTCTCGTAGCCCGCCTCATCGGTATAGCGGGCCCGGTCGAAGTGACCGGGGCCGTTATCGGACTTGAATGCGGCTTTGAGGGCCGCGAGCGGTGCCTGGGCCGCAGCCTCGTCCGCGGCGCGGAACTGCACGCCGAAATACGCCATCACCACCCGCGAGACGCTCGGCTTGTGCCGCGCGACAAAGGCCGGATACGGCGGCGTATAATCGTCGCCGTAGCGGGTATGGCGGGTGCGCGCGGTCTTGAGGTGATCGGGGATCGCCGATTCCATCAGGCCGCCTCCTCGCTCCCGTCCTTGACCAGCGACAGCGCCTCGCCGCGCGCGGCCGGGACCGCAGGCGCATCCGCGCCGGTGCGGCTCATCTCTTTTCCGGCGCGCCGCTTGATCACAACCCGATCGCCCGGCGTCTTGTCGAGCACGAGGCGGGTCACGTCCGGCCGCGCATAATGTCCGGCGGGATCGGCAGCGGCCTTGGCGAGCGCGATCATGCCGAGATCGATGTCGGCATAGACCAGCCCTTCCTCGGTTTCCGGCAGCGGCGCATGCATCAGCTGGCCGTCCGGCGCATAGATGGTGGCAAAGCCGCCGCCCTGCAGCAGCAGCTGCTTCTTCATGTCGTCGCCGCACAGCAGGTCGATCATCTCTTTCGAGACCACCGCACAGGGTGCGATCGCAAAGCAGCCGCCCTCGACCGCATAGATGCGGGTCGCGGCGTTGTTGACCTCCGGCCCCAGCGCATAGGCGCCGCCGCGATAGAGCGAGAAGCTCGGCCAGGCTGCGATATGGACCTGCTCGTTCTGCGCATACATGGCGTATTTCGACAGTGGTTGCAGATGCTCCCAGCAGCACAGGGCGCCGACGCGGCCGAGCGGGGTGTCGAACACCGAAAGATCGGAGCCGTCGCCTTCGCCGAACACGGTGCGCTCGACATGGGTCGGCTTCAGCTTGCGGCGCATCGCAATCGTTTCGCCGTCGGGGCCGATGATCCACTGCCCCATATAGAGCGAGCCGCCCTCTTTCTCGCTGTGGCCCATCACCACCATGATGTTGTTGTCTTTTGCCGCCTTGGCGAGACGGTCGGCCTGCGGCGAGCCATAGACCAGCGAATTATCGTGATAGCGCTGGATGAACTGCATGCCCCAGGCGGGCGAATCCAGCCAGATGAACCACGGATAGCCGGGGATGAAGGTCTCCGGAAACGCGATCAGGGATGCACCATTTGCCGCGGCTTCCTTGATCAGCGCGATGCACTTGTCGACGGTCTTGTCGAGATCGAGAAATACCGGCGCGGCCTGCACGGCGGCGGCCTTGAACTTCGGATGATTGACGGACATGGTTTTCGCTCCTGCGCTGCGGGGCATTGTCCTCCCCGGCTCGGCGAAAACGCTATGCGCCACAAATTTTTCCCGCTTGCCTGCGCCTCGCGCCCGACTTGACTGAGCGTCGCAACGGCAGGCGGCGATTTGCCTCATTTTTCGCGTAGACACGGCCGTCTGCGGCGCTACCCTTGGCTCCCATGCACAAGCTGTGGTCCACAGACGCTGTGGAAGCGCGTGACCGGCTCACCTATTGGGTCGAGGCGGTGTGCAATACCTATGTGCAACTCGATTGCGATACGCCGCATCGCGAGCGCGCTTTCTGCGGCACCATAGAAGCCAACAAGCTGGCGACCCTCGGCCTGTCGCGCGTGACCTCGACGGCGCAACATGTGCGCCGCACGCCGGCGAAGATCGCGCGCGCCACCGAGGACTATTTCCTCGTCAGCATCCAGACCAGAGGGCACGGCAAGATCGTGCAGGACGGCCGCATCGCCGACCTCGCGCCGGGCGATTTCGCGCTTTACGATTCAACGCGGCCCTATGAGCTCATCTTCGAGGGCGCCTTCCAGCAGCATGTGCTGCAATTGCCGGGCGCCGTCCTGCGCAGCCGCCTGCGCGACACGCAGACGCTGACCGCACGCAAGGTCTGCGGCGACCGCGGCGCCGGGCACCTGATGATCGGCATGATCGAAACGCTCGCCGCCGACATCGATACGCTGGAAGCCGGCTCGGTCGCGGCCATCGCCGAGAGCGTGGAAAATATCCTGGTCGCGGGGCTTTGCTCGCTGCCGGGCGCCGCGAACCATGTGGCATCGCAACTCACGAGCTATCATCGCGACCAGATCAAGGCCTATGCGCTGCAGCGGCTTCGCGATCCGCATCTGTCGGTGAATGCCATTGCCGCGCATCTGCGGCTCTCGCCAAGCACGATCTATCGCGCCTTTGCTTCGGAACCGGTTTCGCTCAACACCTGGATCTGGAACCAGCGGCTCGACGGCGCCAAGCGCGACATTTGCGATCCGGCGCTCGCCAGCCGCACCATCACCGAAATCGCGTTCGGCTGGGGCTTCAATGACGCGGCGCATTTCAGCCGCATCTTCCGCGCCCGGTTCGGCTGTTCGGCGCGTGAGTTGCGGGCGGAGTGTGTTCGGAAGGCGTGATTACGCCCTCGCGCCCCGCCCCTCCTCCGCCGCGGCGTAGCGCTTGGTCAAGAGCGAAGCCCCCACCACAACGATCGCGACAAATCCAATCATGATCGTGGAGATCGCGTTGATCTCGGGCTTCACCCCGAGCCGCACCTCCGAATAGATGCGGATCGGCAGCGTGGTGGCGCCGGGCCCGGTGGTGAAGCTTGCGATCACCAGATCGTCGAGCGACAGCGTGAAGGCGAGCATGAAGCCCGCCAGCACCGCCGGCATGATCAACGGCAAGGTCACGGTGAGGAAGGCGCGCAGCGGCCGGCAGCCCAGGTCCATGGCCGCCTCCTCCAGACTCCAGTCGAACGACAGAAGCCGAGACTGCACGATCACGGTGACGAAGCACATCGTCAGCGTGGTATGCGCGAGCGTGGTGGTGAACATGCCGCGATCGATCTCGACAGCGACAAACAGCAGCAATAGGGCGAGCCCGATGATGACTTCCGGCATGACCATCGGCGCGTAGACCATGGCGGAAAACGGCAGCCGGCCGCGGAAGCGGCCCATCCGCACCAGCGCAAGTGCGGCCAGCGTGCCGAGCACGGTGGCAAGGCAGGCGGTCATAAAGGCGATGCGCAGCGACACCCAGGCCGCCTGCAGGAGCGCGGAATCCTGCAGCAGCGCGCGATACCAGCGCAGCGACCAGCCGCCCCAGATCGAGACCAGCTTCGAATCGTTGAAGGAATAGATGACGAGGATCGCGATCGGCACATAGAGGAAGACGAGGCCGAGCGCGACGGAGACGATGTTGAAGGGCGAGGCGCGGCGCATCTCACCTGCGCTCCAGCGCGCGCGACTGCACCGACTGGAAGAACACGATCGGCACAAGGAGAATCGCCAGCAGCACGGTGGCGAGCGCGGAGGCCACCGGCCAGTCCCGGTTGGAGAAGAATTCGGTCCACAATGTTTGCCCGATGAACATCGCATCCGAGCCGCCAAGCAGGTCGGGGATCACGAATTCGCCGACGATCGGGATGAAGCACAGGAACGAGCCCGCGATCACGCCGGGCAAGGCCAGCGGCAGCGTTACGAGCCAGAACGCCTTCCAGCGCGGGCAGCCGAGATCGGCCGCGGCCTCCAGCAGCGTCTCGTCCATCTTCTCGAACGAGGCATAGAGCGGCAGCACCATGAAGGGCAGATACGAATAGACGATGCCGATGAAGATCGCGGTGTCGGTGGCGAGCCATGTCACCGGCTCGGAGATAATGCCGAGCATCATCAGCGCATCGTTGAAGAGGCCGTCGCGCTGCAGGATGGTGATCCAGGCATATATGCGGATCAGGAACGCGGTCCAGAACGGCAGGATCACCGCCATCACCAGGATGGGCTGCAGTCTGCGGGAGCTTCGCGCCATGCCATAGGCGATCGGAATCCCGATCGCGAGGAGGATCAGCGTCGAGACAAAGGCGAAGGTCAGACTGCGCAGATAGGACGACACATAAAGCCAGTCACCGAACAAGAGGCGGAAATTCTCAGGCGACAGCGCCCCGAAAAAGCCCTTGAGCCCCTCCCAGCCGGCGGAAGGATCAAACACCGGGCTGTAAGGCGGTTGCGCCAGCTCGGACTGTGACAAAGCGATGCGCAGCACAATCAGGAACGGCACCAGCAGGAACACGATCAGCCAGGCATAGGGAATGCCGATCGCGGCGCGGCGATACCATCGGTCGAATTTCGCAGCGCTCGCCATCGTCTTTTAATCCCTCACCATCACGGCGGCGTCAGGCGCAAAGCTGAGCCAGGCCTCGTCACCCCGATGCAGAAGTCCCGATGCGCGGCGGTCCTTGTTGGCGACCGATGCCTTGACCATGAGGCCATGCGGGTCGCGCAGCTTGTAGACCGAGAGATCGCCGAGATAGGCAATATCGACGACATGGCCGTGCAGCATGTTGAGCGCGCCGGTCACCGGCTCGCGCGCAATCTCGATCTTTTCCGGCCGGACCGCGACCGAGACGGCCTGCCCGTCGTCGAAGCCGTCCTTGCGGGTCACCACGAGGCGGCCCGCCTTGGTATCGACCGAGGCGAGATCGCCCTGATGGCCGGAAATATTGCCCTCGAACAAATTCACCTCGCCGATGAATTCGGCGACCCAGCGGCTCTTGGGTTCCTCGTAGATTTCGGCCGGCGTCCCAACTTGCACGAGCTTGCCGGCATGCATGACGCCGAGCCGGCCGGCCATGGTCATGGCCTCCTCCTGGTCGTGCGTGACGATGATGAAGGTGAGCCCGAGCCGCTGTTGCAACGCCATCAGCTCGAACTGGGTCTCGTCGCGCAGCTTCTTGTCCAGCGCGCCGAGCGGCTCGTCGAGCAGGAAAACTTTCGGCGATTTTGCAAGGGCGCGTGCGAGCGCGACACGCTGGCGCTGGCCGCCGGACAATTGATGCGGCTTCCTTTGCCCGAACTGTTCGAGCTTCACCAGCGCCAGCATTTCGGCGACGCGCTTGTCGATCTCGGGCCTCGCCCATCCCTCCTGCCGCAGGCCGAAGGCGATATTGCCCGCCACCGTCAGATGCGGAAACAGCGCATAGCTCTGGAACATCATGTTGACCGGCCGCTCATAGGGCGGCACGCCGACGATGCTGTCATTGTCGAGCCGGATGTCGCCCTCGTCCGGGGTCTCGAAACCCGCCAGCATGCGCAGCAGCGTGGTTTTGCCACAGCCCGACGGGCCGAGCAGCGCGAAAAACTCGCCGCGCGCGATGTCGAGCGACACATTGTCCACTGCGGTGAAATTGCCGAAGCGCTTGCTCACGCCAGCAAAGCGCACCATCGGCGTCGTCGATTGTGGCCGGTCCGGAGGACTGGCCGGGTGGTCGGGCATGATCTGGTCCGAAAATGCGAACGGGGATGGCGTCCGCTCCGCAAGCTAGTCGGCTTGCACCGGACGCTCAAGATTGCATTGACCATGTTCTGCGCTGGCAGAACATCCCGTATGCGCCCGCAGCACCTGCTGCAGCCGGATGGCGCAGACGCACGAGACCCCGCAAGGCGATCGCGGCCGGAGAAGACTATGTCAGCCAGGCCGGCTCGGGAGGCTCGGTCACCGCATCAAGACCGCCCGCAATCTTGCGCGGCGCCGGACCGTAATAATTGCCGATCCGCACCATTTCGCGCGGCTTGACCCGGATCGATACGATCCGCTCGAAAATCGTCTTGGCGGAAACCGGCTTGCAGAGAAATTCGTTCACGCCGAGCCGCACCGCCTCGATGATTTTTTCCCGTTCCACATTGCCTGTCAGCATGATGACCGGAACCGCCGGCACCGGGAAGGTCAGCGGCGAGCGCACGATGCGCATGAATTCGGGACCGTTGATGTCCGGCAAATCCCAGTCGAGGATCACCACGTCCGGATTGAGCGTGATGATGGATTCCAGCCCGCTGACGCCGTCCGGCGCATCGTGATAGTGCCGGATGCCGTTCGCCTGCAGGAGGCTGCGGACCAATTGCCGCATATAGGTGTCGTCATCGACCACCAGGACTCGCGTGGCTTGCACGAGTTCCTTGATCCCCTTCGATCTGAGCAGTCTCACGCCCGTCCCACTCTGCTGATTTGCGTCTTTTTATAAGAGCATTTGCGGGTTTCGGCGGCTTGAAACGCACCGCTACAATTTGATGCGGATTGCAACGGAAGCGCCGCCGCACAACGTCAACGCGGCGTTAATGTGCGGCGCACCGCATCGCGCCAGCCCTGCCATTTGCGCGCGCGCATCGCCGCATCCATCTCCGGCTCGAACCGCCGCGCGCGCTGCCAGGTCGCGGCAAAGCCGTCGAAACCGGGATAAAGGCCGGCGGCATGGCCGGCGAGATAGGCGGCCCCCATGGCCGTGGTTTCCATCACCTGCGGCCGGTCGACCGGGGCATTCAGGATGTCGGCGAGGAATTGCATGGCGGCGTCGCTGGCGCTCATGCCGCCGTCGACCCGAAGCACGGTGCCGGAAGCGGCCGGCCAGTCGGCATGCATGGCCTCGATCAGGTCGCGGGTCTGGTAGCCGACCGCCTCCAGCGCCGCCCGCGCCAGTTCCGCCGCGCCGGAATTGCGGGTCAGGCCGAATATGGCGCCACGCGCCTGCGCATCCCAATAGGGCGCGCCAAGCCCGACAAAGGCCGGCACCAGATAGACTTCTTCGGCCGGATCGGCGCGGGCGGCCAGCGCATCGGTTTCGGACGAGGCCGCGATCAGCTTCAGGCCGTCGCGCAGCCATTGCACGGCGGCGCCGGCGACGAAGATCGCGCCTTCCAGCGCATAGGTGCGTTTGCCCCCGATCTGATAGGCGATGGTGGTCAGAAGGCGGTTGCGCGAGGCTACTGCGCGCTCGCCGGTATTGAGCAGCGCGAAGCAGCCGGTGCCGTAGGTCGATTTCATCATGCCGGGCGTGAAACAAGCCTGGCCGATGGTCGCGGCCTGCTGGTCGCCGGCGACGCCACGGATCGGGATCGCTCCACCGAAGGCCGCGGTCATGCCGAAATCGCCGGTGCAGTCGCGCACATCCGGCAGGAGCGCGAGCGGCACGCGGAACAGCTCGGCAAGACCGGCATCCCATTGGCCGGTATGGATGTCGAACAGGAGGGTACGGGCGGCATTGGTGGCGTCGGTGGCATGAACGCGCCCGCCGGTCAGCCGCCAGACGACAAAGCTGTCGACGGTACCGAAGGCGAGCTGTCCGGCCTCGGCCGCATCGCGCGCCCCGCTGACGTGGTCGAGCAGCCAGGCGATCTTAGTCGCGGAGAAATACGGGTCGAGGACGAGCCCGGTCGTCGATGCCACCGTGGCCTCGTGACCCGCATCGCGCAGCGCAGCGCACATGTCATCGGTCCGGCGGTCCTGCCAGACGATGGCATTGTGAATCGGCCTGCCGGTGGCGCGGTCCCAGACCAGCACCGTCTCGCGCTGGTTGGCGATACCGATCGCGGCAATGTCGCGGTTAGTCAGCCCCGCCTGTGCGATCGCGCCTGTTGCGGTCGCAATCACGCTGGTCCAGATGTCGTCCGGGTCGTGCTCGACATGGCCAGGCGCCGGATAAAGCTGGCGGAATTCCTGCTGTGCGATCGCAAGCGGCCGCATATCTGCGTCGAACACGATGGCGCGGGTCGACGTCGTGCCCTGGTCGATGGCAAGCACGGCCATGGTCAGGTCACCACTTTCAAGGCAGGCAACGGCGTCATGAAACGCTGTAACGCGGCGCGCTCGATCTCGTTAAAGCGCAGGCCGAGCTTGGTCCGGCGCCACAGCACATCCTCGGCATTCGCCGCCCATTCCTTCTGCATGAGATAGCGGACCTCGGCCTCGGTGAGATCTGCGCCGAACCGCGCACCGAGCGCTTCGTAATTTTCGGCCGTTCCAAGAACGTCTCCGATGCGCGTACCGTAGGCGCGCACCAGCCGCTCGGCATGGGAAGCTTCCAGAAACGGCCAGGCACGGCGCGCCTTCTCGATCTGCGCGTCGACGCCATCATGGGGAAAATCGCCGCCGGGCAGCGGCGCCTGCGCCGTCCAGGGCCGGGTCGGCGGAAAGATGTCGGCGAGCTTCGTCATGGCCGCCTCGGCGAGCCTGCGATAGGTGGTGATCTTGCCGCCATAAACGGTCAGCAGCGGCGCTTGTCCGAAGGGCTTGTCGAAGGCGAGATGATAGTCCCGCGTGACATCCTCCGGCCGTTTCGAGCCGTCGTCGTAAAGCGCGCGCACGCCGGCAAAAGCATGGACGATGTCGTCGGGCGTGACGGGGGTCCGGAAATAGCGCGAGGCAGTGTCGCACAGATAGGCGATCTCCGCCCCGGACGGCGATACGTCCGCCGGATCGCCCTGAAAATTCTCATCCGTGGTGCCGATCAGGGTGTAGTCCCGCTCGAACGGCAAGGCAAAGACCACGCGGCGGTCCGCATTCTGGAAGATGTAGCCGGTGTCGTGGTCGAACAGCCGTTTCACCACGATATGGCTCCCCTTGACCAGGCGAACGCGGGCCGGTCCGGGCAGCCGGACAACCGTCTCCGACACGAACCCGACCCATGGGCCCGCGGCATTCACCAGCGCACGCGCCGTCACCACCTCGCGCTTGCCGCGCGCGCTGAGAATTAGGCGCCACACCTCGTTGCGCTCGGCGCGCACGCATCTGGTATGGGTGCGGATGGACGCGCCGCGCTCCGCGGCATCGAGCGCATTCAGAACCACAAGGCGGGAATCGTCGACCCAGCAATCGGAATACAGAAAGCCCGTGGTGTAGGCGCGCTTCAGCGGCGTGCCGAGCGGATTGTGAATCAGATCGACCGTCTGCGTCGGCGGCAGGATCTTTCGTGCGCCAAGATGATCGTAAATGAACAGGCCGAGCCGCAGCAGCAACGGCGAGCGCAAGTTCGGCTGCGGCGGCAGGAGAATGCGCAGCGGCCGGATGATGTGCGGCGCATTGCGCAGCAGCACTTCGCGCTCTTTCAGCGCTTCGCGCACCAGAAGGAAGGCGCCATGCTCCAGATAGCGCAGGCCGCCATGAATGAGCTTGGTCGAGGCTGAGGATGTGCCCGAGGCGAGATCGCCCTGCTCGACCAGGAGCACCCGCAGGCCGCGGCCGGCCGCATCGCGCGCGAGCCCCGTGCCGTTGATGCCGCCGCCAATGATGGCGAGGTCGAAATCGGCCATTCGCGCCCTCTCCCGCCCCTTGCCCGCCCTTGATGACCACGCGTGACGACCGCGCCTGCCCGCCTTTGCGTCTGCCGCATCAGCATGGCGCGGCGGCGTTCGTCCGCCAAGGGCAGGTGGATCTCGCGCGCCCTTCTATCCACGCGTCACGGAACGAGCCGTTTTGGCGGACCAAAGGGCCCGGCCTGAGGGGCAAATGCGCCAAACTCTCGCATTATGGCCGCAAACCTCTATATAAATACCGCGTCTGCCTGTTCTGGGCAGCTCGACGGATCTGGAATGTCTGCCCCCCGCCTGCTTGTCATCGAGGGAAATACCGCGGATGGACGCGCCTTGCTCAAGGCGGCCGGCGGCGAGGCCCCGAGTCAGGGCTATGCCGACCTGCTGCGTGAGTTCCTGCCGCAGGCCGCGATCGATATCTGCTATCCGGCCGATCCGGGGGCCAACCTGCCCGACGCTGCCGGGCTCGAATCCTATGACGGCGTTGTCATCACCGGCTCGGCCCTGCACATCTACGACCGCGGCCCGCATATCGATCCGCAAATCGAATTGGCGCGTGCGGTTTTCGATTCCAACACCCCTTTATTCGGAAGCTGCTGGGGTCTGCAGGTCATCACCACGGCTGCAGGCGGCAGCGTGCGGCGGAACCCCAAGGGCCGGGAGATCGGCTTTGGGCGGCGCATCCGCCTGACTGCTGCCGGGCGCGGACACCCGGTCTTCGCGGGCAAGGACGAGGTGTTCGACGCCGTCACCATCCATCTGGATGAGGTGGAGACGCTCGCCCCCAACATGCATGTGCTGGCGCTGAACACGATCTCGGCCGTTCAGGCCGCCGAGGTGAAGGTCAATGGCTGCACCGCCTGGGGCGTGCAATATCACCCGGAATACTCGCTCGCAGACATTGCCGCGAGCTTCCGCCGTCACGGCAAGCGGCTGATCGAGGAAAAGTTCTTCAACGATCACGACGAACTGATCGACTACGCCGAGACGGTGGCGGCCCTGCATGCGAGGCCCCACGACAAGCCGCTGTCCTGGCGGCTTGGCCTCGACGCAACCGTGCTCGACAAGAATGTGCGGACGCGCGAGATCCGTAACTGGATTCAGCATCAGGTGCTGCCGACCCGCAGCAAGCGCGGACGGGAGTAGCGGCTTGGATTTCCGCGGCCGTCATGTGGTTGTCACCGGCGGCACCGGCGCGCTCGGCACCGCAATGGTCGCGGCCCTGCTGGAGCGCGGCGCCAGTTGTCATATTCCATTGTATGTATCGGACGAGGCGGACAGGTTCCCCTACCGGTCGCATGAGCGCGTCCGCCTGTATCCCTCGGTGGATTTGTCCGATCAGACGCAGACCGATTCATTCTACTCCGGGGTCGGGCCGCTGTGGGCCTCGATCCATCTGGCCGGCGGCTTTGCCGCGAAAAAGCTCAAGGACAGCGCCAAAGCTGACCTCACCGCGCAACTCGACACCAATCTGGTGAGCTGCTTCCTGTGCTGCCGCGCGGCGCTGGCTGCGTTCGGCCCGGACGGCGGCCGGATCGTGAATGTCGCCGCCCGCCCGGCGCTGGAGCCGCGGACCGGGGCCGGCATGACTGCCTATACAATCGCCAAATCCGGCGTTGCCGCGCTGACCGCGGCTCTTGCGGAAGAAGTCGCGCGCGACGGGGTTCTCGTGAATGCGGTGGCGCCTTCGATCATGGATACGCCTGCGAACCGCAAGGCAATGCCGAAAGCCGATCATGCGCTGTGGCCGAAAGTCGAGGAGGTGGCTGCAACCATCCTGTTCCTTGCATCCCCCGAAAACTCGGTCACGCGCGGCGCCATCGTCCCGGTTTACGGGCGCTCATAGGCGGAAGGCGTCGTCCGGGTTGATCGCAATGACACATTCTGTCCAACTCCGCCGCGGATAGTGCGCGGCCAAGTATCACTGGAGGACTTTTTCGATGAGCCTGCTGAGCGTCGTTTCGCGAACCGCGATGGTTTCCTGTGTGTCCGCTGCGGTGGCGCTGAATGTGGCAATCGCACAGCCGGCGCAAAAGCCGTTCGAGCCGACCGTCGGTCAGGACGGCAAGGACGTGATCTGGGTGCCGACGCCGCAGGCGCTGGTCGACAAGATGCTCGACATGGCCAAGGTGACCGCCGCCGACAAGGTGGTCGATCTCGGCTCGGGCGATGGCCGCACCGTCATCACCGCAGCCAAGCGCGGCGCCACCGCACACGGCATCGAATACAATCCGAAGATGGTCGAGCTGTCGAAATACAACGCCGAGCAGGAAGGCGTGGCCGGCAAGGCGACCTTCGAGAATGCCGATATTTTCAAGAGCGACTTCTCGCATGCCGATGTGGTGACGATGTTCCTGCTGACGTCGCTGAACGCGAAGCTGCGCCCCACCATCCTCGACATGAAGCCCGGCACCCGCGTCGTCTCCAACACCTTCGACATGGGCGACTGGCGGGCCGACGAGGAGGCCGTCGTCACCGAAGGCTGCTCGTCCTATTGCAAGGCCTATTTCTGGATCGTGCCGGCCAAGGTCGACGGCGCCTGGACCACCGACAAGGGCGAACTGACGCTCAAACAGACCTACCAGAATTTCACCGGCACGCTGAAGAACGGCAATGTCGTCACCCCGATCACCGACGGCAAGCTGAAGGGCGCCGAGATCACGTTCACCGCAGGCGGCACCGAATATACTGGAACCGTCAATGGCGCGACGATCGAGGGCGTGACCAAATCGGGCGAAAAGTGGCAAGCCAAGCGTGGCGCCTGATTGCGACGGAGAATGGAGCTCATGAAAGTCTCGACCTGCGCCGTGCGTCTTGCGGCGATTGCATCGATTGCCGCCACGTTTGCGCTCAATGCGGCTCTGGCGCAGCCGGCGGAAAAGCCAGCCGAACAGGCGGCCGAGCAGACCTTCGAGCCGACCGTCGGCCAGCCCGGCAAGGATGTCGTCTGGGTGCCGACGCCGCAGGCCCTGGTCGACAAGATGCTCGACATGGCCAAGCTCACCCCGGCCGACATCCACTACGATCTCGGCTCCGGCGACGGCCGCACCGTCATCACCGCGGCCAAGCGCGGCGCCACCTCCATAGGCGTCGAATACAATCCGAAGATGGTCGAGCTGTCGCGCGCCAATGCGCAGAAGGAAGGCGTCGGCGACAAGGCGACCTTCATTCATGGCGACATTTTCGAGACCGACTTCTCCAAGGCCGATGTATTGACGCTGTTCCTGCTGCCGCAACTGAACGAGCGGCTGCGGCCGACCATCCTCGACATGAAGCCCGGCACCCGCGTCGTCTCCAATTCGTTTGCGATGGGTGACTGGAAGCCGGACGAGGAAGCCACCGCCGGCGGGGATTGCAAGGGCTATTGCCGCGCGCTGTTCTGGATCGTCCCGGCCAAGGTCGATGGCGCCTGGACCATCGATCGCGGCAGCCGGTCGCAGGCGCTGACGCTCAAGCAGCGCTACCAGAATTTCGAAGGCACGATCGCCGACGGCAATGTCATTACACCGGTCACCGCCGGCAAGCTGACCGGCGCAGAGATCGTCTTCACCGCGGCCGGCGTCGAATATACCGGCAAGGTGGACGGCGACGTGATGTCGGGCACGACCGCGGCCGGCGAGCCGTGGCAGGCCAGGCGCGATCCGCGCGCTGCCGAGGCACCCGCGCCGAAGGCCGAGGCGCCGGTTTCGGTCCCGCAAAGCCCCGGTCTCGAGACATCGCCGCCGCCGGCCGCCGCTGCCGAGCCTTCTCCGCCCAAGGCCGCCGAACCCGATGCGCCGAAAGCTGCGGAAAAAGCCGAGACCAAAACGGAGCAGCCGCCCTTCGTCCCTGAGATCAGCCAGGACGGCAAGGATGTGGTGTGGTGGCCGACCGCCGACACGCTGGTGAACAAGATGCTGGACCTCGCGAATCTCGCCCCGAACGAGAGGCTGATCGATCTCGGGTCGGGCGACGGCCGGACTGTCATCGCCGCGGCCAAACGCGGCGCCACCGCGCTCGGCATCGAATACAATCCCAAGATGGTCGAGCTGTCGCGCTTCAATGCCAAACAGGCCGGCGTCAGCGACAAGGCGACGTTCCGGCGCGGCGATATCTTCAAGACCAATTTCTCCAATGCCGACGTGCTGACCCTGTTCCTGCTGCCCGAACTGAACGAGCGCCTGCGCCCGACCATTCTGCGGATGCGGCCGGGCACCCGCGTCGTCTCCAACTCCTTCGAGATGGGCGACTGGGAGCCTGATGCGGTTGCCGAGGTCGAGGAGGATTGCGAGACCTATTGCAAGGCGTTGCTCTGGATCGTGCCGGCACGAATCGAGGGCCGCTGGCGCATGGGCAACGACACCGTCACCATCCGCCAGCGCTTCCAGACCTTCACCGGCACCATCCGGCGCGGCAAGAACATCATCCGCATCACCGACGGCAAGCTGAACGGCGACGAAATCACCTTCACGGCCGGCGGCGTCGCGTATACCGGCAAGGTCAGCGGGCGCTGGATCAACGGCACGACCGAATCCGGCCGCAAATGGAGCGCGAGGCGGGCGTGAGTAAACGGCTGAGAGCGATCGCGGCCTGCGCCGCAAGACTGGCACTGGCGCTGTGCCTGGCGGCAACGCCTGTTGCAACGGGCGCGTTCGCACAGTCTGCGGCAAAGCCGAAACCCCCGGTGATCGGCCAGGAGGGCAAGGACGCCATCTGGGTGCCGACCCCCGAGACGCTGATCGAGCTGATGCTCGATCTCGCCAAGGTGACGCCCGACGACAAGGTCGTCGATCTCGGCTCCGGAGACGGACGCGCGGTGATCGCTGCGGCCAAACGCGGCGCGCGCGCCCGCGGCGTCGAATATGACGAAAATCTCGTGGCCTATTCCAAAATGAAGGCTGAAGAAGCCGGCGTCGCCAAACTGGCCTCATTCGAGCGCGCCGACATCTTCGAGACCGATTTTTCGGAATCGACCGTCATCGTGCTGTTCCTGCTGCCAGACATGAATATCAGGCTGCGGCCCAAAATCCTCGCCATGAAACCGGGAACGCGGGTGGTGTCGAACACCTTCGGCATGGGAGGGTGGTATCCCGACCAGAAATCCTCGCTCGAAAGCGAGTGCGAGTTCTTCTTTTGCGAAGCGCTCTTGTGGGTGGTGCCCGCGCAGATCGGGGGCGACTGGACCATCAATGCCGGCGGCAAGGCCGGCAAATTGTCGCTCAAGCAGGAGTTTCAGATGCTGAGCGGGACCATCACGGTCGACGACAAAACGGTGCCGTTGACCGAGGGCCAACTCCTCGGCGATCACGTGACGTTCACCGCAGGGGGCACGGTTTATACCGGGACCGTCCGCGGCGAGATGATCGAGGGTATCACAACGCCGGGCAGCGAATGGCAGGCCAGGCGCGGCGCCTGATCGCCACAGGGAGAGCGATGCAATGCATGCGATGAGAAAAGCCTCGGTCCGGATCGTCACCGGATCCTGTCTTTCCGCCATGGTGGCGATCACCTGCGCAATCGCGCAACCGGCCCCCGTGTTCGAACCCAAGGTCGGGCAGCGCGGCAAGGACGTGGTCTGGGTGCCGACCAACCAAAATCTGGTCGACAAGATGCTCGACATCGCCAAGGTGACGGCGCAGGACTACGTGATCGATCTCGGCTCGGGCGACGGCCGCACCGTCATCACCGCGGCCAAGCGCGGCGCGACCGCCCATGGCATCGAATACAATCCCGACATGGTCGAATTGTCGAAGAAGAACGCCGAGAAGGAAGGCGTCTCGGCGCGAGCAACCTTCGAGAAGGCCGACATCTTCCAGAGCGACTTCTCCAAGGCGACGGTTATCACCATGTTCCTGTTGCCGAACCTCAACATCAAGCTGCGTCCGGCCATTCTCGACATGAAGCCAGGGACCCGCGTCGTTTCGAACTCCTTCGACATGGGCGACTGGCGCGCCGACGAGACCGTGTCGCTGAACGGCAACGGCGGCTGCACCTCGCATTGCACGGCTTACTTCTGGATCGTTCCGGCCAAGGTGCAGGGCACTTGGAAGACGCCACAGGGCGAACTCACGCTCGAGCAGACCTATCAGGACATCAAAGGCACGCTGAAGGATGGGAATGTCATCGCGCCGGTCACCGAGGGCAAGATGACGGGCGACAAGATCGCCTTCACCGCCGGCGGCACCCGCTATACCGGTACGGTCAGCGGCTCGACCATGACCGGCAAGGCCAACAAGGGCGGCGTTGAGACAGACTGGACTGCGACGCGGCTGTAACTTCAGTTCTTCAGCCGGTAGCCGGTGCGGAAAATCCACCACACCGCAATCAGGCAGGCGATGAGAAACACCAGCGTCATGCCGATGCTGACCGCGACGCTGACATCGGCGACCTCAAAGAAGCTCCAGCGGAAGCCCGAGATCAGATAGACGACCGGGTTGAACAGGCTCACGGTCTGCCAGAACGGCGGCAGCACATCGATCGAATAGAAGCTGCCGCCCAGAAAGGTCAGCGGCGTGATGACGAGCAGCGGCACCACTTGCAGCTTTTCGAAGCCGTCGGCCCAGATGCCGATGATGAAGCCGAGCAGGCTGAACGTAACCGCGGTCAGAACCAGGAACGACACCATCCAGACCGGATGCGCGATTTTCAGCGGCACGAAGAAGCCCGCGGTGGCAAGCACGATGGCCCCAAGCAGAAGCGACTTGGTCGCGGCCGCCCCAACATAGCCGATCACGATCTCGACGAACGAAATCGGCGCCGACAGTATTTCGTAGATCGTGCCGACAAAGCGCGGAAAGTAAATGCCGAAGGACGCATTCATCACGCTCTGCGTGAGCAGCATCATCATGATCAGACCCGGCACGATGAAAGCCCCGTAATCGACGCCGTTGACCTCCTGGATGCGCGAGCCGATGGCGGCGCCAAACACCACGAAATACAGCGAGGTCGAAATCACAGGCGACAGAATACTGCCGAGCGGCGTGCGCCAGGTGCGCGCCATCTCGAATTTGTATATCGCAACGATCGCGCGCCAGTTCATTTGCGCTCCACCAGGCCCACGAAGATATCCTCGAGCGAGGATTGCTCGGTCTGCAGATCGCGAAACCGGATGTCAGCGTCGCGCAGGTCGGACAGAAGCGCGGTGATGCCGGTTCGCTCGCTCTTGGTGTCGTAGGCATAGACCAGCTCGGTGCCATCGTTCATCAGCGAGAGGCCGTATTTTGCAAGCGGCTCGGGAATCGCATCGATCGGCTTGTGCAAGAGGATGGTAAGCTGCTTCTTGCCGAGCTTGCGCATCAGCTCGGCCTTGTCCTCCACCAGCACGATCTCGCCATGGGAGATGACGCCGACGCGGTCGGCCATTTCCTCGGCCTCCTCGATATAGTGCGTGGTGAGGATGATGGTGACGCCGGAAGCGCGCAATTCGCGCACCACCTGCCACATATCCTTGCGCAAGGCGACATCGACGCCCGCGGTCGGCTCATCCAGAAACAGGATGCGCGGTTCGTGCGACAGCGCTTTCGCGATCATGACGCGGCGCTTCATGCCGCCCGAAAGCGTCATGATCTTGGAATCCTTCTTGTCCCATAACGACAGCGATTTCAGAATCTTCTCGATATAGGCCGGGTTTTTCGGCTTGCCGAACAGGCCGCGGCTGAAACTGACCGTGCCCCATACGCTTTCGAAGGCATCGGTGTGAAGCTCCTGCGGCACAAGGCCGATCAATTCGCGCGCCGCGCGGAAATCGTGGATGATGTCGTGGCCGCTGACCGTCACTTTGCCCGCGCTCGGATTGACCAGACCGCAGACGATACCGATCAGTGTGGTCTTGCCAGCGCCGTTCGGTCCCAGCAGCGCGAAAATCTCTCCCGCGCGAATATCGAGCGAGACGTCGTTCAGCGCCCGGAAACCGGTGGCGTAGATTTTCGACAGATTCTGGATGGAAATGACGGATGACATGAACAGGAACCTGCGAGGAGCGATGTAGTCGCTGCCTCTCAAAATGAAAGGGCGCTTTCCGCCAATGCGGGATCACCCGCAAAAACCCACCATGCGGTACAGATTTTTCGTGTGCGACATAGTCTTTGCGGACCCGCCCCGTCAATCCGTGATAAAAAATATCATCGAAACGCCACAACGACACCTGAGGGAGAAAACCAACGTGCTCTATCAACGCACCTTATCGTTGGCATTCGCGGCAGCGATGGCTTTCGCGGCAACGCCTCACGCCAGCGCACAGCAATATCCGTCCCAGCCGATCCGGCTCATCGTGCCGACCGCACCCGGCGGGGTCGCCGACATCGTCGGCCGCACCTTCGCGCAGAAGCTCACCGAAGGCGGCAAGACCGCAATCGTCGAGAACAAGACCGGCGCAGGCGGCGCCATTGCCGCCGACTTCGTCGCCAAGGCCCCGCCGGATGGCTATACCGTTTTTGTCGGCTTCCATGCCACCAACGCGATCCTGCCGCATCTGCAGAAGCTGAATTACGATGCGCAGAACGACTTCATTCCGATCACGATTGCGGCCCGGACCGCCAATATCCTTGTGGTCAATCCGAATGTTCCCGCCAAGTCGATGAAGGAACTGGTCGACCACGCCAAGGCCAATCCGGGCAAGGTCACCTTCGCCTCGCAGGGCAACGGCAGCACCGGCCATATTGTCGGCGAGCAGTTCAAGCAGGTGGCGGGCATCGACATCGCGCATGTCCCCTATCGCGGCGGCGCGCCCGCGGTGCAGGACCTGATTGCCGGCCACGTCAACATGATGTTCGACGTGCTGACGCTCGCGGTGCCGCAGATCCAGGGCCAGAAGGTGCGGCCGATCGCGGTGGCCTCGCCAAAGCGCGTTCCGTTGATCCCCGATGTGCCGACCGTCGCCGAATCCGGCTTCCCGCAGCTTGAAAGCGGGCCGTGGTTCGGCTTCTTCGTTCCGGCCAAGACCCCGCAGGCGGTCGTGGATTTCCTTTACGCGGAAGCCAAGAAGGCCTTCGAATCGCCTGACGTGCAGGCCCAGTTCGAGAAACAGGGGCTCACCGCCATGCTCGGCACGCCCGAACAGACCAAAAAATTCGTCGCCGAAGAATATGCGCGCTGGGGCGACGTGATCAAGAAAGGCAATATCTCGGCCAACTGATCCGGCCGGACTGGCCTTCAGCTTCGCGCCCGCACGGCCAAGCCATGCGGGCGTTTTCATTTTCCGTTAGTTGCTGGCCTGGCGCTGGAACAGCCGCGCCAGTTCCTGCGCACCGTCGGCCTGGCTCAACCGATCCATCACCGCATTGGTTTCCGCGATCAGCTTTTCGACCGTCTGGGTGCGACGAGCGATCGGATTGCGCTCGTAGCCGAGCCGCTGGAAATAATTCGAGGTCGGCACCTTGACGCGCATTTCCGGCGGCAGCACCAGCATGTCGAAGCCGTTGCCGTCGCCGGTGAGATTCATCATTTCGAGCTCCGCCGCCGTTAGCTCCCGCTCGATCCCCTTTGCGCGCGCAAACACGACGGAGTCGAGCAGCTTCTGGGTCTGCAGCAGCGGCCCAATGTCGATGTCGAGATTGAGCGCGTGCAGCGCAATGCCCTGCGGCGTGCGGGCAAGCTTGACGTGCTCGCTCCATTGCACCGGCACGGTGCGGCTGAACGCGATCTTGCGCTTCAGGATGTCGATCTTGCGCTGCAAGGCCTTCCGCTCCTCGGCCGGCATGGCGCCGGCGCGTTCCTGCAGAGCCTTGACGAAGCGGTCGCCCTTGGTCGCCAGCAGGCTGACCGTATTGGCGGTGAGCAGCTGGTTATAGCCGAGTGCGGTCGAGATCGCGCGTGCGCCGGGCTTGTTGAAGATCAGCCCGGCCTGCGCATCGAACCGGCCATTGCCGCCGGTCTCGAAACTGTAGACGCGCACCGCCTGCTCCTTCGTGATGCCTGCGGCGGACACCACCGCCACATAGGCGCGTTTGAACTCGCTGTCGTTCGCCTGATCGGGCTCGAAGCCGAAATGCGCCTTGGCGTTGCGCAGAAAATCCGCCACCACCGGCAGCTCGGGCTTATCCTCCGGTTGATCTTCTTGCCGCAGCGAAGGATCGGGCGGACAGACCGGCCCCGCATAAACCGGCGGCTGTTCCAACACATAATCGTCAAGCGTTATGGCCTCGCCGTTGCGCCGTTTGGCAAAGCGCGCCTTGCGCTTTTCGGCCACCAGCGACCAATAGGGAACTGCAACCGCTTCATGCCTTGCGCGCGCGGCGGTGCATTCCTTCATCTTCTTGCGAAAATCCGCAACCGACTGGGACGGTGCATCCGCCGGCTTGCTCTGCCCGAGTGCGCCCTGAACCGAAAATGCTGCGATTGCAATTCCTAGGATCAGATGGCGCATGCAGTCCCCTCAGGAATAGAGCTTGGCGTGCTGCTCCCGCAAAACATTCTTCTGCACCTTGCCCATGGTGTTGCGCGGCAGGTCGTCGACGAAGATGACGCGCTTGGGCAATTTGAACTTGGCGAGGCGGCCTTCCAGATTCGCAATCATCGCTTTCTCATCCGGAATTGAGTCCTTTTTCAGGACCACCACTGCGGTAACCCCTTCTCCGAAATCCGGATGCGGGCAGCCAATCACCGCGGATTCCACGACCCCCGGGAGAGAGTCGATCTCGCTCTCGACCTCTTTCGGATAGACGTTGAAGCCGCCGGTAATGATCAGGTCCTTGGCGCGGCCGACAATATGGACGTAGCCGCGCTCGTCGATCTTGCCGACATCGCCGGTGATGAAAAAGCCGTCGTCCCGGAACTCCGCCTTGGTCTTCTCGGGCATGCGCCAGTAACCGGGAAAGACGTTCGGTCCCCTGACCTCGATCACGCCGATCTCGCCCTGCGGCAGCACCTTGCCGCTATCGGCCTCAGCGATCCTGACCTCGACGCCGGGAAGCGGGAAACCCACCGTGCCGGCGATGCGGTCGCCGTCATAGGGGTTCGATGTATTCATGTTGGTCTCGGTCATGCCATAGCGTTCCAGGATGGCGTGACCGGTCTTTTCCCGAAACTCGGTGTGGGTCTCCGCCAGCAGCGGCGCCGAGCCCGAGGTAAACAGCCGCATATGCGCGCAGGCCTCCCGCGTCAGGCCGGGATGCTTGAGGAGGCGGGTGTAGAAGGTCGGCACCCCCATCATCGACGTCGCCTTCGGCAGATGCCGCATCACCTCGTCGGCGTCGAATTTTGCAAGGAAGATCATCGCTCCGCCGGCGAACATGATGGTGTTGCCGGCCACGAACAGGCCATGGGTGTGATAGATCGGCAGCGCGTGCAGGAGAATATCGCTGCCGGTGAAGCGCCAGTATTCGCGCAGCGTCTCCGCATTGGACGCGAGATTGCGGTGCGTGAGCATCGCACCCTTGGAGCGGCCTGTCGTGCCGGAGGTGTACAGGATGGCGGCGAGATCGTCGTCCTCGCGCGGCACATCGGCAAAATCCGTTGGCGCCTTGTTGGCCGCCTCGATCAAACTGCCCTGCCCGTTCGCGTCCAGGGTTTCGACAGATGCCACGCCACGCGCCTTCGCAATCTCGGCAAGCCCGTCGCGCTTGGCCGGGTCACAAACCACGAGCTTGGGCTCCGCATCGCCAATGAAATAGTCGAGTTCATTCAGCGTATAAGCGGTGTTCAGCGGCAGATAGACAGCGCCGGCGCGCACGGTGGCCAGATAAAGAAGGAAATTCTCCACCGACTTCTCGACCTGCACAGCGACGCGGTCCCCTGGCTCGACACCGGCGAGCACCAGTGCATTGGCAATCTGGCCGGTGCGCGCGAGCATCTCGCCGTAGGACAGCGTCGCGCCGTCGAACTTGAAAATAAAAGGATGCGCAGGCGACGCGATGCGCGAGCGGATCGTCTGGAACAGGTTCATTGTGCAGCTTCAGATCTTGTGGGGGAGCGTAACGAGTTCGCCGGTCGGGCCGGGGCGGGCCAGCTTCTTCACCGCATTGGCGGCGACAACCATGCGGTTTTCGGCATAGGCCTCGTGGTTCTTTTCGATGTCGTCGAGATCGTAGAGATAGTTGACCATGATACTATGGGATTGCCGCAGCCCGTTCTCGGACAGATCGGCAAGATAGTTGATGCGCTCGAGCCTGGCGCCGTTGCCGAGATGGAAGCGCGCAACCGGATCCGCCGGGAGCCCGCGCGCGTCGCGCGCATGCAGAAAATACCACGCCGCCGCGCGCTTCAGCGGCTCCGCTACCGCTTCGCGAATCTCGTCCGACTGCCACCATCCCTCTGTCTCGATCGCCGAGAGCGCCTCGATCTCGTCCGGGGTCAGCGCACGCTGGGAATCGGAATAGCGCTCGCGTTTCAGCCACGACGCGAAACCCGGAACCGGCGACAATGTCACGAAGGTCTTGAGCCGCGGATTCTCGCGAGACACCTCCTCCACCACCTGCTTGATCAGGAAATTGCCGAACGACACCCCGGCAAGGCCACGCTGGCAATTGGAGATCGAATAGAACACGGCGGTATCGACTTCATTGGCGCCGAGGACTTCCCGGTTCTCGGCAAGGATCGGGGCAATCGCCCTAGGAATTCCCGCGGTGAGCGCCACCTCGACAAAGATCAGCGGTTCGTCGTTCAGCGCCGGATGGAAGAAGGCAAAGCAGCAGCGGTCGTCCGGGTCGATCCTCCGGCGCAGATCGTCCCAGCTGCGAATTTTGTGGACCGCTTCGTGCTTGATGATCTTCTCGAGAATATTGGCCGGTGTCGACCAGTCGATGTCGCGCAGCACCAGGAAGCCGCGGTTGAACCAGGACGAGAACAGGTGGACGAAATCGGAGTCCACGACGGCGAGATCCTTGCGGTGCGCCAGCGCATCGAGCAATTGCTCGCGCATGCGGACCAGCGCCGCGGTGCCGCCCGGCGCCAGATTGAGCCTGCGGAACAATTCCTGCCGCCGCGGCTCGGCTGCCTGATGCAGTTCGGATGCGGTGATGTCAGTTGGATTGGCCTGCCATGCCGCAATTGCCTTTTCCACGCGTGCCCGGTCGGGACCGAATTGATGGGCCAGTGCCTCGAAAAACGCGATCCGCGGGCCTATCGTGAGTTCGGCATAGCGGTTGAGAATTTCGCGGGCGAGCGCCACGCCCGAGGCCTCGCCGCGTCCAGTCAGCAGGTCTTCGCACAGCACAACGAAATCGGCGGAGCGCGTGACGGCGTTTGTGCGCCGCGTCAGAAGCGCGCGCCCTCGGTCGGAAATTGTCTGCAGCAAGTCGCCAAAAAAAGCGCCATTCATTGCGAAGTCCGAAATCTCTCCAAAGCCTGCGCGCTTTCCGCAGTGCAACGCACCTTTAGCAGATTTCCGCCCATGTCGGCCTGTTTTTCACGGTGGCCCTTCCACACTGGATCAGCTATAGGCTGAGTTTAGGATAATAAAGAATAATCGGTGGGCACCATCGAACAGCGGGTGGAGACGCGGGAGCGGGCCGGTGTTGCGCCGGCCTCCCCCCTTCTTGAGGTCGAAGACCTCCATGTGCAGTTTCAGACTTCGCGCGGTGTGGTCCGCGCGGTGGAGGGTCTGTCGTTCCATATCGACCCCGGTGAGGTGGTCGCGATCGTCGGCGAATCCGGGTCCGGCAAGTCGGTCTCGGCATTGTCGATCATGCGGCTGCTGCCGAAGCTGACCGGGCGCATCCCCAAGGGCCGGGTCAGTTTCCAGGGACGCAACCTGCTCGACCTTTCCGACGAAGAGATGCGCGAGATCCGAGGCCGCGACATCTCGATGATCTTCCAGGAACCGATGACCTCGCTCAATCCGATTCTGACCATCGGATTGCAGATCACCGAGCCGCTCCGCATCCATCTCGGCATGAATGCCGAACAGGCCCAGGCCCGCGCGATCGAATTGCTCGGCCTTGTGGGCATTCCCGACCCGGCGCGCCGGCTCGAACAATATCCGCATCAATTCTCCGGCGGCATGCGCCAGCGCGTCATGATCGCGATCGGGCTGGCCTGCAATCCCAAGCTGATCATCGCCGACGAGCCGACCACCGCGCTCGACGTCACCATCCAGGCGCAGATCCTCGAACTCATGAAGGACCTGTCGCGCAGGCTGAATATCGCGCTGATCGTCATCACGCACAACCTTGGCGTGGTGGCGCGCTATGCCGACCGGGTGATCGTCATGTACGCGTCGCGCCTGGTTGAGGAAGGCGACGCCGACGACGTGTTCCACCGGCCGCGCCATCCCTATTCGATGGGGCTGTTGCGCTCGGTGCCGCGGCTCGACCGGCCGCGCGGCGCCAAGCTCGAAACCATCGAGGGCTTGCCGCCGAATGCCGCAGCGCCGCCGCCCGGCTGCCGCTTCGCACCGCGCTGCCCGTACCGGATTGCAATCTGCGAAACCGAGCCCGGCCTGCTGCGCACCGATACCGGCGGACTATCACGGTGCCACCGGCATCAGGAGATCGCAGACGGAAAAATCGTCTGGGCCGCAGCGGCGGCCGGCTCGCAGCAAACGGAGAGCAAGAGCGGCACGCCGCTCCTGTCGGTTCGCAATCTCGTCAAGCATTTTGAAGTGCGCGGCGGCCTGCGGAATGCGAGTGGCACGGTCAGAGCGGTGCAGGATGTCAATTTCGACATCTATCCCGGCGAAACTCTGGGGCTGGTCGGCGAATCCGGCTGCGGCAAGACCACGGTCGGCCGCCTGATCCTGCGGCTGGAAGAGCCGACCGGCGGCGAGATCACGTTCGAGGGCCGCGATCTGAGAACCGCCTCGGCATCCGACATGAAGGCGGTACGGCGCAAGATCCAGGTAATCTTCCAGGATCCCTACTCGTCGCTCAATCCGCGCATGACGGTCGGCCAGATCATCGGCGAGCCGCTGCATGTCTACAGCCTCGTGCCGAATCGCAAGGCGCAGGCCGACCGCGTCGCGCAACTGCTCGAACAGGTGGGTTTGCGGCCGGAAATGGCCGCGCGCTACCCGCACCAGCTTTCCGGCGGACAGCGCCAGCGGGTCGGCATCGCGCGCGCGCTTGCGATGGAGCCGTCCTTCATCGTCTGCGACGAGGCGGTGTCGGCGCTCGACGTGTCGATCCAGGGCCAGATCATCAATCTTCTGGAAGATTTGCAGCGCCGGCTCGGCCTCGCCTATCTGTTCATCGCACACGATCTTGCCGTGGTGCGGCATATCTCGATGCGCGTGGTGGTGATGTACTTCGGCAAGGTGATGGAAGTCGCCGACCGCGATACGATCTACAACGAGCCGCTGCATCCCTACACCAAGGTTCTGCTCGACGCCGCGCCTGTCCCCGACCCGACCATCGAGAAGGGGAGAGAGCCGCGCTTGATCAAGGGCGAATTGCCCTCCCATCTCTCGCCGCCGTCAGGTTGCGTGTTCAATACCCGTTGCCCGATGGCAAGCGACGAATGCCGGCAGCTGGTGCCGCCGCTGGAGGAAAAACGGCCGGGTCACTTTGCCGCTTGCATCAAGGTGTGAGAACACCTGACATCCTAAGAAGAAACCAAGGCGACAAAACAAAAGCCATACAAGGGAGAGAAGCACCATGAAGATATCGCGCCGTACAGCCCTGAAAGGCTCCGCCGGAGCGCTCGCGCTAGGATTTGGCGGAGGACTTGGCGGATTGAATTTCGATTTCGCGCGCGCCTATGCCCAGGCCGAGAAAGCCAAGCGTGGCGGCAACCTGAATTTCGCGATCAGCGCCGAGGCCCCTCATTACGATCCGCATGGCAGCGATACCTATGCAACGCTGCATCTCGTCGCTCCATTCTATTCGACGCTGCTCCGCTACAACCTTTCAAAATTCCCCGAGGTCGAGGGCGACCTTGCCGCCTCCTGGGAGGTTGCGCCGGATCAGCTGACCTATACGTTCAAGCTGAAGCCCAATGTCAAATTCCATGACGGCACGGCCTTCAGTTCGGCCGACGTGAAAGCGACCTACGACCGGCTGCGCAATCCGCCGCAGGGCGTCGTCTCGAACAGGCGCGCAACCTTCGCCGATATCGCCACCATCGAGACGCCCGACGCCAATACTGTCGTCTTCAAGATGAAGGCGCCCAATTCCTCAATGATCGACCATTTCGCAAGCCCGTGGAACGTCATCTATTCGGCCAAGGATCTTGCGGAAAATCCGGCGCTGCCGCGCACCAAGATCAACGGCACCGGCCCCTTCACCTTCGTCGAGCATGTCAAGGGCAGCCACGTCGCCGGCAAGCGCAACGAGAACTATTTCAAGCCCGACCTGCCCTATCTCGACACATTCCGCGGTATTTTCACTCTTCAGGCCGCCGCCATGCTGAACGCACTGCAGGGCGGGCAGGTACTGGGCGAATTTCGCGGCGTATCCCCCGCGGAGCGCGACCGTCTCGTCTCGGCAATGGGCGACAAGCTGCGGGTCGAGGAGTCGAGCTGGACGCTCAATCTGCTGGTCCTGTTCAACGTCGAGAAGCCGCCATTCGACGATGTCCGCGTCCGCAAGGCGCTGCTGATGGCGATCGACCGCTGGGGCGGCAGCCAGGGCTTGTCGCGCATCTCGACGCTGCGTTCGGTCGGCGGCGTGGTCCGGCCGGGATCGCCGCTGGCGACTCCCGAGGCTGAGCTGGTCAAGCTTCCCGGCTTCTCGAAGGACATCAAGAAATCCCGCGAGGAGGCCCGCAAGCTGCTGAAAGAGGCCGGCCACGAGAACCTGAAATTCGTTCTCTGGAACCGCAACCTGGCGATGCCCTATACGCCCGCCGGTATCTTCCTGGTCGACCAGTGGCGGCAGATCGGCGTCACCGCCGAGCACAAGCAGTCGGATACGGCGCCCTATATCGCCGCCATGAACAGCGGCAATTACGAGGTGGCGATCGACTTCTCGAACCTGTTCAACGACGATCCGACGCTCGCCTTGACCAAGTATCTGTCGCACAAAAACAACCCGCTCAACCTGTCGCGGGCCAACGACGAGGAGATCGACCGGCTCTTCGAGCTTCAGTTGCGCGAGCGTGACGTCGAAAAACGCAAGGCGCATATCCGCGCGCTGGAGAAGCGCTTATTCGAGCAAGCCTATCAGCAGCCGCTATTGTGGTGGCACCGCATCGTGCTCACCCACAAGACCCTGATGGGCTGGCAGATGTCGCCGAGTCACAATCTCGGCCAGCAGCTCGAGGGCGTTTGGTTGAATACCTGAAGCCCGTCCGTTTCCCTCTCCCCGCCGCGGGGAGAGGGATCGCTTCTACCGGAAGACTGACCGATGCTCCGCTACACCGTGAACCGCGTGCTGCTGATGATTCCGACGCTGCTTGGCGTCGCCGTGCTCGTCTTCTTCATGCTCCGCGTCGTTCCCGGCGACATTGTCGAAGTGAAGCTGCGCGGCGATGGCGGCAACGTCACCCAGGAAGTGGTGGAGGCTGAGCGCAAGCGACTCGGCCTCGACCGCCCATTACTCACCCAGTTCGGCGAGTGGATGGTCAATATGGTCAGGGGCGACTTCGGCATATCGATGTGGACCGAGCGCCCGGTGATGGAGGAGATTTCGCTGCGGCTCGAGCTGTCGCTGCAGGTTGCGCTGATGGCGACCATCATTGCGGTGCTGCTCGCCATACCGATGGGGACATTGGCCGCGTTATTCCGCGACACCTGGGTCGACTATCTGGTGCGAATCCTCACGATCGGCGGGTTGTCGATCCCGTCCTTCTGGTTCGGCATGCTGATCATGCTGAGCCTTCTGGCCTTCTTCAACTGGCTGCCGCCGATCACCTTCACGCCGTTCTATGTCGACCCCTGGGCGAATTTCACGCAGCTGATCTGGCCCGCCATGGCGGTCGGCTACCGCTATTGCGCGGTCGTGGCGCGCATGATCCGCTCGTCGCTGCTCGAAGTGCTGAACGAGGACTATATACGTACCGCCCGCGCCAAGGGTGTCTATGAGCGTCTCGTGATCTCGCGCCACGCCCTGCGCAACGCACTGCTCCCGGCCATCACAGTGATCGGGCTCGAATTCACCTTCCTGATCGGCGGCCTCGTCGTCACCGAGCAGGTTTTCAACCTGAACGGCATCGGCCAGCTTTTCGTGCAGAGCGTGGCGCGCAACGACTTCATGCTGATTCAGGGCATGGTGATGCTGATCGCGGCATTTTACGTGTTCGTCAATCTGATCATCGACCTGCTCTACGCCGTGTTCGATCCCAGGATCCGTTACGACTCATGACCATCGCAGCCGAAGCCCCACGCGAAGCCCTGCGCCGCGGACCAAATCCCGCCATCGAGTTCTGCAGGCAGCAGCCGCTCGGAGCGATCAGCTTCTTCATCATCGTGGCGATGATGTTTGCTGGCATCTTCTCTCCATGGGTCGCGCCCTATGATCCGCTGGAGATCGACTTTGCTTCGATCCTCGCCGCCCCGTCGTGGGAGCATTGGTGCGGCACCGACGCCTATGGCCGCGACATCTGCTCGCGCCTGATCTACGGCTCGCGCACGGCGCTTGTCATCGGCTTCACCTCCTCGTTCCTCGGCTCGACCATCGGCGCGATCCTGGGTGTCGCGTCCGCCTATTTCGGCGGACGCATCGACAACTGGATTCAACGGGTGATGGACATCCTCCTCGCCTTCCCGCTGATCGTGCTGGCGCTGGTGGTCGTGGCCGCGCTCCGCAAATTCGTGATCGGCGGCGTCGACGTGAACCTGATCATTGCCATCGCGATCCCGATCATCCCGCGCGTGGCGCGCGTGGTGCGCGCGGCTGCCCTCGGCGTGCGTGTCATGCCCTATGTCGATGCCGCGCGCGCAGCCGGCTATTCAAACTCGCGCATCATCTTCCGGCACATGGCCCCGAACGTGGTCGCGCCATATCTCATCATGCTCACGGCCTTCATCGCCCAGGCCATCCTGGCGGAGGCTTCGCTGTCCTTCCTCGGGCTCGGCGTCGCCGAGCCGACCGCAGCCTGGGGCCTGATGCTGTCGGGCAACGCCGCCGACTTCTACCGCGAGGCGCCGTGGATGATTCTGTTCCCGGGCGCAGCCATTTCGCTTGCGGTCTTCGCCTTCAACCTGTTCGGCGACTCTTTGCGGGACTACCTCGATCCGCGCTTCAAGGTATAGGCCGCTAACGCCGCCGGACCGGCTCAATGCCGGAACAGCAATTGCCGGGTGAAGTCATCGAGGTGCTTCACCGCCTGCAACGCAGTCTGCAACCGCTCGCGGTCGCGCGCCGATAGCCGCTTCACCGCAACCGTATTGGCCGGCGCGCGGCCCTGATGAATGTCGTCGAGCTGCTGCGACAGGATGAATTCCAGAAAGGTTGCATGCGCCTCGATCAGCGCGTCGATATCGGCATCGCCGCCGAGATTCAACGCGCGCACGCCGAGAAGCCGTGAGGGGGTCGCGCGCTCCACCACATGATGGCGGATCGCCAGCACCCGCGCGGTCGAGACGATGCCGAAGAGTCCGGCGCGCTTCAGATCGACGCGGCCATGGCTGGTGCGAAAGCCACCGAAGAAGCCGAGCACATTCTCGACCGAACCGGAGGCTTCGACCAGAAGCTTTGCGAACTCCACCTTGCCGTTTGCCGCCTCGAAGCCGTAACGCCACAGCGCATCGGCAAGCGGCAGCGCGCCGTGAACCCCGCGCATGTCAAAGAAAATATCGACCGCGAGCAGATCCTGCGGCCGCGAGCGGCCGATCCATCCCGACACCCGGTGGTGCCAAGTCGCCACCGAGCCGCGCCATTGCGCATTGCTCGCCATTACCCCGCCCTTGCAATAGGGCACGCCGACGTCGTTCAGAATGTCGGCGACGTGCTGGCCGAGCGTCGCGAACCATTGGTCCTCCGGACCGCCCGCCTCGCCGCGCTCGAACACCAGCGCATTATCCTGATCCATGGCGAGGAGGCTCTCGCCGCGCCCGCCCGAACCGAGCACCGTCATTGCATACGCACAGGGCGGTGCGCCCAGCCCCGCATCCCGCATGCGCGCTTCGGCGATCACCGCGGCCTGCCGGGTCAACGCGCCAAGCTCGCGCGATATGATCGCGGCGATTTCGCGCGCCGGCACGCTTTCCGCCATCAGCGAGGCCGCCACATGCGGCAGCTTGGCCCAGGCCCGGCCGAGCGCCCCGACATCCGTGGCCTGATCGATCTCGTCGCCGAGCGAAACCGCCTCGCCCGCACGCAGCCGCAACAGATCGCGCGCCGAAAGCGCGCCGACCAGGTTGCCGGCTTCATCGGTGACGCCAAGATGGCGGATTTTCAATCGGCTCATCCGGCCGATTGCGCGGTAGACGAATGCGTCGGCCGGTATCACCGCCAGCGGCTTGCTCGCGAATTGCACGAGCCCGCGCTTGAGCGCGCCTTCGCCTTCGGTCGCGATGGCACGCAGGATGTCGCGTTCCGTGATGATCGCCGCCTCCGACGCCGCCACGCTACCCGAAGCGTGTTCGGAGGAGACGACAAACAACGAGGAAATCTTGTCGCGGATCACCTGCGTCAAGGCGTCGCCCAGCGTCGCGCCGGCCGAAATCATGCGCGGCGGCTTGCTCATCACCTCGCGTACCCGATGCCGGTAGGGGTAGCTGTCGATACGCGCAAGCGAACGCTCCGCCGCGGCGAGATCGCTTCGCATATCCGGCGTGACCCACCCGGCGCGGTGCTGCTTGTCCATGACTTCGGTCAGCGCCCGGCATGCCTGCCAGGCCTCGGCGAAGGTGCGGATGCTGCCTTCGCGCAATTTCGGAATCAGCGCCTCGAAAATGCGCGCCGTAGTCAGCGCGTCACCCAGTGCGGAATGCCGCCCTTCGACCCCAACGCCGAGCCATTGCGCAAGCTGCTCGAGCGAATAGCCGCCAAGCCGCGGTTCGACCACCTGGGCCAGATGTTGCGTATCGAGCGCACGCGGGCGCCTCCAGTGCAGGCCGGCGCGCTCGCATTCGCGCTGCAGCACGGCGAGATCGAACCCCACCGTATGCCCGATCACCACGGACGACCCGAGAAAGGCGGAAACCTCCGGCCATACTTGCGCGAAGTCAGGCGCATCCGCGACCGCACCTGCGTCGATGCCGTGAATGGCGGTGGATGCAGGCGGGATCGGTTCCTGCGGATTGATCAGACGGCGCAGCGACTGCGCGGATTCGATCCGCCCGGCGACGATCCTGACCGCGGCGACTTCGATGACACGCGCCTTGCGCGGATCGAGGCCCGTGGTCTCGGTATCGATGACCACAGCATCGAGTGCGATCAGGGGTGTGGCATTGGTGACTGACGCCATGTGTCGCGCTCCCTCACCCCCGCGGAAATGTTCAGGCTTCGCCGCGCAGCGTCCTCAGCACTTCTTCCACATCCATCCGTTCTTCGAGCTCTTCCTTGATCTTGATCAGATGGAGCTGCATGAAGCCGCGCGCGGTCGGCGCGTCCGGGGTGAGAAACGGCTTGTCGTAGGGCATCATTTCGAAATACCGGTCGGCAAACGGCACGGGAATATCGTTCGCGCGCTTGGGCGGATGCAGCGACAGCCGGTCCATATGCAGCGCAAGATCATCGCGCGCCGCCTGCCATTCCTCGTCCGTGAGCGCTTCAGGGCGCGGATAGCGATCGAATACCGACAGCACGAGGGCAATCAACGGATCGAGCGTGAGGCGGCGGTCGCCCCCGGACTGCGGCGCGATCAGGCCCTCGACCAACTCTCCCATCATGGCAAGGCCGAGCGGATAGGCCCTCCAGCGCGACCGGTTCAGCGCGGACTGAAAGCCTTCATCGGCAAGCATGACTTTGGAATACGGACCCGACCGCGCACGCGCATAATCGTAGATGCCCTTCTGCACAAGAAAGGCGGCCTGCTCGTCGATGAAATTGGCCAGCTGCTCCGGCGTCTCAATTGCCGGCTTTCGGCGGCGCAGAAAATCGAACAAGCCCATTCCCCTCACACTCCGATCGCGACCGCTCGATTTCGCTGCAACGCAAATCCCGATCTCGCATTTGCGAAGGCTTTTGCCACTCACATCATTCGACCAAAGACTAGCAAGCCAAATGGGTAAAAGCCCCATTTTGGCCGAAAGTCTTATAAGGCCGCCCCGCTTCCCAATGTTAATTTTTCGTATCGATCCGATGAGGCGGCGGCAAGATCGCATGTCGGACAGCGGCAATTCGGGGAGGTGCCGCAGACAAGCCGGAGAACCGGCTCCTCCCTTTTTGGTTGGCGTCACCGGACGCGAGCGTTTCCGGTGACTGAAGAGGGAGGGTATCCGACCCATGTCATCACAGCAGACTCCGACGTCTTCGACGTCTGCCAATGACGAAGCTCACTGGAAGAAGACAACCAACCTGATGTGGATCCATCTCGGGATCTGGTTCTTCTTCGGCTTCGTCATTCATCTGTTCGCACCCGCGCTGAACAAGATCGTCATCGCCGGATTCCCGCTCGGCTTCTACATGGCCGCGCAAGGCTCGCTGATCGCATTCGTGGTCCAGCTGTTCATGTTCGCAAGACAGCAGGACAATATCGATCGTGAATTCGGCGTTGCCGAGGACGACTGAGGAGATCGGCAATGAGCACTCAGACCTCTAAGGCCGACGATTTCATCAAAAATCTCGGCAAGATTTACGGCTTCTATGCCGGCGGCTTCCTTGCTTTCGTTCTGTTCCTGGCGCTGCTCGAAGTGGTCGGCGTCCCGAACAAGATTCTCGGCTACCTGTTCGTGTTTTTCACCATCGCGGTTTACGCCATCATCGGCGTGCTGTCGCGCACGGCTCAGGTGTCCGAATATTACGTCGCCGGCCGGCGGGTCCCAGCCTTCTACAACGGCATGGCGACGGGCGCGGACTGGATGTCGGCGGCGTCCTTCGTCGGCATGGCCGGCACGCTTTTCCTGCTCGGCTATGACGGCCTGGCATGGGTGCTCGGCTGGACCGGCGGCTACGTGCTGGTTTCGGTGCTGGTCGGTCCGTATCTGCGCAAATTCGGCGCCTATACGGTTCCGGATTTCATGTCGTTCCGGTTCGGCGGCAACTTCGCCCGCTTCCTGGCGGTGATTGTGCTGTTCTGCTGCTCCTTCACCTATGTGACGGCGCAGATTTTCGGCACCGGCATCATCGCCTCGCGGTTCCTCGGCATGTCCTTCGAAATCGCGGTGTTCGTGGGCCTCGTCGGCATCCTGCTCTGCTCGATGCTCGGCGGCATGCGGGCGGTGACCTGGACGCAGATCGCCCAGTACATCGTTCTGATCGTGGCCTATCTGACCCCGATCGTGATCCTGTCGACGATGAAGTTCGGCATCCCGGTTCCGCAGCTCACCTATGGTCAGGCGCTGGCGGACATCGCGGCGCGCGAAGGCCAGATGCTGCAGCAGGGTCTGGCGACGGCGGCCAATCTCAAGCCGCATATCCAGCCGTGGACGACGTATACACCGCTCAACTTCTTCGCCATCATTCTCTGCATGATGGTGGGTACGGCGTCACTACCCCACATTCTGATGCGTTACTTCACCACCCCGTCGGTGCGTGAAGCCCGTCAGTCGGTGGCGTGGTCGCTGTTCTTCATCTTCCTTCTTTACTTCTCGGCGCCGGCCTATGCGGCGTTCTCGAAGCTGGAGGTCTACACCAACATCATCGGCCGCAACGTGGCTGACATTCGGCCCTGGATGTTCACCTGGGGCGAACTCGGCCTGATCCAGCTCTGCGGCAAGAACGCCGCCAGCCTGCAGGCCGTGATCGACGCCTGTAAAGCCGCAGGGACCGAAGTCGTGCGTCTGCAGGACTTCACGATCAATACCGACGTGATCGTGCTGTCGACCCCGGAAATCGCGGGTCTTCCGTACGTGATCTCGGGCCTGGTCGCAGCCGGCGGTCTCGCCGCCGCGCTCTCGACCGCGGACGGTCTTCTGCTCGCCATCGCCAACGCGCTGTCGCACGACATCTACTACAAGATGATCGATCCGAACGCGCCGACGGTGCGCCGGCTGATGATCGCCCGCATCCTGCTGCTGATCGTGGCGGTCGCGGCTGCGGCAACGGCCTCGACCAGACCGGGTGACATCCTGGCGATGGTCGGCTGGGCGTTCTCGCTGGCCATGGCCGGAAACTTCCCGGCGCTCGTGATGGGCATCTGGTGGAAACGGGCAACGACAGCGGGTGCCATTGTTGGCATCATCGGCGGCTTCGGCATTGCGCTGTTCTACCTCGTCGTCACCCGTTATTTCCCGGGCTACGGCGTGGCGTATTTCGGAATGTCGTCACTGACCAATCCGGCCGGCGCTCCGCTGATCGCGGACATGGCCAAGGCGATGGCGGCTCCGAACGCGATGGATACCTGGGTTGCCCTGTCCCACCCGCTGGCCAGCAAGGTCGGCTGGTTCGGCATCACGAATATCGCCGCGGGTCTGATCGGCATGCCGGTCGGCTTCGCGCTGATCTACATCGTGAGCCTGATGACCAAGGAGCCGTCGAAGGAAATGCAGGCCTTCGTCGACGAAATCCGTAAGCCGCGCGGCCGCACCGTGCTGCAGGAAAAGGACTAAGCCTCTTCAAGAAGGCGTCAAACAAGGCGGGGCCCGGTCGTCCGGGCCCCGTTTCTTTTCAGCCGGCCCGATCGGGCGCGGCGCGAGGCCGGTGCAAATCGTGCGGCACTCGGCTAAAGGACTCAGCTCCCGCCCAAGGACACACCGTGGGGGGAGACGGAAAGGCGGAGCCTGTTCGCGTGCAGCAGTCGTTCTGGAGCCTCTGGTATTTCAATCTGCCGAACTTCGTTCTGGCGGTGGTGATGTACACCATGCTCGGCCGGGCCGTGCTCGGCCTGTTCGTCGAACATGGTTCCAACAATTATATCTGGCGCGGCTTTTGCGCGATCACGGATCCATTCCTCAAAGCCTTCGCCGCGGTCACGCCGAAGGCGACGGCCCCGGTCGTATTGTGGCTGTTCGGTTTCGTCTGGCTGTTCTGGCTGCGGGTCTTGCTGTTCGTGGTTTTCTACGCAACCGGCGCATTGCGGGTGAGCGGCGCATGAACGAACGCAGCTTCTATTTCATCGGCATCGCATTCTTCGGCATGATCAACGGAATCTTCAATCCGTTCTTTGTGATCGTATTCCAGATCTCGATCTTCCTGATGGCCGAGCCGCTATTCGGTTCAACGGCGGCGATTGCGTATTTTTCATCCCTGATGCTGTCGACTGCGACCGTCATCCTCGGCGGCATCCCGGCAGCCCTGTATGAGCGCTATATCGGCGCCAAGGAGGACTCGACTGTGGTGTCGCTCTGGATCTGGCTGGCCTGCACCGCGATCCTGACGATTCCGGCGATCGGAAATTTCCTCAGCATCGGCCTGTGACCGGCCTCCCGGCTCGCAAATTTTGTGGCGCGGCCAACAGTCCCGCCCGCGGCCGACCTTTTCCTGCCGCTTTCCGGAACCAGCCTGTCGTTGCCGGCGTTTCGGCCCGATAATCCGAGACGTGGCACGGCGCTTGCTCCGCTTCAGGCGGTGTATGGGAGGACATTCGAAGAGCAGGCGCCCGTTCTCTGAGGGAGACCCGCATGGAAACATTCGCTCGCTTTGCGTATTTCACCATCGCCCGAGATGCCGGCGTGGCGGCCTTCGCCGGCGGCATCCTGATGATCGCCTACAGCTTCAATCCGCCGCTGGCCCTCGTTCTCGGCGCCTCCGTTGCGATGTTCTTCGCGACGGTGATGCTGGTCCGCGCCCTGTTTCTGACGGAGGACCGGGTGGCCGCAACCGAACCTTGGCAGGTCATGGAGCCCGAGCAGCGCCCGGAGGGTCACGACGGCCGCGCCATCGCCTGCCAGCAGCTCGAGACCCTTTTGCTCTCCGCCGCCAAGAACGCGGCAGGAATTGCCGCATTGCTGTTCGGCCTTGGCCTGCTGACAGCCTGGGCGTGACCCGGGAAGGCGGTCCCGCAGGGCAGACGAGACACACTGCTTCGTGAGCGGAAGGCCGACCGCGGCTTTGCTAGCCTAGCTCCCGACAACAGGACGAGGCAATCATGGAGCATATGCGCCGCATCGCGTACGAAACGGTTCTGCGCGCCTGCGGCTTCGCCTCGCTCGGCATTTTCTGCATCATGATCGGCATGTCCTTCAATCCGCGGCTTGCCTTCCAGACCGGCGGCTTCCTCACCACCGTCATGGCCTTTGTCCTGGTGCTGAAGGCGCGTGAAGCGTTGACCAAGGATTACCGCAAGACCGAGATGTGGCTTTATATCGACAAGGATTTCCGGCCGCCCGAGGCCTATGCGCAATGGGCCAGCGCCACCGTGCTGCGCGATACCTACCTCACCTTCGCGATGTGGACGGCGCTGATTTCCATCGCGATGTGGGCGTTGGCGTTGCTATTTTCGCTGCTCGGCGTGTCGTCCACATTGGCTCGGGAGAGCCCGCGTCCGCCACAACGGCCGGCCGTGACGCATCAGCAGCCAGCTAGGCCTGACGCCATGGATACCGTCACGCTCGCCCCGGACCAGCGGCGCCCGCCACAATCGATCCGCTATCAGGTTTTTCCGGACCGCTGAGGGTCGGAAGCCCCGGGATTGGGCTGCCTGCCCTCACCCGGACGCCCCATGTGCCCGCGCGGACGGCGACCTGCGCCGCGCAATTTTCGCGCGGCCGCGCCGGCGCGAACTTGCCCTACATCTAGGATACAATTCTCATATTGAGACGCCTTGTCCGCCTGCGGGCAGACACATTCCCCGCAGACACATTCCCCACAGGCACATGGCTCCGCAGACACATGGCCCCGTTGCGGCCGTCCCTGAATAGTCCGCGCGACCTCAGGACGGAAAACGCGTTCTTGCAACTCATTCGCAACTGGCTTGACCCAGACTAACGCTGGTTTTATCTTGCAAATAATTCGCAATTGCAGTGTTGGCAGAGTGGAAGGTCATGGAAATGGCGTTGTTCCGTTTGCTTGCCAGTGTGCCGCTCCGGACGCTGCGCGTGCGGGTTGCCGTTGCGCTGCTGGCAATTGCGCTAACGGCCGGTGCAACACCAGCACTCGCGCAGCCTCAGAACAAGCCGTTTCGCGTGGTCACCACCTTCACCGTGATCCAGGACATCGCTCAGAATGTTGCGGGCGACAAAGCCATCGTCGAATCGATCACAAAGCCCGGCGCAGAAATTCACGACTACCAGCCGACGCCGCTCGACATCGTCAAGGCGCAGGCCGCGGACCTCGTGCTGTGGAACGGCTTCAATCTCGAACGCTGGTTCGAGCGATTCTTCGACAACGTGAAGGATGTGCCGCTCGCAGTCGTCACCGAGGGGATTGAGCCGGTCGGGATCACCGAAGGGCCCTATTCCGGCAAGCCCAATCCGCATGCCTGGATGTCGCCGTCGAACGCGCTGATCTACGTGGAAAATATCCGCAAGGCGCTGGTCAAGTTCGATCCCAAGAACGCCGACGCCTATAACAGGAATGCCGCCGACTATTCTGCAAAGATCAGGGCGCTGGATGAGCCCCTGCGCAAGCGCCTCGCGGCCATTCCGGAAAACCAGCGCTGGCTGGTGACGAGCGAAGGCGCCTTCAGCTATCTCGCCCGGGACTACGGCCTGAAGGAAGCCTATCTCTGGCCGATCAACGCCGACGAGCAGGGCACGCCCAAGCAGGTTCGCCGCGTGATCGACCTGGTGCGCAAGCACAAGATTCCGGTGGTGTTCAGCGAGAGCACGATTTCCGACCGCGCCGCCAAACAGGTCGCACGCGAGACCGGGGCGAAATACGGCGGGGTTCTTTATGTCGATTCACTGAGCGCGGAAAATGGCCCGGTGCCCTCCTATCTCGACCTTCTGAAAGTGACGGTCGAAACCATCGCTAAAGGGTTCGGGAAATAATGGCTTCCCGACAATCCAAGGGTTGAGCTCCATGACCGCCCCCGCCCAGCGTCTGATCCGGGCTGCCGACGCCTCCCTGGGCGCCAGCATTTCGTTACGAAATCTGAGCGTGACCTATCCGAACGGCTATACCGCCGTGCGCGATGCAAGCTTCGATCTCGACCCCGGCACCATCTGCGCGCTGGTCGGCGTCAACGGCAGCGGAAAGTCGACGATCTTCAAGGCGATCATGGGCTTCGTGCGTCCGTCCGCCGGCGAGGTGCGGCTCTGCGGCCTCACCGTCGACGAGGCGATCCGCCGCAACATCGTAGCCTATGTCCCGCAGAGCGAGGACGTCGACTGGAATTTCCCGGTGCTGGTCGAGACCGTGGTGATGATGGGACGCTATGGCCACATGAATTTCCTGCGCATGCCCTCGCGCGCCGACCGCTACAAGGTAGACGAGGCGCTGGAGCGCGTCGGCATGAGCGCATTCCGGCACCGGCAGATCGGCGAACTCTCCGGTGGCCAGAAGAAGCGCGTCTTCCTCGCCCGCGCGCTGGCGCAGGAGGGCCGGATCATCCTGCTCGACGAGCCTTTCACCGGCGTCGATGTCAAGACCGAGACCGCGATCATCGGCCTGTTGCGCGACCTGCGCGATTCCGGGCACCTGATCCTTGTCTCGACCCACAATCTCGGCAGCGTCCCGGATTTCTGCGACCGCGTGGTGCTGATCAACCGCACGGTGCTGGCGGCAGGACCGACCGCGGAGGTTTTTACGCAGAAAAATCTGGAACGCGCTTTCGGCGGCGTGCTGCGTAACTTCCGGCTCGGCGGCCGCGACCTGCATGACGACGACGACGCGCGCAGTGTCACGGTGCTGACCGACGACGAACGTCCGCTGGTTTTTTACGGCGGCAGGACCGAAAGAACGAAAGACGAAACCGCCAAATGAGCGCCCTCGCCGCCGAATTGCTGGTGCCGTTCAGCTACAATTACATGCTGAAGGCGATGTGGGTCTCGGCGCTGGTGGGCGGCGTCTGCGCCTTCCTGTCGGCTTATCTGATGCTGAAGGGCTGGTCGCTCATGGGCGATGCGCTGGCCCATTCGATCGTGCCGGGGGTCGCCGGCGCCTACATCATCGGTGCGCCGTTTGCGGTCGGCGCTTTCTTTGCCGGCATCATCGCCGCGCTTGCCATGCAATTCGTCCGGCAGAAATCGCGGCTGCGCGAGGACGCCGTCATCGGCCTCGTCTTCACGGCCCTTTTCGCGCTCGGACTCCTGATGGCCTCGATCTGGCCGACGTCGGTGTCGATCCAGACCATCGTACTCGGCAACATTCTCGCGATTTCCGACGAGGACGTGGTCCAGGTCGCGATCATCGCCGCGGTTTCGCTGATCGTCCTTGCCTTCTTGTGGAAGGACCTGATGGTCACATTCTTCGACGAGAGCCATGCGCGCACGATCGGCATCCGCACCGGCCTGCTCAAGATCGTATTCTTTGTTCTGCTTTCGGCCTGCACGGTGGCCGCCCTGCAGACCGTCGGCGCCTGCCTGGTGATCGCCATGGTGGTGACGCCCGGCGCTACTGCCTATCTGCTCACCGACCGGTTCGGCCGGCTGATCCTGATCGCGGTCGCGCTTGGCGTGACCACGAGCTTTCTCGGCGCCTATATCAGCTACTTCCTCGACGGCGCGACAGGCGGCGTCATCGTCACCCTGCAGACGCTGGTTTTCCTCATTGCTTTCGTCTTCGCACCGAAGCACGGCGTGATCGCGGCGCGGAGGCGGCGGATCGCGGGCGCGGAGCTTGCCGCATGAGCGCGCTTGTCGATTTCGTCACGGTGCCGCTGTCCTATCCCTTCATGCAGCGCGCACTGGTGGTTTCGCTATTGGTCGCAGCAGTCTGCGCGGTGCTGTCCTGCTATCTGGTGCTGAAGGGCTGGTCGCTGATGGGAGACGCAATCTCGCATGCGGTCCTCCCGGGCATCGTGGTCGCATACATCCTGAGCATCCCGCTGGCGATCGGCGCCTTTGTTGCGGGCTTAGGCTGCGCGCTCGCCACCGGCTATCTGAAGGAGAACAGCCGCATCAAGGAAGACACCGTGATGGGTGTGGTGTTCTCCGGGATGTTCGGCTTTGGTCTCGTGATCTTCACCAAGGTCGAGACCGACCAGCATCTCCTGCATATCCTGTTTGGCAATGTGCTGGGCGTCACGCCGCGCGATCTGGCCGAGACCGCAATCGTCGCCGGCGGGACGCTGCTCATCGTGCTGCTGAAATGGCGCGATCTCCTGCTCTATTGCTTCGATCCGAACCACGCCCGCTCGATCGGGCTGCCGGTGCGCGTCCTGCATTACGGGCTGCTGGTGCTGCTCGCGCTCACCATCGTCGCCTCGCTGAAGGCGGTCGGCATAATTCTGGTGATTGCCATGCTGATCGGCCCGGGCGCCACCGCCTTTCTCCTGACCGACTCGTTCGAGCGCATGCTGGTGATTGCAACGGCGGTGGCACTGGTATCGGCCTTCGTAGGCACAATCGTCAGTTTCCACATCGACGGCGCGACCGGCGCCTGCATCGTGCTGACGCAGGCACTGTTCTTTGCCGCCGCGTTCCTGTTTGCGCCGAAAGGCGGCGTTCTGCGGTGCGCACAACCCGTCGCACCAGAAGCCCAGCCATAGCCCAAAAGCAATGGTTCATTGCGCGGTTGCCGGAACGCGGGTCAGCGCATCGAAGCCGTAGGCATTCATCCGGCCAAAGGCCTTCAGGCAGGGATGCGGCACGAAGCGCGTATGGCAGTCCAGCACCGCCGGAAGCCCCGATTGCAGCGCCCGCGTCAGCGCTGGCGCAAGCTCACGTTCATGAGTCACGGCCTCGCCGAAACAGCCGAACCCGCGCGCAACGGCGGCATAGTCGGTGCCGTCAAGAGCGGTTCCAAGCTCGAAATCGAGCTGCGCGCGCTGACCGGCCCGGATGATCCCCCACGCGGCGTTGTTGTGGATGATCGTCACCACCGGCAGCCTGTGGCGGCGCGCGGTGTCCAGTTCCTGGACGGTGAAGCCGAACGAGCCGTCGCCGGTAATATTGACGACCGGCGCGGACGGATTCTCGATCTGCAGCGCCAGCGCGTAAGGCAGGCCGAAGCCGAGCTGGCACATGCCAGGATCGTGGAATCGGCTGCGGCTGCGCGAAACTGGGATTATGTCGTTGCTCCAGAACGTGGTGTGACCGCCATCAAAAACTACCAAAGCGTCTTCCGGCAACGCCTTCGCAATTGCAACGCTCAGTGCGGCGGGGTGCATCGCATCACCCTGCGGCGTCTCAGCCGCTTCAAACCGGGCCTCATAGGCGAGCCGCTCCGTACGCAGTCGCGAGAGCCAGCTCTCCTCGACCGCCGGAGCCTCGCCTGCGTCCAGTGCCTCGATGAGATCGGCAAGCGCAGCCTTTGCATCGGCGACCATCGCGACCGTGTGCAGGGCACGTTGGCCCAGCGCCGATGGATCGATGTTGATATTGATCACCCGCTGTTGCCCTCGCCCGACAAGCGGACCGCGCTCGTCCCACATCCAGGACGAAAAGCGGCAGCCAACTGCCAACACCACATCGGCCTCATTCAACGCGGCGTGAAGCGCATCGCCGCCGATGATGCCGCCATGACCGATGAAATGCGGAGAATCGGTAGCTATGACGCCGAGTGCCATTTGCGTGCCGGTCACCGGGGCACGCAATCGCGCCGCCAGATCGCGGATGCCTTGCTCGGCACCACTTGCCACCACGCCGCCACCAACCACGATCGACGGCCGCCGCGCCTTTCGCAGCATCTCCGCCGCCTCACGAACGAGATGCATCGCCGGCCGTGGGCCGGCGGTCGAACGATATTGTTCGGGCCGCAGATCGAACTCGTCATCGGAAAATTCGAACGTGGCCGCCAGCACGTCCTGGGGTATATCGAGATGCACGGGGCCGGGCCGCCCGCTCAGCGCCTCACGAAAAGCGCGGCGCACCAAATCCGGAATCCGACGCGGGTCATGCACCACCGCGTTCCATTTCGTGATCGGCTTGAAGAGATGCACCGCATCGAGGTCCATGAACATGCCGGCATGCGGATAGGCCGCGGCGCGATGTTGGTTGGTAGTGATCAACAACGCGGCAAGATTGTTGCCAAAAGCGGTGCCCGCACCCGCCGCAAGGTTGAGGCTGCCAGGCCCCATTTCGCCGAGTGCGAGGGCAATCCGACCGGTTCCGGCAAAGGTCGCGGCGGCCATCATCGCAGCGGCACTTTCGTGACGGGTGCCGACAAAACGGATGCGCTGGCCGCGCGCGATCGAATGCAGCAGCGGAGCGAGTTTGCCTCCCACCACCCCATATGCAGCGGTGACGCCCTCGCCTGCAAGGAGTCGTTCGAGCGCCTGTGCGCCGGTCAATTGCATGGTTATTCCATCGCAGCGAAGCCGGTGGCTTTGACGATCGGCGCCCAGCGTTCGTAGTCCGACTTGAGCTGCACCGCGAAAGCATCCGGCATCATGTAGCGCGGCTGCAATGCGCTCTTGCCGAGGTTTTCCACCATTTCCGGCGCTTTCAGCCCCTCGCGCAGCTGTTCGTTCAGGGACTGCACGATGGCTTGCGGCGTCTTCGCGGGAAGAAACCAGCCAAGCCATTCCTGCAATGCGATATCTCGAAAGCCCTGCTCGACCATAGTCGGAATTTCCGGCGCAAACGGCGAGCGCTCCGGACTGCACACAGCAAGCGACCGCAGTTTGCCGCTGCGGATATGCGGCACTACCTCGCCGAGCACGTTGAAGCTGACCGGGATGACGCCCGCCAGCATGTCCGCGAGAAGCGGGGCGCCGCCGCGATAGGGAATCGCGGAAAACTCGAAATTTGCCGCACGTTGCAGCATCATTCCGGCGAAATGCAGTGCCGATCCGGCGGCAGGAATGCCGTAGCTGGACAGTTTCGGGTTGGCGCGCGCCCAGGTGACGAAATCGGCGACGGTCTTGATCTCGGCCGGCAGCGCGGCGCTGGCGGTGAACGAATAGACATAGGTCGCCGTGGTCGAAACCGGCGCGAAGTCGGTCAGCGGATCGTAAGCGAGGTTGCGGTAAATGTGGGGATAGAGCGTCATGATCGACGCCGGGATTTGCAGGATGGTCAGCCCGTCCGGAGCGGCACGTTTGACATACTCGACCGCGATTCGCCCGCCCGCGCCGACACGGTTGTCAGCGAGGACATTGGCGGCATAACGGCCGCGCATCCTCTCCGCCATCGGCCGGGAAACCAGATCACCGATGCCCCCGGCGGGGAAACCGGAGATAATGAACGCATTGCCGGCGAGTTGCGCCCGAGCGCGGCCAATGGGAGCGAAAGAGACAGCCGCGGCCGCGGCCGCCCCAGTCCCAATGAAGCAGCGCCGATCGATCATGGATGTCTCCTCCAGACGTTTCTTTCCCTGTTCCTGCCCTGCTTTTTGCTCTTTGGGCGTCTTGGGGTAGCGTGGGTTGGCTGACCCGGTCGATGTATAGCTAACGGCAAGCGCCCTCCGCGAAAATGGACGGACCCGACGCCCGATTGTACAATTCCGATCCGTTCCGGGGCCTGCCATGCCGTCACGCGCATCGCTTCTGACCGTGTCGTTTCGCGAAGTACGCCACTTCGAACCCGACGATTGTATTCATTACGAACGGATGGAGCGGCGCGGAGAAATTCACCGCTGGAACATTCCACCGCACCGGCACGAAGCTCTGTATCAATTCGCGCTGCTGGAACGCGGATCGGTCAGCGCCATGATCGACGGCATACTATCGCGCCTGACGGCGCCCGCGGCCTGGATGATTGCTCCCGCCACCGTCCACAGCTTCTCGTTCGCGCCACAAAGTTCCGGGCATACCGTCACCGTCCCGGCCTTGCTTATCCAGAGTCTGGTGCCTGCTGCCGGGGGCAATGGCCCGCCCGGCTCTTTTGGACTTCGGCGCATTGACATCGGGACCGACCTGAGTGAATTGCGAGCTCAGTTCAGAACGGTGGCACGGGAATTTAATGCGACCAGACGCGGCCGCGCCGAGGCCTTGCGTGCCCAAGCCACACTGCTTGGGCTTTGGTTCATCCGCCATGGGTGCAGCGAGACGGCCGGACAGCGGCAGGACGCATCCGATCCGCTGGTGCAGCGATTTCGGGCGCTGATCGACCGGAAGTTCGGCGCGCATTGGCCGGTTGCAGACTATGCGCGCACACTCGGCGTGACCGCCGACCATCTGAGCCGGCGCTGCCGCGCCTCCACCGGGCTCAACGCGCGCGATCTCATCTATGATCGTCTGGTACTGGAAGCGCGGCGACATCTGACCGCAACCCCCGAACCAGTGGCCGAAATCGGCTACCGCCTTGGATTTGCCGATCCGGCGCATTTCAGTCGGCTGTTCGCGAAACGGACCGGACAGACTCCCTCGGCCTTTCGCCGTTCGCTCGCACAAGGGACGGCGGCGGAGCCGGCTCAGCCGGCGTCCTGATCCTGGTCCCGGCCGTAAAACTTCGTGCCGATTTCGATCGGCGCGCGGCCCTGACTGCGGCGATGCGCGTTGGTGTCACGCAGCGAATAGACGCAGCCGCAATATTCCTGCTGATAGAATTCCTCGCGCTTCGAAATCTCGATCATGCGGGCGGCACCCCCGCCCTTGCGCCAGTTGAAATCCCAATAGCTCAGGCCGTCGTAGCGCGAAGCCGCACGCTTCCCGCAATCGTTGATCTGGACCATGTTCTTCCAGCGCGAAATGCCGAGCGACGAGGTCATTACCGGAAAGCCGTGCTCGTGCGCATAGAGCGCGGTGCGCTCGAAGCGCATGTCGAAGCACATGGTGCAACGGATGCCGCGTTCCGGCTCCCATTCCATGCCCTTGGCGCGCGCGAACCAGTTGTCCTTGTCGTAGTCCGCATCGACGAACGGCACGCCGTGCTTCTCGGCAAAGCGCACATTCTCGTCCTTGCGCAGCAGATATTCGCGCTCGGGATGGATATTCGGATTGTAGAAAAAGATGGTGTAGTCGATGCCGGAAGCGAGCATCGCCTCCATCACCTCGCCGGAACAGGGCGCACAGCAGGAATGCAGGAGCACTTTCTTGTGCCCGCCGGGAGGGGTCAACGGTTTGCGGTCGTAAGTCTGCATGGTGGCTCTCTGAATGGGCCGCCTTTTAGCCGATGCGGCGGACTTGCGCCACCGTCCGGCGTCAATTGTCCGTCGCAGTTTCGTGAAAAACTGCGGGATTGGCCAGCTGGCGGCCGTCACGGCGCCGTTTTACACTCTTGCCATTGCTCTTACCGTTGCCACTTGGCGGGGCCGTATCTGGCGGGGTTCGTATCATGACGTGTTTCTCCCGGCTTTTTGTCGGCTTTTCCGTTTTCGTCCTGTGCAGCTGGGCTGTTCCGTCCGCCATGGCCGGGGCGCGGGTCGCGCTGGTGATCGGGAACGGCAACTACAGTGCGGTATCGCCCCTGAACAATCCGGGCAACGACGCTCGCGCCGTGGCGCGGTCGCTCGAGCAACTCGGCTTCACCGTCAGCCTTGCGCTCGATGCCGGCAAGAGCCAGTTCGAACAGGCGATCCGCAACTTCGCCGGCGCACTCGAAGGCGCGGATGCTGCAGTGTTCTTCTATGCCGGCCATGGCCTGCAGGTCGATGGCCGCAACTACATGGTTCCGGTGGATGCGAGGCTCTCAGACGAGGCCGACCTGCCGTTCCAGCTCGTGGCGCTCGACATCGTCCTGCAGCGGCTCGCTCATCACCGTATCACAACGATCGTCATCCTCGATGCCTGCCGCGACAACCCGCTGAGCGAACGCCTGTCGAAATCGTTGGGCGAACGAAGTGCCGCAGTCGGAAAGGGTCTCGCCAGCGCCTTCGCCAGCGCCGACACCCTGATATCCTATTCGACACAGCCCTTCCATGTCGCGCTCGACGGCGACGGCGATAACAGTGTCTATTCCGGCGCACTGAGCCGTCATATCCACACGCCCGGCGTCGACGTTCTGGACATGCTCAAGCGCGTGCGGCGCGAGGTATACGAAAAGACCAATAAGGAGCAATTGCCCTGGGACAACCAGGCACTGATCCGCGATTTCTTTTTCAACGGAAAGGCGGAGGGCTTCAGGCCGCCGTCAGACCCTGAACGCGACACCCCACCGAAGCGCGATCAGGCGATCATCGTTCCGCCGGACCGCGACGCAGTCATGACCGGCAAGCCGCCGGTCCATCAATGCGACATTGTTGCGGGCAGCGCCAGCGATCCGGAGCGCGTCACAGCCGGCGTAACGATGGGCGAACTGAATGGCGCCGAAGGGGTGATGGCTTGCCGCTCAGCGCTTGCGCGATTTCCGGGAACTCCCCGCTTCGAATTCCAGCTCGCGCGCTCGCTGCAAAAGACCGGTGCGCATCAGGAAGCGGCGGCACTCTATCGCAGCCTGGTCGAGCGCGGTTATTTCGCGGCGCTGACCAATTACGGCTGGATGCTCAATAACGGGCTCGGCGTCGCGAAGGACCAAAGAGAGGCGGTCCGCCTCTATCTTCTCGCCGCACATCAGGGCGACAATTTCGGCATGTTCAACACCGCCATGGCCTATGACAGCGGCGAAGGGCTGCCCTACGATCCGCGCCAGGCCGCACGCTGGCTCTACGCAGCGATCCGTCTTGGCCACGATTATTCGATCCGGATGATGGTCGAGCGGCCCGGCGCCTGGACCCATGACTTCCGCATCGAACTGCAGCGGCTGCTGGCCCGCGCCGGCGTCTATAACGGCCCCCTCAATGGCGCGCTCGGGCCGGCGATGGAAGGTGCGCTGCGCCGCGTGAAGGATATGCCGTTTGCGCCGACGCCGGGCGGGGACGTGCCGAAGGAGCGCTTCGACGCCACCACCATTCCCGTCAATGCGCCGCCGCCGCGCTGACCACCTGCATCAACGCCGCGGCGCGTTTACCGCCGGCACATCAGGATCGGACCGCATCGTCGGGATGGAGGATCGTTCCTGCGGCGGCGGCGCATTCAGGGGCAGCGAGCCCGGATCGAAACGCGGCCCCGCTGCCCCATGTGCCGGAATCGACTTGGGATCGAAGCGCGGCGCCGGCGGATCGTCGCGCTGCGCCTGCCCGTCGCGGTCGCGGCGCCGGCCGCGATCGGCTTCGGCCGGCGCACGGCTGCCACCGCTGCCATCGGCGCACAGCGCGTAGCGGACCTGGCACTGCCCGCCGCCCTTCTCGCGTTCGCAATAGTCAAACGCATGGCGCCCGGCCGCATCGAGCGAGTCGCCGGCGGCGGTGAAGGCCTGCGTATACGTGGTACGGCCGCGGCGGCCGCGTTCAGTATACCGCGTCACGGCAAAGCCGAGGCAATTCGGCGCCGCCACCGACGACAGCTTGAAGTCGCTCTTGGATCGCCGCTGTAGCCGCCTGATCGCCTCAAGCTCGGACTCGCGGCGGGTGCGGCCGATCTCGGGGGCAAAATTTCCCGCACCATCAAAAGCAATCGTCACCCACGGCGCGGGCGCCGGCGTCGTCATCAGCCGCTCGATGGTCGCACGCGTCAGCCGCCCGTCCGGATTGAGATTGGCGAATTTCTGAAACTGAACCAGACCGCGAACCGTCTCCTGATTCAGGTTGCCGTCCATGTCCTGCAGACGCAGACCGAAATCGTAGAGGCGCTGTTGCACGCGGAAAACGATGTCCGGCGTTGCGTTGAAAGTGTCGGGGGCGGCGGTTTCGACTGGAGCGCTCCGCGTCTGCGCGGGTTGCAATTCATCGGGCTTCGGCGGCTGCTGCGCCTGCGCGATGGGGACGGCAGCGAGCGTGACCGCATAACTAACGGCGGCAAGAGCCCGGGCAGCAAGTCTGGTGGACGCCATCCCGAAGCCTCCGGATGATGGTATTTGCATCATCCTAAAGTTTCGGATCGTCACAAACAAGCTGACGGGGAGCACGCCCTCAAACAAGTCACAACTCCATCACACGTCCTGCGCCGCGGGCAATGCCGGGCGGCCGCGGATCATGTCCGCAGCCTTTTCCGCAATCATGATGACCGGTGCATTGGTGTTACCCCCGATCATGCGAGGCATGATCGACGCATCGACCACGCGCAACGCTTCGACGCCGCGTACGCGAAGCTGCGCATCCACGACATGCTGCGCGTCCTTGCCCATGGCGCAGGTGCCGACCGGATGGAAACAGGTCTGCGACGAGGCGCGGATATACTCCTTCAATTGCCCGTCGCTTTGCACCTGCGGGCCCGGCCGGATCTCCGCGCCGCGGACGCGATCCCAGGCGGGAGCTTCGAGAATGCGCCGCGCAAGGCGCAAGGCCCGCACCATGTCGTCGATATCCTCCGCCTCGCTGTAGAAAGCGGGATCGATCAGAGGTGCAAGCTCCGGATCGGCTCCAGCGAGCTTGACCGTCCCGCTGCTGTTCGGCCGCAGCAGGATCGCGATCAGCCCGTAGCCATGGCCGATGCCCATGCGTCCGTCCGGCGTGCGCTCCGCCGGCATCAGGATGAACTGGATATCCGGGCGGTCGAGCCCCGGTTTGGAACGCACGAAGCCACCGGCCTGCAGCCCGGTATTGGCGAGCAGGCCGCGCTGGAACAGCGCGTAGTTGACAATCGTCCATGCCGTCCATGGCAGGGTGCGCCATGAGATTCCGTAGGGCAGCGTGGTCGGCGTCGAATACTGCACCGGCGAGGATATGTGGTCCTGCAGATTGCGTCCGACCTGCGGCGCGCGATGCAGCGTCTCGATGCTATGCTGCTGCAACGCCGCGCCGTCGCCGATTCCCGAGCGCATCAGGATTGCGGGCGAGGCGAATACGCCGGCGGAGAGGATGACCTCGCGCCGTGCTGCGATGATCCGGCGCTCGCCCGTCTGTACGATCTCGACGCCAATCGCGCGGCGCCCCTCGAACACCACGCGCGAAGCCAGCGCATCGCAGACGATCGTGAGGTTCTTGCGCTTGCCTGCATCGCGCAGGAATGCGGTGGCCGCCGACTCGCGGCGGCCATCTCGTACCGTAACCTGCCGCCTGCCGAAGCCATCCTGGTCGCGGCCGTTGAAATCCGCGGTGCGCGGAAATTGCAACTGATCCGCCGCCTCCAGCATCATCTCGGTGAGCGGATTGTAACTCTCGCAATCCGACACATTCAGCGGCCCGCCGATGCCGTGATAGGGCGAGGCGGTGTGTTGCTCGTTATTCTCCGATTTCTTGAAATAAGGCAGCACCTCGGCATAGGACCAGCCCGCGTTGCCCCATGCCGCCCAGTCGTCATAATCGGAGCGGTGGCCGCGGATATAGATTGAGCCATTGATCGAACTCGATCCGCCGAGGACGCGCCCGCGCGGCAGGAAGATTTTGCGTCCATCGACATGCTGCTGCGGCGCCGACCAATAGCACCAGTTCAGCCGTCTGTGCCTGATCAGCCAGGTGACGCCGAGCGGAATGTGGATCAGTGGGTGCGTGTCCCTCGGTCCGGCCTCAATCAGGCAGACGCGGACGTTCACGTCTTCGCTCAGACGGGCCGCAAGCACGCAGCCTGCCGAACCACCGCCCACAATCACGTAGTCGAAGAGCCAGCCGTCCTGCGATGCAGCGCGCGATGGATGGGTGGTGGACATTCATCCTCCCACGGCATGGCTGCCGCCTGTCCGGCGTCGTTGACATTGCGCCGTTTCGTTCAGCAGAATGACATTCCAAAATCGGACTGGCAACGGTCCGGCGCTGCGCGGCATCCGGTCAGCCAACGCGGCGGCAACAATGTGCGGAGGAAATCATGGCGCCGGTCACCCCCAGGCTCGAATTCGTTTTCAGGATCAAGATGCTGCTCGGCATCCGGCAGAAATTCGGGCCGCTGCCACAGGGGAGCACAAGGGGCTTCGTCACGGCCGCAGGCGGAACCGTGGAGGGCCCGCGCCTCAATGGCCGCGTGGTGCCGAACAGCGGCGGCGACTGGGCGCTTTACCGCGACGATCACACGGTCGGCTTCGACGCGCGCTACATGCTGGAAGCCGACGACGGCACCCCGATCTACATGATCAATCGCGGCTACCGGCATGCGCCGCCCGAGGTGGCGGCGCGGCAGGAGGCGCTCGAACCGGTCGAGCCGTCGGAATATTACATGCGGATCGCGCCGAGCTTCGAAACGCCGGTCGGCAAACACGACTGGCTGACGCGCACGATCATCGTCGGCTCCGCCGAGCGGCGCACCGATCACTCGATCTTCGATTATTACGCAGTGCTTTAGATCAAAGCAGTAAGGCGCATCTCTCGTCATGCCCGGCCTTGTGCCGGGCATCTACATTCGCCTGAAACATTGCGTGGATCGCCGGGACACGCCCGGCCATGCCGGCCGAGATGCGCTCGTTCAAGAAAACACTTCGCGCATGTCGGCAACCTGCTCAAGCGTCTCCAGCCGCTCCGTCAGGCTCCGCGCCGCGGCAGCATCCATAGGATGCCGCGCCACTGCCAGACAATTCTCGAACTTCCGCCGCATCGCGCTCTCGTCCATCGGGTTGCGCGGATGCCCGAGCGGATCAATCACCTCACATGAGACTTTGCCGCCGCCGGTGAGCGACAGCGCCAGCTGTCCGCGCGTCGATTGATCGAATGTCCAGGACGGCTCGATCATATGGTGAACCCTGTCGGCAAGCGCATGCAACGCCGGATCGGCGAGCCGTTCCTTTGCGAAGTCCTGCAAGCCGACATCGCCCTGCGCGAGCGCAAGCGCGACGGTGAAGGGAATGGAGAATTTTGCGTCGATTGCCGTCTTCGGCCGCGCCTTCTGCGCCGCAGGTTCGCACAGAACGGCAAAAAAAGGACTGACAGTCACATCGATCCGTTCGATTTCCCGACTATCGATCGCATGCTTCCGCCGCAGCGAGAGCGCAGCCTCCACAAACGCATGGGTGCCGCGGCAGGACGGCCACGGCTTGAAGCTCACCGACGCGCCCTCGTAGCGCTCGTCAAGCGCATCCAGAATGCGCGCCGCATCGAACTGGCCGCGCGCGAAATTGGCATAGAGCCCGCCCCCTCCCTCGATCGGCCGGGCGAAGGCTTCGAGGCCACGGCCCGCCAGCAAGGCCGCGGTCACGCCGGCGCGCGCACTGAAACCGTCGCGCACCGCGCGCAGATGCGATGGCGGATAGGACACAAGCGCATCAGAGAACACGGCCTGGCAGGAGGCGAGCGCGAGACTTTGCACGATCTGATGCTCAGTGAGTTTGAGCAACCGCGCCGCCGCTGCCGCAGCGCCATAGGCGCTGAGCATCGGGATGAAGTAGAAGCCGCGTTTCTCGACGCTTTCGGTGAGACCCAGCGCCAGCCGGCAGGACAGATCGGCGCCGATGGCAACAGCATCGAGGAAATCGCGTCCGCTCACTCCGCCCACATGCTCGGCGATGGCGAGCGCGGCCGGCACCACGGCAGCATGCGGATGCACCAGTGTCGCGTCGTGCGTGTCCTCGAAATCCATCGCATGCGCCATCGCGCCGTTGGCGAACGCAGCCATCACCGGCGAGCTGCGAAAGCCGAAGCCGAGCACGGAGCAGCGTCCGCCCTCCCCGCTTTCCTGCGCCAGCGCCACAAAGGCATCGCAGCCTTCGCCAAGTCCGCTCGCGGCCGTCATCACCCCGATCGCATCGATGACGGCCCGGCGGGTCACGGCGCGCACCGGCGCGGGCACATCGGCCGTTTCGATATGACGCGCAAGGATCGCCGAGATGTCGGGTGCAGCAGTCATGGCGTTTCCTCGGGGACCGGCCGTTGCCCGGCCACCGGATTTGTTGCGCGCAAACTAGCAAGCCGATATTGTGCCATCCAGTGATATGCCATTCCGATAAACGAAATAAGGCATGATGGGAGGTCGGCTCACGCAGGGACTGCGCCGCGCGGCGCAGGTCAAGCCTGACGGCATCGCCGTCATCGACGGCACGCATCGGTACACCTGGCGCGAAGAGCAGTCCCGGATCGCGCGTGCTGCAGCGGTGCTCCGGAACGCCGGTCTGTCCAGGGGCGGACGTGTCGCCCTGCTCGCGCTCAACAGTCATCGCTATTTCGAAATCTATTACGCGATCCCCTGGGCCGGCGGCGCGATCGTGCCGCTGAACACCCGGCTCGCCTTGCCGGAACTGGAATATATTCTGGACGATTCAGGCACGGAGATTCTCATCGTCGACGACAATTTCGTCGATGCGGCGCGTGCGATACGCGAACGCGCACCGGCGATGCACATGCTGATCCATATCGGTGATGGCCCGGCACCCGACGGCTTTGGCGATTATGAGGCACTGGTGGCCGCGGCGGAGCCTGCAGAGGACGCGGATCGCCATGGCAGCGATCTTGCCGGCATCTTCTATACGGGCGGCAGCACCGGCAAGGCCAAGGGCGTGATGCTCAGCCACGACAATCTCGTCGCCAATGCGGTGAACGGCTGCTACATGATCGGCTACGATCCGACGAGCGTTTACCTACATGCCGCGCCGATGTGCTACCTCACCGACGGGATGTCGACCCTGTCGATCACCATGGCGGCGGGCACGCATGTCTTCATTCCGCGCTTTGAGGTCGAAGCCTGCCTTGACGCGATGTCCGCGCATCGCGTGACCAACATCGCGCTGGTGCCGACCATGATCGCGATGATCGTGAATTCGCCCGGCATCGAAAAGCGCGACCTGTCGCATCTGCGGCAATTCATGTTCGGCTCCTCGCCGATCACCGAAGGCACGCTGAAGCGCGCGGTCGAGCTGTGGCCCAATATGCGCTTCCTGCACGGCTGGGGCATGACAGAACTTTCGCCGATCGGCAGCATGATCCCGCATCATCTGCGCGACCCGAAAATCGCGGGCGACAAGCTAAAATCCTGCGGCGTCGCGCCGCCCAATGTCGAGGTAATCGTCGCCGATGAGGACGGGCGCGAAGTCCCGCGGGGCACCATCGGCGAAATCCTGGTGCGCGGCCCGATCGTGATGCAGGGCTACTGGAAAAAACCTGAGGAAACGGCGAAGGCTTTGCGCGGCGGCTGGCTGCATACTGGCGACGCCGCGATCATGGACGCGGAGGGATTGATCTATATTGTCGACCGGCTCAAGGACATGATCATCACGGGCGGCGAGAATGTGTATTCCACCGAAGTGGAGAATGCGATTTCCGTCATGCCCGAAGTCGCCGAAGTCTCGGTGATCGGCATTCCCGATCCGAAATGGGGCGAAGCGGTGCATGCGATCGTCGTGCCGCGCAAGGGCACTGCGCTCACGGCAGAAGCAGTGCAGGCGCATTGCCGCAATCTGATCGCCGGTTACAAATGCCCGCGCAGCGTGGAACTGCGCAGCGATCCTCTGCCGGTATCGGCCGCAGGCAAGATCCAGAAGAACGTGCTGCGCGAGCCTTACTGGCGCGGCAAGGACAAGCAGGTAAACTGACCGCCGCGGTAAAATGAGCGCTGCGGATCGACAGCAAGCGTATCGCGCGCGAAAGCATGGGAGGTCACGATGTCCGATACCCCGATCGCACCGCCGGCCCGGATCGGCTTTTTCGGACTGGGCGCAATGGGATGCGGCATGGCGGTCAATCTGGTGAAAGCCGGGTTCACGCTGTCGGCCTATGATCCCTCCGACGAGGCATGCAAAAATTTCGAGAGCCGCAGCGGCGCGAAGGCCGTCGCGACCCCGCGAGAGGCCTGCGAAAACCAGGAAGCCATCGTCACCATGCTGGGTGATGGCAAGGTGGTGCGCACCGCCCTGTTCGGCGGCGACGCCCCGATTTCGGCTGCCAAGCAGGGCACGCTGGTGATCGACTGCTCGTCGTCTTCGCCGCCCGATACGCTGAGCCTGGGCAAGGAGCTGGCAGAGCGCGGCATCGGGCTGATCGACGCGCCGGTGTCGGGCGCCCAGAAGGGTGCCGACGACGGCACGCTGACGCTGATGGTCGGCGGCGACGCGGCGCTCGTGAAGCGCGCGGACAAAATCCTGCACGCGATGGGCAAGGCAATCTTCCATACCGGTCCGCTCGGGTCTGGCCACGCGATGAAGACCATCAACAATTATGTGGCGGCGCTGAATCTCGTGTCGGCGTTGCAGGGCCTCTTGGTCGGAAAGAAATACGGGCTCGATCCGGAGCAGATGGTGGACATCATCAACGCGTCCTACGGGCGCAATGCGGCCACCGAATTCGTGCTGAAGCAGCAGGTCACGTCCGGCAAGTTCGCGGCCAATTTCAAGATGTGGCTGATGGCGAAGGATGCGCGCGTCATGGCCGAGACCGCGCGCCATGTCGGCTATAGCGCACCGCTGCCGCAGGACCTGACCGCCTGGCTCGCGGATGCGGAGAAGATGCTCGGCCGTGACGTCGATTTCACCAATATGTACAAGTATTTCGACACGTTCTGGGAGCAGGGCAAGGCGGCGGGGTGATCTGCACTTGTTATATCCGCCGTCATGGCCGGGCTTGACCCGGCCATCCACGTCTTCGCGAAATGCCCGCTATAATGCGTGGATGCCCGCAACAAGCGCGGGCATGACGCGTCGTTAGGTACCCCTGAACACCGGGCTCCTGCGCTCGCGAAACGCCGCGAGCCCCTCCTGCCCGTCCGGACCGCGCGTCACCTCCTTCTGGTAACGCGCCTCCAGTTCCAGAACCTCATCGAGGCCGCGATCTTCGCCCAGGATCTGCTTGGTTGCGCGGAAAGCGGCAGTCGGGCCACTGGCAATCAGCGCAGCAAGCTCCATCGTGCGCACCGCAAGCGCATCGGCCGGCACCGCCTCGTTGATCAGTCCAAGACCGGCGGCTTCCGCGCCGCTCAGCATGCGGCCGGTAAAGACAAGTTCGGCAGCACGATGCCGCCCGAGCCTGCGCTGGAAAAAATAATGGCCGCCGGAATCCAGCACCGCGCCGATGCGCCGGAACGGGCTGCCGAAGATCGCATCCTCCGCCGCAATCGTGATGTCGCAGGCGAGCGCGAGCCCGAGCCCGAAGCCGAGCGCCGGTCCGCGCACCGATGCAAGCGTCGGCGCCGGCAGGGCATAAAGCCGCTGCAATATCGGGCCGATCCTATCGCGCAAAATCTCGTGGGCGTCCTCGCCCTGCGGATCGATCTCGCGCACGTCCCGCCCAGAACAGAAGCTCGCGCCGGCGCCGCGGATCACAAGGCAGCGCGCGTTCCGCACGCGCTCGCTTGCGAGTATCTCGCCGAGCGCGTCCATCTCGACGAGCTTGAGGCTGTTTTTTGTCTGCGGGCGGTCGATTTCGAGCACCAGCACCGCGCCCTCGTCGATCAGCCGGAAAGCATCGTTCATCGCCGCGCTCTCCGTGGCGGAGCGGCCGCCGGCGCAGCTTCCTCCGCCGGTTCGCGGTAGCCGAACGCCTTGCTCAATTGCTTCGCCTTGCCGATCACGAGGTCTGCGAGCTGCTTGTGCATCGTCTGCTTGTAACGGATCAGCGGCATGGTGATGCCGAGCGAGCCCATAACATTGCCGTCGGCATCGAAGACGACGCGCGCAAAGCCGATCGCCTCCGGAAAAATCTCGCCGACCGCTGATGCGTAACCGCGCTCGCGTATCTCTTTCAGCGCCGCCTTCATATCGGCGAGCTTGGGCTGCGGATTGCCAGCAGGCGAGGCCCCGGCCTCGGCGACGGCCAGCGCGACCACATCGTCCGGCAGATAAGCCAACATGCAGCGGCCGACCGCGCCCCAGGCGACTTTCTGCTCCATCATCGGCTCGAAATGATAGCCGAGCGGATGCGGCGAGCGCGCCACCACCGTACCGACGAAACGCCGGGAGGCCGGCAGATACATCGCAAAATAGCAGGTCTCATGGCAGGCATCGCGCAGCGCATTGAGGATCGGCCGCGCAATCTCCTCGATGTCGATCTGCCGCGTGATCAGCGACGAGATGCGGAACAATTCGCGGCCGGCCCGATAGCGCTGCGTGGTGGCGCGCTGCTCGATCAGCCCCTGCGTCATCAGAAGCTTGAGCAGCCGATGTACCGTGCTCGGCGGCAGCGACAGGCGTTGCGCGAACTCCTTGACCGAGATTTCGCCGCCGAGTTCGGCGACGCATTGCAGAAGCCGCACTACGCGGACCACCGTACTGGTTGCTTCTTCCGACACGCTGCTGTTCCCTCATCGTCCAGACGCCGCACAACCGATCTTCGCTTGTCACCGTCCGTTGCGGCCACTATCCTACTCAGTGGAAGATCATTCCGCTAGAAGGAATGGCACCGGTGGGAGGGAATGTCCGAGCACTCGCATGCGAGTGACGCGGCTGGCGGGGGCGCGCGCGAGGCGTGTCAGACGCCAGCACCAAGCGTTGCGATCATGAGCGGTAACGAGAGCACGGCGTCGGACGCCGTTGCGGTCCCGCTGCTCAGCGTCGAGAATCTGCACGTCGATTTCGCCACGGATCTGATGACCGTGCGCGCGGTGGAGGGCTTCAGCCTTCAGGTCCATCCCGGCGAAGTCGTTGCGCTGGTCGGCGAATCCGGGTCGGGCAAATCGGTCTCCGCGCATTCGATCATGCGGCTATTGCCGCGCACCGGGCGCACGCCGTACGGCCGCATCCTGTTCGAGGGACGCGATCTGCTGACCCTGCCCGAGGACGCGATGCGCGATGTGCGCGGGCGTGAAATCGCGATGATTTTCCAGGAGCCGATGACTTCGCTCAATCCGGTGCTGCCGATCGGCCTGCAGATCATCGAGCCGCTGCAATATCACCTGAAAATGTCCGCGCCGGACGCGATGGCGCGCGCAGCAGAACTCTTGAAGCTGGTCGGCATCACCGATCCCGAGCAGCGTCTGAAACAATATCCGCATCAATTTTCCGGCGGCATGCGCCAGCGCGTGATGATCGCGATCGGGCTTGCCTGCAATCCAAAGCTGATCATTGCCGACGAACCGACAACAGCGCTCGACGTAACCATCCAGGCGCAGATTCTCGAACTGATGAAGGCGCTGTCGCGCGACCTCGGCATCGCGCTTATCATCATCACCCATAATCTCGGTATCGTGGCGCGCTACGCGGACCGCGTGGTGGTGATGTATTCCGGCCGCGTCGTCGAGCAGGGCGAAGCCGATCCCGTCTTCCACCGCCCGCGCCATCCCTACACGATGGGGCTTTTGCGCTCAGTACCGCGGCTCGACCGGCCGCGCGCGGGCATGCTTGCAACCATCGAGGGCCTACCGCCATCGGCCGCGGACCCGCTGCCGGGCTGCCGCTTCGCCCCGCGCTGTCCGTTTCGTCTGCCGGCCTGCGAGGCGGCGCCGCCGCCGCTTGTGGCGACCGATACCGGCAGCCTGTCCGCCTGCATCCGCGCGCCCGACATTGCGGAGAGAAGGCTTGCCTGGGCGCGCGCGGATGCGGCCGCAGGATCGCCGGTCACGGCGTCCAGCCAATCCGCACCGGTGATTTCCGTTCGCAATCTCACCAAGCATTTTCCGGTCAAGACCGGATTATTCGGGCGGACACGTCAGGTCCGCGCGGTGGAAGACGTCAGCTTCGATGTCCGGCCTGGCGAAACGCTGGGCCTTGTCGGCGAGTCCGGTTGCGGCAAGAGCACGGTCGGCCGGCTGATCCTGCGGCTGGAATCGCCGACGGATGGCTCGATTGCTTTTGAGGGCCAGGACTTCGCACGCACCCGCCGGGCCGAATTCAAGGCGATGCGGCGCAAGATCCAGGCGGTGTTTCAGGACCCCTATTCCTCGCTCAATCCGCGCATGACCACCGGTCAGATCGTGGCGGAGCCGCTCCAGGTATACAATCTTGCATCGGACAGCGCGGCGGCGCGCGAACGGGTGGCGACGCTGCTCAACGAGGTCGGCCTGCGGCCGGAAATGGCCGAACGCTATCCGCACCAGCTATCCGGCGGACAGCGCCAGCGCGTCGGCATCGCGCGGGCGCTTGCGATCGAGCCGCAATTCATCGTCTGCGACGAAGCGGTCTCGGCGCTCGACGTGTCGATCCAGGGACAGATCGTCAATCTGCTGGAGTCGCTGCAGCGCAAGCACGGACTGTCCTACCTTTTCATCGCCCATGATCTCGCAGTGGTGCGGCACATCTCTACGCGGATCGTTGTGATGTATCTCGGCCGGGTGATGGAGAGCGGCGACCGCGACGAATTGTGCGAACGGCCGTTGCATCCGTATACGAAGCTTCTCCTCGACGCAGCGCCGGTCCCCGATCCCGCGGTCGAGAAAGCCCGCGCCCCACGGCTCATCCAGGGCGAATTGCCGAGCCCGCTGTCGCCGCCGACCGGCTGCGTGTTCCACACACGCTGTCCGCTGGCGAGCGCCGAATGCCGCGCCGAAGTGCCGGCGATCCGCGAAGTCCGCCCCGGCCACAACGTGGCCTGCATCAAGGTTTGAGACCGGAGCTGCCGATGTTCCGTTATGTCGTGAACCGCCTGCTGCTCGCGATCCCGACCCTGATCGGCGTCGCCATCATCACCTTCTTCATTCTGCGCATCGTTCCGGGCGACATCGTCGAAGCCAAACTGCGGGGCGACGGCGCTCAGGTGACGGTCGACGTGATCGAACGCGAACGCGCCAGGCTCGGTCTCGATAAGCCGCGCTCCGAGCAGTTCGTCGAATGGATGACAGGACTGGCGCGGCTCGATCTCGGCAATTCGATGTGGACGGGACGGCCGGTGATCGAGGAAGTCGCGGCGCGTTTCGAGATTACCTTTCAGATCGCCCTGATGGCGACGCTGATTGGCTGTTTTATTGCGATTCCGCTTGGCACCATGGCCGCGCTCTATCGCGGAACGTGGGTGGATACCGCGGTTCGAATCTTTGCGGTGGCAGGTCTTGCTGTACCGAGCTTCTGGCTCGGCATGCTGATCATCCTCGCCATGCTGTGGAGCATCGGCACCCTGCCTCCGCTCACATTCACCCCGATCTGGAAGGATCCGGGTGCCAATCTGTGGCAGCTGATCTGGCCGGCGCTCGCGGTCGGCTACCGTTTCTCGGCGGTGCTGACGCGTATCGTGCGCTCCTCGCTGCTCGAGGTGCTGGGCGAGGACTATATCCGCACCGCGCGCGCCAAGGGCGTGATCGAGTCGGTGATCGTTCGGCGGCACGCCTTGCGTAACGCGCTTCTCCCCGCGGTCACGGTGATCGGGCTCGAATTCGCGTTCCTGCTCGGCGGCCTTGTCGTCACCGAGCAGGTCTTCAGCCTCAACGGGCTTGGCAAGTTGTTCATCCAGAGCGTGACACGGCACGACTACACCCTGATCCAGGGCATGGTGATGCTGTTCGCGACTTTCTACATCGTCACCAATCTGGTGATCGACCTCGTTTATGCCGCGCTCGATCCGCGCGTGCGCTACAGTTGAGGCCGCCATGACCGACACCGCCGTCCGCACCGCAAAGCATCCGTCCTGGTCGCGCAACCCGTTCGTCGATTTCTGCATCAAGCAGCCGGCCGGACTGGCCGCCCTGCTGGTGCTGCTCCTGATGCTGTTCGCCGGCATCTTCGCCGAATACATCGCGCCCTACGATCCGGTCCGCAACAACCTCGCCAAGATGCTGCAGCCGCCGAGCTGGGCTCATCTTTTCGGCACCGACCCGTTCGGCCGCGACATCTTCTCGCGCATCATCTACGGTGCGCGAACCGCGCTCATCATCGGATTGTCCTCGGCCTTCCTCGGCTGCACGTTCGGCGCCATCATCGGAGCGGGCTCGGCCTATTTCGGCGGCAAGATCGACAATGCGATCCAGCGCGGCATCGACCTGATGCTCTCCTTCCCGCTGATCGTGCTGGCATTGGTGGTGGTCGCGGTGCTCGGCCGCAATCTCGTCTTCGGCATCGACATCAATCTGATTATTGCGATCGCGATCCCGATCGTTCCGCAGGTCGCGCGCGTGATCCGCTCCTCCGCGCTGGTCATCCGCAACCTGCCCTATATCGATGCGGCGCGGATCGCCGGCTATTCCAACACCCGGATCGTGCTGCGGCACATGATCCCGAACCTGATGGCGCCGTTTCTCATCATGCTGACCGCGTATATCGCGCAGGCGATCCTGCTCGAAGCGGTGCTGTCGTTCCTCGGCCTCGGCGTCGCCGAGCCAGTGCCAGCCTGGGGGCTGATGCTGTCGGGCAGCGCCTCGGACTTTTTCGAGGAAGCGCCGTGGATTGTGATCTTCCCGGGTCTCGCGATCAGCCTTGCGGTGTTCGCGTTCAATCTTCTCGGCGACGCGCTGCGCGATTGGCTCGACCCGAAATTCAAGACCTAGCCAATTCAGGCGCACCATCACTATTCCGCTCATGCCCGCGAAGGCGTGCATCCAGTCCGCGGCTCTGGATCCCGCCTTCGCGGGGAAGAGCGGCCTGTACCTGGACGCCCTTTATCTCCTTGCATCCTCGCGGATCATCGCCGCACCCTTCTCGCCGATCATGATGGTCGGCGCGTTGGTATTGCCGGTCGTGATGGTCGGCATGATCGAGGCATCGACCACCCGCAATCCGCCGATCCCATACACCCGCAGCCGCGGATCGACCACGGCCTTCGGATCGATCCCCATCCGGCAGGTGCCAACCGGATGGAACACGGTCGAGCAATGCATTCGCGCGAAATCCTGCAGCGCCGCGTCGTCCTGCGCCTCAAGGCCCGGCACGGTCTCGGCCACGACCGCGTCGGCGATGGCGGGCTGCGCGAAGATGCGGCGCGCGAGGCGGATGCCCGCCAGCGTGACTTCCATATCTGCCGGGTCGGAGAAATAATTCGGCCGGATGTCCGGCGGGCATTTCGGATCGGGCGACGCCGCCATGATGGTGCCGCGGCTTTGCGGATTGACCGCGCAGATCGCCGCCGTCATCCCGGGTTCGCGTTCGAGTTCGCCGAAGCGGCTGCGGTCATAGCTGCCCGGCGTGAACAGGATTTGCAGATCGGGACTGGCGCGGCCCTCGCGCATGCGTGCGAACACGCTGGCGGTGGATACACCGAAGGTGAGCGCGCCGGTTCCGAACAGACACCAGCGCGCGATCTCGCGCACGAGCAACGCGCCGCGGCGAAGCTGATTGACCGAGATCTCGCCGCGCACCCGATAGGCGAGCAGAGCCGCGAGATGGTCGATCAGGTTGGCCCCGACGCCCGGTGCATCCTGCACCACCGGTACACCGATCGCGGCGAGATGCGCCGCCGGCCCGACGCCTGAAATCTGCAGAAGCTGCGGCGAATTGACCGCGCCGCCGCAGACGATCACTTCGCGCAATGCGCGCGCTTGCATGATCGTTCCGCCGCGCTCGTATTCCACGCCGCTTGCGCGCCGGCCCTCGAACACAATCCGGCGCGCCAGCGCATCGGTCTCGACCCGCAGGTTGCCTCGCCTCATCGCCGGCCGCAGAAACGCCCGCGCGGTGGAGTGGCGGATGCGGTGCTTGCGGCTCATCTGCGAATAGCCGACGCCCTCCGGCTGCGAGCCATTGAGATCGGGGGTGAACGGAATGCCGGCCTGCACCGCCGCTTTCACGAACCGGTGCGTCAGCGGCAGAATGGTCCGATAGTCCTCGACCGCCATCTCGCCGTCACGGCCGCGAAACGCATCGTCGCCGCCGGTCCGCCGCTCCGATCTCTTGAAAAAGGGAAGAACATCGGCCGCGCTCCAGCCGATGCAGCCCATCTGCGCCCAGCCATCGTAATCCGCCGGATGCCCCCGCAGATACAGCATGCCGTTGATCGCGCTGGATCCGCCCAGCACCTTGCCGCGCGGCCATGCCAGGCTGCGATTGCCAATGCCGGGGTCGCGCGCGGTGGCGTAATTCCAGTTGACCACCGGATGGCGCAGCAAGGTCACCATCCCGGCCGGAATATGGATCATCGGCCGCCAGTCGCGCGGCCCCGCTTCGAGCAGCAGCACGCGATGGCCATCCTCGGACAGGCGCGCCGCCACCACGCAGCCGGCGGAGCCGGCGCCAACCACGATGAAATCGGTTTCTGCCGCGGTCATTGGTGCCTGGACGATGTCCGCTCATTCCGGCGAAGAGGGAATCCAGGCTTGGTTGCGCTGGGCCCCCGCCCTTCGCGGGACGAGCGGACAGTTTTTTGCGCAACCGGCAATGCCTCGCCTACTTGTCGAACCACACTTCCGACATATCGAGGTTGAGCACGGTGGTTGGCGCAAGCTTCCAGCCCTTGAGCTCTTTCACCGCTGCAGTCGCGCGATTGTTGCCGAATAGCGGGATGAAGTAGCTCTCGTCGATCAGCCGCTCAAGAAACTGGCGCACCACCTTCTTGCGTTCGTCCGGATCGGTCATGTCCGCCTGCTTGTTGAACAGTTCGACCAGGACCTTGTCCTCCGCGCCGGAATAATTATTCGGACTCCCGGGAAGGAATTTCACCAGCACCTCATTAGGATCGACGCTGACGGTGTTGTTGAAGTCGATCGCAACGTCGTAATTGCCGCTGGTCAGCGCCGCGAAATAGGGCGGCGTCTCGGCCGGGATCTGATCCACCTCGATCCCGATCTGACGCCACTGGTCCATGATATAGATGCCAAGCGGCTGCCAGGGCAGACGCACGTTGCGGTTCAGCAGCGTCAGCTTCAGATTCGGTACGCCGGCTTCGGCGAGCAGCTTCTTGGCTTCGGCCCGCTGCTTGTCCATGTCACGGCCAAGTCCCGGAAGCTTTTCCATTTCCTCCTTGGAATAGGCAACGGGACTTGCCGGCGGCACGTAGATCGTCGGGAATTCGAGCGTCGCGAGTTTTGCAAGACTGGGAATGCCGCCCCAGCGGTCGATGGCGAGGCTGAGCGCCTTGCGCACGCGCACATCGTTGAATGGCGGCTTCTTCACGTTCACCGTCAGGAAGTTGGTGATGTTGAAGGAATTTTCGTGGAATGCGACGGCGTCGCCGCGCAGGCTTCGCAGCCGCGAACGATCCGGCGGCGCCACCATGAACAGCAACGCGTCAACCTGGCCGCCGGCCAGCGCGTTGACGACACCGGGACCGTTGATGAAGAAGGCGCGGACGCCGTCAAGGTAAGGCTTGTCCTTTTCGAAATAATTCTCGAAACGCTTCGCCGACCAGTGCGAGCCTTTCACATATTCCTCGAACACATAAGGGCCGGTGCCCATGACGTTGGTCGCGTACCAGTTCGGGTCTTCGCCGAGCTTCTTGGCCGAATAGACGCAATTCCACGGATTGGCGAACATGTAGAGCGCGGCCGCGTTAACATGTTTGAGCTTGAACACCACGGTGTCCGCGGACGGCGTCTCGATCGTATCGATGCTCGAGAACTGGCCGCGGCGTGCCGAGGTGATGCCCTCTGGCGGATTTCTTATGCGATCGAAGGTAGCCTTTATGTCGGCCGACGTCAGTTCGCTGCCGTCGTGGAATTTCACGCCCGGCTTCAGCTTGAATGTGTAGGTAAGCCGGTCCGGCGATATGGTCCATGAATCAGCAAGCCCGCCGACAATTTTCGAGTAATCGTTGGTGTCGTATTTGAGCAGCGTCGAATAATGCGGCGCCAGCACCTGCAGCGCGAACGACGTCGCGGCCGCATGGCAGTCGAAATTGGCGGGCTCGCCTTCGACCACATGCCGCAAGACGCCGCCGCGTTTCGGCGTTTCGGCGAGAGCCGCCGATGTCACAGAGCCGGCGATGACGATGCAGGCGAGACTTTGCGCAATGCGCGCGATGCTTCGCATTGAAACCTCCCTCATAGCTTGTCGTGCGCCGCCCGCTTTGCGCGATACGGTCGCCGTTCCGTTTATCGGAACATCTTTCCTTACAGTGGAGTCTAACGCCGTCATGGACCGCGTCAATGCAAAGCCGCGATCAAGCATCACCGTCGATGGGATCGCGGAAAGCCGGGCTGCGCCGTTCTCGAAATGAACGAACGCCTTCGGCAAGGTCTGCGGTGGCAGAAAGCTTCGCTGCGTCCTCGCGCGCCAGCGCAAGGGCTGCCTCTTCCGTCATTGCGTGCGCAGCAGCGATGGCGCGCTTGGCATATTGCATGGCACGCGCCGGCGAGGCAGCGAGGCGTTGCGCGAGCGCAGCACTCTCCAGTTCCAGTTTGTCCGCGTCGACGACTTGCGCAACAAGCCCCCATTCGAACGCGGTCGGGGCATCGATGGGATCGCCGAACAGCATCAATTGCCGCGCGCGCACAGGCCCGATCAGGCGTGTGACCCGCACCGTCCCGCCGGCCGCCGGGATGGCGCCGAGCTTGATCTCTGGCAGGCCGAAGCGGGCGCGCTTTGAGGCGATAATGAAATCGCAACAGACTGCCAGTTCGAGCCCGCCGCCGAGCGCAACGCCGTCAACCACAGCGAGCGTCGGCTTTGGGCAATGCGCCAGGCGCTCGAACAAGACGGCGTCCTTGGTGAATTGCGCACGAGCCTGCTCCGCAGAGCCAAGGCTCGCTGTCACTTCGCCAATGTCGAAGCCGGCGCAAAACGCTTTCGGACCATCGCCGCGCAGGACAATGACGCGCACCGAAGCATCGCGCACGAAGTCGGAAAGATGGCCGGCAAGCTCCGCCCGCATCGTAGCGCTCAGCGCATTCATTGGCGGCGCTGAGATGACCGCGGTGGCGATGCCGTTCGCAGTTTGGGCGATAATGCGTCCCATCCGGTTTCCTGCCGCTATCCGCCACCGGGCAGGAGCGTCAGCACGGACGACGCCGTCGCCAAGACGGCGCTTCCGCTCTCGCTGCGCAAGCTTGCCCGCGCGAAACCGTTGCGCCGCCCGAGCCGGTCGACCTCACCTTCGGCCAGCAAATGTCCAGGCTTCACAGCCGCCAGAAACGAGACCGTCAGGCTGGCAGTCGCAAAATGAATGTCGTCGTCTAGCGCCGTCATGATCGCAGCGGCCATCGCGAAGTCGAGCATGGCCGAAACGGCGCCGCCCTGCACTACGCTGGCGCCCTGCAAAAACATCGGCGACGGCTCGAACCGCAAGGCGATCCGGCCCGCTTCGGCCGAGAGGATGGTCGTACCAAGCGCCACCAGCAATGGGGAGGAATCGAATGCAAGCGGCGCCTCGGGCTTTTCGAGGAAAGCGCGGATAAGCCGGCGGTCTGGATTTTGCGGGCTCATGAAGTCCGATCAGCCAATCTCGATGCAGACTTTGCCGACATGATTGCCACCCTGCAGCCATTCCAGCGCGGCGGGAAGTTCCGCCAGCGGAAAAACCTTATCGACCACGGGCTTTATCGCATGATGGCCGACCGCGCGCAGCATGTCGCCGAACTGCCGCCGGTTTCCAAGCGCGACACCCACCACATTAAGCATGTTCATGGTGATCAGCGGCAGCGGAAAATCGAGCGACGGCCCCGCGACCACGCCGATCACCGCCACCGTGCCGCCGAGTTTCGACGCACGGATCGACTGTTTGATGGTGCCGGCGCCGCCGACTTCCACCACAAGGTCCACGCCGCGGCCGCCGGTAAGCTTGCGGGCGGTTTTTCCCCATTCCGCGTCGTCGCGGTAGTTGATGACATGGTCGGCGCCGAGCGCGCGCAACCGCTGCAGCTTGGCCTCGCTCGACGAGGTCGAGATCACGGTCGCGCCCGCGGCTTTCGCGAATTGCAACGCGAACAGCGAGACACCGCCGGTTCCCTGTGTCAGCACGACGTGTTCGGGTCCGGTCCTGAGCGCAACGCGAACCGCACTCCATGCGGTCAGGGCGGCGCAGGGCAGCGTCGCGGCCTCCACGAAGCTGAGCTGCGGCGGAATCGCAAGCAGCGCGTCTGAGTTGAACACGCGATATTCCGACGCCACGCCATCGGCGAGGCCGCCCGGCGCATCGCGCAGCAGAAATTCCTGCGCCTCGCCATCCTGCCAGAACGGAAAGAAACAGCCGACGACGCGGTCGCCGACTTTCCACTCCTTCACACCCGCTCCAAGCTCGGCGACTTCGCCGGCGCCGTCGGAAAGAAGGATCAGGTTTTCGCGCTTCTGCATGCCGCCATACTTGCCGTCGAGCGTCAGCAGATCGCGGAAATTCAGCGAAGCCGCGCGCATGCGCACCAGCACCTGGCCCGGACCGGGCTTCGGATCGGGAACGTCGCGCAGCGCCAGATTGGACAGCCCCAGTCCGCCCATTACCATGGCCTTCATCGAAGCAACTCCATGTTGTCCATGTCCTGCATGCGAGCGCCGGGACGCCGCCTACAGATCGTGGAACTTGCGATTATCCTTCGCCATGTCGCGCAGCAGGGCGGGCGGCGCGAAGCGTCCGCCGAAGCGCGTGGCATATTCGTCGGCACGTCGCGCGAAATCGCCTGAGCCGATACGGTCGACATAGGAAAAGACGCCGCCGAGATGTGCCGGATATCCCCAGCCCAGCACTGCGGCGAGATCGCCGTCGATCGGGCGCGTTACGATCCCCTCTTCCAGCGTACGGATCGCTTCGAGCGACTGCACGTAGAGGAGGCGCTCGCGCACCGTCGTCTCATCGAGCGTCGAAGGCCTGGTTCCGAGGCAGGCGGCGAGCCCGTCCCACGGATCGCGGACATCGCCATCGTATGAATAAATGCCGTTGCCCTTGACCTTGCCGACACGGCCGGCCGCGGCGAGCTTCTCCACCGTCTCGCGCGCAACGCTGCCGCGATCGGCGACGCGATTGCCGTCGCCGCGCATCGAGGCGAAAATGTCCTTCAAGAGCGGCATCGTCACCATGTCGCAGAGCGATACCGGGCCAAGCGTGAAGCCTGCATTGATGGCGGCATTGTCGATCAGTTGCGGCGCAACGCCCTCGGCCAGAAGATTCATGGTCTCGCTGGAATAGGTGGTGACGACCCGGCTGGTGAAAAAGCCGAGCCCATCGCGCACCACCACGGGCGTCTTGTCGACGGCCTTGAGAAAATCCAGCGCACGCGCCAACGTGGTGTCGGACGTGTCCGCAGTGCGGATGACTTCGACCAGCGGCATGCGCTCCACCGGCGAAAAAAAATGCAGGCCGATCATGCGGGACGGATCGGGAATGGCGGCCGCAAGCTCGGTGATCGGAATGCTCGACGTATTGCTGGCGATGGGCGTACCAGGGCGCACGGCTGTGGCAGCCTTCGCCAGAACCTCGCGCTTGAGATCGGCGCGTTCGAACACTGCCTCGACCACAATGTCTGCCTCGCCGATGCGGTCATAGGACGCGCTCGCATGAATGCGGGCGGTTACATCGTCAGATGAGCCGCCCCGCAGACGTCCACGCTCGGCGTCGCGCGCGGCACTCTTTGCGATGGCGTCGCGCGCTTTTTCCGCCATCTCGTCCGACACATCGATCAGATCAACGGTCAGCCCGGCCTGCGCCGCGACATAGGCAATGCCACGGCCCATGACGCCGCCGCCGACCACCGCAACCCGCGCAGGCTTGGAGGCCGGCACATCCTTCGGCCGCATCTTCATCGCCTTGGCTTCGGTCGTGCCGATGAACAAGGTGCGGATTTTCGCCTTTGCATCCGGGGAGGCCGCAAGCCGCGCAAAATGCCGGGTCTCGATGGCAATACCGGCATCGAGACCGCGTTCCAGGCCGTGATGCAGCACCTGCAGGATGGCTTCGCTTCCGAGATCGCAGCCGGCGCTGCGCTTGTGCAGCCGCGTCCAGCTGCCCATGAAGAACATCCGGCCTTCGGCGGATTGCGGCGCGAAACCGGGCAGCTTGTAGCCCTTCACGTCCCAGGGCTGCGCCGCATCCGGGTTGGCCAGCGCCCAGGCTTTCGCCGCCTCGCGCAGTTGCTCCGGTGGTACCACCGCATCGATGATGCCCGCTTTCAGCGCCTCGGCAGGTTTCAGCCGCCGGCCTTCGAGCAGCAAGGGTGCGGCCGCAGCGATCCCGATCAGCCGGGGCAGGCGCTGCGTCCCGCCCCCACCCGGCATCAGGCCGAGCGTGACTTCCGGCAGGCCGAATCGCGCGGACGGCACATCCGCCGCGATCCGGCGATGGCAGGCGAGCGCGAGTTCGAAGCCGCCGCCGAGCGCCGTGCCGTTCAAGGCAGCCACCACCGGCTTGCCGCCGGTTTCGAGCCTGCGCAGCGCCTTGAGAAACGGCCTGACGATGGCGATCGCGTCCTCAGGCGCCGCAACGCGGCGCAACTGGTCCAGATCGCCGCCAGCAAGAAAATCGCGCTTCGCAGAGGTGAGCACAATGCCCTTCACGGACTCGTCTGCAAGCAGGCGCTCGATCAGCGCGGCCAATTCCACATTGTCCTGCGCACCGAGCGTGTTCACCGGGCCTTCGCTATCGAACACAACGAGCGCGATGCCGTCGCCGAGGCTGTCCTGCCGGATCATGTTTTTGCTCTCTCAGACCCGTTCGATCAGCGTGGCGACGCCCATCCCGAGCCCGACGCAGAGGGTCGCAATCCCGCGCTTTGCCCCGGTCCGCTCCAGTTCGTCGACCAGCGTGCCGATCAGGATATTGCCGGTGGCGCCGATCGGGTGACCCATGGCGATCGCGCCGCCATTGACGTTGACCCGATCGTGCGACACGCCGGTCTCCTCCATGAAATGCAGCACCACAGAGGCGAAAGCCTCGTTCACCTCGAAGAGATCGACATCGTCGAGCGTCAGGCCGGCGCGCGCCACCGCCTTGCGCGCGGCCTCCCCCGGCGCGGTCAGCATCAGGCAGGGCTCGCAGCCCACCGTGGCGAAACTGACAAAGCGTGCGCGCGGCCTCAGATCGAGCGCCTTGCCGAGCGCGGGCGAGCCGATCAGCATCGCAGCCGCACCGTCCACCACGCCGGAGGAATTGCCGGCGGTATGGACATGGTTGAGGCGGTTCACCTGCGGGTAGCGCTGCCGCACGATATCGCCGAAGCCGCCCTTCACCGCCATCGTCTCAAACGCGGGCTTGAGTTTGGCGAGCGCCGCCATGTCGGTGCCGGGCCGCATATGCTCGTCACGCGACAGGCATGGCGTGCCATTAAAGTCCTTCACCTCGATCACCGATCGCGCAAAACGGCCTTCATCCCAGGCCCGCGCCGCGCGCTTCTGCGACTCCACGGCATAGGCGTCCACGTCGCCGCGCGAATGGCCATCGAGGGTTGCGACCAGATCGGCGGCGACACCGAGCGGGGTGAAATTGGTGATGGTGTTGAACTCGGCGTCGCTCCCCCACGGGCCGCCGGTGCCGCCCATGGAGATCAGCGACATCATCTCGACGCCGCCCGCGATCATGCAATCGGCTTGGCCCGCCATCACTCGCGCGGCCGCGGCATTCGCGGCATCAAGACCGGATGAACAGAAGCGGCTCACCACCGCGCCGGAAATGCGCTCGTCGAAACCCGCGCGCAGCAGCGACGAGCGCGCGATGTCGGCGCCCTGGTCGTCGACCGCATCGCCGCAGCCGAAGACGATGTCGTCGATGGCCGTGCGCGTGCAGCCGGTGCGCGTGTCGAGCGCCTGAAGCACGGTGGCGCCGAGATCGATCGGAGACAAGGTATGCAGGCTGCCGGTGGCGCGGCCCGAACCGCGCGGCGTGCGCAGGCAATCGTAGATCAAGGCCTCGGCCATCATGCGCTCCTGCCCTTGCCGGCCAGCGCGCAGCAGCCGCGCAGCACCGGCGTTCCGTTGTCCGGAATGCTATTTCAATTATTGATATCGGAGCGGCCAGGTCGTTTCAAGCGGACTGGTTTTGCGGCGTTATGCATGATGACGTTTGTACCCGACCATCGATTACGAATCCGCGCCGGAAACAAAACACGCCCTGCCAATGATACACGCTTTCGCCCTCACCATCGACATTCCGCGTTACGGCGCAATCTCAGCCCTGCTGAGCAAGCCTGCATGTCCGGCCGCCGGCTTCGCATTCGCGCATGGCGCGGGCGCAGGCATGACGCACCCCTTCATGGAAGCCGTGGCGGAGGGCTTCGCGGCGCGCGGCATCGCGACGCTGCGTTACCAGTTCCCGTATATGGAGCGCGGCAGCAGGCGCCCGGATCCACCTGCGGTCGCACAGGCCACGGTGCGTGCGGCGGTCGATGCCGCAGCGACAGCCGTCCCCGGCCTGCCGCTCTTTGCCGGCGGCAGGTCCTTCGGCGCACGCATGACCTCACAGGCGCAGGCGAGCGAGCCGCTACCGGGTGTGCGCGGACTTTGCTTCTTCGGCTTTCCGTTGCACCCGGCCGGAAGGCCCGGCAGCGAACGCGGCACGCATCTGTCGGATGTCAGGGTGCCGATGCTGTTCCTGCAGGGCACGCGCGACGCCCTCGCCGAGGTTTCACTGATCGAGCCGCTGGTTGACGCGCTTGGCTCCCGCGCGATGCTGTATCTGGTGCAAGATGCCGACCACTCCTTTCATGTTCCCGCCAGGCGCCGCGGACCCACGGATGTTCAGCTATTCGACGAAATTCTGGATGTCGCCGCGGGCTGGATGAAGGATAGCGCGACCGGCCATCCGCGCCGTCACGCTGCCGAACGCGCCAATCGCGTGGGTTGACCGCAGACTGCCTTAATCCAGAAATCAGAAAGGCGCGCTTGGCGCGCTGATGCTGCGGTCAGACCGTGCAGCCGGACATCATGATGTCGGCTGCGACAACATCGGCGTAAGCCGGTGAGGAGCGCAGCACGCGAACCGGCCTTCCGCACAAAATTAATGATAGTCCCGTTTCCGGTGACGCACAGATCCAGCTTGGTGGTCAGTACTCCTGCTTTTTTTGGGCAGCAGCTCGCTGGTGAACTCGCACAATATTGGAATCGATCATCTGAACCTTCTCGTCATGGGCGGCGATGATCGCCTCACCAGCTTGTCGCAGAGGCCGGTTTTGCGCGACAGGTTGAAGCGGCTGTAGACCGTCGTCGAAGCCCCATAACGCTCAGGCAAATCAGCTCAGTGCGAGCCCGACCGCAAAATCCAAAAAATGCAGTTCAGCACCTTGCGATCATCGACCCGAGGCATCCCGCGCAGCTTGTTCGGTAACAGCGACTGGATCGTCTTTCACTCAAACTCTGTCAGTTCGTTGCAGCCCACGGCGAGCATCTCTCTGAAGAGCTTGAATCCGTTTTTAGCTGATTTGCCTATGGTTTATGAATATGCAGCCTAATTTCAGCTTCGGTGTTTAGGTTACTCACATCCCTTCAAAAAAAACCTTCAAGCCCTGCTTGTACACGCAAAACGTGCTTGTTAACCTATGGTCTGAGCCCCGCTAACTCCTCCAAGAATGGGTAGAGTCCATCACCTCGGAAGGGGATGGACCATGAAGCCGAGCCGATTTACCGAAGAACAGATCATCGCAATCCTGCGTGAGCAGGAGGCCGG